>Ga0209915_1000204_pt1 | contig 193040 bp, 189 predicted proteins | sample ThiBiot_750_plan_FD_183952 | JGI IMG/M metagenome (GOLD analysis project Ga0209915, IMG submission 183952) | Wastewater bioreactor microbial communities from Cape Town, South Africa - Thiocy_cont_750_plan (SPAdes) | ecosystem: Engineered > Bioreactor > Thiocyanate-remediating >... | reverse complement strand
TGCTCCCCACGCTTTCGCACCTCAGCGTCAGTAATGGACCAGTGAGCCGCCTTCGCCACTGGTGTTCCTCCGAATATCTACGAATTTCACCTCTACACTCGGAATTCCACTCACCTCTTCCATACTCAAGACTTCCAGTATCAAAGGCAGTTCCGGGGTTGAGCCCCGGGATTTCACCCCTGACTTAAAAGTCCGCCTACGTGCGCTTTACGCCCAGTAAATCCGAACAACGCTAGCCCCCTTCGTATTACCGCGGCTGCTGGCACGAAGTTAGCCGGGGCTTCTTCTCCGGTTACCGTCATTATCTTCACCGGTGAAAGAGCTTTACAACCCTAGGGCCTTCATCACTCACGCGGCATGGCTGGATCAGGCTTGCGCCCATTGTCCAATATTCCCCACTGCTGCCTCCCGTAGGAGTCTGGGCCGTGTCTCAGTCCCAGTGTGGCTGATCATCCTCTCAGACCAGCTATGGATCGTCGCCTTGGTAGGCCTTTACCCCACCAACTAGCTAATCCAACGCGGGCCGATCTCTTGCCGATAAATCTTTCCCCCCCATAAAATGCCAGGCATTTTATGATTCCTGAAATTTTAAAGGGGGGCTCATACGGTATTAGCTCCAGTTTCCCGGAGTTGTTCCGTAGCAAAAGGTACGTTCCCACGCGTTACTCACCCGTCTGCCGCTCGTATTGCTACGCGCTCGACTTGCATGTGTTAAGCCTGCCGCCAGCGTTCGTTCTGAGCCAGGATCAAACTCTCAAGTTGAAAATTTGATGTTGGCTATAATCAGTCGCACCCCTAAGGGCGCAAACTTCTGGTCACGCTCAAATTGACGAGAACATATTTACACACCAGACGATCATCGCTGACCATCCAGGTAACATAGTTCTTATCAAGAAACGTGTCCGCCAAAGTTCCGTCGACAACCCCGATCTCTCGGAGCCGTCCGCAGACTATGCCGCCCACGCTTCTCTTTCTTCCATATGAAATTGTCAAAGAACAGACAGCAATAAACCGTCAAAACCTATCCCGCTTAACCAAACGCACTTCCAAGTTCCAAACTCGTCAGCGCCGCCTCAGCGGTACCGGGCTTCTAGTTCAGACAATCTTGCCTGTCAAGCCCTTTTTTTGAAGAATTTCACAGCCTTACGAACCGTTCCTTCTCCATCACATCAACCAGGGAAAACCCCGGCTAACACCGCTCGACCTACCATCGCATCAACCGACAGTCAACATTTAAAGTCAAGCTACAAGGACGAAGCAACCTGCCGCTAGCAGCGTCGCCGCCCTCGTTGGCTGCTATATAGGCCCCACCTAACCCAACTGTCAACGAGGTTCCGAAAACTTTTCCAATTTTTTTTCAACGGACGAAGACTGTGGATTTTACGCTTTTTCAACAGGCTTGGCCACCCGATTCGACAATCGCGGAACGCCGCCCCTCCCTTCCTGACGCCGCCGCATTGACTTCGCGCGGCTCGGATAGTTTAATTCAGGTTATTGTATATGGTTCATTCTATTGAACTTTCACAGCAGACCTGCAACAAAACAAGACAGGGATAGAAAACCCGATGCCCGCCCACACGCTCTCATTGAAAGACCCTTCGCTCCTGAAATCGCAATGCCTCGTCGACGGCCGCTGGATCGACGCTCCCGGCGGTGCGACCCTCGACGTGACCAATCCCGCCGACGGTTCTGTCGTCGGCAAGGTCCCCGTGCTGCCGGCGGCTGCGATACGGGACGCCATCGCGGCTTCGGCCAAGGCGTTCCCCGCATGGGCGGCGAAGACGGCCAAGGAGCGCTCCGCGACCTTACGCAAATGGTTCGACCTGATCGTCGCCAATGCCGACGACATCGCGCTCATCATGACATCGGAACAGGGCAAGCCGCTGGCCGAGGCGCGCGGTGAGGTGCTCTATGCCGCCTCTTTCATCGAATGGTTCGCCGAGGAGGCCAAGCGCGTCTATGGCGACACCATCCCCGCGCCCCAACCCGGCCAGCGCCTGACCGTGATCCGCCAGCCGATCGGCGTTACCGCCGCCATCACGCCGTGGAACTTTCCGGCGGCCATGATCACGCGCAAGGCGGCGCCCGCGCTTGCCGCCGGTTGCACCATGATCGTCCGGCCGGCCGATCTCACGCCGCTGACCGCGCTGGCGCTCGGCGTGCTGGCCGAGAGGGCCGGCATTCCCGCCGGCGTGCTCCAGATCGTCACCGGCCATGCGCAGGAGATCGGCGCGGAACTGACCGGCAGCGAGACGGTGCGCAAGCTCTCCTTCACCGGCTCCACGCAGGTGGGCCGGCTTCTGATGGCGCAATGCGCGCCGACCATCAAGCGCATCTCGCTGGAACTGGGCGGCAACGCGCCGTTCATCGTCTTCGACGACGCCGATCTCGACGCGGCGGTCGAGGGCGCCATGATTTCCAAATACCGCAATGCCGGCCAGACCTGCGTCTGCGCCAACCGCATCTATGTGCAGCGCGGTGTCTATGACGCATTCGCCGAAAAGCTCGCTGCCAAGGTGAAGGCGTTGAAGGTCGGCAACGGCACCGAACCGAGCGTGGTCATCGGCCCGATGATCGAGCCGAAGGCCATCGCCAAGGTCAAGGCGCATATAGAAGACGCGGTCGCGAAGGGCGCGAAGCTCATCGTCGGCGGCAAGGAACTGGGCGGCCTGTTCTTCGAGCCGGGCGTGCTGACCGGCGTGACGCCCGACATGGCCGTCGCGAAGGAGGAAACCTTCGGCCCCATCGCGCCACTTTTCGCCTTCGATACGGAGGAGGAAGTCATCGCCATGGCCAACGATACCATCTTCGGTCTCGCGGCCTACTTCTATACGGAGAATTTCAGCCGCGCGATCCGCGTGTCGGAGGGTCTGGAATACGGCATGGTCGGCCACAATACCGGCCTGATCTCCAACGAGGTCGCGCCTTTCGGCGGCGTCAAGCAGTCCGGTCTCGGCCGTGAGGGCTCGAAATACGGCATCGAGGAATATCTCGAAACCAAATATATTTGCAGCGCCTACAAGCGCTGACGGTTTTTCGCTTTATCGGCCATTTACCCAAAACCGTTTCACAAAGGCGGCGCGCATTGTTCGCGCCGCCTTTTTTCTTTATAGACAGCGTGACCGAAAAATCCATGGACACCAGCCAAGCCGGAATCGCCATGCTGCGCAGCCTTTATGATTGGACCCTCTCGCTCGCGTCCCGCAAGGCCGCCGAATGGTGGCTCGCCATCATCGCCTTCGTGGAGAGTTCCGTCTTCCTCGTCCCGGCCGACGTTCTGTTCATTCCCATGGCGCTGGCGCGGCCCAAACGCGCATGGCGCTATGCGCTCATCGCCACCGTGTCGTCGGTGCTGGGCGGCATAGCGGGCTGGTATCTCGGCTATCATCTCTATGAGCAGGTGGCGAAGCCGATCCTCGAAATGTACGGCAAGCTCGACACGTTCGAGCGGATGCGCGGCTCGGCCAGCGCCGACGCCATCCTGCTGATGCTGATCACCTCCGGCCTCGCCCACCTGCCGCCGCTCAAGGTGGTGACGATCCTGTCGGGTGCTGCGGGCATCAACATATGGCTGTTCATCGCCTCGGCCATCGTCGCGCGCGGCGCGCGCTTTTTCCTGCTGGCGTGGCTGCTGCGCCGCTATGGCGAGCCGATCCGCCATTTCATCGAAAAGCGGCTCGGCCTCATCGTCGGCGCGATCGCCGTGCTGGTGGTCGTGCTGTTCGCCGCCGCCAAATATCTGCATGGCTAGAGCATCGGACCGAAAAGTGGGAACCGGTTTTCGGATTTATCCGATGCTCAAACAAAAGATAGATCGTCACAATGCGCCTGATAAGGTGTGTGACGATCTAAGCCGCCGGCCCGCAGCTTGACTTGAATTTGACCCCCGACTTGAATTTGACAAAGAGCCGCTTCAGGAAATCTTCCATGACATTCGCCCTCACCCATACCGCCGGACGGATTCAAGGCTGGACCGCAGGCATCCTGACGCTCGGCCTCGCCGCGACGGTCGGTACCGCGCTCGGCTTCGAGCATATCGGCGGCTTCATGCCGTGCAAGCTGTGCCTTGAGGAGCGCACGCCCTATTATGTCGGCGTGCCGCTGCTGGCGGTGGCGTGGATCGCTTACGGCCTGAAATGGCCGGCCTGGCTGACGCGCGGCCTGATCCTGATCGGCGCGCTGCTGATGACCTACAGCCTCGTGCTTGCCTTCTATCACGCGGGCGTGGAACTGAAATACTGGCCCGGCCCCATCGATTGCAGCGCCGCGACGATGAAGGTGACGCTCGACGCCGGCAACCTGCTCAGCGATCTCAATACCCATCCCCCCGCATGCGACAGCGCGCCGGGCTTCTTCCTCGGCCTGTCCTTCGCCGGATGGAACGTGGTGGCGAGCCTGCTCTTTGCCGTGATCGGCTGGTACGGGGCTTTCGCGAAGGGCGGGAAGTAATCGCCGCGGGAGATCACGGCTCCAGTTCGACATCCCAGTAGAGGAAGTCGAGCCAGCTTTCATGCAGATGGTTGGGCGGGAACAGGCGTCCGTTGTTGTGCAGGTCCTGCACGGTGGGCATGGCGGGCTTCTGGCGCGGCCACATGCGGGCGGCGGCAGGCATCAGTCCGCCCTTGCGCAGGTTGCAGGGCGAACAGGCGGCGACCACATTTTCCCACGTCGTCTCGCCGCCATGGCAACGCGGGATGACGTGGTCGAAGGTCAGGTCGTGCGGCGAGCCGCAATATTGGCATTCAAACCGGTCGCGCAGGAATACGTTGAAGCGCGTGAAGGCCGGATAGCGCGGCGGCTTCACATAATCCTTGAGACAGATCACGCTCGGCAGGCGCATGGAGAAGGACGGCGAGGATACGATCTGGTCGTATTCCGCCACGATATGCACACGGTCGAGAAATACCGCCTTGATCGCATCCTGCCATGACCAGAGCGACAGCGGGTAATAGCTGAGCGGACGGTAATCCGCATTGAGGACCAGCGCGGGCAAGCCGCTGCTGGGGCCGCTTTTCGCGACGGTTCGGGACGAGACGGCAACATTCAAGGACGCACCTCCTTGGATCGCTGCGTGCCCTCATCGGCCGCGCCACCGCGATCCGGCTCTTTGCCTGAGCATCGGAGCGCTGCACGGCCGTCCGGGCGCATCCCGGCGCTCCAACCTCGCAAGGACGGCGGCGCGATCCGCGAAAATGCCTCACTTTACGAATCGAGGCACCGTCCTCTTTCGACGCGGATAATGTAAGCCCGACATGACAGGATTGTGAAGCGGAAACGCATTTATGTTCCCGGAAACACGCAGCTTTTTCTTCAGAGCACCGGCGTCGCCTCGCGCCCCTTGATCGCGGCGTAATAGGACCAGAACAGCCGCGCCGCCACGCCGCGCCATGGCGACCAGCCTTCGGCGAGCGCGCGCAATGCCGCCGCGTCGGGCCGCGCCGCGTGCGCGAAGGCGTGTCCGACCGCCGCCTGCAACGCCACGTCGCCGGCCGGAAACACATCCGGGTGGCCGGCGGCGAAGAGCAGATAGACCTCCGCCGTCCACGGCCCGATGCCCTTGATCGCGGTCAGCCTGTCGATGGCTTCCTGCGCCGGCAGGTCGCACAGGCCGTGCAGGTCGAGCGCCCCGTCCGCCAGCGCACTGCTTACCGCCAGAAGCGTTGCCTGCTTCGGGCGCGAAAGGCCGGCGGCCCGCCATGCTTCCTCGCCGCACGCGATGTAGTTTTCCGGCGTCAGCGGATCGACGACCTGCCTGAACCGCGCCCATATGGCGGCGGCGCTCGCCACCGAGACCTGCTGCGCGACGACGATGGAAGCGAGACTTTCGAAACCCGGCGCGGTGCGGCGCAGCGGCACGGCATGGGCGCGCTCGCGCACGGCGGCGAGCCGCGCATCGGCAAGAAGCAACGCCTCCAGCCCCGCCTCTATGTCGTCCAGCGTCTCGATGCGCCGCATGGCATGGCCTTTCCTTCTGTCGCCCGGCACCGTACCAATAGAATCGGATGACAAGCAACTGACAGAACCATGCCGCAACCCGTGTTCCGCTTCGCTCCCAGCCCCAACGGGCAACTGCATCTCGGCCATGCCTTTTCCGCGCTCGTCAACGAGCGCATGGCGCGGGAAAGCGGCGGCCGCCTGCTGCTGCGGATGGAGGATATCGACACGGCGCGCTGCACGCCGCAACTGGAACAGGGCATCTACGACGATCTGCGCTGGCTCGGCCTCGCATGGGAGCAACCGGTGCGCCGCCAGTCGGAACATTTCGGCGACTATCGCAACGCGCTGACGCAGCTTGCCGGCAGGGGGCTTGTCTATCCCGCCTTTCTCAGCCGTGGCGAGGTGCGCGCGCGGATCGATGAGGCGAAGGCGCGCGGTGAAAACTGGCCGTCCGATCCCGACGGCGCGCCCCTCTATCCGACGGGCGAGCGGGGCCTGACGGACGCGGAGCGGCTGGAACGTATCTCCTCAGGTCTGCCCTATGCGTGGCGGCTCGACATGGAAAGGGCCCTTGCTGCCGCGGGCGAACCGCTCACCTGGCGGGAAAGCGGCGCGGGCCCCGCCGGCCAGACCGGGCTGATCGCTGCCGACCCGTCGCGCTGGGGCGACGTGGTGATCGCGCGCAAGGACACGCCGACCAGCTATCATCTTTCCGTGGTGGTGGACGACGCGTTGCAAGGCGTCACCCATGTGGTGCGCGGGCGCGATCTCTTCCACGCCACGGCGGTGCACCGGCTGCTGCAAAAGCTGCTCGGCCTGCCCGAACCGCTCTACCATCATCACGATCTCCTATTGGGTGAGGACGGATTGAAGCTTTCGAAAAGCCGCCGGGACACCGCCCTTGCAGCCTTGCGCGAACGCGGCTGGACGCCGCACGATATCCGCACCAGACTGGGTTTTTGAGAGCATTTCCAGCGAAAGTGCGAAGCGGTTTCGCGCAGGACAATGCGTAAAACAAAGAGCCATTTTCGCCGGTGTGTCATAGATGATGTGCCGACATAACCCGTTGACGAAACCATGCGGAAGTTGTTGAACAGGATGATCTTTTAGCGCCGGTGCCCAACACCGGCGCGTTTATGCATTGTAAAGGAGGCAGCGCCGTGAAGAATTACATCGAAATCGAAGGCCTGGCCGTCGCCCCGGAACTGGTGGACTTCGTGGAAAAGGAAGCCGCGCCCGGCACGGGCGTGGAGCCGGCGGAATTCTGGAAGGGCTTCGCTTCCATCGTCCGTGACCTCACGCCGAAGAACCGCGCGCTGCTCGAAAAGCGCGACGCGCTTCAGTCGAAGATCGACGACTGGTACAAGGCCAACCGCGACAAGGGCTACAGCCAGTCCGACTATCAGGCGTTCCTCAAGGAAATCGGCTATCTCCTGCCGGAAGGCGGCGACTTCCGGGTCGCGACCAGCGATGTCGATCCCGAAATCGCCCATATCGCCGGGCCGCAGCTCGTCGTTCCGGTGATGAATGCGCGCTATGCGCTCAACGCCGCCAATGCGCGCTGGGGTTCGCTCTATGACGCGCTTTACGGCACCGACGCCATTTCCGAGGCCGATGGCGCGGAAAAGGGCAAAAGCTTCAATCCGAAGCGCGGCGAGAAGGTCATCGCATGGGCGAAGAGCTTCCTCGACGAAAGCGTGCCGCTGGCCTCCGGCAAATGGGCCGACGTGGCAGGCCTTGCCGTCAGGGACGGCAGGCTCGCGGTGACGCTGACCGATGGTTCGGCCACCGCGCTCATGGATGAAAGCCAGTTCAGCGGCTATAACGGCGAGGCCGCCAGCCCGACCAACGTGCTGCTCGCCCGCAACAACCTGCATATCGATATCGTCATCGACGCAGAAAGCCCGATCGGCAAGACCGACCCGGCGCATATCTCCGACATGATCCTCGAATCGGCCATCAGCACCATTCAGGATCTGGAGGATTCGATCGCCGCCGTGGATGCGGAAGACAAGGTCGCAGCCTATCGCAACTGGCTCGGCCTGATGAAGGGCGATCTGGAGGATACGTTCGAGAAGAACGGCAGGCAGATGACGCGCCGCCTCCATGGCGACCGCTCCTACAAGGCCCCCGACGGCTCTCCCCTTTCGCTCAAGGGCCGCTCGCTGATGCTGATCCGCAATGTCGGCCACCTGATGACCAACCCCGCCGTTCTCGATGCGGAAGGTCACGAGGTGCCGGAAGGCATCCTCGACGCCGCCGTCACCAGCCTGATCGCGCTGCACGATATCGGCCCCAACGGCCGCCACATGAACTCGCGCACAGGCTCGGTCTATATCGTCAAGCCGAAGATGCACGGGCCCGAGGAAGTGGCCTTCGCCAACGAGCTTTTCGCCCGCACCGAGGCACTGCTCGGCATGAAGCCCAACACGCTCAAGATGGGCGTCATGGACGAGGAGCGCCGCACCACCGTCAACCTCAAGGAGGCAATCCGCGCCGCTAAGGACCGTGTGGTCTTCATCAATACCGGCTTCCTCGACCGCACCGGCGACGAGATCCATACCTCGATGGAAGCCGGGCCGATGATCCGCAAGGGCGACATGAAACAGGCGGCATGGATCGGCGCCTACGAGCAGTGGAACGTCGATATCGGTCTCGAATGCGGCCTTAACGGCCATGCGCAGATCGGCAAGGGCATGTGGGCCATGCCCGACATGATGGCCGCCATGCTGGAGCAGAAGATCGCCCATCCCAAGGCCGGCGCCAACACCGCATGGGTGCCCTCGCCGACTGCCGCCACGCTGCATGCCACCCATTATCACAAGGTCGACGTCGCCGCCGTGCAGGAAAAGCTCAAGAGCCGTCCGCGCGCCAAGCTCGACGATATTCTCTCCGTGCCGGTCGCGACCCGTCCCAACTGGACGCCGGAGGATATCCAGCGCGAGATCGACAACAACGCGCAAGGCATTCTTGGCTATGTGGTGCGCTGGATCGATCAGGGCGTCGGCTGCTCCAAGGTGCCGGACATCAACAATGTCGGCCTGATGGAAGACCGCGCCACGCTGCGCATCTCCGCCCAGCACATCGCCAACTGGCTGCATCACGGCATCGTCTCGCGCGATCAGGTGATGGAGACCATGAAGCGCATGGCCGCCGTCGTGGACAAGCAGAATGCCGGCGATCCGCTCTATCGTCCGATGGCCCCGGATTTCGACAAGTCCATTGCCTTTCAGGCCGCCTGCGATCTGGTGTTCAAGGGCCGCGAGCAGCCCAACGGCTACACCGAGCCGGTGCTGCATCGCCGCCGCCGGGAACTGAAGGCGCAGGGCTGACTGCTTCCGGGCTGACGAACATCATTGCAAAAGACGAGGAAAGGCGGGAAGAAGATTCCCGCCTTTTTCTTTTCATTGCAGGCTCATTATGACACTGACCATCCGCCACGCCGGCGAAGCCGACCTTCCCATTATTCTCGCCATCTATAACGACGCGGTGGAAAACACCTTTGCCATCTGGAACGAGACGCTTGTCGATCTGGAGAACCGTCGGCAATGGCTGGCGGAGCGCGAACAGGGCGGCTTTCCCGTGCTGGTGGCCGAACGGGATGGCGCGGTGCTGGGCTATGCGAGCTATGGCCCGTTTCGCCCCCATGACGGCTATCGCCACACGGCGGAGCTTTCCATCTATGTTGCGGCCGAGGCGCGCGGCGGCGGCATCGGACGCGCGCTTCTGGCCGCACTGGTGGAGGAAGCCCGCGCGCGCAAGGTGCATGTGCTGGTGGCGGCCATCGAGGCGGGCAACGCGGTATCGATCGCGCTGCACCGGGCGCAGGGCTTCGAGGAATGCGGCGTGCTGCGGGAAGTCGGCCGCAAGGCGGACCGCTGGCTCGACCTCCTGTTCATGCAGATGATTCTGTAACCCCCGTAAGGCTTGACTTTCCGGTCGCGTCCTATAAGTTTAGAATAATTCTAAACTATATGCCCGCCGATCGGATCGCACGATGTTCAGCCGTTTTCTCCATAACGGGCGCCGGCCCTTTTCCTCCCTGTCGGAGCAGGAGATACTGGCGCTCGCCATTTCCTCGGAGGAAGACGATGCCCGCATCTATCTCGCCTATGCCGAGGGGCTGCGCGGCGAATATCCGCATTCGGCGCGCATCTTCGAGAAGATGGCGGAGGAGGAGCATGCCCATCGCGACGCGCTGATCGAGCGTCACCGTGCCCGCTTCGGCGAGCATATCCCGCTCATCCGCCGCGAGCATGTCAGCGGCTATTTCACCCGCAAGCCCGACTGGCTGGTGCGCCCGCTCGGCATCGACAAGGTGCGCGACGCGGCGGCGCAGATGGAGGAGCAGGCCTACCGCTTCTACAGCGAGGCGGCGCGGCACGTCACCGATGCCGGCACGCGCAGGCTTCTGGGCGATCTCGCGATCGCGGAGAAGCAACACGAGAAGACGGCCGAGGCGCTGGAACGCACCTTCGTTCCCGGTTCGGTGCGGGACGAGGAGCACGCCGCCGAGCGCAAGCGCTTCCTGCTCACCTTCGTGCAGCCGGGCCTCGCCGGGCTGATGGACGGCTCGGTCTCCACGCTGGCGCCGATCTTCGCCGCCGCCTTCGCCACCGGCGACACATGGCAGACCTTTCTTGTCGGGCTTTCGGCTTCGCTCGGCGCGGGCATCTCCATGGGCTTCACCGAGGCCGTACACGACGACGGCAGGCTTTCTGGGCGCGGCTCGCCGGTCTGGCGCGGCCTTTCCTGCGGCATCATGACCGCGCTGGGCGGACTCGGCCACGCCCTGCCCTATCTGATCCACGATTTCCGCCTCGCGACAACACTCGCCGTGCTGCTGGTCTTCTGCGAATTGTGGGCCATCGCCTATATCCAGAACCGTTTCATGGAAACGCCGTTCTTCCGCTCCGTCTTGCAGGTCGTGCTCGGCGGCGGACTGGTTCTGGGCGTGGGAATACTGATCGGCAACGCCTGAATATCAGACCGCGATCCGCATCGGCTGCATGAACGGCTCGATGGCGATGCGGCCCTGCCGCGAGACGGTGACGAAACTGCCGGGCGGCACGGCCATCCAGTTGGCCGCCTCGCCGTCGAGCGGCTCCGACACCACGCAGATGCCGGAAGAAGGCGCCAGCGTCGCCGTGTAAAGCGTCGGCGCGAAGGCGTCGGTGGCGTAGCGGACCGCATAAAGCCGGTCGCCGTCGGAAAAGGCGGCGGTGAGCCGCAGGAAGGGCGTCACGCCCGCCGCCTCGGCTTCGGCGATGACGGTCTTCACCATCCGTTCCGATGCCCCCGCCGGATCGCTGTCCAGCCCGCATTCCAGCATCAGAAGGAAAATCAGTTCCGAATCGGTGGAACCCTGCTTCTGCGCATAGACATGGTCGCTCAGATGCGCCTCCAGCCTGCGGCGCAGCCGCGCAAAATCGCCGATCTGGCCATTGTGCATGAAGCTCCAGCGGCCCGAAGCGAAGGGATGGCAGTTGGAACGGCTGGTCAGCCCGCCGGTCGCGGCACGCACATGGGCGAGGAAGAGCCGCGAGCGGATCTGGCGCGCCAGGCTGTGCAGGTTCTGGTCGGACCACGCCGGCAGGATATCGCGATAAAGTCCCGGCTCGCTGCGCTGCCCATACCATGCCACGCCGAAACCGTCGCCATTGGTGCGCGTCTTGGCTTCGTGGGCGTCGTGGCTCTGCGCCACGAGCGAATGGCAGGGGGACAGGATGATGTCTTCCAGCCAGGTTTCAGGTCCGAGATAGGCGGCCCAGCGGCACATGATTGATCCGGCTCCGGCATGATCGTCCGTACAGCCATCCTGCCGGACGAATCATTCCAAATGGTGAATGTCTCAGTGTCTGAATCAAAAAGCGGCAGGCCGTGGCGAAAATGGTGATTTTCGAGCACCGGAGCGCAGCGTACTGAACGTACGTGAGCATCGGAAGCGCAGAAAAGGCCATTTGCAGCCCGGCATGGCGGCTTTTGGAACAGACACTCAACGGCTGCGATTATGCGTGCGCTCATAAAGCTGGCGCACGGTCATGCTGGCGGTCTTCTCGAACAGGAACGGCAGAACCGCATGGACCAGCGCCGCGAAGGCGGCGGCGAACAGGCGGAACGAGAATTTTCCGGCGAAAGCCATGTGCTCGAAATAGGTTTCGTCCACCGATGCGGGATGTTCGGTAAAGATACGGGTGATGCGCGTCGTCATGGATTTTCTCCGTTCCGGACAATCTGTCGCTGTCTTCGTGCCCTCTGGCGGGTTCGATGGAAAATCATTCTAACGGAACGGCAGGAGATGAAATCTCAAATTATCCTTGCAATCCGGCGACCATTGGGACGAATATCCCATCATGAGCACATCATTGGACGATATGGACCGTAAAATCCTCACAGAGCTGCAAAGGGACGGCTCCTTGTCGGTCGATTCGCTTTCGGAACGGGTGCATCTGTCGCGCAACGCCTGCTGGCGGCGCGTCCGGCGCATGGAGGACGAAAGCATCATCAAGGGCCGCGTCGCGCTGGTGGATGCGGAAATGGCCGGCTGCGGCCTGTCGGTGTTCATCCTCGTGCGCACTTCCAGCCACGATCCCCACTGGCTGGCGTGCTTCCGCGCCGCCACCCAGCGGCTTCCCGAGATCGTCGGCGTCTACCGCATGACCGGCGACCTCGACTATGTGCTGAAGGCGCGCGTTTCGGACGTGAAGGCCTATGACCGGCTCTACCAGCGCCTGATCGCCAGCGTGCCGCTGTCGGACGTCTCCGCCTCCTTCGTAATGGAGGAGATCAAGGAGACCACGGCGGTTCCGCTCAATCCCTGAAGAGGGCTGTGACGGCGCCGCATAAAACCGTGAACCGGTACAGCAAGGCCATTGCAAAACCGCAAATAGCGGTACACCTTTCCCGCGTTTTCGCGTATGAGCGTCGCCAATCTGGACTAGTGGAACGAATTTGACATTTGCATCCCATTCGACATCGTGCGGTGAGCAAATGTCAAATTCAAAAGTTCCACTAGAAATCAATAACTTCCTAGTGGTTTTCTCGATTCTGATATTTGCTTCAGCGCCTATATCAAACGGATGCAAATGTCAGAATCAAACCACTAGCGCAGGAAAGGCTCTCACATGACCGCAGCATCTTCCCACCTTCCCACGCTCGGCATTATCCGCCTCGAACATGCGAAGGGGCTGGACCTTCCCGCCTATGAAACGCACGGCTCCGCCGGCATGGACCTGCGCGCGGCCGTGGCCGAGGACCGCCAGATCGTGCTGCTGCCCGGCCGCCGCACGCTGGTGCCGACCGGCCTCGTCTTCGAGATACCCGAAGGCTACGAGGTACAGATACGCCCGCGCTCCGGCCTCGCCTTCAAGCACGGCATCACCTGCCTCAACACGCCCGGCACCATCGATTCCGATTATCGCGGCGAGGTGAAGGTGCTGCTGGTCAACCTTGGCGACGACGATTTCCGCATCGAGCGCGGCATGCGCATCGCGCAGGCCGTCTTCGCTCCGGTCGTGCAGCCGAAAATCGAGGAACGCAGCGCCGTCAGCGAAACCACGCGCGGCGCGGGCGGCTTCGGCTCCACCGGTACCGCCTGATCACCTTTTATCGGTTCCCGAAAGCGCACGCTGCAATATTTCGGCCACGGCGATGCTGTGCGAAAGCGGCATGACGGGACTGGAGATTTCGCCGGCGCGCACCGCATCGCGCACGGCGCAGGCCTCGAATTGCAGCCCGTTGCCGGCCAAGGCATGGTTCTCAGCCTTGCGTCCCGGCAGGGACAGGCGCTTCATCGCCTTGCCGGCCAGACCGCCGGCGCGCGGACCGAACAGCGACGAGCGCATCGCCCCGGCGGAAAGCAGCGTCAGGCGCTCCGCCTTCAGAAAGGGCGCATGGATCAGCAGGCCGCCCTGCGTGCCCTCGATCAGCATCAGGTTTTCCCCGTCGCGGTCGAAGCCGCAGGAAAGCCGCGCCGTGGCCCCGTCCTTCCATGCCAGATCGATCTCCGTGCGCATGTCCACGCCGCTCGGCGCGCGCACGGAATGGCCGCCGGTTTCATCCGGCAGCCCCATGAAAAAGAGCGCCAGCGACACCGGATAGACGCCGAGATCGAAGGCGGCACCCCCGCCAAGCGCCGGATCGAAGAACCGGCTTTGCGGATCATAGGCCCGGAAATAGGAAAGATCGGCCTCGATGTGCGTCACCTTGCCGATGCGGCCTGCCGCGATGTGCCGCCGCGCCGACTGGATGGCGGGCAGGAAGCGCGTCCACATGGCTTCCATCACGAAGACGGTCTGCTCCTTCGCCGTCGTTTCGATGGCGGCCGCGCCGCGCGCGTCGAGCGCCAGCGGTTTTTCGGTGAGGCAGGGCTTGCCCGCCGCGATGGCCTGCAAGGTCTGCGGCACATGCAGCGCGCTGGGCGTGGCGATATAGACGGCGTCGATGGCCGGGTCCGAAAGAAAGGCTTGTGCGTCGGCATGGGCCCGCGCCGCGCCGATGCGGCGGCAGAAGGCTTCCGCCGATTCCGCCGAGCGCGAACAGACGGCCTCGACCCGCATGTCGCCGCTTGCCGCGACATCGTGCGCGAACGACGCCGCGATGACGCCGGTCCCCCATATGCCCCAGCGAAAATCGCCGTTTCGCGTCCTGTCCTGCTGCACAGCGCCTTGCCCTGTCTCCGGTTACATAAGGCTCTATAACATCTTGCAGCCGAATGGAACCGTTTGGCGTCGCGTAAATGCGGTGAAAACAAAGAGATAGAACGGCTACGCCGATTCCGGTCGACGATGAACCGCTCTATAGCGCAAGACGATACGGATAAAAGGCGAGCCCCGGAAGCCAGGCCGGCAGCAAGGCCGGCCTGGCTTCCGCCCGTCTACCTGAACACGAGCGGCAGGGTAATGGGCATCCGTGCCCGCGCAAGCGCCGGCGGCGGGGCGGGCACCGGCGAAGCCTGCCTTGCGGCCTCGACCACAAGCCGGTCGAGGGTCGGATCGCCGGACGAACCGGCCAGCCGCACGGAAAGCACATTGCCCGATGGATCGATCACGAAATTGATCACCACACGGCCGCTGGCATCGTGCGCCCTGCCCTGCACCGCACGGCGGATGCGCTGCATATGCGCGTTCATCCTGGCAAGCCACTTGTTGGAATCCACGCCCGGCGAAGCCGAATTCTGTCCGCGCCGGTTGGTGGCCGCCTTCGGTCCGTTGTCGGCGTCGATGTGCGGCGCGCTGGCGCGGCTGCTTGCCGGCGCGGGCTCGGCCTTCCTCGGCTTCGGCTTGCGCGGCTTTTCAGGCTTCGGCTTTTTCGGTTTGGGCTTCGGCTTCTCGACCTTTTTCGGCTCCGGCTTAGGGTCGGGTTTCGGCTCGATCTTCTCCTGCGGCTTTTCTTCCGGCTTCTGGGCCACGACCTCGGGGTTCGGAGCCGGCGCCACGTCGGGAACGATCTCCTCGGCCTGCTGCACCGGCTTCGGATCGGGCTGCGGCGCGGGTTCGGGCGGCGTCTCCGCCTGCTGCGGCTGCGGGTCGGGCTGCTTCGTCTTTTCCGGCTCCGGCGGTGTCGGTTCCTCTTCCTTCGGCGCCTCGGTCATTTCCGGCCGGACCTCGTCCGAAACCTGTTCCTCGGCGGGCGCCATGGGTTCGGGCGCAAGTTCGACCGCCATGGCTGCCACCGGCGCGCCCGCGGGCTGGTCGTCGTCCACCGTTTGCAGGACATAGGCTCCCGCGGCATGGACGGCGAGAACGAACAGGCCCGCGCAGATCCAGCGCGCCGCCTCGCGCCACGCGGAATGCTGCGGCGTGTCGGACGATGGCCGCCCCACCGGTGGATGTTCGGGCGGAAGCGTCTTCATTGCGCGGCTCCCGCCGGGGCTGGTGGTGTCGATGCCGGGGCCGGAGATGGGGCCGAGGTCGTGGTCGGTTGCAAAGGCGCTGCGGAGGCGGGCGCATCCGCGCCGGCGGTTTCGAGCCCGACCAGCGCGATCTTCAGGTAGCCGGCCTCACGCAGCAGGTTCATCACCCGCATCAGTTCGCCATAGCCGACCGTCTTGTCGGCACGCAGGAAGATGCGCGTCTCCTTGTTGTTTTCCGAAAGCTTGTCCAGCATCGCGCCGAGACTGTCGCGCAGCACGGTATCGTTGCCGACGCTGATGGAAAGATCCTGCTTAAGCGTCACATAGAGCGGCTTGTCCGGGCGCGGCGCGGGCGTTGCGGTCGAGGCCGGCAGGTCCACATGCACGTCCACCGTCGCCAGCGGCGCGGCGACCATGAAGATGATGAGCAGCACCAGAATGACGTCGATGAAGGGCGTGACGTTGATCTCGTGGTTGAGTTCGAGATCGTCGCCGCCGCTCTCGCGAATCTTGCTGGCCATGGCCTTGCTCCCCCGCCTTTATTCCGCCGCGTGCAATGCGCCTTCGCGCACGCCCGCGGTCCTGAAATCGAGGTCGCGGCTCACCAGCCGCTCGACGCCCGCCGCCGCATCGGCCAGAAGCGCGCGGTAGCCGGTGATGGCGCGGGCGAAGACGTTGTAGATCACCACGGCGGGGATCGCCGCCACCAGACCGATGGCGGTGGCGAGCAGCGCCTCGGCGATGCCCGGCGCCACCACGGCGAGATTGGTGGTCTGCGCCTCCGATATGCCGATGAAGGAGTGCATGATGCCCCAGACCGTGCCGAACAGGCCGACGAAGGGCGCGACCGAGCCGATGGTGGCAAGAACGCCCGTGCCGCGCGAAAGCTGGCGTCCGGCCTTGGCCTCGATGCGCGACAGACGCGAGGAAACACGCTCCTTGAGGCCTTCACCGCCCGCCCGCGCGAGCGCGGGACCGGACAGGCGCACCTCGTCCTCGGCGGCGCGCGCCAGAATGGCGGCCGGACCCTTTGCCTTTTCGAGCGCGCCGACGGCTTCCGCCAGCGAGGCTGAATGACCGATCGTTTTCAGGGCCTTGCGCGCGCGGCTGCGCGCGCCGGCCAGTTCCAGCATCTTGGCGACGAAGACCGTCCATGTGATGAGCGAGGCCAGAGCGAGGCCGATCATCACCGCCTTCACGATCGGGTCCGCATTGAGGAACATGCCCCATGGCGACAGGTCGTGCGGCAGCCGCACGTCCCGCTCGCCCGCCACCTGCGGCGCATCGGACGGTACGGCAGCCTGCGGGGCGGGAGCCGCCGCGACGGGCGCGGCCGGAACAGTGGAAGATGGGGCTGCCGGCGCGGGATTTTGCGCGGGCGCGGATGGCGGCGCTGCATCCTGCGCCATTACCGGGCCTGTTGCCAGCAACATGATGCCCACCGCCATGGCCATACGGCCTTTCCGCCAGAAACCAGTCATATCCTTGCCTTTTGATTTTTCGCGGCCAGCCGCCGCTCGTCAGGCCCCTAAATAGACTCCATTAATATGAGGTTGCAAGTCATGTTTGATTTCTTTGATGGGAAATGCACGAATAGCGGTTGCATATCGGCCGCAAATCAGACCTCATGCGGCTCACGTCGGGAGCTTTCCGTGCCGAAGAGGGAAAGCCGGAGGAAATGCCATGATGCTGAAAGAGATTCAGGCCCTCGAACATGCCGCCCGCACCGCCATGGCGGGCAATGACGATCCGCTGCCGGTGCAGCAGCGCCCGCTGAACCCCGCTTATTTCGGCCTCGCCGTGCTGGTGATCGCCGGCGCGGCCTACCTGCTGCTCGCCTGATCCGCCCGGATTTGTCACAAAACTGTCACATAACTTGCATCGTTTTCATCCGGTTGTCACACTTGCCTTAATTTTGCGAGGGCCAGCCGCTCGCGTTTACCATGCGGCACGACAATCGGTCCGATGGCGGCCCGATAACGACAGGCACGGTTGCCCCGATCCCGCCCGCCATGCAACCATTACGCGGCGTCGACGTTATGGTGACGGTAACGGACAATTGAACAGGAGAGCCGATATGGCGCGTGCATCCGCGAAGACGAGCAAGATCGAGGAAAAGATCGAAGAGACCCTGGGCGGTTCCGCCGATGGCGACTTGCAGGCGCAGGTCGAGCAGTTGAAGAAGGATATCGCTTCCATCGCCGGGACACTGGCAGACCTCGGCTCGCAGAAGGTGCGCGCGGCAAGGAAGAACGCGCGGCAGACCTACCGCAGCGCCCGCCTGCAGGGTGAGGACGTGGTGGACGATCTGCGCGGCAAGGCCGAGGATTTCGAGGAACAGATTTGCGCCACCGTGCGGGAACGCCCGCTCACCTCGCTCGCGACGGCGGTCGGCGTGGGCTATCTTCTTGCCCTGTTCACGCGCCGCTGACGCCCCATGCTGAAGACCCTCGCGCCCCTCCTCTCCGCGCTCGCCGGCGAGGAACTGAAATATACCGCCGGGCGCACGCGGCGCGCGGCGATCTATGGCGTGGTGATCGCGCTTTTCGCGATCATCGCCGTCGCCTTTTTCTGCATCGCAGCCTTTCTGGCGCTGGCGCAGCATTACGGCGGGCCGCTTTCGGCGCTCGTTCTGGCGGTGATATCGCTCTTGGTGGCGCTGATCGTGCTGGCGGTGATGAAAATCCAGGCCGCAGCGGCGGCGAAAAAACGCCGGGAAAAGCTGGAGGCCGACAAATCCGCGCTCATGGCGACGGCCGCCATCGCCACCATACCGGCCATACTGAAGCGCCCGCTGCTGGCTGCGGCCCTGCCGCTTGCCGGTCTCGCGCTGCTCGCCCTGTTGCCGGACAGAAAAAAACGCCCGCCGAAGGATAAAACCTGAAACAGCGGCTTGCGGCGGCGGATTAGTCCGGGATGGATATTTCCACCATATTCCGCTCAAGCCGGGTAACTCCCGGCTTGAGCGATTGAAGACGATTCACGTTATTGCTACAGGCCCGATTACTACAGGCCCGGGGCCTCAGCGGTAACGCCAGCCGCCGTGATGCCATTCGCGATGGGCCCAGTAGCGATGGCCGTCCCACCAGCCGCGGCCGTGATAGAAGACACCGACGCGGGCGCCGGGCACGACGATGACCGCGCCGGGGCGGCGGTTCGGGTGGCAATAGCCGCGCATATCGCGATGAAAGCCGATGCCGCATCCCTGACGGGCTTCAGCGGTCGAGGCGATGCCCGCAAGGGCGGCCGAGGCGGTCAAGGCGATGACAAGAAGTTTTTTCATGATGTCCTCTCTCTTCGATTCATCCGGCGCGCTTCACGCGCGCCGGATACTCCTTGAACGCACGACCATGCGATTTCCGTCGCCTGAACTTGCATTTCCTTGTATTTTTCACATCGGGCCTGAAAGAGATGCGGGCGCTCACTCCGCCACGCCGGCTTCCGCCACCGCTTCCGCGTCCTGCGTCGCCGGGGCGAGCGAAGGCAGCCGCACGGTGACACACGTGCCGGAGCCGTGTTCCGCCGCGCCATAGACGGGCTTTTCGCCGAATTGCATGCAAAGCTGCTCGACCACCAGCATGCCGAGGCCGTTCCTGCCGGAATGCGCATTTGAATTTGCGTTTCCGGCCGTATGCGCCGACGCGCTTTTCCCGCCTTTGCCCTTCTGATTGCCGGCCTTTTCATCCCTGCCCGGCCCGGCGCCGTTCCAGCCGATGCCGTCGTCCTCCACGGTCAGCACCGGGACGTTTTCGCCGTCGGGCTTGAAACGCACGGCGATACGCCCTTCCGTCTGCCCCTTGAAGGCGTGCTTGATGGCATTGGTCACGAGTTCGCCGACAACGATGCCGATGGTGGTCACGTCGCGCGCCTTCAGATCGAGCGGCGCGAAATCGGTGGTGAATTCGATATGGCGGTCCTGCCCGACCGCCGTGCGGATATCGTTGACGACGGCGTCCAGAAAATCGTCCACGCGCGCCGTATCCATGTCCTCGCCCAGCCGGAGGCGCCGATGCGCGGTGGAAACGGTCTGCACGCGGTCTCGGGCGGCGGCGAGCGCGGCGCGCGCATCCTCGCTCGCCGTCTGGCGCATCTGCAGGCCCAGAAGCGACGACACGGTGGCCAGCGAATTGCCGATGCGGTGATTGGTGTCCTGCAGCAGAAGCTCCACCCGCGCGCGCTCACGCTCGGCGATGCGCCGCTCCTCCTCCAGTTCGGCGGTGCGGGCGCGCACGCGCTGCTCCAGCAACTCGTTCGCGGAACGCAGCGCCGTCTGTCCCTCGAACAGGGTGCGCGCATAGCGCTGCACACGGGTGAACAGGAGCAGGCCCAGCACGACGGCGGAAATCAGCGCCACGATGGACGTCGCCGTTATCCAGTAGCGCATGCGGTCGATGCGCGCATTGCGCAGCGCAAGCTGCTGCTCCTCCACATTGATGAACTGCGTCACGGTGGCGGAAAGCTGGTCCATCAGCACACGGCCCTCGTCGCCGCGCAATTTCTGCATGGCCGCGTCCACCTTGCCGGCCTGCGCGAGATCGACCGTGGCGCGCACGTCCTCCTCCTCGCGCTCCACCAGCGCGCGGATCTGCTTGACGCGCGCATCCTGCTGCGGATTGCCGCTGGTCAGCACCTCCAGCCCGGACAGCGTCTTGCCCACGTCGAGAATCGAATTGCGGTAGAGATCGAGATAGCTCTGGTCGAGGGTGAGCAGATAGCCGCGCCGGCTCATCTCGATATTGCCGGCCAGCCGCGCCACCTTGTCCACTTCCTGGCGCAGCGCGTAATTGCGCGCGATGTCACCGAGCTGATCGGTGACGCTGGTGGAAAGAAACAGCGTCATCACCGCCGAAAGCAGCACCAGCGCCAGCGACACCACCACGGCGGCCGGTTTCGACGGCAACTGGAAAAGCTTCTGCAAAACGGGTGGCGGCAATGCGAAACCTGTGAAGGCGCGAACAGCGAATTTTTTCGGGTTTCTAATATTTATATAAAAAAAGACAGTAAGGGAATAGGGCAGAAAGCCAGTATGTTAAGAGGGAAAGCAGGCGCGGAAACCGATGTCCAGCTCAGACCGATCATTGGGCCGATCACCTCGGCCGAACAACTCAGGCCGGGCAGATTCCCCTGCCTGGCCTGCCGGCTTCCTCATGCAAAGCTTCGCATCGTCACCCGCGCCGAATCCGAATCCGGTCCGAAATCGCCCTCACCCTCGATCTGCAATATTTCCTGCAATCGCGCGCGGGCACGGCTGACGCGGCTCTTGATCGTGCCGACGGCGCAGCCGCATATTTCCGCCGCTTCCTCATAGGCGAAGCCGGAAGCGCCGATCAGGATGATCGCCTCGCGCTGGTCGTCGGGCAATTGCTCAAGCGCGGCGCGGAAATCCTGCAGGTCGAGCGAGCCGTATTGCGAAGGATGCACGGCGAGCTGGGCGCTGAAGGAACCGTCCGTGTCCTGCACCTCGCGGCCGCGCTTGCGCATCTGCGAATAGAATTCATTGCGAAGGATGGTGAACAGCCATGCCTTCATGTTGGTGCCCATCTCGAAGCTGGACTGCTTGGCCCATGCCTTCATGATCGTGTCCTGCACCAGATCGTCGGCCCTGTCGGCCTGCCCGATCAGCGACATGGCAAAGGCGCGCAAACCCGGCAACGACGCCAGCAATTCACGCTTGAATTCGGTGCTGCTCTCAGCCGACGGACCGGGTGCTCTGTCCACACATACTCTCCTGTTCAGCCTGATCCAGCTTTTCGAGAAGATCGAGGAACCTGTCCGGGATCGTCTCGTCCTGTATCGAGGCATAGAGCGCCTTCAATTTCAATCCGACTTCACAATTCGGTCCCAGAATGTCGCTCCCGGCACGGCGGGAACTTCTCATGCTGACACCGTTGATGTGAAATTTGTCTTGTTCCGTCATATCTCAGTCATTCAATATCTGGCGTTTCCTGTCTGCCATCAAGACCCCGCGCCACCGATCCTTACGCGTCCCTGATGCCCGACAATGCGTGGGAAACGAAAAAGTTCCACGAAAAGGCTCCTTATTCTCTCCCATCGCGGAACTTTTTGCAAACCGGGCCGTTAAGCCCTCATAATGCCGTGCCCATGAATGAACATGAATGAAAACGGCAGTCGAGGAGTTTTTGCATCATGACGTTATCGACGCGAATCGCGCCGCACCTTCCCTATCTGCGCCGTTTTTCCCGTGCCCTTACCGGCTCACAAGCCTCCGGCGACGCCTATGTGGCGGCCACGCTGGAAGCGCTCATCGCGGATGTGAGCATCTTTCCGCAAACTTCGTCCGACCGCATCGGTCTCTACCGGCTGTTCTGCAACCTCTACAGGACCGCCTCGGTCGACGTGCCGCAGCCGGCAATGGAATTCGCATGGGAACAGCGCGCGGGCCGCAATCTCTCCCATATCGCGCCGCTGCCGCGTCAGGCTTTCCTGCTGGTCGCCGTGGAAGGCTTCAATGACGGCGAAGCGGCCGAGATTCTCGAAGTGGAGCCGGAAGAACTGAACCGCATGCTCGCCGCCGCCTCGACGGAAATCTCGCGGCAGGTCGCGACCCGGCTGATGATCATCGAGGACGAGCCGCTGATCGCCATGGATATCGAGCAGATGGTGGAAAGCCTCGGCCACGAGGTCGCCGGCATCGCGCGCACCCGCGACGAGGCGCTCGATCTCTATCGCCGGGAAAAGCCGCGCATGGTGCTGGCCGATATCCAGCTTGCCGACGGCAGTTCGGGCATAGACGCCGTGAACGAGATTTTGCAGGACGATGCCATTCCCGTCATCTTCATCACCGCCTTCCCGGAGCGCCTGCTCACCGGCGAACGCCCGGAGCCGGCCTTCCTCGTCACCAAGCCGTTCAATCCCGACATGGTGAAGGCGCTCATCAGCCAGGCGCTGTTCTTCGAGGAGGCGTCGCAGGCGGCCGCCTGACGGAAGCGGCATTCATCCACGCGTCATGGAGACGGCTGTTCCCGCATGGCAGGCTCTCCGGCTCTTTCGTGCGGGCGGTTTCCGCCCGCACGATGAATATCATCCGGTTCGGAAATGAGGAATGCTGACATGCTTCACTATGCGGTTGTCTTTCTTGTCGTGGCGCTGATCGCCGGCGCGCTCGGCTTCGGCGGCATGGCCGGGGCGGCGGTGGGCTTCGTCCACCTGCTGCTCTTCCTGTTCGTGGGGCTTGCGGCCCTGTCGCTGATCGCCACGGCGATCCGGAAAGCGTGATGGTGCCCGCCTCACCCCGCGCGGCAGGGCGGCACGCCGGAAAACTGGGTGGCCCCGAAAAACGGAGTGGCCGATGAGCATGCCGGAACCGATCCCGGACGGACGCGATACGGCCCGTGTCAGGGCGCTGCTGCGGGCGGTGAGCAATTGCAATATCTGTGTGCTCTACCAGCGGCCGGACCAGACCTATGAATGGGGCGAGAACATCCCCGTTTACTGGACCAATTGCTGGAAGCCGGATGTGGGCGACGAGGATTTCATCGTTTCCACCGCGCTGGACAGGCTGAAGGCCGCCCGTACGGCGGCGCTCGAAACCATGACGCCGCAGAGCCTCGAACTGCCGGTCATGGACGGCGACCGGCTGCGCTGGCTCGCGATGCATGTGGATTGCGACTGCGGCGCGGACGGCCGTGTGCGCGGCCTCGTCACCACCGTTCAGGAGATCACCGAGACCAAGCGGCGCGAGCAGGTGCTGAAGGCGCTGCTGCGCGAGGTCAGCCACCGTTCCAAGAACCTGCTCGCCATCGTGCAGAGCATCGCCAGCCAGACGGCGCGCTTCACCGATTCCATCGACGATTTCCTGCTCAAGTTCCGCGGCCGCATCCAGTCCCTGTCCTATTCGCAGGACCTGGTGACCGATTCCAACTGGCATGGCGCGCTGCTGCGCGATCTCGTCTATTCGCAGGTGGAAAAATATATCGACCTCACCGACGAGCGCATCAGCATCGAGGGCGACAACCCCTATCTCTTTCCCGGCGCGGCGCTGCATGTCGGCCTCGCGCTGCACGAGCTGGTGGTCAACGCCACCTCCTTCGGCGGGCTTTCGATCCCCGCCGGGCACGTCGCGATTTCGGCGCATGTGATCCGGGCCGGAAGCCACAACGAACAGCTCGTATTGCGCTGGCAGGAGACCAATCCGGCTATGCCGGAAATCTACGAGCACGATCCGCGCTTCGGCAGCGCGGTGCTGCAGCGCATCGTGCCCGCCGCCGTCAACGGCCATGCCGATTACCGCGTCGGCACCAGCGGCGCCATCTATGCGCTGACCATTCCCGCCGAACAGTTCGATAGCTGAAACGGCTTGGAGCGATTCCTGTCCGAACGGAATCTCTCTATCTCTTTGTTTTTACGCATTTCCGAATGCATCGAAGCAGGATCAGAAATCAGTCCAGTGGACTGATTTCCCTGCGGAGACGCTTCGCACTTTTGCTGGAAATGCTTTAGGCTTTCAGCCGGCGGCAATAGAGTTCGAGCCGGTGATGCACGATCTCGTAACCGAGCGAGCGGGCGATTTCTTCCTGAAGCTTCTCGATCTTGTCGGACTGGAACTCCACCACCTCGCCCGACTCCATGTCGATGATGTGGTCGTGATGGCCGCCGTCCGCCTGCTCGAAACGCGACGGGCCGCCCGCGAAGGCGTGGCGATGGATCGCGCCGCGCTCCTCCAGCAGGTTCATGGTGCGATAGACGGTGGAGAGCGAGATGCCGCTGTCGCGCTCGACCGCGCGGCGGAAGATTTCCAGCGCGTCGGGATGGTCTTCCGTCGCGGACAGGATGTCGAGGATGATCCGGCGCGGACGGGTTATGCGCACCCCGGCCCGCCGCAATTCCTGCTCATAATCGGGTTTCTTCTGCGTTTCACTCATGCGCGGATTATGCACGAAACGCGGCCAGTTGCAATTTTTTGCAACTGGAAACTATATGTCAACCGATATTGGCGGCAAACAGCGCTCCCGCAAAGTGGCAGGCGACGCGGTGCCTGTCGGCGTAGCTGGTCAGTTGCGGGGCTTCAGTCCGGCAGCGGTCCTGCGCGAAGCCGCATCGCGGGTGAAACGGGCAGCCGGGCGGCGGGTCGAGCGGGCTTGGCGGATCCTGCAGCGGCTGTACCGACCTGCCCTTCTTGCCGATATTGTCCAGCGACGGAACTGCGGCAAGCAGTGCGCGCGTGTAGGGATGCTGCGCGTTGGTGAACAGATCGCGCCGGCTCGCCTGCTCAACGATGCGCCCGAGAAACAGCACCGCGATCTCGTCGCACATGTGCTGGACGACGCCGAGATCGTGCGAGATGAACAGATAGGTGAGGCCGAGCTGCTGTTGCAGCCGCCGCAGCAGGTTGATGACCTGCGCCTGAATGGCCACGTCGAGCGCCGAGACGGGCTCGTCGCAGACCACCAGCGCCGGTTCGCTCGCCAGCGCGCGGGCGATATTGATGCGCTGGCGCTGGCCGCCGGAAAACTGGTGCGGAAAGAGCGCCGCCTGATCGGGCCGCAGCCCCACCATTTGCAGAAGCTCCCGCACCCGGTCCTCGCGTTCGGCCTTGGTGCCGATCCTGAGCCGGTCGAGCGGCTCGCGGATGATCGCGCCCGCGGAGCGGCGCGGGTCGAGCGAGGAATAGGGGTCCTGAAAGATCAGTTGCAGATGCCGGCGCAGGTCGCGCAGTGCGGCACCTTCGAGCTTCGAGATGTCCTGCCCCCGGAAATGCAGCTTGCCGCGCGTGAGCGGTCCCAGCCGCATGATCGACATGGCCGTGGTGGATTTGCCGGAGCCGCTTTCGCCCACGATGCCGAAGGTCGAGCCCGCCGTCACCTCGAAGGACACGCCGTCGACGGCGCGCAGCACCCTGCCCGGATTCCCCGGACCGGGCATGGGAAAATGCACGTCCAGAGCCTCGACCCGGAGTATCTTGTGGGATTCGCTCATGCCACCCTGTCCCCTGCTTGCAGCCAGCATGCCGAGGCGTGCGCGGGTGCGACGTCGAACATCGGCGGCGCGTCGGTCTTGCAGCGCGGGAGGGCGACCTTGCAGCGCGGCTCGAAGGCGCAGCCCGGACCCAGCGCGGTCAGCGCCGGCACGACGCCCGGAATTTCGGGAAGCGGTTCCGGCGCGTCCGAAATGTCGGCGCGCACCGCGGGAATGGAATTGATCAGCCCGCGCGTGTAGGGATGGGCGGGGTTGCGGATGATGTCCGTCACCGTACCGTGCTCGATCTTGCGCCCGGCATACATGACGAGAACGCGGTCGGCCATTTCGGCGATCACGCCCATGTCGTGGGTGATGAAGATGATCGCCATGCCCTTGCGGTCGCGCAGGTCGCGCAGCAGATCGAGCACCTGCGCCTGAACCGTGACGTCGAGCGCCGTCGTCGGTTCGTCGCAGATCAGCACGCTCGGCTCGCAGATCAGCGCCATCGACGACATCATCTCGGCGCATCGCAACGCCCGCAAACGGCATGACGGCGGCGACATGCGCCATATCGTCGTCCATGCGCAGATGGCGCGCGAGGACCAGCTCGACGCGATGAAGGAGCTGGACCTGACGCCGAGCTTCTTTTCGCTCCACATCTATTACTGGGGCGACCGGCACCGGGATATCTTCATCGGCCCCGAGCGCGCGGCGCGCATATCGCCTGCGGGATCGGCGGTCAGGCGCGGAATGCGCTTCACCATCCATTGCGACACGCCGGTGGTGCCCATGACGCCCCTGAAACTGATGGCCTGCGCGATCGGGCGCAAAACGACCAGCGGGCAGGTTCTGGGACCGGATCAGCGCATCGACATCGAAACCGCCCTGCGCACCCACACCGTCGACGCGGCGTGGCAGATGCGCGTGGACCATCTGATGGGGTCCATCGAACCGGGCAAGCTCGCCGATTTCGTGATCTTCGACCGGGAACCGTCCGCCGAAAATCTGGAAACAGTGCAGATCGATGCCACTATACTGGGCGACCGGCTGATCTACGACCGGGCCGGCCATGCGCCGTCGGCGTGAAGAAACAGGTGACAGCTTTGCGCCGGCCCTCCCGCCGGAGCGAAGCTGATACCGGACTTAATCGCCGCTCCTTCCGAGACCGACCGGTCCATCAAGCCGTTTGACGGTTTCTGCAAGCGAGCCGATAGCCTCCATGGCGACAGCCAGTCCTTGCATCAACAAGGCGATATCGTGCTCTTGGCCGGACTGGTCGAGTTCCGTCGCCCGGCGCTGCAAATCGGCGCCGGCGGCATTCAGGCGGGCAATGAGGTCGTCGTCCATGTCGTTCTCCATTGGGTGATTATACTTGATAGCTTCCCATCAGATGGCGTGGATCGGTAACTGATCGGACCGAGGCTGCTATTCGGCCACCGCAACCGTGTTCGCAAAGCACGACGCGATTGTTTTGTTGGCTCCGAGCTTCCTAGCCCATTTGGCAATCTCTGGCGCTTCCCCCTTGTTCGCAACGCCACCCCAGACATCTTTAAACACCGGTTTGCCGGACGAGGAATCGAAGAAGAAATAACCGGGGTCTGCGACGGGTGTTGAGGCGTAGACGACAGTCCATGTGCCGGCCTGCATAATGGAATCGATGTCGACTTTCGAAGGCTTCACCTTCACTTCAAGGCTTCTCGAAATGAGGACGGCATATTCCTTCCTGAGTTCGCTTGTCAGAGTTCGATCGACTCCAGCGCAAGGATCCGCGGCAAAGGATGGCTTCGCGATTAACAACGCAAACAACGTTGCCGGAATAGCATATCGTGCGAATGGCATAAGTTATTCCCCTCCGCTAAAAGTAGTATTGAACCGCAAGTCTCACGCCGAAACAAGAGGCGCGGAGGCATTCGCTGAAAAACCATCAAGGAAATCAAGTCGACGGGTGCGCAGCTTTTCCTGCTTTCGAGAACGAGACCGATGAATTTTTGCTGATCCTTTTCGAAAACGGATTGCATCTTATGCACGAGCGCGTTCTCGACGGAACCCGCAAGCGGCTGATGAACAGGCTGCTCGCCCCTGCCTTTGTCCACGCTCGAGTGGAAAACCTCGAAGGACCGAACTGGCCGCGCTTGGGCGTGATACGCGGATCGCACAGTGGACGGAACCGAGCGCCGAAAATGGAAACGGCCCGAAACGGAAACCCGCAAACCGCTTATTCGACGGTTATGGGCAGGTTTTGCTGATTGTCGCCAAGGTATTGAAATTGGTGGTACGCCCAAGGGGAATCGAACCCCTGTTTGCGCCGTGAGAGGGCGCCGTCCTGACCGCTAGACGATGGGCGCGGGTCGTTGAGACGACCGCTCATATAACCGTCTTTCCCGCAAAGCGCAATGCAGGAAAGACGAAGAAAATCGGCATTTTTTCAACATGCCCTTATCCCGAAACCGGTGCCGGTTTCGGGAGACGTGCCTTATTGCGCGCCGCCGAGCTTGACGCGGCCGACGATGCGCGACTGGCGGTAATCGTATATGACAAGCTCCGTCCCGCCGTCGGGCAGCAGCGTCTCCAGCGAGATCAGATCACCCGAAAGGCTCTGCGACAAAAGGCGTGTGCCCGGCGTGAGGTCGATCTGCGATTCGACCATTTTTGGCGGTTCGGGCTTGGCCGGCTGGGCGGTCTGGGCCGGAACGTCGCTATGGGCCTCGGCCGGCGTGGTTTGCGGCGCGCGATTGATCTTGTAGACAACGGCCACCAGCACCGCCATAAGACCGATCAGCATGACGCCGATGGCGACCGCGAGCAGCCGCATCATCTTGCGGCGCACGCGTTCCATGGCCGGGTCGAGCCGGGAAGCCGGCTGCTCGTCGGTATAATAGTCCTGCTGGTATTGCTGATGGCCCATATCCCGGTGATTCTGGTATCGGGGATGGTGTGTATCCTGCATTAGACGACTCCGGTCCATGACATGCTTTGCCGTTGCGCGTGATAACGAAGGGAAGACACGATTGAAAGAGCTAATTGCCGACACCGGTGCCGCGGGCAAGCGTCTCGACCAGTGGCTGGCCGCGGCATTGGGGCCGGAACTTTCCCGCAGCCGCGTTCAGTCCCTCATCGCCGATGGCCATGTGACCGTCGACGGCGCGACCGCCCGCGAGACGCGGCTGAAACTGCGCGAAGGCATGAAGATCGCCGTCGCGCTGCCGGAGCCGAAACCGGCCGAGCCGCAGGGCGAGGCCATTCCGCTCGACATTCTCCATGAGGACGATGACCTGATCGTGATCGACAAACCCGCCGGGCTGGTCGTCCATCCGGGCAACGGCAACTGGACGGGAACGCTGGTCAATGCCCTGATATATCATTGTGGCGATAGCTTGTCCGGCATCGGCGGAATCCGCCGCCCCGGCATCGTCCATCGCCTCGACAAGGAGACGAGCGGCGTCATGGTCGTGGCCAAGAACGACCGCGCCCATCGCAGCCTCAGCGAGCAGTTCGCCGACCACGGCCGCACCGGCGATCTGGAGCGCGCCTATCTGGCGCTGGTCTGGGGCATGACGGAGCGGCCGCAGGGGTCCGTCGACGCCCATCTCGGCCGCTCGCACCGCGACCGCACCAAACAGGCGGTCGTGCGCGGGGATCGCGACGATGCCCGCCACGCCGTCACCCATTACGCAACGCAGGAGATATTCGGCGCGCAGGCCGATGCGACCGCGCTCGCCTCGCTCGTCGAATGCCGTCTGGAGACCGGGCGCACCCACCAGATTCGCGTACACATGGCCCATATCGGCCATCCGCTGGTCGGAGACATGGATTACGGCAGCGCCTACAAGACCAAGGCCAACAAACTGCCCGAGCCGCTGAAGGAGCATGTGCTCGGCTTCCGCCGGCAGGCGCTGCACGCATGGCTTCTCGCCTTCACCCACCCCGCCACCGGCGAGGTCATGCGCTTCGAGGCGCCGCTGCCGCGTGACATGGCCGAACTGGTGGAAAGCTTCCGACGCTATTCTGGTTAGAAAATTTTGCGGGCGGAAGATGCGGCCGTCCCGCGCTTTCCGGTGAAGTTCGTTCAAAAATGGTAAACAGATTGTTTCACTTGTTAAAGCACCGTGCTTTTGCCAGAATCATGCCTATATAAAGAGGTTCGCGTGGAATGTGCCGGGGACCTCCCGTAAGGCAATCCACGCGGCAGGCTTGCCACACGGGAGCCTGAAGTTCTCGAAGGAGGGTGCTCCATGGCCCAGATGAGTCTTCCCAGCATAACGTCCGGCGACGGCGGCCTGACCCGTTATCTGGAGGAAATCCGCCGTTTCCCCATGCTTGAGCCGCAGGAAGAATACATGCTGGCCAAGCGCTACCACGAGCACGCCGATCCCAAGGCGGCGCACAAGCTGGTGACGAGCCACCTGCGCCTCGTGGCCAAGATCGCCATGGGCTATCGCGGTTACGGCCTGCCGATCGGCGAGGTCATCTCGGAAGGCAATGTCGGGCTGATGCAGGCGGTCAAGCGCTTCGAGCCGGAGCGCGGCTTCCGTCTCGCCACCTATGCCATGTGGTGGATCAAGGCTTCCATACAGGAATATATCCTGCGTTCGTGGAGCCTCGTGAAGATGGGCACCACGGCCAACCAGAAGCGGCTGTTCTTCAACCTGCGCAAGATGAAGAGCAAGATTCAGGCGCTGGACGACGGCGACCTCAATCCTGATCAGGTCAAGCAGATCGCGACCCGGCTCAATGTCAGCGAGGACGAGGTGGTGTCGATGAACCGCCGCCTGTCCGGCGACGCCTCGCTCAACGCGCCGCTGCGCGCCTCGGAAGGCGAGGCGGGCGAATGGCAGGACTGGCTGGTGGACGACAGCAGCAGCCAGGAGCAGACGCTGATCGAGCAGGACGAGCTGGAAAGCCGCCGCGCCCTGCTGGAACAGGCGATGGACACGCTGAACGACCGTGAGCGGCGCATCTTCGAGGCGCGCCGCCTGTCCGACGATCCGATGACGCTGGAAGACCTGTCGACCGAGTTCGGCATCAGCCGCGAGCGCGTGCGCCAGATCGAGGTGCGCGCCTTCGAGAAGGTGCAGGCCGCCGTCAAGGCCGCCGCGCACAAGCAGCAGAAGGCGCTGGTCCATGCCGAGGCCGCGCCCGCCTGAAAATACAGCGTTTGACAGCAAAAAGGCCGCGTGAAGCGGCCTTTCTTTTTATGATTCCGGCTTTGCCGGAAATGCTCTGCCGGAGCGCCGGTTACTTGGCCGGGCCGCCCTGATGCTTGCAATGCTCGCGGAACTTCTTGCGTTCCTTGCCTTTGAGTCCCTGCTTGTCGGCAGCGGCCGAGCAGGCCTTGGAGACGGCGGCCTTCTGATCGGAGGTCATCGTCATCTTCTTCGTCTTGGTTGCCTTCTTGACCGCCGGAGCCGTCTGGGTGGTCGTGGCCGCCGGGGCAGTGGTCTTGGCGGGCGCGGCGGTCTGCGCCATGGCGGCGCCTGCGCAAAGGGAAAGAGCCAGCGCGAGGGCCTGGCCTGCTGCAAAGGCACGTATCTTCATCTTTTCCACTCCAAGTGATCGATTGGAAAGCCGGCAGGCCGGCTCGTTGCTTGCACGCGTATCGACTGCCTGAATCATGGCATTAATACGGCGTTAACTTTCCCGGCGCCGCACGGCGCGGCCCCTGCCCGCCAATTCCAAAAAACATTATATAACAACCCTGTATCCCAACGTTACTGCCCGCCGAAACGGCTCCGGAAACGGAAAAGGCCGCCAACGGCAACACCGGGCGGCCCTGCATCACATCTCCCCACGGCTCCGCCGCGGCGGGTTATTTATCCCCCAGAACCTCGCTGAACGCCTTGTCGCCCGGCACGCCCTTTTCCAGGCTGATGAGCGCGCGGCGGCCATTGCGATAGGTGATCGGAATGTCGATCCATTGCAGCTTGCGCATGAGCGACAGGTTGGTGTCCTGCGCGGTGCGGGCATCATTGAGCCAGATGATGAAGAAGTTGTCGCCGATCTTGGACGGCACGGCGATCAGCGGATTGCCGGGCGCCTGTTCCGTATCCTTGAACGTTATGCGCTGGACGTTGTCGATCGCGCCGCCGGGGAAATTGTCCGGCACGGTGAAGACCAGTTCGATAAGGTGGCTCGCCGGGATCGACTGGTCCGTGTTCTTGCGGATCGTCATCTTCAGGCTGACCTTGCTCGACGGCATGGTAACGGTGGCGCGCACCGCCGGCTGGGCGGTCTGGCCGTCGCCGGCGCCGTCCTGAATGACCGACCAGACCACGCTGCCCTTCTCGACCGAACCCTGTTCGGCACCGCCGCGTTCCTCATAGAGCAGCGCCTGCTGGCCCACGGGCACAGCCTGCTGTTGCGCCTGTGCGGCCTGCGGCGCGCCTGGCTGGGTTGCCGGCGGATTTGCCGGCTGGGCATTGCCCGCATTTGCGTTCGGCTGGCCGGCATTGGCCTGCGCGCTGCCGCCCGGCGACGCCGCCGCCGTGGACTTGCCCTCGCCGATGCCCGGCGTGCCGCCCGCCGGTCCGTTATCCACCTCGGTGCCGTCCGGCAGGAGGCGCTGGGTCATCTTCTGGACGCCCTGCGGCGGCTGCTGGCCCTGCGGCTGATTCGCCGTGGCGTTGTTGCTGGCGGTATTCGTGCCGGCGGCTGGCGGGGTGACCGTGTTTCCGGGCGTCGCCGGAGCGCTTTTGCGTCCGAACCCGGCAGCCAGTTCATGCAGCCTGTCCTTGTGCAGCCATGCCGCATAACCGCCGCCGCCGAGCACCAGCAGGACGAGGACGGCAACGGCGATCCCCTTGTAGGAGCGCCCTCCCCGTTCCGATATGCGTTCGGCATATTCGCTGCGGCGCGCCTCGGCCTTTTCCCGGACGCGGTCGAACTTCCAGTCGTCGTGATCTCCGGCGGAGAAAGGCGGTCGCTGCTGCCCTTCGCCGATCGCCTCCTCCTGCTTCTTTTCCGGCGTGGCCCTGCCGCGTTCGCCGCGTGACGATGCGGCGGGAACAGCGGCCTCATCGTGCTGGTCGCGATCCCGCTCCAGCCCCTGGCGCTCCACCCGGTCGTGATCGGCATTGCGGCCGTCGTCCCGCGCGGGAGCTTGGCTGGCGAAACTCTGGTTCGCTTCCTGAAGGAAATCCTCGAGCGCGTCGTCCAGCGGCTCCTCGGCCTCCTGCGCGGGCGGCGCATAGGAAGCCTCGACCGCGGCGATGGCGTCCTCCAGCAGGTTGCGCTGGCGGATGGCGACCGCCTGCGAGGCATTGGCCGTGACCAGCTTCTGCTCGATCGTAGCCCGCGCCTTGGCGTAGACGCGCTGGCGCAATTCGGGCGACTTGTCCGCCTGCGCGTCGATCGTCTTCTTCAGTACCGCAACAAAATCCGCCATTCCGTCCTACCCGGTTTCCGCCAGTTCAGGATGCAATAAATGTCCCAATAATCACAATAATCAAGCGAAAGCAAAGCGGGACCGGCTATTAGGCGAAGGTTTTCAAAACGATGCGGCAAAAAGGCGGCACCCTGGTTTTAACGCGCCGCCTGTTTTGCGGAAAACGGATTCGAGGTTCCCGAATCCGCCGCATGGAACCGAATATCAGTCCTGAAACGGATCGGTGACGAGGATGGTGTCCTCGCGCTCCGGGCTGGTGGACAGCAGCGCCACCGGCGCGCCGATCAGTTCCTCGATATGGCGCACATATTTGACCGCCTGCGCCGGAAGAGCGGCCCACGAGCGCGCGCCCGCGGTCGTTTCCGACCAGCCCGGCAGCGTCTCGTAGATCGGCTTGACGCGCGCCTGCGCGTCCATGGAGGTCGGCAAGGTGTCGATGCGCTTGCCGTCGAGTTCGTAGGCCACGCAGATCTTGATCTCCTCCAGCCCGTCCAGCACGTCGAGCTTGGTGAGCGCGATGCCCTTGATGCCCGATGTGCGCACCGTCTGGCGCACGATGACGGCGTCGAACCAGCCGCAGCGGCGCTTGCGCCCCGTCACCACGCCGAATTCATGGCCCTTCGTGCCGAGAAAATCGCCGATCTCGTCATGAAGCTCGGTCGGGAACGGGCCTTCGCCGACGCGGGTGGTATAGGCCTTGGTGATGCCGAGCACATAGCCGATGGCCGTGGGGCCGAGGCCGGAACCCGCAGCCGCCTGCCCCGCCACCGTGTTGGAGGAGGTGACGAAGGGATAGGTGCCGTGGTCGTTGTCGAGCAGCGCGCCCTGCGCGCCCTCGAAAAGGATGCGGTCGCCCGCCTTGCGGCGCTCGTCCAGCACGCGCCAGACCTGATCCATATAGGGCAGGATCTCGTCCGCCACCGAGGTCAGCTCCTGCATGATGGTGGCGACCGCGATTTCCGGCAGGCCCATGCCGCGCCGCAGCGCGTTGTGGTGCGAGAGCAGGCGCTCGACCTTGGCTTCCAGCGAGGCCGGCTCGGTGAGGTCGACGACGCGGATGGCGCGGCGGCCGACCTTGTCCTCGTAGGCCGGGCCGATGCCGCGCTTGGTGGTGCCGATCTTGAGGCCGGAGGTCGCGCCCTCGCGCATGGCGTCGAGTTCGCGGTGGATGGAGAGGATCAGCGGCGCGTTCTCGGCGATGCGCAGCAGTTCCGGGTTGACCGCCACGCCCTGCCCGCGCAGTTTCTCCACCTCGGCCACGAAATGATGCGGATCGACCACCACGCCGTTGCCGATGATGCTGAGCTTGCCGCGCACCAGCCCGGAGGGCAGCAGCGAGAGCTTGTAGCTGACGCCGTCGATGACCAGCGTATGACCGGCATTGTGGCCGCCCTGATAGCGCACGATGACATCGGCGCGTTCGGACAGCCAGTCGACGATCTTACCCTTGCCCTCGTCGCCCCACTGCGACCCGACGACAACCACATTTGCCATTGAAGCTGCTCCTTGGCTTCTTTTGTAAACCCAAGGATCGAAATGCCCCGCGCGCGAAAAAAGCGGCAAAGGGGCGCTGATCCCTCGTCTCTATACAGACTGAATCACCCGCGCGCGAGACCTTCGTGAAAGAAATCCGCGATTTTCGGCCGGTTTTATCCGGCGCGGACCATATAGAGCGCCCCGTCCGAATAGGTCTTGAGCTTCCCGGCCAGTTGCGGCAGATCGCGCGCGACGAAGCCCTTCTTTTCCCAGAAGCCCTGCGAGCCGCTGACGGCCACCAGCGACATGGTGGCAAAGCCGTCGGTTTCGGCCTGCGCGGCCATGAGTTCGACCACGCGGGTGGCGTTGCCGCCGGAGCGCGCTTCCGGCAGGAGCGCGATATCGTGGATGTAATAGGTGTTGGTATCTTCCGGCAGTTCGCCCAGAACGGCGTTCAGCGCCGGCACGGTGTCGAGCTGCCAGGGATAGCTGACGCCGTAGCCCAGAATCTCGTTGCCGCGCTCCAGCACGAAGCACCCGTCGGGGTAGAGCATGAAACGGTCGCGGAACACCGCCTCGTCCTCGAAGAAATCGGCATGAACGACATTGGCCACTGCCGTCACGCGCGCGATGTCGCGCGCCTGCATATGCCGCCATTCCGGCTGTTCCAACTCCTGCACCATCTGTCTCAAGCTTCTCCGACGTTGAACGCGAGCGGTTTTGCGGCCTTGATTGCCTCCTGAGCGGTCAGTTCGTCAAGAGCCGCCTGCGGGATCCTGTCATCGACATAGAGCATGGCTATGGCGTCGCCCCCCGGATGGTCGCGTCCCAGCGAGAAATTTGCGATATTGACATTGTGCCTGCCGCAGATGGTGCCTAAAAGCCCGATCATGCCCGGAATGTCAACATTGGTGACATAGAGCATGTTCGGCCCCACTTCCGCGTCCAGATTGATTCCCTTGATCTGGATGAAGCGCGGCTTGCCGTCCGAGAAGCAGGTGCCCGCCACCGCGCGCTCGCGCAGCGGGGTGCGCACGGTCAGCTTGATATAGCCGTCGAAGATACCCGACTTGTCGCGCTTGACCTCCGAGACGATGATGCCGCGCTCCTTCACCATGATCGGGGCGGAGACCATGTTGACGTCCGCCACCTGCGGGCGGATCAGCCCGGCAAGGGCGGCACTCAGCAATGCGCGGGTGTTCATGGCGGCGGTCGAGCCGTCGAACAAGAGTTCAACTTCCTCGATGGGCTCGTCCGTCACCTGCCCCACGAAGGCGCCCAGCACCTCCGCCAGCTTGACGAACGGCCGGAGGCGCGGCGCCTCCTCCGCCGTGATCGACGGCATGTTGATGGCGTTGGAGACCGCGCCCTTGGTGAGGTAATCCGCCATCTGCTCGGCCACCTGCAAGGCGACGTTTTCCTGCGCCTCCATGGTGGAGGCGCCCAGATGCGGCGTACAGACCACGTTGGGCAGATGGAAGAGCGCGCTGTCGGTGGCGGGTTCCACCTCGAACACGTCGATGCCGGCCCCGGCGACCTTGCCCGATTTCAGGCCCTCCACCAGATCCTTCTCCACGATCAGGCCGCCGCGCGCGCAATTGACGATGCGCACGCCGTCCTTCATCTTCGCAATGGCCCCGGCGTCGATGATATGCCGCGTCCTGTCGGTGAGCGGCGTGTGCAGCGTGATGAAATCGGCGCGCGCCAGAAGCTCGTCCAGTTCCACCTTTTCCACACCCAGTTCCTGCGCGCGCGCTTCCGACAGGAACGGGTCGAAGGCGACGACGTGCATCTTCAGGCCGATGCCGCGCGTGGCCACGATCGAGCCGATATTGCCGCAGCCGACGACGCCGAGCGTCTTGCCGGTGATCTCCACGCCCATGAAGCGGTTCTTCTCCCACTTGCCGGCGCGGGTGGAGGCGTCGGCCTCCGGCAATTGCCGGGCGACGGCGAACATCAGCGCGATGGCGTGCTCGGCGGTGGTGATGGAATTGCCGAAGGGCGTGTTCATCACGATGACGCCGCGCCGCGAGGCGGCGGCGATATCGACATTGTCCACGCCGATGCCGGCGCGGCCGACGACCTTCAGCCGGGTGGCGGCGGCGATGAGCTTTTCCGTGACCTTGGTGGCGGAACGGATCGCCAGCCCGTCATAGCGGTCGATGACTTCGAGCAGCTTTTCCTTGTCCTTGCCGAGGTCGGGCAGGTAATCGACCTCGACGCCGCGATCGCGGAAAATCTGCACGGCGGTGGGCGATAGTTTGTCGGAAACGAGAACGCGCGGCGGCATATGGTCTCTCCCCTTGCGGCGGTTCGACGTTGACCGCAATCAGCGGAACCGCTCTGTCTGTTTGTTTTCAAAGAATTTACGCGAAGCCATGGCCGTTCCCTGCGGCCATGGCGGCGCCGGTACGATTAGGCTGCGGCGGCTTTCAGCGCCGCCTTCTGCGTGGCGAAGGCCCAGTCGAGCCAATGCGTCAGCGCTTCGAGGTCGGAGGTCTCGACCGTCGCCCCGGCCCAGATACGCAGGCCCGAAGGCGCGTCGCGGTAGGAGCCGATATCGAAGGCCACGCCTTCCTTCTCCAGCGCCGCGACCATGGCCTTGGCGAAGGCGGCCTGCGCGTCCGCCGGCAACCCGGTCACTTCCGGATCGGCGATGGTGAAGCAGACGGAGGTGTTGGAGCGCGTTTCCGGCTTCGCGGCGAGATTGGCGATCCACGGCGTCCTTTCGGCGAAGGCGTCCAGCACCGCGAAATTGCGGTCGGCGCGGGCGACCAGCCCGTCCAGTCCGCCGATGGACTGCGCCCAGCGAAGCGCATCGAGATAATCCTCCACGCACAGCATGGAAGGCGTGTTGATGGTCTCGCCGGTGAAGATGCCCTCGATCAGCTTGCCGCCCTTGGTCATGCGGAAAATCTTCGGCAGCGGCCATGCGGGCGTGTAGCTTTCCAGCCGCTCGACGGCGCGCGGGCTGAGGATCAGCATGCCGTGCGCGCCCTCGCCGCCCAGCACCTTCTGCCACGAGAAGGTGACGACATCGAGCTTCGCGAAATCGATCCGCTGCGCGAAGGCGGCACTCGTGGCGTCGCAGATGGTGAGGCCCGCGCGATCCGCCGGAATGAAACCGGCATTGGGCACGCGCACGCCCGATGTGGTGCCGTTCCATGTGAAAACCACGTCGCGGTCGAAATCGACGCCGGTGAAATCGACGATCTCGCCGTATGGCGCCTCGAAGCGGCGCACGTCCTGCAACTTCAGTTGCTTGACCACGTCCGTGACCCAGCCGGAGCCGAAGCTCTCCCACGCCACCATGTCGACGCCACGCGCGCCGAGCAGCGACCACAGCGCCATCTCCACCGCGCCGGTGTCGGAGGCCGGCACGATGCCGATGCGGTAATCGGCGGGAACCTGAAGAATTTCGCGGGTAAGATCGATGGCCTCTTTCAGCTTGGCCTTGCCGACCTTGGCGCGATGCGAGCGGCCCAGCGAGGCGCCGGCCAGCGCTTCGAGCGACCAGCCGGGACGTTTGGCACAGGGACCGGATGAGAAATGGGGATTGGCCGGGCGCACTGCCGGCTTGGCGATCGTCGTCATGTCTGTTCTATCCTCTCAGATAGCGCGCGTCTCGTTGGGGAGACGTGGCCCGCCGAGAGGAATAGCCGAAACCGGGCTTTCCTGCAAGTTGTACTGGCCTGCAAGTTGTGCCGAGATCTAGCCGCCGAAGGCGTAGCGCAGACCGATGCGCAGATCGTGGATGTTCAGCCCCCGGTCGCGACCGTCGCCGGAATATCCGTCGCCCTCGAACATCCTGCCGCCGTTGACGTGGCGGTAGCGATAGCCCGCATCGAGCTTGAGGCTTTGCGTGAGGTCGACCGAAACGCCGGCCATGAGCGCATAGGTGAAGCGCCAGTTCGCCGCACCATCCCGGTCGCCCGCCGGAGTGGAAACATCGCTCCAGTCCACATACGTGCCGCCGAGGCCCGCGCCGACATAGGGCGTGAAGCCCTTGAAATTGCCGAGATCGACATAGGCATTGGCCAGAATGGAAAGCGCCGAATATTTCGCGTCGCCGACGATGCCGTCGCCGTCGAATTTCCCGCGGGTCAGATAATCCATCGTCAGGTCGGTACGGAAATAATCCGTCACCTGATAGCCCGCGCCGCCGCCGAACTGGAAAGAACCCCTGTAACCGCCGCCGGAATAGCTGTCCGTGTCCGCGAAATCGACGCGCCTGACCCGGCTCCACGAAGCGCCGAGATCGCCGCGCAGATACCAGCCGCCGGTGGCGGGTGCCGACACCACCAGTTCCGGCACGTCCTGCATTGCGGGGGGCTGTTCGGTATCCGCGGCCCGCGCGGGAATCGAAGCGGACAGGATTGCCGCCGATACCACGACGCCGGCATAAAGAGATTTCACAAGACCGTTCATTGTCCGCCTGCGGGAATGCACGCTTCGCCGGTGCGGGAAGCCGTTTCAGGCGCAGACTAGACGGGAAAAGGTTAAATACGGTTTAACCTTGTTTCTTAACCATGCTTTTTAACGATTGCGCGCCCTCACGCCGCCGTGCGCGCGGAGGAAATCACGTCCACGATATCGTTGACCACCTTCTCGACCAGCGCGCGGTCGTCGCCTTCCGCCATCACGCGGATCAGCGGTTCGGTGCCCGACGGACGGATCACCAGCCGGCCCTGCGCGCCGAGGCGCTCGCGCGCCTCGTCTATGGCGAGCTTGACGTTCTTGTTTTCGAGCGGCTTGCCGCCGGTCGTGCGCACATTCTTCAGCAATTGCGGCACCGGCTCGAACTTGCGGCACACTTCGCTCAGCGGCCTGCCCTGCTCCTGCGCCACCGCGAGAATCTGCAAGGCCGAGATCAGCCCGTCGCCGGTGGTGGCGAAATCCGACAGGACGATATGGCCGGACTGCTCCCCGCCGACATTGAAGCCGTGCTCGCGCATATGCTCGACCACATAGCGGTCGCCGACCTTGGTGCGCGCCAGCGTCAGGTTGCGGTCGGACAGGAAACGCTCCAGCCCCAGATTGGACATGATCGTGGCGACGATGCCGCCGCCCTGCAAGCGGTCTGTGTCCGCCCAGGATTCGGCGATCACCGCCATGAGCTGGTCGCCGTCGATCACCGCGCCGGTCTCGTCCACCAGAAGCACGCGGTCGGCGTCGCCGTCGAGCGCGATGCCCACATCGGCGCGGACCTCGTGTACCTTCTTCATCAGGCCGATCGGATGGGTCGAGCCGCAATCCTCGTTGATGTTCATGCCGTTCGGCTCGTCGTTGATGGTGACGACCTCCGCCCCCATTTCCCAAAGAGCCGCGGGCGCGACCTTGTAGCCCGCGCCGTTGGCGCAGTCGATCACCACGCGCAATCCGTTCAGCGAGATATTGCGCGGCAGGGTGCGCTTGGCGAATTCGATATAGCGGTAGATGTCGCCGTCCACGCGCTTGGCCTTGCCGATATTGCCGTGGCTGGTGAGGAGCGGCGTCAGGTCGCTCTGAATCAGGCGTTCGATCTCAAGCTCGATCTCGTCGGAGAGCTTGAAACCGTCCGGGCCGAACAGCTTGATGCCGTTGTCGTAATAGGGATTGTGCGAGGCGGAGATCATCACGCCGATATCGGCGCGCAGCGAGCGGCACAGCATGGCGACGGCGGGCGTCGGGATCGGGCCGAGCAGGAACACGTCCATGCCCGCCGCCGTGAAACCCGCCACCAGCGCGTTTTCGAGCATATAGCCGGAACGGCGCGTATCCTTGCCGATCACCACGCGCGAGCCCTGCCCCGACCGGCGGAAGATATGGCCGACCGCCATGCCCACCTTCATGGCCACGTCCGGCGTCATGGGGAAGCTGTTGGCCTGTCCGCGAATGCCGTCGGTTCCGAAATATTTGCGTGTCATATATCCAGCCTTGCCCAATCCTGTTCAGCCCGATCCTGTCAGCCTCGGCGTTAACCGTGAAGCCGATTTATAGCATGAAGCGCGCACGATGATGCGCCGAAATTCTTAACCGGGCCTTTGCGGCGATTTTTTGCGTGGCCCGCATCTGGCCCGATAAGGCGCTGATACGGCAAGGAAAAGCCGGGCGTACCCGGCTTCACCATTGCGTTCTATGCGTCCTCAGCCGTCATTGCGGCTGCGGCTTGGGTTCTATGCCCGCCTCGCCGCCGGCCTCGGTGCTCTTGCGGCGGCGCGGGCTGCCGGCCTTCGGCACGCCGGACCCGCGCGAGGGCGTGTCGTTGCCCTGATCGCGCGACGGCTTGTTGCCGGCGAGCAGTGCCTTGATCTCGTCGCCCGACAGCGTCTCGTATTCGAGCAGGCCTTCGGCGAGCGTGATCCAGTCCTTCTTCTTCTTCGTCAGGATGCGGGTCGCCTCGGCATAGGCCTCGTCGATCAGCCGGCGCACTTCGGCGTCGATGATCTCAGCCGTCTCTTCCGACACGTTCTGCGTGCGGGCGACGGAATGGCCGAGGAAAACCTCCTCCTGATTCTCGCCATAGGCGACGCGGCCGAGCTTGTCGGAGAAGCCCCATTGCGTGACCATGGCGCGCGCGAGCTTGGTCGCCTGCTGGATGTCGGAGGAAGCGCCGGAGGTGATGTTCTCCTTGCCGAACTTCAGTTCTTCCGCCACGCGTCCGCCCATCATGATGGCAAGACGCGACACCATCCACGTATAGGTGGCCGAATAGCGGTCGCCTTCCGGCAACTGCATCACCATGCCGAGCGCACGGCCGCGCGGGATGATGGTGGCCTTGTGGACCGGATCGGCCTTGGGCACGTTGATCGCGACGATGGCGTGGCCGGCCTCGTGATAGGCGGTATTGGCCTTTTCCTCCGGCGTCATGGCGGAGCGGCGCTCCGCGCCCATCATGATCTTGTCCTTGGCGTCCTCGAACTCCTGCATGGTGACGAGGCGCTTGTTGCGGCGCGCGCCCATCAGCGCCGCCTCGTTGACGAGGTTGGCGAGATCGGCGCCGGAGAAGCCCGGCGTGCCGCGCGCGATCACCTTGAGATCGACATTCGGGGCCAGCGGCACGTTGCGCACATGCACCTTCAGGATCTGCTCGCGGCCGACGATATCCGGGTTCGGCACCACGACCTGACGGTCGAAGCGGCCCGGACGCAGAAGCGCGGGGTCGAGCACGTCGGGGCGGTTGGTGGCGGCGATCAGGATGATCGATTCGTTGGCCTCGAAGCCGTCCATCTCGACCAGCAACTGGTTCAGCGTCTGCTCGCGCTCGTCGTTACCGCCGCCGAGGCCCGCGCCGCGATGGCGGCCGACGGCGTCGATTTCGTCGATGAAGATGATGCAGGGCGCGTTCTTCTTGGCCTGCTCGAACATGTCGCGCACGCGGCTGGCGCCGACGCCGACGAACATTTCCACGAAGTCCGAACCGGAAATGGTGAAGAAGGGCACGTTGGCCTCGCCCGCCACCGAGCGCGCCAGAAGCGTCTTACCCGTGCCGGGAGGGCCGACGAGAAGCACGCCGCGCGGAATCTTGCCGCCCAGCCGCTGGAACTTCTGCGGATCGCGCAGGAACTCGACGATTTCCTCAAGGTCCTGCTTGGCCTCGTCCACGCCCGCCACGTCCTGGAAGGTGACGCGGCCATGCGCCTCGGTCAGAAGCTTGGCCTTGGACTTGCCGAAGCCCATCGCCCCGCGCGAGCCGCCCTGCATCTGGCGCATGAAAAATATCCACACGCCGAGGATCAGGATCATCGGCAGCCAGGACAGGAGGATGCTGACCAGCGAACTGGAACCGTCGCTCTCGGGCCGCGCGGTGATGGTCACGCCCTTGCTTTCGAGGCGCGGGACAAGGCCGGTGTCGCCCGGCGAATAGGTCTGGAAGGCCGCGCCGCTGTCGGAATAGGTGCCGGCAATGCGGTCGCCGGTGATCGTGACCGCCTTCACGCGCCCGTTGGAGATGTCGTCGATGAACTGCGAATAGGAAATTTCACGCGAATTGGTGCGCTGTCCGGGACTCTGGAACAGGTTGAATAATGCGATCAGCAGGAGAGCAATGATCGCCCAGAGGGCGAAGTTGCGATAGTTCGGATTCATGACGGGTCCAATCAATGCCTCGGACATCCCGCGCGCATGACCGCGCGAACGGAACGATGTTGAGCCTAACATAAGAGCGAAGGAGGGCGTTGCCAAGGCGCGGAACACCCGCGTTCGGCTGAATCTTGCGCAACTGGTTTATGAAAAGCGGGATCATGCGGCCAGCGTCCGCCCGATGCGGGTTTCGACCGCCAGCGCCAGCGCGAGATCGTGGCCGGGCAGCACATGGTCGAACAGCGCGAAATGCCGCTGCATGAGGACGCCTTGCGGCAGGCTCTGCCCCGATACGAAAGGTCGCGCGAAAGGCAGGGCCGCGAGCTTGCCGTCGCGGAACAGGGCGGGCAGAACCGCCAATGCCTCGCGCCGCTGCGGATCGACCCCGATGCGGTTTTCCTTCAGGAAGACCGCCAGCGCCTGCAATCCCGGCGCGGCGACCTCGAACGGCACCGCGCCTGCATTATACAGGCGGAAGCGCCCGTCCCAGACGGCATCTTCACCGGGAGGAAGCATGACGGGGCCAAGATTGCGCCGCTCGCGCCGAAAGCGGTGCGGCCCGCCATCCGCGCCGCGCTCCACCAGCGCGCCGCAGAGCGTCAGCCGGGAATTCGTGTCCTCGCCCAGCAGGGCGCGGTCGATGCGCCGGCGCTCGCCGTCGCCGGGCAGGAAGCGGCGTCCTCCGGCAAGTGCGGCCAGAACCCCGGCGAAAAGCAACCGCGCATTGTCCGGCAGGGCCGCATAGATGCCCGCATCGGCCAGCAGCGTGCCGTTCGCGTCGACGGCGAGGCTCGCCGGATCGCCGAGCGCCGCCGCCAGAAGCGCATTGTCGTGCTCGCGCAGGCTCGCCGCCCGCGCCACCTCGGCCAGAACAGCCTGAGAATCAACTTCCGCCGCCGCGCCCATGCGCACGCGCGGGCGCTCGTAGTCCGTGTCGGTATTGCTCGGATCGTCGATCCAGCCGATGCCGCGCCGCCGCAGTTCCTCGCGCAGCGCCTGCCGCGAAACGCCGAGCAGCGGACGGATCAGTTCCACCGGCTTGCCGCCGCCGAAACCGCCAAACCCGGCCTCTGCCGGCCCGAACCCCTCCAGCCACACGCGCGGGGCCATGGCCGCGAGGCCGCGCGCCGCCGCGTGCCCGCTGCTGCGCGCTTTGCGCATCAGGAAAGTCTCGATCTGGTCGTCGCGCGTATGGCCGGTGACGATCGTGTCGGCGCCGGTCTGCAGCGCCGCGCCCACGAGCAGACGGTAGCGCGCCGCGCGCGCCGCCGCCGCGACGCCGGCCGCAGGCTTTTCGCCGTCCCATGCGAGGATGCGGTGCGCGATGCCGTGCCGCGCGCAAAGTGCCGCGACATCCTGCGCCTCCGTGCCCGATTCCGCGCGCAGGCGGTGATCGACCGTCACGGCGACGAGCGGCGGAGCGTGGCGCAGCGTGGCGAGATGATCATGCAGCAGAAACAGGAGCGCCAGCGAATCGCCGCCGCCGGAAACGGCCACGACGATGCCGCGAGAACGCTCCAGCCCGAAGGGGGTGAAGATTTCAGCCGGGGAAAGCCCCACCAGATCGTCGTGCGCCTTATCAGGCGCATTGCGACGATCTATCTCTTTGTTTGAGCATCGGATTTTCCGAAAACCGGCTCCCACTTTTCGGTCCGATGCTCCAGGCGCCCTCATCCGCACTTGTTGCGCTGACGCTCGTCCGCCACGCGCCTGAGGATTGCCGGGGGAGCCTTGGGATAACGCTGCGGAATCTGCGCGAAGGTGGCGCAGCCCACGTCGTGATTGCCCATCTTCTCCAGCGTCATGCCGAGCTTGAACATGTTCTCCGGCGCGCGCCGCGAATTGGGATAGTCGCGCTGGGTGTCGAGGAACACGGTCGCCGCTTCGGGATAGCGGCCCTGATCGTAGATCGATTCGCCGAGCCAGAAGCGGGCCTCCGCCGTCATCGGATCGGAAGGATAGAGCTTCACATGCTTGCGGAAGGCCGCTTCGGCGGCCTTGTAGTCGCCGGCCATCAGATATTGATACGCCGCCTGATAGAGTGCCTTGGGGCCGTCGCCGTCGGCTCCCGCCTTCGCAACATCGGTCCCGCGCGCTTGCCGCTGCGGGGCCCCCGCCGGCGCACCGCCTTGTGGCAAGCCCTGTTCCGGCGGCTGCGGCGCTTCGTTCATGGTCTCGCCGATCACATTGCCGTTACTGTCGAAGCTGATGGAGCCGAGCGAGCGCGGCGGCTGGCCACGCCCCTGCGCGATCTGAGAACCGCCCTGAGAACCGGCTTGAGAACCGGACGCGGCCTGCGCCGGAGCCATGTCGTTGCCGCCACCGCCTTGCAGGGCGGGCTGCCGGTCGGAAGCGGCCTGCTGCGCGGACGCACCTGCGCCCGCTCCGGCGTCGGTGCCGGCCGCAGGTCCGGCATTCGCGCGCTGGCCGGATTCCAGCGCCTGGAAACGGCGCTCGTTGTCCTCCTGCATCTTCTGCATCCGGTCCTGCATTTCGAGAAGCTGGAAATTCATCGCCTCGGTGCGCGCGCCGAGAATGCCGGCGATCTGCCCCACGCTGGTGATGCCCTGCGCGCAGAGATCGGGAGCGGCGGGGCGCGGCGCCTCGTCCGGCGCGGGGCCGCCCTTGGGCGAGGCGATGCCGCGCTTCTTTTCCAGTTCCTGAAAACGGAACTCGTTGTCTTCCTGCGTCTTTTGCAACTGGTTATCGGTCTCGCGAATCTGCGTGTCGATATCCTCGCTCTTGCCGGTGAGGTCGCGCAGAAGTTCCGCGTCCATGGCCGCACCCTGCCCGGCATAGCTGCCGCTCGCCGACCCGGCATTCATGTCGCGCATCGCCTCGTCGAGCACCCGCGTCGAGCCGAGATTGAGATTGGCCGGCGCGTCGCCGCCCCTGCCCTTTTCCAGAACGCGGAACCGGGCGTCGTTGTCGCGCTGGATGCGCACCATCTTGTCGCGAAGCTGGAGGATGCGGGCATAATCCTGCGCGTTCTGCTGGGCGAGGCTGCACGCTTCCTGCGAGCCGGGACCGCCGGCCTGCGCCACAAGAACCTCCCCGCTTGAGACGGAACCCGCGGCCAGCGCCGGAACGCCTGCCAGAAACGGCAGCATGACGGCCGCCAGCGTCATTTTACCCATTGCTGTCCTCATTTTTCGCCCTGGTCCGTCGCCCTGCCTGCTGTCACGCCAATTTTCCGGAAATGCTTTATGACACCGCCGCCTTGGCCAAATTTTGTCGAAGCGGCCCTTTTGTTCGAACATCGGATTTTCCGCAAACCGGATTCCACTTTCCGGTCCGATGCTCCAGCCCCGCGTATAAACGAAAAAAGCGGTCCGAAGACCGCTTTTCCCGCGATTCGGCGATTACCGCTATATCAGCTTCCCGCACCGTTGAGAACGGTGACGGCACGGCGGTTCTGCGACCAGCACGAGTCGTTGTCGCAGACGGCGACCGGCCGCTCGTTGCCGTAGGAGATGGTGCGCATGCGGTTCATCGCGACGCCGTGCGCGGCGAGGAAGTCGCGCGTGGCGACGGCGCGGCGCTGACCGAGCGCGAGGTTGTATTCGCGCGTGCCGCGTTCATCCGCATGGCCTTCGATGGTGACCGAATATTGCGGGTAGCGCTGCAGCCACTGGGCCTGCTTGATGAGCGTCTGCTGAGCGTCGGGGCGGATCAGCGACGAATCGAGATCGAACAGGATGCGGTCGCCGACATTGACGGTGAAATCCTGCGAGGTTCCGGGCGTGGCCGCACCTGCGCCCAGGCCGAGATCGCCGGCGCTGTTGGGAAGGTTTTTCTTCGAGGCACAGCCGGCGACGGCGAGCGACATGAAAAGGGCGATAGCGATCGGGCTACGTGCAATCGACTGGATGCGGCGCATGGGCCGAAGCTCCTTAAGATTTGATGTTCCTGTGTTACCGTCCAATAATCATATCGGGGTTAACGCGGGCTCAAGAAGTATGGTTAATATTCTCTTGCGGCCAGATGCAACCGATATTTCAGGTTGCGGTCTGTTTCAGGCTTTGGCGATAAAATGCGGCGGAAACAGGGCTCGATGCTCCGAATTGTGGCAAATGAAAATGAAAAGGCGCGGAGCCTGCTGCATCGGCCCGAAAATCGGAATCGATTTTCGGGCCGATGCGTCGTTTCAATAGGCTGGAGCGCCCTTGAAATATCGGCTTTGACGATCCGAATCCGGCCTATTCCAGCAGCGGCGACCATGCCGGGTCGGAGGCGAAGTTCGGCGTATGGATCTGGCGCTCGTTGCGGCCGGTGAGATCGATCGTATAGAGCTTCGGCCCCGGCGCGCCGGCGTCCTTGCGGAAGAACATCAGCACGCGGCCGTTCGGTGCCCATGTCGGGCCTTCGACGTGGAAGCCGGAGGACAGCACACGCTCGCCCGAGCCGTCGGGCTTCATCACGCCGATGACGAACTGGCCCTGCGACTGCTTGGTGAAGGCGATGTAGTCGCCGCGCGGCGACCACACGGCGGTCGAATAGGTGCCGTCGCCCTGCGAGATGCGGTGCTGGTTGGAGCCGTTCGCGTTCATCACGTAGATTTGCGGGCGGCCGCCGCGGTCGGACACGAACGTGATCTGCGAGCCGTCCGGAGAATAGGCGGCGCTGGTGTCGATGGCCTGCGCGTCGGTCAGGCGCGTGGTGGTGCGGCTGCGCAGGTCCATCGTGTAGATATTGGCGCTGCCGTCGTCGCGCAGCAGGCTCATGATGACCTTCTGCCCGTCGGGCGAGAAGCGCGGCGCGATCGTCATGCCGGGGAAATTGCCGACCATCTCGCGCTGGCCGGTTTCCAGTTGCAGCAGATAGACGCGCGGCTGGCCGCTGGCGAACGACATATAGGTCAGTTCCTGCCGGTTGGGCGAGAAGCGCGGGGTCAGCACGATATCGCGGCCGTCGGTGAGATAGCGCACATTGGCGCCGTCCTGATCCATGATGGCGAGGCGCTTGATGCGCTTCTGCATCGGGCCGGATTCGTCCACGAAGACGATGCGGCTGTCGAAATAGCCCTTCTCGCCGGTCAGGCGCTCATAGATGGCGTCGGCGATGATATGGGCCACGCGCCGCCAGTTGTCGGGCGTGGTGAAGAACTGCTGGCCGACGAGCTGCTGGCCGGCGAACGTGTCCCACAGGCGGAATTCCGCCTTGAGCCTGCCGTCCGGCTGCCGGGTGATGCGGCCGGTGACGAGCGCCTGCGCATTGATGACCTTCCAGTCGTCGAAGCGGGGAGCCGCGTCCGGGTTGGAGATCTTCTCGATGAAGGCGCTCTTGTTGATCGGCGCGAACAGGCCGGACCGTTCGAGGTCGGCGGCGATGACGGATGAAATGTTCGGGCCGAGCTGGTCCGCCGACAGGAAATCGGTGATCGCGATCGGCAACGGCTCGATCACGCCCTTGTTGATGTTGATCTCGACCGCCGCACGCGCCGGCAGGCTGCAAGCGAAGCTCGCGGCGGCCACACAGGCGAAAGCCGCAAGGACTGCGCCGATCTTGGTTCTCATGATGCCGATCTTCATAATTTCCGGGGCCTCTTCGTCTTGGTCTTTCAATGGTTCTGTGTCGGCAGGGGCTGCCTTGATCTGGTATCTGGCCGGTTCTGGCCGGGAAATCCGGTCAGAACATGTCGCTGGGGTCGAAATTGACGGTTACGTCCGACCATGTGTCATATTTGTCGGCGGGCAGGTTGTAGGGAGCGCAGCGCTGCACGGCGCGGCGCGCGCTGTCGGCCGCCGCCTGAGCGACGGTGCTGTCGCCGCCGCCGCGCGACGACACTTCCGGGATGCCTTCCACCTGGCCGGACTGGGTCAGGTGCATCTTGACGGTCACGATCAGCCCCTGCGCGTCGGCGGCGCCGGCGGGCACGGCCCAGCACTTGGAGATGGCGCCGCGCAACGCGTCGATCTCGCTCTGGCTGAGCTTGGAGCCGCCGGTGGTCTTCTTGCCGCCGAAGGAAGCCCGGTCCGTCGAGCGCTTCGCGCCGCCGCCGGCCGCCTTCTGCTGGTTGAGCAGCGCCGTCACCTCGTCGGCGATGGCGTCCTTCTTGGCCTGCGAGGTCTGCGGCGCGGACTTGCTCTGCTTGCGGTCCTCGGTCGGCTTCTCGTCCGCCGTCTTGTCGGGCTTCGGCGGCGTCGGCCGCTGCTGCGGCTGCGGCACCTTGTCCGGCAGCTTGGGCGTATCCGGGTCCGGCTTGTCCGCCTGCTTCTGGATCGCCTCCGCCACCGGGTCGGGCTTCACCTCCGCCTTCGGCTGGGGCTGTGGCTTGGGCTCCGGTTTCGGTTCCGGCTTGGGTTCGGGTTTCGGCGCCGGCTTGGGCTCCGGCTCCGGTTTCGGCTCGGGCTTGACGTCCGGCTGCTTCACCGGCTCCGGCTGCGCCTTGGCCTCCTGCGCCGTCTCGACGGGCTCGGGTTTGGCATTGGGGATCGGCGGCGTCTTCAGATCCTGATTGTTGTCGCCGACATTCTGGGCATTCTCGACCGTCTTCGGCTTGGTGGTCGGCTTGGGCGAGGACTTGTCCGTCTTGGGCGCGGTCTTCTCGCCCTGCTGGATTTGCGTCAGTTCGGACATCGGCACGATATCGACCGGCATCGACTCCATATCCTGCATGTCGAACGGCTGCGGCGCGGAAAAGGAAAAGAACGCCAGCACGAGCACGATGACGTGGAGCGCAATGGATGATGTGAGGCCGGCCTTCATGATGGCGTCAGCTATCCCTGCTCCGGAAGTGAGACGAGGCCGATATTCTTGAATCCGGCCGAGGAAATGCGCGCCATGACCTTCATGACGGTGCCGTAATCGGCATCCTTGTCGCCGCGCACGAAGATGCGCTCGTTATAGCCCGTCTTGGCGATGGCCTGAAGACGCGGCACCACCTCGTCGATGGCGACCTCGGTGTCCTGCAGATAGACCTTGCCGTCCTTGTTGACCGATACGGTGATGGGCTGCGTGTCGGAATTGAGCGCCTTGGCCTGCGTGTCCGGCAGGTCGATGGGCACGCCGACGGTGAGCAGCGGCGCGGAGACCATGAAGATGATGAGCAGCACCAGCATCACGTCCACGAAGGGCGTGACGTTGATTTCGCTCATCAATGCCTTCCTGCGGCCGCGCCTGCCACGGCGCCCGCCCGACATTCCCTGATTTCCGACCGACATGCCCATATGATGGCTTCCCGAAATCCAAAGCATTTCCAGCAAAATTGCGCAGCGGTTTTGCGTAGGATAATGCGTAAAAACAAAGAGATAGAGCGGCTCCACGATTCCGTTCAAACAGGAACCGCTCTAGAATTGGCGTTGGTGCCGGACCGCGGCGCGGGCGGTTCCGGCCAAGGGCGCCGCTCAGTTACGGGCGCTCAGCTTCTCATCGATTTGCCGCGACAGTATGGCGGAGAACTCGTCGGCGAAGCCTTCGAGCTTGCCGTTAATCTTGCCCGCGTCGCTCGACAGCTTGTTGTAGGCGATGACGGCGGGGATGGCGGCGAGCAGGCCGATGGCGGTGGCGAGCAGCGCCTCCGCGATGCCCGGCGCCACGACCGCGAGGCTGGTGTTCTTCGACGCCGCGATGGACTGGAAGGCGGTCATGATGCCGACCACGGTGCCGAACAGGCCGATGAAGGGCGCGGCCGAACCCACCGTGGCGAGGAAGCCGAGGCGCGAATCCAGCTTGTCGCTCTCGCGCGCCAGCGCCACGTCCATCGCCTTGTCGATGCGCATCTGCAGGCCGATCGGCGAGCGCGCGCCCTTCTCGAAACTCTTCTTCCATTCGCGCATGGCGGCCATGAAGATCGAGGCCATGCCGGCGGTGCGCCGCTCGCTCAGGGTGCGGTAAAGCTCCTCCAGCGACTGGCCCGACCAGAAGACCTGCTCGAAACGGTCGATGGCGCGGCGCGCGCGCCCGTAGGCGATCGTCTTGTCCACCACGATGGCCCAGGTCCATACCGAGGCGAAAAGCAGGCCGAGCATGACCAGCTTGACCACCCAGTTCGCCTGCATGAACAGGCCCCAGAGTGTGACATTGGCGACCGGAGCCGCTAACGCAAGATTTTCCATCGATCCACCGTTGATCCAACGTTCCGGGGCCTCGCCGGTCCGAACCAACCGGACCGCCGCCCCGACCTTCTGTTTCCCGCATTTGCCGACGCAAAACCGCTATGCGCTTTTGCTGGAAATGCCCGTGTCTTTCGCATTTCCGGCGCATCCCGCGCCGCCACCGTTTCCGCGCATGGCTGGATTTCGACCCTGAAACCTCACGCGCTTGTTACGGTTAATTTTGGTGAAAGGAAGGCGCTGCGCATGGCGCCCGCCGTTCAGCCGATTCCGTCAGCACGATTCATCGAATATTATGGTTAAGGATGTGTTAGCAACGGCGCGGACAGCCGAAAATGGCCAGCTATTTCGCGTCCTGCGCGCCGGTGAAGGCGTCGCGCCACTCGTCCGGGATGCGGCGGGGCTGGCCTTCCTTCGTGATCATCACCGCCTCGACGCGCGCCTGCGACAGAAGCCGCCCCTCGCAGGTGATCTGCTGCGCCATGATGACGCGCGCGCCGCGAATCTCGCTCACCCGCGTCTCGATCAGAATCAGGTCGTCCATGCGCGCCGGGGACTTGTAGTCGATCTCCATGCGCCGCACGACCCAGACCATTTCCTCGCCGAGCGCGCCTTCCGCAAGCTCGATGTGATGCACGTCCTGAAGCCGCAGGAAATCGGTGCGTCCGCGCTCGTAGAACTCCAGATACCGCCCGTGATAGACGAAGCCGGAAAAATCCGTGTCGGCATAATAGATGCGCGCTTCGAGATAGTGCGTGCCGTTTCTCAGCGTGCCGGAAACGGCATGATTGTTAACGGCGTGGTTATTTCTGTCGCTCATTCGTCTTCCGTGAAAAGCCCGAACTGGCTCTGCTGCACGATTTCGGCGGGTGCCGCGAGCCCCATATGCTGCCAGGCCACCGCCGTCAGCACGCGGCCGCGCGGCGTGCGCTGCAAAAAGCCCTGCTGGATGAGATAGGGCTCGATGATATCCTCGATGGCGTCGCGCGGCTCGGACAGGCCCGCCGCGATGGTCTCGATGCCGACCGGGCCGCCACCGAAATTGCGCGCGATCATGTCGAGATAGCGCCGGTCGAGCTGGTCCAGGCCGCGGCTGTCCACTTCGAGCCGCGACAGCGCCTCGTCGGCGATCCTGCGGTCGACGATCTCGGCCCCGGCCACCAGCGCGAAATCGCGCACGCGCCGCAACAGCCGCCCGGCGATGCGCGGCGTGCCGCGCGAGCGCCGCGCCACTTCCAGCGCGCCGTCCGGCGAGATGCCCATCTGCATGATGCGCGCGCCGCGCCGCACGATATATTCCAGTTCATCGACCGTATAGAAATTGAGCCGCACCGGAATGCCGAAGCGGTCGCGCAGCGGCGTGGTCAGAAGGCCGAGCCGGGTGGTGGCGGCGACCAGCGTGAACTTCGCCAGATCGATCTTGACCGAGCGCGCCGCCGGCCCCTCGCCGATGATGAGGTCGAGCTGGAAATCCTCCATGGCCGGATAGAGGATTTCCTCCACCGCCGGGTTGAGGCGGTGGATTTCGTCGATGAACAGCACGTCGCGCTCTTCGAGATTGGTGAGCAGCGCCGCCAGATCGCCCGCCTTGGCGATGACGGGACCGGACGTGGAGCGGAAATTGACGCCCAGTTCCTTGGCCATGATCTGCGCCAGCGTGGTCTTGCCGAGGCCGGGAGGGCCGACGAACAGCACATGGTCCAGCGCCTCGCCGCGCGCCTTGGCCGCCTCGATGAACACCTTGAGGTTGGCGCGCGCCGCCGCCTGCCCGACGAAATCGCCGAGCGTCTGCGGGCGCAGCGTATTGTCTTCGTCCGCGCGCCGGTCGGCATCGATGAGGGGATTGCGGTCGCTCATGCCTCCCTCCTCGCATGGAGCCGTCGTTCAGGCAAGCCTTTCACCGCGACAGTTCCTTGAGGCCGAGGCGGATGAGCTTCGCCGAATCCGCGCCCTCGCCCGCCTGCTTCAGCGCCGCCGCCACGGCATTGGCCGCCTGATCGCGCGAATAGCCGAGATTGGCGAGCGCGGACACCGCGTCCGACACCGGCGCGGGCGCGGCACCGGCGCCAAGCTCCTGCTTCAGCCCGATCGTGCCGCCCGCCTCGCCCGCGAAGGCGGGGGCCTTGTTCTTGAGTTCCGTGACGATGCGCTCCGCCACCTTCTTGCCCACGCCCGGCGCGCGAGACACCATGGCGATATCGCGCAGCGCGATGGCGTTGGCGAGTTCGGACGGCGAAAGCGTGCCGAGCACGGCGAGCGCCACCTTGGCCCCCACCCCCTGCACGTTCTGCAGCAGGCGGAACCATTCGCGCTCAAGCTGCGAGCCGAAGCCGTAGAGGCGGATCATGTCCTCGCGGACATAGGTTTCGATGAAAAGCACCGCCGCCTCGCCCGCGCCGCCGAGATTGCCGAGCGTGCGCGCCGAGCAGAAGGCGACATAGCCGACGCCATGCACGTCGATGACGGCGTGGTCCTCCGCGATTTCGTCGATGACGCCTTTCAGCTTGCCGATCATTCCGCCTACCCCGTTAGTGGAACAAATTTGACATTTGCATCTCATTGGACATCGAGCGACGAGCAAATGTCAAATTTAAAAGTTCCACTAAATAATTAAAAGTACTAGTGGTTTTTCAATTCCGACATTTGCTCCCACGCTTGTATCGAACGAATGCAAATGTCGGAATCAAACCGCTAGAAGCGCCTGCATGCGCCGGGCGCTGACGATGCTCTGCCGGTGATGGGCGTGGCAGATGGCCACGGCCAGCGCGTCGGCGGCGTCGCTGGTGTCGAAGGTGGCGCGCGGCATCAGCACCTTGACCATCATGTGAATCTGCTGCTTCTCGCCGTGGCCGACGCCGATCACCGTCTTCTTGACCGCGTTGGGCGCATATTCGGCCACCGGCAGCCCGGCCTGCGCGGGCGCCAGCAGCGCGATGCCGCGCGCCTGCCCCAGTTTCAGCGTGGCGGTGGCGTCCTTGTTGACGAAAGTATGCTCCACCGCCGCCTCGTGCGGCATGTAATCGTGCAGCACCCCGGCCAGCCCCTCGTGAAGCTGGCAAAGACGCGAGGCGAGGTCCATCTCGCCGTCCGACGTCACCGTGCCCGACGCGACGAAGGAGAGCGAATTGCCGAGCGTATCGACAATGCCCCATCCCGTGCGGCGCAGGCCCGGATCGATGCCGATGATGCGAATCGTTTCCTTCATGCGTGAACCCTATCCCGTGACGGGTTCACTTGACAGCATAAAAGTGAACAAAAGAGAAACAGATCGGGCTTATGAGGCGGCGAAAGCCGTTTTCAGCAGGCTGATCTGTTCGGACACCGGATTGCCGCGCGCGCTGTCCGAAAGGGGCACGATCTCGCCATAGACCTCGCGGTCCATGCGGCGCACCCGCGCCTGAAGGCGCAGGGAGCGGGCGATGAGATCGGTGAAGCCGGCGGGCAGTTCGCTCCAGCCGGTCGCGACATCGCCCGCCGAGGGCGTGTCGAGCCGCACCTTGGCCTTTTCGGCGGCGATCTGCGGGCGGCTCATCTCGCCGCTGCGCGCGGCGCGCTGGAGCAGGAGCCACGAGGCGACCTGCATCAGCCGCGTGGTGAGGCGCATGGATTCGGCGGCATAGAGCGTGGCGGCCTGCGGCGAAAGCCCGCGCGCCTCGGTACGGCCCTCGCCGTCGAGATAGCACGCCGCCTCCTCGACCATCTCCATGCCCTCGGCATAGATCGGCTTGAACGAATCCGAAAAAGCCATGCGCTCGGCAAGGCTCACCATGTTGCCCGGTATATCACCGGGTATCCGGCCCTGTTCGCTGCTCACGTCCTGTACCCTGCACCGTCGCCCGCATGATTTCCATCCGGGGCGTTTCCATCACCATTGGCAGCCGTTCGACCATGCCGGACGCCGGTTGGAAACAGCCATGCCGTGAAAATCCCCGACAGACTGCACCTTCATGCACTGCCGCGCAAGAACATGTTTAACGGAAGGTTAACGAAATCCACTAGTGGAACGAATTCGACATTCGCCTCCCGTTCGACCTAGGCGACGAGCAAATGCCGGAATCAAACCGCTAGGCGTTCGGCGCGGCCCGCAGGCGCCGCCGCGGCCAAAAAAAAGAGCCGCAAAGGCGGCTCTCGGAGTTTAACAGGGAGGCGTCAAACAAAGTGGCGGAACCACTCGGTAAGAATCCAGCCGAACTGGATGAAGAGCATTGAACATTCTTAACATTAATAAATGGTTAATTTCCTGGCCATCCGGCAAAATTATTGCCGGATGGCTGCGCCCTATCAGGACTGCTGCATGGCGGGGCGGGCGTTGCCGCGTGCCGGTTCGGCGGGCTTCGCCTTGGCGGCGGCGCCCTTGCCGCCCCAGCCGATGGTCGGCAGCCATTCGAGATAATAGGCAAGCGCGAACTGCATCACGATGCCGGTGGCGATCAGCAGCGTGTCATAGGGCAGGCCGCCCGGATTGACCTGCTTGAGCACCTGCGAAACCATGGCGAGCAGCGTGCCGGCGACGAAGACCGGCAGCGAATGCTTGCCTAGGATGGCCAGCGGATGGTCCGGCGCGGTGCGCGCGATGTTGGAGAGACCCGGCACCACGGCGATCAGATAGGCGAGCGCCAGAATGTGCAGGAGACGCGGGGCCGACAGGAAGGTCTTGTCGAAGCCGGTCAGCACCGGCGGCAGGCCCATGGAGATATCGATGCCCCACAGATTCAGCCGCACCCACGCCAGCGCCAGCACCACATAGGCGACGGCGAGCGCCACCAGCGCCGGATGCGTGGACAGCCTGCCGCCGCGCCGCACATGGAGGACGCCGGCGACGCCGATCGCGAACAGGAACTGCCAGGACAGCGGATTGAGGAACCACACGCCTTCGGTCGGATAGTTCGCCGGCGCGACATGATAGAGGCCGGCCAGCAGCCAGACCGTGCCCGAGACGGCAAGCATCAGCCGCAGGCTGATCCGCGCCAGAAGCAGCAGCAGCGGCATGAAGAGCAGCATCGCCGCATACATGGACAATATGTTGTTGTAGCCGAGCTGGTGGCCGAGCGTGACGATGCCGAACAGCGCCTGCACCGGCTGCTTGACCAGCGGGGCGATATTGATCTCCGTCAGGAGATCGGGACGCTTGAGGAACAGCGCCGCCGAGGCGAAGATGGCGATGGTCACCATGGTCGTCATGATATGCGTGATATAGAGCACGCCGGCGCGCCGCCACATCTTGAGCGAAAGCAGCAGGCGGTTGCCGGGCGCGAACTTGGACCCGTAGGCCAGCGCGATCGCCATGCCGGAGATGAGCACGAAGCCTTCCGCCGAATCGGAGAAGCCGAAATTGCGCGTCGTGAAGTTCTCGTAGATGGTGCCGGGCACATGGTTGATGAAGATCGTCAATAGCGCCAATGCGCGGAACACGTCGATGCGCGTGTCGCGCATCGGTGCAGCCGGGACGGCACCCATCCCTCTCATGTCCCCGACATTCATGCTTGCAATATTCATGGCCTGCCTGTCTCCATGGGAAATCCGCGTCCGTATCGCGGCGCCCGCACCGCGCCTCTCGATTCGAAGCGCAAACTGGGCTTATATCCGCAATAATCCGGGCGAAACCGGGTTGGTTCCGATCAACTTTCGTTCCAGTCCATAATATAATGCCAGAAGAAGGCCGAAATGCCGCTCTTGGTGCCGCCGGCCCTCCCTAGGCAATCGGCCGAAAACCGGTTTCCACTTTGCGGTCCGATGTTCTAAAGAGGAACCGGCGCGCCGCCCGAATTCCATCATGTTTTTCACGTTAGGCTTGGTCCATGAACGCATCCGCCCCGACAATCGAGACTAAAGGCGAGACTAAAGGCGAGACCGAACGCTGCCGCATCGTGCTGGTCGCCCCACCGCTGGCCGACGGCGCGCGGCTGGCCGCGCTGCTCACGGCCGCGCTTTCCGGCGGCGACGTGGCGAGCGTGATTCTCGACGGCGGCGACCTCGACGAGGCGACGTTTCAGGCCGCGGCCGAAAAGGCCGTGCCGGTCATACAGCAGAAGGGTGCGGCGGCGCTGATCCTCAACGATACGCGCATCGCCGGGCGCAGCGGAGCCGACGGCATCCATGTCGAAGGCCCCCTGACGGAGGTCGCCGAAACGATCGACCGGCACGCGCCGAAGCTGATCGTCGGCGCGGGCAACCCGCGCGACCGCCACAGCGCGATGGAGATCGGCGAGTTGCAGCCCGATTACGTCTTCTTCGGCAAGCTCGGCGCCGACAACAAGCCGGACCCGCATCCGCGCAATCTCTCGCTGGCCGGCTGGTGGTCGGAGATGATGCAGGTCCCCAGCATCGCGCAGGCGGGCGGCGCGCTCGAAAGCGCCGTGGCGGCGGCGGCCACCGGCGCGGATTTCGTGGCGCTCGGCCGCGCGGTGTTCGAGGCCGCCGACCCGGCGGAGGCGGTCGCGGCGGCCAACCGCCTGCTCGACGAGCACGCGCCGCGTTTCGAGAACTGAAAGGCCGGGCGTCGATCCATGCTCATGAAGACGACACTCCCAACCGCCGTCCTGACCGCACTCTCGATTCTCTGCTCGGCGGGCGTGGCCGCGTCCGCTCCTGCCGCGACCGGCCAGCACGCGACAATCCTGAACGGCACCGGGAACGGCAAGGAGCGCAAGGGCGACAAGCCGGTCATGCTGCCGCAGCCGGCCACGACCGACCCCATGCCGTCGATCGATCCGCGGCGTTTCGGCGACACGCCGCCTGACCTGGCTTTCGGTGCCTACCAGCGCGGGCTTTACCTTACCGCCTTCAACCTCGCCATGCCGCAGGCGGAGGCCGGCGACGCCGCCTCGCAGACGCTGGTGGCGGAAATCTATGCGCGCGGGCTCGGCGTTCCCGCCGACCAGAAGAAGGCCGCCGAATGGTACGGCAAGGCCGCGGCGCAGGGCGTCACCGAGGCGGAGTTCCGTTATGCGGCGCTGCTGCTTCAGGGCATCTATGTGAAGAAAGACCCGGAAAAGGCCACCAGACTGATGAAGGAAGCCGCCGAGGCCGGCAACGCCAAGGCGCAGTTCAACTATGGCGAGCTTCTGATGATGAAGCACCCCGGCACGCCGGGCCTCGATCTCGCTTTCCCGTGGTTCGGCAAGGCGGCGGATACCGGCCTGCCCGACGCCCAGTATGCGCTCAGCCAGATTTATGCCAACGGCACCGACAAGATCGCCCGTGACGACATCAAGGCGCGCTCCTATCTGCTGAAAGCCGCCCGCGGGGGCTACGACACGGCGCAGTACGATCTGGGGCGCTGGCTGGTCGACGGACGCGGCGGCGAGCGCAATTACAAGCAGGGCTTCGGCTGGATGTCGCTCGCCGCCCGCAACGGCACGGTCATGGCGCAGGCATGGCTGGCGCGGCTTTACCGCGACGGCCTCGGCACCGACGGCGATCTGGTCAAGGCGGCGGCGTGGTATATCGTCGCCCAGCGCGCCGGCTTCCACGCGCCCGACCTCAACGACATGATGGACGGGCTCGCCGACGAGCAGATGAAGCAGGCCATCGCAACCGCGAACGGGCTGCGCGTGCGGTAGAAGCGGTAGACCCGACGCCGAATATCGCGCCTCCTGCCCGGTTTTTGAGCGCCCCGGCTTGCGCGCGGCGCTGTTTTGTGGTCTTGGAGACGCCGGTTATCGCGGTTCGGCCATTAGGCTGGATCGACATTCAGGTTTCGGGCGTCGCGTGAGGGAATTTTGTTCCTGAACAGGAGAACAGACCGAGATGGTGTGTACCACCATGAGGGCTGTTCGACGCATTCAGGGACAAAATTCACCACGTCCCGAAGGGATATGGTGAAAATCGCCCATTTTGGCGTCGTGAAACCGCGACGGGGGAACCACCCCGCTTTCGGTTCCACTCCTAAAACTGGGAAGATTTTCAGCCATACCACGCTCCAAACCCTGAGTGTCAATCCAGCCTAACGCCCCGCATCAGGTTTCACATCATTCCCGGATCGAGCACATGAAGATCAATGGCAACGAAATCCGTCCCGGCAACGTCATCGAGCATGACGGCGGCCTGTGGGTGGCGGTCAAGACCAACGCCGTCAAGCCCGGCAAGGGCGGCGCCTACAATCAGGTCGAACTGAAGAACCTCATCAACGGCACCAAGCTCAACGAACGCTTCCGCGCCGCCGAGACGGTCGAGCGCGTGCGCCTCGAACAGAAGGATTTCTCCTTCCTCTACGAGCAGGGCGAAGCGCTGATCTTCATGGACACCGAATCCTACGAGCAGCTCGAACTCCAGAAGGATTTCGTCGGCGACCGCGCCGCCTTCCTTCAGGACGGCATGATGGTGACGGTGGAACTCTACGAGGAAAAGCCGATCGGCATCCGCCTGCCCGATCAGGTGACGCTCGCCATCACCGAGGCCGATCCGGTCGTCAAGGGCCAGACCGCCGCTTCCTCCTACAAGCCGGCCGTGCTCGAAAACGGCATCCGCATCCTCGTGCCGCCCTTCATCGAATCGGGCGAGCGCGTGATCGTGGACACCAACGAACTGACCTATATCAGCCGCGCCTGATGCTATCTTGGCGGCGTCCTGAAACGGACGCCGCAGTCCGGCCCCGGCCGCGACCGTTCTTTGTCAGTTTCCCAGCTTTCTTTCCCGCGTCGCCGCGCCCCAATGGTCGCGCGCCGCCTCCATCGAGGATCATTCCCATGGCCCGTTCAGCCCTTCTCAACGTTATGGTTCAGGCCGCCATGAAGGCCGGACGCAGCCTCGCCCGCGATTTCGGCGAGGTGCAGAACCTGCAAGTCTCGCTGAAAGGCCCCGGCGACTATGTCAGCCAGGCCGACCGCCGCGCCGAGCAGATCATCCATGCCGAACTGTCGCGCGCGCGGCCCGATTTCGGCTTCCTGATGGAGGAATCCGGCGAGATCGAGAGCAAGGACGGCCAGCACCGCTGGCTGGTCGACCCGCTCGACGGCACCACCAATTTCCTGCACGGCATTCCGGTCTTCGCCGTCTCCATCGCGCTGGAGCGGCAGGGCCAGATCGTTGCCGGCGTGATCTACAATCCGGCGATGGACGAGCTTTACACCGCCGAGCGCGGCGGCGGCGCCTTCCTTAACGACCGCCGCCTGCGCGTGGCGGCGCGCAGCAAGCTGACCGACACGGTGATCGGCACGGGCATCCCCCATCTGGGGCGCGGCCATCACGGCCATTATCTGGTCGAGCTGCGCAATGTCATGACCGAGACGGCGGGCATCCGCCGCATGGGCGCGGTGGCGCTCGACCTCGCCTTCGTCGCCGCCGGGCGGCTCGACGGCTTCTGGGAGGACGGCATGAACCCGTGGGACCTGGGCGCGGGCATAATCCTGATCCGCGAGGCCGGCGGCTTCGTCTCGGACAAGCACGGCGGACAGGAAATCTTCGGCACGAAATCCATCGTCGCCGGCAACGAGGCGATCCACGCCGCTCTCCTGAAAACGCTGCGCAAGCCGATCTGATCCCGCTTCAGGAATTTCGCATCGAGGCTGTCGCGATCCGCGCATCGTCCCAAAAATCGATTCCGATTTTCGGAGCGATGCGCTAGGCTCCGCGCTAATAACAGCCACGGAGCGCAACGCATGAGCGAATTCAGGGATACGAGGGAAAGACTGGAAGACGGCCGCAATTATGATCCCTATCGCCTGAGCAGCCCGCGCATCGTCATCCTGTCCATGGCGATCTTCATCATCATCGTCGCCTTTCTGGCGGCGACGCTGATGCGCCAGATCCATCGATTCTTCATCACCAATCCGGGGCTGAACGGCCTCATCCTCGGCGTTCTTCTGGTCGGCATATTGCTCGCCTTCGCGCAGGTGCTGCGCCTTCTTCCGGAAATACGCTGGGTCAATTCCTTCCGCGACGGCGACCGCAGCGCCCGACCGCCGGTGCTGCTGGCGCCGATGCGCGCGCTGATCGGGCGGCGGCAGTCCATGGCGCTCTCCACCGTCTCCATGCGCTCGATCCTCGACTCCATCGCCACGCGCCTCGACGAAAGCCGCGACATCTCGCGCTATCTGGTCGGCCTGCTGGTGTTCCTCGGCCTGCTCGGCACCTTCTGGGGCCTGCTGGAAACGGTCGGCTCCATCGGCCACACCATCCAGACGCTCGATCCCGGCTCCGGCAGCACCAGCGACATGCTCGACGCGCTGAAATCCGGCTTGCAGGCGCCGCTGACGGGCATGGGCACGGCGTTCTCCTCCTCGCTGTTCGGCCTTTCCGGCTCGCTCATCCTCGGCTTCCTCGACATTCAGGCGGGCCGGGCGCAGAACCGGTTCTATACGGAACTGGAGAACTGGCTTTCCTCCGTCACCGATCTCGGCTCCGACCTCAACGCCGACAATGGCGGCGCGGAGGATATCCGCGTTCTGGCCGAGCGCTTGCAGAACCTGCAAGGCGGCGATCCCGCCAGCCAGCGCACGGCGGCAGCGCTCGCCAACCTCGCCGAGGGCATTCAGGGCCTCGTCAGGAATATGCGTCAGGAGCAGCAGATGATGCGCGACTGGGTGGAAAAGCAGGCCGACGAACAGCAGGCCCTGCGCAAGACGCTGGAGCGGCTTTCCGGCACCGCGCGCCCAAATAACGTAAAGCAGGACGAGGGCAAGCCCCACACCGGATCGGGCGCCAAATCCGGCGGCGAGGCGGAGTAGGCCCATGGCGCTGGCCCGCAACCGCCGCCCGCAGCGGCATATCGACTACTGGCCGGGCTTCGTCGACGCGCTGACGACGCTGCTGCTGTCGATCATGTTCCTGCTCACCGTCTTCGTGCTGGCGCAGTTCCTGCTCAGCCGCGAGGTCGGCAGCAAGGACAGCGCGCTCGCCCGCCTCAACAGCCAGATACAGGAACTGACGCAGCTTCTTTCGCTGGAGCGCAGCAACAAGCAGGACCTGCAGGACACGATCGCGAATCTGCAAGCCTCGCTGTCCTCCTCCGAGAGCGAGCGCTCGCGCCTGCAAGGCCTGCTCAACGAAGGGGCCGGCGCAGGCGCGGCGGCGCAACAGCGCGCCGGCGAACTCTCCGCCAGCCTCGACGCGGAAAAGCAGGTCAGCGCCCGCGCCCTGTCGCAGGTCGAACTTCTCAACCAGCAGATATCCGCCCTGCGCCGCCAGATCGCCGCGCTTGAGGACGCGCTCAACGCCTCCGAGACGCGCGACAAGGAATCCAACGCCAAGATCGCCGATCTCGGCAAGCGGCTCAACGTGGCGCTGGCGCAGCGTGTGCAGGAGCTGAACCGCTACCGCTCCGATTTCTTCGGACGCCTGCGCGAGATTCTCGCCGACAAGCAGAATATCCGCATCGTCGGCGATCGTTTCGTGTTCCAGTCGGAGGTGCTGTTCCCGACCGGCTCCGCCGACCTCAACCCGGCCGGCGAGGCGGAAATGAAGAAGCTCGCCGATGCGGTGGTCGAGTTGAACAAGGAAATTCCGCCGGATATCAACTGGGTGCTGCAGGTGAACGGCTACACCGACAATGTGCCGCTGGCCGGCACGGGCCGCTACCGCGACAATTGGGAACTGTCGGCCGCGCGCGCGGTGGCCGTAGTCAAGTATCTGACCGCCAACGGCGTGCCGCCGGACCGCCTCGCGGCGGCGGGCTTCGGCCAGTATCAGCCGCTCGACACCGCCGACACGCCGGAAGCCCGCGCGAAGAACCGCCGCATCGAACTGAAGCTGACGGAGAAGTAATCTCTGTCTGCTTCACTTCGTCTTACTTCACTCCGTCCGCAAAGGCCCCAGCCCCGGCCTCGAACTGGAGCCGGGCGAGGCGGGCATAGACGCCGCCCTTTTCCACGAGGCTTTGGTGCGTGCCCTCTTCCACGATGCGGCCGTGGTCGAGGACGAGAATCCGGTCGGCTTTCAGGACCGTGGCGAGGCGATGCGCCACCACCAGCGTGGTGCGGCCGCGCATGAGACCGTCGAGCGCCTTCTGCACCAGCATCTCGCTTTCGGCGTCCAGCGCCGAGGTCGCCTCGTCGAGCAGCAGCACGGGCGCGTCGCGCAATATGGCGCGCGCGATGGCGATGCGCTGGCGCTGGCCGCCCGAAAGCGTCACGCCGCGCTCGCCCACCTCGGTGTCGTAGCCCTTGGCCAGCGCCACGATGAAATCGTGCGCCTGCGCGGCCTTCGCCGCCGCCTCGATCTCGGCGTCCGAGGCGGCAGGCCGGCCATAGCGGATATTGTCGCGGATGCTGCCGGCGAAGACCGCCACGTCCTGCGGCACCACGGCGATGCGGGCGCGCACGGCGCGCGGATCGGCATCGGTGAGCGGCACGCCATCCATCGTCACCCGGCCCGATTGCGGATCGTAATAGCGCATGGCGAGCGCGAACACCGTCGTCTTGCCCGCGCCGGACGGCCCGACCACCGCCACCTTCTCGCCGGACCTGACGGCGAAGCTGACGCCGTTCAGCGACGGCGCATCCGGCCGTGTCGGATAGGAGAAATACACGTTCTCGAACACGATCGCGCCCTGCGCCGGCTCCGGCAGCGCCACCGGACGGGCAGGCGCGACGATGCCCGGTTTCTCGTCGAGGATTTCCGCCAGCCGCTCGGTGGCGCCGGCGGCCTGCGCCAGTTCTCCGCCCGTTTCCGACAGCGCCCCGAAAGCGGTGGCGGCGATGACGGCGTAGAGCACGAACTGGCTGAGCGTCCCCGGCGACATCGCCCCGGCGAGCACGTCGTGCGAGCCGAACCAGAGCACGGCCACCACGCTTGAAAAGACGAGGAAAATGGCGAGCGCGGTCAGTATGGCGCGCGCGGTGATGGAGGAGCGCGCCGCGCGGTAGGCGCGCTCGACCGCCTGCCGGAAATGGCCGACCACGATGTCCTCGTTGGTGAAGGCCTGCAAGGTGCGCATCGCACCGATCTGCTCGCCGGCGTAGGCGTTGGCGCTGGCCAGCATGTCCTGCGTCAGGCGCGAGCGGCGGCGCACCGAGCGCCCGAAGGCGATGAGCGGAATGACGATGACCGGAATGGCGACGATGACCAGCGCCGAGAGCTTCGGGCTGGTGACGAACATCATGGCCAGCGCGCCGATGCCGAGAATGAGATTGCGCAGCGCCACCGAGGCGGTCGCGCCGACGGTGGACTTGATCTGCGTGGTGTCGACGGCAAGCCGCGATACGATCTCGCCCGAATGGGAGCGGTCGAAAAATTCCGGCGACAGCGTCGTCACATGCGAGAAGACCGCGTTTCGCAGATCCGCCACCACGCGCTCGCCGAGCGAGATGACGAAGAAATAGCGCAGGCCCGAGGCGAGCGCCAGAACCAGCGCCAGAACCACCAGCATGCCGAAATAATTGTTGACGAAGGCCGCGTTCGCACCGGTGAAGCCGTGGTCGATCATGCGGCGCACCGCAAGCGGCACGGCAAGCGTGGTGACGGCGGCCAGAACCAGCGAGAACAGGGCGCCCGCCACCAGCCCCTTATAGCGGGCGATGAAGGGGACCATGCGCTTCAGCGGTTTCAGCGAGCGGCGCCTGCGAGACTGCCCGGTAGATTGCTCCGGGGGCTGTTCGGAAGAGATTTCCGCATCCATGCGGGATTGGGTGTTTCCATCGGTCATTGCGTGTTTGTCGCGATTCCGGCTTGTTATTGATTTTGGCCTGATGTATAGGCTCGCCAACCCTTTTGGAAGCCGTTACCCTCGCGTATCGCGCTTTCTTGATCGCCATTGGGCGGAAGTGCCGCAGTTCCGATCTCCGGACTTGCGCTTTCACCCCCGGATTTTCAGGATTTGAGACGATGAAAGCCAATATCCATCCCGACTACCACACCATCAAGGTGGTGATGACCGACGGCACCGAATACACGACCCGTTCGACCTGGGGCAAGGAAGGCGATACGATGAACCTCGATATCGACCCGACCACCCATCCGGCATGGACCGGCGGTTCGCAGACGCTCGTCGACCGCGGCGGCCGCGTTTCCAAGTTCAAGAACCGTTTCGGCAATCTCGGCATCTGATCCGAAGCCGCATCCGTTTGAAAAACCCCGCCGGACGGATTGGTCCGGCGGGGTTTTTGTTGTTTCACACATGCCGCATAAAAAAACTCCCGGACGAAGCCGGGAGTTTCATAAAGGCATCCTGCGCCGCGATCAGGCGCTGAGCTTTTCCATGACCTCGTCGCTGACCTCGAAATTGGTGTAGACGTTCTGCACGTCGTCGTCGTCTTCGAGCACGTTGAGGAGCTTGAGCACAGAGCGCGCCTTTTCCTCGTCCAGTTCGGTGTTGGTCTGCGGCTTCCAGATGGTCTTGATGGATTCGGCCTCGCCGAGCGCTGCTTCCAGCGCCTTCGACACCTCGCCGATGCTCTCGAAGGCGCACAGGATCACATGCCCGTCCTCGCCCGACTGCACGTCGTCGGCGCCCGCCTCGATGGCCGCTTCCATGACCTTGTCCGCGTCGCCCGCTTCCGGCTTGTAGACGATCTCGCCCACGCGGTCGAACATGAACGACACCGAGCCGGTCTCGCCCAGCGACCCGCCGGCCTTGGTGAAGGCGGCGCGCACGTTGGAGGCGGTGCGGTTGCGGTTGTCGGTCAGCGCCTCGACGATCACCGACACGCCGCCGGGACCACGGCCCTCGTAGCGCACTTCATCGTAGTTCTCGCCGTCGCTGCCGGCGGCCTTCTTGATGGCGCGCTCGATATTGTCCTTGGGCATCGACTGCGCCCGGGCGTTCTGGATCGCCAGACGCAGGCGCGGATTCATCGCCGGGTCGGGAAGACCCTGCTTGGCGGCGACGGTGATCTCACGCGCCAGCTTGGAAAACATTTTCGACCGCACGGCGTCCTGACGCCCCTTGCGGTGCATGATGTTCTTGAATTGTGAATGGCCAGCCATGGCACCCCTGTTCTTTGATGCTTTCTGCGCGGAATGGCGGCGTTATAGGGAATTCCGCCCCGCTCGTCCAGTGGAGCGAACACGCCCGCCGCCGATCGCCGGTCGGGCGCGGATTTCCCCGTCTCCGCCAATTAAACCCTTGCCAAAAGCCGGATTTGGCGGAAAGTTGCCGCAACCGATTCCGATTGCTCCATTCCGTGAGGAAACCATGACCGCCATCACCCGGCCATCCTTCAGCCCGCTCGCGCTCCAGTCGCGCTCGCCCGCCCTGCGGCTTGCCGCCGTCGCCTTCGGCACGCTGGTTCTGGCCGTTTCCTCGCAGATCGAAGTGCCGATGATCCCGGTGCCGATCACGCTCCAGACCCTCGTCGTGCCGCTCATCGGCGCGCTTTACGGCTGGCGGCTCGGCCTCGTCACGGTTCTCGCATGGCTCGGCGAAGCCATGATCGGCCTGCCCGTGCTTGCCGGCGGCGCAGGCGGTCTTGCCTATTTCGCCGGCCCCACCGGCGGCTATCTCGCCGCCTTCCCCATTGCCGCCGCCATGACCGGCTGGATGGCCGAGCGCGGCTGGAACGGCCGCCGTGTGGGGCTCGCCTTCGCTTCCATGCTGGCCGCGAACCTGCTCTGCCTCGCGCTCGGCGCGCTCTGGCTGTCCTCCACGCTCGGCATCGAAAAGGCCGTCGCCTTCGGCGTGACGCCCTTCCTCGTCGGCGCGCTCATCAAGTCGGCACTGGGTGCCGCCATCCTCAAGGCCGCCACCCGCTGAGACCCTGAAACAAAGGACCGCCCGGAACGCTGCCGCGTTCCGGGCGGTTTTTTCGTGACTGCGGCAGCGGTCAGTTCTGCCGCCTGCGCCGCGCCAGCATGTTGAGCGCCTCGACCAGCGCCGAGAAGCCCATCGCGGCATAGATATAGCCCTTCGGCACATGATAGCCGAAGCCGTCGGCGATCAGCGTCATGCCGATCATCAGCAGGAAGCCCAGCGCCAGCATGACGATGGTGGGGTTGGCGGCGATGAAGCGCGACAGCGGATCGGCGGCCAGAAGCATCACGGTGACGGCGGAAACGACCGCGATCACCATGATGGCGATTTCGTCCGTCATGCCGACGGCGGTGATGATCGAATCGACCGAGAACACCAGATCGAGAACGAGAATCTGGGCGATGGCCACGCCCATCGTCAGTTCGGCAACCTTGCCGCCGACACTGGCCTTGCCGTCATCGGGATCGACCGTGTGATGGATTTCCTTGGTCGCCTTCCAGACGAGGAAAAGACCGCCCGCGATCAGGATGACGTCGCGCCACGAGAAACCGTGCCCGAACGCCTCGAAGACCGGCTCCTTCAACTGCACGATGATGGAAATGGTGAAGAGCAGCGCCAGACGCAGCACGAGCGCCGCGCCGATGCCGATGCGCCGCGCCTTCGATTGCAGGGCGGGCGGCAGCTTGTTGGTGAGGATCGATATGAAGATGAGATTGTCGATGCCGAGGACGATTTCCATCGCCACCAGCGTCACCAGCGCGGCCCATCCGGCCGGGCTTGAAAGAAATGCCAGATGCTCGGCAAGAAACTCCATAAGGCTCCGTTCCCTGAAAACGCGGCGAACAATCCGGCGCGTCGCAGGGAGATAGGCATTCGCGGGAGCCGTTCAACTCTCCGTGATGAAAAAGCTGAAGCATCGGACCGAAAAGTGGGAACCGGTTTTCGGTCCGATGCTCAAACAAAAAGATAGATCGTCACATTGCGCCTGATAAGGCGCACGACGATCTAGAGCCAGAAGAGAGGGATCGTCTCGTCCAGATGCGGGCCGATGCGCAGCGGCGCCACCTTTTCGGCGAGACCCGTGCGGTCGGAAATCTCGATCCCCACGCCGCACAGCGTCGCCGGTCCGTTCGCCGCCTCGAAGCGTCCCTTCGCCACCTTGGACAGGAAGCGGTTGAGCGGCTCCTCCTTTTCCATGCCAAGCGAGGAATCGTAATCGCCGCACATGCCGGCATCCGACATATAGGCGGTGCCGTTGCGCAAGATCTGGCAGTCGGCGGTGGGCACATGGGTATGCGTGCCCACCACGGCGCTGGCGCGTCCGTCGACGAAATGGCCGAAGCACTGCTTCTCGCTGGTGGCCTCCGCATGGAAATCGAAGAAGACCGCATCGGCCTGCTCGCCGAGCGGGCAGGCTTCGAGGATTTTTTCCCCGGCGATGAACGGATCGTCGAGATCGGGATGCATGAAGACGCGCCCCATCACGTTGGCGACCAGCACGCGCGCGCCGTTCTTCGCGATATAGAGCCCCTCGCCCTTGCCCGCCGTGCCCTTCGGGAAATTGGCCGGACGCAGGAAACGCTCCTCGCGGCGGGAGAATTCCAGCGCCTCGCGCTGGTCCCAGACATGATTGCCGGTCGTCACCACATCGGCGCCGGCGCGGATCGTCTCTTGGAAAATCTCCTCGGTGATGCCGAAGCCGCCGGCGGCGTTCTCGCCGTTGACGATCACGAAATCCAGCTTCAGATCGGAAATCAGCCCCGGCAGTTTTTCGTACACCGCCGTGCGCCCCGACCGGCCCACCATGTCACCCAGAAAAAGCAATCTCATGAAATGGGTTATAAGCCCGTCGCCACGGTGCGCAACCCCGTTTCCGTCAATATGCGGTCGAGCGCGATGTCGTGCGGCTCGTCGGGCACATGGTCCAGTTCCTGACAGTCGAAGGCCATGCCGATCAGAAGCGGCCGCAGCCCGCGCGCGGCGAAGCGCGCCAGAGCGCGGTCGTAATGGCCGGCGCCATAGCCGAGCCGATGGCCCCGGCGGTCGAAACCGGCGAGCGGCATCAGCATGACGGCCGGATCGGCCAGCGGCGCATGCTCGTCCGGCCCCATCGTGCCGAAGCCGGTCTGCACCAGTTGCGCGTCGGGTAGGTATTCGCGGAAGGCGATGGTCTCGCGGTCGAGCACCACCGGCAGACAGAGCCGCGCGCCTTTGGCCCGGAAGGCCGAGAGCAGCGGCAGCGGATCGATCTCGGAGCGGATCGGCCAGTAGCCGGCGACCATCGTGCCCGGCGAAACCGGAATCGCCTCCTCGCCGTGCCGTGCCGCCGCCAGCGATGCCTGGTAGCGGAAGCGCGGGTCGAGCGCATCGCGCGCGATCAGCGCGCTGCGCCGCGCATCGAGCTTTTCCGTCGTCCGGTCCCCGTTCGTGGCCGTCATCTCCCTCTCCTCCTGGATTCTGCCTTGCCATTAAAGCATGTCGCGCAAAAGTGTGCAGCGGTTTTGCGATAACGACATGCGCAAAAACAAAGGGGTAAAGCGCGGAGAGCGAATCTGAAAGATCGCGACGCGCTTTATTGGAAAGCTACAACATCGGTCCGCAAAGCGGAACGGGTTTCCGGGAAACCGTTTTCAGGCCGGAATGCGGCCCTCGCCCGCGATCCGTTCGGACCGCGCGCGGATGAGCTTCAGCACCACGCCATGGAAGTCGCCGAGGAACAGCCTGCCCCAGAAATCGCAATAAAGGTCGAACGGCGTCGCGATGCGATAGCGCGTGGTGAGCGTCAGCCGCGTGCGGCCGTCCGGCAGCGGCTCCAGCCGGTAGAAGCCGCTTGCGATCCGAAGATAGCTGCTGTCCACCTTTATATGCGCCTCCACGGCGGCGGGAACCGAATCGGGCGCGAAGCGGAAATTCCACGCCAGCAGCCGGTTTTCCCGCCAGTCGGTGACGATCTCCTGAAAATGCACGCCCCGCGTCCAGCGAAGCTGGCGCACCGCCCCGACGCCCTCGCCGTCGAGCCGCGCGTCGGCCGGCTGCGGCACGCCGAGGATGCCGTGGCTGAAGGTCCATGTCAGTTCCTGCGGGCGCACATCCGGGATTTCGACCGTCTGCCGCCACACCACCTCCGGCGGCGCGGCGATGTCGATCACGCTCGTCACGGAACCCTCGTGCGGGGCATAGGACAGATGCAGGTCCGCCGGAAGCAGGACCAGCGGCAGGGCGATGGCCAGCGTGGGCAAGCGGCGCGAGCGCCACCGCCGGATGCACAGAATCGTCGATGCCGATCCCAGCGCCGAGAACCCCATGAAGAAAGGCGCGGCCATCGCCACGCACAGGCCCGCTTCCCTGAAGAGGATCATGGAGAGCACCACCAGCACGGCGATCACGATCCATGCCAGCACCACATGCCGCCCGATCGGCTTTTCGCCGCGCGGATCGGCGAGAGCGGAGACGAGGCTCGCCACCGCCATGGGCAACGCCACCAGCCCGGCGAAAAAGGGCATCACGTCCACGTAATCGTAGTGCCAGATGACGAGATAGAGGACAATCCCGTAGGCGATCGCCACGGGCACGGCCACGACTATTCTCTCTGTGGCGCGCGGCGGCCTGACTTGCGGGAGATTCATGAAGATGGAGCGGGGTTTTCGGGATTCGTTGGGTTTCGCGTCAGCTTAACCCATTGGAGCGCATCCCGAAAAGTGTGAAACGGTTTTCGGAAAGAATGCGCGCCAAAACAAACGATCCAGAGCGCCGATCCGACGCAATCAGACCGGCGCTCTGGATCGAAAAGAAAAGCGGCGACCACGACAACCGATGGATGAGATTGATCCCGGGAACCTACAAAGTAGGTGGGCACCATATGCGAAAGCCCACAGGCCTTCACAGGGACAGTTCCCTAAGAGATCAATAAGGCCCCGGGGATGCGTTTACTCCTGTCGGGAAGCGCAGTACGCCGGGAACGAATATAGCCTTTCACCGCAAGCCGCGCCAGAGGCGCGCTGGTGTAAAAGCCAAATTCTTTTCGGAGGATGGATGGTCAGTCGTTATGGCCGTTGATATGCTTGTCATACCAGAGCCAGCCAAAAACAGCGGCAGCCATAATCAGCGGAAAGACATACCAGAAGAATTCGGCGGAGGTCATGGTTCCAGTCTCCCCAGGACGCGTCTTCCTGCCATATGTAGTCCAATCGCCAGCAATATCCAAGCGACAACGCCGAAAAAGGATCGAAAAAGCCCCATTCCCGGCACGAAATCGAAGGTTTTTCCCAGCACTCCCACCACCAGACAGGCCGTCGAAAGCCGGTCCAGATTGGCAGCGAGCAGCTTGGTGCGCTCATTATGGACAATGTTCATCGACGCCCCCACGCCGCAGCCTCACATGCTGCCCTACTCCCTTATTCCCCTACCCCCTCGGCATGATCCGCGCCGCCACCTGCTCGATGCGCGTGGCGACGTCCGAGAGCATCCCGGTCAGCGCGTGATCGTTGTTGTCGGCGCGGCCCAAAGCCTCGTCGCGTGAGCGGCGCAGCGTCTCGGCCTCGTGTTCGAGGCCGCGGATGCGCTTCTGCGTCTCGTTGAGTTCGTCCATGACCATGATCCCGGCCATCACGGTCAGGCGCAGGTCGCCGATCTCGCCGAAGGACGCCTTCAGATGCGCCACATATTGATCGAAACGGTCGGCGAGGCCGGAAAGATGCTCCTCCTGCCCCTCGTCGCAAGCCATCCGGTAGGCCTTGCCGTCGATGGTGACTGTCACGGTGGCCATGAAGCTCTCCTGTTATCTGTCCAGCACGGCGCGGATGGTCTCCATCGCCGTCACGAGGCGGCGCGAGACCTCGCGGTTCGCCGCTTCCAGTCGCTCCGCGCGCGCTTCCGACTGATCGAGTTCCTGGGCAAGGCGGCTGCGGTCGGCGTTCATCCGCTGCACTTCTTCCTCGGCCTCGGCGAAATCGCCTTCCTTGTCCAGCCGCAGGTCCACCGCCTCTTCCAGCGTGCCGAGCGCCTTTTCCAACCGTTCCAAGACTTGCCTGAGGGTTGCTTCGGGTGCCATCCGTATCCTTTCCAGCACCGGGTGGCGGGTGTCGAATCGCAACCGCCGGACCGGCTCATTTGAAAAGATTGTAATAATCACGCGCGCGATAAGCAACAAATCAGGCCGCGATGCAGCCGTTCATACACCGTTATCGGCACCGTTATCGCCGCGCGGCCGCCATTTCCGCCCGCTTTCCCGTAATGTTGACCCGCGAATGCCGATGGCTTTATTGACTCCTCATGCGCAGGTGCTATTTCTGCGATTAACCCGCCTGCGACCGGCCCCGAAAAGCGCCGCAATCCCGTTAAACTTCCCTTGGAAAGACGGCTGACCGATGAACAATTCCGACAAACAGAACCAGATGGCCAACGCGATCCGCTTCCTCTCGATGGACGCGGTTGAAAAAGCCAATTCCGGCCATCCCGGCCTGCCCATGGGCGCGGCCGACATCGCGACGACGCTTTACACCCGCTTCCTCTCGCACGACCCGAAGCACCCGCACTGGCCCGACCGCGACCGCTTCGTGCTGTCCGCCGGCCACGGCTCGATGCTGCTCTATTCGCTGCTCTATCTGTCGGGCTATCATGACATCACCATCGACCAGATCGAGAATTTCCGCCAGCTCGGCAGCCGCACCGCCGGCCATCCCGAATATGGCCACGCCGCCGGCATCGAGACCACGACCGGCCCGCTCGGCCAGGGCGTCGCCAACGCGGTCGGAATGGCGCTGTCCGAGCGCATCATGAACGCGCAGTTCGGTGAGAGCATCGTCAACCATTACACCTATGCGCTGGTCGGCGACGGCTGCCTGATGGAAGGCATCAGCCAGGAGGCCATCGCGCTGGCGGGTCATCTGCGCCTCAACAAGCTGATCGTGTTCTGGGACGACAACAACATCTCCATCGACGGCCCGGTGACGCTGTCCGACAACACCAACCAGCCCGCACGCTTCGCCGCTTCCGGCTGGAACACGATTTCCGTCGACGGCCACGACCAGGACGCCATCGCCAAGGCCATCGAGACGGCGCAGATTTCCGACAAGCCGACCTTCATCGCCTGCAAGACGACCATCGGCTTCGGTTCGCCCAACAAGGCCGGCACCAACAAGGTGCACGGCTCGCCGCTCGGCGCGGAAGAGATCGCCGCCACGCGCAAGGCGCTCGGCTGGCCGGCCGAACCCTTCGTCGTCCCGGCGGAGATCCTCGACGCATGGCGCGGTGCCGCCGCCAACGCCGCCAAGAAGCGCGAGGAATGGGAAAAACGCTTCGCAGCGCTCGACGCCGGCAAGCGCGCCGAGTTCGAGCGTCGCCTGCGCGGCGACCTGCCGGCGAATTTCGACGAGACCATCACCGCCTACAAGAAGAAGCTTTCCGCCGAGAAGCCGAAAGTCGCGACCCGCAAGTCCTCCGAAATGGCGCTGGAAGTCATCAACGGCGTGGTGCCCGAGACCATCGGCGGCTCCGCCGACCTCACCGGTTCCAACAACACCAAGACCAGCCAGACCAAGTCGATCACGCCGGAGGATTACGGCGGGCGCTACATCCATTACGGCATCCGAGAGCACGGCATGGCTGCGGCGATGAACGGCATCTCGCTCTATGGCGGCCTGATCCCCTACGGCGGCACCTTCCTGACCTTCTCCGACTATTGCCGCCCGGCCATGCGCCTGTCGTCGCTGATGGGCATCCGCGTCGTCTACGTCATGACGCACGATTCCATCGGTCTCGGCGAGGACGGCCCGACGCACCAGCCGGTCGAGCAGCTTGCCGCGCTGCGCGCCATTCCGAACCACAACGTGTTCCGCCCGGCGGACGCGGTCGAAGTGGCCGAATGCTGGCAGCTCGCGCTGGAATCGAAGAAGACCCCGTCCACGCTGGCGCTCACCCGCCAGAACCTGCCGGTGGTGCGCACCGAGCATACGGATGAGAACCTCTGCGCCCGCGGCGCCTACGAACTCGCCGCCAGCAAGGGCGCGAAGGTCACGATCTTCGCCACCGGCTCGGAAGTGGAGATCGCGCTCAATGCGCGCGGCATCCTCGAAGGCAAGGGCGTCCCGACCCGCGTCGTCTCCGTGCCTTGCTTCGAGCTGTTCGAGCAGCAGGACGAGGCCTACAAGAAGGCGACCATCGGCGACGCGCCGGTGAAAGTCGCCATCGAGGCGGCGATTTCGCTCGGCTGGGAACGCTTCATCGGCCCGGACGGCATCTTCATCGGCATGAAGGGCTTCGGCGCTTCCGGCGAGATCAACGCGCTTTACAAGCACTTCGGCATCACGGCGGAACATGCCGCCGAGGCCGCCGAAAAGAAGCTCGCCAAGGCGTGATTTTGGCCTGATTTCAATGCGATTTTCGGGAGCCGGCAGAATGCCGGCTTCCGCTTTGCAAGACAGGCATCGCAAGGATGCCGAACCTCGGGAGATTGACACAAAATGGCAGTTCGCGTCGCAATCAACGGTTTTGGCCGCATCGGCCGCAATGTCCTTCGCGCCATCGTGGAATCGGGCCGCACCGACATTCAGGTCGTCGCCCTCAACGATCTCGGCCCGGTCGAGACCAACGCGCATCTCCTGCGCTATGACAGCGTGCATGGCCGTTTCCCGCGTGAGGTGAAGGCCGCCGGCGACACGATCGACGTCGGCTACGGCCCGATCAAGGTACACGCCGTACGCAACCCGGCCGAACTGCCGTGGAAGGCGGAAGGCGTCGATATCGCGCTCGAATGCACGGGCATCTTCACCGCGCGCGACAAGGCCGCGCAGCATCTGGAAGCCGGCGCCAAGCGCGTGATCGTCTCGGCCCCGGCCGACGGCGCCGACCTCACGGTCGTCTTCGGCGTCAACCACGACAAGCTGACGAAGGATCATCAGGTCATCTCGAACGCCTCCTGCACCACCAACTGCCTCGCGCCGGTGGCACAGGTGCTGAACGATGCCATCGGCATCGAAAAGGGCTTCATGACGACGATCCACTCCTATACGGGCGACCAGCCGACGCTGGACACCATGCACAAGGACCTCTACCGCGCCCGCGCGGCGGCCCTCTCCATGATCCCGACCTCGACGGGCGCGGCCAAGGCCGTCGGCCTCGTCCTGCCGGAACTGAAAGGAAAGCTCGACGGCGTCGCCATCCGCGTGCCGACCCCGAACGTCTCGGTGGTGGACCTCACCTTCATCGCCAAGCGCCCGACCACGGTCGAGGAGATCAACAATGCCATCCGCGAAGCCGCCAACGGCCGCCTCAAGGGCATTCTCGGCTACACGGACGAGAAGCTGGTCTCGCACGACTTCAACCACGATTCCCATTCCTCGGTCTTCCACATGGACCAGACCAAGGTGATGGACGGCACCATGGTGCGCATCCTGTCGTGGTACGACAATGAGTGGGGCTTCTCGAACCGCATGGCCGACACCTCGGTCGCCTTCGGCAAGCTGATCTGATTTTAGAAAAGCGCCCCCTTTCTTCCGGAAAGGGGGCGTTTTTCATTTTTTGCTGTTCCCGGAGTCCGTCAGATTCGGACTGAATCGGACAGACTCCGGGCTTCTTTGTTTTCGTTTGTCTTTTCGGGATCGTAGCGGGATCAGAAATCAGTCCTGTGGACTGATTTTCCCGCGCAGGCGGTTCCCACTTTTCCCTGACAAACTCTCAATTCGAGGAAAGACCAATGGGTTTCCGCACTCTCGACGATGCCGATGTCAAATCGAAGCGCGTTCTGGTCCGCGTCGATCTCAACGTGCCGGTGGCGAACGGCGAAGTGACCGACCTCACCCGCATCGAGCGCATCGCCCCGACCATTTCGGAACTGTCGAAGAAGGGCGCTAAGGTCGTCCTGCTCGCCCATTTCGGCCGCCCCAAGGGCGCGCCCTCGGACGAATTCTCGCTGAAGCAGGTGGTGAAGCCGCTGGCGAAGGTTCTGGGCCATGGCGTGCATTTCGCCGACGACTGCATCGGCGACAAGGCCAAGGCGGCGGTTGACGCGCTCAACGACGGCGACGTGCTGCTTCTGGAAAACACCCGCTTCCACAAGGGCGAGGAAAAGAACGACCCGGACTTCGTCAAGGCGCTGGCCGCCAATGGCGATCTCTACGTCAACGACGCGTTTTCGGCCGCCCACCGCGCCCACGCCTCGACCGAGGGCCTCGCCCATGTGCTGCCCGCCTTCGCCGGCCGCGCCATGCAGGCCGAGCTTGAGGCGCTGGAAAAGGGTCTCGGCGATCCGGCCCGTCCGGTGGTCGCCATCGTCGGCGGCGCCAAGGTCTCGACCAAGCTCGACCTCTTGTCGAACCTGATCGAGAAGGTCGACGCACTGGTGATCGGCGGCGGCATGGCCAACACCTTCCTTGCAGCCCAAGGCCACGACGTCGGCAAATCGCTCTGCGAGCATGAACTGGCGCAGACGGCGCGCGACATCATGGCCAAGGCCGAGAAGACCAAATGCGCGATCATCCTGCCGGTGGACGCCGTGGTGGGCTGGCATTTCGCCGCCGACACGCCGCATCAGACCTATGGTATTGAATCGGTGCCGAGCGACGGCATGATCCTCGACGCAGGCAGCCTCTCGACCGACCTGATCGCCGATGCGGTAAACGATGCCGCCACGCTGGTCTGGAACGGCCCGCTCGGCGCCTTCGAGCTACATCCCTTCGACGCGGCGACGGTAAAGATCGCCAGGCACGTCGCGCAGCGCACGAAGGAGCACAAGCTGGTTTCGGTCGGTGGTGGCGGCGACACGGTGTCGGCCCTCAACCATGCGGGCGTTGCCGACGACTTCACCTATATCTCCACCGCCGGCGGCGCCTTCCTCGAATGGATGGAAGGCAAGCCGCTGCCCGGCGTGGACGTGCTGAAGAAATAAGCGCGCGCACCTTCTCGTTCGCATGCATAGGCCCGCCCTTCGGCGGGCTTATTTTTTGGGCGTCAGCTTCAGGAGTTGCCCCGGATCGCCGTCCTCGATCAGCCAGACCGCGCCGTCCGGGCCGACCGCCACGTCGCGGATGCGGTGGCCCATGTCGAACCGCTCGGCCTCGTCGGCGTTGCCGTCCTTGCCGATCGTCACGCGCACCAGCGCCTCCGAGGCAAGCCCGCCGATCAGCGCCGAGCCGCGCCAGCGGGGAAACATGTTCCCCTCGTAAAAGGCCAGGCCGGCAGGCGCGATGACCGGGTTCCACCACAGTGGCGGCGCGGCGAATTCGGGCCGCGTGGCATGGCGCGGAATGGGCGTGCCGTTGTAATTGTCGCCGTTCGACACCAGCGGCCAGCCGTAATTGCGGCCCCGCCGGATGAGGTTGAACTCGTCGCCGCCGCGCGGCCCCATTTCATCTTCCCACAATTTTCCGTCCGGCGCGAAGGCAAGCCCGTACGGATTGCGGTGGCCGGTGGTCCATGTCAGCGCCCGCACCCCGCCAGCCTTCGCCTGCGGATTGTCTGGGGGCACCGAACCGTCGAGGTTCATCCGCAAAATCTTGCCCATCGGCGCGTCAGGGTCCTGCGCCGTGTCCGGCTCCATGCGGTCGCCGACCGTGAAGAAGAGATGCTTGCCGTCCGGCGCAAAGGCGATGATCCCGCCCGGCTGGCCGCCCCGCGCCGCGCGGTCCTGCTTCCAGATCGTGGTCAGGTTTTCGAGCTCCGCCTTGCCGCCGCTCTCGTGCAGCATGGCGCGCGCCAGCGTCACGCTGCTGCCGCCCTTTTCCGGCGCGTTATAGGAAAAATACACCATCCGGCTCGTCCGGAAATCCGGCGCGGGCACGATGTCGAGCAAACCGTTCTGTCCGTCATAGGCGACCTTCGGCACGCCGGAAACCGGCGTCTTCCGCCCCGCTTGCGTGACGAGGAAGATGCGCCCCGGCTTTTCCGTCACCAGCATCCGCCCGTCCGGCAGGAAGGCGATCGCCCATGGCCGGTCGAACGTCGCGACCGCGGTGACCTTGAACGGCGCCTGCGCCTCCGGCTTCGCCGCGCGACCGCCCGCATTGATGCTGGCGGCCTCGGCATGAGGCCCCGCAATCATGGCAGGCACGGCAAAAGCCGTGGCGAAAAGAACAGGCAGGCTGAAAAGGCTTTGCCGCATGACCGCTCCTTCCGTTCTTCCGGCTGTTCTTCCGGGCTCCTGTCCTTTAAGATGGGGTTTACCGCGCCAAAGTCAAAGACCGGCCTTCCGGCCTGTTGCGACAGCCGGTAAGAAAACGTGTCTCCACCTAAATCGTTTGAAAAAATTTCAATCGTTTCAATTATTTATGCAACCATTTGCTTTGGCGCGGCGTTCTGTTATCGCGCCTTGCACAAGGATTCCCCCATCCTTCGGAACATTATCGAGGAGCTTTGCGAATGACCGAACGTATCGAAGATATTGCCATCGCCATGATGACCTCCGGCAAGGGCCTGCTCGCCGCCGACGAAAGTTCCGCCACCATCAAGAAGCGTTTCGATGCGATCCATCTCGCCTCCACGGAGGAATCGCGCCGCGACTATCGCGAAATGCTGTTCCGCGCCGACGATGCCATGAAGAACTACATTTCCGGCGTCATCCTCTATGACGAGACCATCCGCCAGAAGGCGAAGGACGGCACGCCGCTGGTCGAGATCATCCGCAAGGCCGGCGCCATTCCCGGCATCAAGGTGGATGCGGGCGCGAAGCCGCTGGCCGGCTTTCCCGCCGAGACGATCACCGAGGGCCTCGACGGCCTGCGCGAGCGACTCAGCGAATATCATGCGCTCGGCGCGCGCTTCGCCAAGTGGCGCGCGGTGATCGCGATCTCCGACAGCCTGCCGTCGTGGGGCGCGGTGAAACAGAACGCGCAGGCGCTGGCCCGCTATGCCGCGCTGTGTCAGGAAGCCGGCATCGTGCCGATCGTCGAGCCGGAAGTGCTGATGGACGGCAAGCCGGGCAATCACTCCATCGACCGCTGCTACGACGTGACGGAATGGGTGCTGAAAACCGTCTTCAACGAACTCTACGACGCGCGCGTCAGGCTCGAAGGCATGATCCTGAAGCCCAACATGGTCATCGACGGCGCCAACGCCCGCAAGGCGTCGGTGGCGGAAGTGGCTGAAAAGACCGTGCGCTGCTTCCGCAACACGGTGCCGGTGGCGGTGCCGGGCATCGCCTTCCTCTCCGGCGGCCAGACCGGCGAGGAAGCCACCGCCCACCTCTCGGCCATGAATGCCGCCTATGACCTGCCGTGGAGGCTGACCTTCTCCTATGGCCGCGCCCTTCAGGCGGCGGCGCTGGAGGCATGGGGCGGCAAGGCGGAAAACGTCGCCGCCGGCCAGCGCGCCTTCACCCACCGCGCCCACATGAACAGCCTCGCTGCCACCGGAAAGTGGAAGCAGGAACTGGAAAAGGCCGCCTGATCTTTTCCGCGGAAAGAAGCATCAAATCGCAAAGCCCGGCTCCCGCCGGGCTTTTCATATTCCGTAGAGATGCAACGCGCCGGCAAGCATCATGGCAAGGATGGCGGCGACGGCGATCTTCCAGAAGTCGCCGCGACGGCGCAGCCCCGGCCAGCCGAACGGCTTGAGGATGTGCAGCCCCATCAGGGCGACGATCAGCGCAGGCAATATTTTGGTCAATGGGCCACCTCCGCCCTCTTTTGAAGCAGGCCCGTCAAAGCCGCAATTCGATTTATCCGTATTCCGCACTTTTCGGGATGCGCAGTCTTTTGCCTTGACGCGCATCTTTCCGATCGGAGCGGGATCAGAAATCAGTCCAGTGGACTGATTTCCCCGCGAAGGTGCTTCGCACTTTTCGGGATGCGCTTCCGGGTAGCTGACAGAAGGCTGTCAGGAGCGGTGTGCCATGATGTATTCTCAATAATCGAGGGAGATTCGTCATGGCGCTCGCAATCGCACCACTGATCGCAATGTGGAAGGAATATTGCCGCAGGCACGACGAACGGCGTCGTTTCATACGCACGCAGCGGACAATCGAACGCCTGCCGTGCGACCTGCGCAAGGATATGGGCTGGCCGGACCGCTATCTGGAGGAGCGCCGCGGCGGGCGCAAGGGAGAATAGGACAAGGATGCGACGCGCCGACCGCCTGTTCCAGATCGTTCAGCACCTGCGCGGTGGCAGGCTCGTCACCGCGCGGCAACTGGCCGAGCGGCTGGAGGTTTCCGAACGCACCATCTATCGCGACATAGCCGACCTTCAGACGAGCGGCGTCCCGATCGAGGGCGAGGCCGGTGTCGGCTATATATTGCGGCACGGTTTCGAGCTGCCGCCGCTGATGTTCACCCGCGACGAGATCGTGGCGCTGGTCGCCGGGGCGCGGCTCGTGCGCGCATGGGGCGGCGTCTCCATGGCGCGCGGCGCGGAGGAAGCGCTGGTCAAGATCGAGGCCGTGCTGCCGGAAGCCGAGCGCGCCCGCATCGCCGGCACGCAGATTCATGCCGGCGGCGATCGCATCAGCATGGAGGAACGGCGCATCATCGATGCTGTGGAACGCGCGGTGGATGAAAAGCAGGTGATCAATATCCGCTATCGCGATCTCGAACAGCGCGACAGCGAGCGCGATATCCGCCCGCTCGGCCTCTGGTTCTGGGGCCATGCGTGGACGGTGATCGGCTGGTGCGAACTGCGCGACGCGTTCCGCACCTTCCGCACCGACCGCATCGTGGAGGCGGTCCATGCCGGTCGCCGCTTCCGCCCCGAGCGCGGCAAGACGCTGGCCGATTTCTACCGGCTGATGGAAATGCAGGAATACAATGCCTTCAAGGAATGAGGCCTTCAAGGAATGAGAAACCCGGCCTGACGCCGGGTTCCATCCTGCCGCGATGTTACATCCTTCGGGATGTATCTATTCCTCGTCTTCTTCGTCGCTGCGCGAACCCTTGAGCGAGGAAAGCTTGGCGAACACCTTGTCGGCGTCGAGTTCCTCTTCTTCCTTCGGCTCGTCGCGATAATCGAAATTCTCGGTCGCGGAGGCGGGCAGCAGGGTGCTGTCGGATTCCGGCGCGGCGGGACGATTGCGCGCGGCGCGCTCCACTTCGAGGTCGAGATCGATCTGCGAGCACAGGCCGAGCGTCACCGGGTCCATGGCCGTCAGGTTGGCGGCGTTCCAGTGGGTGCGGTTGCGAATCTGCTCGATGGTCGCCTTGGTGGTCCCGATCAGGCGCGAAACCTGCGCATCCTTCAGTTCGGGGTGATTGCGCACCAGCCAGAGAATGGCGTTGGGACGGTCCTGACGCTTGGAGAGCGGCGTATAGCGCGGCCCCTTGCGCTTGGCTTCCGGCACGCGCACCTTCGGCTCGGCGAGCTTCAGGCGGTAATAGGGATCCTTCTCGCCCTTCTCGATCTCCTCGCGCGAAAGCTGGCCGGTGATGACCGGATCGAGGCCCTTGATGCCCTGCGAGGCCTCACCGTCGGCGATCGCCTTCACTTCCAGCGGATGCAGCTTGCAGAAAGCCGCGATCTGGTCAAAGGAAAGGGCCGTGTTGTCGACAAGCCAGACGGCCGTTGCCTTGGGCATGAGAAGCTGGGTGGCCATAAGATACAATCCTCTTGTTCGTCCGCTCCGGTGGCGCGGGACGTGGAAAAAACCACAATTTCCGGGAAATCATGGCCTCTATACAGGTTTTCCGCCCATGAGGCAAGAAATCTCGGATCGTGATATCCCTAAGCCAGATCCAGTACGATCTTGCCTATATTCCGTCCCTCTTCCATGCGCGCATGCGCGCGCCACGCGTCCTTCAGCGGAAAGATCATGTCCATGACCGGCGCGACTCTGCGTTCGGCGAGAAGCGGCCAGACCTTGGCCTCCAGTTCCCGCGCGACGGCCGCCTTGAACTCCACCGGGCGGGAGCGCAGCGTGGAGCCGGTATGGGTGAGGCGCTTCATCATCAATGTCGCGAAATTGGCGGTCGCCTTCGCTCCGTTGAGGAAGGCGATCTGCACGATACGCCCGTCCTCGGCGGCGGCGTGATAGTTGCGGTCCACATAGTCGCCGCCCACCATGTCGAGAATGACGTCCGCGCCCCGGCCACCGGTGGCCTCCTTCACCACCGCAACGAAATCCTCCTCGCGGTAATTGATCGCCCGGTCGGCGCCGAGCTTCAGGCAGGCGTCGCATTTTTCCTTCGAGCCGGCGGTGACGATCACATAGGCCCCGAAGGCCGCGCCGAGTTGGATCGCCGTGGTGCCGATGCCGGACGAGCCGCCATGCACCAAGAGCGTCTCGCCCTGTTTCAGCCCGCCGCGCTCGAACACGTTGTGCCAGACGGTGAAGAAGGTTTCGGGAATGGCGGCGGCCTCGATATAGCCATAGCCGGAAGGCAGCGGCAGGGCGTTGCTTTCATGCACGACGGCATATTCGGCATAGCCGCCTCCGGGCAGAAGTGCCGCCACCTGATCGCCGACGGAAAACCGCTTCACGCCCTCGCCCAGCGCCACCACGTCGCCCGCCACCTCGAGGCCGGGAATGTCGGACGCGCCGGGCGGCGGCGCATAATTGCCCTGCCGCTGCAACACGTCCGGCCGGTTGACGCCGGCAGCGCGCACGCGCACCAGAACCTGCCCCTTGCCCGGCTGCGGCACGGAGCGCTGCACGGGACGCAGCACATGGGCGCCGCCCGGCTCGGCGATTTCGATCGCGGTCATGCGGGAAGGCAGTTCGGACGGCATGATGGTGCTCCTGTTATGGCATCCCGCCGGACCCTGCCGGACGAGGCGAAAACGACCGGCCGGAAAAGCCCGTCGATTTTTTCAAATATATATGCGAGGATTCAAGCCGTTAAACCCCAGTGTGGCAAATCCGAAATTCGTATCACCCTGGAGCAAGGCTGCGAACGAATTTCGGATTCGAAGCCACACTGGCAAGTCTATGAATCTCGTGTGGTTTACGGATTTGAAGTTCCTGAACGCGGATGCCATCCAAACGACAGGAACTTCAAATCCACCACACTAGTCTGGGCTTGAAGCCGGAAAAAACGGACGCCGGTCCGATACAACCGGATCGAAGCGCGCCCAGCGACCGGGAGGAAGACCATGAGCGTTTTCGACGAGGAGAGAACGAAACCGCCTGTCGGCGCGGTGCTGAGCGAAGCGGAACTGTCGCTGCTGTCGGTCGCCGAGATCGACCAGCGTATCGCCCTGCTGCAATCGGAAATCGAGCGGCTCAAGGCGGAAAGACTGAAAAAGGGCGACAGCCGCGCCGCCGCCGAGGCGCTGTTCAGGTAAGACATGCCGCGCAGAAACGCGCGGTAGCGGTACCGTGCCGGACAGTACATAAAAAAGGGAAGTGAAGCGGCCCCGTGATGCCCACTTTCACCGGACCCGCATCAGCCCCGGACGGCGGCTGCGACCCAGCCGCCGGTCTATCCTATATTGGATTGTAGAGACTATCGCCCTTAGCTCAGTGCCGTGTTGCCTCGATCCTCAGCTTTTCGATCTGCTCCTTGAGTACGAGTTTTCTCCGCTTCAGGGATGCAATATGAAGGTCATCCATCGCCGGTGACGCCATGGCCTCGGAAATTTCCTGCTCCAGAGCGCCGTGCTTCTTTTCGAGCGTGGCAAGATGGGATTCGATAGCCATCATCAGATCTCCCTTGATCGTTTCCATACCTGGGTGGAACAGCCCGGACCGTTTCGTCCGCGCCGCTGCTCCGGCTGCCGCGAGTGCTGGCCGGAAAGCCCTTTCCGGCAGCCGCGTCCATGACAGCACCATGACAGTTTGGCACGAGTTTGGTCCAATGTCGATTTTGTCGTGGTAGCATTTTCCAACCGCGCAAAATGTGATAATGGCTGCGCCCGAACAGGCAAAAATATCCATAACGAACAGGGCGCATCGCATGTCCGATCAGGAACAGGCCGAGATCAGATTGGCCGTCGCACGTCTGAAGCAGGAGCATGCGGATTTCGATGCAGCCATCAACGCGATGATCGCGGTCGGCTGCGACCAGTTGCGCGTCCAGCGCATGAAAAAGAAGAAACTCGCCATCAAGGACAAGCTACAGGAAATGGAAGACCGGGTGATCCCGGATATCATTGCCTGATATGGGGCCTGATACGGTGTCCGATGCGCGTCTTGAAATATGGAGGCCTGAATGCCGGCACTCGTCTCCGCGCCTGAACTCGCAAGGGCAATACGGGAAGATAAAATGAGCGGTAACGCCGACGTCGCCATCATCATGGGCAGCCAGTCCGACTGGGAAACCATGCGCCATGCCGCCGATACGCTGGAGGCACTGGAGATTCCCTTCGACGCGCGCATCGTCTCCGCCCACCGCACGCCGGACCGGCTGGTCGCCTTCGCCAAAGGCGCGAAGGACGAAGGCTACAGGGTGATCATCGCCGGCGCCGGGGGCGCGGCCCATCTGCCCGGCATGACCGCCGCCATGACACCGCTGCCGGTCTTCGGCGTGCCGGTCCAGTCGAAGGCGCTTTCGGGGCAGGATTCGCTGCTTTCCATCGTGCAGATGCCGGCGGGCATACCGGTCGGCACGCTCGCCATCGGCCGCGCGGGCGCGGTCAACGCCGCGCTCCTCGCCGCCGCCGTGCTGGCGCTTTACGACACCGCGCTCGCCGCCCGCCTCGACGAATGGCGCAGGGCGCAGACCGAGAGCGTGGCCGAACGCCCTTCCAACGAGGTATGATATAGATATGGACCTGACTCCGCTGAAACCCGGCTCCGCCATCGGCATCATCGGCGGCGGGCAACTGGGCCGCATGCTGGCCATGGCCGCGGCAAGGCTCGGCTATGAGACGGTGATCCTGGAGCCGCAGGCCGGCTGCCCGGCGGCGCAGACCGCCAACCGGCAGATCGTCGCCGCCTATGACGACCCGAACGCGCTGGCGGAACTCGCCGCCGCCTGCGATGTCATAACCTATGAATTCGAGAACGTGCCGGTCAGCGCCGCCGACAGGCTGGCCCAAACCGCACTCGTCCTGCCACCGCCCGCCGCTCTCGAAATCTCGCAGGACCGTTTCGCGGAAAAGAAGTTCCTCAACGAAAGCGACATCGAGACCGCGCCATGGCATCCGGTGAACGACGAGGAAACGCTGGTCGCGGCCCTCGGCGCGCTTGGGCAGCGCGGCATCCTCAAGACCCGCCGTCTCGGCTATGACGGCAAGGGGCAGGTGCGGCTCGACGCGCCGGATGAAAATGCGATTCGCGCCGCTCTGGCAGCGATCAACCATGCCCCGGCCATTCTGGAAGGCTTTGTCGATTTCGCGCGCGAGGTGTCGGTGATCGCCGCCCGCGACCGCGCCGGCAATGTCGCGCTGTTCGACATTGCCGAAAACGTCCACAGGGACGGCATCCTCTCCACCTCCACCGTTCCGGCCGCCGTTTTCCCGCAGACGGCGCAGGCCGCGCGCGCGGCGGCGGAAAAGCTCCTGCACGCGCTCGATTATGTCGGCGTGCTCGGCCTCGAATTCTTCGTGCTGGCCGACGGCTCGCTGCTCGCCAACGAGTTTGCGCCGCGCGTGCACAATTCCGGCCACTGGACGGAAGCGGCCTGCGCCATTTCGCAGTTCGAGCAGCATATCCGCGCCGTCGCCGGCCTGCCGCTCGGCGATACGCGCCGCCACAGCGATTGCGTGATGGAAAACCTCATCGACGACGACGTGGAAAAGGTGCCGGCGATCCTGCGCGAGACGGATGCGGTGCTTCATCTCTATGGCAAGAAGGAAGCGCGCCCCGGCCGCAAGATGGGCCATGTGACGCGGATCGCACCCCGCACCGCATAAGACGCGGACAGGTCATGAATCTGCCGCGCGGCAGTTGACATTTGCCGGAAACATTGTGTATTTCGGCCAACCCTTCAGGTACGGCTTCCGTGCCTGTGACCCATTGGCGCCTCGGGCGCCCGTTTTATGCAAGCCCGGCGGCATCTTCTGTCGATGGGCCAACCTGACCCGGTGATTGACATGAAGATCAAGAACTCGCTCAAAGCCCTCAAGGCCCGCCATCGCGACTGCCAGCTCGTCCGCCGCAAGGGCCGCGTCTATATCATCAACAAGTCCGCCCCGCGCTACAAGGCTCGGCAAGGCTGAGTTCGGGCTGAGTCCCGGGCGGATTGCGGACCTTCCGCAGCCCCATTTTGCATTTGACGTTTCGCTGCGCATGAGGGAGCTTATGCGCATGCGGAACGTTTTTGCATGTCTGGCCGGGATCGCGCTCATCGCAGCCGCGATGCCGGCGCTCGCCCAGATGGCGCCGGAAAAGGCACCCCTGACCGGTCCGTCCACGCCGGACGGCATACAGCAGGACCAGACGCCGCAGGACGAATCTCCGCAGGGCGGACCGGCGGAATCGTCCGGCGTGGATACGAGCGCGCCCGCCGAACCGGCCCCCGTCCCGGCCGCTCAACAGACGCGCGAACAGCGCCTCGACGCGCTTTTCAAGAAACTCGGCCGTGAGACGAACGAGGCGCAGGCGCGCAACACCGCCGCGCAGATCAACCGCATCTGGGCGCAATCGGGCAGCGCCACCGTCGATCTGCTGCTGCAATGGGCGGCCAAGGCGACGCAGGAGAAGCGCTATGTCCCGGCGCTCGATTTCCTCGACGAGGCCATCGCGCTCGACCCGGATTATGCCGAGGCATGGAGCCGCCGCGCGACGGTGCATCTGCTGCAAAAGGACTACGATCACGCCATGGTCGATATCGATCACACCCTGGCGCTGGAGCCGCGCCATTTCGGCGCGCTGTTCGACATGGCCACGATCCTGCGCGCACGCGGGCTGAAGGAACAGGCCATGGAGGTCTATGCCAGGGCGCTGGCGCTTTATCCGATGATGCTCGACGCGCAGACCGGCCTCAACGACCTTGCCGACGAGCTGACCGACACCCGCACCTAGAGCGGTTCCGATCGACACGCGCAATCACCCATGCCTGCCCTGTGATCCACGGGGGCGGAAAGCGGATGAGATTCGGGATTATGGCGAGTCGAAAACGGCGATTTTCGAGGACCGGAGCGGAATGTACCTTTGGGTACATGAGCACCGGACCGCAGAAAATCGCCGTTTGCAGGCCGACAGAAACCGAATATCGCCGCTTTACAGGCCGGAGTGACCGTCGGCGCCAATATAGGCGACGCGGAGCATGTTGGTGGAACCGGGCGTCCCGAAGGGCACGCCGGCGATGATGATGATGCGGTCGCCCGGCTTGCCGAATTCCTGTTCGTTGACGATGTTGCAGGCGCGGTTGACCATGTCTTCCTGATCGTGCGCGTCCTCCGTCATGACGCAGTGCAGGCCCCAGACCAGCGACAGGCGGCGCGTCGTCTCCAGCACCGGCGACAGGGCCACGATCGGCACACGCGGGCGCTCGCGCGCGGCGCGCAAGCCCGTGGTGCCGGACGCCGTATAGGTCACGATGGCCGCCAGCTTCAGCGTTTCGGCGATCTGACGCGCGGCGAGCGAGATGGCGTCGGCCGCCGTGGGCTCGGGAATCGCGCGCTGCGCGTCGATGATGCCGGAATAGGTCGGCTCCTGCTCGATCTTCTCGGCGATGCGGTTCATGGTGGCGACGGCCTCGACCGGATACTGGCCGGAAGCCGATTCCGCCGACAGCATGATCGCGTCCGCGCCCTCGAACACCGCCGCGGCCACGTCCGACACCTCGGCGCGGGTGGGCACCGGCGCGGTGATCATGGATTCCAGCATCTGGGTCGCGACCACCACCGGCTTGCCGGCGCGGCGCGCCTTGCGCGTGATGAGCTTCTGGATGCCGGGCACGCTTTCGAGCGGCATTTCGACGCCCAGATCGCCGCGCGCCACCATCAGCGCGTCGGAAAGCTCGATGATCTCGTCGAGGCGCGTCACCGCCTGCGGCTTCTCGATCTTTGACAGGAGGCCGACCTTGCCGCGCGAGATCTTGCGCACTTCCGCCAGATCCTCCGGGCGCTGGATGAAGGAAAGCGCCACCCAGTCGATTTCCTCCTTCAGCACCGCGTCGAGATCGTTGCGATCCTTCTCGGTCAGCGCGCCGACGCCCAGCGTCGTGTCCGGCAGGCTGACGCCCTTGCGGTCGGAGATGCGGGTGCCGGAAATCACCTTGCAGCGGATCGACTTGCCGTCGCAGGCTTCCGCCACCAGCATCAGCTTGCCGTCGTCGATCAGCAGCCGATGGCCCGGCTCGACCGCTTCGAGGATTTCGGGGTGCGGGAGATAGACGCGCGTCGCATCGCCCGGCGTGTTGTTGTTGTCGAGCGTGAAGGTCTGGCCGGGCACGAGATCGACCTTGCCGTCCTTGAACGCGCCGACGCGCAGCTTCGGCCCTTGCAGGTCGGCGAGGATGCCGATCGGGCGGCCAAGCTCCTTTTCCACGTTGCGGATGCGGCGGACCAGTTCGCGCATCAGGTCGTGGCTGGCATGGCTCATATTGATGCGGAAGACGTCCGCCCCCGCCTCGAAAAGCTTGCGGATGACGGATTCCTCGCTCGACGCCGGGCCGAGCGTCGCGAGAATCTTGACCTTACGGTTGCGCTTCATTGATTGTTCGTTCCTGTAACAGTGGGAGTTTCGGGAGGTGTCTCATCGGTCAGCTGGACCATCCAGCTCGTCTGTTCCCCCGTATCGTATTCCTGGAAGCCGTTGCGCTGGAAACCGCGCGCGAAGCAGTCCTGAACGCCGGTGATGCGGAATTCCTTTTCCGCCACGCACATGTTCACCTTGCCCTGCCAGCGCCCCTCCCCCTGGGCGTCCTCGGCATAAAGATAATAATAGCGCGACGTCAGCGGCCCCTCGATCAGCGTCTTGCAGGTGGAGCCGTCGATATGCCACCAGCCTTCCGTCACCCAGCCGGCCTTGGCGCGGTATCCGATCGCCACACCGACGAGATTCTGCGTCGCGTTGCAGACGCGGAAATCGGCCCGCGCCGGAAGCGCCGACATGGCCAGCGCACCGGCCATCGCCGCGCCAAATATAGCAAGGAAATGTGGAAGTCGCATCCGCCGAACCCTTCAGCCCGCAATCGTCATTTGTCCAAACCGGGCGTCCCAACCGGGTTTGTCCCATTCCGGTCGCTCCCTTTTCGGCAGTTTCGCCGGGGATGTCAACGCGCTCGGCATAGAACCCGAATACCCGGCGGAAAGAATGATCGTTGCAATCGGGGCTTTCTCATGACAGACCGGTCATAACGCCGCAAAACGAAACCGGAATGAAGCCGTGTCGTCCGTCATGTCATCCGTCACGCCGCCCGCCCGTTCCTTTGCGCCCGTCCACCGGCTTGCGGGCGATTCCCGCCTCGGCCTGCTGCTTACCGCCGATCACGCGCACCGCGACCTGCCGCCGGAATACGGCACGCTGGGCCTGCCCGAAAGCCAGTTCGATCGCCATATCGCCTATGATATCGGCGTCGAGAACCTGACGCGCGAACTGGCGCGGCGATTGAACGCACCGGCGGTGATGGCCGGATTTTCCCGCCTGCTGATCGACCCCAACCGGGGCGAGGACGATCCCACCCTCATCATGCAGCTTTCGGACGGAGCCGTGATTTCCGGCAATTATCCGATGCCAGCGGCCGAACGCGAGGCGCGGCTGGAACGCTTCTACCGCCCCTATCACCGCACGATCGCCGAAACGGCCAGCGGGATCGCGGCGGCGAGCGGCGGCGCGCCGCTCATCGTCGCCATCCACTCCTTCACCCCGCACTGGAAGGGCAAGCCGCGCCCTTGGCATATCGGCCTGCTCTGGGACCGGGACGACCGGGCCGTCGCGCGCTTCCTCGAAATGCTGCGCGCCGAACCCGGCCTCGTCGTCGGCGACAACGAGCCTTACGACGGCGCGCTGAAGAACGACGCGCTCTACCGCCACGCCACCGCGCACGGCTATGCCAATGTGCTGATCGAGGTACGGCAGGACCTGATCGCCGATGCGGACGGCGTCGCCGAATGGGCCGACCGCCTCGCGCCCATGCTGACGCGGCTCAACGCGCTGGACGGGATGCACGCCGTCCGTCATTTCGGCTCGCGCACGGGTCCGGTCACGCCGGCGGTGCCCGCTTTGCCCGCTATCCACAGGGCCTGACCGGGCGAAACCGATACAAAGCCCAACCGAAGGAAAACCGGTTTCCACTTTTTGGTCCGATGCTCTAGTTTGCGCGCATCATCGAATCTCAAACCGGAGAAAGCCCCGTGAGCGACGACATCACCAGCGAAGCCCAGACGATCGCCGTCGGACAGTTGCGCGCCTTCATCGAGCGCATCGAGCGCCTTGAGGAAGAAAAGAAGACCATCGCCGACGATATCAAGGAAGTTTATGCGGAATTGAAGGGCTCGGGGTTTGACAGCAAGGTCGTGAGGACCATTATTCGTCTGCGCAAGAAAGAAGACCACGAACGTCAGGAAGAGGAAGCCGTGCTCCAGCTCTACATGGACGCGCTGGGCATGAAGTGAACCGTGAACCTTCCTGAAACCGGAACCCGGCGGGCCGCGGCGGCGGTCCCGCGCTGACAAAAGGGACAGGCCCATGGAACTCAGGAAACTCGGACGCAGCGGCTTGAACGTCTCGCCGCTCTGCTTCGGCGGCAACGTCTTCGGATGGACGGTGGACGAGGCGACATCCTTCTCGCTTCTCGACCGGTTCATCGACGCGGGCTTCAACTTCATCGATACGGCGGATGTCTATTCCGCATGGGCGCCCGGCAATGTGGGCGGCGAATCCGAGACCATCATCGGCAACTGGCTGAAGTCGCGCGGCCTGCGCGACCGGGTGGTGATCGCCACCAAGGTCGGCTCCGAGATGGGGCCGGGCGAAAAGGGCCTGTCGCCCGCCTATATCCGCAAGGCGGTCGACGCCTCGCTGAAGCGGCTGCAAACGGATTATATCGATCTCTACCAGTCGCACTGGGACGATCCCGACACGCCCTTCGAGGACACGCTCGGCACCTACAAGGAGCTGATCGAGGCGGGCAAGGTGCGCGCCATCGGCGCGTCGAACCTGACGCCGGAACGCCTCACCGAGGCGCTGGATGTGGCCGAGAAACACGGCCTGCCGCGTTATGAGAGCCTGCAACCGCTCTATAACCTCTATGACCGCGCGGATTTCGAAAACGGACTGGAGGCGCTTTGCCGCAAGCACGGTCTCGGCGTCATTCCCTATTATTCGCTTGCCGCCGGTTTCCTGACCGGCAAGTACCGCTCCGCGGACGATCTGGCGCAAAGCGCGCGCGGCAAGTCGGTGGAGAAGTATCTGACGGATCGGGGCACACGCATCCTCGCCGCGCTGGATAAGGTGGCGAAGAACCATGACGCCACGCAGGCGCAGGCGGCGATCGCGTGGCTGATCGCGCATCCCGCCATCACCGCGCCCATCGCCAGCGCAACGAGGCCCGCGCAGCTCAACGAACTCATCGGCGCGACGGAACTGAAACTCGGCGGCGACGCCATCGCCCTGCTCGACAAGGCCAGCGCATTATAACGGACGGGAAGAAAAACCCTTGAATCGTCAACCGGCATCGAAATCCGGTTGACGATTTCTCTTTTTGCAAATCAGGTCGCGTTTTTACCGCGTGCGACAAAGATATTTGACCCGAAGACACCTGATTTTCGGGTGATGCCGATCTGTCGGGTGTTTCAGGATATGTGCGACATATTCTTGACCATCAAAATCCATTCTCCCGGCTCGTCCGATCCGGGGAACGGTGAAAAGGGCCGCCGATCCCACTCTACAAAACCTGTCTTCCGATAGAGGCTGTAGGCTCTCGGATTGAAGCTACCGACCATGAGCGTCAAACGATCCTTACCCACCCGTTTTGCAAGACTTTCTGCTTCTGCAATGAGCGCCTTGCCGTATCCTTTGCCCTGATATTCCAGGTAGACGGCAGCAGCCGAAATATACCAGGTACCAGCAGCCATAACCTTCAATTCATTCAGCGGCTTTATGACGTCGATAGTCGGCGCAGCCGGGGCGGACGGTTCGGGAATAACATATCCGTTCAAGGCTCCGACTATCCGGCCGTTCTGTTCGGCAATCCGCCAATTCCCGAAGTGGGTAAAATGGCTCTCGTCGTTGCGGATGATATTTCGACCGACCTCGAAAGCGGACTGGCCGGGAGCGGCTGCCTGCCCCCACAGGAACGAAGTCAGGCGGCGTGTCGCCATGTCCGCCAGCAAAACAAGATGCGGGCAATCATTGGGCGTCGATAAACGAAAGGCAATGGACCGGGATGCGAGCGTCGGCATCATATTCTCTCCATGAGTTCGACGGCTTGAAGGCGGCAAAAAACCCGCCGACCGAGAGGTGGGCAGGTTGCGGAAATCCCATGACGATTGAAGGAGGGACTATCCCCTCAGAATCCTCGTCGTCGCAGAATCGACACGCCACACCGCACGATCGTGCAGCCTCGGCGTCGGATGCTATTTGCGAAACGAATATTCAGGTTCATGACCCGACGATGGGCCAGATCACGTTTCAGGTCAATCAACAGATTCACAGATGCCGCGAGAATCTGCAAAACGCCATCGCTGCAAATCAGGTCGCGTTTTTAACGCGTGCGACAAAGATATGCGAGCCGAAAGCACCCGATTTTCCGGGGCGGGCATCCGTCGCGTGTGTTTGGGAGCTACACGACGGTCAATGCGGTGGTTCGCGGGCCGGTAATTTCGCGCGCGCTACGAGGACAGGTAATTTGAGAGCTCAATCAGGTTCCCGTCTGGGTCGCGGATGTAGACGGAGTGGATTGGCCCTTCAGCACCGGTGCGCTCGACAGGCCCCTCCTCGATTTCCACATCTCTTTGTTTTAAGGCCGAAATAATCTTATCGACTGGCGTCTCTGCGATCAGGCAGAGGTCGGCGGAGCCGGGTGTGGGCCGTAGCGCCTTCGGCTCGAACTCATGTCCTGCCTGGTGCAAATTGAATTTCTGATGTCCGAATTTCAGAGCCTTTCGGCCGTTCCCAAAGGTCACCACCTCAAAACCGAGAATATCGCGATAAAAGGCGCATGTGCGGTCGATGTCAGCGACGGTCAGAACGAGATGATCGATGCGGTCGATACGGATCATGGCTTCACTCCCTGTCGAGGCAGCAACGACGATATCCGTGCTGCACATGTCGTGTTACCGCTCAAACGCGGACAGCCTTTCGGCACCCACTGCAAAGCGGCCCGCTACCCCTCGATTTCCTCGCGCAGCATCTCAAGCTCCAGCCATTCCTCTTCCATGGCCGCGTTTTCGGCGCGCTTTTTCTCCAGAAGCGCCGCCGTCTTGGCGAACAGCGCCGGGTCTTTCGCATAAAGCTGCGGATCGGCGAGCTTGGCCTCCAGCGTGGCGATCTCCTTCGCCAGCGCATCCATCTTCGCGGGCAGCGTTTCCAGCGCGAATTTCTGCTTGTAGGAAAGCTTGCGCTTTTCGTCCCGCTTCGGCGCGGGCACATCCTCGCTCCTGTCACCGGCGCGCGGGGCGGCGGTCTTGACGTTGCGCCGCTCCAGCGCCTGCTCCTTGCGCTGCGCCATCATGTCGGCGTAGCCGCCGGCATATTCGAGCCAGCGCCCGTCGCCCTCCGGCGCGACCACCGAGGTGACGGTGCGGTCGAGGAAATCGCGGTCGTGGCTGACGAGGATGACCGTGCCCGGAAAACCCGCCACCAGTTCCTGCAGCAGGTCGAGCGTTTCCATGTCGAGATCGTTGGTCGGCTCGTCCAGCACAAGCAGGTTGGCGGGCCGCGCCAGCACGCGCGCCAGCATCAGCCGCGCCCGCTCGCCGCCGGAAAGCTCGCGGATCGGCGTGCGCGCCTGTTCCGGCTGGAACAGGAAATCCTTCATGTAGGACACGACATGGCGCTGCTCGCCGTTGATGACGAGGTTTTCGCCGCGCCCGTCGGTGAGGTAATGCGCCAGCGTCTCCTCGGGATCGAGGTCGGCGCGCCGCTGGTCGAGTTCGGCTATCTCCAGATTGACGCCGAGCCGCAGCGTGCCCGAATCCGGCGCGAGCCTGCCCGTCAGCATCGTGAGCAGCGTGGTCTTGCCGACGCCGTTCGGCCCGACCAGCCCGATGCGGTCGCCGCGATGCACGCGGATGGAGAAATCCTTCACCAGCACCCGCTCGCCGTAGGCCTTGCAGAGCCTCCTGGCCTCGATCACCAGCTTGCCGGATTCCTTCGTGTCGCTCGCCGCCAGCACCGCCGTGCCCTGCGCCTTGCGGTGGTTGCGGAACTCGTCGCGCATGGAGTGAAGCTCGCCGAGGCGGCGCATGTTGCGCTTGCGCCGGGCGGTCACGCCATAGCGCAGCCAGTGCTCCTCGCGCGCGATCTGGCGACCGAGCTTGTGCAGGTCGCGCTCCTCCTCCTCCAGCACCTTGTCGCGCCATTCCTCGAAATGGGCGAAACCCCGATCGAGACGGCGCGTCACGCCCCGGTCGAGCCAGACTGTCGTGCGGCTGACATTTTCGAGAAAGCGGCGGTCGTGCGAGATCAGCACGATGGCCGAACGGATCTGGCGCAACTCGTCTTCCAGCCATTCGATGGTGGTAAGGTCGAGATGGTTGGTCGGCTCGTCCAGAAGCAGAACGTCCGGCTGCGGCGCGATCACGCGCGCCAGTGCCGCGCGCCGCGCCTCGCCGCCCGACAGGTGCTCCGGCTTCTCCTCGCCGGTCAGGCCCAGATGCTCCATGAGATAGGTGACGCGGTGCGGATCGTCGGCCGGCCCAAGCCCCGCCTCCACATAGGCGCGCACGCTGGCATAGCCGTCGAGGTCCGGGGCCTGCGGCAGGTAGCGCACCGTCGCGCCCGGATGGCGGAACACCTCGCCGTCGGTCGGCTCGACCATGCCGGCCGCGATCTTCAGCAGGGTGGACTTGCCGGAACCGTTGCGCCCCACCAGCGCGATGCGCTCACCCTCGCCGACCGAGAGGTCGGCCGCCTCCAGAAGCGGCGTACCGCCGAAGGTGAGCTTGATCCGGTCGAGACGAAGAAGGGGTGGGGCCATGATTCTCTATCGGTATACTCTGCGGGAACGGGATTGCATCGAAATAAGAAACAGGCCGGGTTTCCCCGGCCTGCCGAAGCCTGATTCTGGCGCCGCGATTACTGGCAGCGCGCCTCGTAGATGCGGCCATACGGATCGCGGTAGCGGCAATATTGCACGCCGTTGCGCGACTGTGCCGCGCCGAGCAGCGTACCGGCGACACCGCCGATGGCCGCACCGGCCAGCGCACCGCGGCCGTTGCCGCCGATCGCGCCGCCCGCAAGCGCACCGAGTGCAGCGCCGCCGACGCCGTAGCCGGCCGTGCGCTGTTCCGCAGTCGTGCATGCGGCAGTCGAGAACGCAAGCATGCCAGCGACGGCAATCAAGGAAAGACGTGATTTCATGAGACAATCTCCTTTGAGAGTTGACATAGGCACCGATTTTGCGTCCCCAATTTCGGCGTCAGGCAGTTGATGTGCAGCACACCCGCTCGGCCCATTTACAATACGTTTCGCGGCTTTGCGTCAAGCATTTTCAGTGGACGGACCCGCCGCGGCGCCCGGTCCTTCCGGCGATTCGAGGTTGGCCACAAGTATCGCGAGACCAGAACGCACAGTAATGCGAAGTGTTCCATCCACGATATTCGAAACCGTCCATGAAGAACCGAAAGGCAGGGTCACATTATCTAACGGCCATCTGGCATTCGTGATCGAAAGGCCATGCAGCGGCATGAAATTCACGACGCTGAACAAGGTTCCTTCGGGAAAATCATATTCGTGCGCGCCCCCATGCGCACTGGGGACCAGCGGCCACGCTTCCTCAGTGCCGCTGGAAAGCATCAGGTCGCGCCCTTTTTCCGCCTGCGCGGTGGCCATGGTGAAATGCAGCAGCGCGTGATCGGTGCGCCGGCCGCCGAAAGCGCCGCACAGGATGACCCGCGTGGCGCCGCGCGCATAGGCCTCGTCGACCGCGAGTTCCCCGTCGGTCATGTCCTTGGCGCGCGGAAATGTCTTTTGCGGTACATGGGCATAGCGCGTGCGCAGGCCGTTCGACGACGAATCGAAATCGCCGAGCCACAGTTCCGGCTCCACGCCCAGCGCCGCCGCGTGGCGGATGCCGCTGTCGGCGGCAAGCACGCGCGCCCCGGCGATCTGGCGCCGCAGGCGTTCGGTCACGGCGAGATCGCCGCCCAGCAGAATGACGAATGTGCTCATGCGCCGCTCTTATCACGGGCCGGGCATGGCCGGAAGCCCGCCTGTGGGAACCGGAGTGTGCGGCTGCCGGAAGACTGCGGACGTTGGACATATTTTCTTCGCAATCGCTGGGAACAAACATGCCTCCTTCCCATTGACAGCCCTGTGCCGACTACCCTTATTGACCGCTTGTCCATCCGCCGCCCTGCCGATAAATTCACCGCCAGACAATTGATGAATCGCGAGGATCGAGAACTGTTCCGTCGAAAGACCCTAATCAGGGCCTCCCTGCGTCTTCCCGCCTCCCTGCCAGAGCGGACGCAGCCGAAATGGCGGAAAGCAGCCGCGGCCCTCGGCCTGTACGCGGTCGTGGGCACGGCCGCGAGCATATCCGGCTGCCAGTCGATCAATTCCAGCAAGGATCTGGGATTGCAGCCATCCGACAATCCCGTCACCGTGGACAATGTAACGCGCGACGACAAGCTGGCGCAGATCGCCGCCTTGCAGCATCCGCGCATCCTCGCCACCTATGGCGGCGAATACAAGGATGCGAAGCTGGAGCGCATGGTGGCGAAGATCGTCGGCAAGCTGACCATGGTTTCCGAGAAGCCGGACCAGACCTACCGCATCACCATCCTCAACTCGCCCAATGTCAACGCCTTCGCCCTGCCCGGCGGCTATCTCTACGTGACGCGCGGCCTGCTGGCGCTGGCCAACGATTCCTCCGAGGTGGCGGCGGTGATCGCCCATGAAATGGGCCACGTCATCGCCAACCACGGCATATTGCGGCAGGAGAAGGAGGCCGAGGTGGAAATCGCCGGCCGCGTGGCCAACGAAGTGCTGCACAACGAGGCGGAGGGCCGCGAGTCGCTGCTGCGCGGCAGGCTGCGCCTCGCCCAGTTCTCGCGCAATCAGGAATTGCAGGCCGACGCCATCGGCATCAAGATGATCGGCGAGGCCGGCTACGACCCCTTCGCCTCCGCGCGCTTCCTGCAGACGATGGAGGCCTATACCAGCTTCCGCTCGGTTTCGGGCGCGAAGGACGCCAGCCTCGACTTCCTCGCCACCCATCCGGCGACGCCGCAGCGCATCGAACTGGCGATCGCCCATGCGCGGCGCATCGGCGCGCCGGGCGTCGGCACCACGGACCGCGATTCCTTCCTCGACGGCATAGACGGCCTGCTCTACGGCGACTCGCCCGATCAGGGCTATGTGCGCGAGCAGACTTTCCTGCACCCGAAGCTCGGCGTCACCTTCCGCGCGCCGGACGGCTTCACCATCGACAATTCCGCCACCGCCGTCATGGCGAGCGGCCCCGGCGAAGTGGCGATCCGCTTCGACGGCACGGCGCTGCCGGCCGGCAAGAGCCTGACCGACTACATGCGCTCCGGCTGGGTGACGGGGCTGGACGACGGCTCCATCCGCGCCACGACCATCAACGGCCTGCCGGCCGCGACGGCCCGCGCCGCCGCCGACCGCTGGCAGTTCGACATCGTGGTGATCGGCGCGGGCGACAAGGTCTATCGCTTTCTTACCGCGGCGCCCAAGGGCAGCAATGCGCTCGACCCCGCCTCACAGGCGGTCACGCGTTCCTTCCGGCTGCTCACGCCCGCCGAGCGCGAGGCCATCAAGCCGCTGCGTGTCCACGTCGTCACCGTCAAGCCGGGCGATACGATGGAAAGCCTTTCAGAGCGTCTGCAAGGCACCCGACGCAAGCTGGAGCTTTTCCGCCTGCTCAATGCCCTGCCGGCGGGCGGAACCGTCTCGGTCGGCGACCGCGTGAAGATCATCAGTGAATAACCAGGCATCCATCATGGAAACCGCCGTCCAGTCGCTCCTCATCGGCCAGATCGCCCCGCTCGGTCCCCGCAATGCGCCGAGCGGCATCGGCAAGCGTCCGGTTCGGGGCAGGCTGCGGGTGACGCGCGAAGGTCTGGAAGGCGATGCGCAGGGCGACCGCAAGGTGCATGGCGGCCCCGAAAAGGCCGTCCACCATTATGCCCGCGATCATTACGCCGCATGGCGCGCGGAAATCGGCGACAACCCGCATCTCGATGCGCCGGGGGCCTTCGGCGAGAACATCTCCACCACCGGCCTCGATGAAACGACCGCCGCCGTCGGCGACCGTTTCCGTCTCGGCACCGCGCTTCTGGAAGTCTCGCAGGGCCGCCAGCCGTGCTGGAAGCTCAATGCGCGCTTCGGTATGGCGGACATGGCGCTGCGCGTGCAGAAAACCGGGCGCACCGGCTGGTATTACCGCGTGCTGGAGGAAGGCCATGCGGAAGCCGGCCAGCCGATGATCCTCGTGGAGCGGCTCTCGCCCGAATGGACGCTGCACCGCATCTGGCGCCTGCTCTATGTCGACATGCTGAATTACGACGAACTGGCAAGGATGGCGGCCATTCCGCATCTGGCTGACGGCTGGAAGCGTTACGCGGTGCGCCGGCTGGAAAACCGCAAGGTGGAAGACTGGTCGGCCCGCCTGCGAGGCGCGCAGGAATAAGGCAGGCCCCCCGGTTCCCTGCCCTCGCTCTGTTTCACGCCTGATAGGCGGCGAGTTCGTGCTGGTTCAACAGCGCGGTCTTCAGCTTTTCCAGCGCGCGGGTCTCGATCTGGCGCACGCGCTCCTTGGAGATGCCGAGTTCCTCGCCCAGCGCCTCCAGCGTCACGCCCTCCTCCTCAAGCCGCCTTTCGCGGATGATGCGCAGTTCGCGCTCGTTGAGGGCACCGAGCGCCGCATGGAGCCAGCGGTTGCGCCGCTCCATGTCGATGGAGCTTTCGGCCACCTCGTCCTGAAGCGGGCGGTCGTCGACCAGAAAATCCATGCGCCGGGAAGCGCCCGCCTCCTCGTCGCCCACGGCGGCCGACAGGGAACTGTCCGGCCCGGACAGGCGGCTGTCCATGAACTCCACATCGCCTGGCGTGACGCCGAGCTGGTTGGAAATCTCGCGGTATATTTCCGCCTTGCTCATGTCCTCGCCGGACTGCGCCAGTTTCGAGCGCAGGTGACGCAGGTTGAAGAACAGCGCCTTCTGCGCAGAACTGGTGCCGCCGCGCACGATGGACCAGTTGCGCAGGATGTAATCCTGCATGGAGGCGCGAATCCACCACGCGGCATAGGTCGAGAAGCGCACCTCGCGCTCGGGATCGAAGCGGGCGGCGGCTTCCAGCAGGCCGACATAACCCTCCTGAATGAGGTCGTTCATCGGCAGGCGGAAGCGCCGGAAACGCCCGGCCATGGAAATGACGAGGCGCATATGCGCGGCGGTGATGCGATGCAGCGCGTCCTGATCCTTCAGGTCCTTCCAGCGGATGGCGAGCCGGCGCTCCTCCTCGCGCTCCAGATAGGGCGCGGTCATGGCGCTGCGGATCATGGACTGGGGCGAGGAAGCCGGGGCCGCAACACCGCGCGCCGCAGGCGGCATCCGGTTTGCCGGAACGGCGGAAGAGCGGATCGTGGATGACGGCTTCATCTTGTGCTCCTGTTCCAGATCGTCGTGCGCCTTGGCAGGCGCATTGTGACGATCTACCTTTTTGTTTGAGCATCGGATGACCCGAAAAACGGATTCCACTTTTCGGTCCGATGCTCTAGACCCCCGCCGTCTCGGCGCGGAGCGGGACGGATGCGCGTAGGACAACCGGTTCGTCGGAACAACGCGCGAAGAACCGTTCGGTTCCCATATCCGGCTCCTCGTACCCGGTTCTCATGTCCGGTTTCGGGACGGGATGCGGAAAATGAAAACCCCCCGCCTGCGGCCGCAGGCGGGGGGTTTTCACAGGGTATTTTCCGATCCGGCCGGGCTGTATCGCCCCGGCCTTTTAACCTCAACGGGCAGGCGAGGCTTACGCGGCCTCGACTTCCTCGTCCGCGTCGATCTCGGCGTCGGCCTTGCCGCGCTTGGGACCCTTGGCGAGGTTGGTCTCGATGAGGCGCACGGCCTCGGTCTCGGACAACTTGTTGACGGCGGCGATTTCGCGCGCCATGCGGTCGAGCGCGGCTTCGTAAAGCTGGCGTTCGGAATAGGACTGCTCCGGCTGGTTCTCGGCGCGGTAGAGGTCGCGCACCACTTCGGAGATGGAGATCAGGTCGCCGGAATTGATCTTGGCGTCATATTCCTGCGCGCGGCGCGACCACATGGTGCGCTTGACGCGGGCGCGGCCCTGCACCACTTTCAGGGCGCGTTCCACATAATCCGTCTCGGAAAGCTTGCGCATGCCGATGGTCGTGGCCTTGGCGACCGGCACCTTGAGACGCATCTTGTCCTTCTCGAAGTCGATCACGAAAAGTTCAAGCTTGTGGCCGGCCACTTCCTGTTCCTCGATGGCCACGATCTGGCCGACGCCATGCGCCGGATAAACGATCGACTCGCCGGTCTTGAAACCACCACGGACTGCGGATTTCTTCTGCTGGGATGACATACGCTTCATTACTCCCTGTTGTGTCCGGCGCGAGCCGCCGGTTGACACATGATGTCCGTCCACGCCCTTGGGAAGCGCGGAGGTCGTTGTCGGTCTTGAACTGAAAGCGTTTTCCAATAGCAAGATTCTCCTTCCGGGAACAGGAGGGGGAGAACCGGAGCCCGATCGGCACATCATCCGGGAACCGTTTGCCGGCTGCCGCATTATAAGCCTGATCACAACCATTCGCCCCGGAGCCGATTTAGCCCGGTAAAGAAGAACAGCCTATCTGAGATTAACGCATTTGCGCCACGAATTGACGTCCAGTCACCGAAATTGTGATTGGAACATAACACAATTGCGCGAAAGAATCAACAAATCGCCAGATATGTCGCCGGACATGGCCTATCCGACCGGAAAAACCGCCGGCAAGTCATGATTTGCCTCGACTTTTACGCGCGCAAACAATGTCCCGCATCGGATACGTCCGGCCGCCGGTTCCCGGCGCTCGCTACGTTCAGTCGCCGCTGCCCGGCTCCGGCGAGAAGAACTGTTCGAGCTTGCCCGTCACGCCGTCCATCTCCTTGGCTTCCGGCAACTCGTCCTTCTTGGCGGTGATATTGGGCCACTTGGCCGCATATTCCGCATTGAGTTGCAGCCACTTGTCGAGGCCCGGCTCGGTGTCGGGGCTGATGGCCTCCGCCGGGCATTCCGGCTCGCAGACGCCGCAGTCGATGCACTCGTCCGGGTTGATGACCAGCATGTTCTCGCCTTCGTAGAAGCAGTCGACCGGACAGACCTCGACGCAGTCCGTATATTTGCAGCGAATGCAATTATCGGTCACGACATAGGTCATCGTCGAACTCCTGTCGCCGCCTGATTCCGACCGAAATGGCCGGGGGCGGCTTGTCTCTTCTGCGAAAGTTGCGCGGTCATGCCTGCGGTCGCTGAACCGCGATCTTGCGGATGACACTGCGTCAGGTAACGATTTTATGGCGCGATGACAAGGGTGCAATCGCGGCATTGCGACGCTGCCGGAAACATCCGCAAGCCATTTCTCCAAACCGGACCGGCAAGGGAAAAGCCTTCCGCTTTTTCATGGCGCGGCGCAAAAGCGCACCCGCTCAAAATCCGCGCAGACGGTCGGTGTCGCGGCGTTCCTTCTTGGTGGGGCGGCCCGTGCCGCCGTCGCGCTGCGGCGGAACTTCCCGCGGCCCGGCAACGGGAGCCGGCGACAAGTCTTCGTAGAGCAACCTTGCCTCGGGTGCTGCGCCGCGCCGCTCGCCCGGCGCCAGAACCCGATAGACCAGAATGCGGCGGTCGAGGGTGATGGTCAGCACATCGCCCGCCTTCACCGGATGGGAAGCCTGCTCGATCTTGTCGCGGTTGACGCGCACCTTGCCGCCGGCGGCGAGCTTCGCCGCCAGCGATCGCGATTTGACCACGCGCGCGAAAAACAGCCACTTGTCGATGCGCTGCTTTACGCCCGGTTCGGTCATATCACTTCTTCATCTGCTCCTTGAGCGCGAGCAGCTTGGCGAAGGGCGAGTCCGGGTCGACGCGGACCGGGCGCTCCTGCTGCTCGAAACGCTTGCCGCCCTGCGGCGCGCCATGCTCGCGCTTCGGCTTCCAGTCGCGGCCACCCTCGCGCGGCTTACCGCCCTTGGAGTCGCTCCTGAAATTCTCACGCCCGGAATTATCGCGTTTGCCCTGACCCTCGCCGTCCTGCGGACGCCGGTCGCGGCCACCATGCTTGTCGAAACGCTTGCCGCCGCGTCCATCGTGACGGGCCTCGCGATTGCCGTCGCCGCCCTCGGCCTTCCGCGCTTCCTGCCCCTGCCCCTGCCCCTGACCATGACCGTGGCGCTGGCCGCGATCGTGCCGCTGGCCTTTCTGGTCCTGATGGCGGTTGTTGCGGCCCTCGAAACGACCCTGACGCCAGAGAAGGACCGGCTTGGCCTCCTCCGTTTCAACCTCTTCCGTTTCGCCGGCCGGCGCTTCGGCAGCCGCAGTTTGCACGGCGGGCGCTTCCACGGCCGGAACGACAGGAGGCACATCCCAGCCGACCGGCTCGGCCGCCGGCACGGCGGGCTTCGCCTCAGCTTTGGCTTTCGCTTCGGCCGCAAACGCATCGAGTTCGGCCAGCTTCGCCGTCACCGCCGCCGCGTCCATCGGCTCGTGGCGATAGCCGAGGCTCTTGAGAATTTCCTCCATGTCCTCGGCGGTCGCGCCGAGGATGGACATCATGGCCGGGGTGACGATGAAGCGTCCGCCGTCATAGGCGCCTTCCGGCCGCGCGCCGGAGCCCGGACGCCAGGCCAGCGCCGGGCGGATGAGATCGGCCAGACGCTCCAGAATGTCGATGCGCACGGCGCGGCGGCCGAGCACGCGATAACCGGCGAGGCGGTAGAACATCGGATCGAAGGCCGGATCGACCACCACCGAGGTGCGGCCGGCGGCCAGCACATGCACCACGTCGCCATAGCCGGGACGCTCACGCCCGTCGTTCTTCAGCGCCCAGAGCAGCGTGATGAGACCGGCGGGAGCGGGCTTCAAGAGCAGCGGCATGAAGACGTGATAGGCCCCGAAGCGCACGCCGAGCCGGCGAAGGGCCGCGCGCGAATCCTGATCGAGCCCGCGCACTTCCTCCGCCACGTCGCGGCGCTGGAGCGTGCCGAGATTTTCGACCAGCTGGAAGGCGAGGCCGCGCGTCATGCCGGTCAGCGCGTCCGCGCCGGCGAGATCGGTCAGCGGCTTCAGCACGGTTTCGATGTAATGGGCGACGAAGCGGTCGATGCGGGCGGCGACCTTTTCGCGCGCCGCGCCGGTCAACTGCTCGTCGGCGAGGATGACCGCGCGCGGCTTCAGCACGTCGTCGCCGGCCACCAGCGTGGCCACCGTCGCGCCGACCCAACGCAGCACGCCGTCCGAGCCGAGCGCGAAATCGCCGTTGGGCGCGGCGGCGAACCGTTCCGCGCGGCGATCGAACTCGGCGGCCAGCGCCTTTTGCGCCGCCGTCTTCACGGCCTTGGCGTCGGGCCCATCGGCCTGCACATCGGCGGTGAACCGGAATCCTTCCAGTTGCCCGACATTATGGCCTTCGACGATCACGTCGCCGGCCGGGCTGATTTCTGCTTCAAGCATGGCATTCTCTCTCAGGCGCCTCATAAGCACGCTTGTCCTGCGGTCTACAAAGCGTTTCGTCAACCGTTCATGCAGCGCATCGGACAATCTGTCCTCTATTTCGCGCGTCTTTTCCTGCCAGTGTGTCGGATCGGCAAGCCAGCCGGGCCTGTGCGACACGAAAGTCCAGGTTCTGATCTGCGCCACGCGATGCGAGAGCGTGTCGATTTCGCCCTCGGTGCTGTCGGCGCGGCGCACCTGTTCGCTCATGTAATCTTCATCGACGCTCCCCCGCCGGACAAGGTCCTGATAGATGGCGGCGATGATGTCCGCATGCTGCGCCGGCGCGATCTTGCGATAGTCGGGCAGCGCACAGGCGTCCCACAAAAGCGCGATGCGCTCCGGCGTTTCGGCAAGCCGCGCGATGTCCTCGTCGCGCGACAGGTTTTCGAGCGCCTGCTGGTCGACGGCGGGCAGCGCCTTGGCCAGCCCCTCCACCGGCGCGGGCGTATCGAGCGACCGCTTCAGCGCGTCTACCGTGGAAAAGTCGAACCGCGCCGTGCGCCATTGCAGCACCTTGACCGGATCGAAATCGTGCGCCTCGACGCGCTCGACCATCTCGTCCTCGAACGGATGCACCTGCCCTGTGACGCCGAAAGTGCCGTCGCGCAGATAGCGCCCGGCGCGGCCGGCGATCTGGCCCACTTCGGCCGGCGAAAGATCGCGGAACTGATAGCCGTCGAACTTGCGGTTCTGCGCGAAGGCGACATGGTCGACGTCGAGATTGAGCCCCATGCCGATGGCGTCGGTGGCGACGAGGAAATCCACGTCGCCGGACTGGTAAAGCTCCACCTGCGCGTTGCGGGTGCGCGGGCTGAGCGCGCCCATCACCACTGCGGCGCCGCCGCGCTGGCGGCGGATCAGCTCGGCGATGGCGTAGACCTCCTCGGCCGAGAAGGCGACGATGGCCGAGCGGTTCGGCAGCCGCGTGATCTTCTTGGTGCCGGCATAGGCCAGATGCGACAGGCGCGGCCGCGTCACCACATTCACGCCGCGCAGGAGCTTTTCGAGGATGCCGCGCATGGTGGCGGCGCCGAGCAGCAGGGTCTCCTGCCGCCCGCGCAGATGCAGGATGCGGTCGGTGAAGATATGGCCGCGCTCCAGATCGCCGGCCAACTGCACCTCGTCGATGGCGACGAAGGCGGCGTCGGTGCGGCGCGGCATGGCCTCCACCGTGCAGACGGAATAGCGCGCGCCGGGCGGCGTGATCTTCTCCTCGCCCGTCACCAGCGAGACGTTGGCAGCCCCCACTCTTTCCACGACGCGGTTATAGACCTCTCGCGCCAGCAGCCGCAGCGGCAGGCCGATCATGCCGTCGCCATGCGCCAGCATCCGCTCGATGGCCAGATGCGTCTTGCCGGTGTTGGTCGGCCCGAGCACCGCGGTCACGTCGCGCCCGCTGAGCGTCAGCGGAAGGTCATGGATGTCGGGGAGATGGTTCATGCCGGTACTGGGAATCCCCGAATATGGAAGCTGCATTAATAAATGGAACGAGTCTGGAACGAATCAGCGACGAATCGCTGACTGCGCTTTCTTCGCCTTTTGTTCACGGCCATATATAGCGATCCCGGCGGCGATTCCCACCATATACTGAATCGCCCATCGCCTTTTTCCGAGGCCGCATGTGATTCTCGGGCCGCCGCGTTAACCTTTTGCCGACGCCGCGCACAAAGACAGCCCGGCGTTCGGATGGCGGCGGCTGAAAACCCTGCGATTCCTTACACTTCCTTAACGCCGGGCAGCCCGGAAACGCTGTTTCCGTTAACCTCCGGGTCAAAGCCGGAACGAATCGGCGACGAATCGCTGATCGATTGGTTTTCCCGCTTTGTTCTCACAACATATGGTGGGCTTCTATCGTAGCAAGCCATAGAAAAGCGGCGGAAGAACGATCTCCCGCCGCCGGATTGTCCATGCGCGTTAACTTTTACCCGTGAACGGGGTGCGTTCAGTCGCGTTCGACGCAGAGCGCCACGCCCATGCCGCCGCCGATGCAGAGCGTCGCAAGACCGCGTTTCGCGCCGCGCCGCTTCATCTCGTAGAGCAGCGTGGTCAGCACGCGCGCGCCCGACGCACCGATGGGATGGCCGATGGCGATGGCCCCGCCATTGACATTGACGATGGCCGGATCGATGCCGAGATCGCGCACCACGGCGCAGGACTGCGCGGCGAAAGCCTCGTTGGCCTCGACCAGTTCCAGATCGCCGACGCTCCAGCCCGCCTTCTCCAGCGCCTTCTTCGTCGCTGGGATCGGCCCGGTTCCCATGACGGCGGGATCGACGCCCGCCGTGGCCCATGACACGATGCGCGCCAGCGGCTCCACGCCGCGCCGCGCCGCCTCGCCGGCCTCCATCAGCACCACCGCAGCGGCGCCGTCATTGATGCCCGACGCGTTGCCGGCCGTGACCGTGCCCTCCTTGTCGAAGGCCGGCTTCAGCTTGGCCAGCGCCTCCGCCGTGGTTCCGGGCCGGATATATTCGTCCGCCGACACCACCACGTCGCCCTTGCGGGTCTTGACGGTGAAGGGAACGATCTCCTCATCGAAGCGGCCCGCTTTCTGCGCCGCCTCGGCCTTGTTCTGCGAGGCGAGCGCGAAGGCGTCCTGATCGTCGCGGCTCAGGTTCCAGCGCTTGGCGATGTTTTCCGCCGTGATGCCCATGTGATAGCCATGGAAGGCGTCGGTCAGCCCGTCCTTGATCATGGTGTCGATCATCTTGAAATCGCCCATCTTGACGCCGGAGCGTAAGTGCGCGCAATGCGGGGCCATGGACATGGATTCCTGCCCGCCCGCGACGACGATGCGCGCGTCACCGGCCAGAATCTGCTGCATGCCCAGCGCCACCGCGCGCAGGCCGGAACCGCAAAGCTGGTTGACGGAGAAGGCCGTCGTCTCCTGCGGGCAGCCGGCGGCCATCGCCGCCTGACGGGCCGGGTTCTGCCCCTCGCCCGCCGTCAGCACCTGCCCGAGGATGACCTCGTCCACATCCTGCGCCGCGACGCCCGCCCGTTCCAGCGCCGCGCGGATCGCCGCCGCGCCAAGCTCGTGCGCCGGCACATTGGCGAAGGCGCCGTTGAACGCGCCCACCGCCGTGCGGGCGGCGTCGGCTATGACGATGGCTTTCGGATCGGTCATGCTTTTCTCCATGAAACAGAGCATTTCCAGCAAAAGTGCGAAGCGGTTTTGCGCAGGATAATGCGTAAAAACAAAAGCATGGAGCGGTTCCAGCGGTTCCGCTCAAACAGGAACCGCTCCAGTGCGACAGAGAAAGACCAAAACGCGCGCTTTTGCAAGACCGCGCGCCGCGCCAGCCGCACCGTTCATCGCGGATTGTTCCGCGCGAACCGATGGATCGCCCGCGCCGGTACCCTGTCCATGCCGCCGATGCGGAAGGGCGTATCGCTCATGACCGTTGTTGGTTTCTCATTGAAATGCGTGTGATCGAATATGGTCGAGAAAGACAGAACCCTGCTCGCCGACAAGGGACCATTGGAAAGTATTGCCGCAAGAAAAATATCCATTTCGTGAAATCCATATGATGAAAATATAACGCGAAAAATCATCCGTACAGATTCAGGCATATTTTTGATTGCAAAAAGACATTTAAAATCAATACATTAAAGAAAACTACTTTCAGACGCCGATGCGTATACGAGGAAAGGCGCAAAAGAAAACGCCGCTCCCGGTTTCCCGGAAACGGCGTTTCGGATCAGGCTTCGGCCTGCGCTATCTATTTGTTTTACGCATTATCCGATGTGTCGAAGCAGGATTAGAAATCAGTCCAGTGGGCTGATTTCCCTGCGGCGGCGCTTCGCACTTTCGCTGGAAATGCTCCAAAAGCGCGGCTTATTCCTTGGGTTCGAGAACCTGACGGCCGCGATACATACCGCTCTTCAGGTCGATATGATGCGGGCGGCGCAGTTCGCCGGAGTTCTTGTCCTCGACATAGGTCGGGGCCTTGAGCGCATCGGCCGAACGGCGCATGCCGCGGCGCGACGGGGAAGTTTTGCGTTTAGGTACTGCCATGGATCCAGCTCCACTGATCGGTGTATAAAAGTCCGGCACGGCCCCGGCAGGGCCTGTCACATCGGACAAAATCCCGGAAAGTCAGGTGCCTATACACGCTCTCGCGGCGTTTGACCAGCGGGGCGCGCATTTTTTTTGACTCATCCTTTCAGGCAGGTCACGTAAGGCCCCGAGCGCATGGCGCGCCCGGCGACGATGCGCGCGATGACCCGCATCATGCGCGACGGTCTGGCCGGATTGCGCACAACAGGATTGGGCAAGGTCACGGCGAGAAAGGCCGCCTGCGTTGCATTGAGCCGCGCCGCAGGGCGGTGGAAATAATGCTGCGCCGCCGCCTCGATCCCGTAGATGCCCGGTCCCCATTGGGCGATGTTGAGGTAGATTTCCATGATCCGCCGCTTGGAAAGCATGGCGTCGGCGATCAGCGCCAGCGGAAATTCCAGCCCCTTGCGCAGGAAGGAGCGGCCGTTCCACAAAAACAGGTTCTTCACCACCTGCATGGTGATGGTGGAAGCGCCCCTGCTCGGGCCATCCTCGCCCGCATCGTCCAGCACGATGCCGAGTTGATGCCAGTCCACGCCGTGATGGCTACAGAACTGCCCGTCCTCCGCCATCATCACCGAATGGACGAGGACGGGGGCTATATCGTCCATGCTCACCCAGCGCCGGTCCACTTTCTCGAACAGCACGTAATCCTTCAGCATCAGCATGGAGACGGGATGCACGAAGGGAAGCGCGTAGACAAGCAGCAGCGCGAGCGGCAGCACGACAAGCACCGCCAGAATGCGCAGCGCGACGGCGATCCGGCTGCTCCAGAAGGAATCCGCCAGATAGTTGCGCCCGCCCCTGCTTTTCAGAACAACTCTCCCCACCGGAACCGCCATATCTTTTTATTTTTACGCATTTCCGAACGCAAAACCGCTACGCACTTTTGCTGGAAATATCTTTTCCTCGCGCATTATCCTATGCAAAACCGCTACGCACTTTTGCTGGAAATGCTTTGAGGTTCCCTACCGGATTCCATAATACGGGTCCGGAAACAAGGGCGGAACGCCGCCTTTCATGACCGCATCGTGAAAAAGCGGCCGCTTCCCGCCAGACCGGTTGACCATGCGCGCGCTTTGGTTCATGCGGGAGGCATGGAACAGACGCCCGAACAGATGACCGGCGATTTTGCCGCCGCCCTGCACCGCCGCGCCCTCGAAGTGGAGACGGCGCTGGACCGGCTCCTGAACCGGCACCCGCTCGGCGGCGAGATCGCCCGGCCGGAACGCCTGCTCGCGGCCATGCGCCATGGCGTGCTGAACGGCGGCAAGCGCCTGCGCCCCTTTCTGGTGATCGAGAGCGCCGCGCTGTTCGGGATGCGCGGCGAGGCGGTGCTGCGCGTCGCGGCGGCGCTGGAGTGCATCCATTGCTATTCGCTGGTGCATGACGACCTGCCGGCCATGGACGACGACGACCTGCGCCGCGGCCAGCCGACCGTGCACAGGGCTTTCGACGAAGCCGCCGCGATTCTGGCCGGCGACAGCCTGCTCACCTATGCCTTCGACATCGTCGCTTCCGACGAGACGGAACTGCCCGCCGCCGTGCGCGTGCGGCTTGTGGCTGCGCTGGCCCGCGCGTCGGGCCTCGGCGGCATGGCGGGCGGACAGGCGCTCGACCTCGAAGCCGAGACCAAAAAGCCCGACGAGGCCGGCATCATCACGCTTCAGGCGATGAAGACCGGCGCGCTGATCCGCTTCGCCTGCGAGGCGGGCGCGATCATCGCCGATGCGTCCCGCGAGGATCGCGAGCGCATGGCCGAATTCGGCTCCGCCATCGGCCTCGCCTTCCAGCTTGCCGACGATCTTCTGGACGTGACGGCGGATGCGTCCGCCATGGGCAAGGCCACCGGCAAGGACGCCGCCGCCGGCAAGGCCACGCTGGTCGCCCTGCACGGCATCGACTGGACGCGCAAGCAGCTCGCAGGCCTCGTGGCACAGGCCGAAAGCCTGCTCGCCCCCTTCGGTCAGGACGCGGATATCCTCAAGCAGGCCGCGCGCTTCATCGCCGAACGGCAGAGCTAAACCGGTTACGAAGCGGCTTTCTGCTCCAGCCCGAAGCGATTCTCGATATAATCGGCCACCATCTTCTGGAATTCCGCGGCAATGCCGGGGCCGCGGAGCGTGGTGACTTTCTTGCCGTCCACGAAGACCGGCGCGGAGGGCGTCTCGCCGGTGCCGGGCAGCGAAATGCCGATATCGGCGTGCTTGGATTCGCCCGGTCCGTTGACGATGCAGCCCATCACCGCCACCGAAAGCGCCTCGACGCCCGGATATTTCTCGCGCCAGATCGGCATGTTGCGGCGGATATCGTCCTGAATGGTCTGCGCCAGTTCCTGAAACACCGTCGAGGTGGTGCGCCCGCAGCCGGGACAGGCCGCGACGATGGGAATGAACTGCCGGAAGCCCATGGTCTGCAACAGTTCCTGCGCCACCTGCACCTCGCGCGTGCGGTCGCCGCCCGGCTCCGGGGTCAGCGAAATGCGGATCGTGTCGCCGATGCCCTGCTGCAGCAATATCCCCATGGCGGCCGACGACGCCACGACGCCCTTGGTGCCCATGCCCGCCTCGGTCAGGCCGAGATGCAGCGCATGGTCGGAACGCTCGGCCAGCATGGTGTAGACCGCGATCAGGTCCTGCACCTGACTGACCTTGGCCGACAGGATGATCTTTTCGCGCGGCAGGCCGATTTCTTCCGCCAGATTGGCCGAGATCAGCGCCGACTGCACGATGGCCTCGCGCATCACCTGCTGCGCCGACAGGGGCGCGCCCTCGGCCTGGTTGCGGTCCATCAGCGTGGTGAGCAGTTCCTGATCGAGCGAGCCCCAGTTGACGCCGATGCGCACCGGCTTGTCGTAACGGATCGCCATTTCGACGATATCGGCGAACTGCTTGTCCTTCTTGTCCTTGAAGCCGACATTGCCGGGATTGATGCGGTATTTGGCAAGTGCTGCGGCGCAGGCCGGATGATCGGCCAGAAGCTTGTGGCCGATATAATGGAAATCGCCGACCAGCGGCACGTTCATGCCGAGCCGTTCCAGCCGCTCGCGGATGCGCGGCACGGCGGCGGCCGATTCGTCGCGGTCCACGGTGATGCGCACGATCTCGGAGCCCGCGCGAAACAGCGCCGCGACCTGCGCGACGGTGGAATCCACGTCCGCCGTATCCGTATTGGTCATCGACTGGACGACGACGGGCGCATCGCCGCCGACGACGACACCGCCGACATCGACGCCGACCGAACGGCGGCGGGGGAAAGGATGCGGAAAATAGCGTTGGGTCTCGGAAGACATTTTGCTCTGTTCTTGATCGGCCTGCTTTCAGGTGACGCAGCGCGCGGTAATTGTCAACGCCCGCCTCTGTCGCGCTTTCGCCTATATAACCGCTTGCCGCCGCCTTGTCGCCTTTTCATTGTGCGGAGTGATCGGCATGGCGCGCCAGCCCCGAACAGGCGAGCACGACCAGAAGCAGCACCGGCAGCGAGACGAATATGATGCCGAAACCGCTGTGCCGCGCCACGAAACCGATCAGCGAAGGCGCCACCAGCATGCCCGAATAGCCGAGCATCGTGGCGATGGACAGGCCCACGCCCGGCGACACGCCCGGCATGTTGCCGGCGATGGAAAAGGCGATCGGCACCATGTTGGAAATGCCGATGCCGCACAGCGCGAAACCGGCGATGGCCGTATAGGGATCGCGGGCGAGGCCCACGACCAGCATTCCGGCGATGGCGATGAGCGTGCAGCCGCGCAGCGTCCTCACCGCGCCGAAACGGTCGCGCACCAGATCGCCGGCGAAGCGCATCGTGGCCATGGCGCAGGAGAAGGCGGCGAAGCCGAAGCCGGCCAGCATCACCGATGCGCCGAGATCCTGCTTCATGTGATAGGCGCCCCAGTCGAGGATCGCGCCTTCCGGGATCATGGAGAACAGCGCCATGAGGCCGACCAGCCATGGCAGCGGGCTTTTCGGCAAATTGAATTTGGGGGCGAACTTGCGCCTGCTCCCGTCCGCCGGGCGGGCGGCAATATGATTTCTGTCGGGAAGCACGGACGGCCATGCGGCGGCGAGCAGCACGGCGGCCGTGACGGTTGCGACCAGCGCTTGCACGGCCGCTCCAAAATGCGCGATGAGGAAGCCTCCCGTGGCCGCGCCGATCAGGCCGCCGAGGCTCCAGAAGGCATGGCAGGACGACATGATGGCGCGGCGCATGGATTTCTCCACCGCCACCGCATTGGCGTTCATGGCCACGTCCATGGCCGCGATGGCACCGCCGAAACAGAACATGACGATCGCCGCCGCCACCACGCCCGGCACGAAGGCGATGGCGAGCAGCGCCGGAACGACGCCGAGCCCGAAGCCCCGCGCCACCGCACCGGAACCGTACCGCGCCGAAAGCGCACCCGCCACCGGCATCAGCGTCAGCGAGCCGAGGCCGAAGACGAGGATCATCAGCCCCATGCCGGCGCTGTCGAGCCCCAGCCGCGCGGCGAATTCCGGGATTTTCGGCGTCCAGCCGCCGAGAATATAGCCGTTCATGAGGAAAAGCAGGGCCACGGCCGCCCGCTCCCGCGTCACCGCCGGCGCGCGCCCCGGCGCGACATGCTCCCTGATCGTAACCTGTTCCATCGATTTCAGGCCCCCGCCTTCAACATCCTGACGCCCGCCGCCGCGAAAGCGGCAAGCGGAGCCTCGCCGGCATCCGCCTCGACGGCCATGAAGGCCACCGCGTCCAGCGGCACCACGTCATGGGCGGCGACCGTATCGAGCTTGTCGCTGGTCACCGCCAGCGCAACGGCGCGGCTGCGCACGGCGATGGCGCGCTTGAACTCGGCATCCTCCAGATGATGCGCGGTGACGCCCGCCCCGGCCGCGATACCGCAGACGCCGAGAAAGCACAAGTCGGGCCGCAGCAGCGCCGCGTCGCGCAGCGCCCGCGCGCCGACAGCGGCGCTCACCCGCCGGTCGATGGGCCCGCCGATGACGATCAGCTCCACCGCCGGCGCGTCGAGGAGAAGCGTGGCGATGGCCGGCGTGTTGGTGGCGACGGTCACCGCCATGTCGCTCTCGCCGATCAGCCGCGCCAGCGCCATATTGACCGAGGAGGCGTCGAGGAACACCGTCATGCCCGGCTCGATCAGCGGCAGCAGCGCCGCCGCCAGCGCCGCCTTGACCTGCGTGCGGTCGTCGCCGCGCTCGCTCAGCGTCTTGCCGGACGGGGCCAGCGCCAGCGCCCCGCCATAGACGCGCCGGCACAGGCCGGAGGCCGCCATCTCGCGCAGGTCGCGCCGGATCGTGTCTTCCGACACGCCGAAGGTCCCGGCCAGCTCCGCCGCCAGCACCCGGCCCGTCGCCTGCAACAGGTCCTGAATGCGCGCCTGCCTTTCATGCAGCAGCAATTCCGTCATCGTCTCTCCAATCACGCATAATCATGCACAAACCGGCAAGAACATGCATAGCAGATTTCATGACCGAAACAAGGCGCACGTAAAAGAAAACGCCGCGCCCTTTCGGGCACGGCGCAGGCCGTTGATAACCCATATGCACAGGCCCCGCACCTCGTCCTTCGAGATGCCGCCTTCGGCGGCTCCTCAGGATGAGGGGCTAGTGTTGCCGCATGCAGAATTACTCCGCGTAGACGATGAGCAAATCCTTTGCGTCGATCTGTTCGCCGGGGCGAACCAGCACCTCGGCGATGGTTCCGTCGCGCTCGGCGTGGATGGCGGTCTCCATCTTCATCGCCTCGATGGAGAGGAGCACGTCGCCCTGAGCGACCTTCTGGCCGTTCGCCACCGCGACGGTGGAGATCACGCCCGGCATCGGCGCGCCGACCTGTTTGTCGTTGCCCGCTTCCGCCTTGCGGCGCAAGCCGCCCGACGCGCCCTTGGCGCGGTTCGGCACCTTGATGCGGCGCGGCTGGCCGTTCAGCTCGAAGAACACCGTCACCATGCCCTTCTCGTCGGTCTCGGTCATGGCCTGATTGACGATCACCAGCGTCTTGCCGCGCTCCAGATCGACGAAGACCTCCTCTTCCGGCTTCAGGCCGTAGAAATAGACCGGCGTCGGCAGCACGCTGGTCGGCCCGTAGGTCTCTTGTGCTGCGGCGTAGTCGGTGAACACCTTGGGATACATCAGCGCCGAGGCGAATTCCTGATCGTCGATCTTGCGGCCGACAGCTTCCTCGAAAGTCTTGCGCTCCGCGTCGAGATCGGCCGGCTGAAGCAGCGAGCCGGGCCGCACGGTAAAGGGCTTTTCGCCCTTCAGCACCTTCTTCTGCAAAGCCTGCGGCCAGCCCGACGGCGGCTGGCCGAGATCGCCGCGCATCATCGACACCACCGAATCCGGGAAGGCGATATCCTTGTCCGGGTTCTCCACATCGGCGACGGTCAGGTCCTGGCTGACCATCATCAGCGCCATGTCGCCCACCACCTTGGAGGACGGCGTCACCTTGACGATATCGCCGAACATGCGGTTGACGTCGGCATAGGCCTGCGCCACCTCGTGCCAGCGCGTCTCCAGCCCCAGCGAGCGCGCCTGCTCCTTGAGATTGGTGAACTGCCCGCCCGGCATTTCGTGCAGGTAGACTTCCGAGGCCGGACCTTTGAGGTCGCTCTCGAAGGCGGCGTACTGGTTGCGCACCGCCTCCCAGTAGAAGGAGATGCGGCGGATCGAGGCCGGGTCCAGCCCCGGATCGCGCTCCGAGCCGGAGAGCGCCTCGACGAGCGAGCCGAGGCAGGGCTGCGAGGTGTTGCCGGACAGCGCGTCCATCGCCGCGTCCACCACGTCGACGCCCGCCTCCACCGCCGCAAGCACGGTCGCGGCGGAAATGCCCGACGTGTCATGGGTGTGGAAATGGATCGGCAGGTCGGTCTCCTCGCGCAGCGCCTTGAACAGCACGCGCGCGGCGGCGGGCTTCAGCAGGCCGGCCATGTCCTTGACCGCGATGATATGCGCGCCGGCCTTCTCCACTTCCTTGGCCAGTCCGACATAATATTTGAGGTCGTATTTGGCGCGTTCCGGGTTGAGGATATCGCCCGTATAGCAGATCGCCGCCTCGCAGAGCTTGTTCTCCTCCAGCACCGCGTCCATCGACACGCGCATGTTCTCGACCCAGTTGAGGCTGTCGAAGACGCGGAACAGGTCGATGCCGCCCCGCGCCGCCTCACGCACGAAATACTTCACCACATTGTCGGGATAGGATTTGTAGCCGACGCCGTTGGCCCCGCGCAAAAGCATCTGCAACAGAAGGTTCGGCGCGCCCTCGCGCACCAGCGCCAGCCGCTCCCACGGGTCCTCGGTCAGGAACCGCATGGAGACGTCGAAGGTCGCCCCGCCCCAGCATTCGAGCGAGAACAGGTTCGGCAGCGCCTGCGCATAGGTTTTCGCGATCTGCGCGATGTCGTAGGTGCGCACGCGGGTGGCCAGCAGCGACTGGTGACCGTCGCGCATGGTGGTGTCGGTCATCAGCACGCGCTTTTCGTTGCGCGTCCATTCGGCGAATTTCTTCGGGCCGAGCTTGTCGAGAAGCTGCTTGGTGCCGTCCGCGATGGGTTTATCGCCGAACCACGGCACGCGCGGCTTGGCGGCGTCCTTCGCCGGCTTGGCGCGGCCCTTGGTCTCGGGATGGCCGTTGACGGTCACATCCGCGATATAGGTCAAAAGCTTGGTGGCGCGGTCCTGCCGCTTCACATGCTCGAACAGTTCCGGCGTCGTGTCGATGAAGCGGGTGGTGTAGTCGTTCGAGCGGAATTTCTGATGGTTGATGATGGCTTCGAGGAAGGTGAGGTTCGTCGCCACGCCCCGGATGCGGAACTCGCGCAGGGCGCGGTCCATGCGGCTGATCGCCTCCTCCGGCGTCGCGCCCGAAGCCGTCACCTTGACCAGCAGCGGATCGTAATAGCGGGTGATGTAAGCGCCCGAATAGGCCGTGCCGCCATCGAGCCGGATGCCGAAGCCCGCCGCCGAGCGATAGGCCGAGATGCGGCCGTAATCGGGGATGAAATTCTGCTCCGGGTCTTCGGTCGTGATGCGGCATTGCAGAGCGTGGCCGTGCAGGCGGATATCCTCCTGCCGCGGCACGCCCGATTCCGGCGTGCCTATGGCCGCGCCTTCGAGGATATGGATCTGCGCCTTGACGATGTCGATGCCGGTCACGGCCTCCGTCACCGTATGCTCGACCTGGATGCGCGGATTGACCTCGATGAAGTAGAACTTGCCGGTGTCGGCGTCCATCAGGAACTCGACCGTGCCCGCGCCGATATAGTCAGTGGCGTGCGCGATCTTCAGGCCGTAATCCGCCAGCTCCTGCCGCTGCGCGTCGTTGAGATAGGGCGCGGGCGCGCGCTCTACGACCTTCTGGTTGCGGCGCTGGATCGAGCAGTCGCGCTCGAAAAGATGCACGGCGTTGCCATGCGTGTCGCCGAGAATCTGCACCTCGACATGGCGGGCGCGCTCGACCAGCTTTTCGAGATAGACCTCGTCCTTGCCGAAGGCGGCCTTGGCCTCGCGCTTGGCCTCCGTCACCTCGCGGGCGAGATCGGCCTCGGCGCGGATGGCGCGCATGCCGCGCCCGCCGCCGCCCCAGCTCGCCTTGAGCATCAGGGGATAGCCGATCCCGGCGGCGAGCTTCTTCACCTCTTCCATGTCGTCGGGCAGCGGATCGGTGGCGGGCACCACCGGCACGCCGATCTCGATGGCGAGGTTGCGCGCCGCCACCTTGTTGCCGAGCCGGCGCATGGTCTCGGGCTTCGGCCCGATGAAGATGATGCCGTTCTCGGCGCAGGCCTCGGCGAATTCCGGGCTTTCCGACAGGAGCCCGTAGCCGGGATGGATCGCGTCCGCGCCCGAAAGCTTGGCCACGCGGATGATCTCGTCGATGGAGAGATAGCTTTCGATCGGCCCCAGATCGCGGGAGAGATGCGGGCCGCGCCCGACCTGATAACTCTCGTCCGCCTTGAACCGGTGCAGGGACAATTTGTCCTCTTCGGCCCAGATTGCCACCGTTTTCAGCCCCAGCTCGTTGGCGGCGCGGAACACGCGGATGGCGATTTCGGATCGGTTGGCGACGAGAATTTTCCGTATGGGCAAGGCAGATCTCCCGACTGCAATGACAGGCGCAACCTGATTACATGGCAAAACAGCCAAGCGCAAACGAACTGTGCGGCGGGATTTCAAAAATAGAACAGCCGCCCGAATAACGGGGCGCATGATGAAAATTAATGCAATATCGGGCGGCCTTTGAAGAAAAAACGCGCATTGCTTCGCGGGTCGCCGGCTTTGCTCGCCCCTGCCCGTGCCGGGCCCCGGCGATGAATGCAGAATGCCCGGCGCCTGGCCGGGCATTCCTTCTCATGCAATGATGGATACCATTACTGCTGGACGTAGGTGTACTGGCCGTTCGGCTCCTTGACCCACTTGTACATGACATAGCCCGGAAGCTTGGGATCGCCCTTCTCGTCGAAGGCGAGATCGCCCAGAACGGACTTGAACGGACCCTTTTCCTTGAGCGCCTTGGCGATCTCCTGCGGATCGTTGGAGCCGGCGGCCTTGGCGGCCTCCGCAAGCACCTGCACCGCGGCATAGGAATAGAGCGTATAGGCTTCCGGCTCGAAGCCGGCGTCGCGGAACTTCTTCACCAGCGCGGCATTCTCCGGGCGGTTGCGCGGATCGGGACCGAAGGTGTTGAGCGTGCCTTCCACGGCGGGACCGGCGATCGAGGCCAGTTCGTTGGAGACGATGCCGTCGCCGGAGATGAACTGCGCCTTGAGGCCCTGATCGGCCATCTGGCGGATGATCAGGCCGGCTTCGGGATGCAGGCCACCCCAATAGACGACGGTGACGCCCGCCTGCTTCATCTTGGCGATGAGGGCGGAGAAGTCCTTCTCGCCGACGTTCACGCCTTCGTAGAGGGCCTGCTTCACGCCGAGCGAATTGAGCTTCTTCATGGTTTCATCGGCAAGGCCCTGACCATAGGGGGTCTTGTCGTGAACGATGGCGATCTTGGCGTCCTTGAAATGATCGAAGATATACTGGCCAGCCACCTTGCCCTGCTGATCGTCACGGCCGCAGGTACGGAACGTGTTCCACAGGCCGCGCTCGGTATAGGTCGGGTTGGTCGCGGCGGGCGAGATTTCGAGGATGCCGTTCTCGGCATAGACTTCCGAGGCCGGGATCGTAACGCCGGAGTTGAAGTGGCCGATCACGTATTTCACGCCGTCGGCGGCGAACTTGTTGGCCACCGAGATGCCCTGCTTGGGGTCCGACACGTCGTCGCCCAGCTCGATCTTGATCTTCTCGCCGTTGAGACCGCCGGCCTCGTTGATTTCCTTGACCGCGGCTTCCGTGCCCTTCTGCATCTGCGCGCCATAGGCGGCGTTCGGACCGGTCAGCGGTGCGCCGAGGCCGAGCAGCACATCCGCCCAGGCCGAGCCGCCGAAAGAGACGAGGGCGGCAAGCGCGACACCCGTGAACAAAGTTTTCTTCATTTCTGAGACTCCCATCCTTGTTTAACCCCGAAGAGATGTTTTCACACCGTCCTGTTTATCTTGCCGGAGACCCGGCAATATCGACGTTGATTCATGCTTCTGTCAACGTGATCTTTTCAAAAAGCTTATCCTTTACAAGAATAAGCTTCAATTCATTTCGCCTTCCAGCTCAGAGGGGAAGACTTTTCATAGAGCCAGCTATATTGCCGCACCATCTGCCGGGTGCGCGTGTAGCGGAAGCCGATGCTGCCGATAATGATCAGCACGATGGTATCGACCACATAATAATGCAGCGACAGCAGCGTGCCCTGAAACAGCGCATAATGGATGAAGCGCACCGCCGCCCCCAGCGGGAGCATGTAGAGCAGGAACTGCGGATAGCTGCGCCATGTCTGGGCGCAGGCGCGGCCCGTCATCCAGGCGGCCCAGCCACCCAGCAGGCAGGTGATGAGGAAAAACAGCCAGAACGACTGCTCCTCGTGGATAATGGCCTGCAACATATCGTCCTCCTGGAACGGTTCCCGTTTTCACGGAATCACGGAACCGCTCTGTTATGCGACGCCGAATGTTTCCATTCGGCTGCAAAATGCTCTAATGCCTTCCACCTTCCAGATAGGCCGCGCGCACTTCCGGGTTGGCCAGAAGATCGCGGCCCGTGCCGCTCATGGTGATCGAGCCGTTGACCATCACATAGCCGCGATCGGCGAGCTTGAGCGCGCCGAAGGCGTTCTGCTCGACCAGAAACACGGTCAGGCGCTGACTGCGGTTCAGTTCCTTGATCGCCTCGAAGATCTGCTTGACGATCAGCGGCGCCAGACCGAGCGACGGCTCGTCCAGAAGCAGCAGCTTCGGGCGCGCCATCAGCGCGCGCGCGATGGCCAGCATCTGCTGCTCGCCGCCCGAAAGCGTGCCGCCGCGCTGGCCGATGCGCTCCTTCAGGCGCGGGAACAGGTCGAACATCAGCTTCACGTCGCTGTCGAAATGACGCTGGTTGTCGAGGTTCGCGCCCATCTGGAGATTTTCCAGCACCGTCATGCGCGGAAAGATGCGCCGGCCTTCCGGCGACTGCGCGATGCGCAGCCGCGCGATCTCGTGCGGCGGCAGCTTCGTGATGTCCTGCCCGTTGAAGACGATGCGGCCGGAACGCGCGCGCGGCGAGCCGAAGATGGTCATCATCAGCGTGGACTTGCCGGCACCGTTGGCGCCGATCAGCGTGACGATCTCGCCCTCGTCCACCGTCAGGTCGATGCCCTTCAGCGCGCAGATATTGCCGTAATAGGTCTCGACCTTCTCGACGGACAGAAGCGGTTGCTTTTTCTGCATGGTATCGGCCTGCATCATTCGCCTCCCTTCGCCGGATCGCCGGGTTTTCTGGCTGCCTTGTCGGGAGTCGTTTCATGGCTCGTCGGGACTTTGCCGGCCTCCACGCGCGCGGAAAATTCCGTCGCCTGGCCGGCAGCGAGCTTTTTGGCCTGTCCCACCCAGTCCTCGCGGGCGATGCGCCCGTCGAACGCGAGATAGGTTTCGGCCAGCGCGATGTCCCCTTCCGCCCAGTCTGCGATCTGGTCGAAATGCCAGATGCCGTGTTCGTGCAGCTTGCGCTCGTTGACCGCGCCGATCCCCTTGATCAGCGTCAGATTGTCGGGCTTGCCGTCGCGGGGAACGGGAAGCGCGCCCGGAAGCGGCGCATTGGGCAATGCCAGCTTGACGTCGGCGGGCGCCACGCCCTTTTCCGCGGCGATCTCTTCCCTGATCGCCTCTCCGGCGAGCTGGGCGGCGACCAGATCCGCCGGATCGCCCGCGCCGGGCCTGTCGGCCTGCTCGACCAGTTCGGCCACTTCCTCGTCGTCCACGCCGAGATAGGCGGCGATGACGCGCGGGTCGTTCTTCACCTCCGCCGGCGCGCCGTCGGAAATCTTGGTGCCGTATTCCAGTACGATCACATGGTCGGAAATTTCCATCACCACCGACATGTCGTGCTCTATCAGAAGGATCGAGGTGCCCGTCTCGTTCTTGATCGACAGAAGCAGCTTGTTCAGCTCCGCCGATTCGCGCGGGTTGAGGCCCGCCGCCGGCTCGTCGAGGCAGAGGATTTCCGGGTCGGTGCACATGGCGCGCGCGATTTCCAGACGGCGCTGGTCGCCATAGGGCAGATCGCCCGCCGGATCGTCGGCGCGCGCGACGAGGTCGATCTTTTCCAGCCAGGCTTCCGCCTTCGCGATGGCGGCCTTCGCCGCCGTGCGATAACCCGGCAGGCCGAGAAGACCGAGGATGGTATAGCCGGACGCGCGCATCAGCGTGTTGTGTTGCGCCACCAGCAGGTTCTCCAGCACGGTCAGGCCGGAGAACAGGCGGATGTTCTGGAAGGTGCGCGCGACCTTGGCATGATGCGTGATGAGGAAATCGGGCATGCGTTCGAGCAGGTAGCTCTCGCCCGTGCTGCGCGTCATGGTCAGCATGCCGCCCGTCGGCTTGTAGAAACCGGTGATGCAGTTGAAGACCGTGGTCTTGCCGGCGCCGTTCGGCCCGATGATGGCCGTGATGTGGCCGCGCTTCACGTCGAAGGAGAGATCGTTGATGGCGACGAGACCGCCGAAGCGCATCGACAGATGCTCGACCTTGAGGATGGCGTCGTTCGAGGCCGTATCCGACATGGTTTTCGTCTCCATCAGCCGTGCCCTTCCTTGGTAAAGGCGCTCGACACCATCTTGCGCGCATTGAGGAAGGCGCTCGGCTCACGGCTTCCGACGAAGCCGCGCGGCTTGAGCACCATCACGATCACCATGCCGAGGCCGAAGATGAGCATGCGGTACTGTTCCGGCGTGAAGTCGGGGCCGAATATGTGCTTGAGGAAATCCATGTAGCGCAGGGCTTCCGTGCCGCCGATCATGACGATGGCCGCGATGGCGATGCCGACCAGCGACCCCATGCCGCCGAGCACCACGATGGCGAGAATCATCGCCGATTCGATGAAGACGAAGGATTCCGGGCTGACGAAGCCCTGCCGCGCGGCGAAGAAGGAGCCGGCGAAGCCGCCGAACATCGCGCCGGTGGCGAATGCCGTCAGCTTGGTCGTCGTCGTGTTGATGCCGAGCGAGCGGCAGGCGATCTCGTCCTCGCGCAGCGCCTCCCACGCGCGGCCCACCGGCATGCGGCGCAGCCGGATCGTCACCCAGGCGGTCAGCAGCGCCAGCAGCAGGATGATGTAATAGAGGAAGAACTTGTACTGGGCCGGCGAGAAGGCAATGCCGAGATGAGCGGCGACGCCATCCTTGCCGAAGGTGAAGGGCATGCCGAAGAAGGTCGCCTTGGCGATGCCCGAAATGCCGAACGTGCCCTTGGTGAGGTCCGTCCAGTTGATCAGCACGAGGCGGATGATCTCGCCGAAGGCGAGCGTCACGATGGCCAGATAGTCGCCGCGCAGGCGCAGGACCGGGAAGCCGAGGATCACGCCCCATGTCGCCGCCAGCAGGCCGGAAATCGGCAGCAGCACCCAGAAGGACAGGCCGAAGGCGCTCGACAGGATGGCGTAGGAATAAGCGCCGACCGCATAGAAGGCGACATAGCCGAGATCGAGCAGGCCGGCGAGGCCGACCACGATGTTCAGCCCCCAGGCCAGCATGATGTAGATGAGGATCTGGATGCCGAAATTATCGACCCATTTCAGCGATCCCTGCCAGCCCACCAGCGCCACGACCAGCACCGGATAGATGAACATGAACAGGACGCCGAGGCGCGGCCAGATGCGGCGCAGCAGCGACGGCGCCTCGGCGACCACGGGCCTGTCGGCCTTCGCCTGCCGGCGCGCGGCCAGCCAGGGCTGGAGGAAAGCGACCGTGCAGAAGCGGCCCACCGCCGCAATCACGACGATGATGGCCAGCATGCCCCAGCGCTGCTTCAGCACCAGCGCGTTGTTGATGTTCTGCTCGGTCTGGAAACCGATGATGAGGACGAAGAGACCCAGCGCCAGCAGTCCGGCGAAAAGCCCCTCGCGCAGCGCGCGGACGAAAAGGGAATCCGGGCGTGTGCCTGATTGAACGGCCATGATTACACCTTTTCCACTTCAGGACGGCCCAGCAGGCCGGAAGGCATGAAGATCAGCACGATGGCGAGGATGGAGAACGCCGCCACGTCCTTGTAGTCGGTGGAGAAATAGGCCGACCACAGCGCCTCGATCAGGCCGATCAGCAAACCGCCCACCACCGCGCCCGGAAGCGAGCCGATGCCGCCCAGAACCGCCGCCGTGAAGGCCTTGACGCCGGGGACGAAGCCGTCGGCGAAGTTGATGGTGCCGTAGAAGGTGAGGTAGAGCGTGCCCGCGACGGCGGCGAGCATGGCGCCCATCACGAAGGTGAGCGAGATGACGCCGTCGACATTGATGCCGAGCAGCGCCGCCATCTTGCGGTCCTGCTCGCAGGCGCGCTGTGCGCGCCCCAGCGGCGTGCGGTTGACCACGTACCAGAAGATCGTCAGCAGCACCGCCGTCACCACGATGACCACGATCTGCTTGAGCGAGATCGTCACCGGGCTGCCGAACAGGCTGTAGCTGCCGCCCAGCAGTTCGGGCACCGACTTGTTGCGCGGGCCCTGCGCGACCTGCACGAAGTTCGACAGCACGATGGACATGCCGATCGCGGTGATCAGCGGGGCGAGGCGGAACGAGCCGCGCAGCGGCCGGTAGGCCACGCGCTCGATCGTCCAGCTCCACAGCCCCGTCAGCAGCATGGCGACGACCATCATCAGCAGAAGCATCACCACCACCGGCAGCGCGCCGAGGAAGGTCATGATGATGAGGAAAACGATCAGCGCCATGAACGCGCCGAGCATGAAAATGTCGCCATGCGCGAAATTGATCATGCCGATGATGCCATAGACCATCGTATAGCCGATCGCGATCAGCCCGTAGATAGAACCGAGCGACAGGCCGTTGATAACCTGCTGGAAAAAATAGTCCATCGAGAAGCCACCCATTTCACGGCCGGGATTTTCGGCGCATCATTATTTCGTGCGCCTTCTTTTTTCCCGGCAGATTACACCTAACGGCTGTACCGAGGAATGCAAGCCCCTTTTATCCTAGACAAAAGACCAATGGCTTCATTTACCGGCAAACCAGTCATATTCCCCTGCAAAACGCCCTGCCTGTATGTTTTTCTTCGGAGCAGAGCGCCCATTACCGCATTTCTCTCACTACACGAACACCCAAAAAATGGGCGTTTCACACACTGTCGGGCAACCGTACCGGTTTTTCGATCCGATGCCTGAAGCGGTTCCTTTCTTCCACGGAATCGTGGAACCGCTCCATCTTTTTGTTTTTACGCATTTCCACACGCGAAACCGCTACGCGCTTTTGCTGGAAATGCTTTATGCGACGACGAACCCGTGCGCGAAAGGGTCGCGGTCGTCGATGAAGATCGTATTATATCCCGTCATCCGTGCCCAGCCCGCGACGGAAGGAATGATTCCCGGCTTTCCGGCCACCTCCGCCGCGCGCTCCACGCGGCCGTGGAACAGCGAGCCGATGATCGATTCATGCACGAATTCGTCGCCGGGCTTCAGCTTTCCCTTGGCGGCGAGCTGCGCCATGCGCGCCGAGGTGCCGGTGCCGCAGGGCGAGCGATCGATGGCCTTGTCGCCGTAGAACACCGCATTGCGGGCATGCGCTTCCGGCCGCATCGGCTTGCCGGTCCACAATATATGCGTGAGACGGTTGATATCCGGCAGCTCCGGATGCTGGAACTTGTATTTCTCGTTGAGGCGCCGGCGCAGCACCGGGCTCCACGCGATCAGTTGCAGGGCGGAATAATCTGCCATGTCCGTGTAATTTTCTTGCGGCTCGACGATGGCGTAGAAATTGCCGCCATAGGCGACATCCACCCTGATCGGGCCGAGATCCGGGCAATCCACCTCCAGCCCCTCCGCATAGAGGAAGGCCGGCACATTGGTGAGGCGCACGCGCTCCACATATTGCCCGTTCTGCTCGTATTCGATGGCGACGAGGCCCGCCGGCGTGTCGAGATTGATTTTACCCGGCGTCTTCGGCGTCACCAGCCCGTGCTCGATGGCCATGGTCACGGTGCCGATGGTGCCGTGGCCGCACATGGGCAGGCAGCCCGACGTCTCGATGAACAGCACCGCCACGTCGCAATCGGGCCGTGTCGGCGGATAGAGGATGGAGCCGGACATCATGTCGTGGCCGCGCGGCTCGAACATCAGGCCGGTGCGGATCCAGTCGTATTCCCGCAGGAAGTGGGCGCGCTTTTCCATCATGCTGGCGCCTTGCAGGTTCGGGCCGCCGCCCGCCACCAGACGCACGGGATTGCCGCATGTATGCCCGTCTATGCAGAAGAAGGAATGTCTCGCCATGATGGTCAGTTCCGGAAACGTTGCGGTTTGAAGGGCTCGATGTCGATGGCGGGCGCGGCATCGTTGACGAGGTCGCGGATCAGCCGACCGGTCGCCGCCGCCTGGGTGAGACCGAGATGGCCGTGGCCGAAACCATAGTAGATGTTGCCGCCCCTCGATGCACGCCCGATGATCGGCAGGCTATCGGGCATGGAGGGGCGGTAGCCCATCCATTGCCGCCCGCCTTCTGTCCGGAGGCCGGGCAGGAACATCGCCGCCTTCTTGAGCATGGCGTCGGCGCGCGCGAAATTGGGCGGCAGCGCCAGCCCGCCGAACTCGACCGCGCCGCCGACGCGCAGGCCCGTCTCCAGCGGCGTGATGACGAAACCGTGGCCGGGAAAGGTCAGTTGCCGCTTCACGTCGAAACTGCCGACCGGCAGCGTCGTGTTGTAGCCGCGCTCCGTGTCGAGCGGCACCGGATCGCCGAAGGCGCCGGCCAGCCCGCGCGACCATGCGCCGGCCATGACGATAAGATGCGCCGCCGCGATCTCCCCGCCATCGGCAAGCGTCAGCCGCGCACCGCCGCCGGCGGGCCGCGCGGCCCTCACCTCGCCCCTCTGGAAGCGCGCCCCACGGCTTTCCGCATAAGCCCAGATCGCCTGTCCGAACAGTTTCGGCTCGCTGACATTCATCCAGCCCGGCACGAAGGTGCCCGCCACGAAACGCGGCGAAAGCCCCGGCTGCAACTCGGCCAGCCGGCTCCCGCGCACATGCTCGTAGACGATGCCCGTCTTCTCTCGCACATCCCAGCCGGGCTGCGACGCGGCAAGCTCGGCCTCGCTCTCGTAGAGTTCCAGATTGCCGTCTTCCCGCACCATGCCGCGCAGGGCGGCCCGGTCGACGAGGCCGAGCATCTCGCTTTCGGCCAGCCGCATGATCGCGGCCTGCGCCGTGGCGGTTCTGGCCTGCGCGGCGGCGTTGCTCGCGCGCCAGAAGCGATAGAGCCACGGCACCATTTTCGGGAGATAGGACGGGCGTATGGTGAAGGGTCCGAGCGGGTCCATCAGCCAGCCCGGCACCTTGCGCATCACGCCCTTGGACGCCAGCGGCAATATGTCGGAAAAGGCGAAGGCGGCCGCATTGCCGGCGCTGGTCTCCTCGCAGATGCCGGTCCTGTCGATCACCAGCACGTCGCGCCCGGTTTCCGCCAGCAGCGCGGCGGTGGCGACGCCGACGATACCGCCACCCACGATGACGATATCCTGCCGGACCAGAGGATCGGACTTCATATACGCACGGCCCCCATTGTCCCGTCCGTTATTGATATATCAGAGATATATCTGTAGGATCGAACTCTGTCAATCCGTGGAGAGGGCGGTGGAACAGGCGCCGCAATTGGCATCGCGTATTGGCATCGGCATGGGAGGGGAACGGACCCGAATGGAGCAGAGGGGCGTGGAACAGGCGGACATGATCGCCGCCGGCGTTGACGGCTGGGGAACGGAGAGCCTCGCCGAGCAGGCCTATCGCATTCTGGAGCGGCTGGTCGTCACGCTGGAACTGGAGCCGGGCGCGGTGGTGAACGAGCGCATGCTGATCGAGCGCACCGGCATGGGGCGCACACCGGTGCGCGAGGCCATCCAGCGGCTGGCATGGGAGGGGCTGATGGAGGTGCGCCCGCGCTCCGGCATCGCGGTCACGCCCATCGATCCCAAGGATTTCGGCAAGGTGCTCGACGCACGCGAGGGCGTGGAGCGGATGCTCGCCCGCGACGCTGCGCGTTTCGGCAGCCCGAAGGACCACGAGCGCCTGCGAGCGGCCGCGACGGCGATGCGCAACGCCGTTCCATCCGGCGACGTGGCTTCCTTTCTCGACGCCGACAAGGCGCTGGACAATGTGCTCGGCGCGGCGGCGAACAATCCCTATGCGGCGCGGCTCGCGGCACCCCTCCAGACCCATAGCCGCCGCTTCTGGTTCCGGCTGCGCCCGGCGGGAGGCATCGCCGGTTCCGCGGATGCCCATGCGGCGCTGATCGAGGCCGTCGTCTCGCGCGAACCGAAGCGGGCGGCCTCTACTGCCGGCGCGCTGATGGATTATCTGCGCACGCTTGCGCCCTGATTCAGCGTTTGCGGCTGGCTTTGCGTGTTCCTTCACGGCGGCGCAGGCAGAGCGTCGTGGACGTGCTGGTGTCGAAGATGATGCCGTCATCGCTGCCCACGTCGTTCACGGCGCGCGTATAGGATTGGCGCGTTCCGTGGTGGATATCCTTTACCTGCACCGAGAAGATCGACAGAACGGCGAGAAAGCCGGCCAGTGTCTGAAACGAATGACGCATTCAAGCCTCCTTTTCCGCTTCACGACAGTTTTGCTTGTCGACAGCAAAATGCCTGGCGGCGGCAGAAACATGGCCAAAGGAGGGAAAGGCCGGACGCCGATTCACATATTCGCGAGGCTGGTGGCATTGCGGCGGGGCATGCTTCGCCCCGCCGGCGCGCGGCCGGCGGAACGTCACCGCCGATCCTGTCAGCGTTCGATCACCGCGCAGGCGACGCGGTCGCCCGCGCCGCCGATGGGCTGGGTCGAATAATCGTCCGGATTGGCGTGGATCACCACGGACGCGCCGTGCTTGCCAAGGAGAGCCGGACGGCTGCTTCCCTTGTTGAGGGCGACCTTGTCGGAATAGAATTCCGCCGCTGCCTTGCCGTCCTTGTCCGCATGGATGTTCGGCAGATCGCCGTCATCATTCTGCTTGGCGTTGAGGAAACCGTGCACGACGGGCGTCACGGTATGGACATGGCCGCCGGCCTTTTTGAAACCCGCTCCGCTGCAATCGCCCATTTCATGGAAATGGATGCCGTGCCAGCCGGGTTTCAGCCCGCTCGCCTCGACCCGCAGGATCACACCCCTCGGCGCTTCCGTCACCACGATGCTCCCGATGGCGCTGCCATCGGCGCCGACGAGTTTGCCATGCGCCGTCTCGGCGGCCCCGGCGGCATCGGCCTGCGAGACCGCCAGCGCCGCTATGAGAACGGCCGGGATGATGGGGAGAAATTTATCCGTCATGGCGTGGCCTTTCTGTCGTGGAACGATGTTGGTGATGAGTGGCACGGCCGGATGATGTGCGGGGCGGGAATGGCCGCGCGCTCGGCGCGGTCACGGGCTTTCTCGAATAGGGTGCGCACATCGTGGGGGCGCACATTGTCGCTCGCCATCACCTGCAGGATCACCGGATCGCGCAGCAATTCATCCAGCCGGTCGGTATTGTCGCTCATGCCTGACCTCCTCGATCGTTCATCCCAGAAGCCCGCCCTGACCCTTAGATAGGGCGACGATGTCGGCACGCCAATGATCGTTTTGCGGCTATCTTGCGGCAGATCCGGCAAAAATGTGCGGAACGATCCCCGAACCGTTGCGAGCCGACATGGGCGGAACCGGAAGCGGATCAGGGCGGCGGGGCGCCTTCGTGCTGCGGCAGACCGTCGGCGATGACGACCCAAGGCTGTTTCGAGGCGGTCCAGATGTGCATCTGCGGCCGGAACATCGAAGGATCGTCCAATGAGCCCGTCGTGAGCCCGATGACGTCGGCCGAATCGCGGCGCGAGAACAGGGTCGTTCCGCATTGCGGGCAGAAGCCGCGCTCCAGCTCCGGCGAGGAATTGACCGTCGCCACCGGCCCCTCGACCGCGACCGCCTCGATACGGAACAGGATACGGGCGTTGAAGGCCGCGCCCACCGCCTTCTGGCACAGGCGGCAATGGCATATGCGCTCGTTGACCGGCTCGCCCTCGGCCCGGTAGCGCACCGCGCCGCAAAGGCATCCGCCCCGATATGACTGCATGCCCACCCCGATCTCCTGCTTTGCCGGGGACATGGCGTCCGCCGGGAAAATGCTCAATGCCTCCCGGCCCGAACCAGATAGGCGTCAATCCCCTTCTCGCCCCGCCATTTCATCGCCTCCAGCCGATTCTGGCCCTCGACCAGCACGAAGCGCTTGCCGTCCTCGCGGACCTGAACCGGCGCCTACAGGCCGTTCTCGACGATGCCCGTTTTTCAATCGCGCAGACCATGCAACCGCCGCAAGCGGCCTCCATCCCGGTTGCTTCGGAATGGACGCTCCGGCGGTTCCAAAAAGAGTGCGCCGCGGTCGTCAGTGCGCCCGGCTCATGGAATCAGCCATCTTGCGCAACACGCTGAGCGCGACGTTCAGTTCCTCGTCGGTAACGCCGTCGAGCAGATCCTCGCGCACATGATCGGCCAGTTTCTCAACCTCGTCCGCCAGTTCCTTGCCTTCCTCGGTCATCACCACGCGCTTGGCGCGGCGGTCGCCCTGCACCGTCCGCCGTTCGATGAAGGACTGGCGCTCCAGCCCGTCCAGAAGGCGGACCATGGTGGCGTTCTCGATCTCCAGCGCCTCGGCCAGTTCCTTCTGGTAAAGCCCCTCCTGCTCGTTCAGGGCGAGCAGGGTGCGCGCGCGGGCCAATGTCAGGCCGTGTTCCTTCACGCGTGCGTCGAAAACCGTGCGCAGCCGGCGATTCACCTTCGCCATGGCGTCGATCATTTCTGCCCTGAGTTCAGCCGTCGCCATTTCGATTCTCCATATACGTTAGTGGACTAACAATAAATATACGTTAGCGGACTAACAATAATGAAGCTTGATAAGTGGCGGCAAGCTGTTTTCGGATAAACCCCTAAAATTTCACGCAAGCGTGATGAAATCCAGTGGCAAGCGATGCTTCCAAAAAGAAAAAGCGGGCCGAAGCCCGCTTTCCGGAAAACCCGTGCCGATCCGTCAGGCCGGTATGACCGTGCCCTGCAAGGTCATGAGCTGATGGAGGAAATCCTCCAGCCGCGTCCGGTGCTCCGGCGAGGAAGCGTTGTCGAGTTCCTTGCGTGCGTCCTCGATGCGGCGCGCGAGATCGCTGTGATCGATGGCGTCCACATGGGTGGCCGACTCGGCCAGAACCGTGCAGCCCTGCGGGGTGATGTCGGCAAAGCCGCCGAAAACCACGTAGGAGTCCGCCTTGCCGTCGGCGAACTTCACCGAGACGATGCCCGGCTTGACCGTCGTCATCAGCGGCGCGTGGCCGACAAGCGCCGTCAGATAGCCTTCGGTACCCGGAATGACGACTTCCGCCACTTCCGCCGAGAGCAGGAGCCGTTCCGGCGACACGAGTTCGAATTGGAAAGCCTGGGCCATGGTTCTCACTTGGGATTCAGACGATCGCGGATCGAGGCGATCGGGTGAAATTCAGGGCGATCGGTCTGCGCGGCGGGCCTTGTCGCCCGCCGGCATATGGTGGGGGCCGGAGCCTCAGGCCGCTTCCGCGGCCAGCTTCTTCGCCTTCTCGAGCGCTTCCTCGATGGAGCCGACCATGTAGAAGGCCGCTTCCGGCAGGTGATCGTATTCGCCGGCGCAAAGGCCCTTGAAGCCCTTGATGGTATCGGCGAGGTCGACCAGCTTGCCCGGCGCGCCGGTGAACACTTCGGCGACGTGGAAGGGCTGCGACAGGAAACGCTCGATCTTGCGGGCGCGGGCGACGGTGAGCTTGTCCTCTTCGGACAGTTCGTCCATGCCCAGGATCGCGATGATGTCCTGAAGCGCCTTGTAGCGCTGAAGGATCGACTGCACCTGACGGGCGACGGCGTAATGCTCCTCGCCGACGACCTTGGGGTCGAGCATGCGCGAGGTCGAGTCGAGCGGATCGACGGCCGGATAGATGCCCTTTTCCGCGATCGAGCGCGACAGAACGGTCGTGGCGTCAAGGTGCGCGAAGGAGGTGGCCGGCGCCGGGTCGGTCAGATCGTCGGCGGGCACGTAGATGGCCTGCACCGAGGTGATCGATCCCTTGGTCGTGGTGGTGATGCGTTCCTGCATCGCACCCATGTCGGTGGCGAGGGTCGGCTGATAGCCCACGGCCGAAGGAATACGGCCGAGAAGCGCCGACACTTCCGAACCCGCCTGCGTGAAGCGGAAGATGTTGTCCACGAAGAACAGAACGTCCTGGCCCTGATCGCGGAAGTTTTCGGCGACCGTCAGGCCCGAAAGCGCGACGCGGGCGCGGGCGCCCGGAGGCTCGTTCATCTGGCCGTAGACCAGCGCGGCCTTGGAGCCGGCAGCCGAGCCGTTATGCTCGTGCGGATCGACGTTCACCTTGGACTCGATCATTTCGTGATAGAGGTCGTTGCCCTCGCGGGTACGCTCGCCGACGCCGGCGAACACGGAATAACCGCCATGCGCCTTGGCGACGTTGTTGATCAGTTCCATGATGAGAACGGTCTTGCCGACGCCGGCGCCGCCGAACAGACCGATCTTGCCGCCCTTGGCGTAGGGCGCCAGCAGGTCCACGACCTTGATGCCCGTGACGAGAATCTCGGCCTCGGTGGACTGTTCGGTATATTCAGGCGCGGGCTGGTGGATGGCGCGGCGCGCCGTGGTCTTGATCGGCCCAAGCTCGTCGACCGGCTCGCCGATGACGTTCATGATGCGGCCCAGCGTCTCGATGCCGACCGGAACCATGATCGGCTCGCCCGTGTCGCGCGCCGCCTGACCGCGCACGAGACCCTCGGTGGAGTCCATGGCGATCGTGCGCACGGTGTCCTCGCCCAGATGCTGGGCGACTTCGAGCACGAGGCGGTTGCCGTGATTGTCCACTTCGAGCGCGTTGAGGATCAGCGGCAGCTGGCCTTCCTCGAACTGGACGTCGACGACGGCGCCGATGACCTGCGTGACATGGCCGACCGCGCCCTTCGCGGCAGGCTGAGCGGTGGTCTTCGCCGGCGACTTCGGGGCAGCGCTCTTGGCTGCCGCGGCAGCTTTCGGCGCAGCCTTGGGAGCCGCCTTCTGGGCCGCAGGCTTGGCCGCGGCGGGTGTTTTCGGGGTCGCTGCTTTTGCCATCGATCCTTACCTTCCGTTAGCACGATCCCGAAAAGTTGCAGACTTTCCGGAGAAGATCATGCGGTAAACCAAACTCTAGAGCGGTTCCTGTTTAAACGGAACCGTTGGAACCGCTCTCTCTCTTTGTTCCTGCGCATTTCCGAACGCAAAACCGCTGCGCACTTTTGCTGGAAATGCTCTAGAGCGCTTCCGCGCCCGAAATGATTTCGATCAGTTCCTTGGTGATCTGCGCCTGACGCTGGCGGTTGTACGAGATCGACAATTTGTTGATCATGTCGCCCGCATTGCGCGTCGCATTGTCCATCGCGCTCATCTTGGCGCCCATCTCGCCGGCCACGTTTTCCAGCAGTGCCCGGAAAATCTGCACCGAGATGTTGCGCGGGATCAGCGTCGTCAGGATTTCCGCAGGATCGGGTTCATACTCATAGATCGCCTCACCGGCGGTCTCGCCCCCAGCTGCCCCGGCCGCCCCAGCTGCATTGTCGGCAGAAGCGGGAATGAGCTGCTGCGCGGTCGGGATCTGCGCGATCACCGACTTGAACTGCGAATAGAACAGCGTGCAGACGTCGAACGCGCCTTCCTCGAACAGCTTGATCACCTTCTGGCCGATCGCGTCGGCATTGACGAAGGCGAGCTGCTTGACCTCGCGCAGATCGACATGGTCGATCAGCAGGCTGGCGAATTCGCGGCGCAGGATGTCCGCGCCCTTCTTGCCGACCGTGATGATCTTGACCGTCTTGCCCTCGGCGAGAAGCTTGCGCGCATGATCGCGCGCCAGACGCGCGATCTGCGAGTTGAAGCCGCCGCAAAGGCCGCGCTCGGCCGTGCAGACGACGAGCAGATGCACATCGTCCTTGCCGGTTCCGGCCATCAGCGCAGGCGCATCCGGGCCGGTGACGTTCTGCGCGATATTGGCGAGAACGGCGCTCATGCGCTCGGAATAGGGCCGTGCGGCCTCGGCGGCTTCCTGCGCGCGGCGCAGCTTCGCCGCGGCGACCATCTGCATCGCCTTGGTGATCTTCTGCGTCGCCTTGACCGAGGCGATACGGTTTCTCAGATCCTTGAGTGAAGGCATCCGTTCATCCCGTCACGAGTTTCAGCCGAAGGACTTGGCGAAGGCATCGACCACCGCCTTGAGCCTGGCCTTGATGTCGTCCGTAAGCGCCTTCTCGTCGCGGATCGCGTCGAGCACATCCTTGTGCTCGTTGCGCAGCGAGGCGAGAAGCCCCTGCTCGAACTTGCCGACCTGATTGACGGCCAGCTTGTCGAGATAGCCGTTGACGCCGGCATAGATCACGGCGACCTGCTCTTCCGTCTTGAGCGGCGAGAACTGCGGCTGCTTCAGAAGCTCGGTCAGGCGCGCGCCGCGGTTGAGCAGACGCTGCGTGGCGGCGTCGAGGTCGGAGCCGAACTGGGCGAAGGCGGCCATTTCGCGATACTGGGCAAGCTCGCCCTTGATCGAGCCGGCGACCTGCTTCATGGCCTTGATCTGGGCGGCCGAACCGACGCGCGAGACCGACAGGCCGACGTTCACCGCCGGACGGATGCCCTGATAGAACAGGTTGGTCTCGAGGAAGATCTGGCCGTCGGTGATCGAGATCACGTTGGTCGGAATGAAGGCCGACACGTCGTTGCCCTGCGTCTCGATGACCGGAAGGGCGGTCAGCGAGCCGGCGCCGTTCTCGTCGTTGAGCTTGGCCGCGCGCTCCAGCAGGCGGGAGTGCAGGTAGAACACGTCGCCCGGATAGGCTTCGCGGCCCGGAGGACGGCGCAGCAGCAGCGACATCTGGCGGTAGGCGACGGCCTGCTTGGACAGATCGTCATAGCCGATGAGGGCGTGCATGCCGTTGTCGCGGAAATATTCGCCCATGGCGCAGCCCGCGAACGGAGCGAGGTACTGCATCGGGGCCGGATCGGAGGCGGTGGCGGCGATCACGATCGAATAGTCGAGCGCGCCGCGCTCTTCCAGAACCTTCACGAGCTGGGCGACGGTCGAACGCTTCTGGCCGACGGCGACGTAGACGCAGTAGAGCTTGTCCTTGTCGGGGCCGTTGTCGTGGATCGGCTTCTGGTTGAGGAAGGTGTCGAGGATGATGGCGGTCTTGCCGGTCTGGCGGTCGCCGATGACCAGCTCGCGCTGGCCGCGGCCGACCGGGATCAGGGCGTCGATGGCCTTGAGGCCGGTCGACATCGGCTCGTGCACCGACTTGCGCGGGATGATGCCGGGCGCCTTGACGTCCACGCGGCGGCGTTCCTTCGCCTTGATCGGGCCCTTGCCGTCGATCGGGTTGCCGAGCGCGTCGACCACGCGGCCGAGCAGTTCGGGGCCGACCGGAACGTCGACGATGGCGCCGGTGCGCTTGACGGTGTCGCCTTCCTTGATGTCGCGGTCCGCGCCGAAGATGACGACGCCGACATTGTCGCTTTCGAGGTTCAGCGCCATGCCGCGAATGCCGCCCGGGAACTCGACCATCTCGCCGGCCTGAACGTTGTCCAGACCGTAGACGCGGGCGATGCCGTCGCCGACGGACAGAACCTGACCGACCTCGGAGACCTCAGCCTCCTTGCCGAAGTTTTTGATTTGCTCTTTCAGGATAGCGGAAATTTCCGCGGCGCGGATGTCCATCAGCCGACCTCTTTCAGTGCAAGCTTGAGAGAAGAAAGTTTGGTGCGAAGGGACGTGTCGATCTGACGCGAACCCATCTTGACGATAAGACCGCCGAGGATCGACGGATCGACGGTGACGTTGATCGCCACGTCCTTGCCGGCAACGCCCTTCAGCGTCGCCTTCAATTCGTTCTCCTGCGCGGGCGTGAGCGCATGCGCGGAAATGACGTCGGCGGAAACCTCGCCGCGGTGCTCTGCCGCGATCGTGCGGAACGCCGCGATGATGCCGGGCAGCGCGAACAGGCGGCGGTTCTTCGCCACCACGCGCAGGAAGTTGCCGACCAGACCCTTGATGCCCGCCTTGTCGGCGATGGCGCTGATGGCGTGAAGCTGCTCTTCAGCCGAGAAGACCGGGCTGGAGATCAGGCGCTTCAGATCTTCGCTTCCGCCCAGAAGCGCCTCGAAACGGCCAAGATCTTTTTCCACAGCAGCGACGGAATTGGCGTCGAGCGCCAATTCGAAAAGTGATCCGGCGTAACGTTGTGCGACACCTGAAATGAGCGAAGACGTTTCTGCCACGAACAACCTGCTCTCTACGTTGAAACCATTCTTTTGGAACCCAGCCTTGTTCAGGATGCCAAACCGATGATTTTATTGAATCTTTCCGGTGTCTCCCCGAGACGCGCACGCGTCAACACCGAATTGTGATTGCCGTCTAGCATAGACGGAAAGGACTCGCAACACGCGAATCCCGCAGTTTTGTGCAATATCTTTCGCCTTTTTGGGCGAAAAAGCCCGGCGATCAGCCGACAAAGCCGAAAGCATAGAGCAGAGGCCCGGCCGCGAGCAGAAATTCGATGACGGCGGCGATGACGCCGTAGATGCTGCCGCCCCTTCTCGCGCCCCCTTTTTCACGGTTGTCGGACATCATGGAGATGAAACGCCCGAACAGGGCGAACCCCCATGCGGCGCCGAGCACGACCCACAGGAAAGGCTGCTCGAAGATGAGACAGCCGAAACCGAGGCCGAGATAGGGGCCGGCCAGCATGGCCCGGATCGAGCCATAGGCTTCAGGGCGGCCGTTGACCGGTTGCAGGCGCAGGAGCTTCATCGTCACGCCCGGCGCGAACAGCATGATGAGCCCGAAGAAAGCCGTGATCGCCGCCGAACCCCATGCGAACCATTCGCCGGTCGTTGTCGGGAGATAGAATTGCATCGCGTTTCACCCTCGTGACATCGGCTCGTCATAGCCGAATTTGCTGCAAGGTTCCATCACCTTACAGGAAGCTTTGCGGATCGATGTCCACCTGAACCCTCGTGGAACCGCGCTCCTTCGGTCCGGCGGAAAGCATGGCGCGGATAAAGGACTGGATATCGGCGCGTTTCGTCCCGTGGACCAGAATGCGGAACCGGTGCCGCCCGCGCACGAGCGCGAGCGGCGCTTCAGCCGGGCCGAGCACGGAAATCTCGCCCGACGCGGGTGCCGCACGGCGCAGCGCGCGGGCGTGGCTTTCGGCGTCAGCGCGGCTGTCGGCGGAAATGATCAGCGCCGCCAGCCGGCCGAACGGCGGCAGCATGCTCCTTTCCCGCTCGTCGATCTCGCGCGCATAGAAAGCCTCCGCATCGCCGCTGACGATGGCGCGCATCACCGGATGGTCGGGCTGGTAGGTCTGGATCAGGCCGAGGCTCTTGCGGCCCGTGCGGCCCGCGCGCCCCGTCACCTGATTGAGCAACTGGAACGTGCGCTCCGCCGCGCGCGGGTCGCCGTTGGCCAGTCCCAGATCGGCGTCGACCACGCCGACCAGCGTCATGTTGGGAAAATTGTGCCCCTTGGCCACCAGTTGCGTGCCGATGACGATATCCGCCTCGCCCTTGGCGATGGCGTCGAGTTCGAGCCTGAGCCGCTTCACCCCGCCCGCCATGTCCGACGACAGCACGATGATTCGCGCCTGATCGAAGGTGGCGGCGACTTCCTCGGCGATGCGCTCCACGCCGGGACCGCAGGCGACCAGATGGTCGAGCGTCCCGCATGCCGGGCAGGCCTGCGGCACCGGCTCGTGATAGCCGCATTGATGGCACATCAATTGCCCGCGAAAGCGGTGCTCTACCAGCCAGCTCGAACATTGCGGGCACTGGAAGCGATGGCCGCAGACGCGGCACAGCGTCAGCGGCGCATAGCCGCGCCGGTTGAGGAACAGAAGCGCCTGCTCGCCGCGCTCGACGGTCTTGCCGACCGCCTCCGTCAGCGCCGGCGACAGGAAGCGGCCGGGCGGGGGCGGCGAGCGGCGCATGTCGATGGTCTTGAGGTCCGGCAGCGCCGCTTCCGCATAGCGCCCATAGAGTCTGATTCGCCGGTAGCGTCCCTGATCGGCGTTGACCTGACTTTCGATGGAGGGCGTGGCCGAGGACAGCACCACCGGAAAGCCGCCGATATGGCCGCGCACCACCGCCATGTCGCGGGCATTATAGAAGACGCGGTCTTCCTGCTTGTAGGCGGGATCGTGCTCCTCGTCGACCACGATCAGCCCCAGCTCCTTGAATGGCAGGAACAGCGCCGAGCGCGCTCCCGCCACCACGCGCACCGTGCCTTCGGCCACCTGCCGCCAGACGCGCTCGCGGGTGCGCGGCGCGAGGTCGGAATGCCATTCGGCGGGCTTGGCCCCGAAGCGGTCGTGGAAACGGTCGAGGAACTGCTGCGTCAGCGCGATTTCCGGCAGCAGGATCAGCACCTGTTTTCCCTGCTCGATGGCCTTCGCCACCGCCTCGAAATAGACCTCGGTCTTGCCGGAGCCGGTGACGCCGTCGAGCAGCGCCACGGAGAAACGGTCTTCCGCCACGGCGTCGCAGAGAATATCCGCCGCCGCCTGCTGATCCTCCGACAGCGTGGCGCGGGCGTAATCCGTATCGGGCGCGGCCACCACGGAGGGCGGCGGCAGCATCACCTCCTCGAACAGGCCCTGCGCCTTCAGCCCGTCCACCACGGTCTGCGACACGCCGGCGGCATGCGCCAGTCCCGAGCGCGTCCATGCGAGACCGTCGCCGGCAAGCGCCAGCACGCGGGCGCGCGCCTCCGTCATGCGCTCAGGCTCGCCGCCATGATAGCGCAGCCCCGGAACCGGCGGCTCGGGATCGAAGGCGGCGGGCGCGCGCAGCACCATGCGCGCCACCATGCCGGGCGGCGACAGCGTATAGTCGGCGGCCCAGCGCATGAAGCGCAGCATGTCCTCCCTCACCGGCGGGCAGTCGAACACTTCGGAAACGACACGCAGCTTGCGCGCGTCCACCGCGTCGGTTTCGCCGTCGCAGACGATGCCCGCCACCTCCCTCGGTCCGAGCGGCACGCGCACGATCGATCCGGGCTGGACGTTCATTCCCTCCGGGACCATATAAGAGTAAGGCCGCTCGGCGGGCATGGGTACCAGCACCGGAACCACGCCCCGAACCACACGGGGAGCAGCCCCCGCGAACAGCCCCGCGAGAAGATTGACGTTATCGTGCGAATCTTTCGACATGATCGCGTGACCTTGGCGCGGCTTTGCGCTAAAGAAAAGCTACTTTCCGGGAGTTAAATGGATTTAATCTCCCAAATTTCCGCGCTCACCATGGAGGAACGCTATTATGAAGTTTTTCGTCGACACTGCGGACGTCAAGGATATCCGCGAACTCAATGATCTCGGCCTGCTCGACGGCGTGACCACCAACCCCTCCCTGATCGCGAAATCGGGCCGCAACATCCTCGAAGTCACCAAGGAAATCTGCGGCATCGTCAAGGGTCCGGTTTCGGCCGAAGTCACCGCCACCGACTTCGACGGCATGATGAAGGAAGCCGCCGTGCTCTCCAAGATCGCCGACAACATATGCATCAAGGTGCCGCTCACGCTCGACGGCCTCAAGGCCTGCAAGAAGCTGACCTCGGAAGGCCACAAGACGAATGTGACGCTGTGCTTCTCGGCCAATCAGGCACTGCTCGCCGCCAAGGCCGGCGCGACCTTTATCTCGCCCTTCATCGGCCGCATCGACGACACGGGCATCAACGGCATGGAACTGATCGCCGAGATCCGCACGATCTACGACAATTACGATTACCAGACGGAAATCCTCGCCGCCTCGATCCGTACCGTCAATCACGTCCGGGAAGCGGCGCTGATCGGCGCGGATGTCGCCACCATTCCGCCGGCGACGCTGAAGGCGCTGGTCAAGCATCCGCTGACCGACAAGGGCCTCGAAGCCTTCCTCGCCGACTGGGCGAAGACCGGCCAGAAGATTCTCTGATCTGCGACTTCACGAGAGACATGAAAGGCGGGTCGTGACGGCCCGCTTTTTTATTGGCCTTATCGTCCCAGCACCGTTTCGCCGCCGTCCTTGCGTACCTCGACCGGATGGCCGCCGCATCGATCGGCGATGGCTTTGGCCAGTGCTTCCGAATGCGTCACCACCCAGATTTGGCTGCGCCCGGAAGCCTGCGCGATCATCCGGGCAAGCGGCGGGATCATGTCGGGATGCAGGCTTGCCTCCGGCTCGTTGAGTGCGATGAGCGGCGGCAGCCGGTAGGACAGGAGCGCGCCCGCCAGCGCCAGCAGGCGGATCTGCCCGTCCGACAGTTCGCCCGGCCGGAACAGCCGCTGCGGAAAGGCCGGAAAGCGGAGACCGAAACTCGCCGTCTCCGCCGGATAGGGCACTTCCAGCTTCGCGCCGGCAAACGCGTCGGCGACGAGCCGGTCGAGATCGACCGTATCCTGCCGGATATGGGCGAGCGTGGCGAAGACGGAAGCCAGATTGCCGCCATCCTCGTCCAGCATCGCGGCGGTGGCGGCGATGGAGGGCTGGCGCACCGGCGCGTCGCGATCGCTGCGGAAGCCGTGATAGAACCGCCAGCCGCGTATCTGCGCGGCGAGATCGCCGATCTCGGGATAATGGCCGGACTGGCCCAGCACCGCGAGGCCGCTTTCCGAGGTAAGCAGCCGCGCCGGATGCTCGAAGCGTCGCCCGTCCCCGTCGCGCGCGAAGACGGCGGGACCGCGCCGGTCCATCAGCTCGACGGGCCGTCGTCCGGTGTCGAGCGAAATCCGTTCTTCCTTGATCTGCGGTTCGAAGGGAAAGGCGCCGGAAACCGGCGGCGGCAGGCCCGCCTCGATCCCATAGCAGAACCGGGAGGCCAGCCGTTCGTCCTCGAACGCCGCTTCGAGAATGATGCGTGCCGGCTCGTGCCTCCGGCGCATGCCGCCCCACATGGCCGACTGCATGCCGCCTTCCCTCACGATCTCGTCCGAAAAGCGGCCTTCGGCGGAAGCCTTCACCAGTTGCAGCGCGCGGTAGAGATTGGACTTGCCCGCCCCGTTTTCGCCAACGAACACCGTCACCCCGCCGAGATCGAAACGCACCGAACGCAGCGAGCGGTAACCCCTGACGGTAAAGGAGGCGAGACGCATGGTCCTCCTTGCGAAAAAGGCGGCGCAAGCCGCGCCGCCCGTCCCAAAGCCGTCATCGCGCGGACGGGATCAGAGCTTCGACATCTTCTGCGCCAGGGCGAGGAATATCTGCTCGGCCAGTTCCTCCGCCGCGCGCTTGCGGGCGTCGCGCTCGGCGCGCAGATTGGCGAATTCCTGCCGCGGACGGTCGTAGGAAGCGCCCACCGTGCGCGTGGCGGCGGCCAGCGGCTTGCCGTCCTTGTCGCGCAGCACGAAACTCGACGTCGCCTTGACGATACCCGCCGAGGGCCGGCCCTCGCGGTCGGTCTCGTCGCCGATATCCACGCTCACCGAATTGATGGTGAAGGTGCTCAGGCCGAGGTCGAGCCTGTAGCTCGGATTGGCCGGTTCGCCCGCGCCACCCCCGAGCAGGAAGATAAGCCGGTTGCGCACCTGCTGGCCGAACACGTCACCCACCGGCGAGACCGCGACCGAGGCGAGCTTGGCGCGCATGTCCGGCTTCACGCTGCCGCCCACGGCGCTTCCGGCTCCACCGGAGGAATAGAGCGGCTGCACCGTGCAGCCCGCCGCCGCAACGGCCATGGCGCAGGCGACGGCGGCGAAGCGGACGGTTTTCGGAATGAAACGATCAGGCAACGACATTGACGATCCTTTGCGGCACCACGATGATCTTCTTCGGCGAGGCTCCGTCGAGCGCGGCTCTGACGAAATCAAGTTCGAGCACCGCCTGCTGGACGCTAGCTTGATCAGCGTCACGGGCGATTGTCAAATCGCCGCGCTTCTTGCCGTTGATCTGCACCGGCAGAACGATCTCGTTTTCCACCACAAGCGCCGGATCGAAGCCCGGCCACGGCGCGCGGGCGGCCAGCGTCTTCTCGCCGGCGACCGTTCCGCCCAGCTCCATCAGGCAGTGCTCGGCCAGATGCGGCATCATCGGCGCGACCATCAGGATCAGCATTTCCGCCGCCTGACGCAGCGCGCCCCTGAGTTCGTTGAGTTCGTCGTCGGCCTTGCCGGCCGCGACCTGCTGCAACGGACCCGACAGCGTGTTGACCAGCTCGTAGAGCCGCGCCACGGCGCGGTTGAAGGCGAGCTTCTCGATGTCGTCGCCGACCGCGCGCACCGCCTTGTGCGCGGCCTTGGAGACGGCCAGCGCTTCGCCCTGCGCGCCAGCCTTGGGCGCGACCGTCTTCAGCCCTTCCGCCGCCTCGGCCAGAAGCCGCCAGACGCGCTGCACGAAGCGATGCGCGCCTTCCGCGCCCGCCTCGGTCCAGATCACGTCGCGTTCGGGCGGCGAATCCGACAGCACGAACCAGCGCGCCGTATCCGCGCCGTAGGAGGCGATGATGTCGTCGGGATCGACCACGTTCTTCTTCGACTTCGACATCTTTTCGATGGAGCCGATCTCCACCGGCGCGCCGGTCGAAATCAGCGTGGCCGTGCGCTTGCCGTCCGTCTCCTCGATGCGGATATCGGCCGGCGAAACCCACTGGCCGTCGGCCCTGTAGGTCTCGTGCACCACCATGCCCTGCGTGAACAGGCCTTTGAACGGCTCTTCGACGTTCAGGTGCCCCGCCACCTTCATGGCGCGGGTGAAGAAGCGCGAATAGAGCAGATGCAGGATCGCATGTTCGATGCCGCCGATATACTGGTCCACCGGCAGCCAGTGGTCCGCCGCCTTGCGGTCGGTCGGCTCGTTCTCCCACGGCGCGGTGAAGCGGGCGTAATACCAGGACGAATCGACGAAAGTATCCATCGTGTCCGTCTCGCGCCGGGCGTCGCCGCCGCATTTCGGGCACTTTACATGACGCCAGCTTGCATGGCGGTCGAGCGGATTGCCCGGACGGTCGAACTCGACGTCGTCCGGCAGTTTCACCGGCAGATCGGCGCGCGGAACCGGGTTCACGCCGCAGGTCTCGCAATGGATCATCGGGATCGGGCAGCCCCAGTAACGCTGGCGCGAAATGCCCCAGTCGCGCAGGCGGAACTGCACCTTGCGCGTGGCTTGCGGCTTGCCGGCGAGATCGGTCGCTTCCAGACGCCTGGCCACCTCGTCGAACGCCGCTTCCGGCGACAGCCCGTCGAGGAAGCGCGAATTGATCATCACGCCGTCGTCGGTATAGGCCGTCTCGCCGATGGAAAAGGTCGCCGCATCCTCGCCCTTGGGCAGAACCACGGGCGTGACTTTCAGATGATATTTGTTGGCGAAATCTAGATCGCGCTGGTCGTGCGCCGGGCAGCCGAACACCGCGCCCGTGCCATAGTCCATCAGCACGAAATTGGCGACGTAAAGCGGCAGTTCCCAGTTCGGGTCGAACGGATGCTTCACCTTGACGCCGGTGTCGAAGCCCTTCTTTTCCGCCGTCTCAAGTGCCGCCAGCGACGTGCCGTGATGATGGCATTCATCGATGAAGCCGGTCAGCGCGTCGTTGCCGGCGGCGAGCTTCTTCGCCAGCGGATGGTCGGCGGAAATGGCGACGAAGGCCGCGCCGAACAGCGTGTCGGGCCGCGTCGTATAGACTTCAACCTCGGAAAAACCTTCCGGCGCGGTGGCCGCGTCCAGCGCGAAGCGGACCTGCAAGCCTTCCGACTTGCCGATCCAGTTCTTCTGCATGACGCGGACCTTTTCCGGCCACTGATCGAGCATGTCGAGGCCGGCCAGCAATTCCTCGCTGAAATCGGTGATCTTGAAGAACCACTGCGTCAGCTCGCGCTGCTCCACCAGCGCGCCCGAGCGCCAGCCGCGCCCGTCCACCACCTGCTCGTTGGCGAGCACGGTGTTGTCGACCGGGTCCCAGTTGACCTTGGAGGTCTTGCGCGTCACCAGACCCTTTTCATAGAGGTCGATGAACAGCATCTGCTGGCGGTGGTAGTATTCCACGTCGCAGGTGGCGAATTCGCGCGACCAGTCGAGCGACAGGCCCATCGACTTCAATTGCCGGCGCATCGTGTCGATGTTCTGGTAGGTCCATTCCTTGGGATGGACCTTGTTCTGCATGGCCGCGTTTTCCGCCGGCATGCCGAAAGCATCCCAGCCCATCGGATGCAGCACGTTGAACCCTTTGGCGCGCTTGTAGCGGGCGACCACGTCGCCCATGGCGTAGTTGCGCACATGGCCCATATGGATGCGCCCGGACGGATAGGGGAACATTTCGAGCACGTAATATTTGTCGCGCGGATCGTCGTTATCCGTCCTGAAAGTCTGGTTTTCCTCCCAGACCTTTTGCCAGTGCGCTTCCGCCACGCGGGGATTGTAACGTTCGGCTGCCATGAGCGTATTTACTCGTATAAAGAGGATGCAATAAGGAGAGTCAAAGTTTGGCCGTGACCTTCATCACGGTTTGCCGATAGCGTCAACCTTTTGCGGAAAAAACGACCGGAAAGCGAGAATTTCATGTCCGATGTGGTAGCCAGCCTCAACGCCGTCAAAGCCGCGATCGCGACAGCCGAAAAGGAAGCGCGCCGTGCGGTCGGTTCCGTCACGCTGGTCGCCGTGTCGAAGACCTTCGACGCCGACGCGATCCGCCCCGCGCTCGACGCCGGCCAGCGCGTCTTCGGCGAAAACCGCGTGCAGGAGGCGTCAGGAAAATGGCCGGGCCTGCGCGCGGACTACCCCGGCATTGAACTGCACCTCATCGGCCCGCTGCAATCCAACAAGGCGGTGGAGGCCGTGGCGCTGTTCGACGTGATCGAAACGGTGGACCGCGAGAAGATCGCAGCCGCCCTTGCCACTGAGATGGCCAAGCAGGACAAGCGCCCGAAGCTCTATGTGCAGGTCAATACCGGGCTGGAGCCGCAAAAGGCGGGCATGGCACCCAAGGAGGCAGTCGCCTTCGTGAACCGCTGCCGCGAGGTTCACGGGCTTTCCATCGAGGGCCTGATGTGCATCCCGCCGGCGGACGAGAACCCCGGTCCCCATTTCGCGCTCCTGGAAAAGCTCGCGCGCGAGGCCGGCGTGGAAAAACTCTCCATGGGCATGTCGGGCGATTTCGAGACCGCCATCGGCTTCGGCGCGACCTCGGTGCGCGTCGGCTCGGCGATCTTCGGCGGCCGCCCTTACCCGGCCTAATAACCAGCTTGACCGGCCTTGCGCTTGCGCAGATCGGCGATGATGCGGGTATAGATCCAGGCCAGCGCGATCGCCACCGCGCAGCCGAAAGCGATCTCGCCCAGCCGCACCAGCGCGAGCAGCATCTCCTCGCTGCGCGTGGCGGCATCGCGGCCGGCATCCATCACGATCACCACCGTGGCCGGCGCGAGGCGCCAGTTGGAGGGATAGACGTCGATGACAAGGATGATCAGCACCGTCAGCGCCGCGCCGAACATGCTCGCCAGCGGCGAATAGCCGAAGGTCCAGATGGTCAGCATGCCGATGGAGCAGCCCACGGCGGTATTGATGGTCCGCGCCTTGGCCAGCGCCAGCGTGGTGTTCACGTCGGGATCGGAGATGAGGAATACCGTGATCACCGACCACACCGGATGCTCGATCCCGGCCCAGCGCAGCACGAACCACGAGATCAGGCAGCCGAGCAGGGTTTTGGAAGCGTAGAGCAGCGCCTTGCCCGGATTGGTCAGGTGCGGAAGCGTCATTCAGTCTCCGGTTCTCTCCTCCCGCACAGGCCCGGCATCAATGCAGCACGATCTCGCCCTGCACATTGCGCCAGTCGGCGGGCCCGAGCAGACGATGATGCGCATAGCTCACCGAATGCAGCGGCCCGTCGATCTCGCGCCGCCAGAAATCGAGAAAATGATGCAGCACCGGAAACTCCGGCGCAAGATCATATTCTTGCCAGATGAAAAGCTGAAGCAGGTGCGGATGATCGGGCAGATGATAGAACAGTTTCGCCGTCGTCAGGCCATAGCCGGCCAGTTGCAGCTCGAAGGCGGATTTTGAATGAAAAGCGGACGTCGTCATGCGATTTCCCCTTTTTGTGAAGAGCCGGTTTCGCGGCTCCCATAGTTCGAGATAATCGCTCCAAATGGTTTTTAAAGTGTAAAAACAATCTGTTGGCAACATCCGCAATCGAGTGCTGCCAGCATGGCCGCCTGCACGCCCCGCGGCGCGTCCCTCCTGCGTCACTGTGGACGCCGGACACGCCAATGGTCTAATTTACCTGCAACGTCCAGCGCGCTAGATAGAGGCGAAAGCGGTTTCGCGCCGCGCCTGCCAGCCGGAGGACGCTGGTGAATATGGAGGAAATCATGTCGGACAAGCTTTACCCGGTGCTGCCGGAGGCGAAGAAGAACACGCTCATCGACAGCAAGACCTATGAGGAATGGTACGCGGAAAGCGTGAACGACCCGGACGGCTTCTGGGCCAAGCATGGCCGCCGCATCGACTGGTTCAAGCCCTTCACCAAGGTCAAGAACACCAGCTTCGAGGGCGACGTCTCCATCAAGTGGTACGAGGACGGCGTCACCAACGTCTCCTACAACTGCATCGACCGGCACCTGAAGAGCCGCGGCGACAAGACCGCCATCATCTGGGAAGGCGACAATCCCTATATCGACAAGAAGATCACCTATCGCGAGCTTCACGAGCATGTCTGCCGTCTCGCGAACGTGCTGAAGAAGCACGGCGTCAAGAAGGGCGACCGCGTCACCATCTACCTGCCGATGATCCCCGAGGCGACCTATGCGATGCTCGCCTGCGCGCGCATCGGCGCGGTGCATTCGGTGGTCTTCGCCGGCTTCTCGCCGGAGGCGCTGGCAGGCCGCATCGTCGACTGTGAATCCACCTTCGTGATCACGGCGGATGAAGGCGTGCGCGGCGGCAGGCCCGTTTCGCTGAAGGAAAACACCGACACCGCCATCGACATCGCCGCCAAGCAATATGTGCTGGTCAACAAGGTGCTGGTGGTGCGCCGCACCGGCGGCAAGGTGAGCTGGGGCCGCGGCCGCGACCTCTGGTACCATCAGGAAGTCATGAGCGTCGAGCCGACCTGCGAGCCGGAGCCGATGAACGCGGAGGACCCGCTCTTCATCCTCTACACCTCCGGCTCGACCGGCAAGCCCAAGGGCGTGCTGCACACCACGGGCGGTTATCTCGTCTACGCCTCGATGACGCATCAATATGTCTTCGACTACCACGACGGCGAGGTCTTCTGGTGTTCGGCCGACGTGGGCTGGGTGACCGGCCATTCCTATATCGTCTACGGCCCGCTCGCCAACGGCGCGACGACGCTGATGTTCGAGGGCGTGCCGAACTTCCCCGACGCCGGCCGTTTCTGGGAAGTGGTGGACAAGCACCACGTCAACATCTTCTACACCGCCCCCACCGCCATCCGCGCGCTGATGGGCGCGGGCGACGACTTCGTCACCCGCTCCTCGCGCTCCTCGCTGCGCCTGCTCGGCTCGGTCGGCGAGCCGATTAACCCGGAAGCGTGGGAATGGTACTATCATGTCGTCGGCGAGGACCGTTGCCCTGTGGTCGACACCTGGTGGCAGACCGAGACCGGCGGCATCCTCATCACCCCGCTGCCCGGCGCGACCGACCTCAAGCCCGGCTCGGCCTCGAAGCCCTTCTTCGGCATCAAGCCGCAACTGGTCGACAACGAGGGCAAGGTGCTCGAAGGCGCTACGGACGGCAATCTCTGCATCACCGATAGCTGGCCGGGCCAGATGCGCACGGTCTATGGCGACCACAAGCGCTTCATCGAGACCTACTTCTCCACCTACAAGGGCAAGTATTTCACCGGCGACGGCTGCCGCCGCGACGCCGACGGCTATTACTGGATCACCGGCCGCGTCGATGACGTGCTGAACATTTCCGGCCATCGCCTCGGCACGGCGGAAATCGAATCGGCGCTGGTCTCGCACCATTCGGTGTCGGAAGCGGCAGTCGTCGGCTATCCGCATCCGATCAAGGGACAGGGCATCTATTGCTACGTCACGCTGATGACCGGCGCGGACGCGCAGGACCCGGACGAATTGCGCAAGGAACTGACCCTGCATGTGCGCAAGGAGATCGGCCCCATCGCCTCGCCGGACAAGCTCCAGTTCGCGCCTGGCCTGCCCAAGACCCGCTCCGGCAAGATCATGCGCCGCATCCTGCGCAAGATCGCCGAGGACGATTTCGGCGCATTGGGCGACACTTCGACGCTCGCCGATCCGGGCGTCGTCGACGACCTGATCCAAAACCGCCAGAACAAGAAGTGACGAACGGAAAGGCCGGGAATTTTCCCGGCCTTTTCATTTCTCCCGAAGAAATTCGTCCTCGACGTCCAGCGTATAGATCTTGCGCGCGGCGATCGCCGGAAACGGTTTTGCGATCGGGCGCAGATGGGAAATCTCCCAGGCCAGCCAGCCGTCTTCATAGGAGGAGGCGCAGGCCGCTTCTATGTCGTTCGGCGTAAAAGCGCGGACGCCGCTTATCCTGACCACCGCCACCGCACGGCCGTCGGGATCGATATCGCCATCCCTGTAGAGAAAACACCTATTCTCGACGATCAGCAAATCCTCGTCCGCGCCAAGGTTCGGCCTCCACCGCCGCACTTCGAGCGTTTTCTCGCCGGACGCGATCCTGCTTCCGCCTGGCGCGACGATAGAGAGCGCCTTGATGCGCGCCACGGCGTCAGCTTCTTTGCAGGGCGAGACGGACGCCGAGGCCGATAAACAGGCTCGCTGCGATACCGTCCAGCCAGCGGCCTACCTTTTTACTTCCCGGAAGCGCTCTAAGGCGACCGGCGACACAACCAATACAAACCAGATATATCGTTCCGATGACATTGGACATGCAACTAAGCATGAACATCTGAAGTCCGACATGCCCAAGTGAAGGGTCTACGAACTGCGGCAGAATCGCTATGTAGAACAAGGGCATTTTAGGATTGAGGAGATTTGTGACGACCGCCCGTCGAAACACCGCGCCGAGCGACAGGAGGGGCTGATCCCGCGTTCCAGACTCCGCGGATTTTGCCCTTGCAAGAGAAAGCAGGATTTTCAAACCCAACCAGCATAAGTATGCCGCCCCGGCATATCTGATAATGGCAAATGCAAGAGGAGAAGCGGCAATGAGCGCCGCGACACCGAGCGCTGCGGCCAATGCATGGAATATGGTTCCCACCGCTATCCCCAAAGCCGCGACAATCGCACCCTTTATCCGATATCGAATTCCGTTGGCGACGACAAAAATCGTATCGGGGCCGGGTGAAAGTATCAGACCCAACGACATCAACAGGTAAGCCGCCGCGTAACCGGTGTTAAGCATGTTCCCCTGCCCTCGAAAGCTTATATTCATGCTTCACGGCGCGCGATTTTGCACCGCGATGTGGGCCTGTACGATAACGCACCCATGCGCCCCGTTCCATCCGGTTTAGGAACTTGCGAGGAAGCGCGCTCAAAATTCGGAGAGATTTTCGTCCTGCCGAGTCGAAAATCGTGATCTTCGAGAACCGGAGCGGAGTGTACTCAAGTACATGAGCACCGGAGGCGCAGAAGAGCGCGATTTGCAGGCCGGCAGGGCGGAAATATCCCGAATTTTTCAGAAGTCGATGGTCCGCCCCTTGATCTCCCAGTCGCCGAAGCGGGCGGGGTCCTTGCCGCCGCGGCCGCCGATCTCCTTCGGTGCCGGCGCGGGTTTTTCCGCGGCGCGGCGCGCTTCCGCCTCCTTCAGCGCGCGCTGGGCGGCGGGCGGCAGGTCCTCGAAGGCGCGTGGCTTGTCGTCGGTCATCGTTTCCGGTCCATTGAAGATTCTTTTTTCAGTCCCCATCATATAGGCGAGATAACAGCCACAGCCAAACACCGGAGACTGTCGCCCCATGAATATGACCAGAACCGCCATGCTGATCGCCCTGATGACGGTCATGTTCATGAGCGTCGGTTATCTTCTGGGCGGCGGAAGCGGCATGATGATCGCGCTGGCCTTCGCCGTCGCCACCAACCTGTTCGGCTACTGGAACTCCGACAAGATGGTGCTGCGCATGTATAACGCGCAGGAGGTGGACGAGCGCAGCGCGCCCGAATATGTCGCCATCGTGCGCGGGCTCGCCGCCAAGGCGGGCCTGCCCATGCCCAGAACCTTCATCATCCACGAGGACCAGCCCAACGCCTTCGCCACCGGCCGCAACCCCGAAAACGCCGCCGTCGCGGCCTCCACCGGCCTGTTGCAGCGGCTGACGCCGGAGGAAGTGGCGGGTGTGATGGCGCACGAGCTGGCCCACGTCCAGAACCGCGACACGCTGACCATGACCATCGTGGCGACGCTCGCCGGCGCGATCTCCATGCTCGGCAATTTCGCCTTCTTTCTCGGCGGCAACCGCGAGAACGGCAACAACAACGTGCTCGGCGTCATCGGGACGCTCATCGCCATGCTGGTCGCGCCCTTCGCCGCCATGATCGTGCAGATGGCGGTGAGCCGCACCCGCGAATACGCCGCCGACCGGCGCGGCGCGGAAATCTGCGGCAATCCGCTGTGGCTGTCCTCGGCGTTGGGCAAGATCGCCCGCAACGCCAAGATCATTCCCAACGAGGAGGCCGAGCACAATCCGGCCACCGCGCATATGTTCATCATCAATCCGCTGAGCGGGCGCGGCGCGGACAACCTGTTCTCGACCCATCCCGACACCGACAACCGCATTGCCGCGCTGGAGCGGATGGCGGCGGAAATGGGCGTCCACTCCGCCAATATGACGCCGCAGCCCGTTCCTGCACAAACCGGCCCTTCCCAATATGGCGGTCCATGGGGTAATGCAGGCGGAAACAGCAATGGCGGTTCCGGCTTTCGGGGCCCTTGGTCGTAATTCAGCCTCGCAAAGCAGGACAAAGTGAACGATAGAAAACCCGCGCCGAAGCGCGGAAACAGGAAGCCGCAGCTAGAGACCGCTCCCGACCGTCCCGGTCTCGCCGCGCGGCAATGCGCGGCACGCCTGTTGAGCGCGGTGATCGACAAGCACACATCGCTCGACGGCCTTACCGACAATGCGCACGGTCATCCGCAATATCTGGCGCTGGAACCACGAGACCGAGCACTCGTGCGCGCCATTCTGGGCAGCGCCCTGCGCAATCGCGGCGCGATCGAGCACGCCATCGACAAGCGGCTCGACCGGCCCCTGCCTGAAAACGCGGTCGCTCTGAAGCATCTCCTGCATGTGGCCGTGGCGCAGATCTTCTATCTCGACCTGCCCGACCATTCGGCGGTCGACCTCGCGGTGGAAGCCGCCAACGCCGATCCGCGCAACCGCAAATATGCCGGCCTCGTCAACGCGCTTCTGCGGCGTCTGTCGCGCAACAAGGAGCGCGCGCTGGCCCACCACGCCGAGCCGGAGCGCAACGCGCCGGACTGGTTCGCGCGAAGCATCACCGACGCCTATGGCGCGGAAAAAGCCGCCGCCATCCTCGCCATGCATGCGCACGAAGCACCCATCGATTTCACCGTGAAGGGCGATCCCGCACTCTGGGCCGAAAAGCTCGGCGGCGTGGCGCTGCCCAACGGCTCGGTGCGGGTGGCGGCCGTCGAGGGCGTGCTCACCGACCTGCCCGGCTTCGCCGAGGGCGAATGGTGGGTGCAGGACGTGGCCGCGAGCCTGCCCGCCCGCCTGATGGGCGACATCGGGGGCAGGCGCGTGGCCGATCTTTGCGCGGCGCCCGGCGGCAAGACGGCGCAGCTCGTCCAGCAAGGCGCGGAGGTCACCGCGCTCGACCTGTCCGAAAACCGGCTCAAGCGCCTCAACGGCAATCTGGAGCGGCTCGGCTTCAAGGCGCATACGGTCGCGACCGACCTGATGGATTTCCAGCCGGACGAACTGTTCGACGCCGTGCTGCTCGACGCGCCCTGCTCCTCCACCGGCACGGTGCGCCGCCACCCGGACGTGCCATGGACAAAATCGCCCGCCGACATCGCCAAGCTGGCGGCCTTGCAGGCGGAACTGCTCGCCCACGCCGCGACGCTGGTGAAGCCGGGCGGCGTCATCGTCTTCTCCAACTGCTCCCTGCATCCGGCCGAAGGCGAAGAAGTGGCGCGCGCGGCGGCAGAAAATCCGCTGCTGGAGCCCTTCCCCATCACGCCCGCCGACATTCCCGGTTCTGGCGGCCTCGACGGCCTCGTCACGCCGGAAGGGTTTTTGCGCTCCACCCCCGCCGATCTTCCGGCGGAGCGCTTCGGCGGCGAGACGCGCATGGCCGGCATGGACGGTTTCTTCGCCGCCCGCTTCAAGCGCCGTTAGAAATCGCTGAAAAACGATCGGAATTCCCGGTCCGGGGTTCTTATCCGGGTATGGTTAACACTCGATTCACCATTCTATAGAATTGTATCAGGGAATCGGGCCGGCTGTTCCGGCCTGGAAACCCCGGAAGCAATGACGGAAAATACGGAGAGGAACGGTTGGCTCTCGCGCTCAGCGAAACCCCGCATCTTTGGGGACTGGCCGTCGCGCAAGCCTGGCGCCGGTTCAGCCGCCGCCTGCGCATGGGCCCGCTTTTCCGCTGGCGCTTCACCGGTTTCACGCCCGACCGCATCCTCATCCTGCCGCCGGACCTGCGGGTGGCCGATCCGCAGCTTGCGCAGGAATTCTACCATGGCCGCTTCGCGCTGGCCGGCCGGCTGGTCGACACCGGCGGCCTGTCGCCCTTCGCCATCGAGCCGCCGACGCCCGAATGGGAAACGGCGCTGCACGGCTTCGGCTGGCTGCGCCATCTGAAAGCCGCGCAAAGCGAGCTTGCCACCGCCAATGCGCGCGCGCTGGTGGACGACTGGATACGCATGTTCGGCAAGCGCATCGGCGGTCTCGCCTGGGCGCCGGAAGTCACCGCTCAGCGCATCATCGCATGGCTGCAACATTCGGACCTCATCCTGTCGGGCACCGAACTGCCGGCCTATCGCAAGTTCATGCGCTCGCTCGCCGTCCAGGTGCGTTATCTGCGCACCGCGGCATCGGCCATGGACGATGGCGACGAGCGCCTGCGCGCCCGCATCGCGCTCGCCTTCGCCGCCCTTGCCCTGCCCGTCTCGCCGCCGACCGCGCGCGCGGCGCGGCGCAATCTGGAATACGAACTGAAGCGCCAGATATTGCCCGACGGCGGCCATATCTCGCGCAATCCCGTCACCATCCTCGAACTGCTGGCCGATCTTCTGCCGCTGCGCCAGACCTATGCCAACGGCATGGAAGCGCCGCCCAAGGCGCTGATCGAGGCGGTGGAGCGGATGCTGCCGGCGCTGCGCTTCTTCCGCCATCAGGACGGCAGCCTCGCCCTTTTCAACGGCGTCGGCCCCACCATGCCGGAGCGCATCGTCGCGGTGCTGCGCCACGACGAGACCGACGGACAGCCGCTCGCCCATGCGCCCTATTCCGGCTACGAGCGGCTTTCCATGGGTGCGACCACGATCATCGCCGATACCGGCCTGCCGCCGCCCGTCACCGCCTCGCGCGACGCCCATGCCGGATGCCTCGCATTCGAAATGTCGTCCGGCCGCCAGCGCTACATCGTCAATTCCGGCATCGACCGCTACGGCCCGCCGGAATTCCGTCCCCTCGCCCGCTCCACCGCCGCCCATTCCACCGCCACCGTCAACGACACCTCCTCCTGCCGCTTCAGCCTCAACAGCGGGCTTTCCAGCATGATCGGCACGCCGATCATCGCCGGTCCCACCCATGTGCAGCGCGACCGCGTCACCGATATCGGGCGGCAGGGCTTCGTCGCCAGCCATGACGGCTATGTGCGGCTCTACGGCATCTATCACGAGCGCCGCATGGTGCTGTCGCACAATGGCAGCGTCATTCAGGGCGCGGACCGTTTCTATCGCGGCGACGCGAAGCCATTGAAAGCCAACGGCCGCGACCAGATCGCGATTCGCTTTCACCTGCATCCTGCCGTGGATGTCTCCTTCGACGAGAACGGCCTCATCGTGCTTTCCGCCGACCGCGACGATACATGGGCCTTTTCCTGTTTCGAGGTCGCGCCGCAACTGGAGGATTCCATCTTCTTCGCCGGTTTTCGTGGCCCCGTCACCTCGAAGCAGATCGTGCTGGCCTTCCCGGCATCCGAACTGCCGGAGGTGAACTGGCAGTTCAGCCGCGTGGCGCTCGGCAGCTACGTATAATGACGGCCTAGGATTCCGGCAGCGGTTGTGCTACGGCGACCCCGTCCCGTTTCAGCAACGAAGAGACCAACTCCCCATGGCTGTCAGCTCCAAGCATATTCCCGCTCCCGATCTTCATCGGGTGCGCCGCGCCCTCCTTTCCGTTTCCGACAAGACCGGCCTGATCGACTTCGCCAAAGCACTTCATGCCCAAGACGTCGAAATCCTGTCCACCGGCGGCACCGCGAAAGCAATCGCCGCCGCAGGCGTTCCGGTGAAGGACGTGTCCGAAGTCACCGGCTTTCCCGAAATCATGGACGGGCGCGTGAAGACGCTGCATCCGGCGGTCCATGGCGGCCTGCTCGCAGTGCGCAACGACCCCGAGCACGTCGCGGCCATGGAAGAACACGGCATCGGCGGGATCGACCTCGCCGTCATCAATCTCTACCCGTTCGAGGAAGTGCGCTTTCAGGGCGGCGACTACGACACCACCGTCGAGAACATCGACATCGGCGGCCCGGCCATGATCCGTGCCTCGGCCAAGAATCACGCCTATGTGGCGACCGTCGTGGACCCCGCCGATTACGCAGACGTGGTGGCCGAACTGGAGAAGCATTCCGGCTCCCTGCCGCTTTCCTTCCGCAGACAACTCGCCGCCAAGGCGTTCTCGCGCACGGCGGCCTATGACGCGGCGATTTCAAACTGGTTCGCGGAAGCCATTGAGGAAGAAGCCCCGGTCTGGCGCTCGGTGGCCGGCAAGCTGCATTCGGTGATGCGCTATGGCGAGAACCCGCACCAGACGGCGGGCTTCTACCTCACCGGCGAAAAGCGCCCCGGCGTGGCCACCGCGACCCAGCTTCAGGGCAAGCAGCTTTCCTACAACAATATCAACGACACCGACGCCGCTTTCGAGCTGGTGGCCGAGTTCGACCCGGCCCGCACCGCCGCCGTCGCCATCACCAAGCATGCCAATCCCTGCGGCGTGGCCGAAGCCGCGACCATCAGGGAAGCTTACCTGAAGGCGCTCGCCTGCGATCCGGTCTCGGCCTTCGGCGGCATCGTGGCGCTGAACAGGACGCTGGACGAGGACGCGGCGGAAGAGATCGTCAATATCTTCACCGAGGTCATCATCGCCCCCGACGCGACCGAGGGCGCGAAGGCCATCGTCGCGGCCAAGAAGAACCTGCGCCTGCTCGTCACCGGCGGCCTGCCCGACCCGCGCGGGAAAGGCATTGCCGCCAAGACCGTCGCCGGCGGCCTCTTGGTGCAGTCGCGCGACAACGGCGTGGTGGACGATCTCGACCTGAAGGTCGTGACGAAGCGCGCGCCGAGCGACGCCGAACTCGCCGACATGAAATTCGCCTTCCGCGTCGCCAAGCATGTGAAGTCGAACGCCATCGTCTATGTGAAGGACGGCGCGACGGTGGGCATCGGCGCCGGCCAGATGAGCCGCGTCGATTCCGCCCGCATCGCCGCCCGCAAGGCTGAGGACGCAGCCAGCGCCGCCGGCCTCTCCGAGCCGCTGACCAAGGGCTGCGTGGTGGCCTCGGACGCCTTCTTCCCCTTCGCCGACGGGCTTCTGTCGGCGGTCGAAGCGGGTGCCGTCGCTGTCATCCAGCCGGGCGGCTCGATGCGCGACGACGAGGTGATCGCCGCCGCCGACGAGCACGGCATCGCCATGGTGATGACCGGCATGCGGCATTTCCGACATTAAAATCCGATTTTACAAAATACTCCGAATGCGGCCCCGGAACGGTGTTCCGGGGTTTTTTCGAGCAATTTGTTCTCATTGTGCTCGCCGTGATTTCAGCTAGATTCGCTGGCTCTTGCGATTTTAGAACGGGAGGAGCGCGCGGATGACGCAATTTATCGGTTCCATCGACCAGGGCACCACCAGTTCACGTTTCATCGTCTTCGACGCGCAGGGCGATATCGTCGCCATGGACCAGCGCGAGCATGAGCAGATCTATCCCCGCGCAGGCTGGGTCGAGCACGACCCGCTCGAAATCTGGCGCAACACGCTTCACGTCGTCGAAGCGGCGCTGGAGAAGGCCGGGCTGAAGGCCGCCGATCTCGCGGCCGTCGGTATCACCAACCAGCGCGAGACGACCCTTCTGTGGGACCGGGCGACCGGCCAGCCGCTCCACAACGCGGTCGTGTGGATGGATACGCGCACCGACGACCTCGTGGCGCATTTCGCGAAGGACGGCGGCGCCAACCGCCTGCACGCGCGCACCGGCCTGCCGCTCTCGACCTATTTTTCCGGGCTGAAACTGCGCTGGCTGCTCGACCATGTTCCCGGCGCGCGCAAAAAGGCGGAAGCCGGCGATGCGCTGTTCGGCACCGTCGACACATGGCTCGCATGGAACCTGACCGGCGGCCCGAAAAATGGCATAGAGAAGGGCGGCATCCACATCACCGATGTCACCAACGCCTCGCGCACGCAGTTGATGGATATCGCCACCCTCGCATGGGACGCGGACATTCTCAGCCTGTTCGATATTCCGGCGGCCTGCCTGCCGGAAATCCGCTCGTCGAGCGAGGTTTACGGCGAGATATCTGTGGAACCGCTCAAGGGCGTCAAGCTTTCCGGCATCCTCGGCGACCAGCAGGCGGCGCTGTTCGGTCAGGCCTGCCTCGAACCGGGCGAGGTCAAGAACACCTATGGCACCGGCTGCTTCATGCTGATGAACACCGGCGAAAAGCCGGTGCCCTCGACCTGCGGCCTGCTGACGACGGTCGCCTACAAGCTGGACGACCGGAAGCCCGTCTACGCGCTGGAAGGCTCCATCGCCATCACCGGCGCGCTGGTGCAATGGCTGCGCGACAATCTCGGCATCGTCCGCTCCAGCGACGAAATCGAGGCGCTGGCCCGCAGCGTGGACGACAATGGCGACGTCTATTTCGTGCCGGCCTTTTCCGGCCTTTATGCCCCGCACTGGCAGGAATCGGCGCGCGGCATCATCGCCGGCCTCACCCGCTTCGCCAACAAGGGCCACATCGCCCGCGCGGCGCTTGAGGCGAGCTGCTATCAGGTGCGCGAGGTGCTGGATGCCATGGTCAAGGATTCCGGCGTCGCCATTACCGAGCTGCGCGCCGATGGCGGCATGACCGTCAACGGCTTCGTCATGCAGTTTCAGGCCGACATTCTGGACGTGCCGGTGGTGCGCCCCAAGATCGTCGAGACCACGGCGCTGGGCGCGGCCTATGCGGCCGGCCTCGCCGTCGGCTACTGGCAATCGACGCGCGACATCGTGGCGAACTGGCAGGCCGGCCACCGCTGGCATCCGCAGATGGACGAAGCCCAGCGCGAATGCCTTTTCGCCGCATGGAACAAGGCGGTCCGGCGCTCGCTCGACTGGGTAGATTGATCCTTACGCCCCGTCCGCCGGATAGGGCGTCGTGGCCGCCAGCGCCAGACCGGCGATGAAGAACAGCACCAGCACCGCCATGCCGAGCGCGGCCGAACCGCTCACGGTGGTGATCGTCGCCACGAGGAACGGCCCCATGAAACTGGTCGCCCGTCCGGCCAGCGCATAGATGCCGAAATAGCGCCCCGATTCCTCCGGGCGCACGCTGCGCGCGAACCATGAGCGCGAGGAGGCCTGCACCGGGCCGAAGGCCGCGCCGATCATCAGGCCGTAGATCAGGAAGGCATGCTCGGCGGGCGTGGCGAAAAGGCCGGCCCCGTCATGCGCGCCGAACCTGACGAGGCCGAAGAGCGTATGTTCCCGCCCGGTGGAAACGATGCAGAGCGAGGCGAGCAGGAGCAATACCAGCGCGGCGAGGACCACCGTTCTGGAGCCGAAGCGCGTGTCGATGCGGCTGGCGGCGAGGCAGCTTGCAATGGCTATGACGTTGAGGATCATGCCGTAGAGACCGATCTCGGTGATAGACCAGTGGAACAGCCCGGCGGCATAGCCCGCGCCCAGCGCCAGAAGCGCGTTGACGCCGTCCTGATAGATCATGCGGGCAATAAGAAAGCGCGCGATGCCCGGCCTGCGCCGCACCTCGCCCAGCGTCGTCTTCAGTTCGGCGAGGCCGTGGCGCATGGCGATCCTCAACGGCTCGCCGCGCGCCGCGTCCGGCGTGAACAGGAACATGGGCAGGATGAAAACCAGATACCATGCCGCCGCCAGCGGCCCGGTGATGCGCGCATCCGCGCCGGTCGCCGGGTCGAGGCCGAAAAGCGGCTTCATGCCGATGATGGTGCGGCCCGTGTCCGGCAGCCCGGCAAGGCAGAGCACGACGAAGATCAGCACGATCATGCCGCCGAGATAGCCCAGCCCCCACGCGATATTGGACACCCGGCCGATCTCGGCGCGCGGCACGAGCCGCGGCATCATGGAATCGTTGAAGACGATGGAGAACTCGGCGGAGACCATGGCGACGGCGAAGACGGCGAGAACCCAATAGAGGTTCGCGCCCGGCACGGCGAACCAGAGCAGGCAGAGCGACACGATCTTCAGGACAGCGAAGAAGCCGATCCACGGCTTGCGCGTGCCGGTGCGGTCCGACACCGCGCCGAGCACCGGCGAGAGAACGGCGATGACGAAACCGGCGGCGGCGAAACCGTAGCCCCACGCCACCTGCCCGGCTTCGGGATTCGCGGCCATGCGCGCCATGAAATAGGGGCCGAAGATGAAGGTGGTGACGACGGTGAAAAAGGGCTGCGCCGCCCAGTCGAACAGCATCCAGCCCCACACGCCCCGCCGCGAGGCATAGTGCTGCCCCGCTATCGCCTGTTCGCTCAAATACGCCTCTCCGTCGCCCTGCCCCCGAATGGAGATGGAAGCTTATATGGTCCGGTTTCCCCAAGGCAAGGGCAGACCCGCTTTCCGTGAAGGAAAGCGGGTCTGCTATATCATTGCGCCAGATCGGACATCAGCCCCGCCGCCACCGCCAGTCGCGAGACGGTGAGGTCGCCGCCCTCGGTGAGCGCCACCATGCGGTTCCTCACCAGCCCGATACGCTCGCCATCGGCGGCAAGCCACGCGGCTGCGGGATCGCTTTCCTTCGCGAAGCGTTTCAGCGCCGCCACGCAGATGCCGCGCGCGGCCTGCATGATCGTCTCGCTGGCCCGCGACAGCGCCAGCCCGTCATAATAGTCGGTGACGGGGATGGACTTCGCCGCTTCCTCGATACGCCCGATGCGGAAGGCATCCGACACGCCGAACCATGCCTTCGCCGCCGCCACGAGATCGGCCCCGGCCAGATGCGCGACCAGCGCGATATCCGGCATGATGGCGGCGAGATGCAGATTGGCGAGGCGCTGCGCCAGTTCCTCCGGCGCACCCTTTTCCATGAAGGCCGCCTTGTCGGCCAGCACCGCCTCGCGCAGGAATTCCGGCATCAGGCTCTCGAAACGCGGCTCCAGCGCCGCCCGCGCCCGCACGATGGTGTCCACAAGTTCCGTCAGGTCGGCGCGTGACTGGTCGTTGCGCAGCACCCATGCGGTCGTCTCGCGCAGCATCTCGCCGACGAGGTGATAGAACTGGTTCTGCACCTCGCCCGGCACCTGATTGTCCAGCGCGTCGATGGCATCGTATATGGCGTCGATGCCGAAGCCGTCGCGCACCGCCACATAGGCGCGCAATATGTCGGCCGGCGTCTTGCCGGTGGTATCGGCCAGCCGGCTGACGAAGGTGATGCCGCCGCGATTGATGACATCGTTGGCGAGCAGCGTGGCGATGATCTCGCGCCGCAGCCTGTGGCCGGCGATTTCCTCGGCATAGGTCTTCGTCATGCGCTTCGGGAAATAGCCGAACAGGGCGGCGTGGAAATAAGGCTCGTCCGGCAGGGCGCTCGCCACCAGATCGTCGCAGAGCGACAGCTTGGCATAGGCGAGGAGCACGGCCAGTTCCGGCCGTGTCAGCGGCTGGCCCGCCTTCTGCCGCTCGGCCATCATCGCTTCCGAAGGCAGATATTCGACCTTGCGGTCGAGAAGCTTGCGATGCTCCAGTTCCGCCATGAACCGGGCCTGATAGGGCAGTTCGGTCAGCCCCTGCCGTTCGGCGAGCGAAAGCGCCAGAGGCTGGAGATAGTTGTTGCGCAGCACCAGATGCGCCACATCGTCGGTCATGCTGACCAGAAGCTTGTTGCGCGCCGGGCGCTTCAGCTTGCCCGAGCGCATGGCCGCCGCCAGCGCGATCTTGATATTGACCTCCATGTCCGAGCAGTTGACGCCGGCCGAATTGTCGATGGCGTCGGTATTGCCGCGCCCGCCGGCCAGCGCATATTCGATGCGTCCGCGCTGCGTCAGGCCGAGATTGGCGCCCTCGCCCACCACGCGCGCGCCGACTTCCGCGCCGGTGATGCGGATGGCGTCGTTGGCGCGGTCGCCCACCTGCGCGTCGGTCTCGCCGGTCGCGCGGATATAGGTGCCGATGCCGCCGAACCATAGAAGATCGACTTTGGCCTTCAGGATCGCCGTCATGATCTCCTGCGGCGTGGCCGTGGTCTTGGAGAGCCCGATGGCCTTGGCCGCCTCGGCCGACAGGCTGATCGTCTTCTGGTTGCGGCTGTAGACGCCGCCGCCCGCCGAGAGCTTGGCGCGGTCATAGTCCTGCCAGCTCGAACGCGGCAGGTCGAACAGCCGCTTGCGCTCGGCGAAGCTCGTCACCGGATCGGGATCGGGATCGATGATGATGTCGCGGTGGTCGAAGGCGGCGATCAGCCTGATCTGGCCGGAGAGCAGCATGCCGTTGCCGAACACGTCGCCCGACATGTCGCCGACGCCGACGACCGTGAACGGCTCGCTCTGGATATCCGTGCCCAGTTCGCGGAAATGGCGCTTCACCGCCTCCCACGCGCCCCGCGCCGTGATCGCCATGCCCTTGTGGTCGTAACCGGCGGAACCGCCGGAAGCAAACGCGTCGTCCAGCCAGAAATCATGCGCCTGGCTGATGGCGTTGGCGGTGTCGGAGAAGGTGGCCGTGCCCTTGTCGGCGGCGACCACGAAATAGGGATCGTCGCCGTCATGGCGCGTCACCTCCACCGGAGGCACCACATGGCCGTCCTCGATATTGTCGGTGACGGAGAGCAGCGTGGAGATGAACACCTTGTAGGCGTCGCGCCCCGCCTCGAACACGGCGTTGCGGTCGCCGCCCGCGGGCAGGCGCTTGGGATAGAAACCGCCTTTCGCGCCGACCGGCACGATGACGGCGTTCTTCACCTGCTGCGCCTTGACGAGGCCCAGCACTTCCGTTCGGTAGTCCTGCGCCCGGTCCGACCAGCGGATGCCGCCGCGCGCCACCGCGCCGAAGCGCAAATGCACGCCCTCCACGTCCGGCCCGTAGACGAAAATCTCGCGATAGGGGCGCGGATCGGGCAGACCGTCCACGTGGCGCGGGTCGAGCTTGAAGGCGAAAGTGACGCGCGGGCGGCCGGACGGGTCCGGCTGCCAGGCATTGGTGCGCAGCGTCGCCTCGATCAGATTGCGGAAGCGGCGCAGGATCTGGTCGTCGTCGATGCTCGGCACGTCGAGCAATGCCGTCTCGATGGCATCCACCAGCTTCTTCTCCTTCTCCGCGCTGCCGCGCCGCCCGGAGGAAGGATTCAGGCGCAGGTCGAACAGCGCGTAGAGGTCGCCCGCGATTTGCGGATAGCGGTTCAGCGCCGCCGCGATGAAGCCCTGCGAATAGGCGATGCCCGCCTGTTGCAGGTAGCGGCCATAGGAACGCAGGATCATGATCCTGCGCGCATCGAGCCGCGCCGTCTGCACCAGCGCGTTGTAACCGTCATTGTCGGCGAGGCCGTCCCAGACATTGCGGAACACGTCCTCCAGCATCTCGCCGCCGTCGCCGAGATCGACCGGCGCGCCATAGGCGTTCACGAGCTGCATGTCGTGCATGTAGACCATGGCACCGTCGCGCCCGGCCTGCGGAAATTCATAGGTCTGCTCGCTGACGACGCGGAAGCCCATATTCTCCAGAAGAGGAACCCGCTGCGACAGCGCCACGGGCGCGCCGTGGTGATAAATCTTCAGCGATGCGCCGTCCGGACCGTCGGTGCGATAACGGTAAAAGTCGATGAACAGCGGATTGGCGTCGTCCAGCGTGGCGATGCGCGCCGCGTCCGGCAGCGCGTCCTCCGGCGTGAATATCTCGCGGTAGGACTGCGGGAAATTGGCGGCGAGCGTCACCACGGCGGCGTCCTGTCCGTCGGCGCTTTCGCGCACCGCATCCTCCCAGGTGCGCACGATGGCGCGGATTTCCTTTTCCAGCGCCTCGCGATCCACCTGCGGGATCGAACGTTCATGGCGATGAATGATGAAATGCACACGCGTCAGGCCGGTTTGCAGGAACACGGGATGGAACTCGAACCCGTCCCCGCCGCAGACGCGGGTAAGATAGCGGCCGATCTGCTCGCGCACGGCGGAATCGTAGCGGTCGCGCGGGATATAGACCAGCACGCTGACGAAACGCCCGAACCGGTCGATACGCGGCAGGGCGCGCACGCGCGGGCGTTCGCCGAGCGCAAGGATCAGCTCGGCGTTGCCGGTCAGGCTTTCGACGTCGATCTGGAACAGCTCGTCGCGCGGATATTCCTCCAGTACGCTGACCAGCGCCTTGCCGGAATGGTCGGCGGGATTGAAGCCGAGGGCGCGAATCACCTCATCCGCCTTGGAGCGGATGAAGGGGATGCCGAAGACGGAGCTGATATAGGCAACCTCGGTGAACAGGCCGACCACGCGCAGTTCGCCGACCGCCTCGCCTTCCGGCCCGAAAATCTTGATGCCGATATAGTCGAGATAGGTGCGCCGATGCACCAGCGACATCGTGTTCGCCTTCGTCACGATCAGCGGTTCGGCGCTGTCGAGGAAGTTGGCGGTCTCGCGCGGCGTGACCGTGTCCCCGTCGTCCTTGCGCAGCACGCGCACCTCGTTGTCGGCGAGGATTCCGAGCGGCTCGCCCATGGAGACGAGTTCGCGCTTCTGGCCCTTGCCCTCGAAGGTCAGTTCGCGCAAGCCCAGGAAGACGAAATGATCGTCACGCAGCCATTCGAGGAAGGCGATGGCCTCCGGCATGGCGGCAGCGCCCGTCAGTGCATGGACGCGCTTGTAATCGGCGATTGCCGCGTCGATATGCTTCAGCATGGACTTCCAGTCGCCGACCGCGGCGCGGACCTGCCCCAGAACGCGCTTGAGCGCGGCGGTAAGATCCGCCTTGCCGGCCTTGTCCAGCACCGAGAGATGGATCTGCACCACGCTGACGCGGTCGAAGCCCTTCGCCGGTACTTTCTGCCGGGCGCCGCTCTGGGCGGCGATGCCGTCCTTTTCGCGCGCGATATCGAGGATCGGATGCACGACCATGAAAATCTGGCTGGTGCGTTCGCCAAGCTCGCCCATGACGGAATCGAGCAGGAAGGGCATGTTGTCGTTGACGACGGTGACGACGCTGACCGGACGGCCCCGCCGCGTCACCCCGTCGTCGATACGGATGATGCTCTTGCCCTTGCGCCAGCTTTCCAGCGCGGCATATCCGAGGTGGGCGGCGCTTGCCAGGGCGCCCTCATCATAGGCGGCGAGGTCCTCCGGCGGCGCCCATTCGAAGAGAAGCTGTGAGAAGGCGGCCGGCGCCTTCGCCACACCCCTCTCGTCGATCCTGTCTGCCTTCGAATCCTTACCCTTGCTCGACCGAGCCTGCCTTGCAGCCACGTCGGATACTCCCTGTGATGATGGCAATGCGCGCGAAATTAGCAGATCGGCACCGGTATTGGACGATAAATCGCCGGAAATAACGAAAAATTTCCCGGAAATCCGCGAAGCAGCGATCTAATCCATTTAAATGGGCGAAAAGCTCCGCCAACCGCCTACAGCATGTCGCGCAAAAGTGTGCAGCGGTTTTGCGATGACGACATGCGCAAGAACGAAACGCTAAAGCGCGGAAGCGAATCTGAAAGATCGCGACGTGCTTTAGGGCGGGCCGTCAAAGCTCGATCAGATGGTCGTCCAGCTCGTTGACATTGTCGGGCCCGGCCGGGAAATGCCTCTCCAGAAGCGCCCCCGCCTGCCCGATGGCGCGCACGAATCCCTCCGCCACTTCGGCACGCGAGGCATGATGGACCAGCGTGGCGACGATGGCGTCCCAGTCCTCCTGCTGCACCTTCTCGTGGATGCCGGCATCGGCGACCAGTTCGGCGTAGTGCTCGGCCAGCGAGACGAAGAGCAGAACGCCCGTGCGGCGCTCGGTGACGTGTACATTGCGCGCCAAAAATTGCTGCAATGCGTTGAGATGCGCGCGCCTGTGGCGGATATGGCGCGGCACCAGCGCCATGCGCACCGCCGGCAAAAGCCACAGAACCAGCATGGCCGAGACGAAGGCCGCCAGTACGGCGAGGCCGAACATGGGCAGGCTGATATCGAACCAGTACCAATGGGCGAGGAACGCCGCGATCACCGCGGCGAGCAGGATGCCGCAGGTGGCGACGAAGCCGGCCTGATAGAAATAATCGTCGCTCGACCGCGCCAGCACGGCGTAGATTTCGCCGCTCGTTTCCGCTTCCGCCTGCCGGATGGCCTCCGCTATGCGGGCATGGTCCGCCGCGCTGACCAGCGTGTGGTGCCGCCACCGATGCTGCCCCGGATGCTGCATGTCCGCCTCCCTACCAGCTTCCCGAGGCGCCGCCGCCCCCCGACGAGCCGCCGCCGCCGGAAAAGCCGCCACCACCACCGCCACCGCCGGAGGACCAGCCGCCGCCGCCAAAACCGCCGCCACCGCCGCCGCGCGAATTGATGTCGAAGATCATCCCGAGCCACATATAGCGCCCCGGCCCCACCTTGCGCCCGAAGATCGGAGCCATGACGGCGAAACCGAAGCCGCCGAAGAAGATAAGCGCCCAGAAGGCGATGAAGATGACGGCGATCCAGTCCGTCCCGCCGGAATCGGGACTGGCCGCGGCGTCGCGCTTCGCGCGCGCCTCCATCTCCGCCGCGTCACCCGAAAGCACCGAGAGGATGCCGTCCACGCCCTGCGCGATGCCGCCGCTGTAGTCGCCCTTGCGGAAGGCGGGGATGATGGTGCCGTTGATGATGACGCTGGACAGCGCGTCGGTCATGGTGCCCTCAAGGCCGTAGCCGACCTCGATGCGCACCTTGCGGTCGTTTGGCGCGACCACCAGCAATATGCCGTTGTTTTCCTGTTTTTGGCCCAGCGCCCATGCGCGGAACAGGCGGTTGGAATAGGATTCGATATCCTCGCCGTTGAGGCTCGGCACCGTCACCACCACCACCTGATCGGAGGATTTCGCCTCGAAATCGGCGAGTTTGCGCGCGATCCGCTCGCGCGTGTCGACATCGATGATGTTCGCCGCGTCCACCACGCGGCCGGTCAGCGCCAGCGCAGGCCCCTTCCCGTTCTGGGCCGCATCCTGCGCCAGCGCGCCCTGCCCGGTGAACAGCACCGCCAGAAGGGCAAACGCGAAAGCGAGCACGGGAGCGAGGCTTCGCACGGCCGCAAAGCCCCGGAAAGCCGGACGTTGGCCCGGCTGCCGCGCGATGCCTCTGTCGTGGCTTCGGATTTTCCGATCGTAGCGGGATAGGAAATCAGTCCGGTGGACTGATTTCCCCGCGAAGGCGGGTTCCACTTTTTGGTCCGATACCAGATCGTCACAATGCGTCTTATCAGGCGCGTTGTGACGATCCATCTTTTGTTCGAGCATCGGACAGACCCGAAAACCGGTTCCCACTTCTCGGTCCGATGCTAGTTGAAGTTGACCTTGGGCGCGGTCTGGCTGGCCGCGTCGGCGCTGAACGTCTGCATCGGCTGCGCATCGCGATACCAGAGCCAGGTCCAGATCATGGTCGGCATGGTCTTGAGCGAGGTATTATAGACGCGTACGGCCTCGATATAATCGCGGCGCGCCACGGCGATACGGTTTTCGGTGCCTTCGAGCTGCGATTGCAGGGCGAGGAAGTTCTGGTTGGCCTTCAGGTCCGGATATTTCTCCACCACAACCATCAGGCGCGACAGGGCGCTGGTGAGATTGGCCTGATTGTCCTGAAACTGCTTGAACAGTTGCGGATTGTTGAGCGTCTCCGGCGTGATCTGCACCTGCGTCGCCTTGGCGCGCGCCTCGATGACCGCTTGCAGCGTGTCCTTTTCGTGGGCGGCGTAGCCCTTCACCGTCTCGACCAGATTGGGCACGAGATCGGCGCGGCGCTGATACTGGTTCTGCACCTCGCTCCAGGCGGCCTTGGCTTTTTCCTCATTGGTCGGGATCGTGTTGAAGCCGCAGGCCGAAAGCAGCGGCACCAGAACGAAAAGACCAAGGGCGATGACAACACGGCGGAAAGAAGGGAAAGGCGCAACCGTCGCAGCCGGCATGGGTTTCTCCTGAAAAAAGGCGCTGGCCAGCGCCCGGAACTCTGTTTTGCACCCCGCATGGGCGCGAACGCGGATGCAGGACGTCAAATCAACAGGATAAAGCAATTTCGCGCATCGTCCAGCCCGTTCGCCGAATGACCCACAATCGCCTGAGGACGGGCGGCTGGCCGCGCCCGGCATCCAGCGCCGTCCGTTGCACGGCATATTTCGTTTCAGCACCATGTTGACTCAGACAACATATTGGATATTGATAGAGTCAACATAGGGAGGACGCCGCGCGCGGCGTAAACAGCATGATGCAAGCAACCGATCGCGCCGACATCGGCGCATTGCGCGCCTTCAACCGGGTCTATACGCGGCGGCTCGGCCTGTTGAACGCGCATCTCGACAAAAGCCCGTTCACGCTCACCGAGGCGCGCATCCTCTACGAGATCGCGCATCGCGAAGAACCGACGGCGGCGGCCATCATGCGCGCCCTCGATCTCGATCGCGGCCAGATCAGCCGGACGCTGAAGCGGTTCGCCGCACGCGGATTGATCGGGACATCCCCGCATCCCGACGGGGGCCGCAGCCGCCCCATCGAACTGACCGAAGCCGGATGCAAGGCCTTCGCCGCGCTCGACCGCAACACCCGCGAGGCGGTGGGGGCGCTTCTCGACGGATTGCCGCCGGACCGCCGTCAGGATTTACTTACAGCGGCGGCGACCATCACGCGGCTGTTCGGCGAGCCGCCCCGCGCCGAAGTGCGGCTGCGCGATTTGCAGCCCGGCGACCTCGGCTGGATCACCCATCGGCAGGCCGTCCTCTATGCCGCGGAATATGGCTGGAACCGCGACTACGAGGCGCTCGTCGCCCGCATTCTCGCCGATTTCGTGGAATCCTTCGACCCCGCCCATGACGCGGCATGGGTAGCCGAAATCGACGGGCGTGTGGCGGGATCGATCTTTCTGGTTCGCGCCGACCGGCCGGGAGTCGGCAAGCTGCGCCTGCTCTATGTCGAGCCGGAGGCCCGCGGCGCCGGCGTCGGAGCCAAGCTCGTGAATGCCTGCATCGAACGCGCACGCACCACCGGCGACGAGCGCCTCGTCCTGTGGACGAACAGCGTTCTCACCGCCGCCCGCCGTCTGTACGAGCGGGCCGGATTCAAGCTTGTCGACGAAGCGCCGCACCATTCTTTCGGCAAGGATCTGGTCGGCCAGACATGGGAACTGGACCTGAAGGCCAAGCCCGCCGAACCTGCGGTCATGGCATAAGAAAAGCGGCGGATCGCTCCGCCGCTTCCCGTCGATCTTTTCGCAAATCGAAGCGATTATTCGCTCGCGGCTTCCTCGGCCGGGGCGGCTGCGGCGGCGGCAGCTTCGGCGGCCTTGGCAGCGGCTTCTTCCTCGGCCTGCTTGGCGAGAGCGATGCGCTCCTGCGCCTTCTTGCCCGGAACGGCCTTGGTCGGGTTGCTGCGGGTCGGACGCTTGGCGACGCCTGCCTGATCGAGGAAGCGCAGCACACGGTCGGTCGGCTGCGCGCCCTGCGCGATCCAATGCTGCACGCGGTCGGTGTCGAGCTTCACGCGCTCGGCATCCTTGGCCAGCATCGGGTTCCATGCGCCGAGCGTTTCGATGAAGCGGCCGTCGCGCGGGGCGCGGACGTCGGCGACGACGATGTGATAATAAGGACGCTTCTTGGAGCCAGCGCGGGCGAGACGAATCTTGAGAGCCATTTTCTTCCTCGTGTCTTGGTAGGGATGCCCCGAGTTGACAACTTGCGTTGGTAGCTCGGGGAAATAGGGGTTAGTCGTTCGTTTTCCCGCCGTGTTGGGCGGCGGTATGCTCATGATGCCGGATCACTTCCTTCACGATGAAGTTCAGGAATTTCTCGGCAAAATCGGGATCGAGATGGGCGTCCTCGGCCAGCGCGCGCAGGCGCTCCACCTGACGTTTCTCGCGCGCCGGATCGGCTGCTGCGAGGCCGCGCTCGGCCTTGAGCACGCCCACCGCCTTGGTGCAGCGGAAACGCTCGGCAAGCATGTGGATCAGCGCCGCGTCGATATTGTCGATGGAATCGCGCAGCGCCAGAAGTTCGGCAGGGACGGAGTTCGGTTGATCGCTCATGGTGCTCACTTCTTCTTCGGCAGGCCGGGAAGGCCGCCAATTCCGCCCCCAAGGCCCGGCAGTTTCGGGCCGCCCAGGCCGGGCAATCCGCCGCCGGGCAGGCCCGGCAGGCCGCCGCCCTTGGTAAGGCCCGCGGCTTCCGCCTGTCTGGCCAGCGCTTCCATCTGCTTCGGATCCATCTTCGACAGGTCCGGCATGCCGCCCATTCCGCCGCCAAGGCCACCGAGGCCCATCTTGCTGGCCAGCCCGCCCATCATCTGCTTCATCATGCCGCCCTTGCCCTTGCCCATGACCTTCATCACGTCGGCCATCTGGCGGTGCATCTTGAGAAGCTTGTTGATGTCGGCGGCGGTAGTGCCCGAACCCTTGGCGATGCGCTGCTTGCGGCTGTGCTTGAGCACGTCCGGATGGGCGCGCTCGGCCTTGGTCATGGAACCGATGATGGCAAGCTGGCGGTCGAACACCTTGTCGTCGAGACCGGCGGCGGCCACCTGATCCTTCATCTTGGCCATGCCGGGCATCATGCCCATGATGCCGCCCATGCCGCCGAGCTTCTTCATCTGCTTGAGCTGTTCGGCAAGGTCGTTCAGGTCGAACTTGCCCGACTGCATCTTCTTGGCCATCGCCGCGGCTTTTTCCGCGTCGATGTTTTCGGCGGCCTTCTCGACCAGCGAGACGATATCGCCCATGCCGAGGATGCGGTCGGCGATGCGCTTGGGATAGAACTCCTCCAGCGCGTCCATCTTTTCGCCGGTGGCGATCAGCTTGATCGGCTTGCCGGTGACGGCGCGCATGGAAAGTGCCGCGCCGCCGCGGCCGTCGCCGTCCATGCGGGTGAGCACGATGCCGGTGATGCCCACGCGTTCGTCGAAATTGCGCGCCAGATTGACGGCGTCCTGACCGGTCAGGCTGTCGGCGACGAGCAGGATTTCATGCGGATTGGCGGCCTTGCGGATATCCGCCATCTCCACCATCAGCGGCTCGTCGATATGGGTGCGGCCGGCGGTGTCGAGGATGACCACGTCATGCCCGCCGAGCTTCGCCGCCTGCACGGCGCGGCGGGCGATCTCCACCGGCGATTGGCCGGCGACGATCGGCAGCGTGTCGACGCCTGTCTGGATGCCGAGCTGGCGCAACTGCTCCTGCGCGGCCGGGCGGCGCGTGTCGAGCGAGGCCATCAGCACCTTCTTGCGCTGGCGCTCGGTAAGCCGCTTGGCGATCTTGCCCGTGGTGGTGGTCTTGCCCGAGCCCTGCAGGCCGACCATCATGATGACGACCGGGGCTGGCGCGTTGAGGTCGATGGAAACGCCCTCGGTGCCCAGCATCTCGATCAGCTCGTCATGGACGATCTTGACGACCATCTGGCCGGGCTTGATGCTTTTCAGGATTTCGGCGCCGACGGCCTTTTCGCGCACCTTGTCGGTGAAGGAGCGAACCACTTCCAGCGAGACGTCGGCCTCCAGCAGCGCGCGGCGCACTTCGCGCAGCGCCGCCGTCACGTCGCTTTCGGAGAGAGCGCCGCGTCCGGTGAGGCCGTTCAGGATGGAGCCAAGACGCTCCTGGAGCGATTCAAACATCGAATGTCCTTTATGCGGCAACCATAGGATCGCGGCATCCGAGGGCGCATCGCGCTGTCGGATGTGGACCTCCGGGGTCAGGTCTGTCGGCCCCGGTCGGCGGCTCGCGTTCAGAAGATCGCGGGTGATTTCGGCGGTTTATTAGGGTGTCGCGCCCGCTCTGTCAAGTAAAATGGCCTTCCGTGCGCTCCCGGCCTTTATGTGCCGATGACATTTGTTGCAAGGAATGGCAAATTCGCGGCGAAGTCGAATCAGTTTCCAAGGAGACAGGAATGGCGTTGACTGCCAAGGGCCGCATCTGGACGGCGACAGTTCTTGCAGCGGGCATGTTTGCCGGCATCGGAGCGGCCAATGCCGCGCAATGCGGCAGCAATGCTGCCGGCTATCATACATGGCTGCAACAGACCATGAAGGAAGCGGCCGCGCGCGGCATCGGCAAGGCGGGTATCAACGCGCTGGCCAACACCCATTATGCGCAGGCCACCATCAACGCCGACCGCAATCAGAAGAGCTTCAAGCTTTCCTTCGACCAGTTCATGCAGAAACGCGGCGCCACCACCATCATCAGCCGCGGCAAGGCGATGAAGCGGCAGAACGCCGCCCTCTTCGCCGGCATCGAGCGCCGCTACGGCGTGCCCGCCGGCCCGCTGATCGCCATCTGGGGCATGGAAACCGGCTTCGGCTCCTATATGGGCCGGCAGAATACGCTTTCCGCCGTCGCGACGCTGGCCTATGACTGCCGTCGCTCGGACTTCTTCACCGGGCAGCTTTATGCGGCTCTCCACCTCGTCGACCGCGGCGACCTCAAGCCCAACGCCATCGGCGCCATGCATGGCGAGATCGGCCAGACCCAGTTCATGCCCGCCAATGTGTTGAAATACGGCGTGGACGGCGACGGCAGCGGCCATATCGACATGGCGGGATCGCGGGCCGACGCGCTCTATTCGACCGCCAATTACCTGGTCGGCCATGGCTGGCGGCGCGGCGCCGGCTATCAGCCGGGCGAGCCGAACTTCGCCGCCATTCAGGGCTGGAACGACGCGCAGGTCTATCAGCGCGCCATCGCCGCCATCGGCAAGGCCATCGACGGCAATTGATAAACGGAAACGGGACGGTTCGACCGGAACCGTCCCGTTACCATGAAAAGCCGGTCAGGACGCGATCAGTTCCAGTTCCGGCCGCTTGAAGTCGCCGGTTTCGGTATCCATCACCCAGAGTTCGCCGGTCGAAATATCGAACCATGCGCCGTGCAGGGTGAGGCTTCCCTTCTTTTCCGAAGATACGACGAAGGGAAAAGTGCGCAGATTGGCGATCGAATAGCGGATGGAAATGCGCTCCAGCGCGGTCTGGCGCTCGCTCGCCGTCATCAGCGCGTTGCCGCTGACGGTTTCCGCCGCCGGCGCGATCAGGCTCATCCATTTGCCGATGAAATCGCCCGGCGACAGCGGCGCGCTCTGCGTGTCGAGCGCCGCCTTGATGCCGCCGCAGCGCCCGTGCCCCATCACCACGATATGCTTGACCTTGAGGCTCTGCACCGCGAATTCGATCGCGGCGGAAGCGGCGTGGTACTCGCCGTCCGGCTCGTAAGGCGGAATGAGGTTCGCGACATTGCGCAGGACGAATATCTCGCCCGGCGCGGCGTTGAAGATCGCTTCGGGTGCTGCGCGCGAATCGCAGCAGGCGATCACGAGCGTTTCCGGCGACTGGCCTTTCACGGCCAGTTCCCGGTAACGCGCGGTCTCGTGCGCGAAACGCTGATTCATGAAGGCGCGATAGCCGGCGAGAAGTGTATCTGGAAAGTCAGCCATGCTTTTTCATAACCCAGTCGGGCGGAATCGGGCAATGGGTTTTCATCGCCTGCGGCACATCTGCTTGCCTACATCGCCTGCGGCGCATCTACTTGCCTACATCGCCTGTGGCTCAGGCCCGCAGGCCCCGGGTCGGATGCACCAACCGGCGCATCTGCACCATGGCCATCGGCGTGGCGAGACTGGAGGCGTCGGCCTCCAGCATCAATTCGTCCGCGCCGCGCTTGGCCGAGCGCGCCATGATCTCGAACACCGCAGCCGTGGTGCTTTGCAGCATCTTTTCCTCCGAAAGCCCGGACAGGCGGCGTGCCAGAAAAACGGCGGAGGTAAGATCGCCCAGCCCGTTGGTCGGCCCGTCCACACGCCTGTGCTCCGCCATCAGCGCCAGGGTCGGCGTGAGCAATATGTTGCCGATGCTGCCGGCCATCAGCGGAAAGGCCGATGTCACCAGCATGGTCGCCGGACCGGCGTCGAGCGCGGCCTCCATCAGCGCCTTGTTGTCCTCCAGCGGCACGCCGGTGAGCCATGAAAGCTCGAAGCGGTTGGGGGTGGCGATGTCGGCGAGCGGCATCAGCCGGTCGCGAATGCCCGCCGCCGTGGCCTCCGGCACGTAGAGTCCCTTCTCGTCGCCGATCACCGGATCGCAGAGATAGACGGCGCCGGGGTTCCTCGCCTTCACCGCCCTGACGAGTTCGGCCACCGCCGCTGCCTGTTCGGGATGGCCGAGATAGCCGGTCAGCACCGCGCCGACCTCGCCCAGCCAGGGTGCGCGCTGCAGGTCCTGCATCAGGCACAGGAATTCGTCCGCCGGCGGCACGATGCGCCCCGCCGGTCCGTGGCCGGGATGCCAGGGCAGCACCACGGTCGGCACGGCCCAAACCGGAAAGCCCAGCGTTTCCAGCGCGAAGACGGCGGCACGGTTCCCCACCGAACCGCGCACGACATGACTGGAGATGACGATGACGGCGGTCGCGTCCGAAGGCGCTGGAATGATCATGAAGGTCCTGCGTAAGCATGCGATGTCGAAACACCATCACGCCGCCGCAGCCATTCTGCAAGCGGAAAAAGCAAAACCCCGCCGGTTTGGCGGGGTTCGGAAAAGCGGTGAGGCCGACCGTTATCGCATCGTCGGAATGACGAACCCGGCTCCGTCCTTCACGCCGCGCCCCGCGCCCGCAGCGAAGCGAGGACGCGCAAACGCTACGAATCGTCCGGGGTTACTTCATCGTCGGGATGACGAATTCCGCACCGTCCTTCACACCGGACGGCCAGCGCGAGGTGACGGTCTTGGTCTTGGTGTAGAAGCGGAAGGCGTCGGGGCCGTGCTGGTTGAGGTCGCCGAAGCCGGAGGCTTTCCAGCCGCCGAAGGTGTAATAGGCGATCGGCACCGGGATCGGCACGTTGACGCCGACCATGCCGACCTGCACGCGGCTGGCGAAGTCGCGCGCGGCGTCGCCGTCGCGGGTGAAGATGGCGACGCCGTTACCGTATTCGTGGTCGTTCGGCAGCGCCAGGGCTTCCTCGTAGTTCCTGGCGCGCACCACCGAGAGCACGGGGCCGAAGATTTCTTCCTTGTAGATGCGCATGTCGGGCGTGACATAGTCGAACAGGCAGCCGCCCATGTAGAAGCCGTTTTCATAGCCCTGCATCTTGAAGCCGCGCCCGTCGACGACGAGCTTCGCGCCTTCCTCGACGCCGAGATCGACATAGGAGCGCACGCGGTCGAGCGCCGCCCTGGTGACGAGCGGGCCGTAATCGGCGCTGCTGTCGGTGGACGGGCCGATCTTGAGCGCTTCCACGCGTGGAACCAGCTTTTCCATCAGGCGGTTGGCGGTGTCCTCGCCGACCGGCACCGCGACCGAAACGGCCATGCAGCGCTCGCCGGCCGAGCCGTAGCCCGCGCCGATCAGCGCGTCGACGGTCTGGTCCATGTCGGCGTCCGGCATGATGAGAAGGTGGTTCTTCGCGCCGCCGAAGCACTGCACGCGCTTGCCGTTGGAGCAGCCGCGGCCATAGATATATTGCGCGATGGGCGTGGAGCCGACGAAGCCGATGGCCTGCACGTCGGGATCGTCGAGAAGTGCGTCGACCGATTCCTTGTCGCCGTTGACGACGTTGAAGATGCCGGCCGGGAGGCCCGCCTCGATGAACAGTTCGGCGAGGCGCATCGGCACGCCCGGATCGCGCTCGGACGGCTTCAGGATGAAGGCGTTGCCGCAGGCGATGGCCGGGCCGGCCTTCCACAGCGGGATCATGGCCGGGAAGTTGAACGGCGTGATGCCGGCCACCACGCCCAGCGGCTGGCGCATGGAATAGGTGTCGATGCCGGTGCCGGCATTGTCGGTAAACTCGCCCTTCAGCATGTGCGGCGCACCGAGGCAGACTTCCACCACTTCGAGGCCGCGCTGGATGTCGCCCCGCGCGTCGGCGATGGTCTTGCCGTGCTCACGCGCGAGCAGCTCGGCGAGGCTGTCATATTCGGCCTCGACCAGTTCGAGGAAGCGGCGCAGCACGCGCACGCGGCGCTGCGGGTTGGTGGCGGCCCATTTGGGCTGCGCGGCCCTGGCGTTTTCGACCGCCTCGCGCACTTCCTCCTTGGTGGCCAGCGCCACCTTCGCCTGCACCGTGCCGTCGAGCGGCTGGAACACGTCGGCCGTGCGTCCGCTCTTGCCCGCCACATGCTTGCCGCCGATGAAATGTCCGATATTGCGCATCCAGAAACCTCCCGGTTTGGGTTTGAACTTTCGTCCATCCTGACTCTGCAAATTCCCGATTGCAAGGCACGGAAAAGCGTATCCGTTGTGCGTTTTTATGCTAACATAGCATGATCCCGGAAAGTGGGAACCGGTTTCCGGATAAGATCATGCTCAAGCAAAAACACTCATGAACTGGGACGATATCCGCATATTCCTCGCCGTCGCCCGCTCCGGCCAGATTCTCGGCGCGGCCAAGCGGCTGGGGCTGAACCACACAACCGTGGCGCGGCGGCTGACGGCGCTCGAAACGGCGCTCTCCACCACGCTGATCGAACGGCGCACCAACGGCTCGACGCTGACGCAGGCGGGCGAGGAATTTCTGCTCGCCGCCGAGCGCATGGAGGCGGAGATGCTGTCGGCCCGCGCGCAGGTGGGCGACGCCGACGTAGCCGTCTCCGGCACGGTGCGGGTTGGCGCGCCGGACGGATTCGGCGTCAATTTCCTCAGCCCCCGCCTCGCCCGGCTGACACGGCAATATCCCGATCTGACGATCCAGCTCGTCCCGGTGCCCCGCTCCTTCTCCCTGTCGCGCCGCGAGGCCGACATCGCCATCACCGTCGACCGCCCGGATCAGGGACGGCTGGTGGCGCGGCGGCTGGTGGATTACACGCTCGGTCTTTACGCCCATCGAAGCTATCTCGACACGCATGGAATGCCCGAAAGCGTCGAGGAACTAGGCCGCCACCGGCTGATCGGCTATGTCGAGGATCTGGTGGTCAACCGCTCGCTCGCCTATGCGCAGGAGATCAGCCGCGACTGGAAACCCGCCTTCGAGGTATCCAGCTCGCTCGGCCAGGTGGAGGCGGTGCGCGCCGGCGGCGGGATCGGAATCCTGCACGCCTTTATCGCCCGCGCCGATCCCGACCTCGTCGCCGTGCTGACCGAGCGCGTCATCCGCCGCGCCTACTGGCTGTCCTATCACGAATCCGCCCGTACGCTCAGGCGCGTCACCGCCGTGTCGGCGTTGATCTCGGAACTGGTGGAGAGCGAAAGGGCGCTGTTCAGTTGAGCTTTGTGTAAGCCACCATCACGCCGACGATGACGGCGGCGGGCACCAGCAGCGCGTTCAGGCCCACATAGGCGTGGCCGAGGCCACCGCCGGCCGCGCCCAGCATCAGCGCTCCCCAGACGGCCAGATGTTGCAGCCAGCGCCATTTCGGCGTTTCGCGCCGCAGCGAGCAGGCGAAATCGGCGGCGGCGTTGAACAGCGTTCCCGTCACATAGGTCACGCCCAGCCTTGCCGCGCCGATCGGCTGCACGGCGGCGTTCTGCGCGCCCATGGCGGCGGCGAGCAGCAGGACCGGCTGCACCACCAGCGCGCCCTCGCGGCGCAGGAAACTCACCAGAAGCAGGATCGCCACCACGCTCGCCATCACCATCAGGCTGCCGCGTTTGCCATAGGCGCGCACGGTCAGCGTGCCGAAAAAGGCGCCGGCGAAGAAAAGCACGATCAGTACGGCGGGGAACCATACCAGCACCGCACCCTGCACGCCGGGCTGGTCCGCCAGCCCGATGCCGAGCTGCGTGGTGTTGCCGCTCATGAAGGAGGCGAAGAAACCACCCAGTTGCAGAAAGGCGATCGCATCGACGAAACCCGCCGATGCGGTGAGAACCAGACCGAGCGAGAGCTTGGAATTGGGTGTCATTGCGGAAAATTCTGGGGGAAAAGCCCGACATGTACACGCCGGGCGCGTGAAAAATTGGGATGCGGTCCGTCAGACCCGTTTGACGATACGCAATATGACCAGCAGGATCGCAGCGCCGATGAAGGCGTTGACGATGGCGGCGATGACGCCCCCGCCGATCGAAAATCCGAGGCGCGGCAACAGCCAGCCGGCGAAGAAAGCGCCGATCACGCCCACGATGATATTGCCGATCAGGCCGAAGCCGCCGCCCCGCACCACGGCACCGGCCAGCCAGCCGGCAACGAGCCCGACCAGCAAAAATACAATGAGACTTTCACCACCCATAGGCTTTCTCCTCTCGCAACGCGACGCAGTTCGTCACCGGAGTTGACAATATGTTGGGCGGCGACACAAGGGGGTGACGGCGAGTCCCACGCGAAATTACGGCGCGAGATGCCGGAAAACCGCGACCACCTGCTCGTAGACATTGCGCTTGAACGGCACGATCAGGCCGGGCAGGTCCTCCATCGGCTTCCAGTCCCAGGCGTCGAATTCGGCCGTATGGCCGCCGGGCGGCGGGTTGATGGCGATCTCGCTTTCGTCGCCCTCGAAGCGGTAGGCGAACCATTTCTGCGTCTGGCCGCGATATTTTCCCTTGAGGGCCACGCCGACCAGATGCGGCGGCAGGTCGTAATGAATCCAGTCCGGCGCTTCCTCGAGCAGCGATACCGACTTCATGCCGGTTTCCTCGTAAAGCTCGCGCAGCGCGGCTTCGGCCGGGTCCTCGCCCTTGTCTATGCCGCCCTGCGGCATCTGCCAAAGCTGCGTCGCGCCGTCCATCTCGTCGCCGGGGATGACGATGCGCCGCCCGGCCCAGACGCGGCCCGCGCGGTTCAGCACCATCAGCCCGACGCAGCGGCGATAGGGCAGGCTTTCGGGATCGACCGGGGCTTGAAGCTTCGACATGATGTCCTCCGTGAATGAACAAGCTTGATTTGTCGCGGTTTCCAGCAAAAAGCGCGGGGGCTGTCGCCCCCGCGCCTTTACGATTTCCTGTCCGGTTCCGGCATGGGCCGATCAGTTCAGCACACCCTTCTTCGGATCGGGCGGGAAGGCAGGGTTCTTGTCCTGACCGCGCAGGAGCTTCAGCGCCTCGTTGAGCTGGATGTCGTTCTTCGGATCCGGCGGAACATAGGCAGAGGAACCCGAGCCCTTGGCGTCCTCGGCGTTGCCCTTGATATGGCCCTTGAGCTCGGACTCGCCGCGCACCACGTCCTCGCCCTTCAGTTCCGGCGGCAGCGGCTGCTCGACCACGATGTCGGGCGTGATGCCCTTGCCCTGGATCGACTTGCCCGACGGCGTGTAATAGAGCGCCGTGGTCAGCCGCAGCGAACCGTTGTCGCCGAGCGGGATGATCGTCTGCACCGAGCCCTTGCCGAAGGACTGCGTGCCGAGCACCGTGGCGCGGCGATTGTCCTGCAAGGCGCCGGCGACGATTTCCGACGCGCTGGCCGAACCGCCGTTGACCAGCACGATCAACGGCTTGCCGTTGATGAGATCGCCCTTGTGCGCGTCGAAGCGGGTCACGTCCTGCGGATCGCGGCCGCGGGTGGAGACGATCTCGCCCTTGTTGAGGAAGTCGTCGGACACCGCCACCGCCTGATCGAGCAGGCCGCCCGGATTGAGGCGCAGGTCCAGCACATAGCCCTTGAGCTTGTCGGCCGGAATCTTGTCCTGGATATCCTTGATCGCAGCCTTGAGGTCGTCCGCCGTCTGCGCGGTGAACGAGATGATGCGCAGATAGCCGACATCGTTCTCGACGCGATAGCGCACAGCCTTCGTCTTGATGACGGCGCGGACGATCTTGAGGGTGATGGGCTTGTCCACGCCCTTGCGTGCGATGGTCAGCTCGATCGGCGAGCCGACCGCGCCGCGCATCTTGTTCACGGCGTCGTTGAGGCTCATGCCGCGCACGTCCTGACCGTCGATCTTGGTGATGAGGTCGCCGCCGAGCACACCGGCCTTGGCGGCGGGCGTGTCGTCGATGGGCGCGATCACCTTGACCATGTCGTTCTCCATGGAGACTTCGATGCCGAGTCCGCCGAACTCGCCCTTCATCTCCACGTTCATGTCCTTGGCCTCTTCCGCATTCTGATAGGAAGAGTGCGGATCGAGCGACGACAGCATGCCGTTGATGGCACTCTCGATCAGCTTCTTGTCGTCGGGCTTCGTGACGTATTGAGCGCGCACCCGCTCGAAAATATCGCCGAAAAGAGCCAGTTCCTTGTAGACATCGCTGTCTTTACCTGCTGCAAAAGCCGATGTGACCGGGGCGCCCTGCACCATCACCATGGCGGACGCCCCCAGAAGGGCACCGGCGAACAGCAGCGACAGTTTACGTATCATTTTGTGTCCTTCCAGAAAGCCGTTCGCTCCACCACGGGGCCGGATCGACGGGTTTTCCATCTTTTCTGAACTCTATGTAAAGCAATGGCGCACCATTGCCCACCTCTATCGGCGCAACACTCGCAAGAAGTTTTTCGCCCATCGCACCGACCGGTTCGCCGGCCAGAACGAACTGACCCTGCACCACGTCGATTCGCCCCATGCCTGCCATAACAACATGATAGCCGCCGCCGGCGTCGAGGATCAAGAGTTGCCCGTAAGAACGGAATTTTCCCGCGTAGAGCACAACGCCATCGGAAGGTGACGTAATCGTGGCGGAAGGCAAGGTTTCGATCACCTGCCCCATCATCGTGCCGCCGAGACCGTCCGGATCGCCGAAACGGCGCGCCATCTTGCCCGCCGCCGGCAAGGCGAGCTTGCCCTGCAACGAGACGAAATCCGCCGGTGCGCGCAGCCGGTTGGCGTCGGGCGCGGTTTCGCCGGCGCGCTCCTTCGCGGCGGCGAGCCTGTCGGCCTCGGCCTTGCGCGCCGCGTCCGCCGCCGCGCGCACGCCCGCCATCTGCTGGTCGAGCGAGCCGATCAGATCCTTGAGGCTGCCGGCCTTCGCCGCCAGTTCTTCCGAATGCTTGCGCTGCGCTTCTATTTCGGTTTCCGATTGCGCCTGCAATTTTTTCTTCTCATCGAGGAGCAGTGACTGGCGCTCGCGCTCTCCGGCCTGCGCGATGCGCGCCGTCTTGAGCCGTTCCTGCTCCTGCGTGATGGAGGCGGTGACGGTCTGCATCTGTTTCAGGTCGCCGGCCAGTTCCTCCACCTGCCCGCGCATTTCAGGCACCACGGCGCCGAGCAGCACGGCCGAGCGCACCGAGGCCAGCGCATCGTCCGGGCGCACCAGAATGGCGGGAGGCGGGTTCAGTCCCATGCGCTCCAGCGCGGCCAGCACTTCGGCCAGCACCCCGCGCCGTGCGCGCAGCGAGGCGCGGATGCCGTCTTCCTGCGCGCGCAGCGAGGCGAGCTTGTCGGCGATGCCGCCGATGTCCTGTTCCAGTTTCTTGTCGGTCTTGGCCGACTGGATCAGCGCGGCGGTGATGGAGGCCTGATCCTTCTTCAGCCCGGCCACCTCGTCCTCGAGCTGCTTGAGCCTGTCGCCGGTGACGGAAATCTCGCTGGTGAGCTTCTCGTAATCGCTCGTCGCCTGATCGCGCTGCAACTGCAAGGCGTCCTGCGCCTGTCCCGGCAGCACGGACGCCCCCAAGCCGGCCACGAGCAGGCAGGCCCGTGCAAGCACGGCCGGACGGAGTTGTGCGAAGGGGCGTACAGGCTTCATGCGCGTTCTATCGGGCCGGAACATGGCTGAATTCGGGACCGGAACGCGGCCCGCAAGCCGACCTTAGCCCGATAAGCTTAACGAAACATCAACCATAACGAACGCGGCCGATCCATTTTCAGGCCCGGTGATAGGGATGCCCGGCCAGAATGGTGGCGGCGCGGTAAAGCTGCTCGGCGATGAGGATGCGGGCGATCTGGTGCGGCCACGTCATGGCGCCCAGCGCAAGGACGAGGTCTGCGCGGGCACGCAGGGCCGGATCGTGGCCGTCCGGTCCGCCGATGGCGACGATCACATGCCGCTTGCCCTCGTCGCGCATGAAGGCGATACGTTCGGCGAAGGTTTCGGAGCCGAGCGCCTTGCCGCGTTCGTCCATGAGGATCAGCGCCGCGCCCTCATCGAGCGCGGCATGGATGCGCTGCGCTTCTTCCGCCTTGCGCAGTTCCGCCGTCTGGCCCCGGCTTTCGGGGATTTCGCTGACGCCGGAAAATTCCAGCCCCAGCGGCGGACCGGCCTTGGCGAAGCGGTCGAAATAACGCTCGACCAGTTCCCGTTCGGGGCCGGCCTTCATCCGGCCCACGGCAAAAACGCTCACACGCATCGCGACCTCAATTCGACGGGCAGCCCGGTCGCCGTCCGGAAATCCCGAAAGCCCCGACAATGCACGACAGGATCAATGGATCGTACCCGCCGCGCGGCCGTCGTCGAACCCTTCATCGAGCCATATCTTCTCGATATTGTAGAAGTCGCGGACTTCCGGCCGGAAGATGTGGATGACGATGTCGCCCGTATCGATCAGGACCCAGTCGCCGCTGTCCAGCCCTTCGACCCGAATATCCCGGCACCCGGCCAGCCGCAGCGCCTGCAACAGGTGCTCGGCCACCGCCGTGACATGGCGATGCGAACGCCCCGACGCGACGATCATATAATCGCCGATCGTTGACCTTCCGCGGATATCGATGGGGATAATGGATTCGGCCTTGGAATTTTCAAGACTGGCCAAGGCTGCGTCGAAGGTCGTGGACACGAGATCGCTCTCGTTCATCCTGACCGATGAAGGCGCGTGACGTGCCTTCTTCTCAAGTGCTGTTCTCAGTGTATTCCCTTTCCGACAAGAACAACGCAATGCGGCAACCGCAAGCGCCGCACAACATAAGATAGGCAGAGTCCCCCTTTTCTTTCAAGAGTCCCGGCCATACGAGGATGTTCACTTTTTCCCGTTTCGCCAAAACTTCATCGAAACGTCACGATCCCGGCCGGGCCTTGCGGATGGCGCTCGACGAAAGCGAGGAACGCGGCCCATGGATGAAAGTCCAGACCGGCGGCGCGGACCGCGCCAGAAGCGACGCATGGCGCTCGTCGAGGCGGTTTGCCGGGAAGGTCTGCGCCATGCGTGACGAGAGGAAAGCCAGCGTCGAACCGGGCCGGTCGATCACGGCGATGGGGAAAGTGCGGGCGATCTCGCGCCAGTTCTGCCAGTGATGGAAGGAAGCGAGATTATCCGCGCCCATCACCCAGGCGAAATCGACGCCCGGATTGGCGGCGCGGATCAGCGCCAGCGTATCGGCCGTGTAGCGCACGTTGAAGGCCGCCTCCAGCGCCGTCACCTTGATGCGCGGATCGCCGGCCACCGCCTCGCTCCACGCCAGCCGGTCGCTGAGCGGCGCCAGCTCGCGCCGGTCTTTCAGCGGATTGCCGGGTGTCACCATCCACCAGAGCTGGTCGAGCCGCAGCCGGCGGATGGCGATCTCCGCCACCAGCGCATGGCCGGCGTGCGGCGGGTTGAACGATCCACCGAACAGGCCCACCGCCATGCCCTTTTCCACATGCGGCATGCGCAGATAACGCGCATCGACGCCCGGATAACGCGCCTGCAATGCGGAAAGCCCGAAACCGAACCTCATTCAGGCCTGATCCCGAAAAGTGTGAAACGGTTTTTGGACAAGATCATGCCCACTCTATTCACGAACTTGCCCGTTGCCGCGCACGCGGTATTTGAACGAGGTGAGTTGCTCCACGCCCACCGGCCCGCGCGCGTGCATCTTGCCGGTGGCGATGCCGATTTCCGCGCCCATGCCGAACTCGCCGCCGTCGGCGAACTGCGTCGAGGCGTTGTGCAGCAGGATCGCCGAATCGATCTCGTTGAAGAACCGTTCCACCACCTTTTCGTCTTCCGCGACGATGGCCTCGGTATGATGCGAGGAATAGCGGGCGATATGGCCGATGGCCCCGCCGACGCCGTCCACCAGCGCGACCGAAATGATGGCGTCGAGATATTCGGTGGACCAGTCCTCTTCCGTCGCGGGCCTTGCCGCCGGCCAGAGCGCCCGCACTTCGTCGCTGCCGCGAATTTCGCAGCCCCGGGCGGCGAGGTCTTCCAGCACCGGCGCCAGATGCGTTTCCGCCACGGCGCGATCCACCAGCAGCGTCTCCGTCGCGCCGCAAATGCCGGTACGCCGCATCTTGGCGTTGACGGCGATGGCGCGCGCCATGGCGAGATCGGCGGACCTGTCGATATAGAGATGGCAGATGCCTTCCAGATGCGCGAAGACCGGCACACGCGCCTCCGCCTGCACGCGCGCGACGAGGCTCTTTCCCCCGCGCGGCACGATGACATCGATGGCGCCATCCAGCCCTTTCAGCATTTCACCGACCGCCGCGCGGTCCGTCACCGGCACGATCTGGATGGCATCGGCGGGCAGGCCCGCCGCTTCCAGCCCGGCGACCAGCGCCTTGTGGATGGCGGCGGAGGAATGCGCCGAATCCGAACCGCCGCGCAGGATCACCGCATTGCCCGCCTTGAGGCAGAGCGCGCCGGCATCCGCCGTCACATTGGGGCGGCTTTCATAGATCACGCCGATCACGCCGAGCGGCGTGCGCACGCGCTCTATATGCAGCCCGTTCGGGCGGTCCCATTCGGCGATCACCGCGCCCACCGGATCAGGCAGGGCCGCCACGGCGCGAATGCCCTCGGCAATCGCCGCGATGCGGCTTTCGTCCAGCGTCAGCCGGTCGATGAAGGAGGCCGCCATACCGGCCGCGCGCGCGTTTTCGAGGTCGAGCCTGTTGGCGGCGAGGATCGCGTCGCGGCTCGCCAGCACGGCATCGGCAGCCGCCAGAAGCGCCTTGTCCTTCTGCATGGCGGACGCGATGGCGAGCGGCGCTGCGGCGGCCTTCGCCCGGCGGCCCGTTTCAGCCATCACCGCCGCGATATCGGCGTCCGCTTTGGTCAGCATCCCGTCCCTCTCATGCGCTTAATGTTTCACTGGCGGCCCGTGTCTCACCCATGCCCCGCACCACCAGATCGTTGCGGTGGATCATCGCCGCGCGCGCATCATAACCGAGAATAGTGCCGATCTCATCGCTTTTATGCCCGGCGATCCGGCGCGCGTCACCGGCGTCATAGGCGACGAGACCGCGCGCGATCTCGCGCCCGTCCTCGTTCAGAACCGCCACCGTGTCGCCGCGCTCGAACTGGCCCTCGACCGCCTTCACGCCAGCGGGCAGAAGCGACTTGCCGGATTTCAGCGCCCGCGCCGCCCCGGCATCGACCGTCAGCCGGCCCGCCGGTTCCAGATTGCCTGAAATCCATGTCTTCCACGCATTGACCGGCGCGCGCGCCGGCTCGAACAGCGTCGCCCGCTCGCCCCGGTCGATGGCCGAGAGCGGCGCGGCGCGGGTGCCGGACGTGATGATCATCGCCGTGCCGGCGGCATTGGCGATCTTGCCGGCGTCGAGCTTGGTCTTCATGCCGCCGCGCGACAGTTCGGATGCAGCTGCCCCCGCCATCGCCTCGATCTGCGGCGTGATCGCCTCCACCAGCGGCAGGAACTCGGCGTCCGGGTTCTTGTGCGGCGGAGCGGTGTAGAGCCCGTCTATATCGGAGAGCAGGATCAAAAGGTCTGCCCCCATCATCGTCGCCACACGCGCCGCCAGCCGGTCGTTGTCGCCATAGCGGATTTCCGATGTCGCCACCGTATCGTTCTCGTTGATGACCGGCACCGCTTTCAGCTTCAGAAGCGTCTCGATGGTGGCGCGCGCATTGAGATAGCGCCGCCGCTCCTCCGTATCGGACAACGTCACCAGAATCTGGCCCGACTTGATGCCATGCCCGCCCAGCACATCGGCATAGGCCTTGGCGAGCGCGATCTGTCCGGCGGCGGCGGCGGCCTGACTTTCCTCCAGCTTGAGCGCCTTTTTCGGCAGGCCCAGCACCGTGCGCCCCAGCGCGATGGCCCCCGACGACACCACCAGCACCTCCACACCCGCATGTTGCAGCGCTGCGATATCCTTGCCGAGGCTTTCCAGCCATTCGCGTTTCAGCCCATGGGCCCGGTCCACCAGAAGCGCCGAGCCGATCTTGACCACGATGCGGCGATAGTCCCTGAGCTGCTTCAACATGGATATCGGTCCCCGGTCACTTCACGCCTTCCGCCGCGCCCGCTTCTTCGGCGCGGCTGAGATCGATCACCGCGGCAAGGCTACGCAGCGCGTCGTTCAACCCCTCATGGGTCACCGCCGACAGAAGCAGCGGCTGCTTGCCGCAGGCGCGCTTCAGCGCCGCAGCCTTTTTCTTGCGCGCGTCCGCGTCGAGCGTGTCGACCTGCGACAGCGCCACCACTTCGTGCTTGTCGATGAGCCCGTGGCCATAGGCCTCCAGTTCGCCGCGAATGATCTTGTAGGCCTTGCCGACATTCTCCTCCTGCGCGGAGACGAGATGCAAAAGCACCCGTGTGCGCTCGACGTGGCCGAGGAAGCGGTCGCCGATGCCCACGCCCTCATGCGCGCCCTCGATCAGGCCCGGAATGTCGGCGATGACGAATTCGCGCCCGTCCACCCGCGCCACGCCCAGATTGGGATGCAGCGTCGTGAAGGGATAATCGGCGATCTTGGGCTTGGCCGCCGTCACGCTTGCCAGAAAGGTGGACTTGCCGGCGTTGGGCAGGCCGACGAGGCCCGCATCCGCGATCAGCTTCAGGCGCAGCCAGATGGTGCGCTCGATGCCCTCCTGCCCCGGATTGGCGCGGCGCGGTGCGCGGTTGGTGGAGGTGGTGAAATGCAGGTTGCCGAACCCGCCATTGCCGCCCTTGGCGAGGCGGTAGCGCTGGCCGACCTCGGTGAGGTCGCAGATCGGCGTCTCGTTGTCTTCCTCGAAAATCTGCGTGCCGGCCGGCACTTTCAGCACCACGTCGTCGCCCTTGGCGCCGGTCATGTTGCGGCCCATGCCGTGCATGCCGGTCTTGGCGCGGAAATGCTGCTGGTAGCGATAGTCGATCAGCGTGTTGAGCCCGTCGACCGCTTCCGCCCACACGTCGCCGCCACGCCCGCCGTCGCCGCCGTCCGGGCCGCCGAACTCCAGAAACTTCTCGCGGCGGAACGACACCGCCCCCGCGCCGCCGCTGCCGGAGCGGATATAAATCTTGGCCTGATCGAGAAATTTCATGGAATTCAAACCTTCCCGGATGCCCGCGGCCTTCGACAACGGACGCCCAAAACTCTGCGCGGGCGGACAATCTCCGCATGCGTCGTTGCAATTACAGCAAAAGCCGCTCCCTGCAAACAGGTGAGGAAGCGGGTTTGTCTCAGTTTACTTTGTCGCTCCAGACCGGATCGGTGAAATCGATGAAGAGCAGGTTCTGATCCAGATATTGCCCCTGCACGAAAAGCGATTTCGGCTCGACACCGTAAGTCCTGAATCCGAGCGCGTCATAGACGCGCTTCGCGGCCTCGTTGGTCGCCACCACCTTGGCGTCAAGGACGACGACATGGCGGGCGGCGTGGTCGATGACCTTTTCCACCAGCGCCCGGGCCAGCCGCAGCCCGCGCGCTTCCGGCGCGACATAGACGCCCCACAGCGTGCCGCGATGGCGCTCGGACCGGCGATCGTGGCGGAACATACCCGCTATACCCAGCAGCGTCTCGCCGTCGAACGCGCCGAACACCACATTCCCGTTCACCTGCTCCAGACGCCGCGCGAACACGCTGTCTGAATAGGCATTCTCTTCCTCGAAATTCGATCCGAAGGCTGTGGGCGCAAGCTGGAGCCCGCTGAGACGCAGGGCACGGTAGCGGTGCAGGTCGCCCATGCCGAGCGGGCGCAGTTCGATGCGCTCGCGGGCGCCCTCTTGGGCAATTGTGCGGGTATGGTTCATGCTGATCATGCCTCCGGATGCGAAAAAGGGAAGATGGTGCCCCATCTTCCCTTTCGATCTTTTGGCTTGGCCGCCATATGCACCGGGTCTGATGGGACGCCGGTGCTTTAATAAGAGTGCCCGGCTTACTCTGCGGCTTCCGCGATCGGGTCGACCGACACGTAGGTGCGGCCGTTGGCTTTCGTGCGGAAGGACACGGAGCCGGTGACCGTCGCAAAAAGGGTATGGTCCTTGCCGATGCCGACATTGGTACCCGGATGCCACTTGGTGCCGCGCTGACGCACGAGGATATTGCCGGCGCGAACGGCTTCGCCGCCGAACTTCTTCACGCCAAGGCGCTTGGACTCAGAATCGCGACCGTTACGCGAGGAACCGCCAGCTTTTTTGTGTGCCATTGGTGTTCTCCTTCAATCTCTTGACGTTACTCGGCCGACTCGGCCTTGGCTGCGGCCTTCTTCGGCGCTGCCTTGCTGGCCGGTGCGGCTTCGCCCGCGGCGGCTTCCGCCTTGGGAGCCTTCTTCTCGGCAACCTTTTTCTCGGAGGCCTTCTTCGAGGGCTTGGCGCCGTCGGTGAGGATTTCCGAGATGCGGATGGTCGTCAGTTCCTGACGATGGCCGCGGGTACGCTTGGAGTTCTGGCGGCGGCGCTTCTTGAAGGCGATGACCTTGCGGCCGCGGCCCTGCTCCACCACTTCGGCGGTCACGAGGGCGCCGGCCACGGTGGGAGCGCCGATCGTCGTGCCGACCATCAGAACTTCCGCGAATTCCACGATGTCACCGGCTTCGCCGGCGACCTTCTCGACCTTGATGAGGTCGTTTGCGGCAACGCGATACTGCTTGCCACCGGTCTTGATGACTGCGAACATTTGTTATCCTTTCGGGTCGTTCGGTCCGGCTCTCGCATCGGGCATTGGCGCCGCGCCTGTGGGCCGTCTTTTTATCAGTCGGTTGAGGGATGGGCCTTCGGCCCTTGATCGCGGCGCCGGAAAACCGGAAAACCGCAACCAAAACAACAGGCGCGGATCGCCCCACGCCTGAAGTCCGGTGCTTATAGGTGCGAAGCGGCGGCAAAGTCAAGAATTTTCCCGGAATTTTGGCGGGATCACGCAAATTAACTCTTGTCTAATGGCGCGCTGGCCGTTATTGAGCCGTCGCACGCTCGGCATTCGCTTTTTGATGCTTACTCTGGAATGGTCCGTGACGGACCGGTCTCGATGTTGTGGCACAACGCGGAGAGGTGGCTGAGTGGTTGAAAGCACCGCACTCGAAATGCGGCATGGGGGCAACTCCATCGGGGGTTCGAATCCCTCCCTCTCCGCCATAATATATTGATTTTATTGCAAATTTTTCTATTCAACAAAGAGCGCAGTCATACGAACCGACGATTTATAAGGTCGGCATTCTGATAAAAGCCACGTTTTCGGCACAGGCTAGCAAAACATTTCACTGGATAGCTCAAAAGCCTAACGGGCGCTCTTCCGGAGGAAGCTGGTGGGCTGAAACATCAGGAAGCTCCGCGAGTTCCTTTTCACGCTCCGCCTCGCTCTGTTTTTTCCGCGCAGCAACTTCTTCCAACACCCCGTCAATATGAATATCCAGCAAACTAACAATTGCTTGAAAGAATGCGGACAAACGGAATGCTACAAATGACCCAAGAAACACGATTACAAAATTAAATATCCAACTCAAATCAATTTTGATATCAAATCTAGATGCATTAATTATAAATTTCCAACCTACCGCTTGCGCAAGAACAATAGCACCAATAGCCATCAGAGAAAAAAGCAATATACCAAAAAAGAATGATATTTGAGTCCTCAATGCGCAACGATACCGCTCCACTATCGCCTTAGAGAGCGTTCCACCTTTAAGAATCGTAGCACTTAAAACAACCGTCGGGAATATAGCTGCATTAATAATACTAAGTGCCGATACTATATTTCCAGAAGGGGCATCAAGACTATTTGGATCAAGCACATAAGCACTAATGGAACTGATTACAACGGCCCCAATGCACTGCAATATCAGGCGAATATCCATGGTGCATCATACCACCCTTGTGCTATTTAAATATGACCTTCGGCTCTCCAATCGTCAAATTGTTGAATAAGTTTACGCCTTGCGTCATTTGCATCAAAAAGAGAGCCAATCGGTTGGATAGATGTCTTTCCTTGAAGTCTTGCACCGAGGCCATTCACCGGACCATCCGGGCCTTCAAATGATAAATCCTCCACGTCTTCAACGTTACGGAACACACGGTGAAGATCACCTATGTTGAGGTCTCGGCTGCGTCTTCCGTTTTTAAACTTAAGTAGAACATCCACTTCGACCTGTCCTCCTTCGACCAATCGCCGAAGATCAGCATCAGCTATCAATAGCGTATTGAGTAGGCCTTGGGGAGTAGGACGGCGCTCCGCTTCATGATGTAAATCATCTCGGCCAGCCGGCCGAACATTTGCTGCTTCAAGAGGATCAAATCGAAAACGAACTGAACTTGCCCTCATTTTTTCAGAAACAGCCGTTCGCGCCGCGAGAACAATACGACGATCATTCGCAAGTAGAAGTGCGTCCTTTTGGCAAAACCATGTCAAATAATCTTCTAAGCAACGTGATGAAAAGTAACCTTTCGAGGCGAATAAAACGTGATCTCCATGGATGAGCGCGTATAGAGAGCCTCTGTGTGGAGCGTTCCCTTCTGGAGCAGGGTGTTGCTTGACAATAAGTCTTTCATCGTTACGATCATCTTCGACAGTAATCAAGAAAGCTCCGGGCTCCGCGCGTAAAAACTCTGCAAAAACCCAATCGTTCGTTTGAGAATAAGCATTTAGGACGACATCGTGTTCATCTAAACATTTTTGCTTTCGAGCCCGAATACTTTGTCGTATTCTTCGTCCGTCTTCAAGCTGAGCATCCATAATACGCACGATAGCATCGCGCAGCGATTCAGTGGTAATAGTCGGCGTTTGACGGCTGCAATATCTATAATGGATTGTTGCCATAATCCCCCCAATGCCCCAGCGAATCAGATGAACTTCTAGCGGAATTAGGACGGAAGATTCCCTTAAGGGTCAATACCCCTGTTTATTTGCATTGCATCAATATGATGACACTGATTTAGTCACGCAGTTTCGAATCCGCTTGGCGGATTTCAAAAAACAATTGGCTCCCCCAACCGGGGCATCCTACGCATGATCTTCGAAATCAATCGGAGATCAGCATGGCAACAATCAGGAAGCTCAGAGGACGCTGGCAAGCACAGGGCTGGCGATTTAGCATTTCCAAAAGCGCACCGGATTCTGCACGTGTTTCAATTCTGGGTTTGTAATCTGCTTTCCCCGACTTCCTACATACAGTTCCCACACCGCTTCCAGTGCTTCTTTGCCAATGAAGCCAAACCGATGCCCCTCAGCATCTGAGGCGTGTGGCACATCTGAGAAGTTTTCAAGCGTCGCAGGCAGCCAAATCTCAGGCGAAAATACGCCAACGGTTACGCCACGAACGACCGCAACTACATAAGCGGCATTCTCCGCTCGGTTCTTATTGATACGCCAACAGTATCGGACGAGATCATATATGGCTTTCCGATTGAAACGCTCCTCAAGTTTGTTGATGCAAATAAGGACTAAGCTGTCTGCAGGTTCAGCCGGGAACTCAGGAAGACTGTATTTATCGATTAATTCGATGTGGTTCATCGGACCTCGATCCGTGCTTGCATGACCGCCTTGAATATTGGTTAATCCGGGATAAGCATCGATCAAAGCCGCTTCTACTTCGAATATAGCTGCGTCCGGAATTTCGTGCCTGTGAATGACGTGGGCGACAGAAAGACCGGCATTCTTGATTGCCCGAATACGATCCAGCTTTGCGCCAAGGATTTGATCACCGTCACCATCGCCAACGGAAACGCCTGCGGCGTGGTCAAACACACGGTTACCTTTTCCTTTTCCGACATAAAAGGTCTCGCCATTGCGGGGATCGATCAGCCGGTAAACATAATTGCCTAGCTTCTCGCAGACTTCTTCAGAAAAACGATCATTACCTCTCATTTCAAAGTGATAACTCTGGCAGGAGCGAACGTCTCATATCTTTTGACTCCCGTGACCAGCCCCTTCCCAAACCTCGGTGAACCCACCGCCCCTTTAAGCCAACATTCCTTTTTGGGCTTAATGTAAGTGAAAGCTACGCACCGACTGTTATCGATGCACGCAAGGCGACACGCGAGAGGAGTTTTTGCTGATGCGTTGGGGCGATGTGATAAATCCCCACCCGGCAGATCGATATCATCGAAAAGGGCCTTGGCTGGATCAATCATGCCAAGAGAAAATGGAGCAGGATCAGCCTCCGCACCGCTAAGGAACCGGCCTGACAAAGCAACGCTGTTTCCATCGACTCGTCCCTCGCTCGCTTTCAAGAAACAATTCGGCCCCTTTTTGATCCTTGGATTGGTATTGAACGTGAAAGCTTTGCATTGTCCGTTCATCGCAAGGCAGCTTTTGGCACATGCAGCAGCATCATCGACGCGGATAGTCGATATATCCTCACCGAAGAGATCCAGTCCTGTATACAGGGCGATTCTGTTCGGGCGCTTGGTGAATTCTTCCAACGGTGAGAGCTTCGCTACGGCTTCGGTTTCAACGGTGGACTGCGGAGCCGGAGCAATGGGTGAAACACCAGCTACAGTTTTCTTAGATTCCTTTATATCGTCATTTTTTTCGGTGGGAACAGCGCTCGCCGCCGGTGGATTAACTACTGTTTGTTCCTCACCAGACCGATTGAGCTTGTATCGTTCAATTTCTTCCTGACTGAATACATGCATTTCGTCAGGAGGCGTCTTGAACATGACTTGCATGACTTCCGCTGGCGTATTAAATCTGCTCAACACTTCAATTATATCGGAGATCGCTAACTGAGCACCGACAAGATCCGGCGAATCCGAAGATATCTGATGAACGCCCAACTCGCCGTCCACCTTTCGTTCCTTGCCAGCCAAGAAAATATAGGAACAGGCGGAATAACACTTACCCGTTTTCGGGATGTAAGTTGCCAGCGCGCGCTGATTGATGTCGTCAGCAATCAATAAGCCGGCTTGAACATTGCCACCGCCACTGTTTAGCGTGACCAACTTCGCATTGGGTGCAGCACGAAGAGCTCTGTGAAAATCCAATGCCGTGCCCGGCTCAACGAGACCATTCATCGCAATGATATCTGGCTTGGTATCATCGACCGAAAATGGACCAAAGGTCTTTTCTGCTGCCACGACTACGGTGCTCGTCATGGCAGAAAACAGCGAAACAAAGCCCGCAACCGCACAACATAACGATTTACGCATAACCCCAACCCCATTACTTGGCTTATGTAACAACAAGCGTGATATGCTGACAAGGACACTTTTCTGCCCTCGACGACTCCATATCGTGATGGACGGATCGAATGCGGGGATAATCCCTTGGCTCCCTTTCCGGGGCATCCTACGCATGATCTTCGAAATCAATCGGAGATCGCAATGGCAACCATCAGGAAGCTCAGGGGCCGCTGGCAAGCACAAGTCCGCAGGCGTGGCATGAAACCGCGCTGCAAATCCTTCGACAGCAAGACCGAAGCCGAGAAGTGGGCGCGCGATCTGGAGAGCCAGGTCGACAAGTTCGGCGCGGCGCCAGATACGCGCATCCTCGAAAGCACGACGCTCGGCTCATTGCTTAAGCGGTATGCCGAAGAAGTCTCGCCGACAAAACGTGGATCGACTCAAGAGATTCAGCGCCTCGGCGTGCTTCAGCGCCACGATCTCGCCTACCGGACGCTGGTAGGCTTGTCGCAGCAAGATATTGCATCGTTCCGCGACGAGCGCCTGAAGACAGTCAGGCCTGCCACCGTTGTCCGCGAGCTTGCGATTCTCAGCCACGTCCTTGATGTCGCGATACGCGATTGGGGTTATCCCCTCGCCCAAAACATCGTGAAAATGGTGCGCCGTCCAACGATCAACAACAGCCGATCGCGCCGCCTGACTGCTTCAGAAGAACAACGCATCCTCGACGCCTGTGACGAGGGTAAGGTTGAATGCTGCCGCACGCTGGTCATTCTGGCGATTGAGACCGGGATGCGCCGTGGTGAGATTCTTGGTCTGAAGTGGGCGGACGTCTCGCATAACCGGTGAGTGATTTCCTTGGCGATGACCAAGAATGGCACGAGCCGCGAGGTGCCTCTTTCACAGCGAGCCTACGAGGCTTTGATGGCGCTGAAACAAAATGAGGGCGTAGATCAATCCATGCCGTTCGCGATGACCACATCAGCCTTTGAGCAGACGTGGCGGCGTGTTCTGAAACGTGCGGATGTCAGCAATCTCAAATTCCACGACTTGCGCCATGAAGCCGTCAGCCGATTCTTCGAGATCGGACTAAACATCATCGAGGTCAGCACGATCTCGGGACACAAAGAGCTTTCGATGCTGAAGCGATACACGCACCTGTCCGCCGACAGCTTGGTTGGACGCCTCGGGTAATACAACCAATGATTACAAAATCAAGTTGACACTACAATTAAGAGATTCAAAAAGTGTCAACATAGCCCTCAAAAACTCTTCATTTTTGCCCATCCGTAGCAACCAAACCAACCTAAAAAGTGATGATTGCACCCGTTTTGATTGCGCTAAGTTGACAGAGCTTTACATAAAGTTGGCGGTTTCTATCTGATTTTAGCGATTTTGGAATTCTGTCAACATTGGCGCTCTACCGGTGCATTAAAGAGCCAGCGCCGAAATACTATCGTTGCCGCACTGCATGATCGCGTAGATGCATCTACCTTTTTGACCGCCGCGTCATCACGGCCAGAGGCTACGCAAAAGCCTTGTGGTGCAATGGCGAAAACGTATTCTCCGACATCCGTTCGGTTACTGAAGATCATTGCCCGAGACGTAGCCACGTATCTCGTCAGGATCTCCATTCCAATGACCAACCGGGGTGCTCCGGATGCAATAGAAAATCGTCCGGATAGGCTGGACATTCGCCGGAGACGCGCCGCCGTTGTCTTTTCCCGACGCCGTCGAACCGTTACCTTCTCATTCGTGCAGCCGCGACCTCGACCATGTGCTCGATTGATGACGGTGCGAATGTCGAAGTCCTAGAAAAAAGCAACGACATCGATGGGGATGCCTTCTGAATCCACCGCGACTTTTTGAACGAAACCTCCCATATGCGAAAATCGCCACAGAAGCTCACTGGCGAGCACCGGCAGTCTAAGAGTGTTGGGTGCATGGGAAAACACGACACCTGCAAGCGAGAATCCTCGAGTCAAACTGATTATGTTCCCTCACGCACAATCGACTGCGCGCCACACATTTTTCGCTATAACACGAGATGAGATCACCGATGCAGGGTCGCCTGATTGATGCAGATGAAAAATTCGCTCACGATCTGCGTCATCTCACCGAGTTGAGCACTATAACCAAAAAGCGGGACATTCCTAGCGATTGAAAATTTGGCGAATGGGTTTCAACGCCCATCCGGAGGGAAAACTATGCCTATGCTCAAGAACACTTTATTGAAGCGTCTGGAAGAGATCGTCCAGATGCGAACCGTTCTGCACCCAAGAGAGTGGAAGAACGAAAGCACGCTAATGATGCAGCGGTGGTTGGACTATCGGTTCAAATCGCCCATGTCACTCACTTTGCTGTTCGCAACGATCTATCAGGAAAAATTGCGCGCTCATATTCGCCGGCACGAGGATGTCGCAAAAGCCGAAACTGTATTCGGCACTAAAACCGAACGTCCTCATGAAAGAGAGAGGTGGTTCACCGCCCTTTGGAGGGCGAGACAGAGAGCCGACAATTTCTTTTTGCCCTATGATGCCTATATCGAATTCTGTTTTGATTTCTCATCACGCCGAAAGCGCCGTTGGACGATGTTGCCTAGCCAGCTTCATCCTTCCCCGCGAATAAGGAAGCATGGCTTAAATGCTTCGATACGTTCCACGAGGAGCGGATGCCGCATCTGATACAAGGAGCCGGTGCCATTCCTCAGTATCGCCTCGAAAATGATCTCAAGCTGCCCGCGCAAATTGAATTTCGAAAGATCATGCTCGCCGAGGTCAAGAAGTCCGGTCGTCGCATGTTCGATCAGATTGCCGAACGGGTGCACGCAAAGCGACATTTGAGTTTTACATCGGTAATCGCGCTGGTGCCAGAAGAAGATCGTCTCGACGTGGAAAAGCGTGCACTGTCATCTTTCGTCGATGGTGATTGGCCCCCGGAGCCGAAGGTGAAACTGGGGGCTGAAGAATTGCTTCCGAGTTGCTTCGGAGTGGCGGAGACCGTCAATATTAAAGCGTTTCCTTGCTCGAACTGCCCACTGGTAGAAAAGTGTCTGGCTCTCGGTCATCAGGCTATGAATGTCACCGAGCGCTTGACCGGAAGTGCTTCTCCTGTGTGGGAGGCGGACAAGGCGCGCAACCGGAGGAATACGTCTAATTCTCGGTCAAGGAAGGCAGAAGACATAACTCTAACCGAGGAATCAGTTATGAAATAAGCTGACGAATTAAAGTCCGGAGGATGTAAGCGCTTCCTATATTAATAATACTCTTAAAAGAATATAAAAACATAGGAAGCGCTTACATCCTCCGGCCGCCAGATACGCTTCACCCACAAATCAAGCTTAGAAACGCTCCGGTTTTGATAAGACGGCATGCCTGCACAGATAGGTAATGCTCGTTACTGATTTAGCAGGAAATCTATCCACAGAATACAAGACATCGTTCACCCACTTCATACTGAGTGGAATTCAACCCACCAAGGAGAATTATCTATGAATTATAACATGCTCGATTTGCACCGCTTTTTCCGTAATCGTTTCGAATCATACGTGGATAGAAATGACACCTCCGGTTCCTACGTTAACGACGGTGTGCCGTTAACTCTTCGCAACATCTGTGAAATGCTGGAAGATGACATTGAACCGTTCCCTCGAGCGTATGATCAAGACATTCGCAAGCTGTGCGATCATGAATATCTGATTTGGTTTCGTGACGTGCGAACCTATGGGAACGTTGCACGATTAATGACTTATCTGTTAGGCGGCGTGGACGAATTTGAGCCAGTATCGTGCGGTAGCAATATGAACCATGCTGATGAAACTCTCGGCGAGTTGGTCGTATCGGGTTGCAATGGCGCGGTTGATTTTCAGCCTACCAAACATCC
>Ga0209915_1000203_pt1 | contig 195741 bp, 193 predicted proteins | sample ThiBiot_750_plan_FD_183952 | JGI IMG/M metagenome (GOLD analysis project Ga0209915, IMG submission 183952) | Wastewater bioreactor microbial communities from Cape Town, South Africa - Thiocy_cont_750_plan (SPAdes) | ecosystem: Engineered > Bioreactor > Thiocyanate-remediating >... | reverse complement strand
AGGCCGTCGTGAAGGCCGAAGGCGATATCGCCAAAGGAAAGCTCGAAGAATCGCGTACCGAGCTTCTCTGGGGGCACGCCGTCGCACCGTACTGGGACACCCAGCTCGGCGTTCGGGTGGATAACGGGGAAGGCCCGAGCCGTCAATGGTTGGCTTTCGGCATCCAGGGCCTCGCCCCCTACTGGTTCGAGCTGGAGGCGACGGGCTACGTGGGAAGTGGTGGACGTACGGCGCTGCGTGTCGAAGGCAGCTACGAGCTGCTGCTGACCCAGCGACTGATTCTGGAGCCTCGCGCCGAGTTGCAGTTTTATGGCAAGGACGACCCGGAACGCGGTATCGGCAAGGGCCTGGCCGAAGCGTCTGCTGGCTTGCGCCTGCGCTATGAATTCAGTCGCCAGTTCGCCCCCTATATCGGCGTGGAACGGGCGGGCAGCTTCGGACGCACCGCGGACTATGTGCGTGCCGAAGGCGGCCGTGCGCAGCAGACGCGCTGGGTGGCTGGCGTGCGATTCTGGTTCTAGAACCTAGCGGGTTTGATCATCTGATGAGAGGCGATCCATGAACATGCACTACGACAGAAGCCAGGGCAAAGTGCCGAGACGCCAGGCATTGATCGCTGGCTTGTTGGTGATGGCACTCGCAGGACCGAGCCTGGCGCAGAGCCGACCGATTGCCAAGGTCTGGAAGGACCCGAGCTGCGGATGCTGCAAGGACTGGGTCTCACACCTGCAAGGCGCAGGCTTCGATGTGCAGGTTCTCGACACCGGGAACACCGCAGCGCGCACGCGGCTGGGCATCCCGCAGAAGTACGGTTCTTGCCACACGGCGCAGATCGGCGGCTATGCCATCGAGGGTCATGTGCCTGCCTCGGACATTCAACGCTTGCTGCGCGAAGCCCCGCAGGCCATCGGCCTCGCGGCGCCCGGCATGCCGGTCGGTTCGCCCGGCATGGATGGTCCGGCCTATGGTGGACGCAAGGACGCCTACGACGTGCTGCTGATTGGGAAAAACGGTAGCAGCACGGTCTATCAGTCGCATCGCTGACCATCCATCAACCCTTCTCCGTGGAGATATGCCATGCAGCATCAGCACACACAGACCCCCAGCGATCGCCCCCGGTTCTGGCGATCGCGCTACGGCGTGGCGTTCCTCATCATCGCCGCTGTCGCCGCGTATTTCCTGCTCAAGGAGCATACGGCACATGTTGCCGGCTATCTCCCCTTCCTGCTGCTGGCGGCTTGTCCGCTGATGCACCTGTTCATGCACCGTGGTCACGGCCACGGCGGACACGATCATGCCGCGCGTCAGGGTAAGGAAGGTGCCGCAGCCTCCAAGGAGCAGAAGCAATGAGTCGAGGCACTCGCACCGTGCGAGCACGCGACGCCGCGCTTGTCTCCTTGCGCGCCTGCGGCCTGCTGCGATCACCAGACACCAAAGGTTAACGGCGGAGGGCACTTGTCACTATGAATTCACCCAGCAAGTCTTCAGGACATGAGCACGCAGGCATGGCGGCGGGTGCCACAACGTCCGGCCCGCATACGCACCACCATCACGCCAGCCATGCCGGCAGTGACGACGCGGGCGGGTCCTCAAGCCACTCGCAGCCCGATGCCGCGACGCGCGATCCGGTGTGTGGCATGGCGGTCACGGCGGCGTCGGAGCACCGCTCCACGCACTTGGGGAACACGTACTTGTTTTGCAGCACCGGATGCAAGGCCAAATTCGACACCGATCCGGCGCGATATGCCAGCGGTGGCGCGGGCATAGGCACAGGCAGCGGCCATGCGCCGCATCACCATGCCAGCACCGCAGTTTCACCGGCCCCGGCGGCATCGCCAACCGCACCCGGAACGATCTACACCTGCCCGATGCACCCGGAGATCCGCCAGGATCATCCGGGAACCTGCCCCAAGTGCGGGATGACGCTGGAGCCCCTGCTGCCCGACCTCGACGACGACAACCCGGAGTTGCGTGACTTCTCGCGTCGCTTCTGGTGGACCTTGCCGTTGACGCTCGTGGTCCTGGCGCTGGCGATGCTGGGCGAGCGGCTGCACCTGATGGACATGGCTACGCAGAGCTGGGTCGAGTTGGTGCTGTCGTTGCCGATCGTGCTGTGGGCCGGCTGGCCCTTCTTCTCCCGCGGCTGGCTGTCCGTGGTCAACCGCAGCCCGAACATGTGGACACTGATCGGCCTGGGAACGGGTGCGGCATTCATCTACAGCGTCGTGGCAACCGTTGCGCCGGAAGTGTTTCCAGCCTCCTTCATGTCCATGGGACGGGTCGGCGTGTATTTCGAGGCCGCCGCCGTCATCATCTCGCTGACACTGCTCGGCCAGGTGCTGGAACTCAAGGCCCGCTCCCAGACTTCGGCGGCCATCAAGTCGCTGCTGGGGCTGGCGCCCAAGACCGCGCGGCGCATCAATGCGGACGGCAGCGAGGAAGACGTGCCGCTCAGCCATGTGCACGTCGGCGACCTGCTGCGCATCCGACCCGGCGAGAAGGTGCCGGTGGATGGCATCGTGCACGAGGGCAGCAGCTCGATTGACGAATCCATGCTGACCGGCGAACCGCTGCCCGTCAGCAAGCGCGCGGGCGACAAGGTCATCGGGGCCACACTCAACACCAACGGCGCGCTGGTCATGCGTTCGGAGCGGATCGGCTCGGACACCGTTCTATCGCAGATCGTCCAGATGGTCGCCCAGGCGCAGCGTTCCAAGGCACCGATGCAACGCATGGCCGATGTCGTTGCCGGCTACTTCGTGATGGCCGTCGTCGCCATTGCGGTAACGACGCTCCTTGTATGGGGATTCTTCGGGCCACAGCCCACCTGGGTCTATGGACTGATCAATGCGGTGGCCGTCCTGATCATCGCCTGCCCGTGCGCGCTGGGTCTGGCCACGCCGATGTCGATCATGGTCGCAACGGGCCGTGGCGCCACGCAGGGCGTGCTGTTCCGCGATGCCGCGGCGATCGAGAATCTTCGCAAGGTCGATACCCTCGTCATCGACAAGACAGGAACCCTGACCGAAGGCCGACCTGCTTTCGATCAGGTCGTCGCAGCCCCCGGCTTTACGAACGATGAGGTGCTGCGTCTTGCGGCCAGCCTGGACCAGGGCAGTGAACACCCCCTGGCCGACGCCATCGTGCAGGCCGCGCGTGCCCAGGGCCTCCAACTCGTGAAGCCTCAGAGCTTTGAATCGGGAACCGGCATCGGCGTGCGCGGAAAGGTTGAGCACCGGCAACTGGCGTTGGGCAACACAGTGCTGATGGAACAGTCTGGCGTATCGGTGGAACCGCTCGTACCCCAGGCCGAAGCTCTGCGCGGCGAAGGGGCCAGCGTCATGTACCTGGCGGTGGACGGGCAGCTCGCGGGCTTGCTCGCCGTGTCCGATCCGGTCAAGGGCAGCACCCCCGAGGCCCTGGCCGCGTTGAAGGCTGCGGGCCTGCGGGTCATCATGGCCACCGGGGACGGGCAGACCACCGCCAAAGCCGTCGGTGCACGCCTAGGCATCGACGAGGTGCATGGTGAGGTCAAGCCGGCGGACAAGCTCATGTTGATCGAGCGACTGCAGAAAGAAGGACGCATCGTCGCCATGGCCGGAGACGGCATCAACGACGCGCCGGCCTTGGCGAAGGCAGACGTGGGCATCGCCATGGGAACGGGAACCGACGTGGCGATGAACAGCGCCCAGGTCACGCTGGTCAAGGGTGACCTGCGTGGCATCGCTGTCGCTCGCACGCTCTCGGTGAGTACCGTGCGCAACATGAAGCAGAACCTCATGTTCGCCTTCCTCTACAACGCGCTGGGCATCCCCATCGCCGCCGGGGTTCTCTATCCCCTCACGGGCTGGCTGCTGTCGCCGCTGATCGCAGCATTGGCGATGAGCCTGAGTTCGGCGTCGGTCGTTGGCAACGCCTTGCGCCTGAGAGCGAGCCGACTGTGACCGGATTTTCTTTCTGAAACTACAGGAGCCTGCTATCGCCCAGCAAACCGTTTCTTTCGTTCCACGCCGTTGCAAAGGTGCAAGCCTTATCTCGGCATTTCGTTCTTAAACCACACCTCACACATCCAGGTAGAAACTTCTATGACCCGTTCACATTTCATCGCCAAGCTCGTCGCGCCGATCGCTGCTGGTCTGTTCGCCACCGCCGCATTCGCGCATCCTTCGCTGGTGTCTTCAACGCCGGCCGACAAGTCGCAGGTTTCTGCGCCAGCCACCATCGAACTGAAGTTCTCCGAGACGCTGGTGCCGCAGTTCTCCGCCGCGAGCCTTGTCATGACTGGCATGCCGGGAATGGCGAGCCATGGCCCGATGAAGATCAACGCCAGCGTCGCGGCTGCCGGCGACGGCAAGACCATGGTCATCACGCCGGCACAGGCGCTCCAGCCCGGTGACTATCGCGTCGAATGGCGTGCCGTCTCCTCGGACACGCATCCGATCACGGGTAACGTCACCTTCAAGGTGAAGTAAGCCCATGGCCGGGGATTGGTTGACCATCGTCCTGCGCCTGGCGCTGTATCTGGACCTGGCGGCGGCGTTTGGCGTCGCCATGTTCGGTCTCTATGCTTTGGGCAACGACGAGCGATCCTCGACGATCTCGCGCCGCTATCGCGTCCTCATTGGCGCATCCGCTGCCATCGGCATTGCCCTGTCGATGTGGGGCATGACGGTCATGGCCAAGGCCATGTCCGGTGCCCAGAGCTACGCGGAGCTGTCAACGCACGTCTTCGACATGCTCATTACGGGCACGCACATGGGCATCGCCTGGTGCATTCGCATCCTCGCGCTGTTGGTGTGTGTGCTCGTCGCAATGTTGAAATTGAACGCTACCTTGCGATTTGCAGTGATGGCGCTCTCCACCGGCGTGGCGCTGGCGACCCTTGCGTGGGCAGGCCACGGCGCGATGGACGACGGCGTTCGCGGCTACATCCATCTTGCGTCGGATATCACGCACCTCTGGGCAGCGGGCGCTTGGGTGGGCGCATTGGTGGCGTTCTTGATGCTGGCATCCCACAAGCAGGATGTCGCGCAAGACCCGGTAGCGGTCCTCAGTCGGACGTCGAATGGCTTTGCTCGCATAGGTACAGCGATCGTGGCTGCACTCGTCGTGAGTGGAATTCTCAATTACCTGTTGATCGCCGGACCATCGTTTGATCCGCTCATCTCGACGCTGTATGGCCGGCTGCTGATGGTAAAGCTCTTGCTTTTCGCAGGCATGCTGGCGTTGGCTGCTGCCAATCGGTATCGGTTGAGCCCGAGCCTGGAGGCTGCTTTGAAGGCAGGCAATCGCGCACAGGCAGTCATCAAGCTTAGACAGAGTCTGTTCACGGAGGCGACCTTGGCCGTTTTGGTTCTGGCGAGCGTTGCATGGCTTGGCATCTTGTCTCCCACTGGAACCTAGTCCTTCATGGGCGGCAGATGACAGCACATGAATTGAATGTAATGCACGGGTAAGCGCTCTGTAGACCGCCTGCTTCTACATTTAACGACGCGGCGCAAGTTGTCGTCGTTTTTACAAAGGAGTCGATCATGAAATCGCAAATTGTCATTGCCGCCCTGTTGAGCGCTCTCTCCGTGCCAGCCTTCGCCGGTCATGCAGCAGCCCAAGCAGCCAAGGAAATGGTTCCCTTGGCTGACGGGGGAACGCTGTACATCTTCAAGGACGGAAAGATGGCACAGGAAAGCCGCTTCGGGCGCGCCGTCTATCTCAATGTCGGAGCTTCGGTGTCGACGAAGGATGGGCGCAACATCGCGATCACCAGCAATGAAGTCGCTCGCCTCGGGTCGCTGCTACAAAAAGAGCACGGCGGATGACGCCGCGGGTGTGCGGTGCTTTTCAAAGCTTCTGCACAGTGTGACAGAGACGCGCGCCCCGATTGGGCGCGCGCGCTTGGGACGCGTCACGAGCAACCACGAGCGCTCAAGGTGCCAGTTTTTGCGATGTCAAGCGCATCAACTTCCCTGAAATGGATCCAGCCTCCCCGTCCACCGTGATTCGTCCACGGGACATCTGGCGCGAATGAGAACTTGCGAGGAGCCCGATTTATGGAGTTGCGTCATCTACGATGCTTTGTCGTCTTGGCAGAGGAGTTGCATTTCACGCGGGCGGCCGAGAGGCTGCATATAGAGCAACCCCCCTTGTCTCGCGCGATCAAGGAATTGGAAGATGAGCTTGGGGTCACGCTGTTTGACCGCGACCGCAGGGGCACACGGCTGACCGTGGCGGGGGCGGCATTCTTGCAGGACACCCGCCGACTCTTCACTGTCCTGGAGCAAGCGCGTGAAAATGCCAGAGCCATTGCCGCGGGCCTGAGGGGCAGCCTGCGCATTGCAATTTCCGATGGTGCGATGGACCCACGACTATCGGCGTTCCTAGCTCGTTGCCGCGCGGAAGAGCCCGAGGTCGAGATACGTCTCTCCGAGGTACCGCTGACCGAGCAGATACGGGGCCTACGGTCTGGCGACTTCACGATCGGATTTGCACACGCGGCGGATGTTGGCGAAGGCATCGTGGCTGAACCGATCTGGCGAGACCCGATTGTGATCGCCGTGCCAGCGCGGCACTCGCTTCTTGCGCACAAGCAAGTTCCGCTGAACGAACTTCAGGGTCACCCACTGGTTCTGTGCGACAAACTGGCCTGCGAAGGCTACTGCCGAGAATTAAATCGGCTGCTACAGGTTCTGGAACACAGACTCAACGTTGTCGAAGAAGTGTCGTCGCTGGACATGATGCTAACGCTCGTCGGCGCAGGCTATGGGATTGGTTTCATGACGGCGACCAAGATTCCCATCAGCCAGAGGCCGGACGTGGTGATTCGCCCTCTGGCGCAGGACACGGCGGTAATCACAACCTATCTGCTTCGGCCAGAAAGCAGCAACTCATCGGTTTCGCTGGATCGCTTCATCGAACGTCTGCGAGGACCTCCGGATGACTAAAGCGTCAATGCCTATCTGAATCGTGCGCCGCGGCACGAAGATTGCGTTCGGCTGCGCTGACGAGTTCCGCAGCACTGAGCTTGAGTCCGGCGGCGATTCTTAAGATCAGAGCGAGAGTGGGCATGTGCTCCCCACGCTCTATTTTGCCCATGTGCGATCGCTCGATCCCTGCTTTCGCAGCCAGTTCTTCCTGAGCAACACCTTGCGTCAGGCGGGCGACACGAACGGCCGCTCCGAATGCCAACGCTGGCTCGGCGTCGAAAGTGGTAGTTCCTGGGGGACGGCCTCGTCGGACAGTTCGCTTCTCCATCCTTGGAAGCGTCGAACAGTCCAAACAATTTAACCACGTTAAGTTTAACTCAAACTAGCTATCATGAAGACTTTCCATCCTTGTCTTATCGCTTCTTGGGGCCTCTCATGCACGACGCCACCAGCCCACGCCCACAGCTCAGGCTCGCCATAGCGCCTGGTGTGGCCTCTTCGTACCTAGCTGCATTGCTTGCCCTGCAGCGCGCGGAGGAGCCCGAAGTTTCTATGGAATTTAATGAGGTTACGGCGAGCGATCTCATTACGGGCCTCTACAAACGGCGCTTCGACGTCGGCCTTTCTCTGAAGCAGGTGAGCGATTCTTCGCTGAAGAGTCTTTCTATTTGGTTCGAGGCGACAGCTCTTGCCACGCCGCTGCGATACCCACTGCTCCGGCAGCAGTCAATCAGAATAGACGAACTTAAGGAGCACTCCGTGTTTCGATGGAAGGCCGAATATTCTCCTTCGCTGGACCAGTACCTGTCCTCCATGTCATCAACGGAAAGGCCGAATGTCCAGCATGTCAGTTCTTTTGAGATGTTATTGCTCTGGGTCGCAGCTGGATATGGCGTAGGGATTTCCTCGCGATCACGCATCGAAACCGCTAGCCAGTGCGGAATCTGCACGCGCCCAATAGCCGATGGCCCCTACGAGGTCATTACGCACCTGCAGCGACTCTCGGGACAGACGAATCTTGTAGCTGATCGATTTGAGCTTAGAGCCTTGCGAGTTGCCGAGGCGCGTAAAGCATGACAACCACGTGCGGTGCCCGCCCTTGCCGGTGGATTTGCAGCGGGTGCCGGTTCGGGCCAAGGCGCCGTCCAGACGCATCAATTCATCCTGGAAACTGACCTTGATCAATTCAACTCCCTACAACTTCCAATAGTATGTCCGCATGATCGGCTTAAGGCGCCTTCTCGCAAGATGGAGCCGCTGGATTACCAGCGGCCTAGTCGTAACCTTGCTTTTCTCGCAGGTTGCGATGGCGATGTACGTCTGTCCCAAGCCAGACCCGAGGGCATCTGTGGAAACCACGCAAATGCGTGCCACGATCTCGATGCAGCAGGCTGACAAGTTGCCAATGTCGGATTGCACCGGCATGCCTGATTCCATGGACAGCGAAGCGCCACAGTTGTGCCACGCTCATTGCAGTGGCGATCGGGAGTCGGCGCTTTCATGGCAGGGGCTGGACATTCAGTTTCTCGCGGCGCACGTGATGTGGCTCGCCAACTCGCTGCCCGGGTTGGTTCTCGACCGGGTAGCCCTCAGGCGGCACGTTACCTACATTCCTCCCAATCCCCGCGCGGGCTTTCCGCCGATCTACCTCACGTTCCAAGTCCTGCGGAATTGATTTATGTGTCCGTGCTCGCCGCGCACCGATGCGGCAGACCACGTGATTTCGTGAATACCAATTCCGAGGACAACCATGTTTACTCCCTTTTTTGGCGCCCCCGAGGGGCGCCCGTCGGCGTACGGCCGAGGCACAACGCCGGCCTCGATGCGAGTGCATCGTCTGAAAGCTATCAGCATCGCGTTGGCGGGCAGTGCGCTTGTCTCGCCTGTAGCCTACGCCCTCGATTTTGCTGAGGCACGCCTTATCGCGGAGCAGCAGAGCCCACGCATAAGCGCGCAGCAGTTGCAGGTTAACGTCGCCGAATCCGTGCAGAAGGCAGCAGGCTCGCTGCCCGACCCCAAGCTCTCGCTCGGCATCGAAAACTACCCCATCAGCGGCATGGATCGCTGGAGCATGACGCGCGAATCCATGACGATGCAGCGCTTGGCGCTCATGCAGGAAGTGCCCAACAGGGCCAAGCGCGACGCCCAGGTCGCCAGCGCGCAGGCGCGTGTGGATCGAGAACGCGCGGCGCTGGTTTTGCAGCGATTGCAGATCCGCCAGGAACTCAGCCTGGCGTGGATCGCCGCGCAGGCGGTGGAGCAACGGGAGATACTGCTGACGGAACTGCTCGCGGAGAACCAGCGCCTGCAAGACAGTCTCCCCGCTCGCGTCGCCGGCGGCACCGCCCAGGCTGGCGATCTGTTGGTCGCGCAACAGGAGGCGCTGACACTCACGGACCGCCGTGACGATCTACAGCGGGACCGGGCCAAGGCCAGGGCCGCGTTGCGGCGCTGGGTGGGCTCCAGGGCCGACGAAGCACTGCAAGGCGATCCAGGCCCGCTCACTCGCCCCGTCGCGCAACTGCGCACAGAACTGGCGAATCACGCGGAGCTTGAACTCTATCCGGCGATGCAAAGCATGGCCCGGGCCGAGTCCCGCGAAGCCCAATCAGAGACCCGCGGCGATTGGGCCTGGGAGATAGCCTATAGCCGGCGTGATCGCCGATGGGGCGACATGGTGTCATTTCAGGTGACATTCGATCTGCCTTGGCAGAAGGATCGACGCCAAGTGCCCATGATCGAGGCAAAACGGCACGAGTTGGAACGTCTGGACGCCGAACGCGAAGACGTGGCGCGGCGGCATTTGCAGGAGCTGGACGACAGCGCCGCCGAACTCCAAGCGTTGAACAGCCAGATCGACCGCCTGCAGACCGCCGGCTTGCAACTGGTACGGAACCGAGCGGCGCTTGCATTGAGCAACTACCGATCCGCCAAGGGGGACCTGAGCGCTGTGCTCAGTGCACGCGCCCAGGTGCTGGAGACGCGCATGCGTCTGATCGACCTTGGAGCGCAGCGCGACAGCCTCGTCGCCCGACTGAACAGCCTGATCGCGGACTGAGTGGAGACCCTCGCCATGAATACCTCTTCGAGAAACATCCTTGCCGGCTTGACGCTGGTTGCTGCCGGTATTGCCGTTGGATGGGGCGTCGCCCAATGGCGCGCCGGCCACCTCAGCGGCTCCCCCGCTGCCAACGTCTGTTGGCGCGCACTTAAAACTGACCCAGTGGGTCAGTTCTGGATGCGCGCCAACAGCGTCAGGCACTTTCGAGCATTGCCGCATCATTTAGCAACCGTTGAATGCGCTGGCGAGTCTCCTCTGGAATACCTTGCACAGACGAGTCAGGTCCGGGCCTGTTTGGCTGCTGCTGGGTGCCCGCGATGACCCGCACGACCATGCCCAAATTTCCTGGTGTCACGATGTCGATGGCTGCGCGATCACCCAGGTCCGGATGTGGGCGGGTCAGCATCCGGTACAGGTCCCACGGATCCGCATGCGGGCACTGGTTCATGAGCACCTGTGCCAGCTTGTGCTTGAGGGGTACCAGCTGCCAGTCGGGCACGCGTTGCCCGCGGTTGCCCAAGCTGATGGACAGCAGCTTGCCCGCCTTCAGCTCGCGGTTGATCTGGTCCTTGGACTTCCCGGCCAACTTGCCGAACAGCGGGACCGGCAGACTGCTCGGCGATTCGTAGATGACCAGCATTTCCTCGCGCTCGCGCTGGATGACAGACACCTCCGGCTCTGGCGCATGCGTCGGGGGCGGTGGTACCTGCGACAGTCGCTGGAATGTGATTCCCCCGTCGTTTGGCGTCACGACGATGGGTTCGGCCACCACAGGCGGAACGGATGCCGCAGAAGCAGCAGCGACGATGGTGTTGGGCTTGTCCTCCTCTGCCATGGCCGGCACGCCCTCGATATGGATCGTGAGGTGCGCGCTGGCCGCTTCCACTTGGCCCTGTTCGAGCAGATCGAGACGATCCGCCCAGTCCTGCATCATCCGGCGGCGCGGCTCAACATACTTGGCGTGGTTGTAGGCCGAACTCACCTTGTTCGGGTCCGAGTGCGAAAGCTGCGCGTCCACCCAAATCTTGGGATAGCCGATCTCGTTGAGCGCCGTCGAGATGGTTCCGCGGATGCCGTGACCGGTCAGTTGATCCTCGTAGCCCATTCGTTTCAAGGCCGCGTTGAGGGTGTTCTCGCTGATGCGCTTCTTGAGTTCGCTGCGGTGCGTGAGCAGATGGACCTGGGCCGGCCTCATCACACCCAACAGGTAGCGCACGATCTCGATGGCCTGCACGGACAACGGCACGATGTAGGGCGGAACGTCCTGCGGGCGCTTGCCGGCCTTGCGCATCTCGTCTTGGAGTTGCTTGACGATCTGCGGCGGGATGATCCACAGGCCACGGTCGAGATCGAACTGGTCCGGGGTCGCCAGCCGCAGCTCGCCGGTACGCACGCCGGTCAGGAACAGCAGCCGGATGCCGAGTTGGGTCTGCCAACCACGAGGGTTGTAGAGCCTGAGCTTGTGCAGGAACTCGGGAAGCTCCGGAAGATGCAGGTAGGGGTTGTGGTTCACCGGGGGCTTGGGCTCGGCCACCACGTCCAGGTCGGAGGCCGGATTGGCTTCCAGCCCCTCCACGATGACGAGGGCATAGCGGAACAACTGCCCCAGCCAGGTGCGGACCTTCTCGGCAGTGGTGAACGCCTTGCGCTCCTCGATCCTCGCCAGGACGCCCAGGAGTTGGGGCCGGCGAATGTCGTAGATCGACATCTGCTTGAGGCTAGGCAGCACGTCCTTGTTGAAGATCCGCAGGATTTGCGACAGCGTGCTGTTCCTGCCCTCCTTGATTTCCTTGCGGCGATGCTCGACCCACGCATCGAAGACGGCCTTGAAGGTGTAGTCGGCCGCAAGCTTGACCGCGTGTCGCTTCTGTTTCCGATCGGTATGGGGGTTGACGCCCTTTGCCAGAAGCGCCCGGGCTTCGTCGCGCAAGGTGCGCGCTTCGCGCAAACCGATCTCGGGGTAGTTCCCCAGGGAGATGCGCTTTTGCTTGCCGAGCCAGTAATAGCGCAAATGCCACGACTTGGCGCCGGTGCGGGCGACCACCAGGCCGAGGCCATCGGTGTCGGGGATGCTGTAGGTTTTCTCGGCGGCCTTGGCTTGCCGCACGGTCAGATCAGAGAGTGTCATCATCAAGCTCCTAAGTCTTGGACTTAGGCCCGATGCTGCTTGTCATCCAGATCCAACCCCAGCAACAACCCGGAACCGGCACGACCCGCATTCTTTGGCCTTGTTTTTGGCCTCAAAAATGGTGGCTGTCAGTGGACTTCCGTGGCTTTCGCTGGAATGAAAAAAGGAGCCGAAGCTCCTCTTTTCAATGACTTACAGACGTCAGTGGAAGTCTGTAGATCATAAATTGGAGCGGGAAACGAGACGTGTACTAGGACAGTAAGTCGTTGTTTCCCAAACACTTTCTTCGTTGGACTGGCCAGCGAAGACCTCAATTGTAGCCTTGTTTTTCGTCCTCGGCAACAAATTCGTCCAAAGAGTTCCACAGACGTCCAAAGAGCTGCACTCAGTACACCAGACCCACGATCGGTACATCGTCGTAGGCGACTGCCTCGAACTCATCATCCACGCCCGGTTGTCTGCCCCGCATCCATCATCGTGAAGACGATCAGGCAGATGGTTCTGGTGATGGCACAGGTCGGATGCTGGGAACGCCTGCACCACAACTCACAAGGACCTTCTGCTCAAGCTCCTTTGAAAGAACGCGCACGCTGGCCACCGCGTTTCCGCACACGATTCTTTGTCGATATATCAGGATGACGGGGCAAGCATGACAGACGCGGGTTTGCTGCGTCCGGCTGGACATTCGACGACGATTGCGGCCCCTTAACGCCTCCTGAGACCGCTGGCATATCAGGTCATACCTAGACGGTTTTGCAGAAACCGTAACTTCTCACGACCCTGATAGCGTGAGCGTCACTGTCGAGCCTACGTCCCGATGCTCGACCTTCTAATCGATGAATTTTTGCACATCGAGCACACGACGACTACCAGTTGCGCGAACTGGTGAGCAGTATTCAAACCACATGACGAAGCGGCCTTCGGTGCCCACTTCCTGCACAGACGACAGGCCGACCATGAGGTCGGTGACAAAGGAGTCGGTCATGTAGTTCTTCTCCTGGAAGGAGACGGAGCATGCACGAGAACAAGAATGATGCACCAACATCAAAGGTGTTCTATCGCCCGATCGAAGCGTCCATCCGCTGGGCCGGGCTGCTGCGATACGAGCAGGTGATCCTGGCTTCGATTTCGTCGCCAAGGCGCCTGCCGCAGTCGTTGGACTGCCCACGTTGCGCCGAGCTGAGACTTTGCACCGAACGTATCTTCGACGGCATCCTCAATGGAGAACTGCCCTTCGGGCAGAACGGCATCACGACGCGCGATTCCACGCTGATCGACTCCCCTGATCTGACGGTGCGCCACGTCGATCTGAAGCGCTGGATGCGCCAACACTATCCCGAGCAACGACCGGGCTTCCTCTTCTCCCGAAGCGAGCGCATCACCCATCCCTTCATCTCGCTGGAAACTGGGCAGGCGATGCTAGTCGAGCGCCTGGCCCTGAAATCCACCTTGGACCAGTACAAACGCCAACTGCATGAGTTGCAGGAAAAGCACGGGGCGCTTCTCAAGCAGATGGCGCCCTCTGCTGGCGCACAGTGCCTGATCAGTGATCGCGCCGAAGCCACCTACCTGAACATTATCGGCAGCATGCTGGACCTGATGCTCGGCCAGTCGCCTTCGGGCGTGCCGTACTCCAGCTTCAAGACGCAGGAGGCGGTGGTCAGTGCATTGGTCGCCCATCACAGCGGCGCCATGGGGATCGCGGAGCGGACGCTAAACGGCAAGTTCGCCACGGCCAGACGCCGGCTGCGTAGCGCGACAGTCTGAGGTTTTCCATCTTGTATGTGCAATCGCGGAGATTGCATTTGCAATGTCTTTTCCCATCCATGTCTATTGAATGGAGGTCACGCCAACAAACGCCACTGAGCGTTCAGGAGTGACCGCCATGTCGCAAACACCTGCACTGCCCGCAAGCGAGCGCCGCATCCTGCGGCTTGATGAAGTCGAAACCAAGTCCGGTTTCAAACGCGCCCACATCTACAACCTGATGCGCAAAGGCTTGTTCCCGAAGGCGCTGCGCCTGGGCGTGCGCGCGGTCGGCTGGGACTCCATCGAGATCGATCAGTGGATCGCCGAGCGCGTCAACAACCGGGCCTGACCCGTTCTCCAGCGGACTTCCCATCCTCACACGGAGAACGCCATGCAGGTCGTATCCATCATTTCAACAAAAGGTGGCGTCGGCAAGACCACCACGGCCGCGAACCTCGGCGGGCTTGCCGCCGACGCGGGGCTGCGTGTGCTACTGCTCGACCTCGACGTGCAGCCCACCTTGTCCTCGTACTACGAGCTAGGTCACCGCGCACCTGGTGGCATCTACGAGTTGCTGGCCTTCAACGAGCGCGACCTCGGGCTGCTTGTGTCCCGCACGATCGTCGCGGGCCTGGACTTGGTGCTCTCCAACGACCACCGAGGCGAGCTGAACACCTTGCTGCTGCACGCGCCGGATGGCCGCCTGCGGTTGCGCCATCTCTTGCCGGTCCTGGCGCCTCTCTATGACCTGGTACTGATCGACACCCAAGGCGCGCGATCGGTGCTGCTGGAGATGGCGGTACTCGCCTCCAACCTCGCGCTGTCGCCCGTGACCCCGGAAATCCTCGCGGCGCGCGAGCTGCGGCGCGGCACCATGCAGTTGCTCGAAGACATTGCGCCCTACCGGCACCTGGGCATCGAGCCTCCACCTCTGCATCTGCTCATCAATCGCGTCCACCCTGTGTCAGCCAATGCACGGCTGATCCAGCAGGCCCTGCGCGATCTTTTCCAGGACCATGCCGGCATCCGCGTGCTGGCCACCGACGTGCCGGCCATCGAGGCGTATCCGCGTGCAGCTACGCGCGGATTGCCAGTGCATCGGGTCGAATACCGCCAGCCGCCGGGCAGAGTCGCCCCCGCCGCGCTCGACACCATGCGCGGCCTCGCAGACGAACTATTTCCGCAATGGCGGCACCGATTTGCCATGGTGTCCGGCCGTCCGCCACACCCTCTTGATGCCGGGAGGTTCCATGGCGAACGCACATGAGCTTGCCCGAGGCCACAAGCGGCTTCGCGCCCTGATCGAGTTCGCGGTTGGCGAAGGTTGGCACGTCAAACGCACGCCTGGCGGCCACCTCAAGTTCACCAAGCCTGGCTGCGCCGCGATCTACACCAGCTCGACGGCCAGTGACCACCGGGCGACCCTGAATGCCCGTGCGCAAATCCGCCGCGCCGAGCGCGAGGCCCGATACCAAGCGCAGGGAGGCGGCCATGGCTGAGATCACCTCCCAGCAGATGGCTGGCAAGCTGCTCGCGGCCGGGTTCGAGCGCAGCGGCCCGTCAGCCTCGACCTTGAGCGACCCGATCGCCGACACACCCATGGTCGTGACCCTAGATCAGTTGCGCCCCTACGACCACGATCCCAGGAAAAAACGCAACCCGGCCTACGAGGAAATCAAGGCGTCCATCCGCGAGCGCGGTCTGGACGCGGCGCCGGCCATCACTCGCCGACCAGGTGAGGACCACTACATCATCCGCAACGGCGGAAATACGCGGCTGGCGATCCTGCGCGAACTATGGTCAGAGACCAAGGACGAGCGGTTTTTCCGTATATCGTGCCTGTTCCGGCCGTGGCCCAGCCGCGGCGAAGTCGTCATGCTGACCGGCCACCTGGCCGAGAATGAATTACGCGGGGGCCTCACGTTCATCGAGCGCGCCCTCGGCGTCGAGAAGGCACGCGAGTTCTACGAGCAAGAAAGCGGCACTACCTTGAGCCAGTCCGAGCTGGCCCGCCGCCTCGCTGCCGATGGCTTCCCGGTACAACAGTCGCACATCAGCCGCATGAACGACGCGGTGCAGTATCTCCTGCCCGCGATCCCCACCGTGCTCTATGGCGGCCTCGGTCGCCATCAGGTCGAACGCCTGTCGGTCATGCGCAAAGCCTGCATGCTCGCGTGGGAGCGCTACGCCAAGGGCCGCTCCCTGGTTCAGGACTTCGACGAATTTTTCCAGGAAGCGCTGTCGCAATTCGACGTCCAGGCCGACGAGTTCTCCGCGCAGCGCGTACAGGACGAGCTGATCGGCCAGATGGCCGAGTTGCTGGGTGTCAATTACGACGTGCTCGCCCTGGACATGACCGAATCCGAAAGCCGGCAGCGCGCCTTGATCAGCGACCCAACGCCGCCCTCGACGCCGCCTGCGTTGCCGGAGCCGGAGTCGGAAACCATCGCGCGCCCAACTGCCAACACCGCGCCACCCACCGCAGGGGCTGCATCGGCAGCGCCGCCTGCAGGCCGACCTGCGCGCGAGAGCGACACGGATACCAGTCAGGCGGGTCCGGCCAGCCCTGCGGCGGGGAGCGATCTGCTTCGGGAGCACATCGTTTCGCCGGCACCGACGACCGAACGGCTCCAGTCCATCCAGCGCATGGTCGCCGATCAGTTGGGCGATGCGCTGCCTCCCGACTTCTCGGCGAGCGTCTTGCAGTCCATCCCCGTGCAGGCTGGCGGGCTCTATCCGATCTCCGATGTCTGGTACATCGATCCCGGCTTGGATACTGCCGAGCGCTTGCGCATCCACATCGCACAGTTCGCCCGCGAAATCGCGAGCGAGGCAGACCTGGACGAGTGCATTGATGACCGTGCAGAGGGTATCGGTTTCGCCTGCCGGGCCCGCACCCAAAGTCCGGCGCCGCTGGGCCGTTCCGTCCTCGCATTGTTGGCGTGCCTGGCCGGTCAGCGGCCCGCCGACGTCGGTCTGCACGACGGGCAAATCGTCATCGACCTGCCGGCATTGCTGCACGGCCAGGGTGATGCGGCCCAGCGATTGAGCGACACCGCGCTGGTCAAGCTGTTCCGGCTGCTGCGGCTGGCCCGGCGCCTGCTCGATCTTGAAGCCGGCGCTGCGGACCTTGGAACGTGAGCGAGGGAGGCCAGCATGTCCGCACCACACCCACTCAACCAGGCCGTCATCGCGCAGGCCCTCTATGACCTGCGCAATGGGCAACTGCGCCGGTGCAAACTGATGGGGTTTGGTGAGGAAGAACTGGACGCCCTCAAGCATCCCGCGCTGATCAGCGTGCTCGCCAACGCCAACGTCTCCTGGTGCTCGGTGACGGTCAACCGCGAAGTGCTCCGGCGACTACTCAAGCAGGCGCAGGACGTGGAGAAGGAAATCGCCACGGTCGATCGCATGCTCAGGCTGGGTGCGAGCACCGAGATGGTCAGTCGGTTCTATGGCCTGACCCACCAAGAGGTGGCGCTTCGCCGCGAAATCCTCGGCCTGCCCAAGCGCAAGGGCCGCCACCCCGTGCTGGACGAGAAACAGGACACGGATCTGTGGCGGCAATGGAAGGCCGTGACCGGCAGCAGGAATGTCGATCTCGAAGACGAAACCTCCATTCTCGACGCCGCCATGGACTTGGCCGAAGGCATGTCGCTGCCTCTGTCGGTGGTCTGGGCCTCGATCAAGAGCTGGGTCGATCAAGGATTGGGTTGAGCCATGGCCGTGGACGACACCGCACCACGCCGTGGCCCCGTCGCACTCGCGGACCTGTTCGACGCCGCCTTGAAAGACCTCGTGCCCAAGCCCAGTGCGCCAGCACCTATGCCTGCGCCGACGCCCGCCACGTCCGGCGATGCCTTCCTCTTCAGCGGCAACCGGCATGAGACCGTGCCGCGGCGACTGTTCCTCGACCGTCGCCTTACGCCGCTGGAGCGCAACGCCTGGCAGGTGTTCCGGCTGATGCTCAACGACGATGGCGTGACAGCCTTCCCGACGTATGAGCAGCTTCGACCCTGGCTGGCATCGATGCCCTGCGCCGGGCAGGCCTCGCATGAAACCGTGGCCCGAGCGTTGACGCTGTTGCGCCTCACCCGATGGTTGAGCCTGGTGCGGCGACGGCGTGACCCCAAGACCGGCCGCATCCTCGGCAACCTCTACGTTCTGCACGATGAACCGCTGACGCCCTTCGAGGCCATGCAGCTCGACGCCGACTACCTGGCACTGGTCAGCCAGTCCCTCGGCCATTCGGCCAAGGCCGTCCAGATGGTCGGCCTGAACACCCTTAAGGAGATCGCGGAAGATCCGCTGCTCTCCGGGCGCACATTGCCGTCGCGGCTGCAGGTTCTGGCAGAACGCCTCGCCAGCCAAGGCATCACGGCCGCCGCAAGTTATCCACAGGAGGACGCCGCCCACGATTCCGAAGAAGGAGTATCGAGCCTTCTTCGGAATGCGGATGACCCATCTTCGGAATCCGAAGCAGGGGCGAAACCCGTGCCAAACGCCTCTCTTCGGAATCCGAAGCAGGCCCGTACAGTACGTAGTAGTCGTATTAATGAAGTACGTACTACCGCGCAGGCGCGCGCGCTGGGCGATCTGCAATGGCCCAAGCGCTTCACGGAACTGAAGGCAGAGCAGCAGACAGGTGCCAGGGTGGCATTGCAGCAGGTTGATGCCGCGCTGAGACAGGCCGTGCTGGACGAATGGGCCACACGATGCAGCAGTCATGGCATACGCAATCCTGCGGGGTATCTGTTCGGCATCATCCAGCGCGCCATCCATGGCGAGTTCAATGCCTGGGCCAAGAAAGACGCGCCATCGGCATCCGTCCCACCAAACGAGCGACCACCACCAGCACCGCCACCTCAGCCGCAGGGTAAGCCAGTGCCGCCAGAAGTCGCCAAGCAGCACATCGAGCGGCTACGCAATCTGCTCGCCAGCAAATGAGTCGGCATGCCAGGCGGTGAAACTAGATGCCCATGGCCGCCAGTAGAGCTATCCCCTGGGGATAGTTCCGCTGCTGGGCACAACGCCAAGCTGTCGCAGGCCTGGGATCGACCATCTGCCGCAGCATCGGCGTTGTCCCCCCTGATCTCGGCGTGCAGCGTTCGTTAGCGCTCCATGGAGCTATCCCCTGGGGATAGCTCGCGCCGCATGCAACCGCCACGCCCTAAACCGGGGCCCGCCGGGATTCGGATTCTTGACTGACTGCCTTCCGCTTCCTGTCGAAGCTGGCCGCTCCTTTTCCAACAACGAGCAGACACCATGGCAACCAATGAACCTCTGCAACTGAATCTCGGCTCCCTGCGCAGTGCGATGTCGCTGACCCTGCACACCCATCACGCTTCCCGCATCTGGCATGGCCGCGCCGCCGCCGAGGGGCGACCGGGCATCGTCGGCCTGAATGGCTATATCGCTCAGATGAACAAGATGCGGCGGGGCTCAGAACAAGACGATCCGTACTCGGACTGGTGGATGCTGCGCATCGAGGACAAGCTCGACCACACCAAGGTCACGCTGCAATCGCTGCGCGAGCAGGTGGACCAGGCGCTGGCGAGTGTGCCGCCGGCGCTCAGCCTGGGCGAAAACCTCAACGTGCAGCCGGTCAAGCTCCCGCTCTTCGTCAACGCGCAGCTCGGCTTTGCCGCGGTCTATCTCCTGGCCGACTACGACGACATCGCCCGCAAGCTGATCCTCGCCCATCACACCGCGCTCATTGACCGCAGCACCTTGGAACGCTGGCTCAACGAGGGCGCACATTCATTGCGCAGCCTGTTCTCGCTGGCCCAGCAGTATCGCTATTCGGGCTGCACACGCGATGACTTCGCGTCGAAGAATGCCGCAGCGCGGGCAGCGCTGGAGAAGTATGGCGAACTGCCGCAGGACGTGCTGGAAGGCACGCGCCGGTCGAAGTTTGCGCCGCCCATCGTGCGCCGTGGCCTGAAGCAGCGCGGCGACGGTCCTGCCGAAGCATCACTGCTCGGCGATGAAACCACCACCGCAGAGTCGCCCGAAGCCGCAGCCGGCGAGGACGAGCCGGCATGAGCGATCCGAACCCACCGACCCGCTACTTCCGAGGCCTGCAACAGGGTGCCTTCATGCGGCTGGAACACGCGGCCTATCTAAAAGGCCTTTTAAAGCCTTTTAAGGGTAAAGGGGACTTCGAGGCCTGGGCCAGCCAGTGCTTCGCCATGCGCGACGAGTTGATTGCCCTGGCACAGCGACAGGTACTGGAGCAGGCATGCGGGCACCCCTTCCACCTGCTGCCCATCGAACTGGCCCAACAGACCACTGGCGCAGGAACCGTCTTCTTGCGCTGGCGCAGACACGACAGGTCGGCCATGGGCGTGGCGCTGTGGCGGGAGCTGGTCGCCAGCAGCAGCACACCCGTCAACCTGCTGGCCGACCTGCACGCGATCGAGCTGCAGCGCATCACGTTGAACATGCAGATCAGCCTGCTGCACACCTTGGGCAGGCAGGCGCAGGAATGCGCCAGCAAGGCGGCCGAGGCGGACGACGCCTACCTGCGCCGGCTCACGCCCATTCCCGCCGCAATGCGCGATCGGTGATTGCGCCGGGCACCCAGCACGCTCCCGGCGCCGACGAGGCACGGGTATTTCAACCACCACGGAGATCACATCATGAGCACGCATTTTTCCGGCGAAGGCAACATCGGTTCGCCACCGGAGTACCGCGAATTCCCCAACGGCAACGACGAACCCAGTCGCCTGCTACGCCTGAACGTCTATTTCGACAACCCTGTGCCGAAGAAGGATGGCACGTTCGAGGACCGGGGCGGCTTCTGGGCGCCGGTGGAAATCTGGCACCGCGACGCCGAGCACTGGAAGGACCTGTACCAGAAAGGCATGCGCGTGCTGGTCGTCGGCCGCATGGAGCGCGAACCCTGGACGGATAACGAGGATCAGCCGCGCGAGACCTGGCAGATCAACGCGCGCAGCGTCGGCATCCTGCCGTACCGCATCGAATCCGTGACCCTCAGCCCGAAGCCGCAAGAGGCAGAGCCCAAGCCCCAGGCCGCGCAGGAACCGGCTGCGCCGAAAGAATCCAAGCGCAGGAAGTGAACCGGCATGGAGGGCGGTCGCACGTCTTCGCCGCCCTCCATGCGCTCGCGAGCTATCCCCAGGGGATAGCTCCACCAACGTCCACCGACTTTCACGCGCTCCCTCATATCGCGGCTCCCGGTCCGCACACCTGCGGCCACGCGCCACCCCCGCACAAGCCATTCCATCCCGTGAAAGCGGTCACCGCCGCATGCGGCTTGTTTGCTGCTGCCCCAGGTGGCGCTCGGCATCCTCGATTCCAGCAACTCCATGAACAACGGGAATCGGGATGGACGGACATGCGGCTGTTCTTGTGCGAGAAGCCCTCCCAGGGCAAAGACATTGGCCGGATTCTCGGTGCCACGCAGCGCGCTGAAGGCTGCCTCAACGGTTCCGGCGTCACCGTCACCTGGTGCATCGGCCATCTCGTAGAAGCCGCAGCGCCCGAAGCCTACGACGAGCAGTTGAAGCGCTGGTCCATCGAGCAGTTGCCCATCATTCCTCAGCACTGGCGGGTCGAGGTCAAACCGAAGACCGCCACGCAGTTCAAGGTCGTCAAGGCGCTTCTGGCTAAGGCGACCCAGCTTGTCATCGCCACAGATGCCGACCGCGAGGGCGAGTTGATCGCCCGCGAGATCATCGACCTGTGCGGCTACCGCGGCCCCATCGAACGGCTGTGGTTGTCGGCGCTCAACGATGCTTCCATCCGCGCGGCACTCGGCAAGCTCCGGCCATCGGCCGAGACGTTGCCGATGTACTACTCGGCGCTGGCACGCTCTCGGGCGGACTGGCTCGTCGGCATGAACCTCAGCCGCTTGTTCACGGTGCTGGGACGACAGGCTGGCTACGACGGCGTGCTGTCGGTCGGCCGCGTCCAGACCCCCACGCTCAAACTGGTCGTGGACCGCGACCGCGAGATCGCCGCCTTCGTGTCCGTGCCGTACTGGGCCATCGACGTGTCCCTGTCCGCTGGTGGCCAGGCTTTCACCGCGCAGTGGGTTCCCCCGAACACATGCACCGACGACGCCGGCCGCTGCCTGCAGCAGCCCATCGCGCAGCACGCCGCGCAGCAGATCCGCGCCGCGGACAGCGCCCAGGTGGTGGCGGTCGAAACCGAGCGCGTGCGGGAAGGCCCGCCGCTGCCGTTCGACCTGGGGACCTTGCAGGAGGTGTGTTCCAGGCAGCTTGGGCTCGATGTGCAGGAGACCTTAGACATTGCTCAGGCCCTATACGAGACGCACAAGGCCACGACGTACCCGCGCTCCGATTCGGGCTACCTGCCCGAAAGCATGTTCGCCGAGGTGCCAACGGTCCTCGACAGCCTGGTCAAGACCGATCCCTTGCTGCGACCGATCATGGACCAGCTCGACCGCACTCAACGCTCACGCGCCTGGAACGACGCGAAGGTGTCTGCTCACCACGGCATCATCCCGACGCTCGAACCGGCGAACCTCTCGACCATGAGTGAGAAAGAACTGGCAGTGTATCGGCTGATCCGGGCGCATTACCTGGCGCAATTCCTTCCTCACCACGAGTTCGACCGCACTGTGGCGAACCTCTCCTGCGGCCAGCAGACGCTGGCGGCCACCGGCAAGCAGGTCGTCGTCAAGGGTTGGCACCTGGTGCTGGCCGAACCGCAATCCGAGGAGGATGGCGACCCTGCGGCGCGCAGCCAGGTACTGCCCGCGCTGCGCGAGGGCCTGGCATGTCAGGTGGCCGACGTCGATCTGAAGGCGCTCAAGACGCTGCCCCCTCGACCCTATACGCAGGGCGAGTTGGTCAAGTCCATGAAGGGCGTCGCCAAACTGGTCTCGGACCCGCGCCTGAAACAGAAGCTCAAGGATACGGTCGGCATCGGCACCGAAGCGACGCGGGCCAACATCATCAGTGGCCTGCTGACGCGGGGCTACCTCGTGAAGAAGGGCCGCGCCATCCGTGCCTCGGATGCGGCCTTCACCCTGATCGACGCGGTGCCCACAGCGATTGCCGACCCAGGGACAACCGCCGTCTGGGAACAGGCGCTGGACATGATCGAAGCTGGACAGCTCACGCTGGACGTATTCATCGGCAAGCAGGCTGCATGGATCTCACAGTTGATCGCGCAGTACGGCAGCACGTCCCTGTCCATCAAGGTTCCCCACGGACCGCCTTGCCCACAGTGCGGCGCACCGACGCGCCAGCGCACCGGCAAGAGCGGCCCATTCTGGTCGTGCAGTCGCTACCCCGACTGCAAAGGCACGCTGCCGGTCGAATCCGGCACGTCCAGGCGTGGTGCCTCGCGCCCGCGCCGCAGCGGCCGCAAAGGCTCCTGACCGACCCCGTTCCCCGTGAGCCGTGCCCGCCATCGGCGGCGCGGCCTGTGTTCCGCACGCCCTGCGGGACGCCCAGCGCGCAACGCCTTCTTGTCCGTGTGCGCGTCCCGCCTGGCCGTCCCCGGCCGCGGGACCTGAAGGTAGCTTCTCCGCGAACCGCCTCCTGCGCGTTCTGCTGATCTGCATTTCTCCCGCCTCTGCGAAGGGTCCCCCGGTGGCTTGCCAAGCTGCGCGAGCCACCCGGAGACCCTTCGTGGTCAGCGGTATTCGGTGCCGGTGCCCGCCGGCGCAAAAACGGGCTCCCTTTGTGCGCGGATGTGCGCCAGACGATGCCGGCGCGAACCACGACATGCGCCGGGTGTGATTGCTGATGAGCAGACGGTTCTAGCGACGACCGGGCCTGCACCAGCCCACGGGTGGTTCTGTCCTCCCGAGCCGAAGGCCGCAGGGCCTTCGGCGCCTTTCTCCTGCCTATCAACGTCCCGGCCCGCCCCGGGCCACACGAACAGGAGACCCGACATGAACCCGCAACCTTGCACCCTTCGCGGTGCGCCCCAGGCCGCGCCACTGCTGTACGGCAGCGTGTGCAGCGGCATCGAGGCCGTGAGCCTCGCATGGCAACCCCTCGGCCTCAAAGCCGCGTGGTTCGCCGAGATCGAGCCGTTCCCGAGCGCCGTGCTCGCCCACCGTTACCCCCATGTGCCCAACCTGGGCGACATGACCGCGATCGCCCGTCAGGTGCGCGCCGGCATCGTGCCGGCGCCCGACATCCTGGTCGGCGGCACGCCGTGCCAGTCGTTCAGCGTTGCCGGCGCGCGCCAGGGGCTGAACGACCCGCGCGGCGCCTTGACCCTTGCCTATGTGGAGCTTGCAAATGCCATCGACCAAACCCGCCACCAAGACCGCCGCCCGCCGGCAACGCTCGTCTGGGAAAACGTCCCCGGCGTCCTCAACGACCGCAGCAATGCCTTCGGGCATTTCCTGGGAGCACTGGCCGGAGAAAGCCGTGCGCTCCAGCCGCCAGGGGAAAAATGGGCGCACGCTGGTTGTGTGTCTGGACCCCGCCGCCGCATCGCCTGGCGCGTGCTCGACGCTCAATATTTCGGTGTCGCCCAACGCCGCAAGCGCGTGTTTCTTGTGGCATGTGGTGGTGATGACCTCGATCCCTCCGAAGTACTTTTTGAGCGCACAGGCCTGCGCGGGGATTCTTCTGCGGGCCGCGCGCCGTGGCAAGAAGCTGCCCGCGCTGCTGGATCGGGTGCTGCTGCAGCAGGCGGATACGCAGGATTCGCTGGACTGAACCAGCCCTACGGCAAGGTCACGACGACGTTTGGATTCAGCGGCGGCATCGGCCCCGTCGATGTTGCGGCATGCCTGATGGCCGCGGGTCCCAAGCACGACATCCGCACCGAGACGTTCATGGTGCAGTCCATCGCCGGCAGCATCGCCCACACCCTCGACACCGCCAACAACGGCAAGGGCAGCAGCGAGGACGGTACGGGAAAGGGCGTGCCGATCATCGCCTTCACCGCCCAGGGCAGCGGCGCGGACGCCACGATCGACCTGACGCCGACGCTGCGTGCCGGCGGGCATCGCAACAGCCATGCGAACGCAGGCGTCGTACCCGCCATCGCCTTCGCGCAGAACAACCGCGGCGAAGTGCGCTTCGAGTCGGGGCATGGACAGGTGTCTTGCACCGTCCTGTCCAACGGCAAGCCGGGCTACGGTGTGCCGATGGTGGCCTGCGTTGCCCTGCGGGGACGGACGCAGGGTCTTGCCGCCGAACTGGGCGGAAGCGTTGCAGCGGCGTTGCGTACCAGCGGCGGCGGCGCAGACAAGCCCCATGTCCTGGCCCCCGACTTCGAGGCACATTTCCGCTACGACTGGAATGAATCCGGTGCAGCGGACTGGTCGCAATGGCGGGTGCGGCGGCTGATGCCCATGGAGTGCGAGCGGCTGCAGGGCATGCCCGACGACTACACGCTGATCCCGTATCGCGGCAAGCCTGCCGCAGACGCTCCGCGCTACAAGGCGATTGGCAACTCCATGGCCGTCCCGTGCATGGCTTGGCTGGGCAACCGGCTGGTGCAGTGCCTGCACAAGACGGACTTGACCGATTCGGATTGATCGACGACGCAGCCTGCCGGCCGCGCCATTCTCTCCCTGCATTGCCGATGTATCGGCAGCAGCCCGCAGCCAGGGTGTCAAGGCTGCCGTGGGTTCCGCCCACGCCACCCACCAGTTCGCTTCGGCATCTCACCGGCGAACGCTGCCCACCGGGGCATCGATGCCTCCTTTCTCCAACCCACGGGATGGTCGCCACGTCCCGTTAGGGGCATGTCGCCACCCGGTCGATTTCAGGATCTCCCATGGAAACCATCACCAAGCAAGACCGCATCACGCTGAAGAACCTCAAGGTGGCCGACTTCGCCAGCGAGGAAACGCTGTGCTTCACCGCGACCATCGTGTTCGACGGCATTCCCATCGCCGAGGCCCGCAACGACGGCCACGGCGGCTCGACGTTCCTCCACGCACTCAACGGCAAGGCGGCGCTGCTGGCGCAGGCCGAAGCCTTCGCCAAGGGCCTGCCGCCTGCGCCGCTCGACCTGGGCCACGAGGGTGAAGACCCTCATTACATCGCCATGACGCTCGACTTCCTGGTCGATGAGCTGGCCGATGCCATGCACGCGGAACGCAAGGTGCGAGCCGCGTTCAACCGCGACATCGGCAACAAGGTGCTGTTCATCAAGGACCGCAAACTGCTGTTCATCAAGGGCATCAAGCTCAAGGCCATCGCCGACCGCAAGTCGTACTTCGCTTCGCTGCGCGCCCGGCAGGCCCAGCCCATCGTCATCCTCGCCGAGCTGCCGCCCGAGCAGGCATTCGACCTGTGGAAGCAGCATGTCCTGGGCGACAAGCCCGACTGACCCAGCACCACCGCACCCTCCTGACAGCCCCGCACTCGACGCGGGGCTTTTCTTTTCTCTGAGCCCATCAATCGGGGCTGTGCCGGATGCGGTTTTCCAACTGACGCAGCACGGCCCTCGCAAGAAGCTGCCCGCATGTTCGCTGATTCGTCAGCACATGCCAGCAGCCAGGGTTCCAGGCTGCCGCGGGTCTCTCCCGCGTCACCCACCAGTCCGCATCGCATCAATTCTGCGGATGAGCGTCCCCGTGACGCTGATGCTTTTTATCAACCGCGTGCGGGAGCTGCCATCCCGTGAGGGACAAGGCCCCGCTTTTCCAAGGAGCCCGTCCATGTCCCAGCAAGCCTCTTTCGGCCAGTTGGCCCTGACCTACTGCGGCAAGTTCCTGCCGCTCGAAGTCTTGCAAAGCGCCGCCGGCCACTACATCGGCACGCGCGATACCGAAGGTCCCGTTTCGCGGGAATCCCGCGAGTACTTCCGCAGCTATGCCGCGGCTCAACGCGCCCTCGAAAGAGGCGGCTGGTCCCAGCTCGCCATTCCCTGATCCAACTGGAGAAATCACATCATGAACCAGCTACTGCCGCGGGAAGTCGTCGATCAGATCATGCGGGAAGAGCAGCATTTCGCTGCCGCGCCCCAAGCCTTCTTCGAGGCCTGGAAGCGCGGTGTCGAGATTGCTGGTCCCGAGTGGTTCGGCGACGGCACCCGTGAAGGCCTGAACCGGGCCAACACCAAGTGGGATTTGCGTCCCGACATGCTGCGGCTCAACGATGCCCTCGGCGTCCTGAGCAGCGGCGAACGCATGTTCCTGTCCGCCATGGTCAGCTTCTACAACGCGCGCGAGGGCGGTGCCATGCTCAAGCGCTGCCACTTCCACGGGCTGTCGGACTTCGACGGTCTCGATCTGGAACGCCGCAAGGTCATCGCCGACCTGCTGGTGAACTACAGCGGTTGGTGAGTCGGTCTCCGGCACGCCACTGTCTTCTCGATCCTCCCGTGAGGGACATGCGCTCATAAGGCCATGTCCCTCAATTTTTCTTCCCCATCGCCCGGCGCCAACGGCCCTGGGCTATTCCCTGCGGATGCCATCGTCCGCAGGGGCTGGCTCCGCTCTTCTCGAAAGGAGCCAGCATGGCAAACAACTACTACGAAGGCACGGGCGTTCTCGTGCTCGACCGCGTTACTCCCGTCATCAAGGCACTGTTCGATGCCTTCGCGCTCGACGAAAACCATCCCGGCAATGGGCAGGCCTACATCGCCCAGATCGCCGAGACCAATGATCCACGCTGGACAGATGTGCTGGACGGTCTGGAAAACCTGGCCACACAACTCGGAATCCCCATGCCCGACGACGAAGAGTTGTCGATTCCGCCTCTGCTTGAACGGCTGGCCGCGCACTTCGGTGCTGACCAGGACGGGGAGCTGGAGAACCTGATAGAGCACCACCACTTCGAGGACAGCGCGGACCTGGAAGCCCTGCTTCTGATCGCTACCCGCTTCGATGATGGCCATAACCTGACCGCCATACAGTTTGAGGGCTGCTGGTATTGCAGCAAGCCAAGGCTATTCGAGTTCGGCGGCAACGGCTGCTACCTGAGCCGCGAGGTCCAGGTCTTCAGAACGTCCTCGCAGGCGCTTCAACTCGGCGATCAACTGCGCAACACCATCCTGGCCGCCGACATCGAAGAGGCCTCAGCGTTGATCGCGCTGGAGGCCGCCAACCTGCTTGCCGGCATCACCGATGAGCAATTTCGCCTAAATGTGCGCCATCGCATCGCCGAACGGCTGGCTCAGACGTCAACGATCAGCGCCGACTGACGCATTTTCCACTTTCAACCCACCGGGTCCAATTCCCGGTGGCGGGGATTGGCTCCATTATTCAAATCTGGAGAGTTCCCATGTCCCTGAAACCCAATCCCTTTCTCCGCGGATACTGGAATCTGAAAATCGTCCGCACGCTGTGCATCAGCTACGAGGATGGAAGCCCGCATGTCTGGCGAATCATCCACCCGAGCCAAAAGCACCTTTCCGACGAGGAAATGATTTCATCCTCGTGCATCGTCACCAGCGATTTCGCCGTAGTCAGGAATGGTCCCGAACCCGTGAGTGCCGAGGTACTGGCCGAATGCGATGCCGGAGAAGGTGTCAGCGGCGAAGGCGTAATCGGCGCCGTGGTCTATGCCATCCATGGCGATGACTTCGACGGCCGCCCCATCCACGTCGGCGACGCCTATTCGGCAGAGGCAGCGCGGGAGGTCGTACAGCGCCTGAGTTTCGAGACCGGCTATTACAGCCGGTGCTGGGAAATCAGCAGCGCGCACATAAGCGAGGAAACCAGCCAATACCTCGCCAACCTGGCAGACCTCGCCACGCCGGAGGCCTTCCTGTTCATCGCGTTCCGGGTTCCGTACAGCCCGGCGATCGGCATCAAGCTGATCTCCACCCCCTGGACGGACAAGAACCTGGACCACGCCGAGGGCATCAGTGCGGAGCAGCTTCGCCAGGAGCACCGAAGCAAGGGTATGCCGGATGACCTGGCGAACGTCATTGAACTGGCTGGCCAGGCCGATGTGCGCATCCTGATTCTCGACGCCGACGCACCCGTGCTGTTGGGCCTGCCGTTGGCCGAATCCTAGCAGCCGCTCGACGCAACATCCTTCCTCTTTGTTCTCCCCCATACCGGCCCGTCTCCCTCCCGGAACCGGGCTGATCCATTTTCATAGGAGCAACCTCATGTTCCCCGACCTCATCTCGCGCACGCCAGACTTCGAGCACCAGCTCGGCGCCTGCGTCAATGCCATGGGCCAGGACGACGCCATCGGCCAGATCCTGGTATTCGAGCGCATGAGCGGCACGCTGCACATGCGCCATATCGCCAGCGCCGACCTGGTGGACACCGACATTGACGACTACGAAATGGTCGTCTTCGACGGTGGCAACACCAGCGGCGATACATGGAAGCATGTCTTCTTCCCACGTCAGCGCGAGCACTACTTCGTGTACGAAGCCTGACCCAACCAAGCCCCTTTCGAGGGGCTTTTTCTTGTCCGCAGCGCAGGAAAGCGGGTGCGACGCTGTGCGATTTCTTGCGGGCAGGCCGCCCATTCCAGAGCCATCCTTGCTCCATGTTCGTCGGCGTTGCCGACACATGCCCTGGCAGCCGAGACCTTCAAGGCTGCAAGTGCGGGAAACCGTGCTGGTCGTTTCTTCCTATGGACGTACCCCGTCCGTTCACGCCACCCACAAGGGACCTCTCCCTTGCGGGCGGGGAATCCCTTGTTCTTCCTCAAGGAGATTCCCATGGACCGTTCCCTCATCAAATCCATGATGCCTTCGCTTGTCGCGGGCCATATGCCTCGCAACGTGCGTTCGTTCAAATACCGCGTATTCGATGATCAGCCGCAGTCCTCGACGTTGGGCTTCGCCATCGACCCTCAGCCCTTCAACGGCAAGGTGGTCTCCGCGACCGACGATGCCATCGTCGTCAAGCTCAAGCCTTCCGAGTTCGCCGTGCTCGATCCCAACCTGGTGACCACCGTTCCCAGCGAGGGCGCCAAGGTCCATGTCCAACCCTACGCCCGGCGACGTTTCGACGGGCTGCGCGCGGACACCCCGGAAGTCGTCACCGAGAAGACTTCGGATGGCACGCCTTACACCATCACGAGGCATATCCTTGGCAAAGCACCCGCCAAGCTGCCAATTCCCGAGCCGCAGTGCATGGAGCTGGGCCAACTCATCGAGCAGTTGGAGGAGATGCCCGCGCCCGACGGGTTCCGGTGCATCACCCACATGCTGGTCGATGCAGGTGCCCGCGACTTCGCCTGGGTCGATCCCAAGCCCTCCAAGATCATCGAGACCCCGCCGGCGATCAGCTTCACGGTCTCAACCACCAAGTTCGAGGGTCAGGTGACGATCCTCTACGACCGTGGCGGCGACACCTACGTGGTGGAGCTGCACCGCGACGGTGAGTTGATCGATAGGCACGACGAGGTGTATTTCGACATGCTCGGTGAAGTGCTGGAGCGGCTCATCGACGACGGGCGCTGGCGCCTGATCGGCGTGAGCGTGATCGACGCCAAAGCCTCTCGTCAACGTCAGGCGGTTCCAGCCTGACGCGCCAGACAGGAAGCCTAGCGGCACGACTGATCAGTCCACAGCCTACCGGCGACTGCCCCACAAGCCTTCCATCCGTTTCGGTGGAGGGCTTTTTTCTTCATCCATACAGGAGATTTCAACCATGTCACTGCGATTCAGAGGCTCCGACCTGCGCCCCGTGCTTGCCGAGGCCATCGCCAACCAATGCCGCGTCGCCCTGGCCAAGGACCAGGGCGTGTACTTCCTCGCCGAGCGCGGAGAGCGCCGCCCCGATGGCCGCGTGAAGCTGCTGGCCTATGCCGTCGGCTGCAACCCGGATACCGACCCGTTCGATGACTGGTGGGAACTGGCACGCGCCGAGCTTGGCGGCGACGATTTCGGCGAGTTCTTCGACCCGAAAGACAGCGTTTTCACTCGCATTCTGCAAAGCTCAGATGATCTGGAGCTGTCCGCCACCGCTACGTATCTGTCACTGGCGGCGGTGGAATCGGCGTAGTCCAAAAATGTCCGCATACCCCTTGAAGCCCCCATTTCGGGGGCTTTCTTTTGGGCGGAACTGGGCAGCCTGGAAAAAATGGGAAGCGCCCGGATGCCGATTGATTGCTGTCGCGCGCGCGAGGCCCGGCCATGCTGACCCCATGCCTGCTGACGTTGTCAGCGACATGCCAGGCAACCATCGGTCTTCGAGGTTGCGTCGCAGTTCCCACTGCGTGACCGAGCCAGCTCGCACCGCATCCATCCGCGAGCGGCCACCAGTCTCTGGTGGCGGATGCTTTCGCCTTATCGACCCACCGCGGGGTTACGCACCTTTCCCCGCATGCGTGGGGCTGGTGTGTCTCCGCTTCTTCCCTATGGAGATTCACCATGAACACCACGTCCAACGAGAAATCGTATTTCGACCTCCACACCTCGGGCATCGGCTACATCCAGCGTGTCCGTGAAGTGCCTGTCCGGGGCGGCCGCCGTGCGCAGCCTTTCCTGGCATGCACCGTTGCCGCGCTGGTCGGCCCCGCCAGGGACCCCAGCTACCGCTACTTCGACGTCAAGGTCTCGGGTGCCGAGGCCAAGAACCTCGTCCAGCGCTACATCGGCGTTGACGATCCCAAGCAGCGCCCGCTGGTGCGCTTCCGCCTCGGCGACCTGTGGGGCGATGCGTACATCCGCGACAAGGGCGAGCGCAAGGGTGAAGCCGCCGCGTCCCTCAAGGCGCGACTGCTCAAGGCCGAGCCGCTTGACCGGGCCGAACTGGCTTCCATCAAGCAGCACGAGCTGATCACCCGCGGCATCGGCTACCTCAGCCGTCCGAAGGACGTCACCCCCAAGGATGGCGATCCGTTCCTGTCGTGCTGCGTCGCGGCTCTGGCCGGGCCTGTCGGTGAACCGGACTATCGGTACTTCGACACCATCGTCGCCACCCCTGAAGCCGAGCACCTGGTTCGCCGGTGCGTGCAGGCCATCGAAGGGGACCGCAAGGTGCTGATCGCCTTCAAGTTGAACGACATGAAGATCGATCCGTACATCCGCACCAAGGGTGAGCGCGCCGGGGAGCCGGGAGCGAGCCTGGAATCGACGCTGATCCACATCGGTCTGATCAAGATCGACGGCACCCAGGTCTATCCGACGAGCCAGGCGCAAGCCGAGGCGCCGCAGGCCGAGGACGCACCCGCGCCCGAAGCCGAGGATGCCGCCGACACCGCTGCCGACCAGCCTATCGAGTCCGCCGAGCGCGAGCCCGCAGGTGAAGTCGAAGAGCAGGAGCCGGCATTGGCTGCTTCGTTCTGATCCGGCATGGCCCCTCACGGGGCCTTGCCTTTTTCCTATTCCTCAAGGAGAAGCATCATGGCAGTCACATCGGCACCCGAGAAATCGGCCACGCCCATCATCGTCCCGGGCCAGCTCGCGCTGCGCACCATTCACGGCCGCAACGGAAAGTTCAACGTTGGCAAGCTCGAATGCCAACTCGGCAAGTTCACGATTAAAGACGCGGAGTTGGAGCAATACCCCGAGGGCAAGTACCAAGGGGAATTCGTTCTTCGCTACATCTTCCTCAAAGGCTATCCGATCAGCGACGGCAGCATGCGTTTCGAGATGCGCGCCAACCTGGACGGTATGACACTTTTCGGCATCGACAAGCTGAGCAAGGCCGAAGCACATAGCTTTGCTCCGCAGGAAGTCGATCCGCTCGATGAAGAGCAAGGGACACAGCCTGCGACAACGCCGGCCAAGCCCGCCAAGGCATCCAGGTCCGCCAAACCTGCACCCGTGCAGACGTCCGCGGACCCGCTGGTCGATACCACGCCCTTCGGCGTGGACGCGCCGCCTGCTGCGGCTGCTGCCCCCGGCAGCACCGAGGATGGCGACGCCGCGCTGTTCGGCCTGTTGTGGCCGCTGGGCGAGTCTGTGAAGCTGGATTCGACCATCGACCGCCGCACCCTGCGCGCGCAGATCGCCCGCCTGGGCGAACTGGGCTACGCGCTGGACTTCAAGACGCAGGAGTGGAGCCGCCAGGCCGAACTGCAACCTGCGTGATTGCAGACACCGCATCCGCGGTGTTCTTCATCCACCCGCCGGGGTTCCTTCCCCATGCGGGGGTGGCCTCGGCTTTCTTCTGGAGGTCTCCATCATGTCCATCATCACTTGCGATACACCCCGTTCCGCGCTGGACGAAACCGCGTGGCGCGCCGTTTGCAAGACGGCCGCCGAGCATGCCCAACGTGGTTGCGGCCTGTCCTGGGATCACTGGGTCACGCTTTTCAGCTCGGAGATCGACGCGCAAGCCAGTCGATTGCCGGAAAGCCAGCGCGTTCATGCGCTGGAAATCGCGACCCAGGAATGGGACTACGCAACACCCGCCGAACGGCAGGAAACCCAGGACTGGCTCGCTGAAAACGGCTGCTGTTCGCATGGGATCACGCTGGGTTGCTGCCCGGCCGGTTGCGGTTCCTAGCCCGCACTGCATTCCATCGCCGCACACGCGGCATTCCATCACCCGCTGGGGGTTCTTCCCCACGGGGAGGCCTCTGGCTCTACATTCTTCAGGAGGCCTCTCATGGGCTGGTATTTCTCTCCCCAATCGCGGTCTGAACTGATCGCGGAACTGATCGCACCGCAGGAGACCGAGCGCGCCAGCGTGAAGGTCATCGCCCACACGCTGCGCGGCAACGTCCTCTGGTCCGTCGCGGAAGTGACGGCCAGGGCCGAAGGCGTGCATCGTGATCTCGCACCGGGCCAGTCCCTGCGCTACATCCGCTGCGATCTTCTGGAGCGCAGCGGCAGCCAATGGGGCTACAAGCCCTTGGACGAGTCCATGCACCCGTACTACTACTCGTGCCCGTTGAGCTACCTCGACATGACGCCGGAGCAGTCCGCCGACTGGCGTGCAGGCGTTCGCGCCTACCACGCGCGGCGGCGCACCCCCACGGCATCCACGGCACCCGCCGCGGCGCTGTTGGCCTGAGTCAGGAGGAACCGACATGGACCCGATCCTGGCTGCGCTCCCCGCCTCACTGTTGAAACTCGTTGAAGGCAGTTTGTCCAACGACGAAGTGTCTTCCGACGAGGAAATGCAGGAGTACTTCATCAGCAACGGCCTTACCGAGGAACAGGCGCGGCAGGCGCTGACCTACCGCGACCAGTACCTCAACAACATCTACCTGGACGGCTTCACGCCGATCACCGCGGTGGACGAGGCGCTTCACTTCAACCCGCACACCCGGCAGTTCGAGCCGGACTGAGCGATTTTCTTCCACCCCCTGGGGCAGTACTTGCCCCGGCGGGCGGTGCTGTTCCCGTTCATCCGAGGACACCACCATGCCCGCAAACACTTCTTCCACGCTGTACCGCATCGACGAATGCCCGGACGTGATGGCCGACGCCTGCGTCGGCGATGACCAGGGCAACCTGATCTTCCTGTCCATCTGGGCGCGCGACACCGCCGTCCAGCAGTTCCTCGCTCGCCTGACCCTCGGGCGCGACGAGCAAGGACTGGACCAGTTCCACGTCATCACCGACCAGGGCGGCAGCGTCCCGGTGTTCGTCGGCAACGTCGATCGCCTGGAAAAGCGCATGACCCGCGCCTACCGGCGAACGCTGTTCGGTTCGCTGTCCAACGTGTGGCTGTTCGACCGGCGTTGCGTGAAGCCCGACAAGGCCAACGCCAGCGCGCTGGCATTGCTGCCACGCGACAGCTCCCACCGGCTTGACCGCCTGTGGATGCTGGTGCGGGACACCTGCCCGTTGCCGCTGCTCGACCACTGGCGCGAGACCGTGCTGGAACTGCTGCAAACCCGCGAGATGCTGGCCCGCCTTCCGTTCGCCCTCGGGCCGTTGGAAGGCCATCGGCTCGCCATCGACGTGCCGGCGCTGACCCTGGCGCTGGGTTCCCTGATCCGAAGTGACGTACTCACCGCCTATCCGTATCCGGCCAAGATTTGGACGCCGGAAGCGGTAGCGGCTTGACCCACCTGCGGAGGCACGCCTTGGCGTGCTTCCGCCATTCCTCCCCGCCAACCAGGAGACTTCCATGGCCCTCATGTTCCCGCGGCTTGCCCGCAATTTCGCCAAGAACGGTTACTACCCGACCGACGAACCCACGCTCGAAAGAGCCCTCAACGCACTGATGCCCAGCGACGGGCCGATGTGCATCCTCGATCCCTGCGCCGGCGAAGGCGTGGCGATCGCCGAAGCCGCCCATGCCCTCGGGCGCGAGCAGGCCAAGGCGTTCGCCGTCGAGTTCGACCCGGAGCGGGCACGTCATGCCCGCGGCCTGGTCGATCACTGCCTGCACGCGGACCTGATGGACACGATGGTCTCCAAGCAATCCTTCGGGTTGCTCTGGCTCAACCCGCCGTATGGCGACCTGTCCAAGGACGTCAACGGCAACATCGGCTACCAAGGCCAGGGCCGTGCCCGCCTCGAAAAGCTGTTCTATCAGCGTTCGCTGTCGCTGTTGCAGTACGGCGGCGTGCTGGTCTTCATCGTCCCCGGCTACGTGCTCGACGCGGAGTTGGTCGGTTGGCTGACACGCCACTACACGGACCTGCGCATCTACCGAGCGGTGGAAACGCAATTCAAGCAGGTGGTGATCTTCGGCCGAAGGGTGCGACAGCGTGAACAGGCTCCCGATGGCGTCAAGGCCGTGCGCAATCTGCTGCTGCAGGTTGGGCTTGGCGAAGTCGAAGCCGAGGAGCTGCCGAGCGATTGGCCGTTCCTGCCGTACATCGTCCCCGCCAGTCCGGCCGAGCCGGAGCATTTCTTCCGCGTGACGATGGAGCCCGAGCAGTTCGCCGACGAGGTTGGCAGGCTGCAAGGCCTCTGGCCGTCGCTGGACACGCACCTGGGGGCCGCGCAGCAGTCGCTGCGTCCACCGGCGCGGGCTTTGTCCCACTGGCATCTCGCCCTGGCTCTGGCCGCGGGCGCGATCTCGGGGGTTGTGCGCTCCAAGACCGGGCGCGTGCTCGTCGTCAAAGGTGACACCCACAAGGACAAGACGCTCCAGCGTGAATTCACCGAACGCGAAGACGGCTCGATCGCCGAGACCCGCATCCTCACCGACAAGTTTGTGCCCGTCATCCGCGCGTGGGACATGACGCCTGGCTCCGCGACACGGGGCGAGGTGTTGACCATCCGCTGACTCACCGGACGCGCTGCCGTCCTGCTATTCCCACATCGAAGGAGAAACACCATGTTCGCAAACCCGTTCAAGCGGCCGGCGCCGCAGAAGCAACCGTTGTTCGCACCGGGTACGCTGAAGTTGAGCGAGAAGGTGCATTGGTTGGCACGCAAAGGCCTGATCGACCCCTTGGCCTATGTCCAGCGCCACGTGCGCGGTGACTGGGGCGAGATCGACGAGGCCACCCGCCAAGCCAACAACGTCGCAATCCAACAGGACAACCTAATGATCTCGCAGTTCAGGATCACGCCGGACCTGGCACTGATCGTCAAGACCAGCGAGGACCATGAAACCACGGTGGTCCAGCTATCCGAGGAGCAAGATCTGATTTGACGGCCCCACATCGTCATTCTCATCCACCTGACGGAGCCACTTCACTCCGCCAGGGGTGTCGTGGCTCAATAACCTTTCAAGGAGGAGCCCATGGCATCACATCGCATCGAAACCTACTGCCAGAGGCTGGCGTTCCCCATCGGGGCGCTTATCTTCAGCAAAGGCATTGACCGCCTGGTCCGCTCGGGTCGCCTCGACCCGATCCCGTACTTCAGGCGCCACACCCGTGGTGACTGGGGCGACGTCAACGTCCAGCAATGGCAGGCCAACAGCACCGCGCTTCAATCAGGTGCTTCGCTGGCATCGCACTACGTGATCCACCCGGGGCTGGCCATTCGCATCGTTACCGACGCGGAGCGCCGCGCCACCGTCATCGTTCTGCCGTCCGAGGACTGAGCACGGTTCACCCGCTGGCCATCCAGGCCAGCACCTTCAACCACCTTCGGCCACGCGCCGATTTACTTCCCACCACGGGGCATGCCACTGCCCCACTGGGGGTGGTGCATGCCCCATTTTCTTTGGAGCATCACCATGTCCCTCGATCTCGAAACCAATGCCGCTGAAGCCGCGCCCGTACAGGGCGAACTGCTCGATGCGGAATCTTCCCCTCTGACCCTGAGCCTTCAGGATTTCGTCGGCGAGTTCGGCGACGAACTGCTCGACGCCCTCAACAGCGCTAATCCGCCGGTCTATACCGGCCAACCGCAGGCACATCGCCAGCTCATCGTCGCCAGCCTCAAGCGCAAGCTGTTCCAGGCCCAGGCCGAAGTCGTCCATGCCGCCGCCGAGCTGCTGATTGACCGTGGCGAACATGCCGCGATCGTCAATGGCGAAATGGGCTGCGGCAAGACGACCGTCGGCATCGCCACGGCCGCCGTGCTCAACGCCGAAGGCTACCGCCGCACCTTGGTTCTTTCGCCGCCGCACCTTGTTTACAAGTGGCGGCGCGAGATCCAGGAGACGGTAGCAGGCGCCAAGGTGTGGGTGCTCAACGGCCCCGATACCTTGGTCAAGCTCATCAAGCTACGCGAGCAGTTGGGCGTGCAGCCCACGGGCCAGGAGTTCTTTGTCCTGGGGCGCGTCAGGATGCGGATGGGGTTCCACTGGAAGCCTGTCTTCACTCAGCGGCGTACCCGCCACGGCAACGTGGCAGCGTGCCCGGACTGCGGCACGGTCATCACCGATCTCGACGGCGAGCCGGTCAACCCGGTCGAACTCGAAGCCGAGGAATCCCGCAGGAAGTGCTGCCACTGCGCCGCCCCCCTGTGGACGCTGATCCGCCCGAGAAGCCTGTCCGGCAGCGATCAGTCCTCGGCCGTCCTCAAAGCCTTGAAGCGCATCCCGACCATCGGGGAAGTCACCGCGCAGAAGCTGATGCAGAAGTTCGGCGACGGCTTCCTGGCCTCGATGCTCGGCGACAACATCCATGAGTTCATCAACCTCATGGACGGCAACGGCGAACTGGTGTTCTCCGACCGTCAGGCCACGCGCATGGAACGCGCGATGGCCAACATGGAGTTCGGGTTTGGCGAGGGCGGCTATCAGCCGTCCGAGTTCATCAAGAGATACCTGCCGCAAGGCACGTTCGACCTGCTCATCGCCGACGAGGCACACGAGTACAAGAACGGCGGCAGTGCCCAGGGCCAAGCCATGGGCGTGCTGGCGGCGAAGGCTCGCAAAACCTTGCTGCTGACCGGCACGTTGATGGGCGGCTACGGGGACGACCTGTTCTACCTGCTGTTCCGAGCCCTTCCCGGGCGGATGATCGAAGACGGCTACCGCCCGACCACGAGCGGCAGCATGACCTCGGCCGCGATGGCGTTCATGCGCGATCACGGGGTCTTGAAGGACATCTACTCCGAGAGCGCCGGCACGGCGCACAAGACGGCCAAGGGCACCAAGGTATCGGTGCGCACGGTCAAAGCCCCGGGCTTCGGCCCCAAGGGCGTCTTGCGCTGCATCCTGCCGTTCACGATCTTCCTCAAGCTCAAGGACATCGGCGGCAACGTCCTGCCGCCGTATGACGAAGAGTTCCGCGAAGTCGCGATGGACACGGCGCAAGCCGCGGCCTACCGCGATCTGGCGGGCCGGCTGACCGCGGAGCTGAAACAGGCTCTGGCGCGACGCGATACGACTCTGCTGGGTGTGGTCCTCAACGTGCTGCTGGCCTGGCCGGATTGCTGCTTCCGGTCGGAAACCGTGGTGCATCCGCGCACGCGCAACACCTTGGCGTTCGTCCCGGCTCAGTTCAACGAGTTCGAGATCAGCCCCAAGGAGCGTGAGCTGATCGATATCTGCAAACAGGAGAAGGCGCAGGGCCGCAAGGTCCTCGCCTACACGGTCTATACCGGCACGCGCGACACCACGTCGCGCCTGAAGGTACTGCTGGAGCAGGAAGGTTTCAAGGTGGCGGTGCTGCGCGCGAGCGTGGATGCAAGCCGCCGCGAGGACTGGATTGCCGAGCAACTGGATCGTGGCATCGACGTGCTCATCACCAACCCCGAGTTGGTCAAGACGGGATTGGACCTGTTGGATTTCCCGACAATCGTGTTCATGCAGTCGGGCTACAACGTGTACTCGCTCCAGCAGGCGGCCCGCCGCTCCTGGCGCATCGGGCAGAAGCACCCCGTGCGCGTGATCTATCTCGGCTACGCCGGTTCCTCGCAGATGACATGCCTCGAACTGATGGCCAAGAAGATCATGGTCTCGCAGTCCACCTCGGGCGATGTACCCGAATCGGGGCTGGATGTCCTGAACCAGGATGGTGATTCCGTCGAGGTCGCACTGGCCCGGCAACTGGTCGCCGCCTGATTCCCACGCCACAAGCCGGCCTAGCGCCGCCGGCATTTCTGTTGTTCCCACCTTGCAGCCACGCCCACGTTCTCCGTGGACGTGGCTGCGCTTTTTTCATCCCAAGGAGATTTCCATGAATACCAACACCCAACCGTCCGAAGCCATCGACACCCAACGGAAGCTGGAAGCCGAGATTGCGGATTTCCTGCGGCAGCGCATCGAAGATGGGAACCTCGATGCGGAGGACATCCCTGTGCGCCTGGCACGCTATGGTCTGATGGCCCCCGAGGCGTTCCTCGCCGAAATGCGTGAGCGCATGGGCATCGACGACGAGAAATAAGAGACCCATTTTCACAGGCCCCAACTTGGGGCCTTTCTTTGGTGAAGGCGCTGCCGGCAAATCGGGCGCTGTCTGGTTCGCATTGTTTGCTGCCGCTCGTAGCCCGAGCGGCGATGGTGAGGGCTCGATGTTTCAGGACGCCGAGCTATGTGCCCCTCTCCACCCTGGTTTCACCATCCCGAACGCCGCCTGCTGGCGGGATTTTTCGGCCTGCTTTGGTCGGTGCTGGCCGGTGGCTGCGCGACGACGACTGCGCCGGTCGCGCCCGACACCATCGAGGAAGTCTCGGCCGCGCCCGAACCCGAAGCGCCCGAGTACATCCCGGTCGTGCGCTACGCCCGCTACACGCTGGTCGAACTGGCCCCTACAGCGGCGCAGCGCGACCTGCTGTTGCAGACCATCGACGTGTCGATGCCCGAGGATGCCCGCGCCACGGTCGGCGATGGGCTGCGGCATGTGCTCAAGCGCAGCGGCTACAGCCTGTGCCAAACGGCGCATGCCGTGATCGAGCTGTATGAGCTGCCGCTCCCGGCGGCGCACCTGCATCTCGGTCCCATGACCTTGCGCGATGCGCTGCTCACCCTGGCTGGTCCGGCCTGGGAACTGCACGCGGATGACCGCGCACGACAGATTTGCTTCGAGCGGCCCGGCGACAGCGTGGCCGCCGAACCCATGCCCGAACCGACCGCCGCCGATGCGGTGCAGACCTTCCCGCTGATGCCTTCCACTCCAGGAGGCCAGCCGTGAACGCTCCGCAATCTTCGCGTCGCCCGACCGCCGCCGTGGTGGTGCAAAGCATGCTCTGGCTCTGGCTGCTCGGTCTAAGCGTCATCGTGGCCCTCGGCTACCAGGCGATGAGCGACCAGGCCGACCAGGAACGGCTCGATTCCCGTCTGCAACGCCTCGAAGCGCAGGCGGTGGCCCTGGCCGAGGCCATCGAGACCATCCAGCAGCGTCCGGCCGTCGCAACGGCGGCGGACCTCAAAGACACCCGCCAAATCCTGGAAGCACGCGCTTCCCAGGTTGAGAAAACACTGAGCGGCTACGCAGCCGCCGACGACCTTCAGGCGCTGCGCGCGGAGATCGAGCAGATCAAGACGCGCCAGACCGCCGCGCGTGCAGCAGCCCCCGTCCAGCCGCGCACATCGAGCAAGCCCGCCGCCAAGTCTGAACCGCCGCCATTGCCGTTCCGCATCGTCGGCGCCGAACTGCGCGCCGGCCAGCGCAGCGTGTCCGTCGCGCCGAGCAGTGGGGACTTCACGCCCGACCAGCTTCAGGTGCTGCTGCCCGGTGATGCGGTCGGCCCATGGCGCTTGCAGGCAATCGATGGCAGCGCCGCGGTGTTCCAAGCCGGCGACCAGACCCGTCGCGTGGCGATTCCCTGATCGGAGCACACCACATGAAGCCGTCGATCATCCTTTCCGCACTCCTACTGGCTTCAGTCCAGTGGCCCGCGTGGGCGCAGCAGTCAGCCACGGCTCCCGCTCGCAATGCGCAGAGCCAGGAGCGCCCGCTGGCCGCCCGCGTCCTGGACGACCGAGTAGCAAGCAACTGGGGCCTCCAACCCCAGGAATGGGTGCGTTACCGCGAGCTGATGGATGGGCCGCTGGGAATCTACTCGCCCAACCTGGACCCGCTGTCTGCCCTAGGCATCGAGGCACGGACCGACGAAGAACGGCGGCGCTATGCAGAGCTGCAGGTGCAAATCGAAGCACGCCGCGTCGAGAAGTTGCTCGCCTACCAACGCGCCTACGACGAAGCCTGGCAGCGCCTGAACCCCGGCATGCAGCGCGTGAACCTGCCCGACGACGGGCCGGGCGCCGGCACCGCGCGCGGCAGCGGCCGAATGGCGGTGTTCGTCAAGGACGGCTGCGCGGCCTGTGGGCAGCTCGTGCAGCGCCTGCAATCCTCGGGTGCCGAGTTCGACCTGTATATGGTGGGCAGCCGCCAGGACGATGCACGCATCCGCGACTGGGCCAAGCGCGCGCAGATCGACCCGGCGCGCGTGCGCAGCGGCAGCATTACCCTCAACCACGACGGCGGCCGCTGGCTGTCGCTGGGCCTGCCCGGTGACTTGCCCGCGGCTGTGCGCGAGGTGAACGGCCAATGGCAGCGTCAGCCGTAGCGGCCACCTCCGTCTCGCAGCTCCTGCGCGCACTGGTGCTTGCTACCGGCCTGTGCGCCTGCGCCGTCCATGCCCAGGAGGTTCCACCACCGGCCTACCAACTCGCCGCACAGCGGGCGGGCATCCCCTCGACCGTGCTCTTCGCCGTGGCCTTGCAGGAGAGCGGTGTTCGGCGCAACGGGCGCATCGTCCCGTGGCCGTGGTCCCTCAATGTCGCCGGCCAGTCGCGCCGCTTCGCCACGCGCGCCGACGCCTGCTCGGGCTTGCAACAGGCAATGCGCGCCACGCCCCACACGCGCATCGATGCAGGCCTGGGCCAGATCAACCTCGGTTACCACAAGCACCGCTTCACCAGCGCGTGCGACCTGCTGGACCCCTATCGCAACCTCGCCATCGCCGCTGAGATCCTGAAGGAGCAGCACACGTCCGGCGAAGACTGGCTGTTGGCGATCGGCCGCTACCACCGTCCTGCGGGCGGCGAGCCCGCCGCCCGCTACCGGCGCAGCGTGTCGCGCCATCTCGCGCGTGTGCAGGGCGCACGCCCAAACGCCGCGGTGCTCGCCACGCGCCAGGAGACTTCCCCATGACGAAATCCCATCTGGCCCTGCGGGGCCTGCTTGTGCTGCTGGCGGGTCTGCCGCTGGCATCGCGTGCCGGCGATCCGCTGATCGTGGTCGAAGATCGCGGTGGCACGTCGGCGCTGCCGTACTACGAGGCCCTCAACCTCCAGCCGCGCGCCGATGTCCCGGCCCGGCCGCCCATTCCGACGCCACAGGTTCCCGCCACACCCGCGGACGAGGCAGCGATGCTGCCGGTGCGCAGCACCAAACTCACGCCTGGCACCGTCGCTCGGCGCGTGATCGAAGCGCCCGGCCTGCGGCCGTTCGTGGTCATCGGCGACGACGACGCCTCCCGGGCCTGGTTGCAGCGCCGCGGCGTTGCTTTGCGCGAACGCGGCGCGGTCGGCCTAGTGGTCAATGTCGAGACCGCGCAGGGCCTGGCAGGGCTGCGTGCCCTGGTGCCGGGCGTGCCGCTCGCGCCCGTAGCCGGAGACGACCTGGCCGATCGCCTAGGCCTGCGGCATTACCCGGCGCTGATCACGGCCACCGGCATCGAGCAATGAAGCCATGTCGGGGAAACAGCCGGTCGAGGTTCTGCTACGCCCAGCGGTGGAGCTATACACCGTCGCAGCGTGTGCAGGCGCCGCGTTTCTGTCCCTGGTGGCCCCGTGGTCGCTCGCGCTGAGTCCGGCCATGGGCGTCGGCAGCGCCCTGGCGTTCGGCGCCTACGGCGCGATCCGCTACCGCGACGCTCGCGTCATCCTGCGTTATAGGCGCAACATCCGCCGCCTGCCGCGTTACGTGATGACGAGCAAGGATGTGCCCGTCAGCCAGCAGCGGCTTTTCATCGGGCGCGGATTCCTGTGGGAGCAGAAGCACACCCATAGGCTCATGCAGACATACCGGCCGGAGTTTCGCCGCTACGCGGAGCCGACACCGGCCTATCGCCTGGCGCGTCGGCTGGAGGAACGGCTGGAGTTTGCGCCGTTCCCGCTGTCCCGGCTCTCCGCTCTCACGGGCTGGGACGTTCCGTTCAACCCTGTGCGCCCGCTGCCACCTGTAGGTGGCCTGCCGCGGCTGCATGGCATCGAACCCGACGAGGTGGACGTCAGCCTGCCGCTGGGTGAGCGCGTCGGACATTCGCTGGTGCTGGGCACGACGCGCGTGGGCAAGACGCGGCTGGCCGAGCTGTTTGTGACTCAGGACATCCGTCGCAAGAACGCTGCCGGCGAGCACGAGGTCGTGATCGTTATCGATCCCAAGGGCGACGCGGATCTCCTGAAGCGGATGTACGTCGAAGCCCAGCGCGCAGGCCGTGAAGGCGAGTTCTACATCTTCCACCTCGGTTGGCCGGAAATCAGCGCCCGCTACAACGCGGTAGGACGCTTCGGTCGCATCTCGGAAGTCGCCACCCGTATCGCAGGGCAACTCTCCGGTGAAGGCAACAGCGCGGCCTTCCGGGAGTTCGCGTGGCGCTTCGTCAACATCATTGCCCGCGCTTTGGTGGAACTGGGGCAGCGCCCGGACTACATGCTGATCCAGCGGCACGTCATCAACATCGACGCACTGTTTATCGAGTACGCCCAGCACTACTTCGCCAAGACCGAGCCCAAGGCCTGGGAGGTGATCGTCCAGATCGAGGCCAAGCTCAACGAGAAGAACATCCCGCGCAACATGATCGGGCGCGAGAAGCGCGTGGTCGCGCTGGAGCAGTACCTTTCCCAGGCGCGCAACTACGACCCGGTGCTCGACGGCTTGCGCTCGGCAGTTCGGTACGACAAGACCTACTTCGACAAGATCGTCGCATCGTTGCTGCCGCTGCTGGAAAAGCTCACCAGCGGCAAGATCGCCCAGCTCCTGGCCCCGAATTACTCCGACCTGACCGACCCGCGCCCGATCTTCGATTGGATGCAAGTCATCAGGAAGCGCGCCATCGTCTATGTGGGACTGGACGCGCTGTCCGACGCCGAGGTTGCCGCAGCGGTCGGCAACTCCATGTTCTCCGACCTGGTTTCGGTCGCGGGCCATATCTACAAGCACGGGATCGACGATGGCCTGCCGGGCGCATCCGCTGGCACGCGCGTGCCGATCAATGTCCATGCGGACGAATTCAATGAACTCATGGGTGACGAATTCGTGCCCCTGATCAACAAGGGCGGCGGTGCCGGGCTACAGGTCACGGCGTACACACAGACCCTCTCGGATATCGAGGCCCGCATCGGCAACCGCGCGAAAGCTGGCCAGGTGATCGGCAACTTCAACAACCTGTTCATGCTGCGCGTGCGCGAGACGGCCACCGCCGAACTGCTGACGCGGCAGTTGCCGAAGGTCGAGGTCTATACCACCACCATCGTCTCCGGGGCGACCGATAGCTCGGACATCCGTGGCGCGACGGATTTCACGTCGAACACCCAGGACCGCATCAGCATGTCCAGCGTGCCGATGATCGAGCCATCGCACGTAGTCGGCCTGCCAAAAGGCCAGTGCTTCGCGCTGCTGCAAGGCGGCCAGCTTTGGAAGGTTCGCATGCCGCTGCCGACACCAGACCCGGATGAAGTGATGCCGGCGGATCTGCAGCAACTGGCCGGATACATGCGCCAGAGCTACAGCGAGGCCACGCAGTGGTGGGATTTCACCAGCTCCCCTGCCTTGCAGGATGCGGCCTTGCCCGATGACCTGCTGGACGATGCTGCTCCAGCCGAGCCTGCTGCGGTGGCCACCGACACCGACCACAGTACCGACGAGGCCGCGCCATGAAGGACGCCGCCTCGACCGCGCAGCGGGAGCAGAACCAGCGCCAGGGTCTGATCGTCGGCACCATCACCTTGCCATTTCGCCTGCTCGGGGTATTGATTGGCTCGCTGCTGTTCTCGATCGTGGTGGAGTGCGTCGGCATGCACCTGTTCTGGAAGGATCAGGGCTGGCGCCATTCCCAGCAGATGTTGCAGTACGAGCTTGGGCACCTGTCCAGCCACTTCACGCGCAGCGTGGTCGTGCAGGAGCCAGGGCGCACGGCGCACGAGTTGGTGGATACAGGCTACGAATGGGTGTTCGTTCGCTCGGGGCTGCTGGCGCGCATGAGCCAGACCGCCGAGCGCGTCCGCGCGCCCAGCCACGAGCAGGCGCGCAACTTCCGCTACTACATCAGCCAAGTCTATGTCTGGGCCGAGAGCTACCTCATCGCCGCAGCCTTCACGACGCTGACCTTCCTAGTGCGCCTGCTGGTCCTGGTGCTCACGCTGCCACTGATCTTCACGGCCGCCTTCGTCGGTCTGATTGACGGTCTGGTGCGACGCGACGTGCGCAGGTTCGGCGCGGGCCGCGAATCCGGGTTCATCTACCACCGTGCAAAAGCCAGCCTCATGCCGCTGGCCGTGCTGCCGTGGATCACGTACCTGGCGCTGCCGATCTCGGTGCATCCATTGCTGATCCTGTTGCCGAGCGCCGCCTTGCTGGGACTGGCCGTGAGCCTGACTGCGGGCAGCTTCAAGAAGTACCTCTAGCAGATCAATCCGGTCATCTGCAGGTTCCTATTGTTTGCGGCCTGAAACAGCCCCGATCTCCACGATCTAGCCATTGCTGATCACACAGGAATGGCGCGATGTTGGCTCCGATCTGGCTGCGCGCCGCGCATCGCGGCGTGCCCACTTTTCTCGTGACGGCCCTTGTACTGGGTCAGTCCTCGATGGCGTTGGCCGAGTCCCCGGCGCAGCGTCAGGAGTTGGTCGCAGCGCTGCGCCAGCTCGACGCGCTGGAGCGCACCGTCGCCGACAGCGCTACGCATGCCCCCATCCAGCCGGGCGAGCGCTACCACTTCGATTACCCGAGGCTGCTGGCTGACCTGGCGCGCGTGCGCGCCGGCATCCAGGCCCATCTCACACCGTCGCGCGCCCAGCCGCGCGACGCCTCCGAACTGATCGGCGACTACCGCACGGAGCGGGTCGTCCCGCCATCACCGCCGACGACCACGGAGGGCAAGCCATGAACGGCGCCCAGGTCTCGGCATTTCAAGCCAACAGCGGCATCGCGCCTTCAGCGATGGCGACCGTCCTGGTCGGCGTCGTGTTCGCGGTCCTGCTCGTCTGGGGCGTCTGGGCCATGCGAACGGCCTACGTGGGGTGGTCCGAAAGCCGCCTCAACCAGCGCCAGTTCCTCGGCGTCTGCATCCGATTCGTCGCGATGTACCTCGTCCTGACTTTCTTCCTCCTCTCCTGACCTGAAAGGCATGACCATGCAAAACTGCATCCTCACTTCCCGTCTTGCCCAGCGCGCCACCGTGGCCCTGGGCACCGCAGCGCTGCCCGCCCTGTCGTTCGCGCAGGGTCTGCCGCAGTTGGAGAACCCGACCCGCGGCACAGGCAACGGCATCATGGAAACGATCCGCAACTACGGCTACGACATCATCATGCTCGTGGCTCTGCTGGTGGTGGCGTCCATGTTCATCGGCGTGTGCTACCACGCCTACGGGACCTACGCGGAAATCCACACAGGCCGCAAGACGTGGGGCCAGTTCGGCCTCACGGTCGCCATCGGCGCCGTCTTGCTCGTGATCGGCATCTGGCTGCTCACCGAAGCCACCGGCATCCTGTAAGCGAGGCCGGTATGTCCGAGCAGCAGCACGTCCGTGCGGACGGGACGGTCACGTTCCTTCCGCACCGGCTCAATCGACATCCCGTTGTGGTGCGCGGTCTCACCGCCGACGAGTTGTGGATCTGCTGCGGCCTGTCCGGCGCCGCCGGTCTGCTGGTCGGCGCACCGCTGTCGTGGGTGTTCCGCACGATCGCGCTAGCACCCACGTTCGTCGTCCTGGGCGTGGCCTTCGGCGTGTTCATCGGCGGCGGCATTCTTCGCCGCCTCAAGCGCGGGCGTCCCGACACCTGGCTGTATCGGCAACTGCAATGGCGCATTGCCACACGCCATCCGCTGATGGCGGGCTGGGTAGGCGGCCATGTGCTGATCTCGCGCTCCGGCTTCTGGACCACCCGAAGGAGCGCACGATGAGCCGCTTCAAGAACGAGATCACCCACCTGCAGGCGCACATCAAGACGCTTCGCCTGGGTGCTGGCGCCCTGATCATCGTCGCCCTGGTCATGGGTGGCGGCTGGTGGAGCGCTCCCCGCGATCTGACCATCCACGTTCCGCCTGACCTGCGCTCCGGCAGTACCAGGAAGTGGTGGGAAGTGCCGCCCGAATCGGTCTATGCGTTCACGTTCTACGTGTTCCAGACGCTCAACCGCTGGCCGACGAATGGCGAAGAGGACTACGCGCGCAACCTCCACACGCTCTCGCCGTACCTCACCCCATCCTGCCAGGCCTTCCTGCGCGCGGACTACGACTACCGCCGCAGCACGGGCGAGTTGCGCCAGCGCGTGCGCGGCATCTACGAAATCCCCGGCCGCGGCTACGGCGACGACCCCACGGCCCGCGTGCGCGTGGTTTCCGACCGCGACTGGGTAGTGACGCTGGACATCACCGCCGACGAGTACTACGGCGCCGAGCAAGTCAAGCGCGCTCTGGTGCGCTATCCCGTGAAGGTCACGCGGGTGGACGTCGATCCTGCCCGCAACCCGTTCGGCCTGGCGCTCGACTGCTATGAGGGCGCGCCCCAGCGCATCAGCACGCCGGAGCCGACGCGCCCGGCGTCTGGTGGCCTGTCTCCGCAAGCGCCCCAAGGAGAAACCCCATGAAGCATCCTGTACTCACGCTGCTGGGGCTGTTGGCCGTGGCCGCGGCTCCTGCTGTCCAGGCGGTGGAGATCCTGCGCTGGGAACGTATGCCGTTGGCGGTGCCGCTGAAGGTCGGCCAGGAGCGTATCGTGTTCATCGACCGCAACGTCCGCGTGGGCGTACCCTCGGGCGTCGGCGAGCGCCTACGGGTGCAGAGCGCGGGCGGCGCGGTGTACCTGCGCGCCAGCGAGCCGATCGAGCCCACGCGGCTGCAATTGCAGGACGCCGACACGGGCGCGCTGATCCTGCTGGACATTGCGGCGGAGCCAGCCAAGGACGGCGAAGCCGAGCTGGAACCAGTGCGCATCGTCGAGGGCAACAGCACCCCGGCGCGCTATGGCGATCAGCCCGGCGATGACAACGAAGCTCCGGCGCGCGCCCAGGACCAGGCAGGTGCGCGGGCGGCGCGACGCGAGACCCCGGTGCCGGTTGTCCTGACGCGCTTCGCCGCGCAGAACCTCTACGCTCCGCTGCGCACTGTGGAGCCGTTGCCCTGCGTCATGCGGGTGAACCTGCGTCGTGACCTCGACCTCGGCACGCTGATGCCGACGCTGCCCGTGCGCGCGGTCGCGCTCGCGTCGTGGCGTCTGGAAGACCAGTGGGTCACTGCCGTGCGACTGACCAACAACAGCAGCGGCTGGATCACTCTCGATCCGCGCATCCTGCAAGGCGATTTCCTCACCGCCACCTTCCAACACGAGGCACTTGGCCCGCGTGGCACGCCCGAGGACACGACCGTCCTGTACCTGGTGACGCGCGGGCGCGGCCTGGCGCAATCGCTGCTACCGGCGATCAACCGCTTCGACCCGGCCGTGCATCTCCCGCAACCGGAAGACCGCAAGGAGGCCCGCCATGCGCAGTAATGGACTCCTGAAGTGGCTGATGGTCCCGGTTGCCTTGCTGGTGCTGTTCGTTGCCATCCGGCTGTTCTCGGGTGGCAGCAGTTCGGCGCCACCGGCCGCGGATGCCGGTGCCAAGCTCACGCCAGCGGAAATGAAGGCGTTGGGCATCGAGGGCGATACCCCGCGCGACACCGTGGCGACGCTCGTTGCCCAAGTGAAGCAGTTGCGCACCGAGCTTCAGACCGCGCTCTCGGACAACAAATCCCAGCGCGAAGAAAACCAGCGACTGCGCCAGCGCGAGAACTCCATTGATCAGCGCATCAATTCGGCCCTCGACTCCGAGCGTACCAACCTGCGTCGCGACCAAGAGCAGGCAGCCAGCGCGCGCCAGCAGACCGAAGGGTTGCTTGCCGACCTGCAGCGGCGTCTGGACAGTATCGGCGGACGTGGCGGCGGCCATGCCGACCTGCCGGTGGGTCTGGGGCTGCGCGACGGCGACGAGGCCGGCATGGAAGGCGGCGTGCGATGGGTCGAACCCGACGATGCGAGGAAGGCCGAGGGGCGGAACAGCAGTCGTGGCACGGGTAGCGGCATGAGCTTCCCGACGAGCTTCGGCCCCGCGCAGAGCACGTTGGAAACCACGGCGGAAACCGTGGCGAACGCGGGCGCACGCGCAGCAGGCGTCAAGAGCGCCAAGGCGGTCTATACCGTACCGACCAATTCGACGCTGATGGGGTCGGTGGCGATGACGGCGCTGATCGGCCGCGTGCCGATCGACGGAACCGTTAACGATCCATACCCCTTCAAGGTGTTGGTCGGACCGGACAACCTGACCGCCAATGGCATCGACATTCCCGACGTGGCCGGTGCCGTGTTCAGCGGCACCGCATCGGGAGATTGGACGCTCTCGTGCGTGCGCGGCCAGGTGCGCAGCATCACCTTCGTCTTCCACGACGGCACGATCCGCACCATCCCCGAAGACCGCGACGGCAACCAGCAGAACAACCAGCAGCGAGACGGCCTGGGCTGGATCAGCGACCCATACGGCATTCCCTGCGTCAGCGGGGAGCGGCGCAGCAACGCCCAGCAGTACCTCGGCTCGCAAGCCCTGATTACCGCCGCCGGTGCCGGCGTCGCTTCGCTGATCGACAGCGACAGCGGCCAGATGTCCTACGTCGGCGCCGACGGCTCCATCGGGAGCGTCGGCATCTCGGGCAATGAAGCCGTGGGCCGCATCCTGGCCGGTGGCGTGCGCGACATGGCCGACTGGGTGAACAAGCTATACGGCCAGGCCTTCGCCGCCGTCTATGTCCAGCCCGGCGCGAAGGTCGCCGTCCACCTCGAAAAGCCGCTTGCCATCGACTTCGATCCCGAAGGCCGCAAGGTCGATCACCGCGCAGGAGAAAGCCATGCTCTCGAACTTGAATAAGGGCCTGGCGCTGGCCCTCGCCGTCGCGGTGCTCGGCGGCTGTGCCACCAGCAAGGAAAAGCTGCTCCCGCACGGCGACAGCACGATGATGGACATCTGGCAGCAGAACGCCGGCGACGGCAGCGGTGGCGCCGGCCAGGTGGCGCGCAGGCAATTGCTCGATGCACGCCAGAGCCTGCGCCGGCCGCTGACCGAGGCCGACGTGGAGGCCGCGCCCGCCGAACAGATGCGCTACACGCGCACGGCGCGAAACGAGGTCTATCGCCAGTTCCACCGCCTCCCGAACCCCGATCTTGTCATGTATGTGTACCCGCACCTGGCGGGTACCGACCCCGTGCCTGTTCCGGGCTACACGACAGTCTTCCCCCTGTACCAGCGCGTGCAGTACGCCATGCCGGGCGAGCGCGTGGAGGACTACTGATGCGCTGGAAACTCCCTTGGCCGAAGCTGGCTGCATCCGATGGTGGCAATGACGAGCAGCCGGACGGCTGGCAGCGCCACGTCGAGGCGTTGCGCCAAGCCGGCATCGCCGAACCCGGAGCGACGATCCAGGGCCGCAAGCCGGCGACCGTGGCGGACGAGCAGGCGCTGTACGACGTCGCGCAGTCGTTCGCGGAGCTGCTGCCGTGGGTGGAGTTCCTGCCGCCGTCGAAGTCCATGCTGCTGGAGGACGGGCAATCGGTCGCAGCCTTCTACGAGCTGGTCCCGCTGGGCACCGAAGGTCGGGAGCCTGGCTGGCTCGCGCATGCCCGCGATGCGCTCGAAAACGCGCTCCAGGATTCGTTCGATGAGCTGGACGAGAACCCCTGGGTGCTCCAGCTCTACGCCCAGGACGAACCCAGCTTCGACCAGTACATGCAGACCCTGCGCAACTACGTGCAGCCGCGCGCTCGCGGCACAGCCTTCACCGAGTTCTATCTTCGCTTCTTCGGCCACCACCTGCGCGCGGTGGCCAAGCCCGGCGGCCTGTTCGAGGACACGGTGGTCACGCGGTTGCGCTGGCGCGGCCAGACGCGGCGCGTGCGCATGGTGGTCTATCGCCGGGCCACCGGCCAGGCGAACCGCCGTGGCCAGACACCCGAGCAAATGCTGAACATCGTCTGCGATCGCCTTTGCGGCGGCCTGGCGAACGCCGGCATCCAGGCCCGGCGCATGGTCGCGGCCGATGTTCACGACTGGTTGCTGCGGTGGTTCAACCCACGCCCAACGATGCTCGGGCCAAGCGCTGAGAATCGAGAGCGCTTCTATGCGCTGGCCCGCTATCCCGACGAGGTGGAGGAAGGCGAGATCGAGCTGGCGAGTGGTCGGGATTTCAGCCAACGGCTGTTCTTCGGTCAGCCTCGCTCCGATGCCGGGCACGGTACCTGGTACTTCGACGGCATGCCGCACCGTGTGCTGGTCACCGACCGACTACGCATGCCGCCCGGTACGGGACACCTGACTGGCGAAACCCGCAAGGGCGATGCGATCAACACGCTTTTCGATCAGATGCCCGAAGACACCACGATGTGTCTGACCATGGTGGCGACGCCCCAGGACATCCTCGAATCGCACCTGAATCACCTGGCGAAGAAGGCTGTCGGCGAAACACTGGCATCGGAGCAGACGCTCAAGGATGTGCAGGAGGCGCGCTCGCTCATCGGCAGCGCGCACAAGCTCTACCGCGGCACGCTGGCCTTCTATCTGCGCGGGCGCGACGAAGCCGAGCTTGACAGGCGCGGCCTGGACCTCGCCAACGTGATGCTCAACGCGGGGTTGCAGCCCGTGCGCGAGGACGATGAAGTTGCGCCGCTCAACAGCTACCTGCGCTGGCTACCGTGCTGCTACAACCCTGCGCAGGATCGGCGGAACTGGTTCACCCAACTGATGTTCGCCCAGCATGTGGCGAATCTCTCGCCGGCGTGGGGACGCAGCCAGGGTACGGGCCATCCGGGCAACACGTTCTTCAACCGCGGTGGCGGGCCGATCACGTTTGATCCGCTGAACCGCTTGGACAGGCAGATGAACGCCCATCTGTTCCTATTCGGCCCCACCGGCTCGGGCAAGAGCGCAACGCTCAACAACCTCTTGAATCAGGTCACGGCCATCTACCGGCCGCGGCTGTTCATCGTGGAAGCCGGCAACAGCTTCGGCTTGTTCAGCGACTTCGCCAAGCGCCTGGGTCTGACCGTAAACCGGGTCAAGCTGGCTCCTGGCTCAGGCATCAGCCTGGCGCCGTTCGCCGACGCTCGCCGGCTGATCGAAACGCCCAGCAACGTGCAGACGCTTGATGCCGATGCACTGGATGAAGAATTGCCAGCCGATTCCTCGGTCATGGAGGAGGACGAGCAGCGCGACGTGCTGGGTGAACTGGAGATCACGGCACGGCTGATGATCACAGGCGGCGAGGACAAGGAAGAAGCCCGGATGACGCGGGCCGATCGCTCGCTGATCCGCCAGTGCATCCTCGATGCCGCCGAACACTGCGTGGCCGAGAAACGCACGGTGCTCACGCGCGACGTGCGCAACGCGCTGCGCACGCGCGGCCAGGACCCGACGCTGCCCGAGATGCGGCGCGTGCGGCTGCTGGAGATGGCGGACGCGATGGACATGTTCTGCCAAGGCACGGACGGCGAGATGTTCGATCGCGATGGCACGCCGTGGCCCGAGGCCGACATCACGCTGGTGGATCTCGCGACCTATGCCCGGGAGGGCTACAACGCGCAGCTCTCCATCGCCTACATCAGCCTGATCAGCACGGTGAACAACATCGCCGAGCGCGACCAGTACCTGGGCCGTCCGATCATCAATGTGACCGACGAAGGCCACATCATCACGAAGAACCCGCTGCTCGCGCCCTACGTTGTAAAAATTACAAAAATGTGGCGCAAGCTAGGGGCCTGGTTCTGGCTGGCTACACAAAATATCGACGATCTGCCGCGTGCCGCGGAGCCCATGCTCAACATGATTGAGTGGTGGATCTGCCTGTCGATGCCGCCCGATGAGGTCGAGAAGATTGCACGCTTCCGCGAACTCTCGCCCGCGCAGAAAGCGCTGATGCTCTCGGCGCGCAAAGAAGCGGGCAAGTTCACCGAGGGCGTCATCCTTTCCAAGAGCATGGAAGTGCTGTTCCGTGCCGTGCCGCCCAGCCTGTACTTGGCGTTGGCGCAGACCGAACCCGAAGAGAAGGCCGAGCGCTACCAGCTCATGCAGCACTACGGCTGCACCGAACTGGAAGCGGCCTTCAAGGTGGCCGAGAAGATCGACCAGGCGCGCGGCATCGAGTCGCCGGCCTTGGAACTGTCGTAAGACGGAGAACGCCATGGAACAGAAACGTCCTTCCATTCCGATGCAGGTCCAGGCGTTCCGCCGCCGCAACGGGCGGCCCCGCTGGCCCTGGGCATTGGTTGCTGTGCTGGTCGCGCTGCTGCTGATCTGGCTTGTGCCGAGGTCGCCCGGCGAATCCCCGCCGCAGCCGCCCACGCCGGTCAGCATGGCACCGGTGGCCGGGCCGCCCTGGCTAATGGGCAACCCCAAAGGCCGTTTCACGCTGACGCTCTATGCCGACCTGGAGTGCCCGTTCTGCCGGGAATATTTTCCGCAGCTCAAACGGTGGGTGGGCACCAACGCCGACGTGGCGCTGCAATGGCACCACCAGCCGCTAGCCGCGCACGAGCCGGCCGCGTCGGCCGAGGCACGTCTGGCCGAATGCGCAGCCGAAGCTGGCGGGCATGCCGCGTTCTGGCAGGCGGTCGAATGGGTCTATGCCCACACGCGCAGCGACGGCCTGGGCTTGCCGGATGGCTTGCGCTACCCCGAATCGACGCCAGCCATCGAGCAGTGCATGTCAAGCGAAAGGTCCAGTGCCGCTATCCGCGCCCAGGCCGCGGAAGCCACCAAGAGCGGCGTTACCGCCACACCGTCACTGCGTCTGCTTGATCGCGAGACGGGCCAGGCCATCCTGCTGCAGGGACCAATCGAGGGCGACGCCTTGTTGTCTGCCATGGACATGCTGACGGCTGACGGTCCGACCGGCACACCCACATCCGAAATGCCTGCCGACGTCGTCGGCGACATGCCCAGGTAGCCCCGGTCTTCAAGGCTACGGCGCAGTCCGCTGCGCTGACCGCAACCCGTTCGCCTCGCATCCTGGTCGCGAACGATCGCCGCTGCCGCGGTGATGGATGCACCTTGTTCGTTCCCTAGGAGGGCTGGCCCTCCTAGGGCGCGCGCCCTCCGATCTCACCGTCTGGAGGTTCGCCATGTCTTTTGTCGTCAACGACTCCTGCCCGGAGTCGCTTTCCGTCACCGCTGCCCAACACGAGGACTGGATCATCCAGCAAGCCATCGTGCTGCTGGAGAGGCGGGTTTTCAAAGCTGGACCGTGCCTCAGCCGACCGGCCGCTGTGCGGGACTATCTGCGCGTGAAACTGGTCGCTGAACCCAACGAGATATTCGCCGCTGTGTTCCTGGACAGCATGCACCAGGTGCTGGCCTACGAGCCATTGTTCAGGGGCACGATCAACTCGACTTCTGTTTATCCACGTGTCGTCGTACAGCGTGTGCTGGAGTTAAACGCCGCCGCGGTGGTCTTCGCGCACCAGCACCCCTCGGGCATCTCCGAGCCGTCGAGCGCGGATCGTGTGCTGACCCAGCAACTGCAGGCCGCGCTGGCGCTCATCGATGTACGGGTACTGGATCACATCATCGTAGGCCAAGGTTCCCCGTTCTCCTTTGCGGAGTCAGGCCTGCTGTAACGGTCGCATTGCTTCATTGATCCCCGCGGAGGCTTCGGCCTCCGTTTTTTTATGGCGCGGGACAAGCAGGTATGCGGGCAGCCCGCGATGCGCATTGTTTGTTGGGGTGGCATCGGGTTCGCGTTTGACTATGGCCCTGATCAACTTTCGGGGCACGCGACATGCCGGCATCCTTTTCCACGTTCGCGTCGGGCTGGCGAACCCTTGGTCTCGTCGTGGCGCTGCCGGCGTCCCTGGCCGTGTTCAGCCCCGTCGCCTTCGCAGCCGACGTACTGGTCGTCACCGACAGCCACCACCCGGTCAAGACCATGGGCGGCGAGCGGCTGATCGAGCTGGACGAAGCCCGCCGGATTGAAGCGGAGCTTTCTGCGGAACTGCCCGCCGCCCCCGAACAGGCGGCGGCCACCGTCAAGCGTCGGCTGAGCCAAGGCGGCGCCGACCTACAGCGCCGCATCGCTTCCGCATACCAGGGCGTCACCGACGCATGGAGCCTGGGCATCACCAGCATCCCGGCTGTCGTGGTGGATCAGCGCTACGTGGTCTATGGCGAGCCGGATGTGGCCCGCGCTGTCGCGCGCATCGAGCAGCGTCGGAGGACCCAGCCATGACGCGACCATTCGACCTGATGCGCCGCATGCGGGCCGGCGTGGCTTCCTTGCTGCTGCTCAGCGCCACGGGTAGCTACGCCTTGAACACCACCGCCATCGTTGCCTCGGTGGCCTCGCCCGATTGCTTGGAGTACCGGGTGGTAGGTATCTGCTACTGGCTCTACTGCACCTGGGGAGGATGCACGGTGCGCACCTCTGTCAAGGTGCGCCACTACATCCCCGATGCGGTCGTCTCCAGCTACAGCAACACGGGCGAGAACCCGTGGGTCGAAGTCCGGGCGATGAGTACGGCCAATCCGTCCGCCCAAGCGGGGGGCGATGGAACGACGAACGAGGATCACGAAAACAATCTTGCGAAATTCAAGAACGCCGACGTGATCGGCCATCCCGGCGTCGAGGTGTTCAACCAGTTTGTTTCGTCCTCGGGCTACTTCTGCGAGGGCGCAGGAACGGCATTCATGCCGTATCTGCTCAGCACCTTGGACACGCTTGCCTGGCGCTACAACGTGCCCGAGATGGCCTACCCGGAGGCATTGATTCCCGGCATGCGCGAGGTCGGCGCACGCACCACGATGAACCTTTGGGGCAACGTGTATCCCCGCGGCGGCTTCCTGCACCAGACCGACGACCACAAATCGGGGGCCGTGGTGGCCCAGCGTGCGGGAGATATCGTCACTCGCCGGGGGCAGTTGCACGTGTACCAGCCGCTGCTTGCCAACGCCCGCGATGGCTACTGGCCCGCCGGCGCGCTGATGGAGGGTGATGCCTCGACTGGCAAGTGGCAGGAACTCACGCCCGTCCTGTCCTCGTCTTGCACGGTTTTCCCACGCACCGGCTTCCTGACCCAGGCCCAGCAAGGCGACTACGCCTGGGCACTGTGGCGGCCGTATGCCTGCTGCGAACGCCGTGGACAGGTGTTCCTTGGAAGCGTTGATTTCCTTTGAGGTGCCGCGATGAAGCGTTTCGACTCTATGCAGTTCTCCCCTCCGGCTCGTGGCAAGAGGATCTGTTTGGCGCTCACCGGCGCGTTGGTTCTGGCAAGCGGCGTGGCCTGGGGCCAACTGGGCTACCAGACCAGCGGCAACGTCATCGGCGATGACGTCATGTACTCCATCGGCGGCGGCAGCGCCGTTTCGATGGGTCGCGCAGCCGGCATGCGCTCGCTCGGCGTGGGTGTCGGCTGGAACAGCAATCTGATCTGCGGTGACATGAGCATCCAGACCACGTTGAAAAATCAGCTCAACGGCGTGACCAATGGCTTTCAGCAGATCATGTCCTCGGTGATCCAGAGTGCTACGAGTGCTGTGGCCTCCCTGCCGGCGTTGATCATCCAACGGGCTGATCCGGGCCTCTACAACCTGCTCACCAACGGCGTTCTGCAAGCGCGGCTGGATTTCGACCGCTCGAAGCTGACGTGCCGCGCCATGGCCGAAAAGATGGCCGAAACGGCCGGCGGCCAGCTCGGCTGGAGCCAGATGGCAGAGGGGTTGGCACTGCGCGATGCTGTTTCGAGCACGGATGCCGTCTCGGCCGTCGAGCAAGCCGAGACGCGCCGTGGCAACGACGGCGTGCCTTGGGTCGGGGGAAGCAATGCCGGCGGCTCCGGTCAGCCCGCGATCAAGGTGGTCGGCGACGTCACCCGCGCGGGCTACAACCTGGTCAATGGCCGCGGTGTGACCGACACATCGGCAATCGCACCGGCAAGTTGCGCGAGCCTGTCGTGCCAGACCTGGACCACGCCGCAAGCGGCCGTCGAGTGGGCGACGCGGGTGCTCGGCGAGAAGGAGCAGCGCACCTGCGACGCCTGCACCAAGACGGAGACGGTGCCCGGCGTCGGGCTGACGCCGCTGATCCAGGATGAGTACGATGCCAAGCTGCAGGCGCTCCAGGACCTGGTCTCCAAGGCGAAGAACACGACGCCCGAAAACCTGCGCGAGGCCGGCAGCGCGTCGCTGCCCATCACACGCGGAGTGATCGAGGCACTGCGCGACGAGCCGGACCAGCACCTGCTGTCGCAGCGCCTGGCGTCCGAGGTTGCGCTGGCGTCGGTGCTGGAGAAAGCGCTACTGCTGCAACGCACGCTGCTGACCGGCAAGAAAGAGCCCAACGTGGCGGCCAACCAGCTCGCCGTGGAAGCTGTGAACCACGAGAGCGACACGCTCGATCGCGAGATCCGCAACCTCAAGACCGAGCTGGAGCTGCGCCGGGAGCTGGCAAACAATTCGCCCATGGCGATCATCCAGCGCCACGGCACGCGCGCGGCGGGCTCGCGTGGGATCTACGAAGGCGATCCGGTGCCTGACCGCCTCGATCAGTTGCAGAAGGGCAATCCGGGAGGCCGGCCATGAGCCCGATGCGTGCGGCCTGGCTGCGCCCGCGCTGGCTGTTCAGCCGGCGCGCAGCAAAGGCGCTGCTGTGGACGGTGGTACTCGCGGCCGTCGCCGTGTGCGCCAACATCGTTGGCATCTACCTCGTCGGAAGCGTCGCAGGCTGGGAGCGTTGGCTGGCGGCAGCAGCGGGCTACTTCCTGGTCTGGCGGCTGTGCCTGTACGGCGCGACGGCCTACGGCTGGGTCTGGATGCGTCGCCGACTGCTGGCGCGCGAGGACGACGCGCAAGCGCGGCGCCGCCTGGTGCGCAGCGAGATCGCCGGCGTCGTTGCCATCGTGGCGCTTGAAGCCAGCCTGTTGATGCAGGGCTGAGGGGAGATCCGAGCCATGACGCTTTTCGCGACCGACTACCTGGAGTACTACCTGACCCTGGTTTCCTGGATCGTCAACAACGGCATCTGGGCGGTACTGGTATCCAGCGGGGTATTCGCACTGCCCTTCGTGGCGATCATCGTGCAGGAATGGCTCAAGGCCCGTGGGGAGGGTGCAGACGAAGGCAATAAGGGCGTGCTCTCGGCCGCACGCATTGAGAACCGGGTGTTCGTCGCCATCGTGGTCGTGATGTTCGCCGGCATCCCCTTCATCGACGTGGACCTCAACACCATTCAGTACGACAGCTCGCGCTCGGCTCAATGCCAGGTCAGCGTGCCGCAGCCCACGGATACCGGCTGGTCCCAGTCCTTCAGCACCATCAACAACCAGAGTGCCAAGGTGCCGGTCTGGTGGGCATTCATGCACGCGCTCTCGCGCGCCGTCACCAGTGCCTCGGTGGCAGCGATCCCGTGCGGAACAGACCTGCGACAGATGCGCATGGAGATCGACGCTACCCGCATCAACGACCCGGTGCTGGCTCAGGAAGTGGCCGATTTCACACACGACTGCTACGGGCCAGCACGCGCTAAATTGTTCATGGCGCGACCGGAGCTGGACGAAGCTCAAATGAACGACGTGACATGGATCGGTTCGAGGTTTTTCACGGACACCGGCGGCTACTACGACAGCTACCGCTCCAGCACGGCGCGCGAGTCATGGCCCTATGACGACACTCGCGACGCAGGGCTTGCGCAGGTGGCCAGTGGCGGCGGCTACCCGACTTGCAGGCAGTGGTGGGCCGATGGCAGCAACGGCCTGCGAGCACGGCTGCTGAGCCAGGTGGACCCCAGCCTGTTGAATCGCTTGGCGGGCTGGGCCGGGTTCCTCAGCCGTACCGAGGTGGACGATTCGGTGGTCCGTACCATCGCGTCACCGCGACAGCAGAAGCTCAACCAGGGTTCGGTCTATACCGACTACGGCGGCCAGATCGACAAGACCCTGCCGAACATCGTGACGCGGGCCACGGGGGACGTAGGAATGGCGGTCGGGGCACTTGCCGCATTCCCTGCCATGGACGTGGTGCGCCAGGCGCTGCCCATGGTGCTTGCCTTGCTCAAGATGGCGCTGGTCATCTGCATCCCGCTCGTGCTGGTCGTCGGCACCTATGACCTGAAGACGGTCGTCACCGTCAGCGTCGTGCAGTTCGCGCTGTTCTTCACCGATTTCTGGTTCCAACTCGCTCGCTGGATCGACAGCACCATCCTCGATGCGCTCTATGGGTGGGGCTTCGGCTGGAACCGGCCGCACACTAACTTCGATCCGCTGGTGGGGTTGAACAATGCCTTTGGCGACCTGCTCCTGATGTTCGTCATGGGCACGATGTTCCTGGTCTTGCCGGGTTTTTGGCTTGCGAGCCTTACTTGGGTTGGGATTCGGGCTGGACACGTCATCCAAGGGCTTTCGGATGGCAGCAAGAGTGCCGGCCAAGCAGGCGGTAAGGGCGCTGGGGCCCTTACCGGAGGTAAGCTGAAGTAGCGCGGCGCCGGTCAGTCGTCGGTGTACAACTCGTGCGACGTATCGTTGTACAGGTTGGGATCGTAGCCCGGCGTCTTGCGCAGTTCGGTGAGGTCGGTGAAAGGCCACTCGTCTTCATCCGAGGTATTGGCAGCAGCAGCCCATCCCGCCACCACGACTCCCAACAACACGAGTGCGAACCAGAAGGCGACGTAGAGCAGCGCGCCCAGCACAGCCAGCTTGACCGCCCACAGCAGCACTGTGGCACCAACCGAAGGCACCCCTTTGACCATCAACCAATTCGATACCCGCCGTTCGCCACGCGCATAGGCACGCCATACACGGCCAAATGCGCGGCCGATACGTTCTGCGGTGCTGGTACGAGTTGTGGTGTTCATGGTCGTCTCCTGCTACTGAGGGATGTCTATTCCAGGGTGCTCCACTTCATTCCGTTTCAGGCTTCAATGTGTTTTCTCGCTGCTTCAGGACGCTTCGTCATCCGGTTCCACCGGGCCCGGGTCGGGTTCCACGCCGATGCGGTAGGTGGCAACGAAACGCGGCCAATCCACATGGTCAACCAGATCGATGTCCTCGATGACGCTGACCTTCGCTCCCGCACGCTCGAACAGGGCGATGCTCTTGGCGGGATAGTTGTTGCGCGACGGATAGAGCACTCCGTCGAACAGAGGTTGGCCGTCGTCGCCGACCATCGCATGCACCTGAGCGGACACCTGCTGCGTGTGCGTGTAGTCGCGGCTGGCCAACTGCTCCAGGTTCAGGCCAAAGTAGCCCGCCATGACGCTCGGTGCCGTGAGATCGGCCAGAAGCACGTCGGCCACCACCCCTACAGCGCGCACCATCCTGCCCTGGACTTCTTTCAATGCGATCGAGCGCTTCGCGTCATCAAGCCACTGATGCTTGTGAAACACCGACTCCATCAACGCCGTGGGCAGGTCGCGCCCCAGGTAGAGCACGCCGTAGGCTCGGGCCGGGTCGTCGTAGCGATTGGTGCTGCTGCGACCATAGTACAGCGGGCTGCCCCGATAGACGACGCGGCTCACATGCTGGAGCAGTTCACCGGCATCGATCAGAAAAGAAGGCAGCTCGTGGTTCATGGCAGTCTCGCTTCAATGCACCTGAACGCCCAGCACGTTAAACACGGCCTCGGCCACGGCGTCGATCGTGCCATGCGTCACCGCATCCACCGGCGAGCGACCGCCCAAGCCTTCGAGCGGTTCGGACAGTGCGCGGTAGATCGTCCAGTGATCGATACCCTCGACCTCCTGAAGCACGGTTTGGGTCAACTGCTGCTTTACCGGGTCGAGCTGCCAGTCGGGCAGCTTCTGACCGCGCGGCCCCACGTTCAGCGCCAGCAGCCGACGCGCGAGGATGTCCTTGTAGATCTGCTGGCGCGACTTGTCCGCCAGCTTGGCGAACTCCGCGGGCGGCAGGTTGTGCGGCTGGTTGAAGGTTTCCAGTAGCACCGCACGGCCTCGCTGGACGTCGGTTTCATTCGGTGCCCAGCGCGTGTCGGCGCGCAGCGCGGCCGCCTTGCGTGCAAGGGCCTGCCCAACGGTCTCCCCCTGCAAGTTGGCGGGCAGTGTTACCGCTTCCACGCGCTCGTGGACGAACGCCTGCAACTCGGCCGCGAAAGCCGTGGCATCCCGGATTTCGACGGTATCCGCGAAGCGGCGTACATCTTCCACCGTGACGCGCGGCAGACGGTCGGCAATGAATTCAATGGCAGTGGGCATGGTCATCTCCCAAGTAGGTTTGAGACAGGTTTCACTCTAGTCGCCTTTGTCGCGTTTGTCAACTTTGACGCCTAGAAAGCAACCTACCCGGCGGAAGCAGCGCCTTCGCAGCATAGACCGAGGCCAGCGCCTGGTCGCCGTCCAATGCATTCGAGCGGGTTCCACATTGACGGTGGAGCCGCGATCCAGGCCCCGCTATACCGAAACGGTTAAAGGCCAAAGGGTCGAAATGGCAAGGGAATGGGGTGCAAGGGGAAAGGCCCTACCTCGAAAAGGCCAAAAGGCCTCCCGGTCGGCCCGTCATTAGGACACCTCACATGCTCTCCCTGTTCCAGCGAAAACGGCCCCCGGTCGCTGCCGCACCGACGCCATCACCCGTCACCGACCTCCCGAAAGGGCTGCTGCGTCCTGAGTCGGCCGCATCGCTGCTGGCCACCCCACGCCGGCAGAAGCTGCTGGAGCACATCTGGCAGCGCACGTCGCTCTCACACCGGCAATTCGTCACCCTGTACCGCACGCCCCTGGAACGCTACGCCGAACTGGTCCAAGCCTTTCCGGCCTCCGAAGCGCATCACCATGCCTATCCGGGCGGCATGCTCGACCACGGCCTGGAGATCGTGGCCTACAGCCTGAAACTGCGGCAGTCCCATCTGCTGCCCATCGGTGCCAGTCCCGAAGACCAGGCGGCGCAGTCCGAAGCCTGGACCGCCGCCGTCGCCTATGCTGCGCTGCTCCACGATATTGGCAAGATCGCCGTCGATCTACACGTCGAACTGGCCGACGGCAGTACTTGGCATCCGTGGCATGGCCCGCTGCACCAGGCGTACCGATTTCGCTACCGTGACGACCGCGAATACCGCCTGCACAGCGCCGCAACAGGCTTGCTCTATCGCCAACTGCTCGACCGCCACGTCCTGGACTGGCTCAGCGACTATCCGGCTCTCTGGGCACCGCTGCTCTATGTGCTGGCCGGTCAGTACGAACATGCCGGTGTACTGGGGGAACTCGTCGTGCAAGCAGACCGGGCGTCGGTGGCCCAGGAGCTGGGCGGCGATCCGGCGCGCGCCATGGCCGCGCCTAAGCACGCACTGCAACGCAAGCTGCTGGACGGGTTGCGCTACCTGCTCAAGGAACAGTTGAAGCTGAACCAGCCGGAAGCCTCCGATGGCTGGCTCACCGAGGATGGTTTGTGGCTGGTGAGCAAGACGGTCTCGGACAAACTGCGCGCACACCTCCTGTCTCAGGGGATCGATGGCATTCCTGCGAACAACACCGCCGTGTTCAACGTGCTGCAGGACCACGGCATGCTCCAGCCCACCTCGGACGGCAAAGCGGTCTGGCGCGCGACCGTCACCAGCACGACCGGCTGGTCCCATTCGTTCACCCTGTTGCGTCTCGCTCCCGCGCTGATCTGGGAGTCTGGCGAGCGACCAGCACCTTTCGCAGGCACGGTAGAGATCGACGCGACGCCCGCAGAAAACGACGCCAGCATGTCGGCTCCCGTGCCAACCGTCTCGGTGAACCCAGCGCAGGGAGGTCAAGAGCCTCCAATTTGGGAGGACGACAGCACCACCATCGTTTCACCGCCCGCGGCCCAGCCCGTGCCCGACGTCATGGAGGACTTGCTCGCGATGGTGGGCTTAGGTGAGTCGGCCGGCGTTGGACAGGATGCCGAAGAGTTCCTCCACCCTCCCGCGCCAGCAACAGCCGCGACGTCCATTCCATCACCTGTACCCGCGCCTACGCCTGGGTCATCGGCAACGAAGCCATCCACGGAACAGTTCATGGTTTGGCTGAAGCAGGGAATCACCTCACGACGGCTCATCATCAACGACGCGAAGGCGCTCGTGCATACGGTGAATGACACGGCCTACCTGGTCAGCCCGGGTGTGTTCCAACGCTATGCGCAGGAGCATCCCGAAGTGGCCGCGCTCGCCAAGCAGGAGAATCAACAGGATTGGCAGTGGGTGCAGAAGCGCTTCGAGAAGCTGCAGCTACATCGCAAGCACCCCAATGGCCTGAACATTTGGACCTGTGAAGTCACGGGCCCGAGGAAGTCCCGCCGACTGCATGGCTACCTCCTTGAAGATGGGTCCTTGGCATTCCCCGAAATACCGCCCAACAATCCCTATCTTGCTCTGACTCAGGAAGGATGACGCGATTCGGGCATTGATCGCCACCGTCGTTTGGCGACGATCAATACCCCGCGAAAGCTGGCAACATTTGGCGAACTGAGCTACTCGGCCCGCGCCAACTCCTGCGCAAGGAACGGAGCGGTTCGGCTGCCAGACGTTCGGGCCACCTGCTGAGGGGAGCCCGCCACCACGATGCTGCCGCCGGCAGCGCCTGCACCAGGCCCCACGTCGATCACCCAATCGGCCTGAGCCACCGCGCGCATATCGTGCTCGATCATCACCACGGTGTTGCCGGCATCGACCAGGCGCTGCAACTGCACCAGCAGCCGGTCGGCATCGGACGCATGCAGCCCGGTGGTTGGCTCGTCGAGCACGTACAGGCTTCGGCCGCGCTGGCTGCGCTGAAGCTCGGTCGCCAGCTTGATGCGCTGCGCCTCGCCACCGGAAAGTTCCGTGGCCGGTTGCCCCAGGCGCAGATAGCCCAATCCGATATCGCGCAGCAATTGCAGGGGCCGGGCCACGGCGTCTTCACCCGCAAAGAATTCGCTGGCTTCGTCCACGGTCATCTGCAGCACCTCGGCGATGTTGCGCCCGTTCCATTGCACCTTCAGCGTGGCCTCGTTGTAGCGTGCGCCATGGCACGTCGGACACGGGGCGTACACGCTGGGCATGAACAGCAACTCCACACTGACGAAGCCCTCGCCCTCGCAGGTCTCGCAACGCCCCTTAGCCACGTTGAACGAGAAGCGCCCGGCGTCATAGCGGCGGCGTCGCGCATCGGGCGTGGCGGCGAACAGCTTGCGCACGTGGTCGAACAGGCCGGTGTAGGTGGCCAGGTTGGACCGGGGCGTGCGCCCGATCGGCTTCTGGTCCACCTGCACCAGGCGCTGTATGGCGTCCACGTCGCCCGCCAGATGACCGCCAGTCGCTTCGATCACTGCCGGCCCTTCGCTGGTGGCGCTTTCGGCCGCGTCGTCCTCGGGCTCGTGGCCCAGGTGCAGTAGCACCAGCTCCGGCAGCGCCTGCGCGACGAGGCTGGACTTGCCCGAGCCGGAGATGCCGGTGACGGCCGTCAGCACGCCCAGCGGAATGCGTGCGTCCACGCCATGCAGGTTGTGACGATGGATGCCCTGCAGCTCCAGCCAGCCGGTCGCTTCGCGTGCCCGGCTTCCCGGCGCGGCGATTTCGTCGAACAGATAGCGGGCGGTGCGCGATTCGGCAATCTTGCGCAGGCCGTCCGGCTCGCCGCTGTAGAGCACGCGGCCGCCACGCTCCCCGGCATCCGGCCCCACATCCACCAGCCATTGCGCGCGGCGCATCAGGTCCAGGTCGTGCTCGACCACGAACACCGAGTTGCCCGCGTCACGCAGCCGGTCGAGCGCGTCGTACAGCGCCTGGCTGTCGGAGGGGTGCAACCCCGCCGAGGGCTCGTCGAGCACGTACACAACACCGAACAGCAGGGAACTCAATTGCGTGGCCAGCCGCAGGCGCTGCAACTCGCCGGCCGAAAGCGTCGGCGTGGCCCGGTCCAGCGTCAGGTAACCCAGGCCCAGCCCACGCAGTTGACGCAGGCGCGCCATCACACCGCCGGCCAGGCGCTGCGCGGCGAGGCGCTTTTCTTCCGACAGCGCGGAGGTGCGGCGCACGTCGGGCGATACCGCATGGACGGCACGGCCGGAGGCCGCGCGTTCGGCACGGTCGCGTCGGGTCGCTTCCTTGTCCGTAGCCGCCCCCGCTGCATGGGCGCGGAAATCGCCCTGGGCAATGGGTTCGAGCAAGGCCGCCAACTGGTCCAGCGGCATCTGCATGAACGCGCCGATGTCCACGCCGGCGAAGGTGACCGACAGCGCCTCGGGCTTGAGCCGCTTGCCGTGGCAGGTGGGGCACGGCTTGCCCTCCATGAACCGGGACACGCGCTTTCTCATCAGTGCGCTTTGGGTATTGGCAAAGGTGTGCAGCACATACCGCCGGGCGCCGGTGAAGGTGCCCATGTAGCTCGGCTCCATCTTGCGCTTGAGCGCCGTGCGGGTCTCGGCGGGCGTGAAGCCGGCGTACACCGGCACTGTCGGTGTTTCCTCGGTGAACAGAATCCAGTCGCGGTCCTTCTTCGGCAGGTCCTTCCACGGTCGGTCAACGTCGTAGCCCATGCTGACCAGGATGTCGCGCAGGTTCTGGCCTTGCCAGGCGGGGGGCCAGGAGGCGATCGCCCGCTCGCGGATGCTCAGGGAGGGATCGGGCACCATGATGGCCTCGGTCACCTCGTACACATGGCCCAGGCCGTGGCAGGTCGGGCACGCTCCCTGCGGCGTGTTGGGCGAAAAATCCTCGGCGTACAGCATCGGCTGGTTGGCTGGGTAGGCGCCGGCGCGCGAATACATCATCCGCACCAGGCTGGACAGGGTGGTCACACTGCCCACGGAGGAACGCGCGTTGCTGGAGCCCCGCTGCTGTTGCAACGCCACCGCCGGCGGCAGGCCGTCGATCGCATCGACGTCCGGCACGCCGGCCTGGTCGATCAGGCGCCGCGCATAGGGGGCCACCGACTCGAAGTAGCGCCGCTGCGCCTCGGCGTAGATGGTGCCGAAGGCCAGCGAGGACTTGCCGGAGCCGGAAACGCCGGAGAACACCACCAGCGCGTTACGCGGGATGGAAACGTCCACCTCTTTGAGGTTGTTCTCGCGCGCGCCGCGCACTTCCACCATGCCGCTGGCCGCAGCGGTACAAGAGGATTCACCGAAAGAATTGTTTGGCATGTTCTTATCCTGTAGTTCGTCCCGCTCAGGACGGGACTTCCTGAGTTCGGGGGCCGCGGCGACTGGCTTCGAGCGCCGCGGTGACAGTGCGGGCGTCGTAGCTGCCGCGCAGACGACGACCCTCGACGAAGAACGTCGGCGTGGCGTGCGCACCGCTGGCGACGGCACTGGCGAGGTCGCGCTCGACACGCTCGATCACCGCGGTGCTGTCGAGATCCGCGATGAACCGTTCGACGTCGAGCCCAAGCTCGGCGGCGTAGCCGATCAGATGCTCGCGCTCCAGCGCATGCTGACGGGTGAACACGAAGTCCAGCCACGGCCAGAACATCCCCTGGTTCGCCGCTGCCTCGGACGCCCGCGCGGCAATCGGCCCGTGCGGGTGGTGCGGCAGATGGCGCACCACATACCGCAGGTCGTCCCCGAAGTGGGCGCGCAGATCGTCCCACGAACCGGTGGCGTGCGCACAGTACGCGCACTCGAAGTCCACGTACTCGACGAGTGTGAGCTGGGCGTCCTCCGGCCCGCGGATGTGATCGATCTCCGGATCGACCGGTGGCTCAAGCACCATCGGCAGGTCAGCGGTCTTCTCACCCCACCGCTGGGCGGCGACCTTGAAGATCAGCCACCCGAGCAACGTGGCGAACACCATCGACACGAGCACGCCGACCGTCGCCTGGCGGCCCAAGTCGGAGGTCGTGCCGAACGCGAGCCCGATGATCAGCAGCGACACGGTGAACCCGATCCCGGACAGTGCCGCACCACCGAACACGCTGCCCACCCCGACGCCCTCGGGCAGCCGGCCCAGGCCGAGACGGACGGCGATGAGAGTGATGAGCCCGATGCCCAGGAGCTTGCCGAGCACGAGCCCTGCGATGACGCCCCACGTGACTGGCGAGCCGAAGGCCTCGGCGAGCAGCCCGCCACGCACGTCCACTCCGGCGTTCGCCAAGGCGAACACCGGCACGATCAGCAGCGCCGTCGGCAGCCGCAGGAACTCGTGCAATCGCTCGTTCACCGAGATACCCCGGGACAGCCCGCAGTCCACCGCGCGGGCCGATGCGGCACTCGGAGACTGCCAGAAGTCGCGGAACAGTTGTTTTGCCGCGACGACCTTGTGACGTTGCGTCGCGTAGGCGGGGATCAGCAGCCCCGCGGCCATCCCGGCGAGAGAGGCATGGATGCCGGAGTACACGGTTGCGAGCCACAGCACGATCACGATCAGCACATACGGCATTGCCCGCCACTGGCGGGTGCGCCCTAGCCGCCACAACGCAACGAGACTGGCGAGGGCGATCAACAACGGGACGATCCGAATCTCATCGCTATAGACGATGCCGATGATGGACACGGCGAGGAAGTCATCGACCACGGTCAGGGTGAGCAGGAACACGCGCAACTGACCGGATAGCCGCGGGCCGACGATCGCCAGGGTGCCCAGCATGAATGCCGTATCGGTGCCGACCACCGCCCCCCACCCGTGCAGGCCCTCACTTCCGGCCAGCCCCACGATCAGGACATACACCAGCGCGGGAAGCACGACACCCGCGACCCCCGCGATCAGAGCGAGACGGGCACGGCTGCGATCCCGGAGCGATCCGTGGGCGAACTCCTGACGCACCTCCAGGCCGATCAGGAAGAAGAAGACCACCATCAGGCCGTCGTTGACCCAGTGATGCAGGTCCATGTGCAGGCCCAGCGGCCCGAAGTCAAACCCGACGTCCAGGTGCCACAACTCGAAATAGGCATCGGATAGCGGCGAGTTCGCCCACGCCAGCGCCACGACCGTGACGATCACCAGCAGCACCGCAGCACCAGACTCCGTGCGCAGATAGCGGGCAACGCGTCCCCGGCTGATCTTCGCCGAGGATGCACCGAAAGAAGTGGCTGACATGTTCTTATCCTGTTCCTGTAGTTCGTGAAGTCGCGATGAGCCGGTTTCGGAGACGACCAGTCAGGCGTCCGCCTCTGGCAGCGTCCCATCATCCAGCGAGCGCAGCCAAGTAAGCCTTTCTCCCAGCCTGCGCTCAACACCTCTGTCCGTTGGCTGATACCAGCCCGGCCGCGCCACGCCCTCGGGAAAGTAGCTTTGCCCAGCGGCATAGCCGTTGGGCTCGTCATGGGCGTAGCGGTAGCCTTCGTGATACCCCATCTGCTGCATCAGCTTCGTCGGCGCATTGCGAAGATGGAGAGGCACAGGCAGGGAGCCGTTGTTCTTGACGAAGGCCTTCGCCTTGTTCCAGGCGGCATAGGCAGCGTTCGACTTGGGGGCGGCAGCAAGGTAGGTCGCCGCGTGGGCAATCGGTATTTCGCCTTCGGGGGAACCCAGCCTCTCATAAGCCAGCGCGGCATTGAGCGCCAGTTGCAGCGCCTGCGGGTCGGCATTGCCGATGTCTTCGCTGGCCACCACGATCATGCGGCGCGTCACCTGGCTGACGTCGCCGCTGCCGTCGAGGATGCGGGCCAGCCAGTACAGGGCCGCGTCGGGGTCGGAGCCCCGCAGCGACTTGTGGAAGGCGGAGAGCTGCCAGTAGAACTCGTCGCCGCCCTTGTCGAACCTGCGCAGTGATGGGCTGGTGGACAGTTTGGCAAACTCGCCATCGACCACGGCCTTGCCCGCGCCCGACGCAGCATTCGTCACCTGCTCAAGCAGATTGAGGAAGCGCCTGCCATCGCCATCGGCAAAGCCCTTGAGCAGATCCAGCGCGTCCGCGTCCAACGTGACGCCCTGGAGATGCGGCAGTGCGCGTTCGTAGAGCTGGTTCAGTTCGTCGCCGGACAGCGGTTCGAGGGTATAGACCTGCGCGCGCGAGAGCAGCGCGGAATTGACCGCCAGCCCCGGATGCTCGGTCGTCCCCCCCACCAGGGTCAGGAGCCCCGACTCGACATGGGGCAGTAGGGCATCCTGCTGCGCCTTGTTGAAGCGATGGATCTCATCGACGAAAAGCACCGTCGATCGACCATGGTTGTCCAGTTCTGCCTGGGCCTCGTCGATGGCTTGCCGGATGTCCTTCACCCCGGCAAGCACGGCCGAGATGGCGATGAATCGGCTGTCGGTCGCACTGGCGGCCAGGCGCCCCAGGGTGGTCTTGCCCACGCCTGGCGGCCCCCAGAGGATGAACGAGTGCAACTTGCCCGCCTCGAACGCGAGACGAAGCGGCTTGCCGGGGCCGAGCAAGTGCCGTTGCCCGACGAATTCATCCAGCGTCTTGGGCCGCAGGAGTTCGGCCAAGGGAGGCTTGGGCTTTGTCGTGAATAGATCGGTCAAGTTCCTCTCCCTGGCATTTCTGATAGTTGACGTTCCGATAACGTTGGCACCTCAATCCAGGGAGCCGGATTTGTCCAACGCCGCGGGCTCTTTGTCGCTAATCGCATGCATGATGATGCGAGAGCCGCGGTAGCCGATGCTGTGGTTCCATACCCAGCTCAAAGCGACGCTGAGACGATTTCGCGTACCGATCAGAAAGTAGATGTGCGCCAGCTTCCAGATCCACCACGCAAAGGCACCACGCAGCTTCACCCGCCCCATGTCAATCACCGCCAGGCTGCGGCCGATGGTGGCCAGGTTCCCCTGATGCCGGTATTTGAAAGGTCCGTCAGCGGGCTTGCCCTTCAAACGCCGTCCAATGAGGTTGGCGACGTACTTCCCTTGCTGTTTGGCGGCCGGGGCGATGCCCGGCACGGGCTTCCCATCGGCCATGGTGCACGAGGCTGTATCGCCGATGGCGAAGACCTCCGGCCGACCGGCCACCGTCAGGTCAGGGCCAACGACCACCCGACCCGCACGATCAGACGCAGCGCCCAGCCAGCGAGCCGCGGGAGACGCCTGGACTCCGGCGGCCCAGACGATGGTCTTGGCCGAAAGGGGCTTGCCACCGTACACCACGCCATCGGCCGAGCATTCGGTGACCGGCGTACCCAGCACGACCTCGACGCCGAGCTTTTCGAGCGCCTGGCGCGTATAGGCCGAAAGATCCTCTGGAAAGACGGACAACAGACGCGGGCCAGCCTCGATCAGTACAACCCGCGACGTGCTCGGGTCGATCGAGCGAAAGTCACGCGCCAGCGTGTCTCGTGCAAGCTCGGCGATGGTTCCGGCCAATTCAACCCCGGTGGGACCACCACCGATGATGACGAACGTCTGCAGCGCGGCACGCTGCTGAGGATCGCTCGTGCGCTCAGCCTCCTCGAAAGCCGCGAGGATTCGGCCCCGAATGGTCGTGGCATCTTCCAGCGTCTTCAACCCCGGCGCGAAAGCCCCCCATTCGTCGTGTCCGAAGTAGGCATGGGTAGCGCCTGTCGCGAGCACGAGCGTGTCGTAGGTTTGCCGCAATCCATTGTTGAGAATGACCTGACGCGCGTCCTGGTCGATACCTTCCACTTCCGCCATCAAGGTGTTCACTTCCGGGCGATTTCGGAAGAGATAGCGAATAGGCCAGGCGATCTCGGATGTCGAAAGTGACGCCCCTGCAACCTGGTAAAGCAAGGGTTGGAACAGGTGATGATTGCGCCGATCGATGATCGTCACATCGACCTCGGCACCAGCAAGCTGGTTGGCAACCTCGATCCCGCCGAAGCCCGCTCCGATAATGACGACGTGATGTCGGTTTTTGGAGGTCTTTGTCATGACCTGATCTCCTCTCTCTCAGCGTTTCAGCGCCGATGCGTGGTGTGCCATATGCTCGCCAATGAAACTGGCAATGAAGTAGTAGCTGTGGTCGTAGCCTGGGCGCAGATTCAACGTGAGCGGGTGCCCCGTCTCGTCGCAGGCCTTGCGCAGCAGGTCGGGCTGAAGCTGGCTCTCCAGGAACTCGTCGCCCAAGCCCTGGTCCACCAGCAACGGCAAACGCTCCTGCACGGTGCGAATCAGCTCCACGGTGTCGTACTGTTTCCACACCTCCCGATCGCTGCCCAGGTACGCCTCGAAGGCCTTGTGCCCCCAGGGAACCTGGGTGGGGGCGACGATGGGCGAGAAGGCCGAGACGCTTCGATAACGGCCCGGGTTGCGCAGGGCGATGACCAGAGCACCGTGTCCTCCCATGGAATGGCCGCTGATGCTCCGCTCCGCTGTCACGGGAAAGTGGGCCTCGATCAGCGCCGGCAGTTCCTGCACGACGTAGTCGTACATCCGATGATTCGCAGCCCAGGGTTCCTGTGTGGCATTGACGTAGAACCCCGCGCCCTGTCCGAGGTCATAGGCAGGATCGTCGGCAACGCCTTCGCCGCGAGCGCTGCTATCGGGCGCGACGACGGCAATGCCATGTTCGGCCGCGTAGCGCTGGACGGCGGACTTGGTGATGAAGTTCTGCTCGGTGCAGGTCAGGCCCGAAAGCCAGTACAGCACCGGCACTTTGCCGTGCTGCGCCTGCGGAGGCAGATAGACGCCGACCTTCATCGTGCAACCGAGCGTCGTCGATTCATGCTGATAAACGTCCTGCCAACCATCAAAGCTGGCGTGATGTTCGATGCGTTCCATGTAGTTCTCCTATGTTCAAAGGAACGGCGCAGCTCTCGCGCGCCAAGACGGCAGCTCGTCAGGAAGATTTCTCTTCCGCCACCGTGTCGCCGTGGGCATGCCTGATCCTGCGCACGATCCACCAGATCGTCAGCATCACCGCAGGCACCAGAACCGCCATCACCGGCGCCACGCTGTCGTGAACCATCGGAATGCCCTTGAGCAAGTAGCCGAGAAGACTCACGACGTAATAAGAAATTGCCGCGACCGACAGGCCTTCGACGGTCTGCTGAAGGCGCAATTGCATCTTGGCCCGGTTGTTCATCGACGCCAGCAGATCGCGGTTCTGGCGTTCAAGCTCAACGTCGATCCAGGAACGCAGCAACGCGATGGCCCGGGTCAGCTTGTCTGAGAGCTTGGCCTGGCGCTCCTTTACGGATTGGCATGTCCGCATGGCTGGAGCGATGCGGCGCTGCAGGAAATCCGCCCAGGTGCAGTACCCGGATACGGCCTCTTCCGAAAGCGCTGCCAGCCTTTCCTCGACGATCTCGTAGTAGGCACGGCTGGCACCGAAGCGATAGAGATTCGCCGCAACTCCAGCTTCCAGCTCGGCAGCCAGGCCGGTCAATTCGGACAGCAGCACGTCGCTGTCGCGCCGTTCCACCAAGCTCGTACACATCTCGTCGGTGATCGCCGCAAGGCGCGACTCCATGCGTCGCAGCTCCGACGTCATCGATCGTGTCAACGGCAGGGACAGCAACGCCAAGGTACGGTAGGTCTCGATCTCCAGCAGACGTTGAGCCAGCGCACCCGCCCGCGCCGGGGTCAAATCGCGGGCCAGGACGAGGATCTGCGTCAGGCCATCCTCATCCTGTCGGAAGTCGGTCAGAATGGCGGCAGAGCCGTTCTCCACCAGCGAGTAGCACAGGCTGGCAGGATCGAAGCGATCGGCCTCCTTCTCCGTTTCCGGCGTCCACGGAAGAAGTCTCAAACGGATGCCGGATACGACCGGGCCGGGAGGCACAAATCCATGCCTGAACGGGTTTTCGCCGCACGGCTCTCCCGTCTCGGAATCCAGCGAAGCGCACCAGAGATACGTCGAGAACTCGGTGTGCTTTTCACAGTGCAGGTCTCCTTCGTCCCATGTCACGCCGTGAAGCGGCGTAGCATGGTCGGGTTCGGCAACGCCGAAGCGATGAGACAACTCGCTCATCGCCATCTGATCCTTGGCCTGGTCGCCTTCGGTCATGAAAGCGAGCTGCAATATGCCGCGCGGGGCCTGAATCAACAGATGCGGGCGCGCATGCACTTCACCCACGGCGGCAGCACGATCGGTGTAGGCCGGCATGCCGTACACGGTGGCGGTCGGGGTGGGTTGTACGGTCGTCGTATTTATGTTGGCCGGCTCTTTCATAACGACCTCATTTCTTCTTGGTTGAAAAACACGCTTCAAAGCAAATGCCCGCAGCCATGCGTTTCGCACATGGCTGCGGGCCGATCTTCATGAGCAGACACCGCTCTACACGGTCCGTCTAATAGGCTCGCCGTGTAGAGGCTTGTGCTGGCCCTTTCAGAACGCCCTCAGCTTCCTAGCTTTCAGACGAAGGTGTACGAGCAGACCTTGTTGCCCGCCGGATCACGCAGGTAGGCCGCATAGGCACCCGGCAGGTGGCCACGCGGGCCAGGCTGGCCCTCGTCGGTGCCGCCTGCGGCAAGGCCGGCGGCGTGGAAGGCATCCACTTCGGCGGGAGTGGCGGCCGCAAAGCCGACCGTCACGCCGTTGCTCGAAGGCGCTTCACCATTGCCCGGACGGGCGATGATGAAAGCCGGCTTTTCGCGACCGAAAAGCACCCATCCGTTGCCGAAAGGACCGAGGTTCTTGATGCCGAGAGCACCCAGGGCGGCGTCGTAGAACGCGGCCGACTTCTGGACGTCGGCGGCGCCGATGAAGACGTGCGAGAAGATGCCGTCGCCGGAAATGACAGGAGTGGACATGGTTAGTTTCCTTGATGGTTGGTGTTGAATGGATAGTGGGTGATCAGTAGTGGATCACCGTGCGAATCGACTTGCCTTCATGCATCAGGTCGAAGGCGTGGTTGATCTCGTCGAGACCCATGGTGTGGGTGACGAACGGGGCGAGATCGATCTCGCCTTTCATTGCGTCTTCCACCATGCCCGGAAGTTGGGTACGCCCCTTGACCCCGCCGAAAGCAGAGCCCTTCCAAGTCCGGCCGGTGACCAACTGGAACGGACGGGTCGAGATTTCCTTGCCGGCACCGGCGACACCGATGACGATCGACTGGCCCCAGCCACGATGGGCAGCTTCCAGAGCCGAACGCATCACGTTGACGTTGCCGATGCACTCGAAGGTGTGATCGACACCCCAGCCGGTCATCTCGATGAGAACCTCGTGAATCGGCTTGTCGAAGTCCTTCGGATTGAGGCATTCGGTCGCGCCGAAGGTACGAGCCAGCTCGAACTTCGCCGGATTGGTATCGATGGCGATGATGCGGCCCGCTTTGGCCTGGCGTGCACCCTGAATCGCGGCGAGACCGATGCCGCCGAGGCCGAAGATGGCCACCGAGTCGCCCGGCTGCACTTTGGCCGTGTTGTGCACGGCGCCGATGCCGGTGGTCACGCCGCAGCCCAGCAGGCAGACGTGCTCGGGATTGGCGTCCGGGTTGATCTTGGCCAGCGAGACTTCGGCGACGACCGTGTATTCGCTGAAGGTCGAGCAGCCCATGTAGTGGTAAAGCGGCTGACCGTTGTACGAGAAGCGAGTCGTACCATCGGGCATCAGCCCCTTACCCTGGGTTGCACGAACCGCGACACACAGGTTGGTCTTGCCGGACTTGCAGAACAGGCACTCGCCGCACTCGGCGGTATAGAGGGGAATGACGTGATCGCCAGGCTTCACGCTGGTCACACCTTCACCCACCTCCACGACGATACCCGCACCTTCATGACCCAGCACGACCGGGAAGAGACCTTCGGGGTCGTCGCCCGACAGGGTGAAGGCGTCGGTATGGCAAACGCCGGTGTTCGTGATCTTGATGAGCACCTCGCCCTTGCGCGGCGGCTCGACGTCGATCTCGACGATTTCCAGCGGCTTTCCTGGCCCGAAGGCAACTGCTGCACGTGATTTCATGATGTCGCTTCCTTTACTAGCTAACTAAATTTGCCCTCACCGAGGGCACCCTGGTGCCTCTACCTCAGATAGGAGCGGACGATAGAGATGGTCTCGTCAATGGACTTGTTCTGCGAATCGCTCCTGATTTCGCTACTGGGAAACTCTTCCCGCAGATAGCTCTCCAGAACCGTTGCCATCAATCCGTTGACTGCCCCACGAACGGCCGCAAGCTGCTGAAGAATTGCAGGACATTCCGCACCTGCATCAAGCGCTTGCTCAAGAGTCGCTACCTGACCTTTGATGCGCCTGATGCGCGTCAGTGCTTGCTTCTTTTCTTCCGGGCTGTGTGGCATCGAACACCTCTCTACTTGGGTACACCGCCGCATTATACAATACTCCCCCATAGTATATGCGGCCGAACTTCGCCACAAAATCTGTGCTCTTCGAGCACGCTTACAGGCTAGTACAGATTTGTTCCCAAGAAGCGCAAAACATTCAAATTAATGAATATTTCTTGCATGTATCGACAGCATCGGGGCAAGTTCAAAACTGGTCAAACTGGAAAAATCTATGCGCAGATAGACGTGGCCTATCTAAGCCGACTCATCGAACTGAAGCTAACAAGATGAGACCGGCTAGGCGACCTGACGACCCGAATACCGAGCCTTCCGCAGTGCAGGCAACATCTGGCCGTCCCAGTCACGATCGACCGCAACCTGGGCCTGTTCCTGGTTTCGTTCGAGTGCTTCAACGTCAAGATCACCGATCGCCCATGTCTGCGTGCCGCAAGTCGTCGCGAGAATGCCATCATCCGGGAATCCACGATCCATTGGTGCATAGATCGTGGCCTCGCCAGTGTTCGTGTCCAACGCCGGACTCCAGTCAGCAGCTCCGGTCGTCACGGCCTGCGCGATGAACATTCGGTTCTCCAGCGCCCGCGCCATGCAGCCCACACGGACCCGGGTTGCACCTGCTTGGGTGTCGGTACAGCTCGGGACCAGCAGCAGGCGCACTCCCGCCTCTCTCTGGGCTCGCACGGGCAATGGAAACTCACTGTCATAGCAAACAGCGATGCCGGCACGCACACCGTTCAGGTCGAACACCTTGAGTTCGTCGCCACCTTCGATGACGCCGGTGTCCTTCTCGAACCCCGTCAACTGCAGTTTGTCCTGGTAGTCGCGTGTACCGTCAGGCGCAAACCACCAAGCTCGGTTGCGGTAGCGGTCCAAACCAACCTGGGTCAAAAACGTACCGGCCTGAATGGTCATGCACAACTCGCGCGACAGGTCGGCATACAGTGCCAGCCAAGCAGGCTGCAAGGCCTGCAGCGCGGCCAGAGAGGCGTTGAAATCACGGCGGATGCTAGGCTTGAACGTTGCAGCCAGTTCGAGGGATAGATACTCGGGCAACACGGCCAGTTCCGCTCCGCCACGGCGCGCCTCCTCCAGAACCAGTCGCTGCCGCGCAGCAAATGCCTCGAAGTCCGTCGGCTTACCCACTGCATATTTCGCAACTGCTACTTTCACTTCGCGTTCTCCAGAGAGTGCAGCCACATCGTGAGCGTCTGCTCGGTTTCGGTCGGCTCACCCACCTCCTTCCAGGGCAGCGTAACCTTCATGTCCGACTGTCGCACGTAGCCACGACGGGTCCAGAAGGCATCATTACTGCGGTAGTTGGAAGGACGCCGGGGATCGTCGTCTGCTCGATCCACCGACGCGAACGATGTCCACTGCATGCCGCCCAACGAACGGGCATGCGCTTCGCGTTCGTCAAAGAAGCGATGGCCCAGGCCAAGGCCCCGAAAGGCTGGGAGCAGGACTGATTCGCCGCAGTAAAACACTGCCTCCATCGGGATTCCTCGATCGGCGAACGGTACCTGGAAGGCCGGCTCCGTATCGCCGAGCGGCAACCCCGTGGACGCACCCACAACCACGTCATCAGCGAGCACGAGCACCAACAGGCTGTCTGCCGAACGGGCGTACATGGAAAGGTAGTGCTTCTCGTATTCGATGTCGCCCTCGTACAGGTATGGAAAGCTGCGGAAGACCTTCGCCCGCAGATGTGCCACGGTGTCGAACCATTCGGCAATGTCCGGCCCACGACGAACCAGCACCTGCACGTCGCTGGTCATTTCAGGCGTCCCCTCCGACCTGTGCGATCCAGTCGCCGAGGTTGTAGTAGTTGGTGACACGAGCGATCTTGCCATCGCGGATCTCGAAGAACGCGCCACCCGGCAGCACGTAGCGCTGGCCCTGGGCGTCCGGCAGCCCGTCGTCCGTCACCTTGTATTCGCCATGCACCACGTACTCCGCGCCTGCGCGCAGGCCGTCGGCGCTGACCATCACCACGATCCCGCGGAGTTGCTCGCCATAGCAGCGGTCCATGCGCTGCAGGAAGGCGCGGAAGGCTTCGCGACCGACCTCACGAGCGCCCTGGTTCAAATCGTGCGCGACGTCATCGGTCAACATTGACAGCATGGCCTCGCGGTCACCGCGGTTGAAGGCGTCGTAGTAGGCAGTGATGAGAGTCGCAGCGTTCATTCGCGTTCCTTGTTGGGTTGTTCGGAGCGGAGCATTCCGGGGTGCTGTCAGTCTGGGCAACCGCGCCTCCCTTGTATATGGAATTGTTGCGATTTTATAATTCCACCATCTGGAACAATTAACGAGCGGCGAAACCGACCATGAGGCGTGCGTCATGAACAAGGAAATGGAACTACTGCGCATCTTTCGGGTGGCGGCCGAAAGCAGCAGTTTTCGCGATGCAGCCGTCCGGCTGGGGACTTCTCCGCAAGGTGTCACCCGTGCCATCCAGCAACTGGAGCAACACTACGGCGAGGTGTTGTTTCATCGAAGCACGCGCCAGGTGCGCATCACCGCCTTCGGCGAAGGGCTGTTAGACCAGGTGCGCCCGGCATTGGAGCGGTTCGAGGATCTGTGGCGAACGCCTGGCTCCGACCAGCAGGCATCCCTGTCCGGTACGGTTCGCATCACCGCACCGCACAGCTTGGGCACCAGAGCGGTGCTGCCGGCACTGGAGCGCGTGGCCGCGCGTCATCCCGACATCACGCTGGATGTGCGCCTGTCCGATCGCATCAGCAATACGGTTGACGAAGGGATTGACGTCGGAATCAGGGTCGGATTCATGCGTGATAGCCGCTTCGTCGCACGCAAGGCAGCCGACATGAAACTTCCGATCGTTGCCGCTCCGCGCCTGATCAAGAAAGTGGGCGTACCTGAAAACATCGATGCGCTAAGCAGCCTGCCAGCTACCGTGGCCTTGGATATCAATACCGGCCGTCCCTGGCCTTGGCACTTCAAGGCGGGACGCCAGTGGACACCTGCCGCACCCACTCTCGTCGCCGACAATGCCGACATGGAAATGGGAGCGGCGCTGGCCGGGATCGCGTTCGCGCAACTGGCGGACTACATGGCCGCCCCCTACATTGCCAGCGGGAAGCTCGTGCGAGTGTTGGAGAGCGAAGAACCTCCGGCATGGGGGTTGTACGTCTATCGGCCTCAGCGTGGCCCCATTCCGGGAAGGGTTCGAGCGGTATTTGATGAAATGCTGGTCGCCGTTGGATCGTTGCCAGCTTTGCGCTGACACGTCGCAAGACACTGAAAGGCACACGCCCTGGAAAGCGGGGCACTGAGCCTTGGCGGCTCGCCCCTCCGGTTGAATGATGAGCCGACCGTCTGCCCGCTTGCGCCAGGTGCAGATCGGTCGGCCATGCAACCCTATGCCGGCAAACGATTAGATGTAAATGAATTGCCGGTACAAACCATCCAACTGACGACGAATATCTTCGACGCGCTGCTCGTCACCGGTATCGGTAAATTCGAGTAGCTGCTGTTCCTTGGCAGTGATCTGATCGCAAAGGTCGGACAAATTCTCGCAGAAAGCCTCGGAGTGAACGGTGGGCTCCTCCGTATTCGTCTCTTCTCCTGCTAGTTTTCGCACAGACGAGGCCGGAGAAATCCCATTTTCCTCGTTAAAGGCAATTTGAAGCTGCCTGCGCCTATTGGTTTCATCGATCGCCTGTTTCATCGCCGGAGTCACCGCGTCGGCGTACAAGATCGCCTTGCCGTTTTCATTCCGAGCGACTCGACCTATCATCTGAATGAGAGCATGGGCCGAACGCAAGAATCCTGCACGGTCTGCATCGAGAATAGCAACCAATGATGCCTCTGGAATATCCAGCCCTTCGCGCAAAAGACTAATCCCAATCAAAACATCGAACTCTCCTGCGCGCAGGCCATTGATGATCTCAACACGATCCTCCGCTTTTATGTCCGAATGCATGTAGCGCGCTCGAATCCCGTTGTCCGTCAAGAAATCCGTTAGCTCTTCTGCACTGACCTTCGTCAGCGTAGTCACGAGCACGCGATTTTTCTTCTTCACGCACTTCGATATTTCGGCAAGCAGGTCATCTATGTATCCGTCCGCTTTCCGCACCTCAACCTTGGGATCAAGCAGTCCCGTTGGTCTGATAACTTGTTCGACAACCCTGTCTTTCGACACCCTCAGCTCGTAGTCTCCCGGAGTAGCGGAAACAAAGATGGTCTGAGGCTTGACCTTCTCAAATTCACCAAAGTTCAACGGGCGATTGTTCTTAGACGAAGGCAAGCGGAACCCGTAATCTATCAACGTCTCCTTGCGCGCCTGATCCCCCCGGTACATTGCGGATATCTGTGGCACCATGACGTGGGATTCATCGACGAACAGAAGCCCATCTTTCGGCAGGTAATCCAGCAATGTGATCGGAGGCGAGGCCGGGTCCCGTTCGCTGAAGTAGCAGGAATAATTTTCCATGCCCGAACAATAGCCTACCTCGCGCATCATCTCCACGTCATGCGTGATCCGCTCGTACAGCCTGTTTGCCTCGACCAAGCGATTATTCCTGTTCAGCTCGGCAACCCGCTCTTCCATATCAGCGAGTATCTTCTTGGACGCGGAATCTATTTTATTCGTGGGCGGTGCAAAAAGCGTCTTTGGCGAAACCAAGTAATGGTCAATTGCCCCAAGCGTTTTACCTGTAACAGGGTCTAGCCATTGAACAGACGCAACAGAGTCATCCAGCAGTTCCACCCGAACTGCCCTATGCTCGGAATCAGCAGGAAAGATATCGATCACATCACCTTGAGCGCGAAACGTTGCACGTTTGAGAGTGCGCTCAGTGCGATCATATTGCAGCAGAGCCAAACGACGAATCAGCTCTCTCTGGTTTAGTTTGACCCCAGGGGACAGAGCGATCTGCAACGCTCGGTACGCCTCCGGGTCACCCAGGCCGTAGATTGAAGACACCGAAGCGACGACGATCACATCGCGGCGCTCAATCAAGGATTTGGTCGTGGACAGGCGTAGGCGCTCAAGGTGATCGTTGATGGCCGAGTCCTTTGGAATGAAACGATCGGTGCCCGGCATATAAATCTCGGGCTGAAAATAATCGTAGTAGGAAACGAAGTACTCGACAGCATTCTCAGGAAAGAAGTGCTTCATTTCACCATAAAGCTGCGCGGTCAATGTCTTGTTAGGAGCCAAGATCAACGTGGGCCGCTTCAGACGATGAATCACATTGGCCATCGTAAAGGTCTTACCAGAGCCGGTGATACCCTTCAGCGTCTGGTGTGTCGCACCTTCTTCTATGTCCGATAGCAGGCGCGCTATCGCCTCTGGCTGGTCCCCCGCCGGCGTATAGCTGGAGTGCAGAATGAACGTACCGGTTGACATTAGATATCTCCTAATTGAGCTACTTCAATTTGTCCTGATGTATCGGCTATTTCGGAAGACCTATAGCAGTACCAAACTGGGGTGTAAATGACGGCGATCCTGCCACGCCCCACCTGGGCGTAGGCGTCGCCAACATGATAGCCCAACACACGGGCGGGCTTCCCAGTGCATATCCGCCGAGCGCCACGACGTCAGCCAGCGGCCCGTCTGCCAATGCACCTGGAGCTACTCGCCTCGTTCAGCGCCGACATCGAGTCGTGGCGGGCGAGATTGCTCTGTACGCCCCATGTGTGGCGGCGGCTCCCGCCGATGCGCGCCTTTGCCTCTCTCAGCCATCAAGACGAGACGCCGGAGGCGTGGAGCTACGTCACCTGCTAAAGATGCACGATCTCAACATTCGGCCATTTGCCTGCAAGGTACTCGGCCACTAGCCTCCGATGGCAGTGATGGGGCTTGTCTTCGCTGCAAAGCAGGCAACTGTTATCAATCTTTTCTTTATCGATTGACTCAATCTTTCGGGACGACATTAAATCCAGAAATTTACTGGCGTAGATATCCCAATCTCCCCCTTTTATTTTATATTCCTCGAACATGTCTTTGGTTGGAGCAAGTGCTGGTAGATGTTCATATTCCATCCCACACAACGCCTCGGAAAAATATCGAAGATCCTCGCGTTTAGCGAATCCGGCCAATTGCGAAACATTATTCAGGCGAACATCGACAAGGCGCTTGGCACCAGAAGCACTTAACTTGGTGAAGAAGGACCGCGCGGAGGTCTTAGTGAATCCAATCGTGAATATCTTCATCTGCCTTATTCCCCTCGTTCCTTCATCCATAAATGGCTGTTATTGAGCTACCGCCAGGCATGCCCGTCAATCGCAGCTAAGGAAACGCTGGGGGCATGGTGTACTAGCTGCGCCACAACGGCCATGGCAGGCTCCATTCTCTCGCCGCTTCAACGGCCACGACCCGAACAGCTCAAGAGCTTAGCACCGCCTTTTGCGGTTGCGTGCCTCACCACTCACGCTTACTCCCTTCCAGAACGCGCCAACTGCTAAGCTACATGAGGACGACTCGCCCACAGCGCAAAGCACCTGTGTTCGCGCTATTGGCTGTCCCGTGCGTTGTGGTGCTGACCGTCGATGACGAGTCGAACCTACTGTATGGACACTGCGCGCGGCAGCCTTTCATGCGTGCCAGCTACGTGCCCAAGGTTGGACGCGGATCGAAGCGTGCGCAGGGTTTTTCGTGAAAGTATAAAATCCAATCAACTTTATCAGAAGAAAATATATGATCGTAAGAAACTTTGAATACTTGCTTGCTTTGCACCGTGAAGGCCATTTTGGCAACGCGGCCAAAAGCTGCAATGTTTCTCAGCCGACACTCTCCGCGGGCATTAAGCAATTGGAGGAAGACATGGGTGTCGAGATCGTGCGTCATGGCCGACGCTATGACGGCCTCACTTCTGAAGGGATGCGCGTACTGTCTTGGGCTCAGCAGATGTATGACGTCTGCAAAGGGCTGGAGCGAGAACTCTCCGCACTACGGCGAGGTATAGAGGGGCAATTCCGGCTAGGGATACTCCCAGGAACTGCCGGTGTAGCGCCCACATTAAGCATCGCCCTTGCTGAAAAAACACCCTTACTTCAACAATCAGTTCTGGTTTCCGGCGCTTCTTCCCTGCTACAGGCGATTCGAGAAAACAATTTGGATATCGCACTCATGCATTTGGAGGATATCCCAGGGGAAGACTTCGATACTCACCTTCTGTACCGTGAACGCATTTTCCTTTTTCACGCCGCGAGAACACAGCAACCCCGAAGCACAACGTGGGACCATGTTCTCAATAGACAACTCTGCGTGCTGAACTCGGCAGTACCTGAACCCATTCAAGATAGGCTGATGCAATGTACCGCGCAGACTATTCGCACTGATTCAATTGACGTGCTATCGGCACACGTGGCGACAGGAAAATATTCGGCAGTTCTTCCGCAATCTCTCGCCGGCCAACTCGCGCACATTCCAAATCTCCACGCAATCGCAATCAATGGACCAATGTCGCACTCAAATGTCGGATTCGTTGCTGGGAAAAATGCGTTCGAGGCACCGTCATCGCGTGCATTGCTCGAAATGGTGCACACCCCCGAACTCGCCGCCACTCTTCAATCCGTTATATCGATCCATCGTCGGTTCCAGCCCAAAGCAGACTCATCTCAAAGCCCCCTGAAATAGCGAGTCTTGAAGAGCAACTCTGTATTGCTTCAACCAGGCGAAGATTGCAGGCATGCCGTGTGCGCCGCTAACAGGCGCCACGTGCTGAGCAACCCATCGAAGGCCACTAGGTCCAGGGGCAACTCGGGGGGCAGGAGTACCTGCTGCATGCGGCCTCCTCATGTCTCGCTGGGTCGAGCTGACTGTTCCTAGATCAAGCTAGGAGGCGCGATGTAGCGATGATCGTTGCCCTCTCCCGGCTAGGAGACGAGCACGGCTCGACGATCCCGCGTAGATAGATCGTGCCTATCTGCACATAGATTATTCCAGTTTGACCACTTCTGAGCTTGATCCGATGCTGTCAAGACCGCAGAAGGAGACGCGACCAACGGCTAGGCAATACCACGATCGTTCTTCTTGACAGCGGTAAATTTCGTTTCCCACTTCGATTTAGAAGATGGAAACATTAACGCACAGAGGTGACGAAATGACTCCGACCGGTAACCGAATCGTGACTTTCGAGAAGCCCTTGGAAATGAAGGTCAACACCTTCAAATTTCCAGAGCTGATAACCCCTCAAGGGAAAAGCGCACCCCATGGCGCTATCCTCAAAATAGTTACCACAAATATCTGTGGCAGCGACCTTCACATTTATCGCGGTTCGTTTGCTGTTCCCAAGGGAATGACCATGGGCCATGAAATGACCGGCGAAGTGATCGAAGTGGGATCAGACGTCGAAGTCGTGAAGAAGGGCGACATCGTTTCCGTTCCCTTCAATGTGGGGTGTGGGCGTTGCTACAACTGCAAGCATATGCGCTCCGATGTATGCGAGAACACCAACCCCGAAATCGACTGCGGAGCCTACGGGTTCAACCTCGGTGGCTGGACGGGGGGGCAAGGTGATTATCTCTTCGTACCGTATGCGGATTTCAATCTCCTTCGCTTCCCTGACAAGGATGCCGCCATGGAAAAAATCCGCGACCTGACCCTTCTCTCTGACGTATTACCCACAGCTTTCCATGGGTTCGCTGGCCCAGACTGGCCAGCCGCGCCGGCCTACGTCGTCGGCGAAAACATCCTGATCTTCGGTGCCGGGCCGGTCGGCAGAGCGGGTGCCGCCTGCGCCAGACTTCTGGGTGCAGGCGCCATCATCGTTGCCGATTACATTCAAGAGCGGCTGGACCTTCTCAAGCCACACGGCGTGGAAACCATCAACCTTTCCGACGGCGTGCCGATCGAGGAGCATCTCGAACGCATTACCGGGCACAGGGAGGTGGATCGCGTCATCGACTATGTTGGTGTGGACTGCCGCGGGTTTGGCGCGGAGGCTGACAAGATCGTGGAGAGCGCTGTTACCAACGCAATGCTCAAATATGTCCGCTTCGGCGGAATGACCAGTACGGTCGGTGTGTACTGCGCAAACCCGATCTCGAAAGACCCGAAAGCCAAGAAAGGCCATATGGATCTGGAATGGTCCAACGCCTGGATCAAGTCGCCGCGAATGTCGGCTGGTCAATCTCCGACGGCCAACTACAACCACGCGTTAATGCGGGCGATACTGAACGATCGCATGCCTTACCTTTCGCCGATGATGAACACTAAGTTCATCAAGCTCGAAGACGCGCCCGCCGCGTACAAAGAGTTCGACGCGGGTTCTGCATACAAGTACGTCATCGACCCGCATGGTTCAGTGCGGCATTAAGCATCCGGCGCGGGCTAAGCATCAGGATGTCTCACACTTTCTGGTGAGAGGCATTCTGGTCCCGCCAGTCTCCGGGCAGCAACTGGAGCCGGCGAATATTTTCGCCGGCATTTGCCGTCTGCCCCAGGGTACTTGCCTTGGCTCGGACCAGGAGCAGAGCCTCAGCAATCCGCAGGTGATGATCAACCGCAAGCGTGTTCAAGCGCTTGGTTCGCAATCGGCCAAGGGTCAGACGGGGACGATGCACGGCATCCATTGACGTGCGTGGCTGGAGATAGCCTTCGTCTGATCCTTATCACCCCACGGACTTGACAGGCTCGCCTGGTGTTGTGCCTGCCTCGGGCCATCGCACGGTCAACCCAGCCCTGGCTCATTCAGCCAGAAGTTTCCAATGATGTGGCCGAACTCGCCGCCGCCAGAATGGCAGTCACTTCTATAGGGAGATAGCACAGTGTTGGATAAGTCGGAACGGGAGGGTGGCCTATGGAGCTGCGCCATCTTCGCTGCTTCGTAGTTCTTGCTGAGGAGCTACATTTCACGCGGGCGGCTGAGCGCCTGCATATCGAACAACCACCGCTATCACGAGCCATCAAGGAACTTGAGGACGAGTTGGGCGTAGTGCTCTTCGACCGAAACCGACGAGGAACAGTTCTAACGGCGGCGGGCGCGGTCTTCTTGCAAGATGTTCGCCGTCTATTCACAGTGCTGGAACAGGCTCGTGAAAATGCCAAGGCTGTGGCATCGGGCTTGCGCGGTAGCCTGCGCATCGCTGTATCAGATGGGGCTATCGATCCACGGCTGTCGGCATTTCTGGCTCGTTGCCGCGCCGAGGAGCCGGAGATCGAAATACGCTTGTCAGAAGTGCCTCTGGCAGAGCAAGTGCGTGGCTTGCGTTCGGGCGACTTCATGATCGGGTTCGCGCACACGGGCGATGTCGGCGACGGTATCGCTGCCGAACCAATCTGGCACGACCCGCTGGTGATTGCGGTGCCAGCTCGTCACTCATTGCTCACCTACAAGGAGGTGCCACTTCAAGAACTTCAAGGCCATCCACTTGTCCTGTGCGACCCGCAGGTATGCGAGGGCTATTGCCGCGAACTCAAGCGGCTGCTCAACACGTTGGAGCACAAGCTGAATGTTGTCGAGGAAGTGTCCTCGCTGGACATGATGCTCACGTTGGTCGGCGCCGGCTACGGCATCGGCTTCATGACGGCGACCAAGATTCCCATCTCCCAACGGCCGGATGTGGTGATCCGCCCCTTGGCGATGGATTCTGCCGTGATCACCACCTACCTGCTTCGGCCCGACGGCGGCAATTTATCGGCTTCGGTGGAGCGATTTATCGTTCGCCTTCGCGACTCTTCGGACGGTTGACGGAGCCTGGCAGGCTAGACACTCAGGGATCAGTGTCGGCACGCAGATTGCGTTCGGTCGCCGTCATCAGGTCAGCCGCGCTTATTCCAAGTGCCGTAGAAATTTTCAGTATGAGCGGAAGCGTGGGCACGTGCTCACCACGCTCGATCTTACCCATGTGAGAACGCGAAATGCTTGCCCGAGATGCGAACTCGTCTTGCGCGACTCCTTGAGCGACGCGCGCAGCGCGCACGGCCTGTCCGAAGGCTAACGCCGACTCGGATTCATACGTCGATGTGCCAGAAGGACGGCCTGGCTGAATTGTTGATTTCTGCATTAGCAGAAGCGTCAAACAATCTGCCACAATTAACCACGTTAAAGATAACGACGTTAAACTTCACTCTTTCCTGCAACGCTGGTTTGCCTTTCTGGACAGATCGCTTATTGGGGGCCCTCATGCATGACGCCACCAGCCAGTTTTCCCATTTCAGGCTTGCTATCGCGCCCGGAGTGCCATCCTCTTGCCTCACAACGCTTCTTGCCCTACAGCGCGCGGAGGAACCAGAAGTCACCATCACGTTCTTTGAGACCTCAGCCGATGATCTGTTGACGGGCCTTGAGGAAGGCCGCTACGACGCTGGAATGACGCTTCGGAACGCTGGTGCTCCGGCCGTGAAAAGCCAACCGCTCTGGGTGGAGAACGTGGCTGTTGCAGTGCCGCTGGGGTCCCCCTTACTTGCCCAGGCGAAGATCACGCTTGCCGAGCTTCTGGACTATCCGGTGTTTCGCTGGCCGGCGGAGGCATGCCTACTGCTCGATCAGCGACTGTCTTCCCTTCCGTTGAGCCAACAGAGCGTGCAGCATGTGACTTCGTTCGAGATGATGGCGCTTTGGGTCACCGCTGGCTACGGTGTGGGGCTCTCGGCGCAATCGCGCATGGAGCGTGCCCATGCGTGGGGGATCACTATGCGACCGCTTTCAGACGGCCCCTACGAGATCGTGACATACCTGCAGCGGCCCCACGGACGAGCCAATGCTGTTTCTGAGCGGTTCGAGCACAGGGCAATGCTGGTTGCCAGGGATAGGGCGGCTTGCTCGAATATCCCATAGCCCGCTCTCGCCGAGGCTGCGTTCGGGTAATTACCGCGGCACGCACCTGTTAGCGCGCCAGTGATAGCGCTTCCATCTTTGGCAATATGATGAATTAACATGGTCTTTGGAGGCACGAATGGTTGGAAGTGGTTGGGACCGAGTACCAATTGACTCGCAAAGCATCGATGCGCCGCTGTCGCGCGCGGCGGTGTTTCTCACGTTGACGGTCGCCGAGGGCCACGAGGCCCTTCAGGCGGTCGCCGGCATCTTGGACGGGCTGGACGACCTGATCAAAACGGTGGGCTTCCGCGATCTCAACGGCCGGCTGTCGTGCATCACTGCGCTGGGATCGGCGCTATGGGACCGTTTCCAGACCGGGAAGCGCCCGAAGGAACTACGGCCCTTCGTGCCCATCGAGGGTGCCAAGCACACCGCGCCTGCCACGCCCGGCGACCTGTTCTTTCACATCCGTGCCGAACGTGAGGATCTCTGTTTTGAATTCGAGCGCCTGCTGCTGGACCAACTGGGCAGCAGCGTGACGGTGGCCGACGAGGTGGTCGGTTTTCGCTACTTCGACTCCCGCGACCTGCTTGGCTTTGTCGATGGCACGGCCAACCCGACCGGGCACGACATCGGCGCCTCGACGCTGGTCGGCAGTGAAGATCAGGCGTTCGCCGGCGGTAGCTACTTGGTGGTGCAGAAGTATCTGCACCAAATGCAGCCGTGGGCTCGGCTCGCCAAGGACGAGCAAGAGCGGATCATCGGCCGGGAGATCGTCAGCAATGTCGAATTGCCCGACGCGACGAGCGGCCAGAAATCGCACAAGACCCTCGCCACAATCGTGGACGACGACGGCACCGAGCACGACATCCTGCGCGACAACATGCCCTTCGGCCGCCCCGGCCAGGGCGAATATGGCACCTACTTCATCGGCTACTCCAGGCATCTGTGGGTGACGCAGAAGATGCTGGAGCGCATGTTCCTCGGCGATCCGCCAGGCATGCACGACCGCCTGCTCGATTTCTCGACGGCGCACACCGGCGCCGTGTTCTTCGCTCCCGCACCGCGCACGCTGAGCGAACTCGTGGAGGCGGTGCAAGCGTAATGCAGGGGCCACAAGGCCCCTGCAAGGTTTGAGAGCCCTATGCTCCGTCTAGAACTACTGCGCTATCCACCAGCCGACGAACGCTTTGCCGCACATCCTCGGGGATGGGGTAAGGGGCAATGGCCTCGGGCATATCCGCATGGTGCTGGTAGTCGCCCATGATGACCCGGATGATCGCCGGCACGTTGGTCGGCGTGACCGCATCAATGGCCGCGCGGTCCCCCAGGTCAGGGTGCGGCTGGGTCAGCATGCGGTACAGATCCCACGAATCCGCGTGCAGGCACTGGTTCATGAGCACCTGGGCCAGCTTGTGCTTGAGCGGCACCAGTTGCCAATCGGGAACACGCTGCCCCCGATTACCCAAACTGATGGACAGCAACTTGCCCGCTTTCAGTTCGCGGTTGATCTGGTCCTTGGACTTTCCAGCCAGCTTGCCGAACAGCGGGACCGGCAAGCTGCTTGGAGACTCGTAGATGGTCAGCATTTCCTCGCGCTCGCGCTGGATCGCGGACACTTCCGGCTCTGGGGCATGCGTCGGAGGCGGCGGCACCTGAGACAGCCGCTGGAACGTGATCCCGCCGCTGCTCGGGGTTACGACAATAGGCGTGGCCACGACGGGCGGGACGCCGGGAGGAGTGGGCTCGGCCATCGTGAGGGTCGCATCCATCGTTTCCTCCACTTCTGCCATTGCCGGCACCCCGTCGATACGGATGGTCAGGTGCGCGCTCGCGGCTTCCACTTCGCCCTGTTCGAGCAGGTCGAGCCGATCGGCCCAGTCCTGCATCATCCGACGGCGCGGCTCAACGTACTTGGCGTGGTTGTAGGACGAACTCACCTTATTGGGGTCGGAATGGGAAAGCTGCGCGTCCACCCAAATCTTCGGGTAGCCAATCTCGTTGAGCGCCGTCGAGATGGTGCCGCGGATGCCGTGGCCGGTCAGGCGCCCCTCATAGCCCATGAGCTGCACGGCCTTGTTGAGGGTGTTCTCGCTGATGCGCTTCTTGAGTTCGCTGCGGTGTGACAGCAGGTACCTCTGCGCCGGCCGCATCACCCCCAGAAGATAGCGCACGATCTCGATGGCCTGCAGGGATAGCGGCACGATATAGGGGGGCACATCCTGCGGCCGCTTCCCTGCCTTGCGCATTTCATCCTGGAGCTGCTTGACGATCTGCGGCGGGATGATCCACAAGCCCCTGTCGAGGTCGAACTGTTCGGGTTCGGCCAACCGCAGTTCGCCGGTGCGCACCCCGGTCAGGAACAGCAGCCGGACGCCAAGCTGGGTCTGCCAGCCACGGGGGTTGTAGAGCCGGAGCTTCTGGAGGAACTCGGGCATCTCGGGCAGGTGCAAGTAGGGGTTGTGGGCTACCGGGGGCTTGGGTTCGGCTACCACGTCCAGGTCTGCGGCCGGGTTGACCTCCAGCCCCTCGGCGATGACCAGGGCATAACGGAACATCTGGTTGAACCAGGTGCGGACCTTTTCCGCAGTAGTGAACGCCTTGCGCTTCTCGATCGCCGCCAGGACGCCCAGAAGCTGAGGGCGGCGAATGTCATAGATCGACATCTTCCCCAGAGTGGGCAGCACGTCTTTGTTAAAGATGCGCAGGATCTGGGAAAGCGTGCTCTGACGGCCTTCCTTGAGTTCCTTACGGCGATGCTCGACCCAAGCATCGAAGACGGTCTTGAAGGTGTATTCGCCCGCCAGCTTGGCCGCGTGCCGTTTCTGGTCGCGCTCGACCTGGGGATCGATCCCCCTGGCAAGCAGGGCCTGGGCCTTGTCTCGCTCGGTCCGGGCTTCACGCAGGCTGAGGGCAGGATAGCCGCCCAGGCACAGGCGCTTTTGCTTGCCCAGCCAGTAGTAGCGGAATTGCCATGACTTGCCGCCTGCGGCTGAGACCATCAGGCCCAGGCAGTCGTTGTCGGAGAGGGTGTAGCGTTTTCCGGTGGTCTTCGCCTGCCGGACGGTCAGATCAGAGAGCGCCATTTCGAGACTCCTAAGTAATGACTTAGGCCCTATGCTCGTCATGGTTCCCGCTCAGCCCCAGCAACTATCCGGTAGCCGCCCCACCCGTATTCTTGTGCCTTATTTGGTCACTCAAAAACGGTAGCTGTGGGTGGATTTCCGTGGCACTCGCTGGAATGAAAAAAGGAGCCGAAGCTCCTTTTTTCAATGACCTACAGACCCCAGTAGAAGTCTGTGGATCAAAATTTGGAGCGGGAAAACGGGTTCGAACCGTCGACCTCAACCTTGGCAAGGTTGCGCTCTACCAACTGAGCTATTCCCGCAAAAATTCAAGCAACCAACCGTCACCTGAATCGGATGTGCACTAGGCACATCCAAAACTGGAGCGGGAAAACGGGTTCGAACCGTCGACCTCAACCTTGGCAAGGTTGCGCTCTACCAACTGAGCTATTCCCGCTTGAATCATCCATTCTGGCAGCCAACCGCCACCAGAACCAAACACACTCGAAAGCATGTTCAAAATCTGGAGCGGGAAAACGGGTTCGAACCGTCGACCTCAACCTTGGCAAGGTTGCGCTCTACCAACTGAGCTATTCCCGCATTTCTACCGAAGCCTGACATTCTACAACGTCGTTTGCTGCGATGGGATGAATTGTAGCGTAGTTCTTGGAGGGTTCAGGAAAAACGCTACATTTTTTCATCTTCAGTGCTTGACGGCTGGCTCCACAGGCTTGGATTCCGCTGGCGGCGGCGCTGCGGCCTCCTCCTCGGACAAGGGCTCGGGCACACGCTCCAGCGCCACCTTGAGGACCTGGTCGATCCACTTGACGGGGATGATTTCCAGGCCGCTCTTGACGTTGTCGGGGATCTCCTGGAGATCCTTGACGTTCTCTTCCGGGATCAGCACCGTCTTGATGCCGCCACGCAGGGCCGCCAGCAGCTTTTCCTTGAGGCCGCCGATGGCGGTGACCTCACCGCGCAGCGTGATCTCGCCAGTCATGGCGACATCGGCACGCACCGGGATACCGGTCAGCGCAGAGACGAAGGCCGTCGTCATGGCCGCACCCGCGCTGGGGCCGTCCTTGGGCGTGGCGCCATCAGGCACGTGCACGTGGATGTCCTTCTTCTCGAAGGCCTCGTCCTTGATGCCGAGCATGCGCGAGCGGCTGCGCACCACGGTGCGGGCGGCTTCCACGGATTCCTTCATCACGTCGCCCAGCGAGCCGGTGCGCGAGATCACGCCCTTGCCGGGCATGATGGCGGCCTCGATGGTCAGCAGGTCGCCACCGACCTCGGTCCATGCCAGGCCCACGACCTGGCCGACCTGGTTGTTGTGCTCGGCACGGCCGTAGCTGTACTTGCGCACACCCAGGTAGTCGGTGAGGTTGTCGGCATTGACGACGACGGTGGGCTCCAGCTTCTTGAGCTGCAGTCCCTTGACCACCTTGCGGCAGATCTTGGAGAGCTCGCGTTCCAGCGAGCGCACGCCGGCTTCACGCGTGTAGTAGCGCACGATGTCGCGGATGGCGGACTCGTCGACCTGCATTTCGCCGTCCTTCACACCGTTGTTGGTGAGTTGCTTGGGCAGCAGGTAGCGGATGGCGATGTTGACCTTTTCGTCCTCGGTGTAACCCGACAGGCGGATCACTTCCATGCGGTCCAGCAGCGCGGGCGGGATGTTCATGGAGTTGGAGGTCGCCACGAACATCACGTCGCTGAGGTCGAAGTCCACCTCGACGTAGTGATCGCCGAAGGTGTGGTTCTGCTCGGGGTCCAGCACTTCCAGCAGGGCGCTCGACGGGTCGCCACGGAAGTCCATTCCGAGCTTGTCGATTTCGTCCAGCAGGAACAGCGGGTTGCGCGTGCCGACCTTGTCCAGGCTTTGCAGCACCTTGCCCGGCATGGCGCCGATGTAGGTGCGGCGGTGGCCGCGGATTTCCGCCTCGTCACGCATGCCGCCCAGCGCCATGCGCACGTACTTGCGGCCCGTGGCCTTGGCGATGGACTGGCCCAGCGAGGTCTTGCCCACGCCCGGAGGTCCGACCAGGCACAGGATGGGCGCCTTGACCTTGTCCACGCGCTGCTGCACAGCAAGATATTCAAGGATGCGATCCTTGACCTTTTCGAGGCCGAAGTGGTCGGCATTGAGCACGTCCTCGGCATTGGCCAGGTCGTGCTTGATCTTGGTCTTCTTGCTCCAGGGCAGGCCCGTAAGCACGTCAATGTAGTTGCGCACCACGGTGGCTTCGGCCGACATGGGCGACATGAGCTTGAGCTTCTTGAGCTCGGCCTCGGCCTTCTTGCGCGCCTCGGCGGGCATGCGGGCCAGCTTGATCTTCTTCTCGATCTCTTCGATGTCGGCGCCGTCTTCGCCCTCGCCCAGTTCCTTCTGGATGGCCTTGACCTGCTCGTTCAGGTAGAAGTCGCGCTGGTTCTTCTCCATCTGGCGCTTGACGCGGCCGCGGATGCGCTTGTCGACGTTGAGGATGTCGACTTCGCGGTCCAGTTGCTCGAAGAGGTTTTCCAGGCGCTCCTTGATGTCCACCAGGTCGAGCACGGCCTGCTTGTTCTCAAGCTTGAGCGGCAGGTGCGCGGCAATGGTGTCGGCCAGGCGGCCGGCATCGTCGATGCTGGCGATGGAGGTGAGGATCTCGGGCGGGATCTTCTTGTTGAGCTTGACGTACTGGTCGAACTGCTGCGTCACGGCGCGGCGCAGGGCTTCGATCTCGCTGGGCTTGTGGGTTTCGGCCTCGGGCGCCACGGGCACGACGGAGCCCACGAAGTGGGTCTCTTCATCCATGACCTGCTTGACCAGCGCGCGCTGCTGGCCTTCGACCAGCACCTTGACCGTGCCGTCGGGCAGCTTGAGCATCTGCAGGATGGTGGACACGCAGCCGACGTCGAACATGTCGGCCGCCGTGGGTTCGTCCTTGGAGGCGGTCTTCTGGGCCACCAGCATGATGCGGCGGTCGCCCTCCATGGCCAGCTCCAGCGCCTTGATGCTCTTGGCGCGACCCACGAACAGCGGGATCACCATGTGGGGGAACACGACCACATCGCGCAGCGGCAGCAGCGCCAGGTCTAGGGGGGTGGAAGGCAAAGGGGTATGTCCTGACATGGGAATCCTCGGTTTGTCAGCGGAAGATGGTCCGCCCACCGGTGTATTTCAACCCCGCAGCCCGAAAGGATTTCGGGCCACAGGGACTTGCGCTGCCGGACCTTTGCAGGCAGCGGCGCATCAGGCTTTCTTGGCCGCTTCGCGGTAAACCAGCAGCGGTGCTTTTCCGTCTTCGATGGTGGACTCGTCCACCACCACCTTCTCGACATTGTCGGCATTGGGCAGTTCGTACATGGTGCCGATCAGCGATTGCTCCAGGATGGAGCGCAGGCCACGCGCACCCGTCTTGCGCGCCAGCGCCTTGCGGGCGATGGCCTTGAGCGCGGCAGGCCGGATCTCCAGCTCCACGCCTTCCATGGCCAGCAGCTTGCTGTACTGCTTGACCAGGGCGTTCTTGGGCTCGGTCAGGATCTGCACCAGGGCGTCTTCACCCAGTTCGGCCAGGGCCGTGACCACGGGCATGCGGCCGACCAGCTCGGGGATGATGCCGAACTTGATCAGGTCTTCAGGCTCGATCTCCTGGAACACTTCCGAGATGGAGCGCTGCTTCTTGCTCTTGACCGTGGCGCCAAAGCCGATGCCCGACGCCTCGGTACGGTTCTCGATGACCTTCTCCAGGCCCGCGAACGCGCCACCGCAGATGAACAGGATGTTGGTCGTGTCGATCTGCAGGAAGTCCTGGTTCGGATGCTTGCGGCCGCCTTGCGGGGGCACGCTGGCCATGGTGCCTTCGATGAGCTTGAGCAGGGCCTGCTGCACGCCCTCGCCCGACACGTCACGCGTGATGCTGGGGTTGTCGGACTTGCGCGAGATCTTGTCGATCTCGTCGATGTAGACGATGCCGCGCTGCGCACGCTCGACGTCGTACTCGCAGCTTTGCAGCAGCTTCTGGATGATGTTCTCGACGTCCTCGCCCACGTAGCCGGCCTCGGTCAGCGTGGTGGCATCGGCCATGACGAAGGGAACGTTGAGCATGCGCGCCAGCGTCTGCGCCAGCAGCGTCTTGCCGGAGCCCGTGGGACCGATGAGCAGGATGTTGCTCTTGGCCAGCTCAATCTCGTCCTTGCCGGCCTTGTCCTTGTGACGCAGGCGCTTGTAGTGGTTGTATACGGCGACAGCCAGCGTGCGCTTGGGCAGGTCCTGGCCGATCACGTAGTTGTCCAGGTTGGCCTTGATTTCGGCGGGCGTGGGCAGGTCGCCTCGGCCGTCCTTGGCCTCGGTGCTGGGCTGCTCGTCGCGGATGATCTCGTTGCAGAGATCGATGCACTCGTCGCAGATAAAGACTGACGGACCCGCGATCAGCTTCTTGACCTCATGCTGGCTCTTGCCGCAGAAGGTGCAATAAAGGTTTTTTTCGCTGGAGGAGCCTTTTTTCTCGGCCATGGGGTCGGTGCCTTGTTACAGAAATATGGAAAAGGATGATAACCAAATGGAAAGCGGCGTTTTCCGTAGGGGGAAAACGCCGCCCATTCTCATACAGCCTCCGGGCTTCAGGAGCGCTTGTTGATCACCTGATCGACCAGGCCGTAGTCCTTGGCTTCGTCGGCGGACAGGAAGTAGTCGCGCTCGGTGTCGTGCTGGATCTTTTCCAGCGGCTGGCCCGTGCGCTCGGCCAGGATCTTGTTCAGGCGCTCGCGGGTCTTGAGGATCTCGCGGGCGTGGATCTCGATCTCGGTGGCCTGGCCCTGCATGCCGCCCAGCGGCTGGTGGATCATGACCTGGGAATTGGGCAGCGCAAAGCGCTTGCCCTTGGTGCCAGCGGCCAGCAGGAAGGCACCCATGCTGGCTGCAATGCCGGTGCACAGCGTGGACACATCGGGCTTGATGAAGTTCATCGTGTCGAAGATGGCCAGGCCGGCGCTCACGGAGCCGCCGGGGCTGTTGATGTAGAACGAAATGTCCTTGTCGGGGTTTTCGCTTTCAAGGAACAGCAGCTGGGCCACGACGAGGTTGGCCGTCTGGTCATTGACAGGGCCCACCAGGAAGATCACCCGGTCCTTGAGCAGGCGCGAGTAGATGTCGTACGACCGCTCTCCGCGGCCGGACTGTTCGATGACCATTGGGATCATGCCCAAACCCTGAGTTTCCAATGCGCTCATGTTTTCTCCAGTACTAGGGGGCTACTTTAGCCGTATCCGGAAAGAAAATGGGGCTTGTGCGCCAAAGCACAAGCCCCGCAGATGCCAACCCGCCCGCCGATCTCACGAAGCGGCAGGCAGGCGGTGCTCAAACCCTCAGGCCTGGCCCATCAGTTCGTCGAAGGACACGGCCTTGTCGGAGACCTTGGCCTTGCCCAGCACGAACTCGGTCACGTTGTTTTCGATGACAACGGCTTCGACTTCAGCCAGGCGTTGGCGGTCGCCGAAGTACCAGCGTGCCACGTCTTCGGGCTTTTCGTAGCTGGCGGCCAGCTCTTCCACGTGGGCCTTGATCTGCTCGGGCGTGGCGTGCAGCTCGTTGGCGCGCACCAGCTCGGCCACCACCAGACCCAGGCGCACGCGGCGCTCGGCTTGGGGCAGGAACACGTCTTCAGGGATCTCGGCCTTGTCGGCGTCCTTGATGCCGCGCTGCTGCAGCTCGGCGCGGGCGCCTTCCAGCAGACGGGCGACTTCAGCCTGCACCGAGGCCTTGGGCAGTTCCAGCTCGGCCTTGGACACCAGCGCGTCCATCACAGCCTGCTTGTTGCGGCCCTGGACGCGGAACTTGACTTCACGCTCCAGGTTCTTCTTGATGTCGGCGCGCAGGCCTTCGACCGTGCCTTCAGCCACGCCCAGGGCCTTGGCAAAAGCCTCGTCCACTTCGGGCAGGTTGGCGGCCTCGATCTTCTTGACCGTCACCAGGAAGTCGGCGGTCTTGCCGGCCACGTCCTTGCCGTGGTAGTCAGCGGGGAAAGCCAGGGGGAAGGTCTTGGACTCGCCGGCCTTCATGCCGCGCACTGCGTCTTCGAATTCCTTGAGCATCTGGCCTTCGCCGACCAGGAACTGGAAGTCTTCAGCCTTGCCGCCGGAGAAGGTCTCGCCGTCGATCTTGCCTTCGAAGTCCACGGTCACGCGGTCGCCGTCCACGGCCACATCGGCCTGGGCGCGCTGCGCGAAGGTGCGGCGCTGCTTGCGCAGGATGTCCACGGTCTTGTCGATGGCGGCGTCGTCCACTTCGGCCGTCAGCTTCTCGACTTCGGCCGAGGTCAGGTCACCGATCTTGACTTCAGGCATCACTTCGAAGATGGCTTCGAACTGGGCCTCGCCCTCGGGAGCGCCTTCCTTTTCGGAGATGCGGGGCTGGCCGGCCACGCGCAGCTTGGCTTCGTTGACGGCCTGTGCAAAAGCCTCGCCGACCTTGTCGTTGAGCACTTCGTACTGCACCGAATAGCCATAACGCTGGGCCACCACGCTCATCGGCACCTTGCCGGGACGGAAGCCGTCCATCTTCACGGTGCGCGCCACTTGCTTGAGGCGGTTCTCGACTTCGCTCTGGATGGAGTTCAGGGGCAGGCTCAGCGTGATCTTGCGCTCGAGCTTTTCAAGGGTTTCAACAGTAACGGCCATGTTTGTTCCTATGAGGGATTGGACCGTGCCGGCTGCTGTACAGCCCGCACCGTATTGCGCAAAAGTCACGGTGCGACGCGAGCCAAGCCAGTCGGCCGCGCGGCACCTCAGATTTCAAGGGCTTACATCACATGCGCCTGGCCGCTGGGGACCGCACATGGTTCGCTCAACCCGTGATGTAAGCGAAGCCGGACATTATAAACGAGGCGGTTTTAACCTCCGGACGCACCCACTTGCGGGGAATCCCCCAATCCGTTTGCAAACGGGCCGTCCCTACAGGAAGCGGACTTGGGCAGTGTTCGCCGCAGTTGAGCGGCGTTGGTGCGTGGTGCGCGGGGGGCGGGTCGTCAACCATTCAAAAACAATCACTTACCTCCACAGCACGGGATTCGCGCGGGCCGTTCAAAAGCCTCGAGGTGCACTCTGCACACCCCAGGTCGACATGTACACGACCTGATCAAAACCCCGCTTGCCGTCCTCAATCAGCAGATGAAACAGGGTCACTTCAAATTGAAACATCTGCCCATTCGACCTATACTGTATGTGCATACAGTAGAAAGAAGACGTGATGCAGCACCAGATTGAGACGGTCAGGGACGATGTGGAAAGCGCCAGCGAGCAAGTGGCCGCCATCTGCGAGCTGCTGGCTGCAGCCCGGGGCACGGCCGTGCACGCCTCGGCCATTACCGCATTGCTGCTGCCGGTGTCACGCAAGCTCAGCGCGGCGGCGGGCGACCTGTCCGACCATCTGCATCGCAGCCAGGCAATTGGCAGCAAGCGCAGCTAGCCCAGCCCACCTTCGCCTCGACAAGGCCCCGCCCTGCGGGGCCTTGTCGTTCCTGCACCGGATACGCCGATGGTGTGCCCGGTTTGCGCACAGGCTTCGGCGATTGCCCGGCTGGCGCCCCTGGGCAAACATGGCATTCATACCCGGCCCGCGCGCCGGACCCGGCATACCGCCTGCCCGGTGCCCCCGCGATCCGGTGGCCTGAGGCGTTCCCGGCATCCGCAGCCACACGCATGGCAGGTGCACCAGGAACAGGTCCGCGCGGGCCGGCCCACGAGGAGCTTCAGTGAGTCTTGCCATTCCCTTTCCCGCGCCGGATCAGGCGATACCGCCACCGGCCCGTGCCGCTGCTCCCGCCGACCCTGCATACAGGGAGCGCGACTGATGCAGGCCATCGCCCGTGAATACGAAACGCTGGACGAGCTGTGCATGCGCCAGTTGGGCGCCACGCGCGGCGTGGTGGAAGCCACGCTGGAGCGCAACCCGGGCCTGTCGGCCCACGGGCCCCACGTGCCCGCCGGCCTGGCCGTCGAGCTGACCGAACCCACCCAGGCGCCCAGCCTGCCCTTGATCAGTTTCTGGGATTGACATGGACCGAGAAACCATCGTCAAGACCGCCGCCCTGGAAGGCGCCAAGGCCGCGCCTCCCGTCACCGTCGTGGCCGCTAACGTGGCCAATGGCTGGACCATGACCCATACCGCCACCGCGCTGACCATCGTCTACGTGCTGCTGCAGGCCGTGTATCTGCTGTGGCGCTGGCGCAATGAGCGCGAGGATCGGCGCGCGCGCCAGGCCGAGGACGCCGCGCGCAGGAAGGCGTCTTCGACCGCCACAGACACCGGAGCGGCGCCATGAGCACAGCGCGCATGCCAGCGGCAGGAATGGGCATTGGCGCGGCCATCGTTGCTGCCTGGATTGCCGCAGAAGGCTTCAGTGCGGCGCCCATCATTCCCGTGCAAGGCGATGTGCCCACCATCGGCCACGGCGCCACGCGCTACGAGGACGGCACACGCGTGACCCTGGCCGACCCGCCCATCACCCGCGAACGGGCGCGCGAGCTGGCCATCAACCTGCTGGAGCAGCAGTACGGCGCCTGCGTGCGTGATTCGCTTGGCGACACGCGGGTGCACCCGGCCGAGTTCGCCCAGGCGGTGGACTTCGCAGGCCAGTACGGCTGCGGGGCCTGGCGCGGCTCCTCGATGCTGGCCAGGACACGGGCTGGCGACTACGCCGGCGCCTGCCAGTCCTACCTGGCCTGGCGATTGATGACCAGCACTCAGCCTTTGCAGGGCTTCAGCGCCTATCGATGGGATGGCGCAGGCCGGCCCACGCGCTGGCGCTTTGACTGCTCGGCACCCGGCAACAAGGTATGCCGCGGCGTTTGGACACGCCAGCAGGCGCGCCACGCGGCCTGCATGAAGGCCCAGCCTTGATGGACCGCCTGCAAACCCATGCCTGGCAGTTGCTGGCCCTGCTGCTGGCGGCGCTGCTGGTCTGGCAGTCGCTGGCGCGGCTGGGTGCCGAGCGCGATGCGGCGCAGGCGCGCACGGATCTGGCGACCGACCGCCAGGCCGCTGCCACCGCCGCCCTGCACGCATCCGAACGCTATCGACAACGGGAAGGAGCCTACCGTGAACGCCTCGACTTTCTTGCACGCGACTCGGACCTGGCCCTGGCCCGCGCTGCGGCGGATGCCGATGCTGCCCGCGCTGCTGCTGGCCGGCTGCGCGGCGACCTCGCCGACTACCTCACCGCCCACCGTGCCGCCGCCCAGGCTCGCGCCGCTGCCGGACAGTGCGCGCCAGACACCGCAGCCCTCGATCTGCTTGCCGAGCTGCAGCGCCGCGCTGACGAGCGAGCGGGAGCGCTGGCGCGCATTGCTGACGACGCCCGCCACCGAGGAAGCGCCTGCGAGCGCGCCTACGACGCCGGGCTCGCCCTGACCAGCGCCCTGACCAGCGCCCTGACCAGCACCATGACCCAGGACCCACGCCATGCTCAAGCCCACTAGCCTGCGCGACGCGCTCGTCGCTGCCCTGCCCCAGCTGCAACTGTCGCCGGGGAACATCCGTTTCACCATCCAGAGGGGCCGTGTGGTCAACACGGGCACGCCGTCCCTTTCCTGGGAATACCGCTACACGCTGAGCCTGGTGATTGCGGACTTCACCGGCAGCATCGATGCCGTGACCGTGCCGCTGCTGGTCTGGGCGCGGCGCCACCAGCCGGACCTGTTCGACCATGCCGAAAGGCGCGAGCAGGCGATCCGCTTCGACATTGCGCCTCCTTCCACGGACCCTGCAGCCGCCTCGCAGCCGCAGCAGCTCGCCATCGAGATCGACCTGGTGGAGGCCGTGCTGGCGCGCCCGCGCGAGGGCAGCCCCGGCGCCTTCGACCTGATCTACAAGCCCGAGCCGCCGGGCCAGCTCGACATTGCGCAGCGCCAGTTGTGGGAGCTGTTCCTGTTCGGCGAGAAGGTGGCCGAGTGGAATTACGACCCGCGCTGAGGCGTGGCCGGGCTGCATGCCGGGCCGCATGTGGCAGCGTGCGCCACGCCCGGCACACGGCGACACGCAAGGGCCCGGCCGGCACCATGAACGCCATGGATTCGCCCGTCGCACAAACCGAGAGCCCGTACGAGATCATCCGCCGCCTGGAGGGGCTGATCCGCACGGGCACCATCGCCGCAGTCCGCCATGCGCGCCCTGCGCGCTGCCGCGTCAAGACCGGCAACCTGACCACCAACTGGATTCCCTGGCTGGCCCTGCGCGCCGCGGGCGAGAACGCCAGCGTCTGGTGGCCACCGGCCGTGGGCGAGCAATGCCTGCTGCTGTCGCCCGGCGGCGACCTGCTGGGCGCCGTGGCGCTGACCGGCATCTACAGCAGTGCCGCAGCCCAGCCCAGCGACCGCGAAGGGGTGTGCCACACGCAGTGGAGCCCCACCGATTTCATGGAGCACGACAGCACCACGGGCCGTCTCAACATCAACGTGGCCCATGGCATCACGCTGCGCGTGGGCAACTCGGTGATCAGCATCGACGAGCAAGGCATCAGCCTGCAGGCAGGTGGCGGTTCGGCCACCGTCAATGCGCAGGGCCTGGCCGGCGCGCCAGATGTGACCACCGGCCCCATCAGCCTGCTGCGCCATCGCCATGGTGGCGTCAGGGCGGGCGACGCCATCACGCAGGGGCCGCTATGAACCGCCATACAGGCCGCCGCATCGAGGGCATGGAGCATCTGCGCCAGAGCGTGGCCGACATCCTGTCCACGCCCATCGGCTCGCGCGTGATGCGCCGCGACTATGGATCGCTGGTCCCGGCGCTGCTGGACCAGCCCGACAACAACGCCACCCAAGCGCGCCTGCGCGCCGCCGTGGCCAGCGCGCTGATGCGCTGGGAGCCCCGCATCCGCCTGACACGCATCGTGATCGAGCGCGATCCGGCCGCACCCGGGCGCGCCGACCTGACGCTGATCGGCACCTTCAACAACACGCGCCGCCCGGCACCGCTGAGCCTGCAGATGCCCATCGCCCGCACCCTTTCATGAAGCAAGACATGACCCCTGCACTGGACGCCCTGCCGCCGCCCGGCGTCGTCGAGACGCTGGATTTCGAGCGCATCCTCGACGCCCACCGCGCCGATCTGCTGGCGCGCCACCCGGAGGCCGCCGAAGTCCTGGCGCTGGAGAGCGAGCCGCTCAACAAGCTGCTGGAGGCGCACGCCTATCGCGAACTGCTGTACCGGGCGCGCGTCAACGATGCCGCGCGTGCGCACCTGATTGCGTTCGCCCAGGGCTCGGACCTGGACCACAAGGGCGCCTTCTATGACGTGGCCCGACTGCCCGGCGAAAGCGACGAACGCTACCGCCAGCGCATCCTGCTGCGCGTGCGCGCGCTGGCCGGCAGCGGAACGGCAGAGCACTACGAGCACCTGGCCATGACGGCCAGCGCCAATGTGCACAGCGCCATCGCCACGCAACCCCAGCCCGGCCGCGTGAGCGTGCAGCTGTGGCTGGTCGAGCCCGCACAGGCCGAAGAGACCCTGGCCATCGTGCTGTCGGCCCTCAATGCGCCAGGCGCACGGCCGCTGGGCGTACCCGTGTCGGTATCGCTGGCGCGCCCGCACCCCATCGACATCACGGCGCACCTGCTGCGCGAGCCCGGTGCGCCCGTGGACATCGTGGCGCGCCTGCAGGCCGGCCTGGCCGCACAGATCGCGGCCTACGCGCTGCTGGGACGCGATGTGCCGCGCTCGTGGATCACCACGCGCCTGCATGTGGACGGCATTGCCCGCGTCACCTACCCCGATGCACTGGCCCCGGCCGAGCTCACGCCGCTGGCCGCCGACGAATACCCGGTGCTGGGCCGCGTCCAGCTGGTGGACGAGGGCCTGCAGGCATGAGCACCGCCGCCATCGTCCCGACGGCGCCCCGCCGCCATGTGCTGCCGCCCAACGCCACGGCGCTGGAGAAGGCCGTGGACCAGGTCGTCCCGAATTGGGATGGCCTGGCCGGCGCCTTTCCCGCGCCGGCCCAGGGCGAGCCTGCGGCCTTTCTGCCCTGGCTGGCGGCCGAATGGGGCATTGCCCAGTTCGACCGCTACTTCGACGACGTGCCCGCCCTCATCGCCAACGGCCTGCCCTGGCTGCGCGAGCGCGGCACGGCCGCGTCCATGCAGCGTGCGCTGGGCTGGCTGGGATATGACGGCGCGCAGCTCGACGAGGACGGTGCCTGGCTGCACCTGGACCTGGGCCGCATCATCGGCGACGCAGAGCTGGCCAGCGTGGCCCATGTGGTGCGCGCCAGCCTGCCGGCGCACGTGCGCTTTTACCGCGTCTTCCACGGCCACGACCTGCGCCCGCTGCGGCTGGACCACGGCCCGGGCCTGGACGCAGGCATGCTGGACAACGACAGCGGCACCTGGATCGATGTGTCGCCGTATGGCGAACCCGTCAAGCTCAGCCAGGGCCTGCCCCGTCGCACCGGCACCGAGGCACCGCCTTCGGACGGCGTGCTCACGGCCCAGCTGTTCCGCGTCACCACCATCGCCACCTATGCCGACCGCATGCTGCTCGATGCCTGGACGCTGGACAGCGAGATCCTGATCGACGCCAGCCTGGGCATCACCGAAGTCAACGCCACCACCACGGGCGAACCCGCCTACTACGCGCCGCTGCGGCCCATTCCCGCGCAGGCCATGGCCACCCACAGCGCCTGGACGGCGCCCGCTCCGCTGGCCCTGGCCAGCCTGCATCCCTGGGCCAGCACCGAGCGCCCGCACGACAACACCCGTACCTGGACCGGACGCTGGGACAGCACGCCCTGGCGCCGATCCTTCGAAACCCGCACCACCACCACCGAAGAACCCGAGGAACCCTGAACATGGCAGTTCTGCAGCAAGCGGGCCGCATCGCCCTCGCCAAGGCCGTCGCCGCCCAGACCATCCACATCGCCTGGGGCCGCGGCCTGCCCGCCTGGGACGCCGCGCCCGAGCCCGAACCCATCACCGCCAACGCCCTGGTCGACGAAATCGGCCGCCGCCTGGTCACCGAGGTGCGCTTTGCGCGGCCCGACGACAACGGCGAGATCGAGCTGCCCAGCGGCGCGCGCTACAGCGTCAGCGACACACCCACCACCTTCGTCTACCTGCGCGCGGCCTTCGGCTTCGACGACGCCAAGGGCGAGGACGTGCGCGAGATGGGCGTGTTCTTCGGCACCCAGGTCGCCACGGACGTGCCGCCCGGCCAGCGCTGGGTGCTGGCCAGCCAGCTGACCGGCAAGGGCGAGCTGTACACGCTGGAGCGCCGCCCCCGGATCCTGCGCAGCGGCAGCGTGCGCCAGGTCGAAGAAATCATCCTCCCCTTCTGAACGGCACCCCATGAGCCAGACCAAGATCTACGACCGCTTCGACGCCGGCAAGCGCTACGACAGGCTGCAGTTCGCGGCCGACCGCGTGCTGCAATCGGCCGAACTCAACGAGCTGCAGAGCATGCAGCAGCACCGCCTGCGCGGCATCACCGATGTGCTGTTCAAGGAGGGCGATATCGTCCGCGGCTGCCAGTGCATCACCTCCGCCGACACGGGTGCCACCACCATCGAGGCCGGCGCGCTCTACGTGGCCGGCGCCGTGCGCGGCATCACGCCGGGCACGCTGACCGTGGCCACCGTGGGCACGGTCTACGTGGGCGCCTACCTGCAGACCGATACCGTCACCGAGCTGCAGGACCCCGAACTGCTCAACCCCGCCGCCGGCACGCGCGGCTATGGCGAGCCCGGTGCGCTGCGCGAGCGCGTCACCCTGGTCTGGGGTGCGCAGGGCGACGGCACGGCCGGCACGTTCTATCCCGTGTGGACCATCATCGACGGCTCCGTCATGCCCAAGGAGCCGCCGCCCAACATCGACGCCGTCACCCAGGCCCTGGCCCGCTATGACCGCGACAGCGCGGGCGGCACCTACGTCGTGCGCGGCCTGGACGTGATCATGGGCGAGGACCTGGCCACCGGCCAGCAGGTCTACACCGTGCGCGAGGGCGCCGCCCGCGTCAACGGCCATCCGCTGGAACTGGGTGCCAGCCGCCGCCTGGTCTACGAGGCCAAGCCCGACCTGTTCTTCGTGGACAGCGAGCCCCACACCTCGGCCGGCACGGCCGCCCAGCGCATCCGCTTCGACCGCCAGCCCGCTGTCGGCACACCCCAGGTGCGCGTGCAGGCCCGCAAGACCGTCACGCTCACGCATGGCGGCTTCACGGGCGCGGCCGACCCGCTGCCCGACAACGCCGTGCTGGCCGTGGACAGCGTGGTCCAGGCCGGCACCACCTACGTGCAGGGCACTGACTGGAAGCTGGTGGGCGGCCAGATCGACTGGAGCCCCTCGGGCGCCGAGCCCGTGCCCGGCAGCACCTACCAGGTCACCTACCAGTACATGCTCAACGCCACGCCCACGGCCGTGGACTCCACGGGCTTCACCGTGGAAGGCGCGCTCAAGGACACCCTGGTACTGGTCAGCTACCACTACGCGCTGCGCCGCTACGACCGCCTGGTGCTCAACAGCGAAGGCCAGCTGCAATGGGTGCCCGGCGTGCCCGCCGCCTGGTCGCCCAAGGTCCCGGCCGCACCCAGCGGCACCCTGGCCCTGGCCTCGGTCTACCAAAGCTGGGACAGCAACCGCCGCGTGGACCAGGACGCCGTGCGCGTCGTGCCCATGCAGACCCTCAAGGCCTACCAGGACCACATCCAGACCATCTACGCCGACCTGGCCGAGCTGCGGCTGTCGGTGGACGTTTCGGGGCGGCACAGCGGGGTCAAGAAGGGGTTGTTTGCGGATCCGATGCTGGACAACGGCCTGCGCGATGCGGGGCGCAGCCAGAGCGCCCATATCCTGGGCGGACAGCTGCAGCTGCCCATGAACGCCAAGCTGCACCAGATCGGCACCGACATCACCGCTCCACAGACCACGCCCTACCAGCCTGTGGTCGTGCTCGACCAGTTGGGCCGAACCGGCTCCATGCTGGTCAATCCCTATGGCGCCTTCGATGTGCTGCCCAGCGCAGCCACCCTGACGCCGGCCGTGGACTACTGGACCGATGTGCAGACCCAATGGGCCAACCCCATCATCCTGCGCCTGACGCCCAGCCAGGCGCGTCCTTCGGAAACCGAAAAGCTGCTGTCCGAATCCACCAAGGCACTGGAGAAGCTGCGCCAGATCGATGTGCAGTTCTGGCTGGATTTTCCGGTGGGCGAAACCCTCACCGAGCTGATCTTCGACGGCATTCCCGTCACGCCCCAGCCCCTGACGGGCGGCACGCTCGTGGCCACGGCGCAGGGACTCAAAGGCACGTTCAGGATCCCGGCGGGCGTGCCCTCGGGCACCAAGAGCGTGCACTTCACGGGACGCGCCGGCAGCCATGCCGAAGCCGTCTTCACGGGCCAGGGCCAGTTGCTCGAGCGCAGCGTGGCCAAGATCACGGTCCAGCTCTACGACCCGCTGGCGCAGACCTTCACCCTGGGCACCACGCGCGAGATCTGCGGCACGCGCCTGTGGTTCGCCGCGGCGGGCGACAAGGATGTGCAGGTGCAACTGCGTGAAGTCACCAGCGGCGTGCCTTCGCGCAGCATCCTGGCCGAATGCGTGCTCAAGCCGGCCCAGATCAACGCCGACATCGCCGCAGCCAAACCCACGCAGGCGCAATGGGCGCCGGTGCTGCTGGAGTCGGGCGTGGAATACGCCATCGTCGTGCTGACCAACGACGCCACCACCGCCCTGGCCGTGGCCGAGCTGGGCGGCTGGGACGCGGCGCGCGCGCAGTGGGTCACCAGCCAGCCCTACAGCGTGGGCGTGCTGCTGTCCAGCAGCAATGCCAGCACCTGGACGCCCCACCAGACACGCGACATGACCTTCGAACTGCTGGCGGCCGAACACACGGCCACCACGCGCACCATCGAGCTGGGCAGCATCGCCGTGCAGGACGCCACCGACCTCATGGTCCAGGCCGGCGCCATGCTGCCCGCAGCCGACGCACAACTGGTCTTCGCCATGCAGCTGGAAGACGGCAGCACGCTGGAGGCCGCGCCCGGCCAGGCCGTGCAGCTGGCCAGCCGCTACAGCGGCAACGTGGCCGTGCGCGCCAAGCTTTCGGGCAACACCAACCACGCAGCCCACCTGCTGCCGGGCATGCAGTTGGTAGCCGGCAGCCTGCAGGCCACGGGCGACTACATCAGCCCCGCCATCAACGCCGGCACCAACGTCACGCTCAACGTCGTGGCCGAGGCTGTGCTGCCCGCTGGCAGCGCCCTGGCCGTGCAGATGCAGGCCGAAGGCAGCAGCGCCTGGACCAACGTGCCCTACCTGAGCACCAGCCCCCAGACCGCAGGCGTGCTGGAACTGAGCTACCGCCTCACCGGCATCAGCGCCGAGCGCCTGCGTGTCCGCCTTGTCCTCACGGGCAGCCACGGCGCCCGTCCCCAGGTCACCAACCTGCGAGCCATCGTGATATGACATTGCACGACGACAAGACAGCGCAGGGCTGGCCCCTGCCCCACCCCGACAACCGCCTGGAAGACGACGTGCTGCGCCTGCGCCAGGCCGTGCAGGACGTGGACCAGGCGCTGACCGCAGCGCGCCAGCTCATCGACACCAAGGCCAGTTCCCAGGGCGTGCAGGACGCCATGGACGTGGTGGCTCACCGCATAGAGCAACTGGAGACCGCCGTCCAGTCGCTGAGCACCGGCAAGGTGGCCAGCGTCAACGGCGTGGCCGGCGTCAACGTCAAGCTCAACCCAGAGCACCTTGCGCTGGGCCCGGCCAACGGCGCCACCAGCGAAAGCTTCGGCTACGACGCCCAGGGCCGCATCAGCAGCATCACGCGCAGCGTCAACGGCTTCAGCGCCACCACCGCCGTCAGCTACGACGGCGCCGGCCGCGTCTCCCAGCAGCAGACCAGCTACCGCGGGCGCGTGCGTACGGAAACCTATGCCTACGACGCCGCCACGGGGCGGGTATCGGGGGTCAATGCCACGGAGGTACAGGGATGAGTTTCGATCCCATCACGAATGCAGGCGTCAAGGCGCTGCAGGGTCAGGTCAACACGGTGCAGGCGCAGACGACTGCGCTGACCACCAAGCTGGCGCAGATCGAGAGCGCGCTGGCCAATCTGGGAACGGCGCAGGCTGCGTCGCGCAAGCCGTTGAGAGTGACGGAGTACACGTCAGGTTCGGGGATGCATGTCTTTCTACCGGAGAGCTCCTACCAGTACATCCTGCTGATAGGTGCTGGCGGCGGCGGCGGCAACGGCTACCGCAGCTACTCCAACGGATACACCTACTGGGGCTCGGGGGGCGCAGCCGGCGATGAACTCTACCGTCGAGTTATCTTCAAAGGTGGCATTGCCTATCAGGTCGGGATCGGCGGTGTAAACAACGGTGGCCAAACCCAGTTCGGAAATCTGTGGGTTGCAGGAGGCGTCAGGGGCAATAACGGACGCACGGATGGGGATGCATCTCCCACCACTGTGTCTTCCCGCCAAGGCTATGGCATCACACCCGGCAATACGGGCACGTTGACCAGCGGGGGAGACTCCCTGCTCGGGAAAGGTGGTGCCAACGGCACTCCAGTGGCAGGCAACGCTTCTGGCTACGGTGCGGGTGGCGGCGGAACTTACGGCCATATCAATCCCACAACTCCTTCACCAGGTATGGGGGGTTATATCCGCATCGAAGAGTACTGAACCGCAGAGGCCGAACGTCGGCAATCCACCTCCTAAGCGATACCCCTTTTCAATCCTCAAGCTCCGGCGCCCTACGCGGCCGGGGCTTTGCCGTGCTTGGTCGGCACAACAAGTCAGCGCCAAACCAAGCCTCTGTGCAGCCCTCCGGCACAGCCAAGGTCGCTGGTGCCCAAGCCCCCACCGCGAGAACATCAATGCAACCCGGGCGCAACGCCAGCGGCCTTGCAGGCTGCAGGCGCCAACCCGGCCAGGACAACCAGGCCGCCTTGGCTGCATGAACTTCAGCATGACACAGACCATCACTGTCGATTCCATCAACACCGCAGCTTGCGCAAAGGTGCCTGCATGAGCCTGGATGCCGTCATCAGTGCCGATCTGGTGAAGACGCGGGCGGATATTGCTGCGTTGAGCAGCGCCGTGGCAGCCACCCGCAGCGAAGTTGCAGGTCTGACTATCCAAATGAGCAACGGCAGTGCAATCAAGAGCATTCAGCGAGGCATCATCATCGTTGCCCCCATTGAGAAGAGCATTGGGCGCACCATTGCAGTAGCAGCAGTTAATCCAAGCAAAAGCCAACTCAATCTACTGGGGATCTGCGGATATGGCTATTCGAGCACCTCTATTGCCGGTTGCTTCAACGGCCGGATACAACTCATATCCTCAACTTCTCTGGAGGTGAGGTTCGGCAGCTATGCATGGACAGGAGAAACTACAGAACTGAGCTGTAGCTGGGAACTGGTGGAGTACAAATAAATGCCCCACCACTACGCCCAGCTCACCCCCGCCGGCGTGGCCTTCGCCATCACCGAAACGCACGCCGAGCTCAACGCTCCCGACCTGCTCCCTCTGCCCCGCTACGACACCTCGGTGCTCGGCCGCCGCTGGACGGGCACGCACTGGGAAGACGTGGCGCAAGCCTTGCCTGAAGACCAGGCAGCGTCCAACGAACCCGCCCCCCGCCACATCACCCCCCACGCCCTGCGCCGCCGCTTCACCGTGGTCGAGCGTACGGCGCTGGAGTGGGCGGTGGTGGACCGTGCCGAGGCGGGCGAGGCCGATCGGCTCAACGCGGCCACGCTGCGCTCGCTGCTCAAAGACATCGAGCAGGCGCGGCAACTCGATCTTGACGACCCCGAACTGGCCGACAGCCTGCGCCGGTTCGAGGCCTTCGGACTCATCGCCGCGGGGCGGGCCCAGGAGATCCTGGCCGGCCCCGTACTAGCCCACGAACAGCCGTGACCACCCCTTTTTGACGACAGCCCCACGGCCCAACCACCCCCCAACCCGGAGAACACCATGGCGACAGCCCCGTTCCATCATGGCATTCGCGTCACGGAAGTGAGCGAAGGCATCAATTCCATCCGCATCGTGTCCACGGCCGTGATCGGCCTCGTGGCCACGGCCAGCGACGCCGATGCGGCCACTTTCCCGCTGAACCGCCCGGTGCTGGTCACCAAGGTCGATGCGGCCATCGGCAAGGCCGGCACCAAGGGCACGCTGGCCCAGGCGCTGAACGCCATCAAGGAGCAGTGCCGCCCGGTGCTGGTCGTCGTGCGCGTGGCCGATGGCGAAGGCGCCACCGAGGCCGAGCGCCGCACCGACCAGGACGCCAAGGTCATCGGCACCACCGCCGGCAACCAGTACACGGGCCTGCAGGCGCTGCTGGCGGCCCAGGCCCAGCTCGGCGTCAAGCCGCGCATTCTGGGCGCACCGGGCCTGGACAGCCAGGCCGTGACCGACGCGCTGGCGTCCGTGGCCATCAAGCTGCGCGGCTTTGCGTATGCGGCGGCCATCGGCAACGATGTGGCCGAGGCCCAGGCCTACCGCGAGCACTTCGGCCAGCGCGAGCTGATGCTGCTGTGGCCCGGCTTCAAGGCGCTGGACCTGTCCACCGCCGCCGTGCAGGACGCCTCGCCCGTGGCCTACGCCCTGGGCCTGCGCGCACGCATCGACCAGGAGCAGGGCTGGCACAAGACGCTGTCCAACGTGCCGTTGTCCGGCGTGCTGGGCATCTCGCGCGATGTGCACTGGGACCTGCAAAGCCCCGATACCGAGGCCGGCATCCTCAACCAGGCCGGCATCACCACGCTGATCCAGAGCCAGGGCCACCGCTTCTGGGGCTCGCGCACCTGCACGGACAGCGAGTTGTTCCGCTTCGAGTCCAGCGTGCGCACCGCGCAGGTGCTGGCCGACACCATGGCCGAGGCGCATTTCTGGGCCGTGGACAAGCCCATGCACCCCAGCCTGGTCAAGGACATCCTGGAAGGCATCAACACCAAGTTCCGCGAACTGAAGGCCCTGGGCTACATCCTGGACGGCAAGGCCTGGTACGACGAAACGGTCAACGAGACCGCCACGCTCAAGGCCGGCAAGCTGGTGCTGGACTACGACTACACGCCCGTGCCTCCGCTGGAGGACCTGGGCTTTCGCCAGCGCATCACCGATCGCTACTTCGCCGACTTCGCCCTGCGCGTGGGCACCGGCCAGTAAACGGCGGCCGCACCCGACACACCCAATACACCGAACACACCGGATACACAGGAGAAAAGCACCATGGGACTGCCCCGCTCTCTCAAGAATTTCGCCACCTTCGTGGATGGCAACTCGTACATCGGCGACATGCCCGAAGTGGGCTTGCCCAAGCTCACCCGCAAGATGGAGAAGTACCGCGCCGGCGGCATGAACGGCGAGGTCAGCCTGGACTTCGGCATGGAGGCCATCGAGGCCGACCTGACCGCTGCCGGCTACATGAAGGAATTGATCTCCACCTGGGGCACGCTGCGCCACGACGGCGTGCTGCTGCGCTTCGCCGGCGCCCTGCAGGGCGATGACAGCGAAGGCGTGGACTCGCTGGAAGTGGTCATGCGTGGCCGCTTCTCGGAGTTCGACCCCGGCAAGGCCAAGGCCGGCGACAAGACCGAGATCAAGTACAAGCTGGCCGTCAGCTACTACCGCCTGTCCATCAACGGCCAGGTGCTGATCGAGATCGATCCGGTCAACTTCGTCGAAGTCGTCAACGGCATCGACCGCCTGGCCCAGGTCCGCGCCGCGCTGGGCATCTGAGCCTGGCTCGTCTGACCTGACCTCACCGGGCCTCACCGGGCCCCCGGGCCGGCCGGCCCGGTCCTCACTTTCCCTTCACCCGAACGCTGACACACCATGGACACCACCAAGCCCCAGGAAGACCTCCAGAACCAGGCTGCCGCCAATGCGGCCGCCCTCGCATCGGGCGATGCGCGCGAGATCACGCTCGACGTGCCGCTCAAGCGCCCCGGCGGCGACCTGGCCCGGGTGCTGGTGCGCCGCCCCAATGCCGGCGCGCTGCGCGGCCTGTCGCTGGTCGAGCTGCTGCACATGAACGTGACCGCGCTGCAGACCCTGCTGCCGCGCGTGACCGAGCCCATGCTGCACAAGGCCGAGGTGCTGCAGCTGGACCCCGCCGACCTGGTGACCCTGGGTACGGAGGTGGCCTCTTTTTTGGTGCCGAAGGCGCAGAGGGAGCAATTCCCGAGCGCGTAGAGGACGCCATGGCCGACCTGGCCATGGTCTTCCACTGGCGGCCGGCGGACATGGAGGACATGTCGCTGGCCGAACTCGGCCAATGGCATGAACGGGCGCGCGAGCGCTACGAAAGCCAGGACTGAGCCAGGACTGAGCACCACCTCCACTCCATCGCCCGCCTCTCGCCCCTCTCTTGCACGCCCCTTGCCCATGACCTCCATCCAACGCCAACACCGCACCGGCCAGGGAGCCCTCCATGGCCGTTGACACCCTGCGCCTGGACGAGGTGCTCAAGCAGGCCGAGCGTGTGCACCAGCCCCTGGCGCTGCTGGGCAGAACCAGCAGCAACACGGCCAGGGAACTCAAGGAAACGGTCGACCAGTTGAAGAAGCTGCAGCAGCAGCAAACCCAGCTGGGCGACTACCGCGCGCTGCGCAGCGGCCTGGCAGACACCACGGCACGGCTGCGCGGCGCGCGCCAGCAGATGGCCCAGCTGCGGCTGGAATCGGGCGCGGGCGAGCAGCCCTCGCGCGCCATGCTGCGCGCGCTGCGTTCGGCCCAGGTCGAGGAGGAGCGCCTGGCGCTGCTGCGCGCCACGCAGCGATCGCGCCTGATGGACATGCGCGAAGGCCTGCGCGGCGCGGGCGTGGACACGGGCAACCTGTCCGCGCACGAGCGCAAGCTGCACAACGACATCCGCGCCACCACGGCCCAGATGGAAAAGCAGCGCAAGGTGGTGGCACCGGCCGCCCAGCGGCTGGAGAGGATCGACGCCCTGCGCGAGCAGAGCAAGACCCTGGCCGATCGCGGCCAGGCGCTGCGCGAGACGGGCGGCAAGATGCTGGCGCCCGTGCGCGCCGTGAGCCAGGCCTTCATGACCGACGACCAGGCCGCCGCACAGCTGCGCGCCACTATGGCGGGCAGCAATGGCAAGCCGGGCGCCGATTACCAGCAGGTGCTGGACTTGGCCAAGAGCCTGGGCACCGACATGCCCGGCAGCACGGCCGACTACATCGCGATGATGAACCAGCTGCAGCGCCAGGGCGTGTCCTCCCAGGATGTGCTGGGCGGCGTGGCCCGGCAGGCGGCCAACCTGGGCGCGGTGCTGAACATGCCTGCCAAGGAGGCCGGCGAGTTCGCGGCGCAGCTGCAGCAGGCCACCCGCGCAAGCGCGGGCGACATGGCCGCACTGGCCGACACGGTGCAGCGCACCTCCCACCTGGGACTGGACCCCACAGGCATGGTCAAGGGCCTGGACGCCATCGGCAAGGCCCTGCCGCAGCTGGGACAGCAGGGCGCAAGGTCGGGACAGATGTTTGCGCCGCTGCTGCTCATGCTCAACGACGCCAGCATCAGCGGCGAGGCCGCGGGCAAGGCCGTCGGCAACCTGGTCAAGAACTCCATGGACCCGGCCAAACTGGGCCAGGTCAACAAGATGCTCGCGAGCCAGGGCGTGTCGCTGGACTTCAAGGACGCCAGCGGCCAGTTCGGCGGCACCGAGCAGATGATGGCCCAGCTGCAAAAGCTGCAGAGCCTGGGCAGCGACAAGCTGCGCGCCGCTGCGCTGAACAAGCTGGCGGGCGGCGATGCGCAGACGCGCAAGGCCTTGGAGGCGCTGCTCCAGCAGGGCCCGGGCGGCTACCAGCAGATCGCCTCCCAGCTCAAGTCACAGGCGGATATGGATGGGCGCGTGGCCATCCTGAAGGACTCGGTCTCGGCCCAATACGAGTCCGTCAAGGACAGCTACAACGGCCTGTTGAGCGACATGGGCTCGACCATTGAGTCCGACCTCAAGGCCGTGCTGGGCACGCTGCGCGAGATGACCGAAGGCATGCGTGCCTGGGTCAAGGAGCATCCCCAGATCGTGCAGTGGACGCTGCGCATCGTGGCCGTGCTGGGCCTGCTGGTGGCAGGCGTTGGTTTGGTGAGCAGCGTGCTGTTCGGCCTGCTGGCGCCGCTGCTGCTCACGCGCACCGTGTTCGGCCTGATGGGCGCGGCCATGGGCGCAGGCAGCGGTGCCTTGGGCGTGCTCAGGCGCGGCCTGGCGGCCGTGGTCCTGTCGCTGGGCATGATGGGCGGCGGCGGCAGTGCCATGGGCCTGTTGGCCGGCGGCATGCGCATGGCCAGCAACGCTGCGGGCGTGCTCCGGCGCGGCGTGGGCGCCGTGGTCCTGTCCCTGTCCATGATGAGCGGCGGTGGCGGAGCCATGGGTCTGCTGTCGGGAGGCTTGCGCATGGCCAGCAACGCTGCGGGCGTGCTCAGGCGCGGGCTGGGCGCCGTGGTCCTGTCGCTGGCCATGATGGGCCGCGGCGCTGCCATGGGCAGCATAGGCACCGCCCTGGCCGGCGCGGGCCGCGCTGCAGGCCGCATCTTCGGCGGCGGTGCAGGCAAGGGCCGTGCGGGCGCCGTCATGGGCCTGCTGGGCGCCGGCCTGGGGGCCGCAGGAGCCGTCGGCGGTGGCCTGGGCGGCAGTCTGGGTGGTGCAGCCGCATCGCTGATGGGCCTGGTGCGCATGACACCCATGGGCCGGCTCGCAGGCGGCCTGATGGGCGCGGGCGGCTCGATCATGCAGAACTGGGACGGCCTGTCCACCGCCTTCAAGGCCGGCGACTGGAAGGGCGTCGGCGGCACGCTGCTGGAGGCCGGCAAGGCCGGCCTCGATGGCGCCACGGGCGGCCTGTTCGGCGTGGTCTCTGACCTGGCCGGCAAGGGCATCAGCGGCCTGGCCTCGTCGGTGGGCTCATGGTTCAAGTCCGGCGATGCGTCAGCACCCGACCAGGGCCGCGCCGGCGCACTGCGCCAGGGTGTCGCTGCTGCAGCCACGGCGGCCACGCTGGCCACGGGCGCCATGCCGGCCCTGGCCGACACGGGCGCCGTGCGCATCGACAGCCGCCCGCCGCTGGCCAGCGCCGCTGCTCCCGCGCCGGCACCGGCCCCGGTGGCCGGCGCCACCATCCATATCACCGTCAACGCTGCGCCCGGCCAGGATGCGCAGGCCATTGCCCGCGCCGTGGCCGCCGAGCTGGACCGCCGCGAAATGGTCAGGCGCTCCAGCGTGCTGTCGCAGCTGTCGGACATCGACTGAGGAGCATGAGCATGCTGATCACACTGGGCCAGTTTGCCTTCGGCATCGACACACTGGCATTCGACAAGCTGGTGCGCAGCAGCACCTGGCGCCACCCGAGCAACAGCCGCGTGGGCGCGCGCCCCGCCCGCCAGTCGCTGGGCCCAGGCGATGAAACGCTGGGCCTGACCGGCGTGCTCGCACCCGAGTTCCGGGGCACGGCCAAGTCGCTGGACGACCTGCGCGAAATGGCCGACCAGGGCAAGGCATGGGCCCTGGTGGGCGGCGAAAGCATCCTGGGCGCCTGGGTCATCGAGAGCCTGCAGCAGACCGGCACGCACTACACACCGGGCGGCAAGCCGCGCCGCATCGAGTTCGATCTCAAGCTGGCCCGCGTGGACGACCACCTGGCCGAAGGCAGCGGCGGCGTCGATCCCTGGCCCGATGAAGACTTCTGGGAATGGTGGATCTGATGGCCACGCAGGAATACTTGCACGCCAAGCCCCAGTACGAAATCGTCCTGGACGGGCACGACATCACCAGCCAGGTGGACACGCGGCTGATGAACCTGACGCTGTCCGAATCGCGCGGCGAAGAAGCCGACAAGCTGGACATCACGCTGGACGACAGCGATGGGCGCCTGGCCCTGCCGGGCAAGGGATCCAAGATCGCGCTGAAGCTGGGCTGGGCCGGCCACGGCCTGGTCGACAAGGGCACCTACGAGGTGGACGAGGTGGAGCACCAGGGCGCGCCCGACAGGATCGTGGTGCATGCGCGCTCGGCCGAGCTCAAGCGCCAGCTGCGCATGCGCTCCGAGCACAGCTACCACAACAGCACGCTGGGCCAGATCGTGCGCAGCATCGCCCAGCGCAACGGCCTGCAGGTGCGCGTGGACGCGCAGTTCGAGAACCTGCGCGTGGACCACATCGACCAGACCCACGAAAGCGACCTGAACTTCTGCAGCCGCCTGGCGCGGCAGTACGACGCCGTGTGCACGGTCAAGAAGGGCAAGCTGGCCTTCATCGCCATCGACAGCAAGATCACCGCCGGCGGCCAGACCGTGGAGGCCGCCACGCTCACGCGCACCGTGGGCGACAGCCACGCCTACCACACGGCCGCGCGCAACGACTACAGCGGCGTTCGCGCGTACTGGAACGACGCGGATCGCGCCGAAAAACGCAGTGCCACGCAGGGCACCGAAGACAACGAAAAGCGCCTGAAGGACACCTACGGCAGCGAGGCCGAGGCGCAGGCCGCCGCCAAGGCCGAGATGGGCCGCATCAACCGCGCCAAGGCCACCATGGGCCTGAAGCTGGCGCTGGCGCGGCCCGACCTGATGCCGCAGACGCCGCTGAAGCTGCAGGGATTCAAGGCAGAGATCGATGACACGCCGTGGCTGGTCGTCAAGATCCAGCACGAACTGGGCGACGCCGGCTTCACCTCCAAGCTGACGCTGGAGACGCGCGCCAAGTGAGCGAGAGGGGCGGGTAGAGCGCGTCTTGGAGCGGCCGGCGCAGGCCGTTCAGCGCGCGGCCAGGGTCGCCACGGCCATGATGGCGGCGCGGCCCGAATCGTCGGCCCGGCCGTAGCAATCGAGCAGCTCGCGCTCGTCGGGCGCCAGGGTCTGGACCGATGCGTTCGCATGCTGGCCCGTGACCACATACAGGACATCCACGCCCAGGCCTGCCATCACGGCCAGGGCAGCCGCATTCGGCGATTGCTCGCCCTTCTCCCAGGTGGCCAGGGTGCCGCGCGAGACGTCGCAGGCGTCGGCCATGGCGAGCTGCGCCACGTCCAGACGCAGACGCTCTTGCCTCAGCCTTTCACCGATGTGATCGAAATTTCTTCTATTCATCAATTGACATGCTCGAAATTTCGAGCAATGATGCAGTCAGCGTGTAACCAAACCATCCAAACCATCCCAAATACTACATGACAGCCATGCACTCCCCCAGAGCCGTGCCCGGTATCCCTGCGGATCCGGTGCTTCATGACAGGCCCGTGCCACTGCGCATGACGGCATCCGAACGCGAACGCCACGCCCGCTATGCCAGCCGTGAAAGCCGCAGCGCCTCCAACTTCGCGCTGAAGCTGTACCGCATGGGCATGCAGCAGTACGAGCAGCAGATGCCGCCGCTGCCCCAGGCCGATCAGGCGCGATAGCCACCCGCGCCGCCCTGTTCACCGCCTTGTCTTCGATCCCAACTGCCCCCAGGAGCCTGCCATGCGCATGATGTGCCCCCACTGCAACGAACACGCCTACACCCGCACCAGCCTGCAGCTGACCAGCACCAGCCGCGAGACCATCTTCCAGTGCCGCAACTTCGAGTGCGGCCATGTGTTCTCGGCGGTGACCGAGATCAACCGCACCATCAGCCCCAGCGCCATCCCCAACCCCATGGTGATCCTGCCGATGAGCACGCACATCAAGCGCAAGCTGCTGCAGACCCAGCTGGACGCCATGCCGTCCTCGCAATACGAAGGCGCAGCGCACCGCGCAGCCCAGGCGGCCGAATCCGCCCAATCCAGCGAAGGCGCGCGCAGCTAGCGCGGCCGGGGCGCCTTCGCCGCTCCTGACGGCGCCCCACCCGGCGCGCGGGCAGCCCGCCTGCACCGCCGCCACCCCCCCCTTTCCCGCAACCTGCGGAGCCTGCATGAAGGCCCTGCGGGACGCGCTCACCCTGAAACGACCTGGACAGACCATGAAGCTCGGCGACCTGCGCCTTTCCGATCTGATGCGACTGCTGCAGGCAGACGATGCGCCCGCGCCCGAATACCGGCCCGAATACCGGCCCGTGGACCCGCCCGCACTGCCCGAGGCCTACCAGCGCCTGAGCGTCCAGGACTGCCGCATCCGCCTGCGCGAGCTGCAGCGCGAAGCCGCGCAGCGCGCCTCCAACGGCCGCTCGGGCAGCGCCGAAAGCCGCGAATGGGCGGGCCTGGCCAGCCACTACCGCATGGCCCTGGTGCTGCTGGCGGGCATAGACGGCGAGATCGAGGAGCTGGCCCTGCGCGACTGGCGCGAAATGCCGCCGCCCGAGCGCGACGCCATCCGCCGCCAGATCCGCGCGCTGCGCAGCTGCCTGCTGCCGCTGCGCGCGCTGGCCCTGAGGACCTGAGCCCATGTCCGTCCTGCTCGCCGCCAAATCCACCGGCCGCAGGCTGCGCACCGCCAGCCTGCAGCAATGGGATCAGCACAAGCCCCGCCCCCACATGGTCCAGCGCGCCATGCAGGCGCTGGAAAAAGCCTTGCCGCCGCAGTGGCTGCAGCCCATGAAGCTGCTGGGCCTGGGCGACTGGCAAAAGGGCGCGCAACACGCCAACGGCCAGCCCGAGTGGGCTGCCTGCCACGACGCGCTGGCCGCCATTGACGACTTTGCCAGCCGCCACGGCCGTGCGGCCGAATGGAATCTGGACGACTACGAGATCTGCCAGATGGCCAGGCGCCTGAGCGACGAAGTCGGTGAGCTCGACGCCGGCGCCCAGGCCCAGAACATGGACCTGGCCGCACGCGTGGACCTGGTGCGGCTGATGCTGCGCATGCTGGGCCTGCAGGAAAGCACGCCGCTGGCCGGCGAGCCCGCCATCCGCCGCGCGCTGGATGCCGCCTGGTGGCGCCGCATGCTGCGCCGCCACGTCACGCGCACCGTGGAGGCCGGTGCCGTCAAGCTGGGCATCGTCAACCGCAGCGCCGGCGGCTATGCCAGCAATGCCACCGTGCGCCGGCGCACCGCGCAGATCGAACGCAACGCCCGCGCGCTGGAGCGCAGCCTCTACCGAAACGAGGCCGGCCAGGTCTTCACCCTGGCCGAGCTGGCCGCGCTGTCGCCGGCCAACCCCGTGATCCGTGGCGGCGAGCTGATGACGCGCATCCGCGGCGCAGAGGAATATGCCGACGCGCGCAGCCACGTCGGCCTCTTTCTCACGCTGACGGCGCCCAGCCGCTTTCACGCCGTCACGCTGGGCAGCGGCGGCCGTCCCCGCCCCAATCCGCATTACGACGGCCACAGCACGCCGCGCGATGCCCAGCTGTGGCTGCGCACCATGTGGGCGCGCGTGCGCTCGCACCTGGGCCGCCAGCGCATCGCCATGTACGGCATCCGCGTGGCCGAGCCGCACCATGACGCCACGCCGCACTGGCACGCCCTGGTCTGGGCCGAGTGCGAGGAGCACGCCCGGCACATCGAGGCCGCCATCCGCAAATGGTGGCTCAGCGAAGATGGCGACGAGCGCGGCGCCCAGCGCAACCGCGTCCACGTCAAGCGCATGACCGGCGGTGGCGCTGCCGGCTACGTGGCCAAGTACATCGCCAAGAGCGTGGGCCATGCGGCCCTGGCCGACCACCTGGACGTGGTGCAGGGCCGCCTGTGGGATGTGGAGCAGGGCGGCATGCCCGGCCACCGCCGCGTGGACGCCTGGGCCGCCTGCTGGGGCATTCGCCAGTTCCAGGCCGTGGGCATGCCCAGCGTCTGCGTCTGGCGCGAGCTGCGCCGTGTCAGCAAGGACCAGGTCGAACAGATCCGCATCGACGGCGACAAGGCCAGCTGGAAGGCCTGGGGCGCCAGCCACCGCCACGGGCCCGACATCCCCGCCGACTGGCGCCGCTACATGGAAGCCATGGGCGGCCACTGCCTGGCCCGCGACCGCTGGCACCTGCGCATGGCACGCCGCCCCGTGCCCGCCGGCGCCGTCAACCAATACGGCGAGGCCATCGCGCCCGGCTGCGGCCGCGTGGTGGGCCTGGAAACCCGGCGCGGCCAGTGGCTGGTCTCGCGCCGCATCGCCTGGCGCAGCGTGGCTCGCGCCACGCTGGAGTTCCAGGAAACCCACGGTGCAGAAAGCGTCGAGGGCGCCGAGGGCGCCGAGGTCGCCGACGTGGCCCCGCCCACCTTGCCCGCCCGCGCGCCGCTGGCGCGCGCTTGGACTGGTTTCAATAACTGTACGGCCCGGCTCACGGGCCACACGCTGCGCGCCCTCATCGGCCGCGGCGGGCACCAGCGCGAGGACCGGGCCAACCCGGCCGGGCCCGATTCGGGTGCCGATTCAGTGCTGCACCGCCCCGCATCCGGCGCCACGCCATCCAACCACCCTTTCTTGACCAGCTGATCCACCCCAGGAGGACCCACCATGCACCACAACATCACCGCCCTGCGCAGCTACCGCGCCACCCTCATCCCCCATGGCGTGGACGCCGCGCAGCTGGATCAACTGGCCGACGCCCGCCTGCTGCCCGTGCTGCGCCTGAAAGCGGCCAGCGCCAGCCACGCCCAGGCCTGCGCCCTGCTGGCCAGCGGCCGGCCCGTTCTGCGAGTGGAGCGAGTGGAGCGAGTTGAACGTGTGGAGCGCAAGAAGTCAGGCAAGTCCATCACGCCGCGCCAGGCCTGATCAAGCCCCGGACACGACATCGGAGAACACCGCAATGACGCAACAGAACATGGAACTCTTTCACAGCGCCCCGCGCCTGGACACCCAGGGCATCGCCAACTACCTGGGCCTGAGCCGCGAGCACGTCACCGCGCGCCTGACCAAGCGCCCGGACTTTCCCAAGCCCTTCATCAACGCCAGCCGCCGCATCCGCTACTGGCGCATGGCCGACGTCAAGGCCTGGGCCGAGGGGCGCCGGTGAGCCGGCACCAGGCCATCGCCGTGCGCTCAGTAATCGCTGCCCGCAAGAAAACGGCGTGCCTGGTCGCGCGCCCCGTCGAAGATCTGCCGGGCCATAGGCTGCGGCACGCTGGCCGGCAGGCGCGGCTGCAGCCGGGCTATGGCGCCGTCCAGCGCCTCGACCATCTCCACCATGCTTTCCCACAGGCCTGCGATGCGCGTGGTCTCGGCCAAGGCCTTCCAGTGGCGGCGCTGGATCTCGGCCAGGCGGTAGTGGCGGCTGCGCCCCGGCAGGGCCATGGCCATCCTGGCGCGCTGGCGGGCAATCTTGCCGTGGCCGTGACCGATGATGGGCCAGGCCGACAGCACGTCGTACAGCGGCGTCATCTCATAGCCGCCGCCCGGCTGCAGAAACACAGAGAAATTCTTGGCATGCCCGTCCGTGGCCGCCAGCAGCCAGAACGCCAGCTGGGCCATCACGAAGCGGGCGCAATCCTGGGCAGGCTCGCTGCCATGCTGCAGCACCTGCAGGCACTGCAGCATGCCGGGCCCGCCATGGGTCTCGTACTTGTTTGCGCTGGCAACGCCGCGCACCTGGCAGAAATCTTCCTGGGGCAGACGCGCAATCCAGCCCTGGGCCGTCCAGGCGCGGTCAAAGCGCTCCACGCACAGCACCTGCTGCCCGCCAAAGGTCTCGATGCTGCTGTCGGCCACGGCAAAGCCCAGCTCGGCCAGCAGGCGGGCGCACAGCCACTCATTGGCCACTGACTCGCTCAGGTCGTAGTGCCAGTGCGGCACCACGCCGATGGCCGGCTTCAGGATATGCGTGGTCGGCGTCGCACCCAGCGGGCGGCACCACTGGCCGCCATGGCGCAGCACCGCCGTCTTCTCCTGCGCACCGGCGATGGACAGCCGGAACTCCTGGTCCACCTCCAGCGCGCCAAACCCGCCACCCAGGCTGGCCAGGTGCTCTGCAATCTGCGCCTCGCTCAGCGGCTCGAAGCGCACCTGGTCAAAACCGTCGGGCACGGCCCCCTCGGGCAGCAGCTGCACGGCACCCACGCAATCGCGGCCAATGGCCTCCAGCAGCGAAAACGCATCGATCCCGCGCAGCCCGAAGCGCTGGTGAATGCGCCGGCGAATGCCCTCGCCATCCGGCAGCAGGTTGTCGAAATAGTGGGCCACCACCTCGCCCGCCACCGTCAGGTCGCGGGTGAAGGGCATGGACAGTGACAGCGGCCGCGCATGCGCACTCTGCGGCCAGGCCGGGTCATAGGCGAACACATGGCGGCCCGTGCGCGTGACCTCCCAGGTGCCCACCCGCTCCCCATTCATCCAGACGCCCAGCGCCGCCATCACCAGGACCCTTTCGGCTTGCGGTCCTGCCAGTGCGGCGGCAGCGCCTGCGGCTTGAAGGCCACGGGGCGGTCGGCGGGCTTGCGGGGCACGTTGTCACCCGCGTACGGTTGTGGAGCGGGCTCGGCAACCTTCGACGCAGCAGGTCCAGGTACAGGCACAGGCACAGGTGCAGACGCAGGAGAAACCACCGCATCCGCCCTGGGCCGCATGAGCAGATCGGCATCCAGCAGCTGCAGGATCTCCATCAGCTGGCGCACGCTGATGGCGGCCGGGTCACGCTCTATCGCCGCCACACGCGACTGGGACACGCCCAGCCGCTGTGCCAGTTCAGCCTGGCTCACGCCAGCGGCCTTGCGCAGCGACTTCAGGTGCAGCGCAAGCTGATCGGGCAGTTGCAACAGGTGGTCCATGGTGTTCTCCTGGCCAGGGCATTCAAAATATCATCTCAAGATGATGAATTGAAATTATCACTCCAGAATAATATTGTCAAGATATCATATTGGAGTGATATTTCTGGCAGCCATCCTGCCTACAACCGTGCCGCGATGTCCTCGGCCGTCTCTCGGTAATAGGTATTGAACAGCTCGTTGATATCCACGTGGCCGCTGATGCGGGCCAGCGTCATCACATCCACGCGCTTGCTCAGCCAGGTCAGCGCCGTGGCGCGCAGGTCATGGAAGCGCAGGCCCTGCACCATCACGCGGTCGCGCAGCTTGCGGTAGAGCGTGTCACGGCTGGCGTCGCTGATGGTCCAGTAGGCGTCGCGCCCGGCAGCCTCGGCGGCGGCGTCCAGCACGCGCAGCAGGCGCACGGCACGGCGCGTCAGCGGCACATGGCGCTCGCCCACCTTGGCCTCGGTCTTGTGGTGCGGCAGGTGGTAGACCCGGCGCTTGAGATCCACATTGCTGCGGCCCATGCGCAGGATCTCGCCGCTGCGCATGGCTGTGTGCAGGGCCACCAGCATGGTCCAGGCCGTCTGCTCCATGGCGGTGACAGGCGCCAGGCGCGGCGAGACATTGGCCGAGCGCAGCATGCGCCGCACCTCGCTCCACTGCCCCGTGCGCCGGCGCGCATGGGACTTGGCCGGCAGCTTGATCTCCGGCCAGGGGCTCTTGCCCACCCATTTCCACTGCTTGACCGCCAGCGTCCAGATCGGACGGAACTGCTGCGCCTCGCGCAGCACGCTGGCGCCGGAGACCTGCTGCAGCCGCGCATCGCGCCAGCGCGCCAGGTCGTCGCCCGTGATCTCGTGGAACACCTTGGCCGCCAGCTCGGGAAACTCGCGCAGCCAGGCATCGAAGCGCAAATGGTCGGCCCGCGCCGTGCTGGCCGTCTTTTTGTCGGTGACCTCGCGCCGATAGCGCTCCACCGCCTCGGCCAGCGTGCGCCGCGGAAACTCCCCGCGCGCCCCGGCCAGAATGGCCGCCTCCTCGGCCACGGCCCATCCCTGCGCCTCGGCCTTGGTCGCCCGCGTGGCGGTGCGCCGGATGCCCGCACGCTCCACCTCGGCCCGCCAGCCGTTCTTCACCTTCCGGAAATACGCCATCCCACCTCCTGCCGCCCGCGCGAGATCACAAGCGGGATCTGCGCGGGATTGTGATGTGATTTTGCGCTGTTTTGTGCCGGTTTCAACCTGTTCCGTTTTGCAGCGGAGACCCAGAAAAAAAGCCCGCCTCCTCTACAGGAAGCGGGCTTGAGCAGTGTTCGCCGCAGTTGAGCGGCGTTGGTGCGTGGTGCGCGGGGGGGGACTCGAACCCCCACACCATTGCTGGCGTCAGGACCTAAACCTGGTGCGTCTACCAATTTCGCCACCCGCGCTGGTTCTTGGGGGAGCCGCCTGCGCGGCGGCTCCTAGGTCAGGGCGCAGATTCTAGCCGCAATTGCGGGGTGCATTGCCATACCCCGGATTTGAGCGGCGGCCTCCGCGTTTTCGCTGCATCAATGCGTGGGCTCGCGGCGCACGCGGAACACGGCGGCGTACATGGCCGGCAGCGCCAGCAGTGTCAGCACCGTGGCCACGATCAGCCCGCCCATGATGGCCACGGCCATGGGGCCCCAGAACACGCTGCGCGACAGCGGGATCATGGCCAGCACGGCGGCAGCGGCCGTCAGCACGATGGGGCGCAGGCGGCGCACGGCGGCTTCGATGATGGCGTCCCAGGCCGGCACGCCGCGCGCGCGGTCGGTCTCGATCTGGTCGATCAGGATCACCGAGTTGCGCTGGATCATGCCCATTAGCGCCACCACGCCCAGCAGCGCCACGAAGCCGAAGGGCCGGCCCAACAGCAGCAGCGCCGCCGCCACGCCGGGAATGCCCAGCGGCCCGGTGATGAACACCAGCAGTGAACGACTGACACTGCGCAGTTGCAGCATGAGCAGCGTGAAGGTGAGGAACAGCATCACCGGCACGCCGGCAACGATGGCGTCCGAGCCCTTGGAGCTTTCCTCCACGGCGCCGGCCACATCGATGCGGTAGGCCGTGTCGCCTGCGGCGTGCCAGCGCGCCTCGATCTCGCGCAGGCCCGGCAGCAGCGCATGGGTCAGCGTTGCGCCCTGCAGGCCCTCGCGCACATCGCCCTGCACGGTGATGGCGAACATGCGCTTTTCTCGCCACATCACGCCGGGTTCCCAGACCATCACGGGCTTGGCGATCTGCGTGAGCGGGATCGACTTGCCCGATGCCGTGGGCAGGTAGGCATTGGCGATATCGGTGATGGCGTCGCGCTCCGAATACGGCGTGCGCAGCACGATGTCGATGAGCTTGTCACCCTCGCGGAACTGGCCCACGGTGGAGCCGCTGAGCATGACGCGGGCCGCCTGGGCGATGGCCTGGCTGCTCACGCCCAGGGCGCGCGCCTTGTCCTGGTCCACCTCCAGGCGCACGGCCTTGACGGACTCGTTCCAGTTGTCGTTGACGCCGCGCATGTCGGCGTTGGCGATCATGGCCTGCTTGACCTCGTCGGCATAGGCCCGCAGCTTTTGCGGGTCGGTGCCGGAGACGCGGAACTGCACCGGATAGGGCACGGGAGGCCCGTTGGGCAGCAGCTTGACGCGGCCGCGCACCTCGGGGAACTCCTGGGCCAGCAGCGCCGGCAGCGCCTTGCGCAGCCGCTCGCGCGTGGGCAGGTCCTGGGCCACCAGGATGAACTGCGAGACGTTGTTCTGCGGGAACACCTGGTCCAGCGGCAGGTAGAAACGCGGCACGCCCGAGCCTACCCATTCGCTGACCGTGCGCACGCCGTCGAGCTTCATGAAGCGCTCTTCCACGCGGCGCGTGACGGCCTCGTTGGCGGCCAGCGACGTGCCTTCGGGGAACCAGATGTCCACCAGCACCTCTGGCCGGCTGGAATCCGGGAAGAACTGCTGCTGCACGCGCGACATGCCCACCAGGCCCAGCGCGAAGACCAGCACCGTGATGGCGATGGTCAGCCAGCGGTGCGTCACGCACCAGTTCACGGCGCGCCGGAAGCGGTTGTAGAACGGGCTGTCGAAGACCTCATGCTCGGCTGAGGACGCATTGAGGTTGGTCTCCTCGATGGGCACCTCGCCCGAGGCCACCTCGGGCGGCAGCGTGGCCGCGTGCGGCGGGCGCTTGAGCAGCAGCATGCCCAGGTAGGGCACGAAGTACACCGAGGCGAACCAGCTGAGCACCAGCGCAATCACCGTCACCGCGAAGATGGCGAAGGTGTACTCGCCCGTCATGGACTTGGCCATGCCGATGGGCAGGAAGCCCGCCGCCGTGATCAGCGTGCCGGTCAGCATGGGCTTGGCCGTGATCTCGTAGGCAAAGGTGGCAGCGCGGTACTTCTCGTAGCCCTCCTCCATCTTGCGCACCATCATCTCCACGGCAATGATGGCATCGTCCACCAGCAGGCCCAGCGCGATGATCAGCGAGCCCAGCGACACCTTGTGCAGGCCGATGTTCCAGTACCACATGGCCAGGAAGGTCGCGGCCAGCACCAGCGGAATCGTGATGGCCACCACCAGTCCCGGGCGCGGATCGATGTACCAGCGCTTCCACAGCGGCTGGTGGCCCTCGCGCTTGTGCAGGCCCAGGCTGATGAAGCTCACGGCCAGCACCACCACCACGGCCTCGATCAGCACCTGCAGGAATTCGTTGACCGAGTCGGCCACGGCCTTGGGCTGGTCCTGCATGTTGGCCAGCTCCACGCCCGCCGGCAGCGTGCGCGCGATGTCGCCCACGGCGCCGCGCAGGGACTTGCCCAGGCGGATGATGTCGCCGCCCTTGGTCATGGACACGCCCAGCGCAATCGTCTCGCGCCCCTGGTGGCGCACCTTCACATTGGCCGGATCGGCATAGCCGCGGCGGATCTCGGCGATATCGCCCAGGCGCAGCTGCGCGCCCGATGCGCCGCGGATGGGCATGGCGCGCAACTCGTCCACCGCCAGGAACTGGCCGGCCACGCGCACCTGCACGTCCTCCCGCGGCGTCTGCAGCACGCCTGCGCCCTCGATGGCGTTTTGCTGGCCCAGCTGGCCGAGCACCTGGTTCATGTCCAGGCCCAGCTGCGACAGGCGGCGCTGCGACAGCTCGATGTAGACCTTCTCGTCCTGCACGCCGAACAGCTCGACCTTGGCCACATCGGGCACGCGCAGCAGCTGCTGGCGCACGTCGTCGGCCATGGTCTTGAGCTCGGCGTAGCTGAAGCCGTCGGCCTGCAGGGCGTAGATCACGCCATAGACATCGCCGAACTCGTCATTGAAGAACGGCCCCTGCACGCCCTGCGGCAGGGTGTAGCGCATGTCGCCGATCTTCTTGCGCACCGTGTACCACAGCTGCTGGACATCGCCGGGGCGCGAATTGTCCTTGAGCTGGAAGATGATCAGCGACTCGCCGGGCTTGGAGTAGCTGCTGATCTTGTCGGCGTAGGGCACCTCCTGCAGCGTACGCTCGATCTTGTCGGTGACCTGCTCGGCCATCTGCTGCGCCGTGGCGCCCGGCCAGTTGGTGCGCACCACCATGGCGCGGAAGGTGAAGGGCGGGTCTTCGTCCTGCCCCAGCTGGAAGTACGAGGCAAAGCCCAGCAGCAGCAGCACGACCATGAAATAGCGCGTCAGCGCCACATGGTCCAGCGCCCAGCGCGAAAGATTGAAGTGCCCGCCCTGCGGCGCCTTGTGCTTGGGCCCGCTCATTGGGCCGCCCCGCTGGACGCAGCACCTGCGGAAGCTGCGGCACCTGCGGCGGCAGGCGCCTGTGCCGGCTGCTGCGTCTTGTCATACCGGTCCTGATAGACCGTGACCTTCTGCCCAGGCGTGAGCACATGCACGCCGGCGGCCACCACCTGCATGCCGGGCGTCAGGCCGGCGGCAATCACGGCCTCGTTGCCATCGGCCGTGGCCAGTTGCACGGGCTGCAGCTTGACCGTGCTGCTGGCGGCATCGAACACCCACACGGCCGTGCCCTGGCCGCCGCCGCCTTCCTGGCGCAGCGCGGTGGTGGGCAGCTTGATCACGGGCTGGCCCGTGGGGCCCATGCCCTCGGGCAGCGCATGGACCGTCGCGCCCAGCGGCGGCACGGCGGCTGCGTCCGAAGTGGGCAGTGCCACCTTCACCTGGTAGGTGCGCGTGACCGGATCGGCACTGGCCGCCACCTCGCGCACCTGGCCCTGCAGCGGCTGCATGCCGGCCGACCACGGGCGCACATTCACTTTCTGGCCCACGCGGATGGCGCCGCGCTTGTCTTCGGGTACCACGAACACAACGTCGCGCGGGCCGTCCTGGGCAATGCGCACCACGGGCGAGCCGGCCGACACCACCTGGCCCGGCTCGGCGTCTATGCCGGTCACCACGCCGGGCACATCGGCCAGCAGTTGCGCATAGGCCTCCTGGTTGCTCTGCGATGCCAGCTGCGCCTTGGCCTGGTCCAGCGTGGCCTGGGCGGACTTGAGCGTGGCCTCTCGCCGCTCCAGCTCCGCACCGCTGATGAAGTTCTGCGCCTTCAGCTGCGAGTAACGCCTCACATCGGCGGCGGCAAGATCGCGCTGCGTGGTCGCGGCCGCCACCTGGGCGCGCGCGGCGTCAGCTCCCAGCCGGTAGTCGCTGGCATCGAGCCGCGCCAGCAACTGGCCTGCCTGCACGTGCTGGCCCAGTTCCACCTCGCGGCGCACGAGCTTGCCGGCCACGCGAAAGCCCAGGCGCGACTCTATGCGCGCGCGCACCTCGCCCGCGTATTCCAGTTGCGTGTCCAGCGCGCCCACGCCTACAGTGAGCAGCTTGACGGCGCGCACCGGCTCGGGCGGCGGCTCGGCCTTGGAGCAGGCGCCCAGTGCCAGCGCGGCGGCCAGGCACAGAGGGGCAAGAAGAAGATGGCGCGGCAAAGCGCGCGCGGCAGGGTTCGATGGCAAGTCGGGCATGTGGATCCGGGAGGGCTGGTGCGAAAAGCGGCTGCGGGCTGCAAGATCCGGGCAACATGCCGCGGCAGCTGGCTGGCGCCGTTTACTGACTGACGGGTTAGTAATTTAGGAGAAGCCCTTGAGCCCGTCAAGTGAAATGCATGGCCTTGCGCGCAGCATCGACAATCGGCCACCGTGAAGTCCACCGCTCCCACCCTGCCCGCCTCCCCCGCCCCGGTCACGCACTACGAGAACTTTCCCGTGGCGTCCTGGCTGTGCCCGCCCCGCTTGCGCCCGCCGATTGCCGCGCTCTACCACTTCGCACGCACTGCAGACGATCTGGCCGACGAGGGCGACGCCACGCCGTCCGAGCGCCTGGCTGCGCTGGCCGCCTACCGTGCCGACCTGATGGCGCTGGGCACCGAAGGCGAGGCCTCCATGCTCGCCCGCACGGCCTGGCCTCTTGTCTTTGCAGGGCTGGCGCCGCAAGTACGCGCCCACCAGCTGCCGCTGGCGCTGATGGACGACCTGCTCAGCGCCTTCGCACAGGACGTGCGCAAGACCGATTCCGGCACCACCTACGCCGACCGCGCCGAGCTGCTCGACTACTGCCGCCGCTCGGCCAACCCCGTGGGCCGGCTGCTGCTGCATCTGTACGGGGTGGATGATGCCGAATCGCTGGCCCGCAGCGACGCCATCTGCACCGCCCTGCAGCTGATCAATTTCTGGCAGGACTTCAGCGTGGACCTGCCACGCCAGCGCCACTACCTGACCGATGCCGACTGCGCCGCCCATGGCGTGCGGCGTGAAGACCTGCGCGCCGAGCCCGCTGCACTGACCCCTGCCGTGCGCGCACTGTTGGCCGAGCAGTCGGCCTGGGCGCGTGCACTGATGCAGTCCGGCGCACCGCTGGTGCACCACCTGCCGGGCCGCATCGGCTGGGAGCTGCGCCTGGTCGTGCAGGGCGGGCTGCGCATCCTGGACAAGGTCGATGCGCTGCAGGGCGCCAGCCTCTACCGCCGCCCCACCGTCGGCAAGGCCGATGCGCCGCTGCTGCTGTGGCGCGCCCTGCGCATGTGATGGCGGGCCGGCCGTTGCGACACCCAGGCTTTGGCCCCCAGCCGTCCATGGGACAATCCCGCCCCATATGAATCCGGATCAGTACGTCCAAGACAAGGCTGCCGCCTCGGGCAGCAGCTTTTATTACGCCTTCCTCTTCCTGCCGCGCGAGCGCCGTGCCGCCATCACCGCCTTCTATGCGTTCTGCCGCGAAGTGGACGACGTGGTGGACGAAGTCTCCGACCCCGGCGTGGCCGCCACCAAGCTCGGCTGGTGGCAGAACGAAGTGCACCAGGCCTTTGCAGGCAAGCCCTCCCATCCCGTGATGCGGGCGCTCATGCCGCATGCCCCGGTCTACGCCATCGAGGAGCGCCACCTGCAGGCCGTCATTGACGGCTGCCGCATGGACCTGGAGCAGACCCGCTACCTGGACTTCCCGGGCCTGGCGCGCTACTGCCACCTGGTCGCAGGCGTGGTCGGCGAAGTGGCCGCGCGCATCTTTGGCCAGACGCAGGAAGAAACCACGGCCTACGCCCACAAGATGGGCCTGGCCTTCCAGCTGACCAACATCATCCGCGACGTGGGCGAGGACGCCATGCGCGGACGCATCTACCTGCCCATCAGCGAGCTGCAGCAGTTCGACGTCAAGGCGCATGAGATCACCAAGCGCGAATACTCCGACCGCTTCACCGCGCTGATGCGCTTTCAGGCCGAGCGCGCCCACCGCCTCTACGACGAGGCCCTGGCCCTGCTGCCCGCGGCCGACCGCCGCACGCAAAAGCCCGGCCTGATGATGGCCAGCATCTACCGCACCCTGCTGCGCGAGATCGAGGCCGACGACTTCCGCGTGCTGCACCAGCGCATCAGCCTGCCGCCGCTGCGCAAGCTCTGGCTGGCCTGGAAGATGCAGGCGCTGGGGCGCATGGCGCGGTGAGCAGAGACAGCGCCAAAGACAAGCCGCGCACCTCTGTGCCTCGCGCCGCTCAGCCGCGCGCCGCCATCCTCGGCGGCGGCTGGGCCGGCTTCGCGGCCGCCCTTGCGCTGGCGCGCAGCGGCTGGCACATCACCCTGCACGAGGCCGCACGCGAGCCCGGCGGCCGTGCGCGCGGCATGGACCTCGACACGCCACAGGGCCCGCTGCGCGTGGACAACGGCCAGCACATCCTCATCGGTGCGTACACCGAAAGCCTGCGCCTCATGCGCGAGGTGGGTGTGGACCCTGAACGGGCGCTGCACCGCCAGCCCATGGCCCTGCCCTACGCCGATGGCAGCGGCCTGCGCTTTCCCGACTGGCCTGCGCCGCTGGATGCGCTGGCCGGCATTGCCACCGCACGCGGCTGGAGCCTGGGCGAGCGTGCAGCCCTGCTGGCGCGTGCCGTGCGCTGGCGGCTGGCGGGCTTTCGCTGCGTGCCGCAAGCCACCGTGGCCGACCTGTGTGCCGGCCTGCCGCAGCGCCTGGTCAGCGAGTTCATCGACCCGCTGTGCATCTCGGCGCTCAACACACCCATTCACCTGGCCAGCGGCACGGTGTTCCTTCGCGTGCTGCGCGATGCGCTGTTCAGCGGCCGTGGCGGCTCGCATTTCCTGGTGCCGCGCCGTGACCTGGGCAGCCTGTTCCCCGCGCCGGCCGCGCAGTGGCTGCAAGAGCGCGGCCACGCCGTGCGCCTGGGCAGCCGCGTGGCCGAACTGCAGCCCCAGGGCCCGCACTGGACGCTGGGCGCAGCCCAGGCCGAAGACGCGCCCTTCGACGCCGTGCTGCTGGCCTGCCCCGCGCCCGAGGCGGCGCGCCTGGCACTCACCGCTGCCGAGCACGACAGCCTGCCTGCACGCGACGGCATAGCCCTGCAGCGCTGGGCGCAGCTGGCCCAGGACCTGCAGCACCGCCCCATTGCCACCGTCTATGCGCAGACCTTTGACGCCTCCCACACATTGCCCCCGGGCGCGCCCTGGCTGGCGCTGCGCTCCACGCCCGATGCGCCTGCGCAATTCGTCTTCGACCGTGGACAACTCGGCGGCCCGCAGGGCCTGATGGCCTTCGTCATCAGCGACAGCGCATCGGACCGCGAAACCCTGCAAGCCCAGGTGCTGGCCCAGGCCCAGGCGCAGTTGGGCTGGCATGGACTGGTTGCGCTGCGCACCGTGATCGACAAGCGCGCCACCTTCGCCTGCCTGCCCCAACTTCAGCGGCCCGGCGTGGAGCTGGGCCACGGCCTGTGGGCCTGCGGCGATCATGTGGACGGGCCGTATCCGGCCACCATCGAAGGCGCCGTGCGCAGCGGCATGCAGGCTGCCGCGGCCGCGGCCGCAGCCCATCGCACAGCACACACCGACTGACCCCCGGGTATCTCCGTAGCCTGCGGACCCCGGTTTGACAGCAGATTGACAGCCGCCAGCGCCACCATCGCTGGCGCCGCATCTGCTGCGGACCATCCACTACAACGATATCCAGGAGACCAGACATGCCTTCGCGCGACTTTCTTCACCACGCAGACCTGCCCCCGCTCAGCCGCCGCCAACTGCTGGCCGGCACGGGCGCCATGGCCCTGTCTGGCCTGCTGCCTGCGGCCGCGCTGGCGCAGGACGCCTGGCCCACGCGTCCCATCCGCTTTGTCGTGCCCTTTGCGCCGGGCGGCAGCTCGGAAATCGTGGCGCGCTCCACGGCCGCCGAGCTGTCCAAGACCCTGGGCCAGAACGTCTTCGTGGACAACAAGCCCGGCGCGGCCGGCAACATCGCCATGCAGGAAGTGGCGCGCGCCGATGACCAGAGCACCGTCATCCTGGGCCACATCGGCACCCTGGCCGTCAACCCCTACATCTTCGACAAGCTGCCCTACGACGCCAACAAGGACTTCCAGCCCGTCAGCCTGCTGGCCAAGGTGCCCAGCCTGTACGTGGTCCACCCCGATGTGCCGGTCAAGAACCTGCGTGAACTCATCGCCTATGCCAGGAAAAAGCCCGGCCAGCTCAGCTACGGCTCGGCCGGCAATGGCAGCGCCGGGCACCTGGCCTTCGAGTACCTGAAGATGACGGCCGAGATCTTCATGCTGCACGTGCCCTATCGCGGCACGGGGCCCATGATGACGGACCTGATGTCGGGCCGGCTGGACGCCGCCTCGGTCGGTGCCGCCGCCCTGCTGCCCTTCATCAAGGCGGGCAAGGTGCGCTGCATCGCCACGGGATCGACCCAGCGCCTGCCCCAGTTGCCCGACGTGCCCACCGTGGCCGAGCAGGGCTTCCCGGGCTTCGAGATGACGCAGTGGTACGGCATGCTCGCCCCCTCCAGCATGACCAAAGCCCACGTGGACAAGCTGGCCGCCGAGTGCGCCAAGGCCGTCAAGGCGCCGGACGCGCTCAAGCGCCTGCAGGGCGATGCGGCCGAGCCCATCGGCAGCACGCCCCAGCAGTTCGCGCAGTTCATTGCCTCCGAGCAGACACGCTGGCAGAAAGTGCTCAAGCGCGCCCAGGTCAAGCCGGACTGAGCGCACACGGACTGACACTCCCAGGTACAGGCGCAGGCCCCGGCATCAGCTGGCCGGGCCAGCCTTCTCGGCCATGGCGCGCAACACGCCCTGGCTGGCCTTTTGCACATGCTCGGCGCTCAGGCGCGCAGCCTGGTCCGCGTCACCCTGCTCTATTGCCGTCACGATGGCATCCAGCTCGGCCAGCGTCTGCGGCAGGCGCCCGGGCTGGGACATGGAGATGCGCCGCAGCACCGTCACGCGGTTGTTCAACTGCCGCAGCATCTGGCCGGCCACCAGATTGCCGCAGCCCTCGATCAGGATGTCGTAGAACTGGTTCTTGATCGCCAGCAGGGCCACCTTGTCGCTGGCCACGGCGGGCACGGCCAGCTCGCCCAGCTTGGCGCGCAGCGCGGCGCGCTGGCCTGCCGAGGCATGCAGCGCAAAGCCCCGGCTGGCCAGGCCCTCCAGGCTGGCCCGCACCTCGTAGATATCGCGCACTTCCTGCACCGAGATGTCCGTGACCTCGGGACCCCGGTGCGGAACGATGGTGATCAGCCCCTCGGCCTGCAGGTGCTGCAGGGACTCGCGCAGGCACGAACGGCTCACATCAAGGCTCTCGCACAGTTCGCGCTCGGACAGCTTCTGGCCCGGCGCAAACACGCCATCGAGGATGGCCGTGCGCAGGGTCTGCGTCGTGCGCTGGCGCAGCGACGTTTCTTCGCGGGGGACACGCAGCATCTGGTTCATGGGACGAATCCTACCCGCCAATCCAGGGGCCGGACGGACTGACGGATTGTCATACACACACCTGGCCCGGCAGGCAATCCCGATTTTCATCAAGTAGGATTGTCTGACAATCTGATTAAATCCATTCCACCGAAAGACACCTTCACCGCCTTCCATCAGGAGTTTTCATGACCCGAGCCTACGCCCCCAAGAACCCCGCCCTCTTCGACCAGGGCCTGTCCACCCGCCGCGAGGTGCTGGGCGCCGAGTATGTCGATGCGTCCATCCAGAACGCCACGGACTTCAATATCGACATGCAGGAGCTGGTCACCCAGTACTGCTGGGGCGATGTCTGGAACCGCCCGGGCCTGGACCGCAGGACGCGCTCCTTCCTGAACCTGGCCATGATCACGGCGCTGAACCGCCCGCATGAACTCAAGCTGCATGTGCGCGGCGCCATCAACAACGGCCTGAGCAAGGACGAAATCAAGGAGGTCTTCCTGCAGACCGCCATCTACTGCGGCGTGCCGGCCGCCATCGACTCCTTCCGCGTGGCGTCGGAAGTCTTCAAAGAGATGGACATCTGAGGCACGCAGCATGACCACCATAGGATTCATCGGCCTCGGAATGATGGGCCAGCCCATGGCCCACCTGCTGCACGCCGCAGGGCACACCCTGGTCATCCGGGACGCCGTGCCCGCTGCCACCGCACGATTCGCGCAGGAGCATGCGGGTGTGGCCGTGGCATCCGGCGCGGCCGACTTTGCCGGCTGCAGCGTGGTCTTCACCATGCTGCCCGACTCCCGCATCGTCGATGCCGTGGTGGGCGAACTGGCCCCGCACCTGCCGCCCGGCGCCTGCATCATCGACATGAGCTCGGCCGACCCCAACCGCACGCGGGCGCTGGCCGGCCTGCTGGGCGAGCGCGGCATCGGGCTGCTGGATGCGCCGGTCTCCGGCGGCGTCAAGCGCGCGATTGCGGGCACGCTGTCCATCATGGTCGGTGGCGATGCGGACCTGCTCGCCCAGCACCTGCCGCTGCTGCAGCGCATGGGCCAGGCCATCACCCATGTCGGCCCCGTGGGCGCAGGCCATGCGCTCAAGGCGCTGAACAACTATGTCTCGGCAGCGGCCCTGATCGCCACGGCCGAGGCCATCCATGCGGGAGCGGCCTTCGGCATTGCGCCGGCCACCATCGTGGACGTGATCAACGCCTCCACCGGCAAGAACAACACCACCGAAAACAAGGCCCACCAGTTCATGCTGAACGGCGCCTTCAACTCGGGCTTCTCGCTGGCGCTGCAGGCCAAGGACGTGGGCATTGCCCTGTCGCTGGGCCAGGCCATGCACACGCCCATGGCACTGGCCGAACAGGTCAGCGCCATGGCGGCCGACGCCTCCAGGTCCCTGGGACCCGCCGCCGACCACACCGAGCTGTACAGGTACGTGGCCCCGGCCTGAGCCTGCGCCGTCTCGCCGTCGGCAAGGGCCGCATGCGGCCCTTGCCTTCCTGCCTCACGCCTCCAAACACGCCACCGACAACCGGCCGCACAGAGCCGGCGGCCCCTGCACGCGCCTCCAGGAGACAAACCCATGCGCCCCCTCATCCACAATCCCCTCGCCCAGACCCTTCTCGCCGCCGCGCTGGCAGCGGCCAGCCTTGCCGCCCAGGCCTTCCCCAACAAGCCCGTCACCATCGTCGTTCCCTACGCGGCCGGAGGCTCCACCGACGTGCTGGCCCGCGTGCTGGCCGAGGCCATGACGCGCGACCTGGGCCAGCAGGTCATCGTCGAGAACCTGGGCGGCGCCGGTGGCACCATCGGCACCAGCCGCGTCACACGCGCCCAGGCCGACGGCCACACCCTGCTGCTGCACAACATGGGCATCGCCACGGCGCCCGCGCTCTACAGCAAGCTCGCTTTCGATGTGAGGCGCGACCTGGAACCCATCGCGCTGGCCGGCGACGTGCCCATGATCCTGGTGCGCAGCAAAGGCTTTGCGCCCGCCACGCTGGCGGACTTCATCGCCCACATGAAGGCCAAGCCGGGCGAAGTGCGCTTCTCGCATGCCGGCGTAGGCGCCACCTCCCACCTGTGCGCCATGCTGCTGCTGCAGACCACCTCCACCGAGGCCACCCTGGTGCCCTACCGTGGCACGGGTCCGGCCCTGCAGGACCTGGTGGCAGGCAATGTCGATGTCATCTGCGACCAGCCCGTGGCCACCGGCCCGCACATACAGGCGGGCATGCTCAAGGGCTACGCCGTCGCCACGCGCGAACGCCTGCCCTCCCTGCCCGATGTGCCCACCTTCGCGCAGGCAGGCCAGCCCGGTTTCGAGCTTGCCGTATGGCACGGCCTCTACGCCCCGCGAGGCACGCCCCAAGCCGTCATCGAGCGCCTCAACAAATCGCTGCGCACCGCCCTGGCCGAACCCGCCCTGGTCAAGCGCTTCACGGACATGAGCGTCATCATCCCGCCCGCAGACCGCCTCACCCCCGACGCCCTGCGCCAGCACACCGTCGCAGAAATCAAGCGCTGGGACCCAGTGATCAAGGCTGCGGGGGCCAAGGCCGAGTAACGCCGCACTACGACGACACCGGCCTGCGGGCCACGACATCAAAGCGATGCCAGTGCTTGGGGCCCCGCATGCTGGGGGCCATGCCATCGAACTCATTGAAGGCCAACAGCTCCATGCCATCCAAAAGGCGCAAGACCTGATCACGCGAATGAAAGCTCATGGACTGCGAATCGGCCCAGGCATCGCGCGGCCCAAAAAAATGACCGGCGAACACACCGTCCGGACGCAGCGCAGAACGCACCAGCGACCAAAACGCATCGAAGCACTCAGGATGGCAAAAGGGCAGGCTCAGTCCAGCGTGGATCAGATGCGCTGCAGGCAAAGAGGAAAGATCCTCGAAACGGCAAGCCTGCAGCGTCAAAGCGCCGGACGCCTGCGATGCCAGGGGGCGCAAGCCCTCGATGGCCGCAGGTTCGCTGTCGATGGCGTGGACGCGCCAGCCGGTATGGAGCAGCACGCGGCACTCATGGCCCGCGCCACAGCCCAGATCGATGGCCGCTTTATCTGCCGTATCACCCGCCAACGCGTCAAGCGCCTGCACCAGCAAGGGAGATATCTTGCGTCCCTCGGTAAAGCGGTAGTAGTCCGTCCAGCTCATGGGTATGACGCCTGCGGCGTCATCTCTCCATCCACCACTGGATGACGATCTTGGCGACGTAGCCGACAAAGCCCACGCCCAGGCCCAGGAAAATCACGAAGGTGCCGAACTTTCCTGCCTTGGACTGGCGTGCCAGCTGCAGGATGATGAACACCATGAAGAGGATGAAGGCCCCCACGCCATAGGTGAGGAAGAAATGGGCGATCTGTTCTTCTGTATACCCGAATATCACGACAACACCGTCCTACATCCTCCCCTGCAGGCCCGGCCGGTCCGGGCCCGCCCGGCTCAGCGCGCCGCAAAGGTCGACGCATCCACCAGGTCGCGGTACGCATGCCAGCTCGCGTGCCCCAGCAGGGGCATCACGGCCACCAGTCCCAGCAGCCAGCTGCCCAGGCCCAGCAGGGTCAACAACACAATGAGGGCGGCCCACAGTGCCAGAGGCACAGGGTTGGCCAGCACGGCCAACCAACTGGTCAGCACGGCCTGGCGCACCGTCACCCGCCTGTCCAGCATCAGCGGCATGGCCACCACGCTGGACGCAAAAATAGGCGCTGCCAGAAAACTGCCCAGCGCCAGCCATATCGCAAACAACTGCCCGTCGCGGGCCAGCACCACGTGCTGCACGAAATCCGCCGGAGTGGCAATGCGCACGGGCGAGAGCACGGTGATCAGCGACGCCGACACCAGCACCCAGCCCGTGGCCGCCAGCGACAGCAGCAGCCCGAACTGCACCAGGCACCAGTAGCCGCCCTGCCCCTCGGCCTTGGCCGCATGGCCGTTTTGCCAGCGCGTCCAGGTACGCCGCACCAGGGACAGATCGGCAGCCTCGCCGCGCTCCAGCGCGCGGCTGATGGCGTAGAGGCTGGTCGCCACGACAGGGCCGATGATCAGGAACCCCGACAGGGCCCCGGCCATCAGCCAAAAGCGATTGTGCCCCAGCGTCAAGATCAAAAACCCGATCAAGGTCAACACCAGGCCATGAGCCAGGCTCAGCCAGGGTGCCCTGGCCATGTCGCGCGCGCCACGCGCCAGCCAGCTCAGGGGGTGTTTCCAGCCGATGCTGCGCACGGCGGGGAGGACGGGGGGGTGGAGGAAAGCTGTGCTGTGGCTGATGGGCATGGCGTGGCGCGGCTTCGCGGGCAGGCAGGGTCAGCTGTCAGCCAGCCCCTGGCACAACTGCGCAAGGCTGGCCACCGTGACGTGGGGCGTGGACCCCTCGTGAGGCCATGCTACGCCCGTGCGGTTGAGCCAGACTGCGTGCATACCCGCATCCATGGCGCCCAGCGCATCGAGCCGCGCGTCGTCGCCAATGTGCAGCACCTCGTCAGGCGCCACGCCAGCCGCCGCCGCTGCCGCGTGGAAAAAGCGCACATCGGGCTTGGCCATGCCGGCCTTGCTGGCGCTCAGCGCGGCATGGAAATGCTCGCCGATGCCCACCACATGCACGCTGGCGTTGCCATTGCTCAAGGCCACCACGGGCCAGCGCGCGGCCAGGAACTGCAGGGCGGGCAGCGCGTCCTCGTACAGGTCCACGCGCTGGCGCTCGGCAAAGAAAAGATCGAAGGCCGGCTCGGCCAGCGCGCCGTCGTCGCCATTGCGCTGCAGCGCCAGGCGGATGGACTCGCGGCGCAGGCCGCTCAGGTCATGGGCCAGGTCGGGACGATCGCGCTCGATCTGCACGCGGATGGCGCGCACGGCGGCCACGTCGCGCAGCGCCGCGGCCGTGGCCGGCGCATGGGTGTGCAGCCAGTCCAGCAGCACCTGTTCGGCACGCGAGATGGCCGGCCACACAGGCCACAGCGTGTCATCCAGATCGATGGATATGGCGCGGATGCGGCCGCTGCGGCGCAACTGCTGCAAGGCGGTCAGTGCAGGGGCAAATGAGGATTCGGCGAGGGGAGCGGTGGTGGCTTGGGACATGGTCCGAGCATAGCGAAGGCAGCCGCTGCAGGCTGCCGCCGGGTCATCGGGCTCGCATGGCAGGCCGCCGCGTCCTGCCACAATCGGGTCCATGCCATCCCGCTTTGCGCCAGAACCCCCATTCCGCCACGACCAACCCCAGCGGACCGCCGTGCTGCTGTGCAACCTTGGAACGCCCGACGCGCCCACGGCCCCGGCCGTGCGCCGCTACCTGGCGCAATTCCTGGGCGACGACCGCGTGGTCGAGATCCCCAGGATTGCCTGGCTGCCCATCCTGCACGGCATCATCCTGCGCACGCGGCCGGCCAAGTCGGCGGCCAAGTACGCCACCGTCTGGCATGAGAAGGACGGCTCCCCCCTTCAGCACTGGAGCGCGCGCCAGGCCCTGCTGCTGCGCGGCTGGCTGGGCGAGGCCGGGCACAACGTGCTGGTGCGCCATGCCATGCGCTACGGCAACCCGTCCATCCCCAGCGTGCTCGATGCCCTCAAGGCCGAAGGCGCCACGCGCATCCTCATCCTGCCGCTGTACCCGCAGTACTCGGGCACGACCACAGCCAGCGTGTTCGACGCGGTCTACGACTGGGGCCGCACCCAGCGCCACATCCCCGAGCTGCGCTTCGTCAACCGCTACCACGACGACGATTCCTACATCGACGCGCTGGCCCAGCGCATCGAGGCCCATTGGCGCGGCAACGGCCGTGGCGAGAAACTGGTCATGAGCTTTCACGGCGTGCCCGAGCGCACGCTGCACCTGGGCGACCCCTACCACTGCGAATCGCGCAAGACCGCACGCCTGCTGGCCGAGCGCCTGGGCCTGTCGCCCTCGCAATACCTGGTGACCTTCCAGTCGCGCTTTGGCAAGGCCAAATGGCTGGAGCCCTATACCGAGCCCTCGCTGATCGAGCTGGCACGCAGCGGCACCAAGCGCGTGGACGTGGTCTGCCCCGGCTTCACCAGCGACTGCCTGGAAACGCTGGAGGAAATCAGCCAGGAAGCGCGCGAGGCCTTCATGCATGCGGGCGGTGAGCAGTTCGAGTACATCGCCTGCCTCAACGACAGCGCGCCCTGGATCACGGCGCTGAGCCGCATCGCCCAGCAGCACCTGCAGGGCTGGCCCACGCAGAAGGCGCCGCAGGCCGACCTCGACGCCAGCCTGGAGCGCGCCAAGGCCGTGGGCGCACAGCGCTGAGGCCGTCCTGCATCCTGTGCACCGCGCCATATAACCCTGCCTCATGAGCAGAATGCATAAGCGTCTTTGTATATAGATGCTGCAAGCGGGACAATTGCACCTCTGTTGCTTGTCCCGCCGGTCTTCCATGGCCGGCCCCAGCCATCATGACCAAGACCTTTTCCCCTGCTCTGCGCCTGGCGGCCCCGCTGCTGGCGCTGGGCCTCGCCTGCACTGCCCTGGGCACGGCCCACGCCGCCGAACCCCTGCTCACGCCCGCAGGCGTGCAGGCCGCCGCCGGCCAGGACGCCGTGCGCATCATCGACATCCGCGATCCCAAGGCCTATGGCGAGCGCCACATTCCCGGTGCGCTCAACGCTCCCTACGGCAAATGGCGCGGCCCCGCCACCAACCCCGGTGAACTGCCGGAGCTGCCCAAGCTCACCGAACTCGTGCAGTCCCTTGGGCTGACGCCGGCCACCCACGCCATCGTGGTCTCCACGGGCGCGGACGCCACCGACTTCGGCGCCGCAGCGCGCGTGTACTGGACGCTCAAGCTGCTGGGCCTCAAGGAGCTGTCCGTGCTCAACGGCGGCATGAAGGCCTGGAACGAGCAAAAGCTCCCGCAGGACAACGAGGCCGTCAAAGTGGCCCGCAGCAGCTACCAGCCCCAGCTGGACACCAGCCTGATCGCCACGCGCGAGGATGTGGGCCAGCACGTCAGGCTCAGCAATGCGGCCCTGGTGGACTCGCGCCCCGACGCCTTCTACCAGGGCAAGACGCGCGCGCCGGCCGCCAAGCTCTCGGGCACCCTGCCCGGCGCGCAGCAGCTGGACTTCAACCAGTGGTTCGTGCCCGGCACCTCCACCTTTGTCGATACCGCCACGGCCAAGCAGATCGCGGCCAAGGTCAAGCGCGAGCAGGGCCAGGACATGGTGGCCTTCTGCAACACCGGCCACTGGGCGGCCACCGACTGGTTCGGCCTGTCCGAAGTCGCGGGCCTGCCGGGCGTCAAGCTGTATGCGGGCTCCATGGTGGACTGGACGCAGCAGGCCGATGCGCCGCCCATGGCCAACCAGCCCGGCCGCGCCGAATCCCTGGCCTACGACGCCAAGCAGTGGTGGGAAAAAAAGTTCAAATAAACACTCCCTGAGGCGCTTGCGCGCCTTTCCCCCGTGGCACGGCGCCTCTCTACCCGCTTCGCGGGGGAGGGCGACTGCATGGAGAAAAATGATATGAAACGACTTCCTCTTGCGGCCATCCTGGCCGTTTTCTTTGGCTGGCTGCTGTGGAGCGTCTCGGTGCGCCAGGCCGCGCTGTTCGCCGTGGGCCTGGGCCTGGGCGCGGTGCTGGCGGGCAAGCGCTTCGGCTTCACCACCGGCTGGCGCATGCTGATCGAGGACAAGGACGCCAGCGGCGTCTTCGGCCAGTTGCTGCTGCTGGCGCTGGCCGCTGCGCTGGCCATGCCGCTGCTGGGCCACTATCCCGAACTCACGGCTGCCCTGGGCCCGCCCAGCATCAGCCTGCTGGTGGGTGCCTTCGTCTTCGGCCTGTGCATGCAGATCGCGGACGGCTGCGGCAGCGGCACGCTGTACAAGGCCGGCATGGGCATTCCCATGAATGCGGCCATCCTGCCCGTGTTTGCCATCGGCAGCTTCCTGGGCAGCCTGCACCTGGGCTGGTGGCTGGACCTGGGCAACACCCAGCCCGTGGGCCTGGTCACGGCCTGGGGCTGGGCCCCTGCCCTGCTGGCCACGCTGGCTGCGCTGGCCGTGGTCGCGCTGGGCGTGGCCTGGTATGTGCGTGGCGCCAACGTGGCACTCAAGCGCCCCGCCAAGCCGCTGTTCGTGCGCAAGTGGGTGGTGGGCGCCGTGCTGCTGGCCGTGCTGGCCACGCTCAACCTCATCATTGCGGGCCAGCCCTGGGGCGTGGTCTACGGCTTCGGCCTGTGGGCCGCCAAGATCGCCAACGCCACAGGCGCCGTGGACCTGGCCGGCAACTGGTTCTGGAGCCAGCCCGGCAACGCCGCGCGCCTGCACGAGACCGTGCTGCTGGACGTGACCAGCATCACCAACATCGGCATCCTGGGCGGCGCCCTGTGGGTGGCTGCCGCCAAGCCCGTCAATGCCAAGCCGCTCACGGGAACGCAATGGATGGTGGCCCTCGTGGCCGGCCTGGTGCTGGGCTACAGCTCGCGCCTGGCCTTCGGCTGCAATGTGGGCGCCATGCTCTCGGGCATCTCCACGGGCAGCATCCACGGCTGGATCTGGGTGCCGCTGGCCTTTGCCGGCACCATCTTCGGCCTGCGCATCCGCCGCCACTTCAACTTCTGAAAGGACCCGCCATGACACAACAGAACAGCCTGCGCGCGGTCTTCTGGGCCGTGCTGGTCCTCTTCCTCGCCTGGGACCACCTGCACTCGCCCCCCGTGGACCTGCGCTTCGAGGCACCGCTGATCGCGGCCGGCTCGGGCAAAGCCACGCAAGGCGGGCACTGCTCGATGCCGGCGGGCAAATAGACCAAGACCAAGACCAAGACCAAGACCAAGGCCAAGGTCAGGGGACGCTGGGCGCCGGCCCCTCATCCGCGCCAGCCGTCACGGGCAGCGGCGCGGTTTCCACGTCGAAGCCAGCCGCCTGCCAGGCCTTGAGGCCGCCCACCAGCGGGCGCACGTTGGCGAAGCCCGCGCGCTGCAGCTGGCGCGCCAGCCGCGCGGCCGAGATTTCATTGGGACAGTCGCAATAGACCACCACCCCGTGGGGATGGTCGTGCTGGGGCAGCAGGTGCGCATGCGACTCGCCGCCATCGCGCGGGCGCAGCTCCCAGGACTGTGCACCCGGGATATGGCCCTGGCGGTACTGCGGCAGGGCGCGCACATCGATCACCGTGGGCTGCATGCCCTGGGCATGCAGGCCCGCCAGCTCGCGCACCGACATGCGCGGCATGCGCAGGGACCGCACCATGCGATGGCGCTGCCACCACTTGCGCACGATGAACAGCCCCAGCGCCACGGCCAGCAGCAACAGACCCCACTGGCCCAGCGCGGTGAGCACGCCCAGCAGGTCTTCCACCGTGGAGCTGAACAGCGAGCCCAGGTACACGGCCGAGCCCACCCAGATCAGCGCACCCAGCCCGTCATACAGCACGAAGCTGCGCAGCGGCGTGCCCATCACGCCGGCCAGCGCGCTGGCGATGGAGGCGAAGCCCGGCACGAACTTGGCCACCAGCAGCGACCTTGCGCCCCAGCGGCCATAGACGGTCTCGGTCTGGCGGATGCAGGCATCGGGCGACAGCGAGATGCGGCAGATGCGTCCCAGCACACGGTGGCCGTAGGCCTTGCCGGCCTGGTACCAGAACAGGTCGGCAATCAGCGCCGCGCTCACGGCCACGGCCACCAGCCACAGCAGGCGCACCCAGTCGGCGCCTTCCAGCGCACCGGTCACGACCAGCACCGGGTAGGCCGGAATCGGCGCGCCCAATTGCTCGACGAACACATTGAGAAAGACGATGCCGAAGCCGTACTCACGGATCAGCTCCACCAGAAAACCCATGTCAGGCCTCTCTTGCCCAGACGGTGCCCGCACCCGAAAAAGAAGGCGAGGCTGCACCCGTCGCAAATGCTAGCGCGGCAGCAACATCCGCGCCCGGCCCGGGTTGATGCTCAGCCGCGCTGCAGATGCTCCAGCACCCATTGCCAGTGCGCGGGCACGTTCAGCGCCGGCGCATGGCCGCAGCCGGGCACCTCCTGCCAGTGCAGCAGGCCGCGCGCGCCGGGGCCGCGCGTGGTCATTTCCCTGGCCACCTCGGGCAGCACCAGGTCCGAGTCCACACCCCGCAGCAGCAGCACGGGGATCTCCAGCGCGTCGTAGTGCGGCCAGATGCCGTAGTCGTCGTCATGGGCCGTGAACTGCTCGATCATGGCCGGGTCGTAGTGCGGCGTGACGCGCCCATCGGGCAGGCGGCGCACGCTGGTTTCGGTGAGCTTGCGCCACTCGGCCTCGCCGAGCCAGCCATAGGGCCGGTAGGCCTGGCGAAAGAAGGCCTCCAGCTCGCCCACCGTATCGAAGGCCGGGGGCTGGCCCGCATAGGACCTGATGCGCGCCAGCGCTGACTCGGCCAGTTGCGGCGCATTGTCGTTGAGCACCAGCGTCGCAATGCGTGCACGCAGCGAAGGCTCGAACAGGCCCGAGGCGCAGACCGTGCCGATGGCCCCGCCCATGGACGTGCCCACCCAATGCGCGCGCTCCAGCCCCAGCGCATCGAACAGCCCGCGCGCAATGCGGGCGTAGAAGCCCAGCCGGTATTCCTCGCGCGGCGCGCGGCTCCACTGGCTCAGGCCCCGGCCCAGCGTGTCGGGGCAGACCACGCGCCAGCCCTGCCCCGCCAGGAACTGCGCCAGCGCATCCATGTCGCGCCCCGTGCGTGCCAGCCCGTGCCAGGCGATGACCGTACCTGCAGGCTCCGCGCCGGGCGCAGGCTGCCAGTCCATGTAGTGGATCTCATAGCCCGAGCAGTGCGCGTAGCGGGAATCCGGCACGGCAACAAAAGGGGATGCGGACGAGGGTGATGCTGTGGAAGCCATGGAAGAAATCTCTGTGCAGGAGCGGCCGGCCGCCGTGGCAGCCGGCCGCCCCGGGGCCTGGCTCACTCAGGAATGCGGATCAGCCCGTCGCTGACCTCGATGGTGTTGGCCGTGCTGGGCCGCGCCACGAAGGGCGGCACCTGGGCCGCCGTGATGGCGGGCGCCGCGCCCGGCTGGCCGCCACGCGGCGTGGTCCGCACCACCTGGCTGGCGGGCAGCGCGGTGCTGCTGCGCAGGTTGGCCCACACGGCATCCATGGCCTGGTTGAAGTAGGGATGCAGCGGCACGAAGCGTGTGTCAAAGCCCGAGAACGGCAGGAAGGCATCGAAGTGCTGGGCATTCACCACCTCGATATAGCGCAGCCGCGTGCTGGAGCCATCCAGGCCACGGTTGAGCACCGTGTAGGCGCGCGCATTGTGGTTGACCGGCACCAGCGCATCGCTGCGGCCCGCCACGATGATGGTGGGCTTGCCGCGCAGCCTGCCGGTATGCAGCACCTCGTTGATGCCGGCGCGCACGGCGTCGCTCTGGGCGCGCGTGGGCACGCTGCTCTCGGACAGGTTGAAGCCGGTCACCGGATCGAAGCCCGTCACCAGCGCGTGCTGGCACAGCGCGTTGTCCAGCCCGAAGTCGGCCACGCGCGTGGAGGGCGACACGGCAAACTGCCAGGCCTTGGCCCCGCCCACCGAGTCGTTGTAGACCACCGTGGCGGGCGTGCCGTTGGCCGTGCCATTGGCCGTGGCAAAGCTCTGGGCCAGCGCAGCCCCCGTGGCGGGCACCACGTCGCCCGTGGCATTGGCGGCCGCAAAGCTGGTGCGGCACAGGTTGGCATCCACGCCAAACCGGCCATAGGCCATGGTGTACATGGCCGACAGGATGGGGCCGTTGCCCAGCGCGTAGTGGGCGTTGTGCATGCGGTCGTGGTCGCGCGTCCAGCCGTACAGGCGCAGCTTGCTCAGCGCATTGGCGGCGCGGTCGGCCGTGGTGGCGCCGATGACCAGGCCCTTGGCGGCCAGGCTGGTGCAGCGTGCCTCGGCACGCGCCGTCATGGCGGTGAGGCCTATGTAGTTGAAGATGGATGTCTCGGTCAGCGCCGCATCGGGCGCCAGCGCCGCGCAGGGCTGGTAGATGTTGCCGTAGGTGGTGTACTCGGCCAGCGTGCGGCCCGGGTTGGGCATGGTCGCATTGCCCACGGCAATGGTGTAGCCCTGGCGCGTGGGCATCTCGGTCACGGGTTCGGAGGCCACCACGCCGTCGATCAGGCCGTCCGTATCCAGCTCGGCCGCGCGCAGCACGGCCGCGCCGCCGTTGGAAGCCGAGCCCGCCAGCACCAGCGTGTTGTCCTTGCCGAAGGGCACGGGGTCCTGCGTGGTGCCGTAGCGCGCATTGAGCACATACAGCGCATAGCGGGCCGCGGCCAGCGTGTCGTTGCCCCAGTCCTTTTCAGGGTTCTGCTGGGAATGCGCGTGCTTGATGGCAATGCGGTTGGGAAACGCCGCGTTGTAGGCGGCGCGCGCCGCATCGGTCAGCCGTGCGGCAAAGAAGGACAGGCTGCCGGCATCCGTGCGCGCGGCGCGCGTGCCGTCCAGCTTGTTGACGGTGTCGTCGCTCAGGTTGTGCAGGCCCACGCCCTTGCCCGCGTCGGTCAGCGCCACGGCGCAGCCCTTTTTCAGGCCCCACTCGCCCGCCGTGCCGATGGCGCCATACACGCCGCGCGAGCCCGAGGACGGGCCCAGCACGATGCAGGGCCGGTTGCGGTCAAAGCTGTCCGGCACCTGCACGGCCACCATGGTCTGCTTGCGGCCCGTGCCGTCGTCCAGCACGGCCAGGTACTCGCGCCCGGGGATCAGCCCTTCGCCCGCAGTCACCTGCCCGTCTGCCGTGATGTTGGGGCCGTACAGCGTGCCGTAGCCGCCGCCCGCCGTGGGGTCCAGGATGCCCCGGTAGTTGGAGTACAGCGCATTGCGCCGAAGCTCCGCCGCCGTGGGATTGGCCGGGTCCGCGTACAGGGGCGCGGCTGCGGCGCCCAGGCCCGTCTTGCCCAGGCCGCCCGTCAGCAAGTCCTGCGTGGCTGCCGTGGCACCCGTGCCGGTAGCCGTGGCCGGATACACCGTGGCGCCCAGCTCGGTAAAGCCCTTGGGCAGGTCGTTGCTGGGCTCACGCTCGCCGCTGCCGCAGGCCGCCAGCGCGGCCGCCGCCAACGCCGTGAAGGCCCAGCGCCAGGGGGTTGCAGGAATCGACGACACCATCTCTTCACGCTTCAACATGCCCATCTCCTTGTGGTAGTTCTCTGATGCACGAATGCGCCAGGGGCCCTGGTCAGGCTCCGGCGCGGGAAGAACGCAGACGCCCCACGACGCCCGTGGGGAAATAGTAGACCGACAACACGAACAGCACGCCCAGCCACAGCAGCCAACGGTCGGGCGACAGCAGCGCGGCCAGCCAGGGCAGGCTGTGCGCGGCCTCGCTGGCCACGCGCAGCAGGTCCTGCAGATAGCTCTGGGCGATGAGGAACAGCACCGAGCCGATCGCCGCGCCATAGATGGTGCCCATGCCGCCGATCACCACGATCAGCAGGCAGTCCATCATGATCTCGAACGACAGCGAGGTATCTGGCCCGTTATAGCGCAGCCACAGCGCCAGCATGGCACCGGCCACACAGGCGAACAGGGCCGACAGCACGCTGGACAGGGTGCGGTACACCACCACCCGGTAGCCGATGGCCTCGGCACGGAACTCGTTCTCGCGGATGGCCTGCAGCACGCGGCCGAACGGGGAATTGACGATGCGCAGCAGCGCCAGCACCAGCACCACGGCCAGCACGAACAGCAGGTAGTAGGTGATGATGCGCCCGTCGATCAGCACGCCCAGCACCTCGTTCTCGAAGGGCTCGAAGCTGGGCGACAGCCACTCGGGCAGCTTGAAGCTCAGCCCGTCCTCCCCGCCCGTCCATTCCGACAGCTGCGAGGCAAGCGTCTGGAACGCCGCCGCCACGGCCAGCGTGATCATGGCAAAGAAGATGGCCCGCACCCGCAGCGAGAACAGGCCGATGGCCAGCGACAGCAGCAGCGACACCAGCAGCGCCGCGCCCAGGCCCAGCGCCAGAGCGCCCCAGCCCGCACCCATGCGCGAGGACGCTATCGCCACCCCATAGGCGCCAATGCCGAAGAACATGGTGTGCGCAAAGCTCACGATGCCGGTATAGCCCAGCAGCAGATCGAAGCTGGCCACCAGCACCACGAAGATCAGCACCTTGGCCGCCACGTTCAGCGCCTTCACGCCAGGGAACACGAACGGCGCCGCCGCCAGCCCCAGGAAGATCAACAGCAGCAGCACCGCCAGCACGCGGCTGCGCGGCAGGTCGCCGGAAAGCAATCGGTTGAGCATGTCGATCACTCCTTCAGCGGTTCGCCACGGGATAGACGCCCTGAGGCCGCCACAGCAGGATGGCCACCATCAGCGCGATGTTGGAGAACAGCGCCACCTTGGGCACCAGGAACCCCGTGTAGTTGGCCATCAGCCCCACCAGCAGCGCGCCGATCAGCGCCCCGCCCGTGCTGCCCAGCCCGCCGATGATGATCACGATGAAGATCAGCACATTGACCTGCGCCCCCATCTGCGGCACCACGCTCTGCTGGTACATGCCCCACATCACCCCGCCCAGCCCGGCCAGGGCCGAGCCCGCCACGAACACGCCCACGAACAGGCGGCGCACGCGGTAGCCCAGGGCCTCCACCATCTCGCGGTCCTGCACGCCCGCGCGGATCAGCAGGCCGATCTTGGTGCGCGACAGCGTCCAGGCCAGCAGGGCAAACACCGCCAGCCCCACCAGCACGGCCACCACGCGGTACTTCTCCACGGCGGCATCGCCCAGCAGCCAGGCGCCCTTCATGCCCTGGGGCAGCGGCAGCGGAATCTGCTGCGGGCCCCAGATGAGCTTGATCAGTTCCTCGCCGATGATCATGCCGCCCATGGTGATCAGGATCTGCTTGAGATGCTGGCCGTACACGGGCCGCACGATGAAGCGCTCGAACGCCAGCCCGATGGCGCCCGCCACCAGCATGGCCACCACCATCGCCGGCAGCACGGCCAGCAGGTTGCGCCACAGCTGCTCGGACCCCGTCCAGTCGCCCATGGCACCCAGCACGCTGGTGGCCACGAAGGCACCCAGCGCGATGAACACGCCGTGGCCGAAGTTCAGCACGTCCATCAGCCCGAACACCAGCGTCAGCCCCGAGGCGATGATGAACACGATCATCCCCATGGCCAGCCCCGCCACCGTCAGCGTCAGCCAGGTCGAGGCCGAGCCCACCAGCGGCAGCGCCACCAGGGCCAGCACGGGCACCAGCAGCAGCGGCTTGAAATCCACATCCAGCCTGTTCAGCTTGTTCATAGCGAAAGCCCCAGCAGCGACTGCTGCAACGCCGCGTCTGCCGAGAACTCGGCCATGCCGCCCGCGTGCACCACGCGGCCGTTGTCCATCACCGCCACGCGGTCGCCCAGGCGGCGCGCAAAGCCCAGGTTCTGCTCCACCAGCACAATCGTCGTGCCGCCCGCCTTGAGCTGGGCGAAGGCCGCGATCATGTTCTCGATGATGGCCGGTGCCAGGCCCTTGCTGGGCTCGTCCACGATCAGCAGGTCGCGCGGCTCCACGATGGCGCGCGCCACCGCCACCATCTGCTTTTGCCCGCCCGACAGCTTGCCGGCCGGGTGGTTCCAGAACTTCTCCACGGCCGGGAACATGCCGAAGATCCACTGCAGCCGCTGCGCGTCCATGCGGTCGGCGCGCGAGGCGCCGCGCGCGGCCAGCAGCAGGTTTTCCTGCACCGTCAGGTCCGCGAAGATGCCCATGTTCTCGGGCACATAGGCAATGTTCAGCCGCGCAATCGCCGGCGTGGGCAGGGCCGTGATGTCGGCCCCGCCAAAGGCGATGCGCCCCTGGCTGGCCCGCCACAGGCCCATGATGGTGCGCAGCGTGGTCGTCTTGCCCGCGCCGTTGCGCCCCAGCAGCATGGTCAGCTGCCCGCGCGGCACGGCCAGGTCCACGCCATGCAGGATGTGATAGGCCCCGATATGCGTGTGCACGCCCGACAGTTCGAGCAGGTTGGGGTTTGGGTTGAGGTTGGCGGCAGCGCTCATGCGGCCTCCTTCACGGCGCCCTGCTCCGGCACCACACCCAGGTAGGCCTGCTGCACCACAGGCGAGGCAATGACCTCGGCCGGCGGCCCATCGGCCACCAGCGTGCCATTGGTCAGCACGATGATGCGGTCGGCCAGCTCGCGCACCACATCCATCTTGTGCTCCACCAGCAGGATGATCTTGCTGCGGTCCTGCTTGAGCTTGCGTATCAGGTCCAGGATCACCGGCGCCTCGTCATGGCTCATGCCCGCCGTGGGCTCGTCGAACATATAGACCTGGGGTTCCAGCGCCATCAGCAAGGCCACCTCCAGCTTGCGCTGGTCGCCATGCGGCAGCGCGGCCACGGCCTCGTCGCGCCGGGCGGACAGGGCCACCTGGTCGAGGATGTGCAGCGCCCGCTGCGTGAGCGCGCGGTGGTCGCTCCAGATGCTCCACAGGTTCAGGCCGCGCCGGTGCGGCCCCTCGTCGCGCGCCTGCACGGCCAGGCGCACGTTCTCCAGCACGCTCAGGTGCGGGAACAGATTGGTGAGCTGGAATGCCCGCCCCAGCCCGGCCCGCGTGCGCGCCGAAGGGGCCAGCCCCGTCAGCTCGCGCCCGCCCAGCAGCACGCGCCCGGCCGAGGCCTTGAGCTGCCCCGAGATCAGGTTGAAATACGTGGTCTTGCCCGCCCCGTTGGGGCCCACGATGGCCGTCAGCGTGCCCGGCTCGAAAGCGCAGCTCACGCCGTTGACGGCCACATGGCCCCCGAAGCGGATGGTCAGATCCTCTGTGCGCAACATTGCTCAGCGGCCGTTGCGGATGGGAACCTGCATCTCCTCGGGCTTGATCTCGCGCACCAGTTCCGGCACGCCCCAGGCCAGCGCCGGGTCCACGCGGATCTTGAAGTGGTACATGCTCTGCAGGGCCTGGTGGTCTTCCTTGCGGAAGGTCATCTGGCCCTTGGGCGTGTCGAAGCTCATGCCCTCCATGGCCTTGATCAGACCGTTGGTCTTGGTGTCTCCACCTGTCTTCTTGAGCGCCGTCACGATGGCCATGGCCGCAGAGAAGCCGCCGGCCGTGAAGAAATCCGGCGGCGTCTTGTACTGCTTGTAGTGCATGGACACCAGCGCCTCGTTCACCGGGTTCTTGGGAATGCCGTAGTAGTAGTACGTGGCGCCCTCCATGCCCGGCAGATTCTTGTAGGCCGCCATGGCGGGCAGGATGTTGCCGCCCGTGGCGATCTCGATGCCGTAGCGCTTGAGGTCCAGGTCCGCGATCTTGAACGGATTGCCCGCCCCGGCCCAGACGATCCAGATGATCTTCCTGCCCGGCTGGTCCTTGAGCTTGTCGATCAGCCGCTGCGCCCCTGCCGTGAAATCCGTGGTGGCGGCAGGCAGGTACTCCTCATGCGCCAGCTTGCCCTTCTTGATGGCGTCCTTGAAGGCCTTCACCCCGTCGCGGCCGAAGGCGTTGTCCTGGGCCAGCGTGGCAATCGTCACGCCCGCCCTGTCGATGGCCACCGCATTGCTGATGGCGTCCTGGCTGGAGTTGCGGCCCGTGCGGAAGATGTACTTGTTCCACTTGTCGCCCGTGATCGAATCGGCCACGGCCGGCTCCACCAGCAAAATCTTCTTGTACTCCTCGGCCACCGGCAGCATGGCCAGCGCCACGCCGGACGACGTGGGCCCCACGGCCAGATCGGCCTTGTCATCGGAATACGCCGTGGCCAGCAGGCTCTTGCCCAGGTCGGGCTTGCCCTGGTCGTCCTTCTCGATCACCACCAGCTTTTTGCCATTCACCGCCATGCTGCCGCCCGTGGCGTACTCCAGCCCCATCAGCAGCCCGGCCTGGGTCTGCTTGCCATAGGCCTCCAGCGCGCCGGTCTTGCTGTAGACGTGGGCAATGCGGATCTCGCCCTGCTGGGCCAGTGCAGCAGGAGCTGCAGCGGCCATGGCGGCGAGTGCGATGGCGCAATGGAGGAAGGGGCGGCGGTGCATGGTTTGTCTCCTTTGGGGTTTTCGGCTTGATGGCCTGGCTGGGCCTGCCGTTTTGCAAGGGGACCATGCATGCTTTGTGCCAGGCACGCCCAGACGGCACCCAGGCGGCACCAAGACGGGGACGGCCTTGTGCCCCCGGGGCCAGGCAGCCCGTGCCAGGGCCGAAAGTGTCTGGCCATTGGACAGATTCAGTGTCTTTTTCCAAGACAGCTGCCTGAATCCGATACAGGGCAAACCATGAATTCCTGGGATGTTCCCCTGCGCCTGGCCCACCATCACGTCCTGGCCGGCCAGCAGCTTCATGAGTTCAGGAGGCCCATGGGCGTGGAGAGAAAACCGTTGTTTTCTTCAGGCAACAGCCGCTGATTCGGCCAGATGGGGCATGGTGCGCTGCCTCAGCTCGACCAGCGGCAATGCCCGCTGAACCGCCAGCGCGGCCCGCTGTAGCAGTGCCTCGTCGTGCAGGCGGTAGTCCACGAAATCCTTGTCGGTCGCGTAGACACCCAGTGGCAGGGTGCGCGCCTGTAAGAAGCTGAACAGCGGCCGCAACTGGTGGTCGATCACCAGGGCATGGCGCTCGCTGCCACCGGTGGCCGCCAGCAGCACGGGTTTGTCGATCAAGGCGTCCTGGTGGACGAAGTCGAAGAAGTGCTTGAACAGTCCGGTGTAGGCGCCGCGAAAGACCGGTGTGGCCACCACCAGCACATCCGCCTGCTCCACCGCCGCAAGCTCCCGCTCCACCGTCTCGGGCAACTGCGAGCGCCACACCGCGCCGGCAAGCTGCGGCGCGAGCTGGCCCAGTTCCACCAGGCGTTGTTCGCACGGAACTTCGTCGGCGATCAGATCAGACAGATGCTCTGCCAGGGCGGCAGACTTGGAGGGGCGCTGCAGTCCGCCGGATACGGCGACCAGACGAAGTGGACGTGTCATTGCTGCTCTCACGCAAGATGGCCGGGGTTCAACGCGGGAGCCGGTTGTGGCGACCATGCGGTCCGAGGTGAAGTGATGGCCATGACTGCTTCCCAAAATGCAAACGAACAATGGGAGCGGATGATATGGAGCCAAATCAATGAAGTAAAATGGTTTTATCTCACAATTACATGATTAAAACTCATATAAAGCTTTAAACCTGCCCCGTCGGTGCTGTTCGGGGGAGCATCCGGGTCACAAGCGAGGCGGGCATCTGCATCGCGCACAAGCGGGCCGTTGCCGAACCGGCATTCCCGCTCAGCGGCCCGCTTCCTGGGCCTGCACCAGACACTCCCGCAACGCCTGCGCCACAGGCCCGAGCATGCGATCGCGCCGCTGCAGCAGGCCCAGCGTGCGCCACACATCGGGCGCGGTCAGCGGCACGCCGCAGACCTGGGCATGGTCCTGGCGCAGGGCCAGCTGGGGCACGGCGGCCAGGCCCAGGCCCGCTTCCACCAGGGCCAGGGCGCCCGTGACGTGGTTGCATTCGTGCCAGGCCACGGGCTGCTCTGGCAGGCCGGCCATGACCTGGTCCAGCAGCAGGCGGTTGCCGCTTTGGTGGGAGACGGACACCAGGCGCTTGCCCGCCAGCTCGGCCCATTCCACCTGACTGCGCCCGGCCCAGGCATGGCTGCGCGGCATGGCCAGCACATAGCGCTCGCGCGTGAGCGCCTCAAAGCGCAGCGATGGCTCCTGGCTGCCCGTGAAGCTCAGGCCGAAATCCGCCTCCCCGCGCAGCACGGCCTCCACCACCTGGTGCGCGCTCTCGTCGATGACGTGCACCTGCACATCGGGCTGCTCCACGGCAAAGGATTTCAGTACCGGGGGCAGCAGATTGGTGGCCACCGAAGGCACGCAGGCAACCGTCACCCGGCCACGGCGCAGCTTGACCTGGTCATCCACGCGCTGCACGGCCTCGTCCAGGCCGGCCAGGGCCCGGCGCGCCTCCTGCAGGAATTCATGGCCTACCTCGGTCAGCTTCACTTGCCGCGTGGTGCGCTCCAGCAGCCGCACGCCCAGCACCGACTCCAGGCGCTCCACGCGCCGGCTCAAGGCAGGCGGCGACAGGAAAAGCGCTTCTGCGGCCAGGCGAAAACTGGCCTTCTCGGCCGTGGTCACGAAGGCGATCAGCTCCCCCATGTCGAATTTGATGCGCTGCATGCAACAGTCCCTCCAAAAGTTGCAATTCACAGAATAGCAGCCCCTGCATAGGATGGCGCCCTTGATAACGCTGCCCCCTGCGGGCAGGCAAGACCAACAAACGGAGACGACATGCACCAACGCAGACTGATCGCGGGCGGCGCCCTGGCAGCCCTTCTTTCCCTGGCCGTGGGCGCTGCCCAGGCCCAGGACTTCCCCCCCAAGAAACCCGTGGTCATGGTGGTCGGCTTCGCCGCAGGCGGCTCGGCCGACATTGCCGCGCGCATCATCGCCAAGAAGCTGGGCGAGAACATCGGCCAGAGCGTGGTCGTGGAAAACAAGCCCGGCGCAGGCGGCAACCTGGCCCACACGCAGGTGGCCAATGGCCCGTCCGATGGCTCGGTGCTGCTCTTCGGCTCCATCGGCCCGCTGGCCATCGCGCCGCACTTCATGAAGATCGGCTACGACCCGCTCAAGGACCTGGCCCCCATCACCATGGGCGTGAACTTTCCCAACGTGCTCGTCGTGCCTGCCGCCACCGGCATCAAGACCCTGGGCGAATACGTGGCCAAGGCCAGGCGCGAACCCGGCAAGCTGGACTTCGCCTCCACCGGCCCCGGCTCCGCATCGCACCTGGCCGGTGAACTGCTCAACGATGTCGCCAAGATCGACACCCTGCACGTGCCCTACAAGGGCGGCGCGCCCGCGCTGCAGGACGTGCTGGGCAACCGCGTGACCTCCTTCTACGCAGCCCCGCCCACGGCCCTGCCCCACATCGAATCCGGCAAGCTGATCCCGCTGGCCACCACGGGCCTCACGCGCCCGGCCTACCTGCCCAACGTGCCCACCGTGGCCGAGAGCTTCCCCGGCTTCAACGCCACCAACTGGTACGCCTTCGTGGCATCCGCCAAGACGCCCAAGCCCTTGCTGGACCGCTGGAACACCGAGCTGGTCAAGGTGCTGAACACCCCCGAAGTGCGCGACAACCTGCTCAAGCACGGCCAGACCGCCGCCCCGGGCACCCGCGAGGAACTGGGCCAGTTCATTGGCGCCGAGCACGCCAAGTGGGGCCGCATCATCCGCGAGCGAAAAATCACCGCCGATTGATTCCCTCGGCAGCCGTTAGCCGTTCCCCAACCATAAAAAACCAGGAGACAAACCATGACCGCCATCCGTTCCACCCCCCTGCAGTCCCCCGTGCCATCCACCCTGCGCCGCCGCACCCTGGGCGCGCTGCTGGGCGGCGCCCTCAGCCTGGGCCTGGCCCTGGGCGCTGCCGCGCCCTCCACCGCCGCCGCAGATGAAATCCGCGTGGTCACCTCGGGCGGCTTCTCTGCCGCCTACGACCAGCTGATACCCCTGTACGAGCAGGCCACGGGCCACAAGGTCGTCACCTCGCGCGGCGCCTCCATGGGCAATGCGCAGGACTCCATTCCCAGCCGGCTGGCGCGGGGCGAGCAGTTCGACGTGGTCATCCTCGCCGACTCGGCCCTGGACAACCTGGCAGCGCAAGGCAAGGTGGAAGCGGGCAGCCGCGTGGACCTGGCGCGCTCCATGATCGGAATGAGCGTGCGCAAGGGCACGCCCAAGCCCGACATCAGCACCGTGGACGCGCTCAAGCAGACCCTGCTGGATGCCAAGACCATTGCCTACTCGGCCAGCGCCAGCGGCACCTATCTGGCCAACGAACTGTTCCCGCGCCTGGGCGTGGCCGAGCAGATGAAGGGCAAGGCCACCCGCATCCTCAGCGAGCGCGTGGGCGCCGTGGTGCTGCGTGGCGATGCGGACATCGGCTTCCAGCAGGTCAGCGAACTGCTGCCGTTCAAGGAACTGGAATTCGTCGGCCCCCTGCCCGATGAAGTGCAGCAGCGCGTCTTCTTCTCCGCAGGCGTGGCCACCGGCGCCAAGAGCCCTGACACGGCGCGACACCTGATCCGCTTCCTGGCAGCCCCCGCCGCCGCGCCCATCGTGCGCAGCACCGGCATGGAGCCGGCGGCCAAGCCCTGACGGCAGGCCCCCGAGCCCTCAAGGCCCTCTAGGCCCGCAAGGCACTCAGGCCCTCAACACACAGGGGGCCTTCACCCCTCCCCGGTTCGACCTCCATTCAGCGGCGCTGCAACGGCACTGCTGCGGCATGCCGCTGCCCAGCCCTATCACCCTCGCCACACCCATGAACACCAAAACCCTGGTGCTGATCACCCTCGCCGCCGCACCGCTGTCGGCCCTTGCGCAATCCAGCATCACGCTCTACGGCATTGCCGATACCGGCGTGCGCTACACCAGCGGCCTCACCGCTGCCAACGCGGCCAGCAACACATCGGGCGCCGCGCTGTCCAGCGGCGTCAACACCACCAGCCGCTTCGGGTTTCGGGGCCGCGAAGACCTGGGCGGCGGCATGTACGCCCTGTTCAACCTGGAAACCGGCCTGAACCTGGACACCGGCACCACCGCCAACTCCAGCAAATTCTTCGACCGCGCGGCCATCGTGGGCCTGGGCGGCAACTGGGGCCAGGTCACGGCCGGCCGCCAGACCAACCTGCTGGCAGAGGCCATCAGCCCCGTGGACCCCGTGGGCATGCGGTTTGCCGCCTTCAACCCCAACATCGCCACCGCCGCGCTCAGCAGCCACGGCCTGGGCGTGGAATACGGCAGCGCGGGCGCCACCACGGGCTCGTACCGGCTGGACAACTCGGTCAAGTACACCGGCCGCTTCGGCGGCCTCACCGCCCGCGCCATGTACAGCTTTGGCGAGACGGCGCAAGGCGGCTCCGCCCGCTCATCGGCCGGCGCGGGCCTGGCCTATGGCACGAAGACATGGACCGTCTCCGGCGCCTACCAGCGCTTCAAGACCGCAGACCAGTGGGAGCTGAAAGCCGCCACCCTGGGCGCAACCTACAAATGGGACAACCTGCGCCTTGCGCTGAACACCGCGCGCAGCGACGGCCAGACCAACGCCACCACCGCCCGCACCGTGCAGCGCGTGCACTCGCTGGGCGCCACCTGGTCTGCCCGCAGCACGCTGGACCTGACCGCCGCCCTGTACCGCGTGGAACGCGAACGCAGCGGCCGCGCCGCAGAAGGCTACACCCGCGCCCTGCTGTTTGCGGAATACAAGCTGTCACGCCGCAGCAAGCTGTATGCGGAACTGGACCGCACGCATTGGAGCGGAGGGTTTCAGGGCGGGCAGAACAAGGATGTGGCTACGGGGGTGACTGCGGGGTTGATGCATAGCTTCTGAGGGGCGCTGCGAGCACTCGCCCCATTGCCAACTCAACCGCCCAGCTTTTTGAATGGCGTGTCGGAAGTGATCCAGCCCTTGCCCTGGGGGCAGATCACTTCCTTGTAGCGCAGCTCCTTTTCAAAGCTCCACTGCTGGCCGAATGCGCAAACGTCCCCTGCGTTGAGGACAAATGCCACCGTCTGTGGATCGCCTTTTTTCAGCAGAACATCGACGCTTTGCGTCGCTTCCCACCGCCCACTCGGCGACTGGCTGCATCCCAGAGTTGCCAGCAACGCCATGATCGCGCCCCTTCGCAATACGGTTCTCATCAACTGCCTTTCTTGTAGTTGTCGCGCTTCAGAACTCTGTCGGATCGAGAGATGGCGATCAGAAGCTCTTTGGGAGAGACCATACGCGATGAAGACGGAACCATCTGGAACCGTGGGTCATGGGCAAGAATCCCAGCGATCTCAAGCACTTCAGCCACATTGGTAGAGCAGCTGTTGTCTGTAAGACTGTATGGCTTCTGGGCGGCGACACGGCTGTCAAGTTCAGACTTGATTTTTGCCTTTTCCGCCAATGAAACTCGCAAAGTCAGCCCCACAACATCCCGGTACTCCAAGTTGGAACTCAAATAGCCAGATCTTTCAAGAACGGCGTAGCGGCTGTGCGACTGGCTATAGACCTTGCCATCCAAATCAATCGCCGCGTGCCCCCACTGCGATCCTGTGCTGATCAAACGTCCATCAAAGATCAGCACCTCAATCGTTGATGCTTGCTGCACAGGCTCTACGCGCATGCGTTGCGCCATTCTTCTCTCGTAGCCAAAAATCGCAGGCGGCTGCTTCAGGAGCTCGAACATACGTGTCGCTGGTGCTATACGCCCCTTGATCATCACCTGATCACCGGTCAATAGCTGAAACGCCTCGATAGCACGCTCCAGTTCCTGGGACCATCTTCCATCTACCCGCAACTGTCTGCGGCAAGGATCACGTTCAAAGTGCCCATTGAGCAATTTCTGAACAACCACCACGTCCTTGGGATGGTTCATTGCCGAACGGCCCACCGGGCCCGAAATTTTCTCAGTCTGTGACATTCCCGCTCCCTCCGTAGCTATGCATCATGAAAACGATAGTTATAAGCTATCAACAAAGAATGCAAAGCTTTATCTGATAGAGGTACACAGGTTTCACGTATGCTCAGGTCAAGAGAGCCCCTGCAAACTGCTATCGCTTACCCTCGAGAGGGCCGAAAACTCCGTTTCCAACGACACTGGACCACCGCAGGAAGGAAGCCGCTGTGGTCATACGCTGACGGGCTACACGAAACGTGCAGTCTGCCCACTTTGCGACGGGGTCACGTCTTTAACGTGAGGCGCACTTCGGCCAGCACCGGACTTTCGATGCCAACACCCAGCTTTGCTCAGGAGACCCTGTGAATCACGCAATCGAGGACTTAACGGCAAAGCCGCCACTGCTGGAAGACCCGACATATCCAGGGCGCACCGGCGGGTACGTGGCGCGCATCACCGGGAAGCTTTTGCAGGAAGCGGCGATTGCTGGGCATCGTCAATTGTTTTTGCCCTCGCCGACTTCGGCGACGAGCTCGTGCGTGTATTTGGGCTCGGACGCCAGAGGAACGCCATTGTGCGAGGTGCCTGGCGAGTTTTACGCCGCCGTCTTTTCGCGAATCAAGACTCTGTTCAGTCCTGATGCGGTAGACGACGCAGGGGTGCGCATCGTAGCGTACGGCGGTTGTTCATTTGCAATCTCCATCACCGCTCCCTTAGCGGAGCATTGCGGCGCATCGCTCAGCATCCGTCCAGCAGGAGTGGACGAGGTAGACGCCAAGGATGGGGGATAGTGGGCATGGCCTGCAAGAATCGGCCATGAACAGTCAGCCACAGCGACTTCCGAGCAGCGGCTTAGAGTGGCTAACACCACCGATCCACGAAGCGCGCACAGATGATCGCCGCGGCCAGTTTCAGCAGCGCTTCGTGGATATCCAGTCGTCTTTCAAAGCGGATTCGCAGCTTGCCAAAGCCTGCAAACCAGCTGTGCGTCCTCCCCACCACCCACCGGTGTTTGCCCAGCCGCTCGCTGCTCTCAATGCCTCGTCTAGCAATCCGGCCAATGATGCCCCGCTGCCTCAGGTGGGCTCGGCATCGCTTGAAGTCGTAGCCTTTGTCGGCGTGCAGCTTTACCGGTCTTCTACGGGGACGTCCTGGCAGGCCTGCAATCGCAGGAATCGCGTCCACGCACCTCTCGAACATCTTGGAGTCGTGCCGGTTCGCTCCGCTGACTAAGATCACCAGCGGGATGCCTCTGGCATCTACAACGATGTGTCGCTTGGAGCCGAGCTTGCCTCTGTCCGTCGGGTTGGGCCCCGTTTCCTGGCCCCCCGGGGGCTTGGCACCGAGGAGCCATCAATGCTGCCTCGGCTCCAATCGATTTGGTCATGTTCACGCAAGCGAGTCAGCATGGCCTGGTGCAACTGTTCCCAGACACCAGCGGCATTCCAGTCGCGCAGGCGCCTCCAGCACGTCATGACGCTGCCGTACCCAAGGGATTGGGGAAGGTCTTCCCACGGAATGCCTGTTTGCAGTACGAACAAGATGCCGTTGAGGGCGGCTTCATCGCTGACTGCGAGCTTGCGGGCACCACCTTTGGCGGAAGGTACGAAGGCTGGGACGAGGGGTTGTAGCTGTTGCCACAGTTCTTTGCTTACGGTCGTCGTGCCATGAGGGCAGCGAGCATAACTGCTCCGCGAGGGCTATGACGAGGTGGTGTTAGCTACTCTTAGCGAGATGAAACGTCGTTCGGTGAAGAGGTTCCGCCGCGTTCTGTTTCGCTGCGAGCGCGCAAAGGCAATGGCGTGCGGGTTTTCACGAGAAGAGACTTGAGGCTGTCCCGCAGCAGGATTTGCTTGGCAGCACAAGCCTCGCTCACGCTCCGTGCAATGGCCCCACGTCGAAAGATTCCATGACGCGGCGGTCAGACGATACGTCCCCATCTTGTAGCCCTGAAAACTACGCGCACATCCACCCTCTGCCAGCCTCGGCATCTTCATGCGCGTGCCTAGACAGCCGCTGCCGCCTGCCAGGGGAACGGTTGGAGTGAGGCAAAAAACACAAGCCGCACGGGATGGGGGCGAACCAGCTTTCGTCTTATGCTTAGCGTGATGAAGCATGGTCCCTATATCGTTCATGAGTTTGGTACAGATGCGGAGTCTCACTACAGCGCCATGCGAGGCTGGTTGACGGCGGCCTGCTACACCTCTATCGCATGGCCCGAAAGCGATGTTCGCCTCAACTACGATGGTGACGACTATTTCTTGCGCGGCGCACAAATTCGCAACGGTCGTCGCGACACCCCGGGAATCACAATGCGTTGTCAGAGGGGTCAAGAGAGCGAGGTGATGGGAAAAATTCTTCGTTTCGCATCCATTCTTGGCTGGTTCAAACGGGGATACGTGGATGTTGGCGGTTACGTGGCCGGTAGCCATGCGAACCTTTACTCGGAGGGACAGGGCCAAAGCACGATGATTGCATGCGGGCCTCATGGCTTCGAATGCAACTATCTGCCTTTGATCCGAGATGAGCGAACGAGGCGGGCCCTTGCCTTCTGGCGAGAAGGCTTACGTCTTCGCCAAATTCACGTAGGTTACGCGTTTCTAAGCTTCTTCAAAGTCATCGAATCTCAGTTTGACCGCAGCGCCTTGCGAGTGGCTTGGATCGCGGAGGCATTGCCTGTCTTGGAAGGCGACGCTGGCGCACGCGTCAGAGCGCTGAGTTCCGAGGTGGCCGACGTTGGCAAGCACATTTATGACAGCGGAAGATGCGCCGTCGCGCACGCTCAATTTGCCGATGGACGAGGTGATCCCGACGTACCGGAAGATCGGAGAAGGTTGGAACAGGATCTGACGGTCATGGAGGCGCTGGCAAGACAATACATCGCGTATGAACTTGGAGTGCCTGACGAGATGGTCGTCCATCGCGACCGCGACCGGCTAGAAGCTGTCGCGCAGTTTGTCCCTGAACCGGTGGCGCGAGCCTTACGGGAAAAGGTACATGTATCAAGGCGCAGCGTCGGTCTGCAGGGGTTGATAGTCGGTTTGGCGCGTTGGCCACAAGCTCCGGTAGCGACATTTTCGTCGCTTTCCTTACGGGTCCGTGAAGTTCAAGGAGGGAAGCTATTTATTACGGCAAGCAACCCATCGGACTCAATCACGCTTGGCTTTGTGCTTGACTTTTCAGAAAACCGCGCCCACGTAATTTTGGGTCAACTGAACTATAGATTGTCTGACAACCCTATGTCGACAGATGATGCCATCGCGGTTGTCGACCTGCGAAAGAATATCATTGGCAACGCGCTTCTTGAGTTATGGCTCCCTAACGGAGAAAGATTGGATTTTGAAGTTTTTATACCTGTGAACATAGATATTGCTGCAACATGGAAAAGCATGGATGCTGAAATAGCGATGCTGCGAAAAAAAACACACAAGCGTACGCCGCCAGTTAGCCGCACATAGGATCAATCGCGAAACCGCCTCTTATATGGATTCGTCAATTCATGACACGGAACTCCAGTCGCCGAACCTGCTTTGCAACCATGATAACGAGACAATATGCTGGGTGGACGGCTATCGGATATATCCCAACGGCCAATGATTGAGAAGGACTAGACGATGCGTATCGTGGCTAAATTCTATGAGACCTACAGCATCTGTGATTTTGTCAGCGGCCTATTGAAGGACACATTCGACCATGCGCCTCTATTGGAGGGATTCCACTGCGATCAACAGTGGTCCACTTGGCTCGCGCCCTATGCAAAGCACTCGATGCTGCATCAATTCATCAGCTTTGCCGCACAGATACTCCACTCAGAACAAGCTGAAGGTTTTGATATTGAAAAGCAAAAGGCAATCTACGCAAATTTCAAAAGCATGCCTCTCGCAATTGCCGATCTAAAGCCACACAAACTGCCCATCGAGCACGCCTTTGAATATCATGGCATTGATCATCTCACTCTGTTTACGTTTCTTAAGGACAAGGGAAAAAATTTCGAAAATACCGATGCGAATGATATTTACGAATACATGAATGAGATATGGATGTCTGCGGCATACGAAGATCTCATAAAGCAAACGGTAGATGAGGTCTTTCACGTTCTTTTTCAAAATCGTGAGCTGATGATGAATTTTAATTCATATCTCTCGGGTATTTTGGAAATGGCGAATTGGGATGAAGCCGAAACACTTGATCGCTCGCTACTTTCAACCAATGGGAAGATTGCACGGGTAAGCCCCCCGATGTGGGCGAAGCGTGCCGTTTTTTTTCGCGATCGTGGGTGCTGCGTGTTCTGCGAAAGAGACCTAACGGGACTCATGAATATTGACAACGTTGGAAACTACGATCACATCGTTTCCCTGTCGAACTGGGGACTCAACGATATCACCAATCTGCAATTGCTATGCGTTTCCTGCAATCAGCACGACAAGCGGGACGGTCCGCCAGCCACGTCTAGAAAGTACCAATCCTGGTACTCAATGGATGAATGACTCACTCAGCGATGAGAATTCTCCTTCTGTCATCAATTGGTCTCACTCGCTATAAGTCTGGCTAGCACTACCAATCCACGAAGCGTGCGCAGATGATCGCTGCCGCCAGTTTCAGCAATGCTTCGTGGATATCCAGCCTTCGTTCAAAGCGGATTCTCAGCTTGCCAAAGTCTGCAAACCAGCTATGCGTCTTCTCCGCCACCCACCGGTGCTTGCCCAACCGTTCGCTGCTATCAATGCCTCGTCTGGCAATCCAACCAATGATGCCCCGATGCCTCGGGTGTGCTCGGCATCGAAACCCGTCGCTCGGCCGGCTTGAGCCTTGGTGCTCGGACGACCGGCCAAGCCGGTTGACCAGTCCGGAGGAGATGCTCCGTGTCGCATTGCTTTCCAAGGCGGCGTTCACGGAGTTGCACAAACTGGCAGATCCTAGGCTCAAGGGCGCGGAAACTTCCGCCGCAACTCCAGCATGGTTCCGATCACAGAAAGCCCATGTTCGTCACTGCGCATGACGGGATGGTCTTGATTGAGCGGGATCAGCTCAAACACCTCATTACCCAGCCTATCGTTTCCGTGTAGCCGGTATTTCCGAAACAGGGCTTCGGTCTTTCCCGCCTGGGCGGCCACGTAGTCTCCAGGCTGAGGCTTGACACCTGGATCGATCAGTACACGGTCTCCTTCACGGAACTCCGGAGTCATGGAGTTTCCAGCCAACTGGAGGAAGAACGCATGAACTGACGCATCGTTGGCAGAGACTTCCGTGCCCAGGCTCTCCAAGCCCTCGACGGCTTCACTTCGGGCAACGGCCTGGCTGGAAGTAAGCACCGGGTATCGCCGAATTCCGCAGGGAAGCTGAGCAAGCATCGCCGCCTCGTCAGGCGTCATCATCCCCTCGCCGCTTTCCAGCCAAAGAGCGCTCACTCCGCACGCTGCTGCCATCGTGGCAGTCCGCTTGGAACCATGTCCCTTCGACTCAAGATCCCCAATGGAGGACTGCTTCAACCCTGCCTTTGCGGCGAGCTCCTCTTGAGTAAGACCTGCATGAGCACGAGCTGCTTTAAGACGCTTGGCGAAATCTGTGGACATAGCGCCGAAGCTTACGGAAAACCGATAACGATATATCGTTTGTCTTTTAACGATTAAACGTTAGACTGCGTGCATGCAATGGAAAGACTACCTCGCCAAGCTTGCAGCGAAGGGTGTCAGTCAAAGCCAGATCGCCCGCGAAGTGGGCTGCGGTCAAGCAACGATTTCTGACCTCGCACTGGGCAAGACCAAGGAACCACGAACATCTTTGGGTATGGCGCTCATGCGCATCGGTGCCCGCTGCGGTATCGAGACACCCTTCGGATCAGTTCACCCAGGCCAAAGTCGCAAAACCGATGAGTGAAGCGATGCACATCACCCACCACTTCACTCCCGGCCTGCACTTCGCCGCGCGCTGGAAGTACGCCGCCCGCGCGCCATCGGGGCGGGCCTGTTGGTCGCGGCTGCCGCTGGGGCAGCCGGATGCGGGCAGAGCCGATCCGCATGGCGCCTGGTGGTGTGTGCGGCGCTGCGCTGCCGTGCTGCGGCGGGAGATGTGGCAATCGGTGGATCTGCCGCCAGGCATGCCCTTGCGGCCGGGGCCGGAAGTTGTGGCGCTGGCTCTGCACGCGCTGATGCCGCGTTGGCAGGTGCAGCTCAGCGCAGGAGCCGGGCACAGCCCGCTGCAGTCCTGCACCCGGGCGCTGCTGGCGGGCGGCGGGGCCGTGCTGCAACTGCAGTCAGAGGCGCTGCACCGGCGCCCGCAGAGCACGTTCTGGGCCTGGGTGATTGGCGTGGAGATGCATCAGAGAATGCTGCCCGCGCCGGTGAAGCCATGGCCGTCATGCCGTGCGCCAAGCCCTGCCGCGCTACTCGCCATTCCCTTTGGCTGGAGCATGCCTTGGGCCTGCTGCTATGCGGCGCGGGTGCAGATGAACCACGACGGGCATTGCGATGTGGACGGCATTGCCGGGCAGTGGCGCGAGTGCCGCTGCCTTGCCGCAATCACGTGGTCGCCCGCGCAACGCGGCAATGCAGGGCCATTGACGGGGCCCGCACTGTGTTGAAGTCCACCACCACAAGGCTCCACATGGCTGAGACCGCGCACGTCACCCACCGCTTCACCCCTGGGCTGCGCTTTGACGGGCTGTGGACGTACGCGGCGCGCATGCCGTCAGGCCGTCGCTATTGGGCGCGACTGCCGGCAACCCGCGCAGGCGGCGTGGCTGCAGCAGATCCACAGCGCGCGTGGTGGTGCGTGCGCCAGTGCGTTGCGGTGCTCAATCGCATGCCCTGGCATTCCGTGCATCTGCCCCCGGGCCTGCCTGTGCAGCCGGAATGTGGCGATGTGGCATTGGCCCTGGGCGCAATGCTTGCGGACTGGAACGTCAAGGTGCTCGACGAGAGCACGGCACAGGCGCCGCTGCTGCGCAGCACCGATGCGCTGCTTGCCAATGGCTGCTCTTTGCTGCAGTTGCAGGCCGAAGATTTGAGTGTTGGCGCGCCACCCGTTTTCTGGGCCTGGGTGGTCGGCGTGGAAATGCATGAGAAGTTCAAGCGCGCCAAGCGCACTTCGGCCTTTGACGTGCCCGGGCGTCCTCGCGCCCTGCTGATCTGGCCCTTCGGCTCGAAATCTCCCCTGACAAGGAACCACGCCTTGAGGATGACGGTGGATGGCGAAGGGCTGTGCGGTGTGGATGGCATCGATGCGCGCCGGGGCCGGTACCGGTGCATCGGGGCCATTACCGTGGCGCAGTCGGACAACCACAGCGCCGGCAACGGCGGCCTTTCCGGATCCGAATAATGCAAAAGCCCGACGACGCACCAGAGCCATGTGAGCGGGAGGTTCCGCAGGAAGGCATCCGTCTCGATCACCGCCTCATCTGCGGCCTGCGCTTTGATGAGCACTGGCAATACAGGAGACGCACGGAATCGGGCCACACCAGTTGGACACAGCTGCCAATGGCATCCGACCCCGTTGCCCCGGCCGACCCCTATGGCGTCTGGTGGTGCGTTCGCCGGTGCACCGTGGTGCTGGAGCAGCGAAGCTGGCTGTTCCTGCAGCTTCCCACTCACCTGCCCGCTGTTGCCGGCGTGCAGGAGATGGCGCAGATCCTCGATGTGCTGATGCCCGATTGCAACGTGCAGGCACATGCGCAATGCGCCGAGACACACTTGCTCTGCGCCCATGCGGTGGAGCAGGCAGGAAGTGCATTGCTAATGCTGGAGTCGCCGGAATGTGACGGCCCCAAGCCCGGCATTTTCTGGGCCTGGGTGGTGGGCTACGAGCCGCAACTGCCTTTGCCGTGCACCGAAGATTGCGTTGCACCCGACACGTGGCAGCCACTGGACATACAAGCCATGGCACCGCCCCAGGCCCTGCTGGTCCTGCCCTTCGACTGGACCATCCCCTGGTCCAGCGGATACCCCACCCGGATCCAGGTGCAAGCCGACGGGTCCTGCCATCTGCAAAATGCCGACGGGCCATGGCACCCATGCCGTTGGCTTGGCACTGTCACGCTTGGAGCCAGGACCGCACCGGCCTGACGGTGGCCCGCCTGCCTCTCAGATGCGCGGCGTGTACTTGAGCGTGAACATGACGTTGCGCGGGTCGCCGAAGTCGTTGTTGCCGTTTTGCTCGGCAAAGCCGGGGATCCAGTAGCGCTTGTCGAAGACGTTGTTGAGGTTCATGGCAAGGCTGACTTCGGGGGTGAGCTGGTAGGCCAGGCGCATGTTCCAGACGGTGAAGCCGGGGACCTTGAAGGAGCGGTCATAGCCCAAGGTATGGGTCTGTGCAGTGAAGCCGGCACCCACGTTCAGGCGGCTCCATTGACCGGGCAGGCGATAGGCGGCCCAGGCGCGCAGCATGTGCCGGGGCGTCCAGGTGCTGAAGACCTTGCCCTGGTTGACGGGGTCGCTGAGGAACCTGGTGGTGTTGTAGGTGTAGCCGGCCATGAGCTGCAGGCCGCGCAGCACTTCGCCGCTGACTTCGGCTTCCAGCCCCTGGCTGCGCACCTTGCCCGAGGCGGTGGAGCAGTACCAGTCGTCGCAGGCCATGCCGGAGGCTACGTCGTTGACGGCGCGGTTCTTGTGGTCATAGCGGAACAGGGCCAGCGAGGTGTTGACGCGCCCGTCCAGCAGTTCGCCCTTGAGGCCGATTTCGTAGTTGGTGCCGATGATGGGGTCCAGCACGTTGCCGGCCACGGTGCGCTCGGACTGCGGCTCGAAGACGCTGGTGTAGCTGCCGTAGGCCGACCACTGGGGCGTGAGCGCATAGACCAGGCCCGCATAGGGCGTGATCTCGCCCGAGGCGGTGATGGAGGTGCGGGCGTTGGACAGGGGCACGCTGTAGAGGTAGTCGTACCAGCTGGCGCGTGCGCCCGCAATGGCGGTCAGCGGCTCGGCCAGCTTGGCACGCCAGCTGGCGTAGATGCCTTTTTGCTCCACGTCGTACCGTGGCAGGGTCTTGATCCCGCCCCCGGCCATGATGGTGTCCAGGTTCTGCCAGGGCCGGTTGTGGTCGATGTTGAAGATGTTGCCGCCCGGCGTGAAGGTGCGCGCATACATGTCGTTGGATTTGTACCGGGAGTAGTTGGCGCCCACGGTGATTTCATTGCGCAGGCCCAGCGCCTGGAAGCGGCCGTTGACGAAGGCGTCCAGGCCGACCTTGGTGGAGTCGAAGTCGGTGACCCAGTTGGCATAGGTGAGGCCGCTGCCGTCGGCCGCGACGTTGCCGTGCATGCGCTGGTGGGCGGAGGTGTTTTTCTCGCTCATGCGCAGGGTGGAGACCTTGAGCCTCCAGTCGGCGTTGAAGCGGTGGTCCAGGTCGGCATAGAAGGTGGTCTGTTCTATGCTGGCCCGGTTCCACCAGGCGCCGACGAAGGTGGAGCGCGGCAGGCCGAGGTCGCGTCCATCGGCAAAGCGCGGCAGGCCCCGGATCATGGGGCGGCCGTTGCTGTCGGAGTGGCTGATGCCCAGGCCCACGGTGGTGTCGGGGCTGATGTCGTAGTCAAGGGCGGCGTACAGGGAGCGCGTGCGGTCGTTGACGTAGTCCACGAAGGAGTGGCTGCGCGATTCGTCCAGCACGACGCGGCCGCGCAGGGTGCCTTCGCTGTTCAGGGGCCCGCCCGCATCGAGCTGCAGGCCGTAGCGGTCCCACGAGCCGGCACGGGCGGTGATGGCGACGGTGCGCTCCGCCTGCCCGCGCTTGCGCACGAGGTTGACGGCACCGCCGGGGCTGCCCGTGCCCTGCAGCAGGCCGGAGGCGCCGCGCAGCACTTCCAGCCGGTCATAGAAGACCATGCCTTCGGTGCCCCAGTTGCCCAGGGCGTAGTTGTTGCGGGGGATGGCGACGCCGTCGTACTGCCAGGCGTCGATCTGGAAGCCCCGGGCCGAAAGCACCATGCCCTGCCCCACGCCCTTGACGCCCACGGTCCCGGTGACGTTGTTGGCGGCCACGCGCAGGTCGGTGATGCCCTGGTCGTCCAGCTGGCGGCGCGTGAGCACGCTGACAGATTGCGGTATGTCCTTGAGCGCCTGGTCGCCCTTGGTGATGCTGATGGCGCGCGCGGCCAGGGATTCGGAGCCCTCGGTGATGGCGCTGCGCTCTGCCTTGGCCGAGACGTTGACGGGCGCAAGGGTGAGCGAGCCGGTGGCCGCCCCCTGGGGCATGCGCCGCACGATGACGGCGCTGCCGTCGATTTCCGCATACAGGCCGGTGCCGGCCAGCAGGCGGCCCAATGCCTCGGAAGCGCTCAGGCGGCCTTCCACGGCGGGTGCGGTCCTGCCCTCCACCAGTGCGGGCTGCACCATCAATTCAAGCCGAGCCTGGCGGGCCAGCGTGTCCAGTGCCTGCGCCAGGGGCTGGGAGGCGATGCGGATCTGCACCGGCACGGAGGCCATGGCCGACGCGCCGCCCGCGCCAGGCAGCGCCTGCAACGGAGCCTGGGACTGGGCGCGGGACGGCGCGGCCATGGTGGCCAGCAGCAAGGCCGTGGCCAGGGCCAGCGGGACGGGGGTGAAGAGGACGGAACCGGGAATGGAGCCGGGAATGGAAATGGAACTGGAACGGGGCATGAGGGAAATCTCCGGAAGGCTGCGAATACGAATCCTTCTCAGGTAGACGCACGGCACGGCAAAACCCCAACCCGCCCGTGAAAAATTTTTGAGGAACTCGCAGCGCCCGTCTCAGGGCGCGGCGACGATGAGGGTCTGCGCGCCTTCCCCACCCTGGGGGTCGAGCAGGCGCACGGGCAGCACCTTGGGCAGGGCCTTGCGGAAGTTGTCCAGGCGGCGCGGGTCGAAGGTGCCGGACAGGCGCATGGCGGCCACGGCAGGATCGCGCACCGCCAGGCGCGTGGGGCCATAGCGCTCGAATTCCGCCAGCGCCTGCGACAGCGGCACGTTGTCGAAGCTGACGCGTCCGTCGCGCCAGGGCGCGATGCCGGCAGGCGGCACGGCGCCGACAGCCGAGAGGCGGCCATCGCCATCGGCCTGCACCTGCTGGCCCGCAGTGAGCAGCACGGCATCGGAAGGGCCGGCCGCAGACACCCGCACCTGCCCTTCCTGCACGGCCACCTGCACCGGGCTGCCGGCCGTGTGGCGCACGGCAAATTGGGTGCCGACCACGGTGACCTTCACGCTGCCGGCGAGCACATCGAAGGGCCGGTCCGCATCGCCGTGCACCTGGAAGACGGCCTGCCCTTCGGGCAGGCGCACTTCGCGCCGCTGGCGGTACAGCGCCACATGCACGCGGGTGGCGGTGTCCAGCCGCAAGCGGCTGCCGTCGGGCAGCTCCACGTTCAACTGCTGGCCGCGCCCGGTGGCGTAGTCCTGGACAAACAGGGGCCGGCTCTGCCAATGCTCCCAGGCCATGCGGCCCGCGCCACCGGCCACCAGGAGCACGGCGGCCGCCAGCGCGGCACGGGGCACGGCGGCCGTGCAGCCGCGCAGCCAGGCCAGCGGAGCGGACCATGCTGGCCGGGCTGGCTGGACAGCGGGGGCGGGCCGTGGCTGCGCCCTTTGCCCGAGCAGGTCCGCGGCCTTGTCGGCAGCCAGTTGGCGACGCAGCTGCTGGACGGCGGTGTCAGGCAGCGTATCAAGGCGGCGCCAGTCGGCCTGCCAGCGCTCGAAGGCGGCCCGGTGGTCCGGATCGACGGCCAGCCAGGCCTGGAAGTCCGCATCATCGAAGGCGGCCTGCGGCTGCTGGCTGAATTGCGCAAACCAGTCCAGCGCCTGGGCATCGGCGCTGCGGCTGGCATCGGTGGGCCGGGCTGGGGGGAGGTGTTCAGTCATGCGAATGACGCAGGCTACAGGGAAGCAGACGCACGGACAGCCGCGAACCCAACCCCGCGTGCGGGGCATACGGGGTGAGGGCACAGGCCGCAGTCCGCGCAGGCCATGCAAGGTCTGGCCTCATCGAGCGTCTCCCGGCCGGGGCGATGCGGCGGGCGCAGGCGTGCCGTCCATGCGGTCCTGGCAGGCGCGGCAGGCCTGCATGCCCAGCTTGATGTGGCGCTCGACCATGGTGGTGGAGATGCCCATGTGCCGGGCCACTTCCGCCTGGGACATGCCGTCGAACTTGTGCAGGATGAAGGCCTCGCGGCAGCGCAGCGGCAAGGCGCCGATGGCGGCCAGCAGCGCTTGCACGGACTGGGAGGACATGGCGGCGATCTCGGGCTCGCAGGCCTGGGGGCCGGCCAGGTCATCCGCGCCCTGCGCCTGCTCCGCGCCCTGCGGCCCGGCATCCAGCGGCGCATGCGCTCCACGCACCTCGCTGCGGCGGTACTGGTCGATCACCAGGTTGCGCGCTGTGCGGTACAGCAGGGCACGCGGTTCGGCAATGCCCTCTCCAGAGCGCTGCACGGCCAGCAGGCGCGCATAGCTTTCCTGAGCAAGATCCTCGGCCGTGTCGCGATCCTTGACGGCCCTTTGCAGGAACCTCAGCAGTTCTCGGTAATAGCGTACGACCACGGGAGCCAACAACGGATCAGTCAACGGATGGCCATGCCCGGCCGCCTTGGCCCAACGGCAGGCGGTGCCGGGGGCTGCGAAGCGGCGAGTATAGACAGTTGAATGAGTTTCAATCTCAAACAGGAATAAAAAGAGGGCCGGCCGTGCGGCCATGCCACGTGCTCAGGTCGGCGTGTCCACGTCATCCCAGTCATTGCCCTCGAAGCGCACCAGCCAGTTCAGGGCGTGGTGGCGCTCCATGAGCACGTCGGCGTTCAGCCCCGCGGGCGCGGGCTGCTGCTGCACCTGGGCCTGGCGCACGATCCAGTGCAGGCGGTAGTGCTGGTCCAGGGCGTCGAGGATTTCGCTGTCGGGCCGCATGCGTGCGGCATGCAGGGCGCCTTGCAGGTCGCCGGCCTGCAGCAGGACGCGCGAGGTGAGCGGCACGTCGCAGATGGCATCGGGGAACGGCAGCGTATCGACCAGGCCCAGCGCCCATTCCAGCAAGTACGCGGCTTCGTAGCGCCAGCCGAACTTGGCGATGGCCTCTTCGGAGGGCTGGGCAGTGGCCATGAAGTCGCGCTCGTTGGGAGTGAGCGCGGCCTGGGCGGCTGGCAGGCGCTGGAACAGCTCGTCGGGCGTGAGCGGTTCGCCACTGTTCATTGTTTCGTTCAGCGATTCGGCGCGCACGGCCACGGCCAGCAGGGCAAAGGCGCGTGCGGCGATCTCGTCGGGCGCGCGCATGCGCAGTTCGGGCTCGGAGATCAGCGGCGGCAGGCTGGCCGCTGGCGTGAAGCCGCGCTGCGCCAGCGTCTGCTCGCTGCGCTGCTTGCGCTGCCAGGCCTGCTGCGGATAGGGCAGCGCGGCCTGTTCATCGGGCTCGGCGCCGTTGGCGGCCAACAGGATGCGGCCCTGCGGGTCGCGGATGCTGCCGTCCGCCAGAAATGCGATGGCGTTGGCGCGCTGCGCCCAGCCGGCAAAGGCATCGAGCTGCTCCGGCGCAACGCCCAGGCTCAGGTGCTGCTGTACGCGCTGGATATGGCGCATGGCGTGGTAGCGGTTGCGCGTCATCTGCCCATCGCCGCGCCCCAGCACATAGCCGACAAAGCCGGAAAGATGCGGTGCCAGCTCGGGGTACGACAGATCGCGGCGCCCGGCCAGCGTGTGCGGAAAGTCAAGCGCAGGAAGGTCCCAGACGGTGCAGTAGGCGTTGATGAGTACTTCGTCCTTTGCAGCATCCGCCTGGGGTTCCTGCTGCTGGCGCTGGTGTTGCTGGTGTTGCTGGTGTTCCTGTGGGCGAGCGGGCTCTGGGGCAGGCTTGCTGAATGCGGTCTTGAGGCGGGTAAGGAGGTTTTTCATGTTCACGGACTGGGTTCCGGGATGGGCTCCGGGATGGGGAACAGCAGGAATCGCCCTGCCTCTTGGCCACGGTACGGCCTGCAGATGGCGGGTGACTCAGCCCCCCAGCTCCAGCACCGCCATGCGGTCATACAGCGTGGCCCGCGAGATGCCCAGCTGGCGCGCCGTGGCCAGCTTGTTGCCGCTGTTGGCGGCCAGGGTGGCGGTGATGGCCTTGCGTTCCAGCTCGGCCACCTGCTGGGCCAGGGGGCGCAGCAGGTCGGTGTCGGCGGGGCTGTTGTGGGCAGGGGACGGCGCGGGTGCAGTCTCGGGGCCCGGCGCGGGGGCGGCGGGTTCCACTCCTGATGAGCGCAGCACTTCGCGCAGTTGCTCTGCGTTGATGGCGGTGTCTTCGCTGCGCATGGCGGCCTGCTCCAGCACGTTGCGCAACTCGCGGATGTTGCCGCGCCAGGTCTGGCCGGCCAGCAGGGCCAGGGCGTCGGGCAGCAGTTCGGGCGGGGGCATGTCGTTGCGCAGGGCCAGTTCTTCGGAGAGGACTTCGACCAGTGCCGGGATGTCGCGCCTGCGTTCGCGCAGCGGGGGCACGCGGATGGGCAGCACGTGCAGGCGGTAAAAGAGGTCTTCCCTGAAGCGGCCGTCGCGCACCATCTGCGGCAGGTCGCGCGAGGTGGCAGCGACCACGCGCACGTCAAAGCGCACGAGCTGGTTGGAGCCCAGCGGTTCGATCTCGCCTTCCTGCAGCGCGCGCAGCAGCTTGGCCTGCAGGTTCAGGGGCATGTCGCCGATTTCGTCGAGGAACAGCGTGCCGCCGTCGGCCAGCCTGAATTTGCCGTCGCGCGGCTTGCGGTCTGCGCCGGTGTAGGCGCCAGGGGCAACGCCGAAGAATTCGGCCTCCAGCAAGGCGTCCGGCACGGCGGCGATGTTGACGGTGACGAAGGGGCCGCCGCTGCGGGCCGATGCGGCGTGGATGGCATGGGCCAGCAGCTCCTTGCCGGTGCCGGTCTCGCCCAGCAGCAGCACGGGGCTGAGCGACTGGGCTGCGCGGCGCGCCTGGCGTTTGACCTCCACGGCGGCCGGGCTGCTGCCGACAAAGCTGGCAAAGCTGTACTTGGCGCGGCGCTCGCCCTGCACGGCCACGCGCAGGCTGCGGTTGCGCTGGGCCGCCAGCTCGCGGCGGGCCTCGTCCAGGTCGCGCTGCAGAACGGCGAACTTGCTGATGAGGGGTTGCAGCGTGGTCTCCGGCTGGTCGAAGAGCACGATGCCGATGGCACCGATGACCGCGCCCGCATCGTCCTTGAGCGGGATGCGGCTGACCACGAAGGTGCCGGCACGGTTGGTGAGCAGGTCGATGAGCACGGGCTCGCCGGTTTCCAGCACGCGGCGCATGCGGGTGTTGGGAATGACGTCCTCGACCATGTGGCCCAGGAACTCATCCACCGAGGCCACGCCCAGGTCGGGCAGGAAGCGCTGGTAGCCCTCGTTGACCCAGACGATGCGCCCCGCCCTGTCGGCCAGGAACATGCCCTGGCTCATGGTGGAGAACAGCTGGAACATGGAGCGCGCTGCCAGCGCGAGGATGCCGTCGGCATCGAGCGGCAGGGGCTGGACCAGGGTGGGTGTGGGCGGCATGGATGGCATCCTAGCCGAGTCGCCCCTGCCAGGCTGCGGCACTCAGCCCTGCTCGATGGCGACCTGGGTGCAGATGGCGCAGCACATCTGTGCAGCCTGCTCGTTGGCGATGAAGTAGTAGATGCTGACGCCTTCGCGGCGCCGGCCCAGCACGCCGGCCTGGTACAGCGTGTTCAGGTGCTGGGACATGTTGGGCTGCGTGGTGGCGATGCTGGCGAGCAGCTCGGTCACGTTCTTCTCGCCATTGCACAACACGCTGATGATCTTCAGGCGCACGGGCGCCGCCATGGCACGGAACAACTCCGCAGCGCTCTCGAAAACGCTGTCGTCGCTCAGGTCCATGCTGTCATTGCGGCTGTCCATAGGCGTCTGTCATCCTGGTATACGGCGGGAGGGCAAGGGGGCTGGCACGCTTTGCCGCCCGACCGGGCTAGTTTATAGCCCGCAGGGCGGCAGCGCAGGCTCGGTGCGGCTTGATGGAAGGCAAGCCGCCCTGTCATCGCTCAGAAATCAACCGTGGCCGACAGCATGAAGGTGCGCGGTGCGCCCAGCCCGAGGCTGGTCCACAGCGGCGTGGCCCAGTAGGCCTTGTTGGCCACGTTGGTGATGCTGCCGCGCAGCGTGAGCGGATGGCCGGCCGCCGTGGTCACGTAGCGCGCGCCGATGTCGAACACGGTGCGGCCCGGCACGGACAGCGAGTTGTCGGCATTGATGTACTGCCTGGACGCCGTGGTGGCGTTGGCCGTCAGCGTCAGGCCCTGCACGGCGGGCAGGTCCCACTCCACGCCCAGCTTGCCCTGCAGCCTGGGCACGCCCGCCGCCAGCTTGCCCTGGTTCACGCCGCCTGCCGTGCGGGTGAGCTTGGGCTGTACGTAGGCAATGCCGCCCATCAGGCGCACGCCCGTGGCCACGTTGCCGAAGAAGCCCCATTCCACGCCCCGGTTGCGCTGCTCGCCGCCGAAGGAGAAGACGTTGGAGACGGGATCGGTGTAGCCGTTGGGCCGCTGGATCTCATAGAGGCTGAAGGTGTGGGCGAAGTCGCCCAGGTCCAGCTTCAGGCCCAGCTCCTTTTGCCGGGACTTGTAGGGCGCGAACACTTCGCCCGCGTTGGCCGCCGTCATGGGTGCGGTGGCGCCCTGGCTCAGGCCTTCGATGTAGTTGGCGTAGACCGAGACACGCTCGCTGGCCTTCACCAGCAGCGCGGCGGCCGGCGTGGTGGCGCCTTCGTCATAGCGCGCGGTGCGCGCGCCCGTGGCCACGTTGAAGGTGTCGCTGAGCACCTGCTGGCGGCGCAGGCCCAGGGTGAGCTGCACGCGGTCCTGCGCGAAGGACAGGGTGTCGGCCACGCCGATGCTGGTCAGCCGCAGTTCGGTGCGCGAGATCGGGGGCGCGTTGAAGCTGGTGGCCGGGCCCCAGATGGGGTGGTAGATGTTGGTGATCCAGTCCTGGGCCAGCACGTTGCGGCGGCCGAACTGCTTGTCGGTATGCGTGTAGTAGGTGGCGTTGAGCGCCCACTGGTGGCCCACGCCAGCCGTGTTGAACTTGCCCTTGAGGCCGGCCTCGGCCGACTTCTTGTCCATCTCGAAGCCCAGGTCGGCCAGGTTGGTGCGGTAGTCGCCGGCCGTGTTGAAGACCTGGATCAGGTAGGCCCCCGTGGAACGGTACCGGGTCTTGCTGGTGCCCACGGCGGCATAGGCCGTGACGCGGTCGCCCAGGTCGAGTTCGCCGCGCACCATGGCGCCCTTGTCCTTGGTGTCGTAGAAGGCCCAGCTGGGGTTGAGCAGGGTGTCGGCCTTGGGCGGCCTGGGCACGGGCAGGCCTGCGGCCAGGTTGATGCCGCGGTTCAGGCCGTCGGTGCGGTCCTCGCTGCTGTACAGGTCGGCCGACAGGCGGGCACGGTCGCCGCGCCAGTCCAGGCCCAGCGAGGCCAGCCGGGTCTCTTTTTCCTGGTGGTTCACGGCGCCGTCGCCGTCACGCAGCACGCCGTTGAAGCGGATGCCGAACTGCTTGCGCTCGCCGAACCGCCGGCCCAGGTCGATGTGGGCGCCCAGCTGCGCATCCGACATGAAGGAGGTGGTCAGCCGCGTCAGCGGCTCGTCGCCCGCGCGCTTGGGCACGAGGTTGACCGTGCCGCCCACCGAGCCACCGGGCGGCATGCCGTTGAGCAGGGCCGAGGGGCCCTTGAGCACGTCCACGCGCTCGAACATTTCTGGCGATGCGCGGTAGAACGGCGCCACGCCGAACAGCCCGCCAAACGTGACATCGCCGATGCTGGAGCTGAAGCCGCGAATGGAGTAGTTCTCGCTGATGATGCCGGTCATGCCCGTGCTGAACACGGTGGGGTCGGCGGCGGAGATCACGTCGGTGATGTCGCGGGCCTGGCGGTCGGCGATGAATTTTTCGGTGTAGCTGATGGTGTTGAAGGGCGTCTCCATGAAGTCCTTGTCGCCCAGCAGGCCCATGCGGCCGCCTGTGGAGACCTGGCCGCCGGCATAGGCTTCCGGCGCCTGCTGAGCCTGTGCGCGCACGGTGACGGCAGGCATGAGCACGCCGCCGTCCACGGGCGCTGCCGCGTTGCGGTCGCGGCCCAGGGTGTAGCTTCCGTTGGCTTCGCGCAGGGCGCGCAGGCCCTGGCCGCGCAGCAGCTCGGCAAAGCCTTCGGCCACGCTGTAGCTGCCCGACAGGCCTGAGCTGCTGCGGCCTTGCAGCAGGCTGGAATCCACCGTCAGCTCCACGCCGGCCGATGCGGCAAAGGCGTTGAGCGCCTGGCCCAGCGGGCCGGCCGGGATGCTGAAGGCGCGGCGGGCCTCGCCGGGTGCCGCCCCGGAGGCGGCTCCAGATGCGGCCCCCTGGGCAGCCGCCTGCGCCAGCGCGGACGGCATGGCCACGGCCAGGCCCCCCAGTGCCAGGCCCGCCATGCAGAGCATGTGCACGGCGATGGCCGTGTGCCTGCAGGCAAAGGCCGGGTGCGGCAGGGCGCGCGATGCGCCGTTGTGCGCGGGGCGGGATGGATGGCGTAGTGCCATGCGGGACTCCTTTCGATTCGGGTAGGCGTTGGGTGTTTCACCTTGTCTTCCGAACGAGAAAGCCAAACCCTCAATCGAGAATGCGATCAATTTGCAACCGCAGCGGCCACCGGGCCCGCGCCCGCTGCCGGCGCATCGCCGTAGCCCTTGAGCACGTCATCGACCATGAGCTTCACCGAGGTCACGCTGGCCGCCGTGACGTACCAGGCCTCGGAATCGACGAAGACCACGCGGTTGTTCTTCCAGGCGCTGGTCTGGCGCAGCAGCGGGTTGTCCATGCCGGCAGCATCCATGCCCGGGCGGCGCTGCATGATGGCCGTGCGGTCGATCACGTAGAGGATGTCCGGGTTGGCCTGCTGGATGAATTCGCTGGAGATGGGCTGGCCGTGCAGGTCGGCCTCGGCCGCCGTGCTGGCGGGCCTGACGCCCAGCGCGTTGAAGACAAAGCCGTAGCGCGACTGCGGCCCGAACGAGGTGAAGGCGCCGTTGTTGTGCATGACGATGAGGGCCGTCTCCTTGCGCCCTTCGGTGGCGCGCCGGGCCTGGGCCACCTTGTCGTCCATCTCGGCGGCCTTGGCGCGCGCCAGGTCCTGCTTGCCGAAGATGCGGCCCAGGGTCAGCAGGTGATCGCGCACGGTGTCCAGGTGCCGGGTGCCGCTGTTCCTGAAGTCCACGTCGAAATGCACCGTGGGCGCAAAGCCCGAAAGCTCCTGGTAGGCGCTGGCCTGGATGGGCGAGATCAGCACCAGGTCGGGCTTGAGCGCATGCACGCGCTCCAGGTTGGGTTGGACGATGGAGCCCAGGTCCTGCACGTTGGCATCGTCCTTGTACCGGGCCAGGAAGTGGGGCACGAAGTCCTTGGGCATGCCGGCAATGGGCACGCCGAGCTGGTCGAGGAAGTCGGCCTCGTTCATGTCCAGCGCGGCCACGCGCTGCGGCGGGCGCTCCACCACCGTCGTGCCCAGCTGGTGCTGCACGGTGACGGGCTTGAACTCGCCGGCGCCCGCCGCCTGCGGCGCTGCGGCCTGTGCCGACGGGTTGGCGGGCCGGTCGCAGGCCGACAGGGCCAGGGCAGCAGCCAGGGCCAACATGGGAGCGTGATGGGGAACGCGGAACAGACGGGTCACGGGCTTTCTCTCCTGAAAAATGGGATGCATTGCGTTGGGTGTTTTTGGTGGCGCCGGTGCTCGGCTCAGGCCCGGCCGCGCCCGCGCACCATGAGCGCGAGGAAGTAGCTGCCGCACACCAGGTTGACGAGGATGCCCACCGAGGTGCGGTAGTTGAAGACATGCTCCACCGCCAGTTGCGCCGCGAGGAAGATGGACACGGCCACGGCGCAGCCCAGCGGCAGCGTGACCCGGTGGCGCGCCGTGCCCGCCAGCGCATAGCTGATGTGGGCCACGAAGATGCCCATGAAGGCCGTGGGCCCCAGCAGGCTGGTGGACACCGCCACCAGCGCGGCAATCAGCGCCAGCTGCAGGCGCAGCTGGCGCTGGTAGTGCACGCCCAGCGAGATGGCCTGCTCGCGCCCCAGGGCCAGCACGTCCAGCACGGGCAGGCTGCGCCGCACGATCACGCAGGCCACGGCCACGATCAGCGCCGACCACAGCAGCTGCGCGGGCCGGGCGCGGTTGAACGAGGTGTAGCTGTAGCCCTGCAGCACCGAGAATTCGCCCGGGCTGATGCGCAGCTGCACGAACTGCGTGAAGGTGCCTATCACCATGCCCAGCACCAGGCCCAGCAGCAGCAGGAAGTACACGTTGTCGCGCCCCCCGCCCAGCAGCCAGCGGTGCAGGGCCCAGGAGTAGCCCAGCATGCAGGCCACCGACAGCCAGAAGTTGCCGCTGGGGCCCAGCACCACCAGGCTTTGCACGCCCATGGCCAGCACCAGCAGCGCCTGCAGCAGCAGGTAGACCGCCTCATAACCCATGATGGCGGGGGTGAGGATGCGGTTGCCCGCAAGCGTCTGGAAGACGATGGACGACAGCGCAATGCAGATGCCGCCGATGACGATGGCCGACAGCCGCGTCAGCCGCCGTGCAATGACGTAGCCGAAGTCCAGCCCCGAGCCCAGCAGCACGAAGCAGGCCGCCAGCGCGGCCACCACCAAGGCAGCCGCAATCCACGCGGTGGTGTGAGGCAAGGCCTTGCGCATCACGGCCTTCTGCGCAGGATGAGCACGAGGAACAGCACGCCGCCCACGCTACCCGCCGTCAGGCCGATCGGCACCTCGAAGGGGTGCATGATCAGCCGGCCCACGATGTCGCAGGCCAGTAGCAGCGAGGCGCCGCTGAGCGCGACGATGGGCAGGGTGCGGCCCAGGTTCTCGCCGCATCGCATGGCCACCAGGTTGGGAATGACCAGGCCCACGAAGGGAATGGCGCCCACGGTGATGACCGTGGCCGAGACGGTGACCGCCACCAGCACCAGGCCCAGCGTGGCCAGCGCCGGATAGCTCAGCCCCAGGCTGGTGGCCATGCCCTCGCCCATGCCCAGCACGGTGAAGCGGTGCGCAAACGCATAGGTCAGCACCACGATGGGCACGATGAGGTAGATGATCTCGTAGTGGCCCTGCACAATGCGCGAGAAGTCGCCCAGCAGCCAGCCCTGCATGCTTTGCAGCAGGTTGTGGCGAAAGGCATGGAACTCGGCAATGGCGCTGAGCACGCTGCCGTACATCAGGCCCACCACGGGCACCAGCACCAGGTTGCGCAGGCGCATGCGGCGGATGATGGCCACGTACAGCAGGCTGGCGCCCAGGCAGAACACCAGCGCGAACACCATGCGCCAGGCCACGCCCCACGCGCCCGAGGTGAAGGCCGAGGCGGGCGCCACCGTCAGCGACACCAGAATGCCCAGCTTGGCCGCATCCAGCCCCCCACAGGTGGCAGGCTCCACAAATCGGTTCTGCACGATCTGCTGCAGTACGACGCCGCACACCGACAGCCCCACCCCCGTGAGCACCAGCGCTGCCAGGCGCGGCAGGCGGCTGGCCGTGAGGGTAAGCCAGGCATCGCCCGACAGCGACAGCAGTTGCCCCCATTCCACCTGCCGCGCGCCGGTGAGCACGGACGCGCAGCACAGCGCGGCAAAGGGCAGCAGCCACGGCGCCAGGCGCGGGACCTGCGTCCCTGTCTTTGGCTTCGCAGGCTCGCTCAACGGAGGTCCTCACCCGTGCCCGTGCCCGCTGCCGTGCGCGTTCCCGCAATGCGCCAGCCCTTGGCGGCGCGCCGCCGCGCCAGAAAGCGCGCGTACAGGCCCGGCGCCTGTGCCAGCTGCTGCGGCGTGCCCTGCTCGCTGACGCGGCCCTGGTCCAGCACGATGATCTGGTCGGCCATGGCCACGGTGGACAGCTGGTGGGCAATCACGATCAGCGTGCGCCGGCCGCGCAGCCGCGCCAGCGCCTGGGCGATGGCGGCCTGGTTCTCGGCATCCAGCGCGGCCGTGGCCTCATCGATCAGCAAAATGGGCGCATCCTTGATGAGCGCGCGGGCAATGGCGATGCGCTGGCGCTCGCCGCCCGACAGGCGCGCCCCGCCCTCGCCCACCGGCGTGTCCAGGCCCTGCGGCAGGCGCTCGATGATTTCGGCCACGCCGGCCTGGCGGGCGGCTTCCATCACCTCGGCATCGCTGGCCTGCGGGCGGCCCATGCGGATGTTGTCGGCAATGGAGCCCTGGAAAAGGTAGCTGTCCTGGAAGATCTGGCTGATCTGCCCTGCCAGCCGCTCGCCCGCGATCTGGCGCACGTCGATGCCGCCCACCAGAACGCTGCCCTGCTGCACATCGAAAAAGCGTGCGACCAGCCGCAGCACGGACGACTTGCCAGAGCCCGAGGCCCCCACCAGCGCCGTCATCGAGCCCGGCTCCACGCGCAGGCTCAGGCCGCGCAGCACCTCGGGCTGGCCCGGCGCGTAGCGGAACACCACATCGCGCAGCTCCACCGAGGCATCGCGCGGCGCCTGGGGCACGGCAGGCTCGGGCAGCGGCTGGACCGCGAGGATGTCGCGCACGGCATCGAGCTGCACGCGCGCAGCGCGCAGCGAGTCGGCGTAGCCGGCCACCTCCAGCAGCGGATCGACATGGCGGCAGGCCAGCAGCAGGGCCACGATCACGGGGATGGCGGCTTCCATTCCCATGCCCATGCCCTGTGCTGCAACGCCGCCCAGGCGCTCGTCCAGCCACAGCGCGCCGGCCACCAGCAGGGCCGCAAACACGGCCTGCACGGCCCAGCCATTGAGCACGCCCGACAGCGCCGCCAGGCGAATGGACTGCGCGCCCGATGCGCGCTGCCGGCCCAGGGCCTGCTCCAGCCAGCGCGTGCCGCCGCCTTCGCCATTGAAGGCGCGCAGCACGGACTGCGCCTGCGCAAACTCCACCATGCGCTGGCTGGCGCCGGCCATGCTGCGCTGCAGGCGTTCGTCGGCACGGCGGCCCAGGTGCGCGGTGACCAGCAGCACGCCGGCCAGCAGCGGCAGCGCCAGCAGCGCAATCAGGCCCATGCGCCAGTCCATGGCACACAGCGCGGCCACCACGGCAACGGGCGCCACGGCGCCGCTGAACACGGGCGTGAACACATGGGCCGGCAGCTGGGCCACTTCCATCATTCCCTGCGAAACGACGTGGTTGAGCCGGGCCGTGTTCTCGGGGGTGAACCATCCCACGGGCAGGCGGGCCACATGGTCCCCAAGCCGATGGCGCGCCACGCGCAGAACGGCGGCGCCCAGGCCCAGGCCGGCTTTTTCCACCTGGCGCTGCCAGGCCCAGCACAGCACCACGCCCGCCAGCAGCACGGCCAGCCAGGCTGCGGCGCCGCGCGTATCGCCTGCCAGCAGGCTCGACAGCACGGGCACAAGAGCGGTGACAACCAGGCCGCTGAGCAGGCCATGCAGCACGGCCATGCAGGCATAGCGGCGGAAAAGCCGGGCGTCGTCGCCCAGCAGTTGCATCAGGGTCTTCAGCATGGGGGCAGCTCCGGGGCCAGGGCGGGGGTGGAAGGCAGGGATTGGGAGGGCTGTGACTCGTACCCGCCCAGCGCCCACAGCCGTGCGTAGCGTCCGCCCAGCGCCAGCAGCTCGGCATGGCGGCCGCGCTCGCGGATGACTCCGCCTTCCACCACCAGGATCTGGTCCGCATGCATGACGGTGTCCAGCCGGTGGGCGATGACCAGCAGGGTGCGTCCGGCGGCCAGGCGCGACAGGGCCTGCTGGATGGCAGCCTCGCTCTCGGCATCGGCAGCGGCCGTGGGTTCGTCCAGCACCAGCACGGGCGCGTCCAGCAGTACGGCGCGCGCAATGCTCAGGCGCTGCTGTTCGCCGCCGGACAGCTGGGCGTCTTCGCCGATCACCGAGTCATAGCCGCGCGGCAGCGCCAGGATGCGTTCATGGATGTGGGCGGCGCGCGCCGCCTCTTCCACCTCCTGCGCGCTGGCCGAGGGCCGGCCCAGTGCGATGTTCTCGCGCACGCTGGCATGCACCAGGCGCACGTCCTGCAGCACAAAGGCCAGGTGGCGGTACAGCTGTGCGGTCTCGATCTGCCGCAGGTCCACCCCGCCCAGCGTGATGCGCCCTTCGTTCGGGTCAAAGAAGCGCAGCAGCAGCCGGGCGAGCGTGGACTTGCCCGCGCCCGAGGCACCGACCACGGCGGTCACCGTGCCGGGCCTGAGCGTGAAATCCATGCCCTTGAGCACGTCATGCCCCGCCTCGTAGGCATGGCCCACGCCTTCGAAGCGGACTTCGCAGCCTTGGGGCAGCCTGCATTGATCGGCGGCCGGTTGCTCCAGCACGGGCGTGCGCAGCAGCGCCTGCACGCGCTGGGCGGCGCCCGTGGCGTGGTTGAGCGCATGCAGGTTGAAGCTGAGCAGCTGCAGCGGCGCGCTGATGCCCGGCGCCACCAGGGCAAAGGGCAGCACGTCCACGGGCGCCATCCAGCCCAGGGCCGTGAACAGCGTGCCAAAGGCCAGCACCACCCCCAGCACGGCCACGGGCGCGATCAGCGCATTGGCATTGGCGCGCGCCGACACCAGCGGACGCGCAAAGCCGAGGAAGGCATCGGTAAAGCCATCGACGGCCTCGCGGTAGCTGCCATGGGCGCGCCCGCTGGCGCCAAAGGCCTTGACCACGGGAATGCCGTGCACGAACTCCACCACCGCGTTGTTGATGCGCGCCAGTCCCGCGCCAAAGGCCGGCATGTGGGCACTGCTGGCCTGCATGGCATGGCGCATCACCAGAAAGAAGATGCCGAACGGCAGGGCCGAGACCAGGGCCATGCGCCAGTCCATGGCCACCAGGTAGACCGCAGAAGCGGCCACCGTGCCCGCGCCGCGCCCCACCGTGGTGTAGAAGTGCGCGGTCAGCTCGTGCAGGGTGGCCACGTCGTCCTGCATGGCCTGCTTGACCTGGCCCGAGGCCCGCTCGGTGAACCAGCCCAGCGGCACACGCGCCAGCCGCTGCATGGCCGACAGGCGCAGCCCGTGGGTGAGGCGGTTGTCGGCCAGATGGGCAACCAGCTCGCCCGCCGACACCAGGGCCATGCCCGCGAACAGGCAGACAAGGCACAGCGCGATGACGCGCCAGGCATCTGCCGCCACCATGCCGCCATCGGCCAGCGCCAGCCGCGCGATATGGGCGATGCCGGCCAGCGGCGCCAGCGCCAGCACGGCGCCCGCAAACGACAGCAGCGCGGCAAGAACAAGCTGCGCGCGGATGGGCTGCAGCGTCTGCGCAATGGGGCCGGGGCCGGCCTGGGCGTCATCGGCCTCGGGTGAGTGCATGGGTTCTCCTGGAAGGCATGGCGGATCAGAAAAGAACAGAAAACAAGGGCTCTTGCCTGTCTTCCGAACGAGAACGCCAAACCCTCAATCCCCAGGGGCAGAAAGTTGAATCAGCCGGTAACGGATTCCGAGAGACGGGGAAGGCGCCGCGATGAAAGAAGCCTCAGCCCGCCGCCTGCACCGTGACCCAGTAGCGCGTGCGCGAGACCACCTGCACGGGCAGGCCCAGGGCCAGGTTGTGCAGGGCGCGGTCGGTGTCGCGCAACGAGAACACGCCCGTGACGCGCAGGCCGGCCACCTGTGGGTCGCAGCGCAGCAGGCCTGTGCGGTAGCGCGCCAGTTCGGCCACCAGCTCGCCCAGCGGCATGTTGTCGGCCACCAGCACGCCGCGCGCCCAGGCGGCGGCGCTTTCCTGCGCGGCCACCGGGGGCTGGGCCAGATCGCCGGAGAAGACGGCGCCCTGCCCCGCATCCACGCGCACCACCTGGCCCGGCGCCCTGGCAGGACGCACCTCCACCGCGCCCTCGAACACGGCCATGCGGGACTGCTCATCTTCCTGGCGCAGCGTGAAGCGCGTGCCCAGGGCCTGCACCGTGCCGTGGCGCGAGCGCACGCGCAGCGGGCGCGGTGTGCTTTGCGGATCGGGCGCGGTGGTGACGAGGATTTCGCCGGCGCGCAGCAGGATCAGGCGTTCGGCATGGTCAAAGCGCAGGTCGATGGCCGAGGCCGAGGCCAGCACCACCTGCGTGCCATCCGGCAGCGTGATCTCTCGGACTTCACCGCGCGCCGTGCCATGGCTGGCGGCGGCGATTTGCCATGCATCGGTGCCGCGCACCACATGGGCAATGCCTCCGGCCGTGGCCATGAGGCCCAGCAACTGCATGGCACTGCGGCGACCCCGGGGCGCCGGCGACGCAGCGGAGGTGTCCGCCAGCGTATGCCGCGCGATGCCGCCGGGCACGCTGCGCAGCTTGTCGTCAAAGGCCTGCAGCCGGCTCCAGGCCAGCTCGTGCCGCGGATGCTCGGCACGCCAGCGGGCGCAGGCGGCTCGGTCTTCATCGCTGGCGTCGTCAGCCCACAGGCGTGCCATCCATTCGGCGGCGCGCTGGACGATGGCCGGCTCCAGCGGCTCGCTGGCGGACGCAGTTGCGCAGGCGTCAGTGGATGCGGCTGACGCGGCCGATGCCGGAGATGAAGACATGCCGGCCACTCAGCACACGGCGCCGTGCAGCGCCTGGTAGCAGGCCAGCAGGCCGGCAGCGATGTATTTCTCCACCGAGGACACGGACACGCCCAGCTCGGCCGCGATATCTCGGTAGGCCATGCCGTCGAGCTTGCACAGCAGCAGGGCCTTGCGCGCCTTGGGCGGCAGGCCGTTCAGCGCGGCATCGATCTCGACCAGGGCCTCCAGCGCCAGGGCGCGGGCTTCCTCGGAGGGCGCCATCTGCTCGGGCAGCAGGGCCAGGGCTTCAAGGTAGGCCGCCTCCACGCGGCGGCGCCGGTACAGGTCGATCACCAGGCCGTTGGCGATCTGGGTGAGATGGCGGCGGCGCTCATCGGCCGGCGGAACACGGCCGGTGCGCAGCAGTTGCAGGTAGACGTCGTGCGCCAGATCGGCCGCATCAAAGGCATTGCCCAGCTTGCGGCGCAGCAGGCCGCGCAACCAGCCGTGGTGATCGGTGTAGAGAATTTCGACTTGTTGCTGAAGCGCAAACTCGGCGGCGGCCACAGTACCCCTCCCTGTGCCCCAGGGCGCAGGCACGCCGGGGACGTATGACAAATGAGAACCATTTGCATTTTATATGGAAGCCAGCCCCCGCCGCCGCGACGCACTAGCGCTGCGGCAGGCCGGGCAGTATGGCGTTCAGGTCTACCGCGTTGGCCATGGCGCGGTTGCCTTCGTCGCCAGGATGCAGGTGGTCGCCCGAGTCGAAGCGCGCCGCCATGCGTGCCGGGTGGGCGCTGTCGCGCAGCACGGCGTCGAAGTCGATGACGGCATCGAAGGCGCCGCCCAACCGTATCCATGCATTCACCTGCCGCCGCAGGTCGTCCTTGCCGTCCTGGTAGTAGTCGTCCAGCGGCGTGCCTGGCAAGGCGCCCTCGAAAGGCGGCAAGGTGGCGCCGATCACGCGCAGGCCGTGGCTGCGCGCCCTGGCAACCAGCTGGCGATAGCCCTCTGCCATGTCCTGCAGCGTGGGGCGCTGCGCCCGCGGCGCAAAGGCCGTGCCGGGCCAGGAAATATCGTTGATGCCCAGCAGCACGATGAGGCTGCGCACACCGGGCTGGGCCAGCACATCACGCTCCAGCCGCGCCAGGGCATGCTCGCCCATGCCATCGGACAGCAGGCGCGCCCCCGAGATGCCGGCATTGACCACCGCCGCGCCGTGCGGCGCAAGGCGCGCGGCCAGGAAATCCGGCCAGCGGCTGTCCCTGTCCAGGCTGGCCGTGGCACCGTCGGTGATGGAGTCGCCCATCACCGCCACCACCGGCGCCGCAGCTTCTGCCTCGACCTCTATGCCCGCCAACAGCGGGCGGGCCGTGCTGCTGAGCGTGCCAGGAGCCGAAGTCCGCAGCGCCGCAGCAGCGGACTGATCGCCCGCCACGATCCAGCCGGTCTGACGCCCATCCCAGTGAAAACTCTGCACAGGCGTGGCACCGGGCAGGTACAGGCTCACGGCCACCTGCGACAGCGAGGCCAGCGGCAAGGCCACAGGGTCGCTGACCAGGGATGCGCCTGCGGCAATGGTGGCTTGCGCGCTGCCGCCAAAGGTCACGGCCTGCAGGCTGCCGGACTCGACGGCGCCTGCCGGCAACGGCTTTGCCACGGTCGCCCTGCCCACGGTCACAGGCTGGCCGCCGTAGGCGTTGGACAGCACGATGCGCAGGCGCGGCCCGCCCAGGCTGATGCGTGCCACCTGGCGCACGGTCTGGTCCTGCAGCACAGCGGGCAGATTGGTGGGAAAGAGGAAATCCGCCCCCCAGACCGGCTGCGGGCTGGCCTGCCACGTGGCAGCCCAGTGGGAGGCTTCAGCCGAACCCGCCGGCGCCGTTGAATCCGCCATGGCTGGCGTGGAAATCACAAGCGCCAGAAGGGCCGCGCCCGAGGCCGTGGAAAGCGATGGAAAAAGTTGCCGCATGCAAGGAATCCGATGTCTGTCGATGGCTGGATCATGGATTCAAGGGCTGCGCGGGACTAGACGGTCTGCTGGAACACTATCTGTGAATGGAAGGCATCAACCAGCTGACGAAAAAAGCCCCTGCCTCGGAAGGCAGGGGCTGTCAGGGGCCCGTGGACGCCATGCGTAGCATCGACGGGCCGGCTAGCAACGGGTTGGCGTCAGCCGGCAGTGGCCTGCGGCGAGGGCTTGGGCTGCAGGCGCTTGAGCACGCGCGGCACGATGAGCACGCAGGCCACGATGATGATCAGCGTCAGCGACATGGGGCGCTGCAGGAAGATCCACCAGCTGCCTTCGCCGATGGACACGGCGTTGCGCATCTGCGCCTCGGCCAGGGGGCCCAGGATCATGCCCACCACCACGGGCGCGGTGGGGAAGTCGAAGCGGCGCATGATCACGCCCAGTACGCCGATGCCGTACAGCAGGAACAGGTCGAACGCGCTCTGGCGCATGCCGTAGGCACCCACGGTGGCGAAGATCAGGATGCCGGCGTACAGCTGAGGACGCGGGATCTTGAGCAGCTTGACCCACAGGCCCACCATGGGCAGGTTGAGCACCAGCAGCATCAGGTTGCCGATGTACAGCGAGGCGATCAGCGCCCAGACCAGGGCCGCGGACGAGCTGAACAGCTGCGGGCCGGGGTTGATGCCGTAGTTCTGGAAGGCGCCCAGCAGCACGGCCGTGGTGTTGCTGGTGGGAATGCCCAGGGTCAGCAGCGGGATCAGCGCGGCGGTCACGGTGGCGTTGTTGGCCGCCTCTGGGCCGGCCACGCCCTCGATGGCGCCCTTGGTGCCGAACTCCGCACGGTCCTCGCCCTTGGCCAGTTTCTTCTCGGTGGCATAGCTCAGGAAGGTCGGAATCTCGGTGCCGCCGGCGGGAATGCAGCCGAAGGGCGTGCCGATGACGGTGCCGCGCAGCCACGCGGGCCACGAACGCTTCCAGTCACGGCCGGTCATGTGCACGCGGCCCATCTTGTTTTGCGTATCGACGACCTTGCCTTCGTACATGGCGGCGTACAGCACTTCGGCCACGGCGAACAGGCCCACGGCCACGAGCACGATGTCCACGCCGTCCAGCAGTTCCATCTTGCCCATGGTGTAGCGCGCAGCGCCCGAGATCTGGTCCATGCCGATGCAGCCCAGCGCCAGCCCCAGGAACAGGGCCGTCATGCCGCGCAATGCGCTCTGGCCCAGCACGGCGCTCACGGTGGTGAAGGCCAGCACCATCAGCATGAAGTACTCGGGCGGGCCCAGCTTGACGGCAAAGTCGGCCACCGAAGGCGCGAACAGCGTGACGACCACGGTGGCCACGGTGCCGGCCACGAAGGAGCCGATGGCGGAGGTGGCCAGCGCGGCGCCCGCGCGGCCGCTCTTGGCCATCTTGTTGCCCTCCATGGCCGTGACCATGCTCGCGGTCTCCCCGGGAGTGTTCAGCAGGATGGAGGTGGTGGAGCCGCCGTACATGGCGCCGTAGTAGATGCCCGCGAAGAAGATCATCGAGGCGGTGACATCGACCTTGGCGGTGATGGGCAGCAGCATGGCCACGGCCACGGCCGGTCCGATGCCGGGCAGCACGCCCACGGCCGTGCCCAGGGCGCAGCCGACCAGGGCCCACAGCAGGTTGGCCGGAGTGATGGCGGTGGCAAAGCCCGCCAGCAGTGCGTCAAAGATTTCCATTACAGCCACCCCGTCTCAGTCAGGCCCGGCAGGTTGATCGCCAGGAATTGCGTGAAGGCCCAGAACACAGGCGCCGAGATCAGCAGCCCGGTGACCACGTCCTTGGCCCAGGTGATGGGCTTGCCCGCCTGGGCCTGGCCGCCGGCACGGCGCAGGCCCTGCACGGCCAGCACGTAGCAGACGGTGCAGCTGACGATGAAGCCCACCGTGCCGATCAGCACGGCATTGACCAGCAGGCCCGTCGACACCCAGACGAAGGCGCCGATGTCGGCTCGTGGGTGGCCGCCCCCGCAAGAGGCTTCGCGAAAGCCGCCCGTGCGTGCCTCCCAGACCAGCCAGGCGCCGCAGACTGCGAGCACCAAGGCACACAGCCAGGGCAGGAAATTGGGGCCGACGCCGCCGTAGCCGGCATCGCCAGGGATTTGCAGCGCGCCGAAGGCCAGGCCTGCGGCGACAAGCAGCACGCCGGAGCCGACGATGATCTGCGCGCGTACCGAGGGAAAGCCGCTGGGCTCATCGGCCTGGGCGGCATCCGTGGCAAGTGGATTGGATTGTGAGGACTCGGACATGGTCAGTTCCTGGCCGCAGCGGGACCGGCGACCGGGCCGGCCACCGCTGCAGACGTAGGGAAAAAATTAAGCCGCCGGGGCCTGCGAGCCGCTGGCGCGGCGCGCGGGCATCTTCCGCTTCTTGAAGCAAGCGCTGCGACTGGCGCCTGCCGTGGCCCGCAGGAGTGCGGGCCTGTTGCTGCACCGACCCCGCAAGAGGCCGGTGCAGCAGCTCGATCACACCATGCCGGACTTGACCATGGTGGCGCGCAGGCTCGCGAACTCCTGGTCCACGAACTCGCCGAAGGCATCGCCGGCCAGCCATGCAGGCGTCCAGTCGTTCTTCTGCAGCGCCTCGGCCCAGGCCTTGCTCTTGGTGGCCTTCTCGATCATGGCGACCAGCGCATCGCGCTGTGCCTTGGTGATGCCGGGCGCGCCGTACACGCCGCGCCAGTTGCCGATCTCCACGTTGATGCCCTGCTCTTTGAGCGTGGGCACGTCCACGCCCTTCAGGCGCTGGCCCGAGGTCACGCCGATGGGCTTCATCTTGCCGGTGCCGATGTACTCGGCGAACTCGCTGTAGCCGCTGCCGCCCACGGTGACGTTGCCGCCCAGGATGGCGGAGATGGCCTCGCCGCCTCCACGGAATGCCACGTAGTTGATCTTGGAGGGATCGACGCCGACTTCACGCGCAATCATGGCCGCCGCGATGTGCTCGGTGGAGCCGCGCGAGCCGCCGCCCCACTTGACGGAGCCCGGGTCCTTCTTGAGCTGGGCGATCACCTCGGCCATGTTCTTGAAGGGCGAGTTGGCGGGCAGCACGAAGACGTTGTACTCGCTGGTCAGGCGGGCCAGCGGCGTGGCCTGCGTGAGGTTCACGGGCGGCTTGCCCGTGATGATGCCGCCCAGCATGACGGCGCCCATGACCATCATGGCGTTGGGATCGCCCTTGCTGCCGTTGACGAACTGCGCAAGGCCGATGGCGCCGGCGGCGCCACCCTTGTTGTCATAGGTGACGGAAGCAGCCTGACCAGCGTCCTGCAAAGCCTTGCCCAGGGCACGGCCCGTGGTGTCCCAGCCGCCGCCGGGGTTGGCCGGCAGCATCATCTTGACGGCTGCCGCAGCCTGCGCAGACAGCGGCAGGCTGCCTGCGGCGGCCAGTGCGGCCAGCGACTTCAGAAAAGTATCACGACGCATGGTTTGACTCCTTGTGTTGTAAGGCTGTCGATGATCGGTTCGCTACCTGTCAAATGGCTGTCCAAACCCCTAGGGGAATCCCTAGATCGCTCTCGCCACGATGGCCTGCATCGCGCCCGGTGCTAACGTCCGGCCCATGCAATTGCTGCTCGTAGAAGATGACAACGCCATGCGCACCACGCTGCAGCGCACGCTGATCCGGCGCGGCATCCAGGTGGAGACGGCGGCCGACGGCCCGTCGGCCCTGGCGCAGTGGCTGGTGCGCGAGCCCGACGCCGTGGTGCTGGATTTGAGCCTGCCCGGCCTGGACGGCCTGCAGGTGCTGGAGCGTGCGCGCGGCCAGGGCCTGCGCACGCCCGTGCTCATCCTGACTGCGCGCGGCACCGTGGGCGACCGGGTGCTGGGCCTGAACGCCGGTGCCGACGACTACCTGGCCAAGCCCTTCGACCTCGACGAGCTGGAGGCCCGGCTGCGCGCCCTGCTGCGCCGCAGCAGCGACAGCTTCACGCCCAAGCCGCCGCCCGAGACCATCGCCATGGGTGCGCTGCGCTACGACAAGGCCAGCGGCGCCATCCACCGCGATGGCGAGATCATGGAGCTGACGCCGCGCGAGCTGGCCCTGATGCACGCCCTGCTGGCACGCCCCGGCCATGCCGTGGCCAAGGAGCGCCTGTTCGCGCTGGTGTTTCCCGGCGAGTCGGACGTGCAGTACGAAGCCGTGGAAGTCGTCGCCTACCGGTTGCGCAAGAAGCTGTCGGGCACGGGCGTGCAGCTGGTCACGCTGCGCGGCCTGGGCTATCTGCTCAAGGCCGAGTCGGCCTGAGGCATTGCCGCATTCCTGCACCGCAAGCCCATGCGCGACCCCGGTCTCCCCCTTCCCGCCCCCGCCCGCGCGCGCCAGCCCTGGTCGCTGCGCCGCCAGTTGCTGACGGGCATTCTCGTCCCCGTCATTCTGTTCATTGGCTTCAATACCTGGAGCCTGTACCACCAGACGCTGGCTGCGCTGAACACGGCCTATGACCGCACGTTGCTGGCATCGGCCAAGAGCATCAGCGAGCAGCTGGATGTGACGGGCTATGACGAGTCCGCCCAATTGCATGCCATCGTTCCCTACTCGGCGCTGGAGATCTTCGAGGCCGACAACCAGAGCCGCATGTTCTACCGCGTCTCCACGCTGGACGGGGAAATGGTGTCGGGCTTTGGCGAGCTGCCCATGTGGCACGGCGTCATCCCCCAGCGCCCGCCCTACGCAGCCCTGGTCGATTTCTATGACGCGCAGTTCCGCGGCCGGCCCGTGCGCATGGCCGTGCTGCTGCAGCCCGTGGCCAGCGCCAAGGGGCGCGGCATGGCCGTGATCCAGGTGGCCGAGACGCTGGAGCTGCGCGAGACCCTGGCCCTGCAGATCCTGCGCACCACGCTGGCGCGGCAGGCCCTGCTGGTGGCCGCCGTGGCGCTGATCGTGATCTTCGTCGTCCAGCGCGCCACACAGCCCGTGCGCCGGCTCAGCAGCGACCTGCGATCGCGCCCGCGCGGCGACCTGAGCCCGCTGTCGGCACCCTCAGCACCGCGCGAGTTGCAGCCGCTGCTGGAGGCCATCAACCAGCTCATGCTGCGGCTGCGCCAGCTGCTGTCGGACCAAAAGCGCTTTGTGCGCGACGCGTCGCACCAGCTGCGCACACCGCTGGCCGTGCTCAAGGCACAGCTGCAGTCGGCCCAGCGCGGCGATGTGCCGGCCGAGCAGGCCTTTGAGGAAATCGGCGCCACCGTGGACCGCGCCACGCGCCTGGCCAACCAGATGCTGGCGCTGGCCAAGGTCGAGCAGCTGCGCCAGGAAGACAGCGCCGAGCCCGCATCGCCCGCGCCCAGCCTGCTGGACGAAGTGGTGCGCGACGTGGCCATCGAACTGTCGCCGCTGATTGCGGAGCAGGACATCGACTTTTCCATAGACACGGAGCCCTGCCCCGTTCCTGCCCACGAATGGATGCTGCGCGAGCTCACGCGCAACCTGCTGCACAACGCCATACGCCACATGCCTGCGGCCGGCAGCCTGCACATCAGCGTGCACCAGGCCGGCAGCCAGGCCGTGCTCAGCCTGCGCGACAGCGGGCCGGGCATAGACAGCGAGCTGGCGCAGAGGCTGTTCCAGCCATTTTCGGCCGGCAATGCGCGCAGCGGCTCGGGCCTGGGGCTGGCCATCTGCCACGAGATCGTGCAGACGCTGGGCGGCGCCATCGAGCTGCGCAACATCTACCGGCAAGGCCTGGTCTGCGGATTGCATGCGCACGTGGCGATTCCGCTGCAGCCGGCCACTGGCAAGCACCCCGCGCCGCGCGCACAATAACGCCATGACCGATATCGAATCCATGCGTCTGGACAAATGGCTGTGGTGCGCGCGCTTCTACAAGACGCGCAGCCTGGCGACGGAGGAAATCGGCAAGGGCCGCGTCACCGTCAACGGAGCCCTGGTCAAGCCCGCGCGCGAGGTGCGCTGCGGCGACACCGTGGCCCTGCGCCAGGGCCAGGTCCCGCGCACCGTGGTCATCCGCGGCCTCTCAGGCATGCGGGGCCCCGCCCCCGTGGCCCAGGCCCTGTACGAGGAAACCGCCGAAAGCCTGGCCGAGCGCGAACGGCTGGCAGAGCAGCGCCGGCTGGCTCCGGAGCCCGCCAGCAGCATCGCCAGCCAGCACGAAGGCCGCCCCACCAAGCGCGACCGCCGCCAGATCGACCAAGTGCGCGAGCGCGGCAGCTGGGACAGCCGCTGGAGCGCCTCCATCGACGATCTGGACCGGCGCTGAATCGCACGGCCCTGCCCGCCTCTTCCAGCAAAAAAGGCCATGCGCAACAACTGCGCATGGCCTTTTTGCATGGATTTGCGGGAAGCAGGCCCTGCGGCGTTCAGACCACCTGGTCCCTGGCCGGGGCGTCGTCATCCTGCGCGCGCGGCAGGATGAGGCTCATCACCATGGCGGCCATGGCGCCCACGGTCACGGCCGAGCCCAGCAGGTACTGCAGCATGTCCGGCAGGGTCTGCACCCAGTCCTTGGGGGCCAGGGTGGCAAAGAAGGAGCAGATGATGGGCACGCCCACCACCAGCATGGCACGCTCGTCCAGGCGCACATGGCGCAGGATGCGGATGCCCGCCATGGCAATGGTCACGCAGACCACGGCGAACATGCCGCCGATCACGGGCGAGGGAATGGCCGCGATCAGTGCGGAGAACTTGCCCAGGAAGCCCAGGCAGGCCAGCACCAGGCCGGCTGCAATGAAAACCATGCGGCTGGCCACGCCGGTGATGGAGATCACGCCGGCGTTGGTGGAGTAGCCGGTGACCGGCGTGGCACCTATCAGGGCGGCCACGCTGCAGCTCAGGCCTTCGCCCACGGCGCCACGGTCCAGCTGGCGGCTGGTGATGGGCTGGTTGATCACGGCCGAGACCGCGAACCACGTGCCCGTGGTTTCCGCCATGACCACGAGGTAGATCACGACGAAGGTGAGCACGGCGGGCAGCGAGAACTGCAGCGGATAGTCGATGCCCGCCAGCTTGGGCAGCGTGAGCCAGGGCGCGTCGGCAATGGGCTGCCAGGCAAACAGCCCCATGCCCCAGGCGACGGCCGTGCCGCCAGCCAGCGCGATGATCACCGACGACAGGCGCATCCAGCGGCCCAGCCGGTTGTCGAAGCGCAGGCCCAGCATCATGGCCGCAATCAGCAGCGCCGCCGATACCGAAGCCAGCGCAATGGACTGGTTGACCGTCATGCCGCCGTGGACAGAGAACACGTTGGCGCTCAACGCAATCGGCAGCAGCGACAGCCCCACCACGAGGATGATGGTGCCGCCGACGATGGGCGGCACCAGCCAGCGGATCACGCGGTGGAACCAGCCCAGCGCCCCCAGCGCAATGACGATCAGCGCTCCCGGAATCAGCGCGCCATAGACCGCTCCCATGCCGCCGAAGCCGCCGCCCGCGCCAAAGGCCACGGCCAGGATGGCACCCAGGGGAATGTAGGAAGGCCCTTGTGCCACGGGCATGCGCATGCACCAGGCCGTCTGGATCAGCGTGCCCAGTCCCGCTGCGAGGAAGGTGGACTGGATCATGGACGCCGCGTCGGCCTGCGACAGCGCCAGGGCCGAGGCAATGATGAAGGGCACGACATACACGTCCATGGCCATCACATGCTGCAGGCCCAGCAACAGGGCCTGGGAGAGCGTGACGCGGTCGTCAGGGCGGGCGATCAGGCGCCCTTCGTAGGAGGAGGTCGGTTCGGTCATGGAGCGGAAAACGCGGGAAACAGCCAGTGCGCAAACGCAGCCGGTCTTCAGGCGGGGCTGGACGCCTGGCGCCGGTGCACGCACGCGCCCTGCACCCAGGTGCAGGCCACATTGGCACGCGTGGCATGGTGGATGATCTTCTGCAGGATGTCGGCCGGGCCGTCCTGCTCGGGCCAGATCTGCACATTGGAGTCCGGCGCCAGGCAGTCGACGGCCAGGGCATCCATGGCATGGCCGGGCTCGATGCGGCCAATGGGAAGGTCCAGCGCATCGCCACCCGCCGCCGTGGCCAGCCACAGTGCAAAGACGTGGTCGATGCGGGCCTGCACGCCCTGCCCCGCCCTGCCGCGCCGGGCGGCCGTCTGCGCCGGATCCACGCCTTCGTGCAAGGCCAGCGAGGCTGTCATGGCATGGCGGCAGGCGTCGAACATGCTGGGGCTGTAGCCCCCCGAAATGTCCGTGGCCAGTCCCATGCCCAGGCCCTGCTCGCGGCCGCTGCGCGCGGGGAAAACGCTGTTGGCGAAATAGAAGTTGGATAGCGGGCAATGCGCCACCGAGGCGCCCGTGCGCGCCATCAGCGCCACGTCATCGGCCGTGAGGAAGTTGGCATGGGCCACGACCGTGCGGCGCGTGAGCAGGCCGAAATCATGCAGCGCATGCGCATCGGTGCGGCCCTGGCGTTCCAGCACATGGGCGTGGGCCCAGTCGCTTTCGGAGCAATGCGTCTGCACATGGGCGCCGGTGCGCCGAGCCAAGTCACCCAGGCCGCGCAGCAGCTCGTCGGTGCACGAAGGAATGAAACGCGGCGTGATCGCCGGCAGCACGCGCTGCTGCGCGTTGTCCGGATGCTGGCGCAGCCAGTCGATGAAGCGCGCTGTCTCGGCAATGCCTTCGGCGGCACTGGCGTCCTTGTAGAACGAAGGGCATTGCGACGGCTCGTCCATGGCCACCTTGCCGACCAGGGCGCGCTGGCCCAGGGCCAGGCAGCGTTCGGCCAGCACCTGGTTGCCCACGGTGTGGATGGTGCCGAAGTACATGGCCGTCGTCGTGCCATTGGCCAGCAGCGTACGCACCACGCTGTCGTACACCGAAGTGGCAAAGCCGGCATCGCCGTAGCGCGCTTCCAGGGGAAAGGTGTACTCCTGCAGCCAGGTTTCCAGCGGCACATCCAGGGCCTTGCCGCTTTGCGGCCACTGCGGCGCATGCACATGCAGGTCCACCATGCCGGGCAAAAGGTACTGGCCCTCGGGCAGGCGCTTCAGCGTGCCCGCTGCCGCATGCAAGGCCTCCAGGGTCGTGCGCCGAGGGTCGTTCCGCTCCAGCACGGCGTCGATCATGCCGCGGCCATCCACGACGATCAGCACGTCCTGCCGGATGCGCAGTGCGTACGGCGTGGGGGCATCGAAGGCCGTGCACAGCAGGGCCCAGCCTGGGCGCGGCTCAGAGGAATTCATCATGGGAAACGACAAGAGAGCTTCACTTGGCCTTGAGCTTGGCCAGGTCCTCGACCGACAGCCAGCGCCACTGGCCCGGCTGCAGATCCTCGGTGAGCTCCAGCTCGCCAATCTTCCAGCGGTGCAGGCCTTCAACGCGGTTGCCAACGGCGGCGATCATGCGCTTGACCTGGTGGTACTTGCCCTCGGTCAGCGTGAGGTCCAGCACATGCTCGCTCACCTGCTCGCAGGCAGCCGCCTTGACGGGCTTGGGGTCGTCATCGAGCACCACGCCCTCCAGCAGGCGCTGCACCTGCCGCGCATCCACGGCATGCTTGGTGGTCACACGGTAGACCTTGGGCACGTGCTTCTTGGGCGAACTCATGCGGTGGATGAACTGGCCATCATCGCTGAGCAGCAGCAGGCCCGTCGTGTCCTGGTCCAGCCGGCCCACGGCCTGCACGCCCTGCACGGCACCCTTGTTCGGGCGCTGGCGCAACGGCATGGGCAAAAGCGAGTAAATGCTCGGATAGGTTGAAGGCTTTTGCGAGCACTCCGTGCCCGCCGGCTTGTGCAGCAGCACATAGCCCAGCGCGTGATAGGCCCACTCCACGCCCTGTACGCGATAGCGCAGGCCTTCAGGATCGATGTCCTGCGTGGAGTCGAGGCAACGCACCCAGTCGTTGGCCTCGGTGTCCCACAGTTCCACCCAGCCCTGCTGGACCAGGCCCGAGCACACGCGGCGGATACCGAAGCCTTGGGAATACAGAATGTCTTGCAGTTGCATGTTGGTCTTTCAAGCCGGCGCACCCACCATGGCGCACGCACATCGCGCAGGGCCGGAACAGGTATTCTGCGCAAACAAGCAAAAAACCCCGTAGCTTTGGGCTACGGGGTTTCTTGGGCTGTAAGAGCCTGACGATGACCTACTTTCACACGGGAACCCGCACTATCATCGGCGCAAAGTCGTTTCACTGTCCTGTTCGGGATGGGAAGGAGTGGTACCAACTTGCTATGGTCATCAGGCATA